>Ga0182739_1000065_pt1 | contig 234404 bp, 215 predicted proteins | sample eDN5th30CBELigBY_FD_128873 | JGI IMG/M metagenome (GOLD analysis project Ga0182739, IMG submission 128873) | Enriched backyard soil microbial communities from Emeryville, California, USA - eDNA 5th pass 30_C BE-Lig BY (version 2) (version 2) | ecosystem: Environmental > Terrestrial > Soil >... | reverse complement strand
GCTTACGGCCTAAGTGTGACGTGACCGGCCCGGAGTGCGCTCGCGGGCAACTTGCGTGAACGGGCCTGTAGAAACCTCAAACGCTCAAGGGGCGAGGCCATGCCTCGCATATATCGCTAGCAACCATAGACTTGAGGCAAACCTCGCCCCGAGCCGCCAACAAACCACCAGCAAACCCGACCGGAGATATCCGAGCCGGCGCCTAGGCGCGTCTACTAGCCGCGCAACGCCACCAATTGCCCGCCGCTCCACTCCACCTGTCCGCCCAGATCGAGTTCCAGCAACAGTGTCTGTACCGACGACACCGACAGCCCGGTCTCGACCACCAGCGTATCGACCGCCACCGGCGTCACGCTCAGCGCCTGCAGCAGCCGGCCGCGATCGTCCTCGCTCGGCGGGGCAGCCGCGAGGTCCAGCTCGGGTTCCCATTCGGGCTCGAAGGCTCGGCGCCGCGTGGGGATTGCAGTCGCAAGCGCTTCGATGATGTCGGCTGCGCCGGTCACCAGATGCGCACCCTGCTGGATCAGGTGATTGCCGCCCTCGGCGCGCGGATCGAGTGGGGAGCCCGGCACGGCGAAGAGCTCGCGATTCTGTTCCAGTGCCATGCGTGCCGTGATCAGCGAACCGGACCGCTTGGCGGCCTCGACCACCAGCACGCCCAGCGAGAGCCCGGAGACCAGCCGGTTGCGACGCGGGAAGTCGCGGGCGCGCGGTTCCCAGCCCATCGGCATTTCCGTGATGAGCGCGCCGCCATTGGCAACGATAGCCTCGGCCAGCGGAATGTTCTCGCTGGGATAGAGATGGTCGAGCCCGCCCGCCAGTACGGCTACCGTGCCGGTGCGCAGGCTGGCGGCGTGAGCGGCGGTATCGATGCCGCGTGCCAGCCCGGAGACTACGGTATAGCCCTCATCGCCAAGGTCACGCGCCAGCATGCCGGCCAGCTTGCGACCCGCGGCCGAAGCGTTGCGCGCGCCGACGATGCCGATGGTGAACTTCCACGACAGGTTCTCGCCGCCGGTCATGATCAGCAGGGGCGGGGCATCCGAGATGTGGCGCAGGAGCGGCGGGTAACCGGGTTCGCCCGAGGCAACGAGCCGGGCCCCGCGTTTTTCGATGGCCGCAACTTCGTCCTCGGCCTCGGCGAGCGAGGGGACGCGCGGCGGCGACGCGGTGCCACTGCGTCGCACGAGCCCGTGCAATTGCTCGAGCGCGGTCTCGGCAGAGCCGTAGCGGTTGAGGAGCTGGCGGAAGGTATTGGGCCCGACATTGTCGGTGCGGATAAGCCGCAGCCAGGCCAGGCGCTGCGGACGGGTGAGGATCTGGCCTTCCGTCCGCAGGTTCATGCTAGCTGGCCTTCTTCTCGCTGCCGATCTTGGGCTCTGTGCCCCGGATCAGCCGGGAGATATTGGCCGAGTGGCGGAAGAGCAGCACGGCTGCGAGCAGCACCGTCACCACCACGAAGCGCAGGCTGCCGGTGATGACATAGGCGAAGATCGGGCTGGTCGAGGCAGCGGTGATCGCCGCCAGCGAGGAATAGCGCTGGGCGAAAGCGATGACGAGCCAGACCGCGCAGAAGATGAGGCCGACCGGCCACGACAGTGCCAGCAGCACGCCGATGAAGGTCGCCACGCCCTTGCCGCCATTGAAGTTGAGCCAGACCGGGAAGACGTGGCCGAGGAATGCAGCGACGCCGGCAAGGTTGGCTGCGTCCTCGCCCACGAAATAGCGGGCGGCCAGCACCGGCACTGCGCCCTTGACCGCATCGAGCACGAGCGTCGCCGCTGCGAGCGGGCGGTTGCCGGTACGCAGCACGTTGGTGGCGCCGATATTGCCCGAGCCGATGGCGCGGATATCGCCGAGGCCGGCAGCGCGGGTGAGCAGCAGCCCGAAGGGGATCGAGCCACAGAGATAGGCCAGGACGGCCGTGACGATATAGGGAATCATGCGGCGGCCCCCTCAAGGTCCGAATGCGTGAAAACCTCGGCTCCGCCGACGAAGGTGCGCATGACGCGACCCATCAGCCGGGCGCCCTCGAAGGCGGTGTTGCGGGAGCGCGAGCGGAGCTTGCGCTCTTCGACCACCCACGGATAATCCAGATCGAGCACGATGAAATCGGCCGGCGCTCCGGGGGCCAGGCGGCCGCTCGGGAGACCGAGAATTTCAGCGGGACGTGACGTCATGGCGCGCAGAACCGTCAGCAGGTCGACCTGGCCATTGTGCACGAGGCGCAGGGCGACCGCCAGCAGCGTTTCGAGCCCGATGGCGCCATCCGACGCTTCCGCGAAAGGCTGGCGCTTGACCTCGGTATCCTGCGGATCGTGGTCCGAGTGGATGACGTCGATCGTGCCCTCGGCGAGGCCACGGATCATCGCCTGCCGGTCGTCCTCGGTGCGCAGGGGCGGGGAGAGCTTGTAGAACGTGCGGTAGGAGCCGACATCGTTCTCATTGAGCGCCAGGTTGTTGATCGAGACGCCGCAGGAAACGCGCCGCGACTGCTGTTTGGCCTCGGCAACCAGCGCAATGGAGCGCGCCGCCGAAAGCTGGGCCGCGTGGTAGCGGACCCCGGTCAACAGGGCGAGCTGCAGGTCGCGCGCCAGCGGTATCGTCTCGGCTTCGGCCGGAATGCCCTTGAGGCCAAGGCCACTTGCATAGAGCCCCTCGTTCATCACGCCCTCGCCGGCCAGGGAGCGCTCGGAGAGGTGGTGGACGACAGGCATGTCGTAATTGGCGGCGTAGGTGAAAGCCGCGCGGATGAGCCCGGAATTCTGCATCGAGTTGCGGCCATCGGCGAAGCAGACCGCACCGGCCTCCTTGAGCAGGCCGAATTCGGTGATTTCCTTGCCTTCGAGCCCCTTGGTGATGGCGGCGGCCGGCAGCACGTTGACCTTGGCGGTCGCCTCTGCGCGGCGGACGATGAAGTCCACCAGGGCGCTGTCGTCGATTACCGGCTGCGTATCGGGCATCACCACGAAGCTCGTGACGCCGCCCGCTGCCGCCGCCTCGGAGGCCGAGGCCAGGGTCTCGCGGTATTCGCGACCGGGCTCGCCGGTGAAGACGCGCATATCGATGAGGCCCGGAGCCACGACGAGCCCCTTGGCATCGACGCGGCGTGCGTCGGCGGGCACGCCCTTGGCGGGGTCGGCGAACTTGCCGTTGACGACGAGGAGCGAGCCGCGTTCATCGCGGCCGGAGGCCGGGTCGACGATGCGGGCGTTTTCGATCAGCACAGCCTTGCTCATTTGGCGCCTCCCGCGGGCAGAAGGGCATCGAGCACGGCCATGCGGACCGCCACGCCCATCTCGACCTGGTCGGTGATCACCGAGCGCGGGCCGTCCGCGATCGAGGGATCGATCTCGACCCCGCGGTTCATCGGTCCGGGGTGCATGACGATGGCGTCGGGCTGGGCGACGGAGAGCTTCTCCGCGTCGAGGCCGTAGAAGTGGTAATATTCGCGCACCGAGGGGATCATGCGGCCGGCGAAGCGCTCGTGCTGGAGGCGCAGCATCATGACGACATCCGCGTCCTTGAGGCCCTGGCGCATGTCGGTGAAGACTTCGGCCGCCATGTCGTCGATACCCTTGGGCAGGAGCGTGCGCGGGGCGATGACGCGGGTGCGTACGTTGAGCGCGTTGAGCAGCAGCAGGTTGGAGCGGGCGACGCGCGAATTGGCGATGTCGCCGCAGATGGCGACCGTGAGCCCCGAGATGCGGCCCTTGTGGCGGCGGATGGTCAGCGCGTCGAGCAGGGCCTGCGTCGGATGCTCATGGGCGCCGTCGCCCGCGTTGATCACCGAGCAGCCGACCTTCTGGCTGAGCAGTTCCACCGCGCCGGCCGCCGAATGACGCACCACCAGCACGTCCGGCTGCATGGCGTTGAGCGTGGTCGCGGTGTCGATCAGGGTCTCGCCCTTGGTCACCGAGGAGGTGCGCACCGACATGTTGACGACCAGCGCACCCAGCCGCTTGCCGGCGATCTCGAACGACCCCTGCGTGCGGGTCGATGGCTCGAAGAAGAGGTTGATCTGGGTCTTGCCGGAAAGCGTCGGCAGCGTCTTCCGCTCCTGGCGGGAGACCGGGATCATGCGCTCGGCACGATCCAGCAGGTCGACGATTTCGTATTGATTGAGGTCGGCAATGCCGAGGAGATTTCGTTTCGAAAAAACGGGCGAGCCACCGGATTGTCCGGGTTGCTGTTCCGAGGTTTCAGGTGGCGATTTATGCGCCATTCGGCTCCGTCCCGTATCTGTTCGGGGCGGTCTAACCTAGGCGGATATGAGGGGCAAGGTCTGCTGGGATTTTTTCCAATATCAGCCGCGCCTGAGGCGATCGAGCGCACCTTGGAGGATGTAGGAGGCGGCCAGCTTGTCCACGACCTCCGCCCGCTTGTCGCGGCGGGTATCGGCCTCGATCAGCATGCGGGTGACGGCGCTGGTCGAAAGCCGCTCGTCCCAGAAGGCGATGGGGATGGAAATGCGCGCGGAAAGATTGCGTGCAAACGCCCGCGTCGACTGCACCCGTGGCCCTTCCGAGCCATCCATGTTGAGCGGCAGCCCCAGCACGATGCCCACTGCGCTGTTCTGCGCAATAAGCTCATCCAGCCGCTCCGCATCGAGCGTGAACTTCTGCCGCCTGATGGCCTCGACCGGCGTCGCCGAATACCGCATCGCATCGGACACCGCGACGCCGATTGTCTTGGTGCCGAGGTCGAGCCCAAGGAGCTTGCCCGATGGGGGGAGGGCGGCGAGCGGGTTGTCGGGGAGGTCGATCATAAAGATCGTCTATCGCAACGGCGCATCGTCGGCAAACGCATGCGGTTAACTGTGCAAAAGAAAGCTAGACTTTGGAACAAAGGCGGAACATAGTGAGAATTATCTAATACATAGGTGTTTTGCCTAACTAGGGCTTTCTGACACTGCCAGTTCTCCTTCCCAGCACTCCGTGCAGCTTTGCCGGTGACTAGGAGGTATAAACATGAGGACGCACAGTCGTTTGAAGATTGGAGTTTATGCCAGTGTACCGGGGGTGTTGAGCGCCGGTATTATTTTGGTTCTCGAGTGGTGCACCGGCCTTTTGAGAACGCGACGGAGCCCAAGGCTCACCAGTGTTCGATCGACTGGGTCTAAAGGGGGGAGACAGAGCTGTGCAGCCCGAAGTCGTACTCGTCGAAAGAAAGCCAGCGCGGCTAAAAGAAGTTGTTCCCCTTAGCGGTAGGACGCTTAGGCTGGTTTGGGATGATGGGGCTTCTGAATTGCGGGACATCTTCCCGATTTTGGCTAACCATCGCTCCCTAGTTCGGCTTCGAGAAGATGATCGGCTATTTGCCACGGTGCGTGTCAAGGCTGGCGGTCTGGCGCTGGAATGGGAGGATGGCACGGAGGTTACAACGCAAGCGATACGGTCGCTTCCACGGAGTTCAATGGACAACAGGGAATTCCGTAATCTTATGGACGACCTGCATTTGTCGGTTGAAGCGCTCAGTGTCACGCTAGGTCTGTCGCGCCGTCTGATCGCTGACTATCGGCGTGACAAGTCAATCCCTAAGCATATTGCGCTTGCATTGCGTTATTTGGCCGAGCGTCGTGAACGAGCTGTGTTCTAACGCTTGCTGATAGAAGTCAGCTGATTTATTTTTAGTCACTCTGATTAGGAGTGATTATGAGCACTCGTGTCCTTACAGCCCATGTTCCGGAAGAGCTCGCGGAGCGTGTGGACGAACTAGCCGAGCGGCTTGAGCGGTCGAGGGGGTGGATCGTCAAGCAGGCGTTGACTGATTGGGTGGCGCTGGAAGATGAACGTAGGCAACTCACGCTTGAGGCGCTTGCCGATGTCGATAGCGGTCGTGTAGTCGAGCACGACAGCATGATCTCCTGGGCCGCGGAGCTTGGCGCGGATGACAAGCGCTGATGCGCTTGCGGTGGACTTCTGCCGCCCAGGGTGATCTCGTTCGGCTCTACGAGTTCCTGAAAGCCGACAATCCCAACGCTGCCGCGCGGGTGGTCCGCGCGTTGGTGGCAGCGCCTGAGCGGTTGCTGCAGACGCCACGCCTCGGCGAGCGTCTCGAGGAATTTTCGCCTCGAGAGGTTCGTCGCATGGTCATTGGACGTTATGAGATGCGCTACGAGGTCGCTGATCGGGCTATCTTCGTCCTGCGCATCTGGCACACGCGAGAACACCGATGAAACTCACCTGGTTCGGCGGAACCACCATTCGCATCTATATTGGCGGGCAGATTTTCGTGGTCGATCCGCAATTGGCGCCGGACGATATCGATCGGGCCGAGCTGGTTTCCGGGGCGGATCGGGTGTTGCGCCTGGCTGGGGCGGATGAGACGCTGGTGGAGCTCGATCCGGCTGAATGGCGGCCGCGGCGGGCGCAGCGAGCAATCGATGAGGAGCAGGCGCCGCCGCCGATCCATGCCTATCGCATCGGGGCCGGCGCGATGCTGGTCGATGCCGTGGGCGAGCCGCCGCTGGTGCTGCTGAGCGACCAGGCGCCGAGTTTCGGACGCTGGGCGGATGGCGCAGTGGTGGTGCTGTTCGGGGTGGGCGAAGCGATGAGTGCACTGACCGAAGGCCTGTTCGTTGCAGCGCGGCCGCGCCTGGTGGCGCTGGCGGGTGATGAGGTCGCGATCGATTTCGCGGTGGCGGCGCTGCGGGAAAACCTCAATGGCGCCGGGCTCGTTTCGCTTGAAAAGGGCCTCGCATTGGAAGTTTGATGGCTGCCATCAGCCAAATTCGTTGTCATTATGCAAATCTCGTTGCTACAAGCGCAGCGAAACACCCATTCCTGGTTTTGAGGAGCTCTGCATGTCGGTCGATGCCGCAACCGTGAAACGAATCGGACGCCTGGCGCGTATCCGGATCGAAGAGAACGAGGTTGCCGCCTACCAGCAGGAACTCAACGCGATCCTTGGCTTTGTCGAGCAACTCAACGAAGTCGACGTCACAGGCGTCGAGCCGATGACCTCGGTCACGCCGATGGCCCTGCGCCGTCGTGTCGACAAGGTCACCGATGGTGGCTACCCCGAGAAGGTGGTCTCCAACGCGCCGCTCTCTGAAGACAACTTCTTCATGGTCCCCAAGGTGGTGGAGTAAAATCGATGGCGGTTACGATCGCCATTGAAACTCCGCTTCAGGACGATGTCCGCACCCTGGTCGCGGCGCTCAATGAGCACCTGCTGCCGCTTTCGCCCGTCGAGTTCCAGTTCAAGATGACTGTCGAGCAGATGGCGGGCGCGGATACCAACGTATTCGTCGCTCGCAACGAGGCGGGCAGGGCGGTGGGTATCGGCGCGCTCAAGGTGCTGTCGCCCACTAGTGGCGAGGTCAAGCGCATGTACACGCTGCCCGAAGTACGCGGCCAGCGCGTTGGTTCGGCGCTCCTCGTATCCATTGAGGATCTGGCGCGCTCGCGCGGGCTCACCGAATTGCTGCTGGAGACCGGCGTCGGCGAAGGCTTTGCGGGCGCTCATCGCCTCTATCTGCGCAGCGGCTTCGCGTCGCGCGGGGCATTCCTGGATTATCCCGATAGCGGCCATTCGGCTTTCTTCGAGAAGCATCTGGGCAGCCAGGCCGCAGCCTGACCGGGGAGGGATTTGCCGTGCGTATGACGTTGAGCAGTGCGTTCGTCCTCATGCTGGTCACCTCCACGGTGGCGCAGGAGCCCGGTCCGATCGACCGCACCAAGCTCTATGTGAGCAAGCCCGAAGCCTGTGAGGCGCTGCAGACCAAGGGCGTGGATGCCTTCAACGACCTCGACTTCACCACCCTGTCCTTCACCGATGGCATTCAGGGCATGGAGTTCCACTGCGGCTTTTTTGACGTTAAGAGCAAGGCCAATACCAGCGCCGTGCTGGTCGAGGCCATTTGCGAAGAGCCGGGTTTCATGTATCCCGATCTGATTGCCATCGGACCGTGGGACGACGAGACCATCCAGGTCATCTCGTCCTATGATCTGCAGAGCGCCGCGATGGCCGAGGCGAGCGGCGAAGCCATTGACGATAGCGAGAACCAGGGCCAACCCCTTGGTGTCGCGCTTTATACCCGTTGCGATTCCCTAAGCGAGTTACCCCGTTGACCGATCTGACCAAGCTCACCCTCGCCGCCGCCCGCAAGGGCCTCAAGGCGAAGGAATTCACTTCGCTGGAACTGACCGAGGCCTATCTCAAGGCCATCGACGAGGCTAACCCCAAGCTCAATGCCTATGTCGCCGTCACCGCCGACCAGGCCCGCCGGATGGCGCTGGCCAGCGACGAGAAGCTGGCCAAGGGCGAGGCCGGCTCGCTTGAAGGCCTGCCGCTCGGCATCAAGGACCTGTTCGCGACCAAGGGCGTCCATACGCAGGCAGCCAGCCACATCCTCGACAGCTTCAAGCCCGAATACGAATCCACCGTGACCAGCAATCTTTGGCGCGATGGCGCCGTGATGCTTGGCAAGCTCAACATGGATGAGTTCGCGATGGGCTCCTCCAACGAGACGTCCTATTACGGCGCGGTTATCAATCCGTGGCGGGCGGAGAATTCCAACCTCGATCTCGTTCCGGGTGGTTCGTCCGGCGGCTCGGCGGCTGCGGTTTCGGCCTGGCTCTGCGCCGGCGCGACGGCGACAGATACCGGCGGCTCCATTCGCCAGCCGGCCGCGTTCACCGGTACTGTCGGCATCAAGCCGACCTATGGCCGTTGCTCGCGCTGGGGCACGGTGGCGTTCGCCTCCTCGCTCGACCAGGCCGGCCCGATCGCCCGCACCGTGGAAGACAGCGCGCTGATGCTGCAGTCCATGTCCGGTTTCGATCCCAAGGATTCGACCAGCGTCGAGATGGCTGTTCCCGATTTCGCCGCGGCGGTCGAGCGGGGCGTCAAAGGCCTCGTCATCGGCGTGCCGCGCGAATATCGCATGGACGGGATGCCCGAGGAGATCGAGAAGCTTTGGCGACAGGGCCTCGAATGGCTCAAGGCCGAGGGCGCGACCGTCAAGGACATCTCCCTGCCGCACACCAAGTACGCGCTGCCCGCCTATTATATCGTGGCCCCCGCCGAAGCGTCCTCGAACCTGGCGCGCTATGACGGCGTCAAGTACGGCCTGCGCGAGACCGGCAAGGATATCACCGATCTCTATGAACTGAGCCGCGCCGCCGGCTTCGGCCGCGAGGTCAAGCGCCGCGTCATGATCGGCACCTACGTGCTTTCTGCTGGCTATTACGATGCATATTACGTGCAGGCCCAGAAGGTCCGCACGCTGATCAAGCGCGATTTCGAGCTCGCCTTCCAGTCGGGTGTGGATGCGATCCTTACCCCGGCAACGCCTTCGGCGGCGTTCGGCATTGGCGACGAGGACATGAAGGCCGATCCGGTCAAGATGTACCTCAACGACGTCTTCACCGTGACCGTCAACATGGCCGGCCTTCCGGGCATTGCCGTGCCGGCGGGCAAGGATGGCAAGGGGCTGCCGCTGGGCCTCCAGCTCATCGGCAAGCCGTTCGATGAAGAGACGCTTTTCGCGGCTGGCCGCGTGATCGAGCGGAGCGCGGCGATGGACTTTTCGCCGAAGCGCTGGTGGTGACCGCGCTCGACCAGGAGGCGTTCGAGGCGGCTTTGCGGGCGGGAACGCCCGTCGAAAACGCCGATCTCTCCGATATCGACTGGACCGACCTGCCGGATGGCAGGTTGGTCGTTCGCCATTCGACGATCCGTAACGCCGTCATCGATGATGCACCACTCGAAGGCGCGGTGTTCGAGCATTGCACGTTCCTGCGCTGCTCTTTCCCGGTCAGCCGGCTCAGTCAGGCGCGCTTCATCCAGTGCAGCTTCTACGATCCGGATGGGCGGCAGGGATGTACCTTCTCGGGTACGGAGCTCGACCACGCCACCTTCGATCACTGCAACCTGACGATGAGCCGGTTTCCGCGGGCGGACCTGCATGCGGCAAGTTTCATCGCCTGCAAGGCGCCTGGTTCGGATTTCGAGGATGCCGATTTCTCGCGCCGGGCAGGGCGGAGCAGCGTTGCACTGGTGACATTCAGCGAATGCATCCTCGACATGGCTTCGTTCCGCGGCGCCATGCTCGATCAGTGCAACCTCGAGGGCTCCAGCCTCACCCAGGCAGATTTCACGCGGGCGAGCCTCAAGGAGGCAAACCTGCAGCGCGCCGACCTTTCCGAGGCCATTGTGCAGGGCGCCGAGTTCGAGCGGGCCGATCTGCGCGAGGCGAATCTGACCGGTTTCAAGCTGCTCGACCTCAAGTCGCGCAGCGGCATCAAGCTGAGCGAATCCAGCCTGAAGGGCCTCATGGCGCCGCTGGGTATCCGGGTCTTCCCGGGTTAGCGGCAGCTTCCATCCTTGATTGACGGACGTTAGCGGTCTATCTGCCAGAACATGACGAGAAGTGGCCTAAGGCTGGCATGGCGCGGCGAGCCAGCGAACTACAGGGTGAATTCCATGCACGACGTGTTCACGACACTCGATTGGTCAGAACCGCCGAAAACCCTCAGCCAGCCGCAGAAGGCTCTGTGGTGGCTCAAGAAGGGTGGTCTGCGCGTGGGCCCGGAATGGGAACGCGCCCATCAGATTCTTGCTGTCGGCGAAGGCGTCCAGGCCTTTGACTGGGTGCATGCGCTCGCCCATTGGATCGAGGCCGACATGGGCAATGCCGACTATTGGTATCGTCGCGCCGGCAAGAAGCGCGCAGCTGCCAGCGTTGCCGCCGAGTGGGAGCACATCGCCAAGGCGCTGACGGAAACGACTGTCAGCCACTGATCTTCGCTTCGCGCACCTCCCGGCGATGCCGGGAAGTGCGCAAGTTGAGCCGTGCTAGCGGTTATCGGCCCGAGCCCGCACCAGTTCCAGCCCACGCCGGGTGATGCGATAGGGTTGGCCATTGCTCGAGGCGATGGCGTCCTTGGCCTTGAGCCGCTTGAACAATGCCAGGTTGCATTGCGTCATCAGCCAGCCGTCACGGTTGAAGCATTCAACCTCGATGATGGCGCCTTTTTCGTTCTTGATAGGATTGATCTTGCCGCCCTGGGCAAGAGCGTGCAGCACGCGCTGCTCGGCTTTCGAAACGTTCATTGGGAGATGAAACCCGTAGATCCCGCGGCATGGCCGCGACAAAACACGAGCGCCCGACAGCACATCGCATGGCGGGCACCTGGCTTGTGGATCTGCCCCGTTCGTCGTGGAACGGGGCTTTAGACGGTTTCAAAGCGAGTAGACATATCCCGCACTTAATGAAATTCGGCGCGCAACGCCAGAGGGTCGCGCGCCGACATGGATCGGGTGTGGCGTCAGCGCCTCACCTTATTTGGGCATCATCGGGGGAGCGAAGACCAGATAGGGGGTCTTGGGCGTCTGGCCCGGCGGCAGACGCTCGGGCGCAGGATCGCCCGGCTCGCCCAGCGATTTGATGTACTGGTAGAGCGAGCGGCTTTCCGCTTCGTGGAAGGCATGCAGATTGAACCAGGGCATGGGCGGGCCCGCCTGGAACGTCTTGAGATACTGCACCCATTCGTCCTCGGACTGCTTGGCGACCACCAGGCGCAGGTTGACGGCGTAGTTGGTGCCCCATGGGCCGTTATAGCCCACGGGATTGCCCTTCAGGGCCGTGGCAGGATCGATCTTGCCATTGCTTTCGGAATAACCGGCCGAGTGGCAATCGTGGCACCCGCCGATGATGGAGATGCGCTCCCCGTTTGCGACCGAGACCTCTGCGTCCTGCGCAATGGCTCCCGTTGAGATCGTGGCCGCGGCGATTATCAAGGCTGTTCTGAACATAGTTCATCTTCCCCAAACCCGCCCCTCGCGGGCGAAGCATTTTCGCATATCCAAAGGGCGCGGCAAGTTGCTCCTTTGAGGGAGGGGCGGTTGAAATCGTCGGCCTGACGGTGCAAACCAGCAGGGAGATTTTTTCTGTACTTATTCGAAGAGCCTGCCTCGTGACCTCCAAGAAGCCAGCCGATTGCGAAACCAAGGAAGATGTCCGTGTGGAGATCGACCGTATCGATCAGGCGCTGATCGCGCTTTTCGCCGAACGCCATCGCTATGTGACGCGCATGGCGCAGATCAAGACGGACCCGCACGAGGCCTATGATCCGGTCCGGATCGAGGCGGTGATCGGCCGCGTGCGCAGCCGCGCCGAGGGCCTCGATCTCGACGAGGACCAGGCCGAATTGATCTGGCGGACGCTTATCGACTGGAATGTAAACTACGAAAAGGGCATTATCGTCGCTCGCCGCCGCGCGGAGTAATGCCATGACCAGCGCCGTTTCGATCCGGAAAGCCGAACCAGACGATGCACGGCGCCTGGCTAATATTGGCTACGTGGCCTGGGAAACCAGCATCCTGCCGCTCCTCCACGAAGTGCCCGGAATGCGGGTGGCCGAGCAACGCCGCCTTGCTGCTGCCGTGCACGAAACGCTCGATCGCATCATCGTGGCCGAGGTGGATGGCGTGCCGGTCGGCTGGTGCTCGCGGGCGAGAGGGCGGCACTATATTCCCTTTCTTTTCGTCGCACCCGAGTTCCAGAACCACGGCATCGGCAAGCTCCTGCTCTCGCGGATGGAAGCCATGCTCGAGCTTGAGGGGGCGGAGCGGGTCCACCTCGAAACGCCGGCCGACAATGTCCGCGCCGTGCGCTTCTACGAGCACCAGGGCTATCGCATCCTGGCGCTGCGCCCGGACGGACGCCCCGATCACCAGCCCTTCATGAGCGTGCGGCTCGAAAAGCTGCTGCACCCCTATATGGGCCAGGTTACCGACACCGAGTAAGCCAGCGATTGCATCGCGGCGCGCCTGCCACTATGCGTAGGCCAGCACTGATTTGTAGGTTTGTCCTTTGACCATCATCGACACGCGCACCCCGAACCCGAAGTACTTCATCCAGGGCTCGACCGGCGATTGGGAAATCGTCATCGGCATGGAAGTGCACGCGCAGGTAACGTCCGAGAGCAAGCTGTTTTCCGGCTCCTCGACCGAGTTCGGGCGCCCGCCCAATTCCAATGTGAGCTTTGTGGATGCGGCCATGCCCGGCATGCTGCCCGTCATCAACGACGAGTGCGTGCGCCAGGCGGTACGGACCGGTCTCGGCCTCAAGGCCAAGATCAACAAGCGCTCGATCTTCGATCGCAAGAACTACTTCTATCCGGACCTGCCGCAGGGCTACCAGATCAGCCAGTTCAAGGACCCGATCGTGGGCGAGGGCAAGATCGCTCTCGACATGGGCGCCGACGGCCAGATCGAGATCGGCATCGAGCGCCTGCACCTCGAGCAGGACGCCGGCAAGTCGATCCATGATCAGCATCCGAGCATTACCTTCGTCGATCTCAACCGTTCCGGCGTGGCGCTGATGGAAATCGTCAGCAAGCCCGACCTGCGCTCGTCCGACGAAGCCAAGGCGTACCTGTCCAAGCTGCGCGCCATCATGCGCTATCTCGGCACCTGCGACGGCAACATGGAGCAGGGCTCCCTGCGCGCCGACATCAACGTGTCCGTCCGTCGCCCGGGGGGCGAGTTCGGCACGCGCTGCGAGATCAAGAACGTCAACTCGATCCGCTTTGCCGGCCAGGCCATCGAATACGAAGCGCGCCGCCAGATCGATATTCTGGAAGACGGCGGCTCGATCGACCAGGAAACGCGCCTCTTCGATCCCAAGACCGGCGAGACGCGCTCCATGCGCTCCAAGGAAGAAGCGCACGATTACCGCTACTTCCCCGATCCGGACCTGCTGCCGCTCGAATTCGACGATGCCTTCATCGCCGACCTCGCTGCGCACCTGCCGGAGCTTCCGGACGAGAAGCAGGCGCGGTTCATCGAGGAATACGGCATTACGCCCTATGACGCGATGGTGCTGACGCTCGAACGCGAATCCGCCGATTTCTACGAGGAAGTCGCACGCGGCCGTGACGGCAAGCTCGCCGCCAACTGGGTCATCAACGAGTTCTTCGCCCGCCTCAACAAGGAAGGCATGGACGTGACCTCGAGCCCGGTCAGCGCCAGCCAGCTTGGCGGCATTGTCGAGCTGATCGGCAAGGGCGATATCTCGGGCAAGATCGCCAAGGACCTCTTCGAGATCGTCTGGGCCGAAGGCGGTGATCCGGCGCAGATCGTGGAAGCCCGCGGCATGAAGCAGGTTACGGACCTGGGTGCCATCGAGAAGGTGGTCGACGATATCATCGCCGCCAACCCCGATCAGGTCGCCAAGGTGCAGGCCAAGCCGACGCTCATCGGCTGGTTCGTCGGCCAGGCCATGAAGGCCTCGGGCGGCAAGGCCAATCCGCAGGCGCTCAACGAGATCCTCAAGCAGAAGCTTGGGCTGTAAGATTTGGCTGCAGCCGGATACCGGCTGCAGCACCTTCTTTCCTTCGTGCCGCCCTACGCCATCTCGCGCAGCGGCCTTCCGACAGTCATCGCCTTCCTGAACCCTTCGTCGTCATCGACGAAGAAGGGTTCCGTCTGTGCTCCCAACGAGTCGAACAGCCGGCTCAGGAAGCAGCGGAACGAGGCGCAGAGGGCGATGTCGCAGATTTCGTGGTCGGTGAAGCCGACCGCGCGTAGGCCCGCGATATCGGCCTCGTTCACCTCGGAGGCATTTCGCGCGACCTTCTGCGCGTAGGCCAGCATGGCCACATCCTTTGCGTCCAGCCCGGCGGTGCGGAAGTCGCGCTGGATGGCCATCACCTTGTCCTTGCCGAACTCGGCGGCGAGGGCCTTGCTGTAGACATGCGAGCAATAGGTCGAGGGAACTTCCTTGGCCGCGATCAGCGTGATGAGCCGCCAGCCGCGCAGGCCAAGCGAGAAATTGTCGCGCAGCGCGGCGATGAAATGCTCGACCAACGGCATGAGGTCGGGGCGGGTCGTCATGCAGCGCGTGGCATCCATGACGAAGCCGTATTTGTCGAGCTCGTGGCGGTAGATCTCGGCGATCTCGCCTTGTGCCTCTTCGGGGGCAATCGTCTTCAAGAACACGGGCGGGTCCTCCCTTGTGCGAACTTGAAGCCGAATATTACTCCTCCGCCCGGGGCGGTGTCATCGGTCTCAGGCGGGCGCGCGGCGGAAGCGACGGACGATGCGGCCGTCGATCAGGAGCAGACCGGAGAAGATGACGAGCATGCCAAAAAGCTGAATCGGCAGAATCGTTTCGCCCAGGAAGCTCACGCCGAGGATGATGGCGAAGACGGGCGAGATGAACGTGTTGACCGCGAAATTGGTCGCGCCGATACGCGGTAGCATCCGGTACATGATCTGGAACGTGAACGCCGATGCCAGGAGGCCGAGGCCCAGCCATGCGCCCCAGGTCTCGATACGCGTCGCATGTGGCGTGCCCTCGAAGACCAGCGCGACCGGTACTGCGACGACCGCGGCGCCCGTCATGGCAATGGCGGCGATCGCGGAGGGATCGACCTTGGCGAAGCTGCGGGCAACATTGAGCGTCACGGCGTAGCAGATCGTCGCCATGAGGCAGAGGGCGATACCCCAGACCTGCGTGGTGCCACCAGCCTGCACAGCGGGCAGGGCCAGCAGCGAGGCGCCGGCAAAGCCCGCGGCCACGCCCATGGTCTTGTTGATGGTCGCGCGCTCGCCACCAGGCCAGAAGTTGGAGACGACCACGGTCATGATCGGGGTCAGCGCATTGATGATCGCCGTGAGCCCGCTGGCGATGTGCGTCTGGCCGAGCGGGAAAAGGGTGAAGGGCAGGGCGTAGCTGAAGACGCCGAGGATCATCAGCTTGATCCAGAGCGAGAAATCCCGGGGCACCTTCTTGCCGAGCGCGAAGAAGAAGGCCCAGCAGCCGATGGCGGCGATGGTCACGCGGCCGGCCGAAACCCAGATCGGCCCGACCTCGCGCAGCAGCACTGCATTGAACAGGAACGAACAGCCCCAGATGCTGCCGACGAGAAGGACCCAGAACCAGTCGCGAATTTGCATGAGATCGTCTCCGAATGCCGGAAACTATGCCGTCGCGTCGAGGCCGTCGAACCGATTTTGACGATAAGGGTATCAATTTGCGTGATGGATGCCGAGCGTAGACAAAGTGCCACTCGCGGATTTATGTTAGTACTTACATAAATTGCGGAGACGTGCCGTGAGCTACCTTTCCGAAATGGGGCTGCTGTCTCTCGGCAGCCAGTTGAAGTCGATCAGCGATCAGCTCTACGCCATGGCCGACGAAGTCTATGCGCGGCACGGCATTGAGCTGCAGGCGCGGTGGTTTCCGATCCTCAAGCTGTTGCACGATCGCGGGCCGATGGCCGTGGGCGAAGTGGCCGCAGCCGTCGGCCAGACGCATTCCGCCATCAGCCAGGCCGCCTCGCGGCTGGTGCGAGAGGGCTGGCTCTCGGCGTCGAGCGACGAAGAGGATCGACGGACGCGGCGGCTGTCGCTGACGCCCAAGGCAGTAGCTGCCGTCCGCGTGGCCAAACCCCTCTGGCGGGCGATGCGGGAAGGGCTTGAGGAGCGAGCACAAAGCCTGGGTGTCGATGAGCGCCTGCTCGAAGCTTTGGCGCGGGTGCCGGGGGCCGATCTTGCCGACGCCATCGTCGAGCGAGCCAGGGACAATCGCCTGCAGACGCTTTCCATCGTGCCGTTCCGGCCCGAATTGAGGGACGAGTTCTTCCGCCTCAATGCGGATTGGCTGCAACGCTATTTTCAGCTTGAGGATTATGACGTCGAGGTGTTGTCGAACCCGGAGGGCATCATCCTTGCGACGGGCGGCGAAATCTATTTTGCGCTGCTGGGCGAAGAGGTGGTCGGCACCTGCGCGCTGATGCAGGTTTCACCCGGGGAATACGAGCTGACCAAGATGGCGGTGGATCCTTCCGCGCAAGGGCTTGGCATTGGCCGGTCGCTGATCGAAGTCGCGATCGAGGCATATCAGCGCCTCGGCGGCCACGAGCTCTTCCTCGAGACCAACACCAAACTCGCGACAGCGATCCGTCTCTACGAAAGCTCGGGCTTCGAGCATCAGCCGGCAGTGAAGGCGGATTCGCACTATAGCCGGGCCAACGTCTACATGATCTGGCGTCCGGCGCTGGCCGGGGCAGCGTGAAGCGTTAGAGTTTCGGCCAGACGAAGGCTTCGTCGTCCTGTGTATCCGGCGTCAGCATCACCCGTCCGTCCACCAGCGAAACTCGGCCATCGGCGAGCGCCGCCAAAGCGCGCGGATAGATGCGGTGCTCCGCCTTGAGCACGCGGGCGGCGAGCGTGTCGGGCGTGTCGCCTTGAACCACAGGTACGGCTGCCTGCATGATGGCCGGCCCCTCATCCATACCCGGCGTCACGAAGTGCACGGTGCAGCCGTGGAGGTGCACCCCGGCGGCGAGCGCCTGCTCATGCGTATGCAGCCCTTTGAAGGACGGCAGAAGGGCGGGGTGGATGTTGATCATCCTGCCGAGCCAGCGCTCGGTGAATTGCGGGGTCAGCAGTCGCATGAAGCCGGCGAGGGCGACAATCTCGGTATTCCAGCCGCGTAGCACGTCGTCGAGCGCTGCGTCGAATGCGTTGCGATCCGGAAAGTCCCGATGCGAGCGCACGGCGGTGGGAATGCCGTTGGCAGCGGCGGTTTCGAGGCCCACGGCGTCGCTTCGGTTGGAGAGCACGCCAACGATCTCGGCGGGATAGTTCGGTATCTTTGCCGCCTCGATGAGGGCCGTCATGTTCGAACCCCGGCCCGAGATGAGCACGGCGACGCGTTTGCGGATGGTCATGGCTTCACCGCCTTGGCTGGAGGGTCGAACGGCTGCCCGCGGCCCAATAGCCGGCCGCCGGCAGCCATGGTCAGAGGGCGAGGGCGCCTTCGAACGTCACCGGCTCCCCTGCGCGTTCGGTGAGGGTGCCGATGATCGAAGCCGTCTCGCCCGCCGCGTTGAGCTGAGTGACCAGCGCTTCGGCATCCGAGGCCTCGACAGCGATAAGCATGCCGACGCCGCAATTGAAGGTGCGCAGCATTTCGCGCTCGTCGATCCCGCCGACCTTGGAGAGCCAGCCGAAAACCTTCGACACCGAAACCGCGGACAGGTTGATGTGGGCGGCGAGATTGTCGGGAAGCACGCGCGGAATGTTGTCGATGAAGCCGCCGCCGGTGATGTGCGCCAGCGCCTTGATGCCGAGGCCGGCCTTGAGGGCGGCCAGGATCGGCTTCACGTAGATCCGGGTCGGCGTGAGCAGGGCCTGCGAAAGCTCGACGCTCTCGTCCCACGGCGCCGGCATGTACCAGTCGAGACCGGAGATATCGACGATCCGGCGGACCAGCGAATAGCCGTTGGAGTGCACGCCCGATGAGGCGAGGGCGACGAGCGGGTCGCCGGCCTTGATGTCGTTGCGGGGCAGGAGCGTGCCGCGTTCGGCCGCGCCGACGGCGAAGCCGGCCAGGTCGTAGTCGTGGCCGTGATACATGCCCGGCATTTCGGCCGTTTCGCCGCCGATCAGCGCGCAGCCGGCAATGCGGCAGCCCTCGGCGATGCCTTCGACAATGGCCGTGCCCGTGGCGACGTCCAGCTTGCCCATGGCATAATAGTCGAGGAAGAACAGTGGCTCGGCGCCCTGCACGACGATGTCGTTGACGCACATGGCGACCAGGTCGATGCCGATGGTCGAGTGGTTGCCGGTATCGATGGCGATCTTGAGCTTGGTGCCCACGCCGTCGTTGGCCGCCACGAGGATCGGGTCGGTAAAGCCGGCGGCCTTGAGGTCGAAAAGACCGCCGAAACCACCGATCTCACCATCAGCGCCTGAGCGGCGCGTCGAGCGCACGGCGGGCTTGATGGCTTCGACCAAGGCGTTTCCGGCGTCGATATCAACGCCTGCCTGCTTGTAGGAAAGACCGTTTGATGGCAGGTTTTGCTCGTCGGACATTGGCCTCGATGCCGCTTTGGTTGGCATTGGGCCGAGACCAAAAATGGTTGAAATCGCCGGTCCCGGCCATTAACAGCGCTGATAAACGCTCCACCGATACGACGCAAGGGTTGCCCGATTTATGTCGCTGCGAAATCAGGTCCTCGTCTGGGTGGGTTTTCTCGTCATCCTGGCGCTCTCCATCTGGTTCTTCCGCGGCATCCTATTGCCGTTCGTGATTGGCCTTGCGCTGGCCTATCTTCTCAATCCGGTCGTCGGCCAGCTTGAGCGGTTGCGCCTCAACCGCGGCTGGGCGACGGCAATCGTCCTCGTGGTCGTGCTCTCGGTCATCGGCTGGGGCATGTTCCTCCTGGTGCCGCTGGTGGTGCAGCAGATCATCGGGCTGGGGCAGCGGTTGCCGGGCTACATCACCGATCTCCAGGCGCTCGCCAATCGTGCGGTGCCGGCGCTCAACGAATGGCTCGGGCCGGAGCGGACGCACCAGCTCGAAAACAGCCTCACGGAGTGGTTCAACAGCCTCAACCTGCCGGGCATCACTGCCTGGATAACGGGGCAGATCTACCAGAGCAGCGCTTCGGTCATCGGCACGCTGGGCCTCGCCATCGTGGCGCCGGTCGTCGCCTTCTACCTGCTGCTCGACTGGGACGGCATGGTGCGTGGGCTCGATAATCTCCTGCCGCGCGCCTATCGCGAGGAAATCCAGGGCGTGCTGGCCGAGATCGACCGCTCCATGGCCGGCGTTATCCGCGGGCAGGGCAGCGTGGTGCTGATCCTCTGCGTTTACTACGCGACCGGCCTGACGCTGGGCGGGCTGAGTTTCGGCCTCGTGCTCGGGCTCATTACCGGGCTCTTGAGCTTTATTCCCTATGTCGGCTTCGTCATCGGCTTCGGGCTATCGGTCGGCATAGCCATCGTGCAGTTCTGGCCGGACTGGTTCCGCATCATCATCATCGGTATTGTCTTCGGCATGGGCCAGTTCCTCGAAGGCAATGTGCTGTATCCCAAGCTGGTGGGGTCGAGCATCGGCATCAATCCGGTGTGGCTGATGCTCGCATTGCTGGCCTTCGCGCAGCTTTTCGGCTTCCTAGGCCTGCTGCTGGCGGTGCCGCTTTCGGCCATAGCGGCGGTTCTGCTGCGTTATGGCGTGCGCAAGTACAAGTCGAGCCTGCTCTACCTCGGTCACGAAAGGGGCGGCGGTGACAAGCCCGACGCGACCGCCTAAGGCGGGCGAGGGCGTTGCACCGGGCGGCCAGCTTGCGCTTGAACTCGGACATACGCCTTCGCATGCCGAAGCCGATTTTCTCGTGGGGGAGGGCAATGAGCTCGCCCTTGCGCATCTGCTTGCTTTTCCCAACTGGCCGGGGCCGCTGACGCTCATCATCGGGCCGGCCAGCGCGGGCAAGTCGCACCTGGCGCGTATCTGGGCCGACGGCACCGGCGCACGCGTTGCCGGCGCCGACGAGCTCGAGGAACTGTCCCGTCAGGGCGGCACGGCGCCGCTCGTCATCGAAGACGTGGACAGGGCCGGTTACGAAGAGGCGGCGCTCTTCCATCTCCTCAACCAATCCATGCGCGACCGACGCCCGTTGCTGATGACGGCGCGGGAGCCGGTTTCGGGCTGGCCCTATGTCACGGACGATGTAAAATCGCGTGCGCGGCTAGCCGCATCGTTTACCATCGAGCCGACCGACGACATTCAATTGTCACAGATTTTCGTGAAGTTGTTCGGTGATCGCCAGGTGGCGGTCGACCCCCGGATCATTTCCTATCTTGTGGCACGGATGGAGCGGGAGCCCGAGGAGGCCACGGCGCTGGCGGACCTTCTGGATCGCCTCGCGCTGGAGCGGGGCACCAGGATCACCCGAGCCCTTGCAGCCGAGGCCTTGGCGATACGCCGGGGGGAGAGCGGCCAGGCCGCCATGGATATCGAGCTGGAAAGCGACGACGAGGATGAATGAGATAACCGAGATTGCCGAAGCCGAGGGAGAGGTTCCCGATGCGAGCGAGCTGCGCAACAGCCCAGCCCGGTTCGTGAACCGAGAGGTTTCCTGGCTTCAGTTCAACATGCGCGTGCTCGAAGAGGCGGGCAATCTCAACCATCCGCTGCTCGAACGCCTGCGCTTCGTCTCGATCTCGGCCAACAATCTCGACGAGTTCTTCATGGTCCGCGTGGCGGGCCTCAAGGGGCAGCTCCGCGCCGGCCTAACCAAGCCGTCCGACGACGGCCTGACGCCCAAGGAACAGCTCGACGACATCATCACGCTCACCCAGCATCTGCAGCTCGAGCAGCAGGATTACTGGCAGTCGATCCGCGAGGAATTGTTCGCGACCAATGTCGTGATCCACGAGGCGGACGATCTCAGCCCCGATCAGCTGCGCTATCTCGAACGGCTGTTCCGCGAGGAAATCTTCCCGGTGCTGACGCCGATCGCCATCGATCCGGCGCACCCGTTCCCGTTCATTCCCAATCTCGGCTTCGCGCTCGCATTCCACCTCCAGCGGCCCAATTCGTCGCAGCAGCTGACGGCTCTGGTGCGTATTCCGGCCAATCTCGAACGCTTCATCACGCTGCCGGCGAGCCTCGTCTCGGAAGGGCGGATCGAGGTTGTGGCGATCGAGACGGTGATCAAGATCTTCTTCCACAAGATGTTCCCGGGCTACGAAGTCATCGGCTCGGGCGCCTTCCGCGTCATCCGCGACAGCGAAATCGAAATCGACGACGAAGCTGCCGACCTGGTGGTGGAGTTCGAATCCGCACTGCGCCAGCGTCGGCGTGGGCAGGTGATCCGTCTCGAAATCGAGAAGTCGGCTCCCATGGCTCTGCGCAAACAGATCAGCGAGCAGATCCACGCCAGCCCGGAAGACATTTTCCAGGTCGAGGGTTTCCTCGGTCTCGCCGATGCCCGCAAGATCTGCGACATCGACCGGCCCGACCTCAAGTTCTCCGCCTACCACGCGCGCTTCCCGGAACGCGTGCGCGACTATAACGGGGACGTCTTCGCGGCCGTCCGCCAGAAGGACATCCTCGTCCACCATCCGTTCGAGAGTTTCGACGTCGTCGCGCAGTTCCTGATCCAGGCGGCGCGCGATCCGGACGTGGTGGCGATCAAGCAGACCCTCTACCGCACCTCATCGGACTCCCCGATCGTCAAGGCGCTGATTCTGGCGGCCGAGGCTGGCAAGTCGGTGACGGCTCTGGTCGAGCTCAAGGCACGGTTCGACGAAGAAGCCAACATCCGCTGGGCGCGCGACCTCGAACGGGCAGGGGCGCAGGTCGTCTTCGGCTTCATCGAGCTCAAGACCCACGCCAAGATGAGCCAGGTGGTTCGCCGCGAGCACGGCAAGCTGGTGTCCTATTGCCACCTCGGCACGGGCAATTACCATCCGATCACGGCCAAGATTTATACGGACCTGAGCTACTTTACCTGCAACCCCGCGATCACGCGGGACGTGGCGCGCGTCTTCAACTTCATCACCGGCTACGCCCGCCCGACCGAGCTCGAAGTCATCGCTGCGTCGCCGGTCAACCTGCGTCAGACGCTGCTCGACAATATCACCCGCGAGGTCGAATTCGCCCGCAACGGGCAGCCGGCCACCATCTGGCTCAAGATGAACGCGCTGGTCGATCCGCAGATCATCGATGCGCTTTATGACGCGAGCCAGGCGGGCGTTAAGATCGAGCTCATCGTGCGCGGCATCTGCTGCCTGCGGCCGGGCATCCCGGGCTTCTCGGACAATATCCGGGTCAAGTCCGTGGTCGGCCGGTTCCTCGAGCATTCGCGCATCTATTGCTTCGGTAACGGCGCGCCGCTGCCGTCGCGGCAGGCCAAGGTCTACATGTCGTCGGCCGACCTCATGCAGCGCAATCTCGACTGGCGCGTCGAAGTCATGGTGCCGATTCTCAACAAGACCGTGCACAAGCAGATTGTTGACCGCATTCTGGTTGCGTATCTTCGCGACAACCAGCAGAGCTGGGAAGTGCTGCCGGATGGCAGTTCGCATCGTGTGCGGTTGCAGGAGGGGGACGAACCCTTCAACGCGCACGACTACTTCATGACCAACCCCAGCCTTTCCGGGCGGGGCAGTGCGATAGCGCATGACAGTGACGAGGGCGACGATTGAACCAATTCTGGGGCGTTGATGCCGACCCGACCGCACAAGGGCGAATCAAGGGAGCCCGGCCGGTCGCGGTTCTGGACATTGGCTCCAACTCGGTTCGACTCGTCGTCTACGAACGTCACGCACGCGCCCTGACTGCGCTCTACAACGAAAAATCCTCCTGCGCCCTCGGGCGCGGGATCGCCGTTACCGGCAAGCTCGCCGAAGAGAACATGACGCGAGCGCTCACCGCCATCCAGCGTTTCGCCCTCGTGGCCCGGCTGATGAAGGCGGGCACCGTCCACGTCCTCGCCACTTCCGCTGTCCGTGATGCAAGCAACCGCGCCGAGTTTGTCGCGGGTGTCGAGCGCATCATGGGCGTGCCCGTCCGCGTACTCAGCGGCGAGGAAGAGGCGCATTTCGCGGCCCTCGGCGTCGTGGCCGGCATTCCCTCGTTCCGTGGCGTGGTCGGTGATCTGGGCGGCGGCAGCCTCGAGCTTTCCAGCATCAGCAATGACGGCGTCGACCTGCATGGGGAGACGCACGAGCTGGGCGTCATCCGCCTCCAGGACGATAGCGGTGGTTCGCCGGCCAGGGCTGCGGCGCTGGTGCGGGCGCGCCTCAAGGATTCATCGCTCGTCAAATCGACGGCTTCGACCTTCTGCGCCATCGGCGGCACGTGGCGGTCGCTGGCCAAGGTCTACCAGGTCCAGCGGCGCTATCCGCTGCATATGGTGCAGCACTACACGGTCAAGGGGCCGGACCTCGCCAAGCTCTGCGACGAGATCGTCGAGGCGGCAGAAACCAACAAGCCCTATCCGGGCATGGATACCACCAGTTCGTCCCGTCGCGACCTTATCCCCTTCGGTGCTGCGGTGCTCGGCGAAGTGGTCAAGGCAGGCAACTTCAAGAACGTGGTGTTCTCGGCGCTGGGCGTGCGCGAGGGCTACCTCTACGGGCTTCTCGATGCTGCCGAGCAGCAGGTCGACCCGTTGGTGCAGGCGGCAGAGGAAATCTCGGTGCTGCGCTCGCGCTCACCGCTTCATGCCCATGACCTCGTGGGTTTCACCGACAATTTCCTCTCGGCCATAGGCTTTGCCGAAACCGAGGAAGAGCGCCGGCTGCGGCGTGTTGCCTGCCTTATTTCCGATATCGGGTGGCGCGGCCATCCCGACTATCGCGGCGAGCAGAGCATCGACATGGTGGCTTATGGCTCCATGACCGGTGTCGATCATCCCGGCCGCGCCTTCCTCGCCGAAGTGCTGGCGGTTCGCTATATGGGCCTCAAGCAGAAGAGCGTCAGCCGCGCGATCCTGAGCCTGTCGGGTCCGGTCTACAGCACGCGTGCGCGCCTCATCGGTGCATTGTTCCGCGTGGCCTATCCGATGTCGGCTGCCATGCCGGGCGTCTTGCCGCGTACGAGCTTCGTGCTCGAAAACAATACGCTCGTGCTCAATCTCGCCAAGGACCTTGCCTTCCTTGCCGGCGAGCATCTGCAAGGCCGGCTGGACCAACTGGCGTCGGTTGCCGACCTCAAGGATGCGGTGATCAGGATTCCTTGATCGGAATCTCGACGATGCCCTTGCGGGTAGCCGCCAGGCCAACGCGACCGTGCTTGACCGCTAGGGCCTTCTCGCCGAAGAGTTTGCGCCGCCAGCCCTTGAGGGCAGGGACGTCGGCCTGATCATCGAGCACGATGGCATCGATATCGTCGGAGGTGGCGATGATGCGCGTCGCCACGCCGTGCTCCTCGGAAACCGCTTTCAGCAGTACGCGCAGCAAATCGCCGACGGCGCCCTTGGGCGAGGGGCCGCGGTAACGCTCAGGCATGGTCGGCAGCTCGGCCTTGGTCAGCGCCTCGACGCCCTTGAGCAGGTTCATGATCTCGCCGGCGGCATTGGAGCGCCCGAATCCCCGCGGCACGGCGCGCAGCTTCTCGAAATCCTCCGGCGTCAGCGGGCGCTGCTGGGCCAGTTCATAGAGCGCGTCGTCCTTGAGGATGCGGCTGCGTGGCTGGTCCGAATCCTGCGCGCGCTTCTCGCGCCAGGCGGCCAGCACCTTGAGTGCCGCCAGGTCGCGCGGGCGGTTGATCTTGAGCTTGAGCCGCTCCCAGGCCACATCGGGCTGGATGACGTAGGTGTCAATGCTCTTGAGAACGGACATTTCGTCCTCGACCCAGGCGCCGCGGCCGGTATCGATGATCTGCGTGCGCAGCGCCTTGTAGATGTCGCGAAGGTGGGTGACGTCCGCCAGCGCGTAGAGCTTCTGCTTCTCGCTCAGCGGCCGGGCTGACCAGTCCGTGAAGCGAGAGCTCTTGTCGAGGTCGACATTGGTGATCGAGCGCACGAGGTTGTCGTAGGAGACGCTGTCGCCGAAGCCGCAGACGCTCGCGGCGACCTGCGTGTCGAAGATGTTCTGCGGCACCTGGCCGGTGAGCTTGACGAAGATTTCGATGTCCTGGCGGGCGGCGTGGAAGACCTTCACCACCTCGGGATTGTTCATCAGCGCCAGGAAAGGGGTGAGGTCGAGGTCGGGAGCCAACGGGTCGATCAGGACTGCGTCGTCATCCGTTGCCGCCTGAATCAGGCACAGCTTCGGCCAGTAGGTCGTCTCGCGCAGAAATTCCGTATCGACCGTAACAAAATCATACCCCGCCGCCTTGGCACTGAACTCGGCCAAGACGGCAGTGGAGGTTATTAGATCCATTATTCGCCCACCAAACGTACTTAATGAATTCCTAACAGGTGCGGCCGGATCACTCCAGAACCGATTTGCCGCGTGCGCACAAACGTTCGTCTAAGGTAAATGGAAAGGGCCGCTTGCCTTGACAAAGTGGCCCCCGCATGCGCTTTTCCCGGCGCAGATTCCGCCGGTTTTCCCGCAAGAGTTATCAAAGATGCACCGCTATCGTTCGCACACATGCGCAGCACTCACCGTCCAGGAGGTAGGGCAGACTGTCCGCCTTGCCGGCTGGGTCAATCGTATCCGCGATCATGGCGGGCTGCTGTTTATCGACCTTCGTGACCATTATGGCCTGACCCAGTGCGTCATCGATCCGGATTCTCCTGCTTTCGCCGTGGCCGAAACGCTGCGCGCCGAATGGGTTGTTCGTATCGACGGAGAAGTAAAACTCCGTACGCCCGAAACCGTCAATCCGAACCTGCCGACCGGCTCGGTCGAAATCTTCATCCGTGAGATCGAAGTGCTGGGCGCGGCCAAGGAACTGCCGCTGCCTGTGTTCGGCGAGCCGGACTATCCGGAAGACGTGCGCCTGCGCTATCGCTTCATCGATCTGCGCCGCGAAACGCTGCATTCCAACATCGTCAAGCGCACCAAGATCATCGCCGCGATGCGTCGCGAGATGAACGATGCCGGCTTTGCCGAATACTCGACGCCGATCCTGACCGCGTCCTCGCCCGAGGGTGCGCGCGACTTCCTCGTGCCGAGCCGTATTCATCCGGGCAAATTCTTCGCCCTGCCGCAGGCGCCCCAGCAGTATAAGCAGCTTCTGATGGTGGCTGGCTTCGATCGCTACTTCCAGATCGCGCCGTGCTTCCGCGACGAAGACCCGCGCGCCGACCGCCTGCCGGGCGAGTTCTATCAGCTCGACCTCGAAATGAGCTTCGTGACCCAGGAAGACGTCTGGAACACGATGACGCCGGTCATCACCAGCATCTTCGAGGAATTCGCCGAGGGCCGTCCTGTCACCAAGGAATGGCCGCGCATTCCCTATGACACTGCGATCCGCAAATACGGCTCGGACAAGCCGGACCTGCGCAACCCGATCGAGATGCAGGCCGTCACCGAGCACTTTGCCGGCTCGGGCTTTAAGGTCTTCGCCAACCTCATCGCTTCAGATCCCAAGACTGAAGTCTGGGCGATCCCGGCCCGAACCGGTGGCTCGCGTGCGTTCTGCGACCGCATGAACGCCTGGGCGCAGGGGCAGGGGCAGCCGGGTCTCGGCTATATCTTCTGGCGCAAGGAAGGCGATGTCCTTGAGGGCGCCGGCCCGATTGCCAAGAATATCGGCCCCGAGCGCACCGAAGCCATCCGCACCCAGCTCGGCCTGGGCGATGGCGACGCCGCCTTCTTCGTGGCTGGCGATCCGGTCAAGTTCTACAAGTTTGCCGGTGAAGCCCGCACGCGTGCTGGCACCGAGCTCGGCCTCGTCGATACCGAACGCTTCGAGCTCTGCTGGATCGTCGATTTCCCGTTCTACGAGTGGAGCGAGGAAGAGAAGAAGCTCGACTTCGCGCACAACCCGTTCTCGATGCCGCAGGGCGGCCTTGATGCGCTGCAGAACGAAGACCCGCTCAAGATCAAGGCCTACCAGTATGACGCCGTCTGCAACGGCTTCGAAATCGCCTCCGGCTCGATCCGTAACCAGGAGCCCGAGACCATGGTCGCGGCCTTCGAAAAGGTGGGCCTGTCGCGCGAGGATGTGGAAGAGCGCTTCGGCGGCCTCTACCGCGCGTTCCAGTACGGCGCCCCGCCGCATGGTGGCGCCGCGTTCGGCATCGATCGTATCGTCATGCTCATCTGCGGCGCAGAGAACCTGCGCGAGATCACGCTGTTCCCGATGAACCAGCAGGCCGAAGACCTGCTGATGGGCGCTCCTTCGGTGGCTTCGCCCAAGCAGTTGCGCGAGCTGCACCTGCGTCTCAACGTCAAGGAATAAACGGCTGCCAGTCGGCCGGAATCGTTCAAGAGGCGCCTTCGGGCGCCTCTTTTCGTTTAACGCCGCTTTAAGCGGGAATTGCTAGCGCTAGTAGCCGGTTATGTCCTCGGAACTCGCGCGACTTGAAATCCTGGTATTCCCATATTGTCGTGCTGCTTGCCGCCCTGATCGCCTTCGTGCCGGTCCTGGGGGTCGACTATCTCTTGGACAATTACGTTCGCGTCCGCGAGCAGGCGGCGCTGCAATCGGGCGTTGAGCACATCACCGAGAAGATCCAGGCCACGGCCAATGCCGGCATCGAGGGTCTGCGCCAGATCGTCAATGACAGCCCTTCGCTGTGCACGCCGACCTTTGTCGGCAACATCCTCAAGGAGATGGAGTCCAATCTCTATCTGCGGCAGGTGCTGGTCGAGAACGCCGACGGCGCCCAGTTCTGCGACGCCTTTGGCCGCGACGTGAAATATGTTCGCCTCTCGGACGACCTGGGCATGCCCGGGCGCTCCGAGACCATCGCCGTCGTTCGTCTCGCCGGCCTTGCCGTGCCCGCCCTCAAGATCACGCAGAACTACAGCAGTACCCGTCGCGTTTCGGCCTTCGTGCCGGTCCTGCCTTATGCCCCTGAGGGCATTGCGGGCGACCTTGTGACCGGCAGCATGGCGCAGATTTCGCTGACCAACGGCACGCTGGTTTCAACCGCCGGCGATCCGACCGCATTCGAGCGCCGCACGAACGATGCCGATTTCATCAGCGCTCAGGCTTTTGCTGGCGAGCTGCCGGTGAGGATCGATGCTGCCGTGCCTTTCGCCTTGGTGCGTGCGACGTATTCGGATCTCGACATCAGCTTTACAGTCATCGCCGCAGCGATGAGCGGGGCATTCCTGCTGCTCATGCTGCAATATGTCCGCCGCTCGCAGTTGCCTGCCTTTGACCTTGAACGCGCCATCCAGGCCGGCGAGATCAAGCCCTATTACCAGCCCATCGTGAACCTCTCGACCGGCAAGATCGCCGGTTGCGAAGTACTCTGCCGCTGGGAGAAGCGGTCCGGCCAGATCGTGCCGCCGGGCTCATTCATCGATTATGCCGAGGTTACGGGCCTCGCCGTGCCGATGACGCTCAGCCTCATGCAGCAGGTGAGGGCGGATATGTCCGATCTTGCCCGCGAAATTCCCGACCTCAAGATCTCGATCAACCTCTTCGAGGGGCATTTCCGGGATTCGACGATCGTGGAGGACGTGCAGGCGATTTTCGGGGATTCGCCGATCGGCTTCCGCCAGCTCTGCTTCGAAATCACCGAGCGCCGTCCGATCGGCAATTCCGCGGCGGCCAACAGCGTCATCGCTGGCCTCCATGCGCTCGGCTGCAAGCTGGCGATGGACGATGTGGGCACCGGTCATTCCAACCTCGCCTACATGCAGACGCTGGGCGTCGACGTCATCAAGATCGATCGCGTTTTCGTCGACATGGTCGATGCCGAGACGACGACCGTGCCGGTTCTCGACGGCCTCATTGCCATGGCGCGCGACCTGGGCACCGAGGTTGTGGCCGAGGGCGTGGAGACGCAGGAACAGGCGATCTACCTGCGCAATCACGGCGTGCTGATGGCCCAGGGCTTCCTCTTCGCGCCCGCTTTGCGCGTCGCCCAGTTCCGCGAATTGGCGCGTGGGCTCAACGTGCCGTCCAAGGGCAAGGCGCAGGCTGACGGAAAGCTTCGCACGGCTGCTGCCTAAGGCGGATTTCAGCCTTTCATTTGTCGCCGTTTAATGGCAGGACAGCCCCACCAGAATAGCAGGGGGGCCAGCATGTCTTCCGACATGACCGAGCAGAAAAAAGCGCTACGTGAAGCGGCTTTGCACTTCCACGAATTTCCCAAGCCCGGCAAGCTCGAAATCCAGCCGACCAAGCCGCTTGGCAACCAGCGAGATCTCGCGCTGGCCTATTCCCCCGGCGTGGCTGCTCCCTGCGAAGAAATCGCCGCCGACCCCGATGCGGTGACCCGCTATACTTCGCGCGGCAACCTCGTGGCCGTCATCTCGAACGGCACCGCCGTGCTCGGCCTGGGCGCCATCGGCGCGTTGGCTTCCAAGCCGGTGATGGAGGGCAAGGCCGTCCTCTTCAAGAAGTTTGCCGGCATCGACGTCTTCGACATCGAGATCGACGAGCTTAATCCCAAGAAATTCATCGAAGTCGTTGCACCGCTCGAGCCGACCTTCGGCGGCATCAACCTCGAGGACATCAAGGCTCCCGACTGCTTCGAGATCGAGGAAGCGCTACGGGCGCGCATGAAGATTCCGGTCTTCCATGACGACCAGCACGGCACCGCCATCATCGTCGGCGCCGCGGTTCTCAATGGCCTCGAACTCGCAGGCAAGAAGATCGAGGACGTCAAGATCTGCACGTCCGGCGCCGGTGCTGCCGCCATTGCCTGCCTCAACCTGCTGCTGGCGCTTGGCGCCAGGGTCGAGAACATCTGGGTCGGCGACAAGGATGGCCTCGTCACCGACAAGCGCACCGACGTGCTCGACAAGTGGCGCAGCAAGTTCGCGCAGAAGACCGATGCCACCACGCTCGCCGAGGTGATCGATGGCGCAGACATCTTCCTTGGCCTCTCCGCCGCGGGCGCGCTGACGCCCGCGATGCTCTCGCGCATGGGGCCCAAGCCGCTGGTCATGGCCCTGGCCAATCCCAATCCCGAGATCATGCCGGAATTGGCCAAGGAAACGCGGCCGGACGCCATGGTCTGCACCGGGCGCTCGGACTATCCGAACCAGGTCAACAACGTCCTCTGCTTCCCCTTTATCTTCCGTGGTGCGCTCGACGTGGGCGCCACCGCGATCAACGAGGAGATGAAGCTGGCGGCCGTTCGCGCCATTGCCAAGCTGGCGCATGAGCCGGGCCTTGAAAGCTCGCCCTCGGGCACGCCGGCCATCTACGGGCCGGACCACATCATCCCCAATCCATTCGATCAGCGCCTGATCCTGCGCATCGCGCCCGCTGTGGCCCGCGCTGCCATGGAGTCGGGCGTCGCCAAGCGGCCGATCGAGGATTTCGTCGCCTATCACGACAGCCTCAATCGCTTCGTCTTCCGCTCCGGTCTCGTCATGAAGCCGATCATCGATCGCGCCCATGGCCAGAACAAGCGCATCGCCTTTGCCGACGGTGAAGACGAGCGCGTGCTGCGTGCCGCCCAGGTGCTGCTCGAAGAGCAGATCGCCCGACCGATCCTCATCGGCCGTCCGAGCGTCATCGAGGCGCGCATTGCTCGCTTCGGCCTGTCGCTCGATCTCTCGCGCGACCTCGAAGTCATCAACCCCGAGGACGATCCGCGCTATCGTGACTACGTGGCGCTGTTCCACTCACTCATCGGCCGCAACGGCGTGACGCCGGACACGGCTCGCACCATCGTTCGCACCAACACCACCGTCATCGGTGCGCTAGCGGTCAAGCGCGGGGAGGCGGATGCGCTGCTCTGCGGGTTGCAGGGGCGCTATATCAAGCACGTGCGCGATATCCGCTCGATCATCGGGCTTCAAGATGGGGTCAAGGACGTCTCTGCGCTCTCGATGCTCATCATGCCCCGCGGCGCGTTTTTCCTGGCCGACACCTATGTCAACCAGGACCCGACGACCGACGAGATCGTGGCCATCGCCCTCCAGGCCCGCGATCACCTGCGTCGCTTCAATATCGAGGCCAAGGTCGCGCTGTTGAGCTATTCCAACTTCGGCTCGCGCGACGGCGACAGCGCCTTCAAGATGCGCGACGCCTACCAGAAGCTGCGTGCCATCGCGCCTGACCTCATCGCTGAAGGCGAAATGCAGGGTGACCTGGCGCTCAACGAGTCGCTGCGCGAGCGCTACATTCCGGAAACTGCGCTCAAGGGCGAAGCCAATCTCCTGATCTTCCCGAACCTGGATTCTGCGAATCTTTCCATGACCTTGCTCAAGGAAATGAACAACGCACTTGCAGTCGGCCCGATCCTGATGGGCACCCGTGCCCCGGCGCATATCCTGGCGCCGTCGGTGACGAGCCGAGGGATAGTCAACATGGCGTCGATTGCAGCGACAGAAGCGATCTCGGCGGAGTTGTAGGGTTCGCTTGGATGGAATGAAGAGGGGGCTGCGGCCCCCTTTTTCTATTTGGGGTGATCGGTTCGTGGCCTTCGCCACGAAACACGCCCCACCACCGCACTTCCCCGGACTTGATCCGGGGCCTATTGCACCGCTCCGCCCGAGTGGAAGTACCCGTGGGCCCCGGCTCTGCGGCCAGGAAAGCGCGGCGGCGGGGAAAGTGCGTTGGGGAACCCACCAGATGCAGCCACCCCTACTGGAACGCCGTCTCCGCAAAGCTCCGCAGCTTGCGCGAATGCAACCGCTCCGGCGGCTGGTCGCGGAGGATTTCCATGGCGCGCAGTCCGATCAGCAGGTGCTGGCTGACCTGTGTGCGGTAGAAATCGGAAGCCATGCCCGGCAGCTTCAGCTCGCCATGCAGCGGCTTGTCGGAAACGCAGAGCAACGTGCCGTAAGGCACCCTGAACCGGAAGCCGTTCGCGGCTATAGTGGCGCTTTCCATATCCAGCGCGACGGCGCGCGACTGGCTGAGACGCTTGACGATTTCGCGCTGGTCCAGGAGTTCCCAGTTGCGGTTGTCGAAGCTCGCGACGGTGCCCGTGCGCATGATGCGCTTGGTTTCGAGCCCTTCGAGCTTGGTGATCTCGGCCACCGCCTGCTCCAGCGAGACCTGGATTTCGGCCAGCGCCGGCACCGGGACGGTCAGCGGCAGGTCGGCGTCGAGCACGTGGTCCTCGCGCACATAGGCATGGGCGAGCACGTAGTCGCCCAGTTCCTGCGAATTGCGCAGGCCGGCACAATGGCCGAGCATGATCCAGGCATGCGGGCGCAGCACGGCGATGTGGTCGGTGATCGTCTTGGCGTTCGAGGGGCCCACGCCGATATTGACCATCGTGATGCCGCGGCCGCGCTCGGCCACGAGATGGTAGGCGGGCATCTGCGGCACACGGGTGGTCGGCGTGCCTTCGGTGCCGCCGCCATGGCGCACGTTGCGCGTTACTGCGTTCCCGGGCTCGACGAACGCGTCGTAATAGTCGTGCCCGCTCGACATGTGATCGCGGGCGATGCGGCAGAACTCATCGATATAGAACTGGTAGTTCGTGAAGATGATGAAGTTCTGGAAATGCTCGGCGTCGGTGCCGGTATAGTGCGTCAGGCGGTGCAGCGAATAGTCGATGCGCGGCGCCGTGAAGGCCGAAAGCGGGTAGGGGCCGCCCTGCGGCGGCACGAAGGTACCGTTGGCGATCTCATCGTCCGCGTGGGCCAGGTCGGGCGCATCGAAGATGTCGCGCAGCGGAATGCCAAGCGCGTTGAGCGCCTCGCCATCGACGCGCTCTGTCGGCTTCACGGCGAAATGCAGCGGAATCGGGGTGGCCGATTCGCCCACGTCGATGGTTCCGCCATGATTCTTGAGGATCACCGTGAACTGTTCGATGAGATACTGCTTGAAGAGGTCCGGGGCCGTGATCGTGGTGCGATAGACGCCGGGCGTATGCAGGTAGCCATAGGGCAGCGTGGAATCGGTCTTGCCGTAGCTGGTCGATGTCACCTGCACGGAGGGGTAATAGGCCCGCACCTTGCCGGCCGGGACGACACCGCGCGCCAGGGCATCCAGGTGCTGGCGGATGAAGCCCGTGTTTCGCGTATAGATTTCATCGATATAGGCCCAGGCGGCCTGCGGGTCGGTGAAGCCCTGCAGGGGCATCGGGTCGGGACTGATCGTGGGCATTGTTCGCTCTCTTCGCGGAACCTTTTGAGGCAACGCTCTAGCTCAAAGGCATGACAGCTTCATCGCAATTGGGCAACTGCGGAGGGGGTGTTAACGGCAGGTTCACCTTTGAGTGAAGGGGACTTTTTCCGCCGCAAACGCCCCCCATCTAGGTAGGCAGTTCACTGGACCCTGCAAGCGACCCATGCACCGGTGAGCGAGAGAGGCGCGAACGCCGCTGTCCCCCAAGCCCTCAACAGTGCGGCGGGCACGTTTCTCCAAGACCCCGATCATCAGAGATGGTGATCGGGGTCTTTCATTTCTGGTTGGACGATGCTCCCGCGCGTCGGGCTGCCGGCTTGGGAGACCGGAAAAGGCCTGATAGGCTCGCCGGCGAAATCCGGAGGGAGATCCGTCCATGGCCGAGAACGTCGATGCAATCGTAATCGGAGGCGGTCAGGCAGGGCCCTTCCTCGCGGTTCGCCTGGCTCAGGCGGGAATGAAAACCGTTATTATCGAGCGCAGCCATATGGGCGGTACCTGCGTCAATAACGGCTGCATGCCGACCAAGACCATGGTTGCCAGCGCCCGGGTCGCGCACATGGCCCGCCGCGCCGCCGAATACGGCGTCGAACTCGCTGGCGAGGTGCGCGTCGACATGAAGGCGGTCAAGGCGCGCAAGGACAAGATCGTAGAAGCCTCATCGACCGGCCTCGTCAAATGGATCGAGGGGACGGAGAACCTGGAACTCATCTGGGGCACGGCGCGCTTTACCGGCCCCAGGGAGATCGAGGTCGGTGGCCGCGTGTTCTCTGCACCAAGGATTTTCCTCAATACGGGCGGCAGCCCGGTCGTGCCGGATTGGTCTGGGCTGGCAGAGGTTTCCTACCTCACCAATGAATCCATCATGGATCTCGATGTCCTGCCCGATCACCTCATCATCGTGGGCGGCAGCTATATCGGGCTCGAATTCGCTCAGATGTTCCGTCGCTTCGGCTCGCGCGTCACAGTGGTCGAGCACGGCGAGCGGTTGATCTCGCGAGAGGACCCCGAAGTGTCCGACACCATCCGCGAAATCCTGGAAGGCGAGGGGATCGCCATCCATCTCAATTCTCGCGATATCTCGGTAGCGCCGATGGATGGCGGCGGCGTCAAGCTCAACGCCAATGTCGGCGGCGTCAGCATGACGGCGGAAGGTTCGCATCTATTGCTGGCCATCGGGCGGACGCCCAATGTCGAGGCGTTGAACCTGGGGGTGACTGATGTCGTCGTCACCGAGCGTGGCTTCATCAAGGTCGACGACCAGCTCCGTACCAATGTCGAGGGTATCTGGGCGATGGGCGACGTTACCGGTCATGGCGCCTTCACCCACACCTCCTACAACGACTTCGAGATCGTCGCCGCCAATCTCCTCGACAACGACCCGCGCCGGGTCAGCGATCGCATCGATACCTACGCTCTCTTCATCGACCCGCCGCTTGGCCGCGTCGGAATGAGCGAGGCCGATATCCGCAGGAGCGGGCGCAAGGCGCTCGTAGGCCTCATGCCCATGACGCGCGTCGGCCGCGCCAAGGAGAAGGGCGAGACGCAGGGTTTCATGAAGGTCTTCGTCGATGCCGAGAGCGAACTCTTTCTGGGCGCCGCCTTCCTCTGCACCGAGGGCGACGAGATCGTTCACATCATTCTCGATGCCATGGCCGGCAAGGTACCCTACACCGTCCTCAAGCGGGCCATGCATATCCATCCGACGGTCAGCGAACTCATTCCCACCATGCTTCAGGAACTCAAGCCGCTCGAATAGCTCAGGAATAGCGTTCTTCAAGCCAGGGATCGGCGTGGTTGTGATAGCCACGCACTTCCCAGAAGCCCAACTGATCCTCCGATGCGAAGTCGATGCGCCGGATCCACTTGGCGCTCTTCCAGAAATAAAGATGCGGCACGACCACCCGTACCGGGCCGCCATGCTCGAGCGTGAGCGGTTCGCCCTGCCAGGAATGGACCAGCATGGCGTCCGGGCTGGCAAAATCGAACAGCGCCATATTGGTCGTGTAGCCATCATTGCTCGTGAAGAGCACGAACGTCGCTTCGGAGCGCGGCTGCGCCATTTCGATGAGGTGGTGGGTCGAGATGCCTTCCCAAAGGTTGTCGTAGCGCGACCAGGTTGTGACGCAGTGGATGTCGGTGGTCTTCTCCACCTGCGGCTGCGCGGCGAACGTTGCCCAGTCCCAGGAGAAGGGGTTGTCGACTACGCCACCCACGTCGAGCCGCCAGCGTTCGCGCGGCACGTTCGGCGTCTGGCCGAGGTCGAGCACCGGCCAATTGTTGACGAGGTGCTGGCCGGGCGGCAGGCGCTCGGTTTCGGGGCGGCTGGTATGGCCGGTGAGGAACTTGCCGGATTGGGCCCAGAACTGCTTGGTGCGGGTAAGCTTGGTGTCGTCGGCCATGTTGGGCTCCTTTGAGCGCGATTATCACCTGTTCCGGGCCGTTTTCACCACAAATATGAACGAGAAATGAAGGTGATCCCAACGACATGTTTGCTTCCGAGCCCGGGCATGTGTCATTGGAAGCGGCGCCGCACGGCTTTTGGACGCGGCTGGAGGTTGTTTTGGCGAAGCTGGCTTTTGTGATCCCCGCCTATAACGAGCAGGCCCTGATCGGCCAGTGCGTGGAATCCGTGCTCAAGGAAGTCAAGCGCTCGGGCGCCGATGTCGAAATTGTCGTCGTCAACAATGCCTCGACCGATCGCACCAAGGAAATCGCGCAGAGCTACGAAGGCGTGACCGTGGTCGATGAGACCAAGAAGGGCCTTGTCCACGCCCGTCATGCGGGCTTCGAGGCGACGACCGCCGAGCTTGTCGCCAATATCGACTCCGACACCATGGTCCCCGAGGGCTGGATCACCACCGTTCTCACCGAATTCGAGCGCAATCCCAAGCTCGTGGCGCTGAGCGGACCCTATATCTACTACGATCTGTCGGCCTGGAACCGCTTCCTTGTCCGGCTCTTCTACTACGTCTCGTATTTCGTCTATCTCATCGCCAAGCTCTTCCGCGTCGGCGCCATGATCCAGGGCGGCAATTTCGTGCTCAAACGCGCGGCCTGGCTGCAGGCCGGTGGTTTCGACACCTCTATCGCCTTCTACGGCGAGGATACCGACGTTGCCGTGCGCATGAGCAAGGTCGGTCCGGTCAAGTGGACCTTCCGTCTGCCGATGCTCACGTCCGGCCGCCGCCTCGAAAAGGAAGGCGTTGTCCGCACCGGCGCGACCTATGTGCTGAATTTCTTCTGGGTCACGTTCGTCGGGCGTCCGAAGACCAAGGAATACACGGACATTCGTCCGCACTAATTCCCCACTACCAGCCGCAGGCCTCGCGGATGGGCGTGATCGCCTTGGTCAGCCCCGCCAGGTCGAACTCGGCCGAGAATTTGGGTCCGGAGCTCGGCGTTGCCGAGACCTTGACCTTGTTGGCCGCCATGAGCTGCTTGATGACGGGGATGGATTTGTTCCCCGAGAGGCTCATCTGGCTGTCATAGCCGCCCACATCGTATTTCTCGGCCTTGCTGCCGTCATAGCTGGCTTCCAGCACGCGCCCTTCGCTGCTCATGTAGCGGCCGGGAAACCAGAAGCTGATGCTGGTATTGGCGCCCGCGCAACTGATCGTCAGCTTGGCTGACTGGTCGCTGTCGGTCATCGGCTCCGGCGAGATATTGGTCAGCGTCATGAAGACGCCCTTGCCGGTGGGCGAGGGGGCGGTGGTGAGCGGCCAGCCTTCGACGAGCTGCTCATCGAGCGTCACTGTCTTGGTCGGTGGCGGCGCGGAAGGATCGACGCCCGGCACGCCGGTGCGGAACACCAGATCGTAGCAGAGCAGGCGCTTGGCCTCGTCGTCGATCCGGGCGCAGCTTTGACCTGTGGCCGCTGGCTGGGCCAGGGCAGGGGCCGCGGCGAATACCGGAATGAGCGCCAGAAGGGCTAAAGTCCTCGTCAATGCAATGCCCCCGATTGGTCGCGCCCCGCGCTTGTAGCGCGGAAGCGAGCTTCCCCTAAGCGCCAAATTAGTCCGATTTTGTGACCGGCGTCTGCTGCCATGACCGGAACATTCGGTCGCGGCGGGTATTGTTGCCTAGCCTATTGGTCCCCATGTGAGGGGAGTTCTCAAGGAGGATCGCACGATGTTGAGCAGGGAAGATCGCAACGCCATCGAGGGGCTTTTCGACAGGCTCGCCCGCGTGGAGCGCGAAGGCGCGCACCGCGATCCGGAGGCCGAGGCCCTGATCCGCCAGGAAATTGCCCGCGCCCCCAACTCGACCTACTACATGGCCCAGACCATTGTGGTCCAGGAACAGGCGCTCGAAGCGGCCGAGCGTCGCATCGAGGACTTGCAGCGCCAGCTTGGCGGCCATCTCCAGCCGCAGCGCCGTAACCCATGGGATCGCAGCCAGGACGATAACACCGACCGTCGCCAGCAGCAGGGCGGTTTGGGTGGCGGTGGCGGCGGGTTTCTCGCCGGTGCGGCCCAGACGGCGCTTGGCGTTGCCGGCGGCGTGCTCCTCGGCAACATGATCGGTGGCCTCTTCTCCTCCAGCCCGACGCAGGCCGAAGAATTCGATCCGGGCCAGGACCAGCAAGACCAGAATCTCGATGCCGGCCAGGACGATGGCGGCAACGACGACGACATGTTCGGCGGCTTCGACACCGGCGGAGATTTCTGACGCCGCTCAGGCGCACCCCTTTCCCACCGGAGAGGGGCCGCCGTTCGTCCCCCTCATAACCCCAGTTGACTCCTCCCGCCGATCCGCGTTCGCTCGCAAGAGGTTGGAGTGATCGCATATGACGCTGGTTCCGGTATCCGAGGCGCGTGCCAAGGCTGAAGGGGCCTTGCTGAAAGCCGGCGCGGACCCAGGCAATGCTGCCCTCCAGGCCGATCTCCTCATCGAGGCCGAACTCCGCGGCGTTCCTTCGCACGGTCTGCTACGGCTCGAACGCCTTATCCGCCGCATCGGCAACGGTGCCATCGACCCACGCACCAGGGGCCGGCACGATTGGCGCGGCGACGGCCTCCTTCACGTCGATGGCCAGAATGGGCTCGGTCCCGTCGTCGCCCGCGCCGCGCTCGACGCCATATCCGAGCGCGCCCGTCGCCTCGGTGTCGCGGCCGCTGCGATTGTCGGCAGCAATCACATCGGCATGCTGTCCTATTACGTCGAGGCCATTGCCGCCCAAGGGCAGGTGGCTATCGCGCTCACCACCAGCGAGGCGCTGGTGCATCCTTATGGCGGCCGCACGGCGCTCCTTGGCACCAACCCGATCGCCATCGGTGTGCCCACGAGCAATGGCCCCTTCGTTATCGATCTGGCGACCAGCCTTGTCTCCATGGGCGAGATCCATGATCGCGCCCATCGCGGCCAGCCGATACCCGAGGGCTGGGCGCTCGATGCGGAGGGCGAGCCCACGACCGATCCGGAAAAGGCCAAGCACGGCGCCATCGCGCCCTTTGGCGGCGCCAAGGGCTATGCGCTCGGCCTCGCCTTCGAGCTCATGGTGTCCTCGCTCGCCGGCGCCGCTCTCGGGCGTGACGTGCGCGGCACGCTGGACGACACGGCCTTCTGCAACAAGGGCGACCTCTTCATCGTTATCGAGGGCAATAGCGGACAGGGGGAGGCGCTTTCGCGCTATCTCGACCTGATCCGCCAAACCCCGCCCGAGGCGGGCTACGAACGCGTGCTCATTCCCAATGAACGCGCGCTGGCGCAGCGGGCGGAAAGGCTCGAAACGGGCTTGCCAATCGCCGATGCAGTCTGGAACGCTGTGCTCAAGCTAAGCGAGGAGGGAAAGCCATGAGCCTGTTTGCTGCGGCCCGGGCGCCGCGTCATGTGGTTTTCGGTCGAGGGCAGCGCGCCGCGGTAGCCGGTTATGCCCGTGACCTGGGCAATCGCGCGCTGATCTGCACGGATGAACGCCTTGGCGGGAGCCGCGAGTTGGCCGAGTTGGTCGACTCCCTGGCAGTCGTGGGCATCGAGAGCGTCGTTTTCGATCGCACCCTCCCGGAAGTGCCGCTTTCCTCCATCGACCGCTGCGTTGAGGCGGGGCGTGCCTTCGGTCCGGACATGGTGATCGGCCTGGGCGGCGGCAGTTGCCTCGATATTGCCAAGGCCGCCTCGCTCATGCTCGCCCATGGCGGCTCGATCCGCGATTACTACGGCGAGTTCAAGGTGCCCGGGCCGGTGCTGCCCATCATCGCCATTCCCACTACGGCAGGAACCGGATCGGAGGCGACGCCAGTGGCTGTGGTGGCCGATACCAAACGCACCCTCAAGGTCGGAATCGCCAGCCCTCATCTCATCCCGCATGTCGCCATCTGCGACCCCGAACTCACCTATTCGGCGCCCTCCGGCCTCGCGGCCGTCGCTGGTGCCGATGCGATGGTCCACGCCATCGAGGCCTATACTGCTATCCGGCGCGATCCCGTGCCGGGCATCACGCAGGAGCATGTCTTCCTCGGCAAGAATGCCATCAGCGACAGCTACGCGCTTCTCGCCATCGCCCATCTCGGCCAGAGCCTAGAGCGCGCCGTTAAGGATGCCACCGACCACGAAGCCCGCGATGGCGTGATGTTCGGTGCACTGGCCGCCGGCATGGCCTTCGGCGTTGCCGGGTGCTCGGCCGCCCACGCCATCCAGTATCCCGTCGGCGCCTCGACGCACACGACCCATGGGGCGGGTGTTGCGTGCCTCTTGCCCTATGCGATGGAATACAATCTTCCCGCCGCCACGCCTGAAATGGCGCGTGTCGCCGATGCCCTCGGCCTGCCGCCCACGGAAGGCGGACAGGTCGAGCGCGCATACGCCGCTATCGACGCGATCGCGCGCCTCTTCGGCGTCATCGGCATCCCCAAGAGCCTGCGCCTCCTGGGTCTGCGCGAGGACAAGCTGGGTTGGGTCGCCGAGCAGTCCCTGGGCGCAACGCGGCTGGTCAAGAACAACCCGCGCCTGCTCGATCTCGAAGCGATGACCACCATCGTCGGCACCGCTTTCTCCGGCGACCGTCTTGGCCTGCGCCGCCAGATCGCGCTGGAGGCCTGACCATGCTCGATCTGCCCGGCGCACTTTCCGATAGCGGTCTCGCCGCAGCCATCCGCACCGACCTCCTCATTGGCGGCAAATGGCGCGATGGCAGCGAGGGTGGCCGTATCGACGTCCTTGATCCATCGACTGGCAAGGTCATCACCTCCGTCGCCAACGCCACCATCGGCGATGGCATGGCAGCCGTTGCCGCCGCTCATGAAGCAGGCCCGAAATGGGCTGCCGTAGCGCCGCGGCAGCGCGCCGAAATCCTGCGCCGCTGCTTCACGCTCATGACCGAGCGCGCCGAAATGTTCGCGCAGCTCATCAGCCTCGAAAATGGCAAGGCCATGCCCGATGCGCGCGGCGAGGTTGCCTATGCCGCCGAGTTCTTCCGTTGGTTCTCCGAAGAAGCCGTACGGCTCGTCGGCGAAGTCAGCGTGGCTCCCGGTGGCGCCTATCGCATTCTCGTCGAACACCAGCCGATCGGCGTCTCGGTGCTGGTGACCCCGTGGAATTTCCCCGCGGCCATGGCTACCCGCAAGCTCGCGCCGGCCCTGGCCGCCGGCTGCACCTGCATCCTCAAGCCGGCGACCGAAACTCCGCTCACGGCCTACGCGATGGCGGCGCTGATGGAAGAGGCAGGCGTGCCGCCCGGTGTCGTCAACGTCCTCACCACCTCGCGTTCCGGCCCGCTGGTGAGCGCGATGTTGCACGATCCGCGCGTGCGAAAACTCTCCTTCACCGGCTCGACGCAGGTTGGTCGCACACTGCTCAAGGAAGCGGCAGACAGCGTCATTTCCTGCTCGATGGAACTGGGTGGCAATGCGCCATTCGTCGTCTTCGACGATGCCGATCTCGAAAAGGCGCTCGATGGCGCCATGGTCGCCAAGATGCGCAATGGCGGCGAAGCCTGTACTGCTGCCAACCGCTTCCTGGTGCAGAAAGGCATTGCCGAAGCGTTTTCGCGCGGTCTGGCCGAGCGCATGCGTGCGCTGGCCATGGGGCCGGGCTACGACGCTGCATCGCAGGTGGGACCCATGATAAACCGCGCAGCGGTCGAGCGGATCGATTCCTGGGTGCGCGAAGCCGCCTCGGAAGGTGCGAAAATTCTCACCGGCGGCGAGGCCGATCTTTCGTCCGGCTTCTACTATTCACCGACAGTGATCTCAGGCGTCCGCGATGGCGCGAAACTGCTCAGCGACGAGATTTTCGGGCCGGTTGCGCCGATCACGATCTTCGAGACTGTGGATGACGCCGTCGCTCTGGCCAATCGGACAGAATATGGACTCATTGCATATGTTTACACGGAGGACCTGAAGAAGGGCTTGCAGGTTTCCGAGCGCATCGAGGCCGGCATGGTCGGTCTCAATCGCGGCCTCGTTTCCGATCCGGCAGCGCCGTTTGGTGGCGTCAAGCAGAGCGGGTTGGGTCGCGAGGGCGGGCACCACGGCATCATGGAATTCTGCGAGATCAAGTACATCGCGACGAGTTGGTAGCAGGAGTTTCGCGTGGGTTGGTGGAAGAACCTCGATCCGATCGAGCGCTGGATGATGCTCGGTCTGGGCGGCGTAGCGGCGCTGGTCGCGCTCTTCCTGCGTATTGCCAGTGAGGTCGGCGAGGGCGAGACCTCGACCTTCGATAACAGCGTTCTTATGGCCTTTCGCGTCCCCGGGCACCCCAGTGAGCCGATCGGCCCCGCCTGGGTGCAGGAAATGGCGCGCGACCTCACGGCGCTCGGCTCATTCGCCGTGCTCGGCCTGCTGGTCGCCGGGGTAGTGCTGTTCCTCCTGCTCTCCAACAAACGCGGCAGGGCGCTCTTTGTCCTCGTCTCCGTTCTCGGTGGGACCGCGATCTCCACCGTCCTCAAGATGAGCTACGACCGGCCGCGCCCCGAGTTGACCGAAGTAGCGCGCGTCTTCACCGCCAGTTTCCCTTCCGGCCATTCCATGCTTTCGGCCGTCACGTTCCTCACGCTGGGTGCTTTGCTCTCGGAATTGCAGCCGCAGCGGCGGCTCAAAGTCTACTTCATTTCGGTGGCCGTTCTGCTCACCCTCATCGTTGGAATCAGCCGCCTTTACCTCGGCGTCCACTACCCGACGGATGTGCTCGCCGGGTGGGCGGCGGGTGCAGCTTGGGCGGCTTTATGCCTGGTTGTGGCAACATGGCTGCGCCGTCGCGGGAAGTTGCACGAAACCGCCTAAAACGCTTGCGATTCAGGCTCGAAGGCCTACCGTCGAGTCGGCCGCGGGGACATGCGGCTGTCACATCGATTTGGTTCTTTCCCGCCCTCAAGAAAACGTTCACGGACATAGCCATGACCACCGATCGCCTCGGCCCCGAAGCTTCATCCCAACTTGCCGAAATGGCGCGCATCGCCATGGCCGCCGGTGACATCGCCCGCAACTCGTTGCGCCGCTATTCGGCCGGCGAAATGGTGCACAAGAAGCCGCGCGATTTTCAGACCGAAGCTGACGTTGCCGTCGAGACTTTCATCGTCGGCGAACTCAGGAAAGCCTTCCCCGATCACGGCATCTGGGGCGAGGAGCAGGTTGGCAATACCGAGCAGCCTGCCGGCGCGCCGCGCTTCCTCATCGATCCGATCGATGGCACCACCAATTTCGCCTGGGGCATCCCGCATTTCGGCATCGTCATCTCGCGAGAAGTGGGAGGCGTGATCGACAAGGGCGTGGTCTACGACTGCATGCAGGACGAGCTGTTCTCGGCGGAGCAGGGCCAGGGCGCCTACCTCAACGGTCGCGCTATCCGCGCCACCAGCAATGCCGATCCGATCAACGCCGTGGTCGGGGCAGGGCTCCCGGTGCCCGGCCAGGTCAAATCGGTCCCGGTCGAAACCTATCACCACGCCCTGCGCCGCTTGATGGACACCACCTCCGGCGTCCGCCGCCTGGGCTCCGCCGCCATGTCTCTGGCCTATGTTGCCTGTGGTCGCCTCGACGGCTTCTTCGAAGACGGCCTCTCGCCTCTGGATTACGGCGCATCCGTGCTGATCGTGCGTGAAGCGGGTGGGGTCGTCACGGGTTTCAACGGTGCCCCGATCCCCGAAAGCGGCGCGATCCTCGCGGGCGGCGCGGCGATCCATCCGTGGCTGGTGGAAGGCTTCCGGTACTAGGCTACCCACATTCTGTATCTTCCCCGGCTTTGCCGGGGGAGGTGCGATTTACCGTTTGAACGGGATCTTAGGCTGACGCACTCCGAAAGCCGTTTGTGTCCCAATATCGCCCCCGCCCCTTACTTCCCCGAGCGAAGACCCGGGGCCTATTGCACCCATCCCCCGAGTGGAGACATCCATGGGCCCCGGCTCTTCGGCCGGGGAAGATCGGGGTGGGGCGAGATGGCGGTAGGAATTGAGAATTGGTGCAACTAGAGGGGCGCCCACCAGCGCCCCTAAAGCCGAGCCCTAAATCTCCGCCTCCTCCACATCGATCCTGGTAATCAACCGCCCCAGCCCCATCGGGTCGTCCGTCGTGATCTGATCCACCTTGAGATCGAGCAGTCGCTCCACGATGTCTGCCGTCTCATCCCCCGCCGACTGGATCGTATAGGCATCTATCCTGCGCCCGCCGTCGTGGAAGGCTTTCACCACGTCGAATCCGTTATCGTCGGCGAACAACACGAGCTTGTAGTGGAGATAGATCATCTCCGCCCGCGGTGAGTCCTCCAAGGCCGATTCAACGAAATCGGCGAAGTCCTTGCTTTCCATCAACTCTTCGAGCTTGCCGTCGTGGCAGGGGTCGTAGCCGACATGCAGACGCGGCAGGGCCTTAGAGAGCGCGGCAACCGCCTCGGCGTCACCCGAGGAGAGGATCATATGCTCCTGCATCGGCGCAACGGCCGCGGTGAAGCTGGCAAGATTTTCGGGCGTCAGGTCGCGCAGCGACTGCTTGAAATCGAGCTGCAGCAAGGCGTCCGGATGCAGGCCGCCCTTGGCGAGCAGTTCAGCGAGGTCCTCGAGGATCATCACCGGATGTGTTGTGGGGTTGCCGTCATTGTCGCGCAGGCGCAATTGCCGGATGACGTCGGCCGATGCCTCGCCGACCGGCCCATGCCCCGTCGTCTCGCGATCGAGCGTCTCGTCGTGGAGGACCGCAAAGCCATTGCTGCCATGGCGGACGAGGTCCACTTCGACGCTGGCGCCCAGCCGCATGCCCTCGAGGATGCGCTGGCCGGTGAATACGGGATCGGTCAGCGTCCGGCGGCCGCGATGCCATTTGTAGAAGGTGCGATGGCCATCGCGCAGGCAGAAAATATCACTGGGCATGTCGAGCGGGCTGAAGCGAAGATTGCTGGGAACGATAGAGCACGGCGTCGTCGCGGAAGAGGGCGAAGCGCTCCGGCTTGAGTTGCACCCGATCCGCGCCCTTCCAGGCGTGATCCGGCGAGACCATGGCCTTGGCGCGCGTGCCGTTGGGAAGATCTAGGTCGACCATGGCATGCGTGCCGAAATCGACCGCACGATGGACGCTCGAAGTGTCGGGCGAAGCCGCCCCGATCAGCGAAAGTGCTTCCGGGCGCACGGCCAGCGTTGCGTCGCCTTCGGCAACCGGTGCGCCGACGGTGATGCCGCCGCCAGTGAACATGCCGTTCTTCACCTGGCCTTCGACGAAGTTCATCGTGCCGATGAAGCCGGCCACGAACGGGGTCTGCGGCTCGCGATAAAGCACGTCCGGCCGGTCGATCTGCTCGATATGGCCGTCACGCATCACAACGATCCGGTCGGCGAGCGCCAGGGCTTCGTCCTGGCCGTGCGTGACGAAGAGCGTCGTGATCTTGAGGCGCTGCTGGATGTCGCGCACTTCCTCGCGCAGGCGTTCGCGCAGATGCTGGTCGAGGCTGGCGAAGGGTTCGTCGAGCAACAGAATCTTGGGCTCAAGCACCAGCGAACGGGCGAGGGCCACGCGCTGCTGCTGGCCGCCGGACAGCTGGTTGGGCTGGCGCTTACCGTAGCCGGCGAGGCCCACCAGTTCGAGCACGTGCTCGACCTTCTCGGCGATTTCCTTCTTGGGCAAACGGCGCAGCTTGAGGCCGAAGCCGATATTGCCGGCCACGTTCATGTGGCTCCAGAGCGCGTGGCTCTGGAACACCATCGTCGTCGGGCGCTTTTCCGGAGGCAGGCGGGCTACTTCGTCGCCATCGATCTTGATCGAGCCGCCCGTGGGCGTTTCGAAGCCGCCGATCATGCGCAGGACCGTAGATTTTCCTGAACCCGAAGGGCCTAACAGGCAGACGAGTTCGCCATCGGCGACATCGAGCGAAAAGGTGTCGACAGCGGTGGTCGTGCCGAACTTCTTGGTGACGTCGTTGATTTCCAAGCGAGCCATGGTCAGCTCCAATCCGTAAATGTCATTGTCATGCACCCAGCCCGCGAGCGAAAGCCCCTTGGCCGATGATGCGGCGCACGAAGAGCAGGGCGATGAAGGAAGGCACCCAGAGAAGCACCGAAAGCACGGCGCCGTACTGGACGACCATCTGGTTGTTGATGAACGAGATCATCAGCACGGGCATCGTGCGGATGGCCGGGGCGCCAATCAGCCAGGCGCCTTCCGTCTCGTAGAACGTGCCCACGAACGAGAGCAGCACCGCCGCAAAGATCGTCGGCGCTGCCTGGGGCAGGGTGATCGACCAGAACACTCGCGCCGGGGAGGCGCCGACGTCGCGCGCGGCCTCCTCCATGCGACGGTCGACGCCCTGGAAGGCGGCCACTGGAATCCAGATCATGAACATCAGCGTGCCCACGAGCTGGATCAGCACCACGCCCCAGAACGTGCCGATGAGGTCGAACGTCAGGAAGATCGCCGCAATCGCCACGAGCAGGCCGAACTTGGGGAAGGCGTGTCCGGCCAGGAACGAGAAGAAGAGCACGTTGCGGAACGGGAACTTCATGCGCGCGAAGGCATAGGCAGCCGGCAGGCAGATGATCGCCGAAACCAGCGTCACCATCGTGGTTAACCGGATGCTGAGCCACAGCGAATCCCACACATCCGCGCGGCTGAGCGTGGCATTCCAGAAGCGCAAACCGAACTTCTGCGGAATGACCGAGGGATAGCGCCACACTTCGGTGAAAGCCCAGGTGCCCACCACCACGAGCGGCAGCACGATCACTAGTGTCAGGGCAACGGCCATGAAAATGCCGGCCCAGTCTATGCGGGTACGGTTGCGGGCGAAGGGAAGCGAAAGATTGGCCATCAGTTGGCGCCCCCGCGATTCTTGGCGACCGAGCGCACGTAGAAGATGCCGAAGAGAATGCAGAAGCAGAAGGCGATAACGGCCTGCGTCGTCGCGGCCAGTGGATCGCCGACGTCGCGGAACGTGCGCTGCATGAACGGCCCCATCATTTCAGGTGCGGCCGGACCCAGCACATAGGGCAGAGTAAAGGCCGAGAAGATGCCCAGCACGGCGAAGGAAAGCGCCACGAGGATGGAATTGCCGATGCGCGGCAGGATTATGTACCAGAACACCGAGAGGCGGCCGGCGCCGACATCGCGCGCCGCGTCCACCGATTGCGTGGAGACGCCGCCCAGGCCCGAGAGCAGGATCAGCACGGTGAGCGGAATATGGTCCCAGACGAGGCCGATCACGGGCCCCCAGGGGGTGAGATAGGGTGATCGGATCTTGGGGAGACCGACGGCATTGAGCATGATGTCGACGGTGCCGTTCGGGCCGATGGTGCGGATGAACGCGTAGGCCAGGATGATCGAGGGCACGAACATCGGGAAAATGGCAAGGCCCTGCACGTAGGCAGGGAGCGCGCCCTTGGCGAAGCGCAGGTAGATGGCGATGGGCAGGCAGATCAGGAGGAGCAGCGCCGCAGTCACCACCGTGGTCCAGAGCGTGACGTAGAGATTGTCGAGGCTGTATTTGTCGGAAAAGAAGAACGCGTAGGATTCCAGCGAGAACCGCCGCCCTCCGTCAGCGCCTTGCAGCCAGAACGTGCCGATGATCGCTGAAATGATCGGCCACATGATGAGCCAGACCATCAGCAGTACGGGCGCAGCGACGAGGAGGAGGCCCAAGAGCCCCCTCCCGTTGCGAGTTGTGGACGGCGCCTTCGCCCTTTCGACGGCGATGGTCACGCGTTGCGATCGATATTGGGAGCCACGTTGCGATACCAGCCATCATTGATGGCCTTTTCCCAATCGCCACCCGGGAAGGTCGGGATGGTCTTGGGAACGATATCGGCGAACTTCTTGCGCAGGTCTTCCGAGACGTAATCCCAGGAAACACCCGGGAAGCCGCCGAGTTCAGTCAGGATCGCAGACTGCACTTCTTCGGTGAGCAGGTAGTCGGCGAGCTTGAGCGCGGCGTCGTGGTTGGCTGCGTTGGTCGGGATGGTTGCACGCGAGAAGTCGCCGCAAAGGGCGAGGTCGGTGAGCTGGACGAGACCGGTGGTGTCCGGCAGCACGCCCTGGTCGATGGCCTGGAGGATCTGGTCGGACCAGACCGGAACCATGGTGACCACGCTCTGCGACAGCAGCTGGATCGACTGCGTATTGCCCGAGGTATAGGCGCCGCCCTCATAGAGCGAGGGAGCCAGTTCGTTGAGCAGGGCCCAGGCCGGAGTCAGGGTCTGTTCGCCGAATTCGGCGGTGAAGTTCGTGGTGGTGAACTTGGACGGATCCTTGCCGTTCACCTGGTGGATAGCGCGGCGAACGAAGTTGCCACCCGAACCACCCTTGTCGGGACGGTTATAGACGAACTGGCCGGGGTTGGCCTTGATCCAGGTGACGAGTTCGTCCCAGGTCTTCGGTGCCTTTTCGGCCGGGAGCTTGGTGGTGTCATAGGCCAGCAGCACCTGCGAACCGCGATAGGGCAGGCCGAACGGGGTCTGGATGGCGAGCGGGTTCACCTTCGAATAGTTCGACAGGTTCGCCTTGGTGAAATCGGTCCACAGGCCGGCTTCGATACCGCCGATCGGAAGGTGGGCGTCGAACGATTCATAGAAATCGGACTGCGGGTCCTTCTTGGTCTGCATGGCGGCCATGGCGCGCTCGGCGATTGCCAGCAGGCCCGAGCTGTCACCAGCGTCGACCCAGTTTACGGTCAGGCCGGGATTGGCCTTCTGGAAGCCGGGGATGATCGAATTGGCCCAGAAGTCGGTGATGTTGGCATCCGAGCTCGTGTAGACGTCGATCCGATTGGCCTCGGCGAAGGCGATGCGCGGCAGCAAGGTCGCGCCGGCGGCAGCAGCACCTGCAAAAAGCAGTTCGCGGCGTTTCATGGGTGTTTCTCCTCTTGTGACGACTAGACTTTGTTTTTTTGCGGCAGGTGCCGCGGAAGGCTTAGGCAACGCGAGGCATACGAGCTGATTGAAACCGTCCCACGACAATCATGTGACGTTTGCATATCAGCCATGTAACAATTGAATGAACACGTGATCATACCCAAAGGTCAAGTGGAGATTGGCGGACTGTCACAACGCCGATATGAAGGCAGGCAAGGATGTGCATCGATTGAACACGCTGCCAGGTCGGAGGAGCAATTGAGCGACGACAGCGCCGATACCGAACGCACGCGCGAGCACCCGGGGAGTTCCACCGCGCTCGACGTGGCGAAGGCCGCAAAGGTCTCGCGGATCATGGTTTCCCGGGCCTTCAACCCTGAGGCTTCGGTCAGGCCCGACAAGCGGCAGCACATTCTCGATGTGGCGGCGAGCCTGGGCTATCACCCGGATATGGCCGCCCGCGCCATGGTCACCCGCCGCTCGAACCTCGTGGCGGTGGTGGTCAGCACGTTGGCCAATCCGTGGGAAGCACAGGAAATCGACGCGCTCACCGCTGTGCTGCAGGAAGATGGGCTGGCCGTGATGGTATTCCGGATGGAGCACAAGAGCCGGCTGCAATTCAATTTCGCCCATATCCGCGCCTATCGACCTGCCGCGGTCATCGCGTACATGGACGATCTCAAGCCACACCAGCTGCGCCGCGCCTTCGGCAATTCCCCGGCCATCTACCCGGTCTATGGCGCCCACGCACCCACCGACCACGACGAGCACATGGTCGATCGCCTCCATGTCGAGCAGCATGAGGGAATCGCCAATGCGGTCCGGCTGCTTGCCGGCACCGGCCGCAAGCGACTGCTTTACGTGCGCGGGGAGGGGGCCGCTTCCGATCTCGACCGGGTCGACGCACTCGAAGAGGCATTGGCCGAGCACAGCATCGTCTTCGAAGCCGCCATCGACGGCAATTTCGACTACGCCACGACTCGTGCCGCCGTCATCAATTACTGGCGCCGCGAGGGCCAGCCCGACGCCATCTTCGCAGCCAATGACACCAGCGCGTTCGGCGCCATCGATGCGCTGCGCTACGACCTCGGCGTCTCGGTGCCGCAGCAATGCGCCGTGGTTGGATTCGATAACATCCGCGAGGCTGCCTGGCAGGCCTATAACCTCACCACGATCGGCGTCGATCTGCGCGAGCGTGTCCAGGCGCTCCGCCGCATGGTGGCTGCACGGGTCAGTGAGCCGCGGGCGCGCTCGATGGTCGAAACCATCCGTGCACGACTGGTAGTGCGCGGCACGGCCTAGTCCGCGCTTCGCATTGACGCTTCCATTGCGCTCGTGCCAGCGTCTTCCGGTTGATGAACTGGAGGGTGTTCAATGCGTGTTTCCACTCTGTCCGCTGCGGCCATTGCCGGCCTGCTGCTTTGCTCCACCGCCATTGCCGGCGAGACGAGCGTGACGCTCGAAAAAGGGATTGACGCCACGCTCAATGTGCCCGATGGCGCCAAGGGTGCGCCGGCCGTGCTGATGCTGCATGGTTTCGGCAGCGCCAAGGACGAGGTCGGCAACATGTATGCGCGAGAGGCCGAGGCGCTGGCCAAGAAGGGCATAGCCTCGCTCCGCATCTCCTTCGAAGGCTTTGGCAAGAGCGATGGCGATACCGGCGCGACGACGGTCGACCAGCAGCTTGCAGATGCCCTCATTGCCGCCGACTACCTTGCCAATGTCCCGGAGATCGATCGCGCCAAGCTCGGCGTTCTCGGCTTCAGCCTGGGCGGCGGCATCGCCATCCTTGCTACGGCCGAGCGCCCCGATTTCTTCAAATCGCGCGTCACCTGGTCATCGGTCGGCGACTTTGCCGAGGACATGAAGGGCTCGGTGGGGCAGGAGGCCTTCGACAAGGCTGCGGCCGACGGCATAGTCGGCCTCGACCTCGGCTTCCGCACCATCGCCCTCAAGAAAAGCTTCTTCGATAGCCTCGCCGCGCACTCCCTCAAGGATGCGCTTGCCGCCTACAAAGGCGCCTATCTCGCCATCGCCGGCAGCGAGGATTTTTCGGCCAAATACGCCCAGCAATATGTCGACGCCGCGCCCGGTGACACCAAGGAAGCCATGATCGTCGAGGGCGCAGACCATATCTATGGCGTGCTCGGCCAGGATCAGGCGCAGGCGGACCTTGTAATCAGCAAGACCGCGGACTGGTTTGAGGCGACGTTGAAGTAGGGCTGAGCCGGAGCTGCTGCTCCTCTCGTTGGGGAGGCGAGGTTGCGTGGTTAAGAGCACCGCTCGAGCCGGCAGGTCTCCCTCCCCCTTGCGGGGAGGGGACAGGGGTGGGGGTAGCCCCCCACCTACCCGCCATTGACGCCTCATCCATTCTACCATACCAGATGCGAAGCTCCGGAGTTCCCATGCCTCGCCTCACCCCCGAAACCCTCGCCTCCGCATCGCCCTCAACCCGACGCTATGCCTACGACCGCGGCGCCATCGCACCCGGCATCGTCCACCTCGGCATCGGCGCCTTCCACCGCGCGCACCAGGCGGTCTATGTCGACGACCTCCTCGCCCAGCATCCGGAATGGGCCATCGTCGGCGCCAGCCTGCGTCGTCCCGATACCAAGGAGGCGCTGGAGCCGCAGGGTAACCTCTATTCCGTGCTGGTCCGCGATGCCTCGGGCAGCGCCTGCCGCGTCATCGGCTCCATTGCCGGGATCATCGATGCCACGACCGAGGGCGAAACGCTCCTCGAGCTCATGGCTCGGCCAAGCGTGCTGATCGTCTCGCTGACCGTTACCGAGAAGGGCTATTGCCACGATCCGGCGACCGGCCATCTCGATCTAGCCCATCCCGATATCGTTCACGATCTCGCCTATCCGAGCACCCCGCGCAGCGCGCCGGGTTTCCTCGTCGAGGCGTTGGAGCGTCGCCACCGCGCCGGCCTCGCCCCCTTCACGATCATGAGTTGCGACAACCTGCCGAGCAACGGCCGCACCGCGCAGCGCATCGTGGGCGAGTTCGCCGCTGCACGCGGCCGCGAGCTTGCGGCCTATGTCGAGACGGTGGCCTTCCCCAGCACCATGGTCGATCGCATCGTACCTGCCACCACGGACGCCGACCGCCAAGCCGTCTCCGCAATGCTCGGCCTCGACGACGCCTGGCCGGTGGTCACCGAAGCGTTCAGCCAATGGGTGATCGAGGACCATTTCCCCGCCGGCCGGCCGCCTTTTGAAACTGTCGGCGCTCAGATGGTCGAAGATGTCGAGCCGTTCGAGCGCATGAAGCTGCGCATGCTCAATGGCTCCCACTCGACGCTGGCCTATCTCGGCTACCTTGCCGGCCACCAATATGTCGCCGACGCCGTCGGCGATTCCGCCTTCCGCGATCTCATCTTCGGTCTCATGACCGAGGAGGTGATGCCGACGCTCGACATGCCGGGTACCGATCTCGCCGGCTATCGCGATGCCTTGCTCGACCGTTTCGCCAATCCCGCGCTCAAGCACCGCACCTGGCAGATCGCCATGGATGGCAGCCAGAAGCTGCCCCAGCGCCTCCTCGGCACCATCCGCGACCGCATCGCCGCCGGCCAAAGCTATGATCGCCTTGCCCTCGGCGTTGCCGCCTGGATGCGTTACGCCACCGGTACGGATGAAAAGGGCGACCCCATCGACGTCCGTGACCCCATGGTCGATCGTTTCCGCGCCATCGCCGCCGAAGCCGGCCGCGATGCGGAGCGGCTGGTCGACGGCTTCCTTGGACTGCGCGAAGTCTTCGGCACGGATCTGCCAAACGATCTCGCATTCCGTGCACTGTTGGTGCGCTTGCTCGCCAGCCTGCTGGAGCAGGGCGCCGCGGCCACGGTAGCCCAGGTGAAGTAGCCGCAAGCCAACCCTCCCCTTGCGAGTGGGGAGGGCCAGGTAGGGAGCTCGGGCTCTGCGCCTAGAGCTTCGCCCGGATCATCTGATACGAATAGGCCGGCAGCTTCACCGACAACCGGCCATCCTTGATCACCGCGCCGGAGCCCTTGGTCGGGGTCACTTCGTCGGGGTTCTTGGCCGTGTTCACCGCCTCGAGATTGGCGTGCGTCATCACCTGGTGATCCACGATCGTGGCGCTGCCAAAACCTTCAAGTGCGATGTCGAGGTCGATCGCCTCGTCACCGTTCCGGTTCACCGCGAAGAAGGTCAGCGTGCCGTCCTCTTCGTTGTGGACGCCCGTCACGTCGGCATAGGGAACTCCCTTAACGTTTTCAGCGTCGTAGGTCGGGGAGTTCACAACCAGATTCAGGGCAGTGCCGCGGCCATAGATCGAGGCGAAGTAGTAGGGATAGTAGATCGTCTGCCGCCAGGCTGCGCCCTTCGGGTCGGTCATGATCGGGGCGATCACGTTCACGAGTTGGGCGATACAGGCGATCTTCACCACGTCGGCGCGGCGGATGAAGGTGTTCAGGATCAGGCCGACCTGTAGCACGTCCTCGAAATTGTAGACGTCTTCCAGCAGCGCCGGGGCGTGCGGCCAGCCGTCGTTGCCTTCCAGGATCTTCCGGTCCTGCTGGTTGGAGTGATACCAGACGTTCCATTCATCGAACGAGATATAGACGTCCTTCTTGGAGCGCTTCTTGGCCTTGATGAACTGGATCACGCCGGCCACGGCGTTGATGTAGTTCTCCAGCTCGATCGAGAGCGCCAGGTAGTTACCGGTCTTCTTCTCGCGGTTGGCGAAATACATGTGCAGCGAGATGTAGTCGATCGCATCATAGGTGTGATCGAGCACCGTCGCTTCCCACTGCGGGTAGCTCGGCATCTTGGCATTGGACGAACCGCAGACGATCAGCTCAAGCGATTTGTCGAAGGCGCGCAGGGCCTTGGCGGTTTCGTTGGCCAGGTGGCCATATTCGTCGGCGCTCTTGTGGCCGACCTGCCAGGGGCCGTCCATCTCGTTGCCCAGGCACCAGAGCTTTACGTCCCACGGGTCCTTGCGGCCGTTCTTGATGCGCAGGTCGCTCCAGTAAGAGCCGCCGGGATGGTTGACGTATTCAACGAAGTTGCGGGCCGCGTCGAGGCCGCGCGAGCCGAGGTTGACGGCCAGCATCATGTCGGTGCCGACGGTCGAGCACCAGTCGGCGAATTCGTGGATGCCCACGGCGTTGGATTCGGAGGTGTGCCAGGCGAGGTCGAGGCGAGTCGGGCGCTCTTCGCGCGGGCCGATGCCGTCTTCCCAGTTATAGGCCGAGACGAAGTTGCCGCCCGGATAGCGGACCATGGGAACGTTGAGGTCCTTGACCAGCTTGGCGACGTCGCCGCGCATGCCGTTCTTGTCGGCGGTGGGGTGATCCGGCTCGTAAATGCCGGTATAGATGGCGCGTCCGAGGTGTTCGAGAAACGCGCCATAAACGCGATCGTCGATCCTGGCGATCGAATAGTCCTTGTGCGCCGTCACCGTCGCCTTCATCGAGGCCTCCTCCTCAAGTAATCCCGATGTTCGGATTTATATCATCTAGTGCGGTACATAAGGCGTGAGAGGCAGCGAAAGTCAAGCGCCTTCGGCGCGTTTGATCCAAAGAAGTATGGGAGGGGAGGGGTGCCGGAGCCGCTGTCGGCTCCGGCGGAAAGCGGTCAGGCGACCAGCTTGCGATAGAGGTGCCAGGTGGCGTGGCCGAGCACCGGCACGACGACGGCAAGACCCACGAAGAACGGGATCGAGCCGATGGTGAGCAGCACCGCGACGATAAGGCCCCAGGCGAGCAGGGGGATCGGATTGGCCATGAAGGCCCGGACGGAGGTTTCGATCGCTGCGAAGGCCCCAACGTCGCGATCGAGCATCAGCGGAAAGGCGATGACCGTGGTGGCGAGCGTGACCAGCGCGAAGAGGAAGCCGACGCCGCAGCCCCAGAGCATCAGTTGCCAGCCCTGCGAGGTGGTGAATACCTCGCCGAGGAAGGCGGTGACCGAGGTCGGGGCGCTCATGCCGAAGGTTGCCTGGTAGATGCTCTCGGCTGCCGCCAGCCAGAGATAGAAGATGGCGAAGATCATGATGCCGACGGCGATGATCGAGGGGAGAGCGGGCGAGCGCATCACTTCGATCGCGTGGATCCAGGAGGTGTCCTGTCCCTGTTCCTTGCGTCGGCTGATTTCGTAAAGCCCTATGGCGGCTATGGGGCCGAGCAGGGCGAAGCCGGAGGCAAGCGGGAAGACCATGGGCAACGCATTGGCACCCGAGGACCAGATCGCCAGCGCGATACCGACTACTGCATAGATGAGGCCGAGAAAGGCATAGTGGGACGGTTTGTCCCAGAAGTCCGAAAGGCCCGCGCGCAGCACGTCCCTAAGGTCCGACATCTGGATCTTGCGAATTTGGGGGTGAGCCACAGCCTTGGTGGCACCGCCGATCACGTGAAAGTCTGCCATTGCTTGTCTCCTCACGAAGACAGGAACAACGGGTCGTGCGAAGAGCGCACCGTGGTGGCTGGTCACACGAAACCGCGTGCCTGCTAGATGATCACGTTAGCCGAAAAGTCCGGCTTTGTCCCTATGCGATGGTTTTGGCCCGTTTCAGCTTGTCGTGAGGGCTTTCGTTTGGCTCCGTTCACGGGGAGGCGTACAATCGCGGGCGTTGAGGGCAGGTGTCCAGCAAGGGAGGTTGCCATGCTGACCGATCATCGTGCCTACGCCACTATTCCCGCCGCCGACATGACCCGGGCCAAGGCCTGGTACAAGGACAAGCTAGGCCTGTCTCCGTTCCGCGAAGACGAGACCGGCGCCATCTATCATGTGGGTGCGGGAACGGGCTTCCTGCTGTATCCGACGCCCAATGCCGGCAAGGCGCCCAATACGCTCATGTCGTTCGGGTCGTCGGACGTCGTGGCGGATGTGAAGGACCTCAAGCGCCACGGCGTCGTATTCGAGGAATACGACATGCCGGGCCTCAAGACGGTCGACTCGATCGCTAACATGGGCATCTATCACGCCGCATGGTTCCGCGACGCCGACGGCAATATCCTCGCCATCGGCGACGAGCCGAACTGAGTTCCGCTCCTCTCGGGAGCGGGCAGGGATCAATCGCGGCGGAACACCAGGGCCGCGAGCAGGGCGACGGCGGCCAGCGCCGCGGCGGTCTGTAGCGGGTTGTCGCGCATCACCTGGCCGGCCGTATTGGCCTGGCCGCCGACATAGCGGGCCGCCGCGCGGGCGCGGTGGCCGACTTCCTCGCGCAGGTCGTGGCTGTTGAGCGAATGACGCATGTCCTCGAGCGAGGAGGAGATGGACGCGATCTGGCGGCCGAGCGAAGCGATCTGGTCGCTCATGTGCTCGGACAGGTCTTCGACGACATGTTCGGCCTGCCGGATCGGCTTGATGTTTGAGCTCGCCATGTTTCAACCCTCCTAGGCTTTGGCTTGGGCACCCGACTAACTCGGGGCGGAGGGGCTTGGTTCCGTTGGTCGCCGTTCCTCGCTGCGCCGCCTTGCGGTCTGCGACTGCCGCTCGAAAAAGGCCGAAAGCGCCGCCGGGCGATAGATCGGCCAATCCGCCGACGCAGTACGCGCGATGCGCGCCCGGCTGCTGGCGCCCAGATCTGCTTGTCGCCACGGCCCTTTCCGCGCGCCGCGCCGGTAGATGATCTCCGTCCAGCTTTTCGGAGCCGTCATGTTGTGAAGGGGTGCGAAGTCGTCGCGCTCACCAGCATACGCCTTGAGTGCCGCACGATCGAAGGCGAGACCCTGCCGGCTGGCGCCGTCCATGATCCAGACCAGGGGGGAGGCCGATAGCCCCGTAATGTCGCCACCGCCACCCACCGAGCCGTGGTCGCCCGGAAACCAGAGCTGATGGTAATTGCCCGCACGGCCTTCGATGCGGTTGAGGTCGTCGACATTGTCCCACAGCGCCGGCTCGAAGCTCAGCCGATCCTCGTCGATCGCCACCGCATGACGCGCCGCTTCGACGATGCTCGACAGCGCCGCGTCATGGAACTGGTACTTGGCCGCGGTCCGGAAGATACGCTCGAGCAGCAGGTATCTGGGCATGCCGAGCGCGCCCACCGTATCCCAGACGCCCAGATATTTGAGCGTGAAGAGCGGCTGGTTGGTCAGCGCTGCCGGCACACCCAGCGCCTGCCGGAACGCCCGGTCCTCGGGCTTCATGATGATGTCCTGCGAGTTTTCCAGCCGGAACTGCTGCGCCCGCTCCATGTCTGGATGCGCCTCGGGTGAATTGTCCTTGTAGAACTTGAAGGCCTCTTCGACCTTGTCGAGCCTATCGCGGGTGACGATGCCGCATTTGCGGATGAGACCGGCCAGCGAGCGCGCCGTGAAGGCTCCGCGCGAAAAGCCGAAGATATAGATTTCATCGCCCGGATCGTAGTTGAAAACGAGGAAGCGGTAGGCCGCCGCGATCTTGTCGAAGAGCCCCCAGCCGAAGGCTCCGGCGAGCGTGCGTTCGAGTGCCTGGTTGATGAGGAAGGTCGTGCCGACCCCCTCGTCGTAATAGGTCACCTGAGGCACGCCGTCCGTGCCGTATGGCAGCACCGAACGGGCCGCCAGCACCACATTGGTCGGGTGTTCGGCCGATAGCCGGTTCCAGGTGCCGTCGCAAAAGACTGCCAGCCGCTTCATCGAAGTCCCCCTCCAGCCCCGCTCCATACTGCAGGTTTTCCGGGCGTTTGGGGAGAGGGCAGTGCCTGCAGGCTATCCATGCTGCCGTCCATTTCGGCAGCGATTTGCCCAAAGTTTAGTCCCACTAAAATCGGCTTGACAGTCGGGTTTTTCAGGTCCCAAGTTTAGTATGACTAAACAGAGGATGGTATGAGCGACGAGTTTGCCGCCCAGATCGAGAGCGAAACCTACCCGATGGGGCACCGGCTGCGTGAGCGCCGGGTCGATATCGGACTCACCCTCAAGCAGGTGGCGGACGGCGCTGGCCTTTCGGTCGGCTTCATTTCCCAGGTGGAGCGCGGCATCACCATGCCCTCGCTCTCTTCGCTCGTGTCCATCTGCAAGGTGCTCAAGACCGACGTCAGCACCTATCTCCAGCAGCCGCGCAATCAGAGCCGCCTGTCCCGGCATGGGCAGCGCGAGGTCTATTCGCTGGTCAATGCCAGCACGCGCATGGGAGCGCAGCCGATCACCTATGAACGGGTATCGAGCAATTTTCCCGGCCGCCACATGCATTCGGTGCTCATGAACATCCCTCCCGGCTACAAGTCAGAGAGCATCTCGCACGATGGCGAGGAGATGCTCTACGTGCTCTCGGGCGAGGTCACGAGCATCGTCAACGACAATCACGCAATTCTGCAGGCGGGCGATGCCGAGCATTTCCCGTCCACGCATCCCCATTCGGTCTGGAACCACACGCAGTCCATGGCTGTGGCGCTCTGGGTCGGAACACAGGAATTGTTCGGCGAGGAACCGTCGGACGACTAACCACGTCGGCTGCAAAGGCCGCGAACTGGAAGGCTCAAGGAAGGAAAACCATGAAGACAATCAATCGGGCGATTGCTGCCGCGGCGCTGGCCGCGACCGCGCTGACCGCCGTTGTATCCGCCGCGCAGGCCGAAACCGTGCTGCGCCTCGATGAAGTGCCGGTCGGCGAGCTCGACCCGGCCAAGGCGTCGGACTATGCCGACTCCATCCTGATGTTCAACGTCTACGACACGCTGGTCTTCGCCGGTCAGGGCAAGCCGGGCATGGTGCCCGATCTCGCTTCGAGCTGGGAGACGGACGGCACCTCGTTCACGTTCAAGCTGCGCGACGACGTCAAGTTCCAGAGCGGCAATCCCTTCACCTCGGCCGACGTGGTCTACTCGCTCGAGCGCATGAAGGCGCTGGGGCAGGGCCTTTCCTACCTCTTCGAGGACGTGACCGGGGCGGAAGCCATTGACGAGCACACCGTCAAGTTCACCCTCGCCAAGCCCTATGCTCCGTTCCTCGCCGCGCTCGTGCGCCTGCCGATCGTGGACAAGAAGCTGGTCGAAGAGAACACCACGGGCGACGACTGGGGCCAGGCGTATCTCTCGACCCATTCGGCCGGTACGGGCGCTTACTCGGTAACGTCGCACAATCCGCAGTCCGAAACCGTGATGGCCAAGAACCCCTCCTACTTCCAGGAGATGGATGCGGCGGCTCCCGACACCGTGCGCCTGCGCTATGGCCTCGAAGCGGCGACGGTGCGCACCCTGGTCGCCCAGGGCGAGCACGACATCACCTCGCAGTGGCTGCCGCCCGAAGTGCTGGCCTCGCTGGCCAAGGATGGCAACCAGCTCCTGACCGAGCATGGCAACGGCGCGTTCTACATCAAGCTGAACACCGCCAAGGCTCCGTTCGACGACGTCAACTGCCGCCTGGCCGTGTCCAATGCGTTCGACTACCAGTCGGCGCTCAAGCTCATCGCCGTGACCCCGGAAGTGTCGCAGGGCAAGGTGCCGACCGGTGCCATTCCGGCCCAGATGCTCGGTGGTTTCCCCGATGGCGAGCCGCTCAAGCAGGATCTGGCCAAGGCCAAGGAATTCCTGTCGCAGTGCAAATACAACCCGGCCGACACCGAGGTCGAAATCTCCTGGATCGCCGAAGTGCCGATCGAGGAGCGCTTCGCCCTCCTGCTCCAGGCCAACATGCAGCAGCTCGGCTTCAAGTCCACGATCACCAAGATGCCCTGGGCGCTGTTCGTGGACGCCGTGACCAAGCCGGAGACCACTCCGTCGGTGTCGCAGGTCAACGTGGCTTCGGTGACCGGTGACCCGGACACCCTGCTTTACGGCATGTACCACTCCTCGGCCGCGGGCACCTGGCAGTCGCCGGAATACCTCAAGGACGAAGAAGTCGACAAGCTCCTCGACCAGGGCCGTGCGGCCACCAGCGAAGAAGAGCGTGCGGCTGCCTATACGGCGCTCAACAAGCGCCTGATGGAAATCGCACCGTCGATCTACGCCTATGACTCGCAGGCCGTGTTCGCTGCGTCCAACCGCGTCAAGGTTCCGGCCCTGAGCGATGACAGCAAGCGCATCTCGCTGGACAGCGCCGGCTTCCAGTTCCGCCTGATGGAAATGCAGCCGTAACGGTTCCAACCAATCGGATCGGCCCCGTTCGCGGGGCCGGTCCGGGTCTTTGAAAGCGCAGCATGTCACCCGTCATCCGTGTTCTGCTCCAGCGCATCGGGACATCGATCCTGGTGTTGTTCGGAGTGTCGATCCTGATCTTTGCCGTCGCGCGGGTCATCCCCGGCGATCCGGCGCGCATTGCGCTCGGCCCCAACGCTACTGCGGAGGCGGTTGCGAACCTGCGCGAGCAATTGCACCTCAACGACAATATCGTGGTGCAATACGGCTATTTCCTCGCCGACCTGCTGCGGGGCAATCTGGGCGTCTCGCTCTACACCAACCGTCCCGTGACGACCGACCTTGCGCAGTTCCTGCCGGCGACGTTCGAGCTCATCATCGTGGCCGGTATCATGATGATCGGCCTCGGCCTGCCGCTGGGCATCCTGGGCGCGCGCTATCGCAATACGTTCGTGGACGGGCTGCTGCGGGTGGTGTCGCTGCTGGGTGTGTCCGCGCCCAGCTTCGTGTGGGCGGTGGTGCTCATGCTGCTCTTCGCCTATTTCCTGCCGTTGTTCCCGATCGCGGGCCGGCTCAATGACGCCTTCGTCGTTCCGCAGGTCACCGGCTTCATGCTGGTCGATGCGCTGATCGCGGGTAACATCCCGGCCTTCCTCGATGCCTTGCGTCACATCATCCTGCCGGCCTTCGCGCTGGCGCTGAGCGGCATCGGGCAGGCGGCGCGGCTGACGCGCGCCAACATGATCGAGACCTACGACAAGCCCTATATCGAGATGGCCGAGGCCTTCGGCTTTCCGAGCGCCAGGATCGCCAAGAAGTATGCGTTCAAACCCTCGCTCATTCCGTCGCTGACCATTATCGGTCTCGACTTCGCTTCGATGCTGGGCAGCGCTTTCCTGGTCGAGGCCGTGTTCGCGTGGCCGGGGCTGTCGCGCTACGGCGTGCAGGTGATCCTGCGCAAGGACCTCAACGCCATCGTGGGCACGGTGCTGGTGATCTCGCTCGTGTTCCTCATCGTCAACATCATCGTGGACCTGCTGATCGCGTTCATCAATCCGCGCATCCGCCTGTCGCAGAGGTCGCAGTGAGCCGCACGCTTTACATCCTCCTGCGCAATCCGCTTTCGCTGGTGGGCATCGTGCTCATTGGCCTGGTGGTCTTTGCCGCAATCTTCGCCGATTTCATCACGCCGTTCCCCGAGCATGTCGGGGCAGTGGTGGACTTCACCAATTTCAACCAGCCCCCGCACTGGCCGAACATCTTCGGAACCGACCTCGTCGGGCGCGACCTTTTCACCCGCGTGATCTTCGCCTTCCGCACCTCGCTGCTACTGGCGGTGGTGGTGCTGGCCATCGCGGTGCCGATCGGGGTCGTGATCGGGCTCATCGCCGGCTACACGGGCGGTTGGGTGGACTATGTGCTGATGCGCATCACCGACGTCTTCCTCTCGATCCCGCCGCTGGTGCTGGCCATGTCGATCATGGGCCTGCTCGAGCCGTCGCTGACCAACGGCATGCTGGCGGTCACCGCCATGTGGTGGCCGTGGTACACACGCCTCGTCTACAACATCGTGCGCTCGGAGCGCGAAGAGGGCTATGTGCTCGCCGCGGAAGTCGTCGGAGCCTCGCGCTGGCACATCATGTTCCGCGAAATCCTGCCCAATTGCGTGCCGGCCATCATCACCAAGATGACGCTGGACTGCGGCTTCGTGATCCTCATCGCGTCTTCGCTCTCCTTCCTCGGCCTTGGCGTGCAGCCGCCGACCCCGGATCTGGGGTCGATGGTGGCCGAAGGCGCCAATTACCTGCCCGATAGCTGGTGGCTGACGGTGTTCCCGGGCCTCGCCATCCTCATCGCGGTCTTCGGGTTCAACCTGCTCGGCGATGCCCTACGCGATATCCTGGGGAGCGACGCCTGATGGACAAGACGCTCGCGATTTCCGATCTCAAGCTGGCCTTCAAGTCCTATTCCGGGCTCTCCGAAGTGCTGCACGGCATCTCGCTCGACATCGCGCCGGGCGAGACGGTGGCGCTGGTGGGCGAGTCCGGTTCGGGCAAGTCGGTGACGGCCCGGATCATCCTCGGTCTCCTGCAGCGGCTGCCGAATGCCCGCATTTCGGGGCAGGTCATGTTCGATGGCCGCGACCTCGAAAAGCTCAGCGAAGCCGAGCGCTACGCGCTGCGCGGCACCGCCATGTCGATGATCTTCCAGGACCCGACTTCGGCGCTCAATCCGGTCTTCACCATCGACGTGCTGTTCCACGAGGTGCTCAAGCGCCGCAATCCCTCGATCTCGGCGCAAGAGGCACGGGCGAAGGCCAAGGCAGCGCTGGAAGAGGTGGCGATCACCGAGCCCGAGCGCGTACTGCAAAGCTACAGCTTCCAGCTTTCGGGCGGCATGAACCAGCGCGTGATGATCGCCATGGCGCTGGTCAACGAACCCAAGCTCCTGCTGGCCGACGAGCCGGGCACGGCCCTCGATGTCACCGTCCAGGCGCAGACGCTCAAGCTCATGGCCGATCTCGTCGAGCGCCACGGCACGTCGGTGCTGTTCATCTCGCACAACCTCGGCGTCGTGCGCGAATTCGCCGACCGCGTCTATGTGATCTACAAGGGCCGGATCGTCGAGACCGGGCCGACCGAGGCGCTGTTCGACAATCCCGAGCATCCCTATACCAAGGCGCTGCTGCGCGCGGTGCCCCGGATCACGGGTGGCGGCATTCCCGACATTTCGGAAGATACGGGCGACTACTACGCGCCGATGGTGGTGCACTCATGAGCCAGCCCATTCTGTCCCTGAAGAACCTCACCAAGACGTTCGACGTCAACGGGCACGAGGTGAAGGCCGTCTCCGACGTGTCGTTCGACGTCATGCCGGGCGAATGCCTGGCCATCGTGGGCGAGTCCGGATCGGGCAAATCCACCATCGCCAACATGGTGCTGGGCATTTACGGGCCGACCTCGGGCTCCGTGGTGTTCGAAGGCACCGAGTTGCCCGCCAAACGTGACCTGGCGCATCGCCGGGCCATCCAGCTCGTGCAGCAGAACCCGCTCTCGGCGCTCAATCCGCGCCGCACCATCGGCGCGTCGCTGCGGCTGGCGCTCGATGTTCACAACATCGGCGAGCGGTCGGGGCGCAACAAGCGCGTGGGCGAGTTGCTCGAGGAAGTCGGCCTGCCTGCTGATTTCGCCAAGCGCCGCCCGGCCAGCCTCTCCGGCGGCCAGCGGCAGCGTGTGGCTATTGCCCGGGCGCTGGCCTGCCAGTCGCGCCTCGTCGTGCTCGACGAGCCGACCTCGGCGCTCGACGTGCTCGTACAGGCCCGCGTCCTCAAGCTCCTCGACGACCTGAGGAAGGCGAGGGGGCTCACCTACATCTTCATCACCCATGACCTGTCGGTCGTCCGCAACATTGCAGACCGCATGGCCGTGTTTGAACGGGGCCGGCTGGTGGAGCTGGGCGAGACCGCCCGGATCTTCACCGCGCCGGAACACCCCTATACCCGCAAGCTCATCGGGGCGGTCCCCGTGGTCACCACCGACGAGCTCGAACTGAGAGACAGACTGATCCATGACTAATCCGACCAATCCGCACGCCGCTTTCGCCGCCGAACTGGCAAAGGTAAGCGGCCAGCCGCAAGTCGCCTACGCGGCGCTGCATGAGCTTACCAACCGGGTGATCGGAACCAAGCTCTTCACCATTCTCGGCCTCGATTACGATGCCGGCGTGATGCGCCGCCTCTACTCGGACAACCTGGAGCTCTACCCGGTCCCCGGCGCCGACCCGATCGGCGACACCGTCTGGGAGCAGACCATCATCGGCAAGCGCGAGCCGCTGGTGCTCAATTCGGCCGAGGCGCTCAAGGCCGTACTGCCGGAATATCCCAAGCTCGAGGCCCTGGGCTGCAAGTCCATGCTCAACCTGCCCATCGTCGTCTTCGGGACCTCGATCGGCACCCTCAACATGCTCAACGTTGAAGGCCACTTCACGACCGAGCGCGTGGCCGAGTCCTATGCCCTCACGGCTGCCGCCGCCACGTGCCTGCTGATGACGAAAGAGACTGCCAATGGCTAAGACAATCCGCGTTGCCACCGACGTCGGTGGCACCTTTACCGACCTAGTCGTCTTCGAGACGGATCAGGAAACCGGCAAGTCGGTGGTCAAGACCGCCAAGTCGGACACCACTCCGCCGAACTTCGAGAAGGGCGTGCTCAACGTTCTCGCCAAGGGCGGCGTGGATGTCTCCGAGATCGACTTCCTCGCCCACGGCACGACCGTCGTCATCAATGCGCTGACCGAGCGCAAGGGCGTCAAGGTTGGCCTCATCACCACCGAAGGCTTCCGCGATACGCTCGAGATCGCGCGCGGCAATCGCCCTGATTTCTTCAACCTGCACTACGCCAAGCCCGAGCCCTTCGTGCCGCGTTTCCTGCGCCGCGAGGTTGCAGGGCGCATGAGCTACAAGGGCGAGGAGATGGTCAGGCTCGACCTCTCGGGCCTGCCGGCCATCCTCGACATCTTCAAGGCCGAGGGCGTGGAAGCGGTGGCGATCAGCTTCCTGCATTCCTACGCTAATCCGACCCACGAGCAGGCGGCCCTGGCCGAAGTGCAGAAGCTCTGGCCGGAAGTCTCGGCCGTGGCCTCGCACCAGATCACCCGCGAATGGCGCGAATACGAGCGCACCAATACCGCTGTGCTCTCGGCCTATGTGCAGCCGGCGGCAGAACGCTATCTCGGCCGCCTGGCCGATGGCCTGAAGCAATCCGGCTTTGATGGCGACGCCTACATCATGCAGTCGAACTGCGGCGTGGACTCGATCGAAGCCGTGTCGCGCATTCCCATCACCATGGTCGAATCCGGCCCGGCCTCCGGCTTCTGGGGCGCGGCTGAACTCGGCAAGCTGATCGGGGAAACCAACGTGCTGGCGCTCGATATCGGCGGCACGACGGCCAAGTGCTCGCTGATCGAGGACGGGCACGTCAAGATCATGACCGACTACTGGATCGAGCGCGACCGCAAGTCGGCCGGCTATCCGATCATGGTGCCGGTGGTGGACCTGGTCGAGATCGGCAATGGCGGTGGCTCCATCGCCTGGGTCGATGAACACGACAAGCTGCATGTGGGCCCGCAATCGGCGGGCGCCAGCCCGGGCCCGGCGGCCTATGGCCGTGGCGGCGACAAGGCGACGACCACTGACGCCAATCTCTGGCTCGGCCGCATCAATCGCGACTATTTCTGCGGCGGCGAAGTGGTGGCCGACATGGCCGCGACCGAAAAGGCGCTCTCGGGCGTTGCCGCCAAGCTCGGCATCAATGCCGACGAGGCGGCGCGCGGCATCATCCGCATCGCCAACAACAACATGGTCAACGCCCTCAAGCTGGTGTCGCTCAACCGCGGACACGATCCGCGCGACTTCACGCTCGTCGCCTTCGGTGGCGGTGGCGCCATGCATGCGGTGGCGCTGGGCATGGAACTGGGCGTCAAGAAGGTGGTGATCCCGACCGGCGCTTCGGTGTTCTCGGCCTGGGGCATGATGATGAGCGACCTGCGTCGCGATTACTTCGTCACCCGCCTCGGCGACCTGCGTCCCGGCGCTGCCGAGGGCATCGAGAAGACTTTTGCCGAAGGCGAAGCGCATGCCCGCGCCCAGTTCGCGGCGGAAGGCATCGACCCGGCCAAGGTCAAGGTCCTGCGTTTCGGCAAGTTCCGCTACCAGAACCAGGAGCACACGACCGAAGTGCTGATCGACGGTCCGGTGACCGAAGAGCGGCTGGCCGCCATCGAGGCCGATTTCCACCAGACCTACGAGCGCGAGTACACCTATCGCCTCAAGGCCCCGGTCGAGATCGTCGGCATTCACCTCGTGGCGTCGGCGGAAGTCGGCAAGCTCACCATGGAAAAGCGTCCGTCGACCGGCACGCCCGCTTCGGCGGCGCTCAAGGGCGAGCGCGATGTGGACTATGCCCTCGAAGGCATCCACAAGGCGGCCATCTATGACGGCACCAGGCTCGAGCCGGGCATGACCTTTGCCGGTCCCGCCATCATCGAGGACCCCGGCACCACCGTGGTCATCCATCCGGGCAACCGGGTGGAAATCGATGGCTTCGGCAATATCCAAATCACTCTGGCGGCGTGAGGCATCGACATGACTGACACCATCAACGATCCGATTACCCTCGAAATCATCCAGAATTCGCTGCAGGCGACGGCCGACGAAATGTTCGCGGCCATGCGCAAGACGGCAATGAGCTCGGTCATCTACGAAGTGCTCGATATGGGCACGGGCATTGTCGACGCCGAAGGGCGCCTGGCCTCATCGGGCGCGGGTATCCCGTCGTTCGTGGGCGTGCTCGACAAGGCCGTGCAGGTGATCGTGGCCAAGTTCAACAAGCCGGGCGATATTCAGCCAGGCGACGTGTTCACGACCAACGACCCCTATTATGGCGGCGTGACCCACCTCAACGACATCGTCGTGGCGATGCCGGTCTTTGCCGATGGCAAGCTCATCGCCTGGACGGCCAACATCGCCCACAATGCCGATATCGGCGGCAAGTCGCCGGGGTCGCTCTCGGCTGATGCGACGGAGATCTTCCAGGAGGGCCTGCGCCTGCCGGCCATCAAGATGGTCTCCAAGGGCGAGCCGATCGCGGCGGTCTTTGACATCATGACGGTCAATTCCCGCACGCCCGATTTCCTCGAAGGCGACATCTGGGCAGCCATCGCCTCGGTGCGCATCGGGGCCAAGCGCCTGACCGAACTCGCCACCAAGTACGGTGTCGGCACGTTCGAGAAGGCCATGCGCTCGTTCATGGATTTCGGCGAGAAGGTATCGCTGCGCGAGCTGGCCAAGCTGCCGCACGGCACGTTCGAGCTGACCGAAGAGCAGGACGATGGCCGCTTCTACAACGTTAAGGTGACGATCTCGGACACCGAGTTCCTTGTCGACCTGCGCGACAACCCGGATCAGGATGTCGGCCCGACCAATACCAGCCGCGACGGCGCGATCATCTGTGCTCAGATCATCTTCAAGTCGCTGACGGATCCGGAATCTCCGGCCAATGAAGGCTCGTTCCGCCCGATCAAGGTGCTCACGCGCGAAGGCTCGGTGTTCCATGCCAAGGAGCCGTCGCCGATCGGGTTCTATTTCGAGACCGAGGTCCGCGTTTACGACCTCATCTGGCGCTGCCTTGCCAATGTGATCCCCGAGCGCCTGCCTGCCGGGCACTTCTCATCGATCTGCGGCACCTTCATCGGCGGCCCGCACCCCGATACCGGACGCCACTACACCATCGTCGAGCCCGAGCTTGGCGGTTGGGGCGCCAGCCGGGGACGGGACGGCAACTCGGCCATTTTCTCGGGCTTCCACGGCGAAACCTACAATTGCCCGGCGGAAATCTCGGAGGCCCGCAACGGCCTGTTCGTCGACCGCATGGAGCTCAATACCGAGCCGGGCGGCGAGGGGCAGTGGGTTGGCGGCCATGGCATCGTCATGGACTACCGCGTGCGCGCCGACGGCTCGTTCCTGACGGCGGGTTACACCCGCTCGAAGATACTGCCCTGGGCGCTGGACGGCGGCGAGGAGGGCTCGCCCAACTACGTACGCGTCTTCCGCAAGGATGGTACCTCGGAGCGCTATTCGTTCGTCTCGAACCTGACGGTCAATACGGACGACGTGATCCGCATCGTCACCGGCACGGGCGGTGGCCTTGGCGATCCGAAGCTGCGAGACAAGGCAGCGGTTGCCGAGGATATCAAGAACGGGTTCATCACCCCCGAGCGGGCCAAAGAGGTCTACGGGGTCTAGGCAAAGAGAAAGGGCCGGAGCATTGCTCCGGCCCTTGTCGTTTCCAGTGCGCGCTGCGCTAGGCGGCGCGGCGTATCACGCGGATGATCAGCAGCAGGATCACGGCGCCGATGATCGAGGCGATGATCGAGCCCACGATACCGCCGAAGCTGATGCCGACGACCGGCAGCAGCCAGCCCGCCAGAATACCGCCGATGATACCGATCACGATGTCGCCGATAATGCCGAAACCCGAGCCCTTGACGATCAGGCCGGCGACCCAGCCGGCAATGCCGCCAACTACCAATACGATCAGAAGAGAAGTGAGATCCATTTCTTGCCCCTTTCGCAAGTTTGCGTCCCTAACAAGGTCAGTCTGCTAAACAATGCGCGGCGGCGATTTTGGTTCATTTTGAACTGCTTGGGGCTTGGTTAGTTATCCCGTGCACCAGAGGAGAGACCCGATGTTCGCCAATCGACACGCCACCGCCATGTTGCCCGCCAAGGACCTCAAGCGGGCAATTGCCTGGTATGAAGACAAGCTCGGCCTGCGCCCCGTGCGGCAGGACGAATACGGCGCCGCCTACAATCTGGGCGGCACCGACATATTTCTCTACGTCACCGATTTCGCCGGCACGGCCCAGCACACGCTGCTCTCGTTCGACAGTCCCGACCTCGTCGCGGACATGGTGGAGCTGCGCAGCAAGGGCGTCGTCTTCGAGGAATACGATCTGCCCGGCCTCAAGACCGTCAACGGCCTCGTCGAGTTCGGTCCCGTCAAGAACGCGTGGGTGAAGGATTCCGAGGGCAACATCCTCGGCTTCGTCGAGGGAATGTAGCCTAGGGTCCGTACTCAATTGCACCGGCAGATGAGGTTGCGATGGCCGCCCCACCCACCGGACTTCCCCGGACTTGATCCGGGGCCCATTGCCACCCTCCACTCGAGTGGAGCAATCCGTGGGCCCCGGCTCTGCGGCCGGGGAAGTTCAGTGGGTGTGGCGCGGCAGACGGACGGCGCTTCCGTTGGAATCTGTCGGATGGGAAGATTAAGGCGCTCTGGGGCGCCGGAACTTATTGAGTACGGACCCTAGAGCCCGGAGAGCAGGTGCTTGGTAATGAGGTCCGGCGCGGTGATCGCCGAGCCGCTGACCACTGCAAAGGCACCGGCCGCGAACGAGGCTGCCACGTGCTCGGGCGTCCAGACACCGCCCTCGACGATAACCGGTACGTCGAGCCGGCCGACCAGTTCGCGTACGAGGTCGAACGCCGGCCGGACCGCGCCGGTGCTTTGCGGGGTATAGCCGACCATCGTCGTGGCGATGACGTCAGCGCCTTGCTCGGCTGCCGTAATGGCTTCCTCGAATGTCGAGATATCGGCCATCATCGCCGCCCCGCGCGTATGAGCCGCCGCGGTGAGTTCGGCGAAGCTCTCGCCAGGCCGCGTTCCGCTCGTCGCCTGAGCGGCGACGATATCGGCGCCGGCGTCACACAATGCGTTCACATCGGTTACGGTCGTGGTGATGTAGACGTCGAATCCCGCGCGTCGGTCCTTGGCGATGCCGATGATGGGCAGGCTCGTGCGGGCGCGCAGTTCGCGGACCACGTCGACGCCATCCACGCGATAGCCGCCTGCGCCCCCAAGCCCCGCCGCTTCGGCCATCATTGCGAGGATATCTGGCCGTCCGAGCGGGCTGCGCGGGTCCATCACCTGCGAGGAAACCACGAGCTTGCCCTTGAGGCGTTCGAGTGCGGCGTTCATGGCTTGCGGTCTCCTTGTGTGGCGAGCGCTACTGTATGCCACCGATTCCGGTGGATGGGGGAGGTGTCGTCGTGCTGATCTTCATCGATTTCGAGGCGTCCTCGCTCAGCAAGCAGAGCTACCCGATCGAGATCGGCTGGGTCACAGAGGCCGGCGCGGAGGAGGGCCACCTCATCCGTCCCGCACCCATCTGGACCGAATGGGATACGCGCGCCGAGCTCATCCACGGCGTCAGCCGGGCGCAATTGTCGGAGGAAGGCGAGCCGCACGACCTCGTCTGCGAGCGTGTCATCTCGGTCTTCGGAGGCAACGACATCTATGCCAGCGCCCCTTCATGGGACGGCCACTGGCTGAGCATGCTGCTGCGTGCCTCCGGCAAGCCACGCCATCTCCTGCGGCTCAGCGGCACCAGCGAGCTCTTCCTGGCCGCGGCCCGAAACCACCTCGGTACCGCCGACGATACCCTTGCCGCGGCGCATGTCGAGCAGGTGCGCCAATCGCTGAAGCAGCCCGCTCAGGAGCACCGCGCCGTCTCGGACGCCCGGCGCGAATGGGAATTGTGGAAGGCGCTGGTAACTTAGCCGCCGTTCTGCGCCGAGCGGATGAGGCCTACTTTCATGTCCTTGGCGGTGTAGATGCACTCGCCGTCTGCCAGCACGCGGCCATCGGCCATGCCGAGTGTCATCGCCCCGCGCTTTACGCGGTGCATCTCCACCTCGTAGCGGACCTGTCTGGTCTGGGGCGTGATGTCACCGCGGAACTTCACCTCGCCGACGCCGATGGCGCGGCCCTTGCCGGGCGAGCCCGACCAGCCGAGCCAATAGCCGACCATCTGCCACATCGCATCCAGGCCAAGGCAGCCGGGCATGACCGGATCGCCGGGGAAGTGGCAATCGAAGAACCAGAGGTTCGGGTGGATGTCGAGTTCGGCGATCACATGGCCCTTGCCATGGGCGCCGCCATCCATGCTGATTTCGGTGATCCGGTCCATCATCAGCATCGGGGGTGCCGGCAATTGTGCATTGCCCGGACCGAAATAGCCGCCGCGGCCCGACTGGAGCAGGTCGTCCCTGGAATAGGAGGGCTGGGGCGAGTGAAAATCGTGAGGGCCAAGCACTTGCGCGTATCTCCGTGTCGCAACTGCTTCAATCTATGACCTGCCCAGGCCGGTTCGGCAATGTCATTGGCGCGATTAGCCCGCCCGCTGCTCCTGGTCGAGCCGCAGTGGGTAGCGGGTCGGGTGGTGCAGGGAGATCGTGTGGTTGATCGGGCTGCCATGCACGTCATAGGCGATCTGCTCGACGCTCAGCAAAGCCGCCGGTGGCTTGAGGTCCAGCAGCTTGGCCTCTGCCTCGTCGGCCAGCCGCGCGGAGAGCAGCGTGTGGCCGTTGTGTGGTACCAGCCCGTAGCGGGAGGCCAGTTCCGCGTAGAGCGAACGGTTGCCATTGGCCCAATCGAGATCGAGCAATCCCGGCACGCGCACCGGCAACAGCCAGTCATGCGAGATCGCCACGGCCTCACCGTCGATGAGGCGCAGCCGCCGCAGCGAAATCACCGGCGTGCCGGCCTCGACTTCGAGTTGCTGTGCGGTGCCTTCACTTGCCGGCTCGATTGCCGCCGTCAGCAGCCGGCTGCCCGGATTACGCCCGTGCTCCATGGCGGTCGCCGTAAAGCTACGCATCAGCTCGAGTTCGTAGGAGCCGCGCCGCCGGCCGGTGGCGTAAAAGCCCTTGCCGGGATGACTGCGCAGCAGGCCTTCGCGCACGAGTTCGGTCATGGCCTGGCGAATGGTGATGCGGCTGACGCCGTATTGCTCGACGAGCTCGCGCTCGGAGGCGAGCTTGGAATGGGGCGGGATGAGGCCGCTTTCCAGGGCTTCTACCAGGCGTGCCTTGACCTGCTTGTAGAGCGGGCGGGGATCATCGCGGGTGACGCTGTTGAGCATGGCTTGGGTTAACCGAATTCTGCGGGCGGCGAAAGAGCGGGCTTGGTCGCTCGGGTCAATGACAACGTAAACGCATGGGGACAAAGCCGCGTTTCGCGCTTGCGTAAACTGATTATAACTGGATATAACCAGTTTGCGACAGTTTCGATGTGGGGGACGCCATGAAGTTGGCGCTCATCGGTGGAGGAGGTCTGCGTGCGCCGCTCTTCGTTGAGTCGGCGCTTCGCCGTGGCGATCGGATCGGCCTCACCGAAATCTGCCTCATGGATATCCAGCCCGACCAGCTTGCGCTGATCGGCGCACTGTCGAATGAGCTTTCGCGCCGCGCAGGCGGCAAGGTCGCCATCACCACCACCACCGATATCGAAGCGGCGTTCGATGGCGCCGACTATGCAGTTACGACGGTCCGGCCCGGCGGCATCGAAGGTCGTATCACTGACGAGCGTATTGCCCTGGGTGCGGGCGTGCTCGGCCAGGAGACGACCGGTGCCGGCGGGTTTGCCATGGCGCTGCGCAGCATCCCGACCATCCTGGATTATGCCCGTATCCTCCAGCGGGTGAGTCCGAAGGCATGGCTTTTCAACTTCACGAATCCGGCGGGCCTGGTGACGCAGGCCCTACGGAATGCGGGGTTCGAAAGGACAATCGGGATCTGCGACAGCGCCAACGGCGCGCAGACCGCCATCGCCAAGTGGCTCAAGGTCTCCGAGCGCGCGGTGGATGCCGAGGTGTTCGGCCTCAACCACCTCTCGTTCACGCGCCGCGCCACCGTCAACGGCCGCGACATGCTGCCTGACGCACTGGCCGACGATGCCTTCCTCGCCACCACGGCCCAGCGCGTCTTCGCGCCCCATGTGGTGCGCCGCCACGGCCTCTGGCTCAACGAATACCTCTACTATTTCTACTATGCCGAGGAGGCCGTGGCCGCTATCTCGGCCGGGCCGACGCGCGGCGAGGAAATCCGCGCGCTCAACGGCAAGCTCATCCCGCAACTGCGCTCCATCGACGTCGTTTCGGAACCGGGCAGGGCGCTCGACGTCTATTTCGCCTATGAGCGCGAGCGCAGCGCCACCTATATGCACTACGCCAACCACACCGACGGCGAAGATGTGCCGCTCGTCTCGACCGCCGCTGATGACGACCACGACGGCGAGGGCTATGCCGGCGTCGCCCTCAACCTCATCGAGGCGCTGAGCGGCGGCGAGCCGTTGCGCACCGGCCTCAACGTCCCCAATCGCGGCGCCATAGCGGGCCTGCGCGATGATGATGTCGTGGAAGTCAGTTGCGTCGTGGACGCCAATGGCGTTACCCCGCTGCCGATCGGCGCGATGCCCGAGGCGCAGGCCTATCTCGTCAATTCCGTGAAGCACTACGAGCGCCTCACCGTGCAGGCAATCGCCGAGCGTCGCCGCGATATTGCGGTCGAGGCTCTGGTCGCGCACCCGCTCGTGCTTTCATACTCCCGGGCAGAGCCGCTGGTGGACAAGTTCCTGGCGGTCCATGCCGACTATGTCGGGGAGTGGCGCTGATGCACAGGCCTGCGTTCAATTGCGATGTCCTCGTCACGGGCGAGTACTTTTGCGACCTCATCTATGCCGGCCTGCCGGAGGCGCCGCGCCTCGGGGCCGAGTATTACGCCCGCGACCTCACGGTTCTGCCTGGCGGCACCTACAACATCGCGCTGGCCCTGAGCCGGCTTGGTCTCGATACCCTCTGGGCCTGCGATTTCGGCAACGACCTCTTCAGCCGCCTCGTAATGGAGCAGGCTGAGCATGATGGTCTCGACGGACGCCTCTTCAACCACCTCGACCGGTCGGTCCAGCGCGTCACCTCGGCGTTCTCGCTGGCGGGTGACCGCGGCTTTCTCAGCTTCAGCGAAACGCCCGTCGCCCCGCCGCCCGCCAACACGCTGCAGCAGGCGCGGCCGCAATGGCTGGTGCAGACGTTCCGCTTCGAGCCCGAATGGCTCTCGTTCATCGAGGCGGCCAGGGAGCAGGGCGTCAAGATCTTCGCCGATTGCCGGCACCCCGATTTCACGCTCGATACGCCAGGCGTCCGAGCGTTCCTCGCCACCCTCACCATCTTCTCGCCCAACGAGGCCGAGGCCACCGGCATGACCGGGCTTCGCAACCCCGAGGCCGCGCTCGACCGTCTGGGCGAACTCGTGCCGGTCGTCGCCATGAAGCGCGGCGGGCAGGGGGCAAGCGTCATCGTCAATGGCGAGCGCTTCGACATTGCCGCGCCGCGCGTCGAGGTCGTCGATGCGACCGGGGCAGGCGATGCCTTCAATGGCGGGTTCCTTCTGGGCCTCGTCAATCGCCTGCCGCTTCAGGCCTGCGTCGAACTGGCGGTACTTTGCGGATCGCTTTCCACCACCGGTTACGGCGCTTTGGCGGCGCCGACGCTGATGGAGCTCAAAGAGTTCGCAAATCGCCACGGGCGCGAAATTCCGTTCCAAGAGGTGATGTTGTAACCATCGGCGACGGCCGATAGCCTTGCGTAGAGATCAAATAGACTAAAGCAACGAACGCAGATTCAGGGGAGATGGAAATGCTGAAAAGTTTGTTGGCGTCTGCGCTAACTGCTCTGACTTTAGTTACACCTGCCTTCGCGCAAACCACTATTACGTTCGGATATTGGGGTGATCCGCCGGAGCTGCCGCCGTTCGAGGAGATCGTCTCCAAGTATCAGGCGGCTCATCCCGACGTGAAGATCGAAATCCAGCATGCGCCCTGGTCGGGCTATTTCACGCGGCTGGACGCTCAATTGGCCGCCGGCGGCGGGCCGGACGTGTTCTTCATCACCAACGTGCCGAGCTATGCGGCCCGTGGCGCCCTGATGCCGCTCGACGATCTCATCAAGGCCGATGCCTTCCCGATCGATCAATACGTGCCCAAGTCGCTCCAGACTCACACCTACGAGGGCAAGCTCTACTCGATCCCGCGCGATAGCGCGCCGAGTGCCCTCTACTACAATATCGATGCCTTCACCGAGGCTGGCGTCTCGCCGCCGGATGCGAACTGGAAGTGGGATGATCTGCGCAAGGCGGCGGTCGCGCTCACCAAGACCGATGGCGGTCGCGTGACGCGCTATGGTCTAGCGCTCGAATCCAACGACTGGGCGACCTGGGTGCAGCAGAATGGCGGTCAGGTGTTCGATGATCCGCTGAATCCCACCAAGTTCCTGCTGGCCGAGCCGGCCGGCGTCGAGGCCATCCAGTACATCGGCGACCTCATCAACAAGGACAAGGTGGTGCCCAACTTCCTCGAGGCCGAGCAGGCGGGGGGTACCGCCCAGCTCTTCGGCAGCGGGCAGGCGGCGATGACCATCACCAATCCCTCGCGTCTCGGTACGTTCGCGCAGGCGCCGTTCAAGTGGGCGGTGGCCAATCTGCCGGCCGGCCCCACGGGCATCCATTCCAACCGTACGGGCGGCGCCGGCTTTGCCATCAATGCCAATACCAAGAACAAGGATGCTGCCTGGGCCTTCCTGCAATATCTCGCGGGGCCCGAAGGTCAGTCGATCTTCGCCAGCGCGACGGCGGCTGCGGTTCCGGCCATGACGGGTAATCCTGAAGTGCGCGCGGCGTTCAAGGCGCCCTTCGCCGATGTCTTCCTCAAGGAAGCCGATACCGGCGAGCAGTTCCCGCAATTCCCGCGCTTCGTCGACCTGTCCAACCTCTACATCCAGCCGGCGCTCGACCTGGTCTGGAACGGGGAAAGCACTGCGGCCGACGCGCTCGGGGCGATCAAGGACAAGGTCAACGCCGAGCTGGCCAAGAAGTAGACACGCCTCCCGCCGGGGCGGCCCGCGCCCCGGCATTCTCTCCATGGGAAATTCGAATGCGCGTCTTTGATGCACACGTCCATTACGGGTTCTGGGAAAAGCTGTTTTCGCGCAATGCGGAGGAGGGCTTCCTCGAAAAGCTCTCCGATGTCTGCGCGGAGTCCGGCATCGAGAAGGTGGCGTTGCTCGCCAATCCGGGGCGCGGCAACGATGCGCTGGCCGATGCCCTCGAGCGCCGCCCCGACCTCATCGTGGCCATGGGCCGGCTCCAGCTCGACAAGGACCCGGTGAGCCTGGTCGAGGACTTCTACCAGCGCGGTTTCCACGGCATCAAGATCACCGGCGTTTCGCGCAATTACGATGATCCGGCCTATTACCCGTTCTACGAAGCCGCCCAGGCCCGCGGCCTGCGCATCCTCTTCCATACCGGCATTCTCGGTGGCCCCGTCGATTATCTCGAGGGTGGCAAGGAGGATGCGTGGAAGGCCATTCCCGAAGGGGAGGCCGAGGAGGCGCTGGTGACGCGGCTTTCGCGCGAGATCAAGCGCGAGCGCTACGGCTTCTCCAGTGCGCGCATGCAACCGATCTACCTCGATACCATCGCCTTCTACTTCCCCGAACTCTTCATCATCGGGGCGCATCTGGGCTGGCCGGATTACCGCACGTCCTGTGCCGTCGCGCGCTGGCGTCCGCGGCTCTATTTCGACATCAGCGGCGGCGACGTGGTGCATAACCACATCGTGGAAGGCGGCTATATCGGCAAGGAAATCTCGCCGCGCAAGCTCGTCTATGGCTCGGATTCCGATCTCAAGCGTGTACCGGGCGATATCGCCCGCTGGAAGGCTGCCTTCGACAAGATGGGGCTTTCCGCCGACGATCAGGATCGTATCTTCTACCGCAACGCGGCCTACATATTCGGGATCGACAAATAGTGGCGCCAAGACCGGACAAGCCGGGAGCCATGGCGCGCGCCGAAGAGCGCGCGGCGTGGCTGTTCCTGGCGCCGAGCCTTGTACTGTTCCTGGCCTTCACCGTCGTGCCGGTGATTTCGGCCTTCATCATCTCCTTCACGGAATGGAACCTCTTCAACGCGGTCAATTTCGTGGGCTTCGGCAATTATGTCGGGCTGTTGCACGATGAGATCTTCCTCAAGGTCCTCGGCAATACCGGCTATTTCGTCCTGGTTTCCGTTCCCATCCAGATTGCCATCGCGCTTCTCTGCGCGCTGGCGCTCAATCGCGGCGTGCGCGGGCAGACCTTCTTTCGCGTGGTCTATTTCCTGCCGGTCGTCACCAGCACGGTTGCGGCTGCTCTCGTCTGGTCCTGGCTCTTCAATTCCAATTTCGGCCTCATCAATGCCGGCCTCAGCCTCGTGGGCGTCACCGACCTTCCCAAGTGGATGGGCTCGACGAAATGGGCCATGCCGGCCGTAATCATCGTCTCGATCTGGCAGAACCTGGGTTATGCGATGGTGCTGTTCCTCGCCGGGCTGCAGAACATCCACCAGGAGGTGAGGGATGCCGCAGAGCTCGATGGCGCGACCGGCTGGGATCGGTTCTGGACCATCACGCTGCCGCTCCTGTCGCCGACCATGTTCTTCGTGCTGATCATCTCGATCATCGGCAGCTTCCAGGTGTTCGAGCTGGTCTTCGTCATGACCAAGGCCGGACCGGCCAATGCCACCAACACGCTGGTCTATTACATCTACCAGAACGGCTTTCAGTTCTATCAGATGGGCTATGCCAGTGCCGCGGCGATGATCCTCTTCCTCATCGTCCTCGTCTTCACGCTCGCCCAATACCGGCTGCAGGATCGTTGGGTGCATTATGGATAAGACGCTCGGCGACTGGGTCGTCTTCGTCCTGCTGCTCGCTGGTGCGCTGCTGATGTGCGGCCCCTTCGCCTGGATGATCTCGACATCCTTCAAGCCTGGTCCCGAGGTCTTCCTCTATCCGCCGACGCCGTTCACCGCCGAGCCGCAATACGAGAACTATGTCCGCATCTTCTCGGCCATTCCCTTCGGCCGGGCGATCGCCAACAGCCTCATCGTGTCGGCTTCGGTCACCATCCTCCAGCTCATCATCTGCTCGCTGGCCGCCTATGCCTTTGCGTGCCTGCGCTTTCGCGGCCGCGAAATCCTCTTCCTAATTTACCTTTCGGCCCTGATGGTGCCCTCGCAGGTGACGCTCATCCCCAATTTCATCCTCGTGCGCACGCTTGGCTGGATCGACACCTACCAGGGCCTCATCCTGCCTTTCGCCTTTTCGAGCTTCGGCACGTTCCTGCTGCGCCAATACCTCAAGAGCATTCCGCAGGAGCTGATGGAGGCGGCGCGGATGGATGGCGCCAACCACTTCCAGATTTACAGCACCATCGTGCTGCCGCTGGCAAAGCCCGCCCTGGGGGCGCTCGCCATCTTCACTTTCGTCGCGCAGTGGAACAATTTCCTCTGGCCGCTCATCACCACGACCAAGCCCGAAATGCAGGTCGCGACCGTGGCGCTCAGCACCCTCCAGGGACAGTACAATACCGATTGGCCGCTGCTCATGACGGGCAGCGTCATCGCTATCATCCCGGTCCTGCTGGTCTTCGCCTTTGGCAATCGCCAGTTCATCGCCGGCCTCACCAGCGGCGCATTCGGCGGCCGCTGAGCCTTCCTCAAGTCTCCCAAACTGCACGGCCGGCGCTCCTTCGAGCACCGGCCGTTTCCTTTGCTGCCTAGAGATTTCAATGGATTAGCTGGCGCTCCTGAAAATCGTCTTGGTATTGACTGTCAATGATTTGACAAATTGAAAATGGCGTGCTGATCTCTGGCCATTGAATGACCAATGGAGATCTGACGTGGAATTTCGTAAGGCAGGCGCAACCGGGCCGGAGCTTTCGGCGCTATCGATGGGCTCGTGGAATACCTATTCGCGGCTGTCGTTCGAGGCGGGCGTGGATCTGGTGCAGCACGCGTTCGGGCTGGGCATCAACACCTTCGACGTGGCCTATTATCGCGACAAGCCGCATACCGAAGTGCTGTTCGGCCGCATCCTCGACGTCATCGGCAAGCCGCGCGATGCCTACAAGATCGTCGGGAAGGTCTGGTTCTTCGCCTATCCCGAGCAGAGCCTGACATCCCAGCTCGATGCGTCGCTCGTGCGCCTCAACCAGGAATATGTCGACGTCGTCATCACCGAGCATCCGCGTCCAGGCATGGATGTGCGCAAGCTCACCGAAGACGTGGCCGCCATCGTGACTGCGGGCAGGGCGCGTTCGTGGGGTACGCTCAACTGGACCCCGCAGGATCTGCTTGTCGCCCATGAGCATGCCGCCAGGCACAACCTGCCGGCGCCCCAGCTCGCCCAGCTCAAGTACAACGTCGCCCGTTGCGGCGTCGTGGATGGGCCGGACTACCAGCGCGTCTTCAGGGAAACCGGCATGACGCTCCACGCGTCCGACGTCATGGAAGGCGGCATCCTCGCCGGCCGTCTCCAGCCCGAGCGCAATATCGGCATCGATACCGGCAAGATCCGCGACGAAATCCGCGCCATCGTGCCCCGTCTGACCGAAATCGGCCAGCAGTTCGGCGCGACCTCGGCTCAGGTGGCGCTGGCCTTTGCCGCCATGAACCCGGCCACGACCTCGGTGCTTTTCGGCGCCACGCGCAAGTCGCAGCTCGACGACAACGTCAAGGCGCTCGAACTGGCGAAAAAGCACGGTGCGGAACTTCGTCCGCTGCTGGCGCCTCTGGCGGTTGCAGGGCATGAGAATGACGCGCCGTATCAGCACGCCGCGCCGCTCACCGGTGATTTCATCATGAACTAGCCTCGGAAAAGAGGCAGTGTCCCGGGGAGATGGTTCTCCCCGGATCTTCAAAGAGAGGGAAAAATGAAGGCTTTCAAGCGCGGCCTGGCCGCACTGGTATCGGCTGCTGCCTTGCTGTCGGCGACCGCGGCGATGGCGCAGGAGGTCAAGGTCGACCCCAAGCTGGCGGAAATGGTGCCGCAGGATATCCGCGACCGCGGCTATATCGTGGGGGCTGCCAGCCTCGCCGTGCCGCCGCTGCTCTATGCTGATGACGACGCGAATACGCCCAAGGGCGCGGTCGCCGAGATCAGCGCGGCCTATGCGGCCCGCCTCGGCCTCGAGCTGCGTATCGAGAAGGTTACGGGTGGCGGCGCCATTCCGGGCGTGGTCGCCGGACGTTACGACATCGTCGCCTCCGCCGGTGACTTCAAGAGCCGCCGCGACGTGCTCGATTTCGTCGACCTCGTGAAGGGCGGTACGGCACTCCTCGTCAAGGCCGGCAATCCCACCGGCGTCCAGGGTTTCGAAGACCTCTGCGGCCGCAAGCTGGCGCTCGCCAAGGGCTCGATCCAGGAAGGCGAGGCTGCCGATCTTTCCGGCAAGTGCGTCGCCGGGGGCAAGGCTGCCATCGAGCTGATGCCGTTCCCGGATAGCTCGGCGGGCATTCTCGCCATGCAGGCCGGTCGCGCCGACGTCTTCTGGGACGACCTGGCTCCCGCCTCCTGGCGCCTCAAGCAGTCCAGCGAGTTCGAGATCGCCGGCAAGCCGCAGGACCTGGCGCCCTATGGCGTGGGCATCCCCAAGGAAAAGACCCAGCTGCGCGACGCCATCCAGGCCTCGCTCCAGAGCCTCATCGATGACGGCACCTATGGCCAGATCCTCGCAAAGTGGGGCATGGAAGCCATTGCCGAGCCCGAGGCCCTGATCAACGGATCCGAGTTCTAACCCATGACCGATGCGCCATTCCCCAAAGTCCCGGGGGGTATGCGCATGGTACCCCGCCGTCACCCCGAAAGGCTGGTGACGGCGGGCGTTGCCCTGCTTGCATTGGCCCTCCTGATCCAGCTCTTCGTGACCAGCCCGCGCTGGGAATGGCCGGTCGTCTGGGAATACCTGTTCTCCCCGCCGATCCTGCTGGGCGTGGCGCGCACAATTCAGCTGACGCTCGTCGCCTTCGTGCTTGGCCTCGCGCTCGGTCTCATCGTGGCGCTCATGCGCATGTCGCAGGACCCGGTGCTGCGGTTCGTGGCCGGTATCTTCCTCTGGTTCAACCGCGCTGTCCCGGTGCTGGTGACGCTGCTCTTCATCTTCTTCCTCGCCGCGCTCGTCCCCGAGATCGGCTTCGGCATTCCGTTCACCGGCCCGATCTTCTTCGCGGTCGATACGAACCTGCTCATTTCCCAGTTCACGGCGGCCGTCATCGGCCTCGTCCTCATCGAGGGCGCCTACAAGGCCGAGATCATCCGCGGCGGCATCATGTCGGTGCATGTCGGGCAGACCGAGGCGGCCAAGTCGCTGGGCATGACCCGCGGCCTCTACATGCGCCGCATCATCCTGCCGCAGGCGGTGCGCGTCATGGTTCCGGCCATGGGCAACCAGTTCATCTCGCTCTTCAAGAGCACCTCGATCGTTTCGGTCATTGGCTATTCCGAGCTGCTCACCACCGTGCAGCTCATCTACAACCGCACCTACCAGACCATTCCGCTGCTGGTCGTCGCCTGCATCTGGTACCTCTCGCTGGCGTCCCTCGCCATGTATGGCCAGCGCAAGCTCGAGCAGCGCTTCGGTCGCGGCTTTGATGCCGATCCGGTTCCCGCCAAATCCTCCTGGGCCCGCAATTCGTGGGGCTGGGTCACCAATTGGAGGCGCGCATGAGCGGCAAGCCGATGCTCCTGGCCGAGCACGTCTCGAAATCCTACGGCGCGCTGACCGTGTTGCGCGACATCAACCTGCGCCTCGAGCGCTCGCAGGTGCTCTCCCTCGTCGGTCCGTCCGGCTCGGGCAAGAGCACGTTCCTGCGCTGCATCAACAGCCTCGAGACCATCGAAGGCGGCATGATCTGGGTGAATGGAAGCCTCGTCGGCTACAAGCAGGTGGGCGACAGCTACCACGAGCTCACCGAGCGCGAACTCGCCACCCAGCGCGCCACCTGCGGCATGGTCTTCCAGAGCTACAATCTCTTTCCGCACATGACCGCGCTCGAAAACATCATCGAAGCGCCGGTCCATGTCCGCAAGGTTCCGCGCAAGCAGGCCATCGAGGAGGCGAGGGGGCTTCTCGCCGCCGTCGGCCTTTCCGCCAAGGCCGATTTCTATCCGCGCCAATTGTCGGGCGGCCAGCAGCAGCGCGTGGCCATCGCCCGGGCTTTGGCCATGAAGCCGGAGCTGATGCTCTTCGACGAACCCACCTCCGCGCTCGATCCGCAGCTCGTCGGCGAAGTGCTCGACGTCATGCGCAAGCTGGCCGATGCGGGCACTACCATGGTGGTGGTCACCCATGAGCTTGAATTTGCGAGGGAAATCTCCGATTTCGTCGCTTTCATGGATGGTGGGGTGATTGTAGAGTACGGCGCACCTGGCCAGGTGCTGGTCGATCCGCTGGACGGCCGAACCAGGGCTTTCATCACTCGCCAGAAAAGCGCCGCTTGATAGACGGAGGGACAGTGTCGGAGCAGCCAACGCTCACGCAGCACAAGGACGCCGAGGGGCAGGATCTCGATTTCTGGACCTTCATCGATTTTGCGGTGTCGCGCATGCAGCGCGACATTCCTATCATCGATGCCGAAACCATGCGCCTCGTCATGGGCCTGCGTCGGGCGACCGATACCATGTTCTATGACCTGCACGTCCTTCTCACCAAGGACGGCACGATTTCCTCGACCGGGGCGATGCGCATCCTGCTCATCCTCTTCGTTGCCGGTCCCTGCCGCGTGCAGGACATCGCGAACTATGCCGGCATGAGCCGCGCCGCGGTGTCCGCGCTCTGCGACACCATGGAAAAACAGGGCACCATCCGCCGATCGTTCTCCGAGACCGACCGCCGGATCGTCATCGTCGAAAGCACCGCCGAGGGCAGGGCCGCGTTCGAGGTCTTCTTCCAGAAGCACAATGCGCGCGAGAAGCAGTGGCTCGACGTGCTCTCCAACAACGAGAAGAACACGCTCTTCGCACTCCTCGACAAGGTCATGGCGCCGCACCGGAGCGACGATACCTTCAACAAGAAGACCTGAGGCCATCGCAACGGACGTGCTGATCGCCTAAGTAGTGGCGACAAGCACTTGCCATGGAAGGATGGTCATGACCGACGCCCTCAACCAATGGACGGACCGCGCCGCGCCATCGCTCGATGATTTCGAGGAAATGGCTGCCGCCGCCTTCGCCGCCTTGCCCGATGAGTTCCGCTCGCTGGTCGGCGGCGTGCCCTGCATGGTGTCCGAATTTCCCGACGAGGAAACCGTCAAGGAAATGGAGCTCGAATCCGAGTTCGAAATCCTCGGCCTCTTCCGCGGCGTCGGCATGCCGCAGGGCGGGGTGCTCGAACATACCGGCCAATTGCCCAACCACATCTGGCTCTACCGCCGCCCGATCCTTGACTATTGGGCCGAAAGCGAGGACGGCGAAACCCTGGGCGAAATCATCACCCACGTCCTCGTCCACGAAATCGGCCACCATTTCGGCTTTTCCGACGACGACATGGAAGCAATTGAAGCCGCCGCCGCCCAAGAGCAGGCGTAGCGAGGGATTGGGACGGCGCGAAGGACAGCGCGAAGTTCTTGGGCTGGTGAAGGTAGCCGAGCAGGGGCAGCGCAGCCTCCCTCTGGCTGCCTCGATCCCGCCCCACCACTGCACTTCCCCGGACTTGATCCGGGGCCTATTGCACCCCTCCACCCGAGTGGCGCCATCCGTGGGCCCCGGCTCTGCGGCCGGGGGAAGATCGAGTGGGTGGTACGTTTAGCGAGCTTCTGGCTGGAGTAGCTCTCCAACCCCCACCCGTTTTTCAACCCAACGCGAGCCTCAGCGGGCACGCGCCTCCACCCACTCACCCCAGAAAATGCCGCAACAACCCCGTAGCGATCACCCCGATCGCCACCGTCGGCAGCATCGAGAACCGCGTCGCCGCCAATAACGTCACGGCAATCCCGATCAAATCCGCCGGATTGTTCGCCACGAAATTCGGCGCGATCACCGAAATCAGCACGCATCCGGGCGCGGCTTCCATCACCGCGGTGGCCTTCGGGCTCAGCGTCCGGTTACGCAGCAGCAGGTAGCCGCCGATGCGCGTGGCGTAGGTGACCGAGGCCATCAGCACGATGGTCAGCAGAACGAGCGGATCGACCATCATTGGTCTCCCGCCAGCAGGTAGGCCGCGATGAGCCCCGAAACCGCGCCCGCGCCGACAAACCAGGCGCCAGGCACGAAGAGATAGGTCAGCGCCGCCACCACCAGGCTCACCAGCCAGGGTCGCGCCGCGCGAAAACCCTTCCACATGCCGCGCATCAGCACGAGGAAGACGGCCGGGAACGCCATGTCGAAGCCATAGGCCTCGACATCGCCGAGAACCGGACCGAGCGCCGCGCCCAGCGTCGTGAAGAAGATCCACGAGAAATAGAAGATGACCGCCGTGCCGATGTAATAGGGCAGGCTGAAGGCCGGCTCCAGCCCGCGCGCCATGCGCGCCTTGGCATCGGCCAGGCCCAATGCCCAGCTCTCGTCGGTCATGACGAAGAGCGCGGGCAGGGCCTTGCGCTTGGGCAAATGCCGCAGGTACGGAGCGAGCGCGGCGCCCATCAGCAGGTGCCGGCTGTTGACGAGGAAGGTGATGGCCGCAATCAGCGCCACATGCGGCGGCGAGGTCCAGAGCTGGATGGCGGCGAATTCGGAGCCGCCGGCGAAGTTGAGTCCGGTCATCAGCGGCACTTCGGCCACCGTCAGGCCCTTCTGGCTCGCCTGTGCGCCCAGCACCAGCGCATAGGGAATGATGCCTAGCAGCACGGGCATGCAGTCGGCCATGCCGCGGCGCAGTTCGCTGGCAATCGGGCGCTCGAACGGCGCGTTGTCGGTGTCAATCGCGGTCATGGCCGCCTCGTGAAATCGGAAGCCCAAGTTGTATTCCAATCTGGGCGCAATCGGATTGCGAATGCCGCCGTCTTTTCAGGAAAACTGGCATTGGATATGGTCAATTCGTCAAATCATGGAATCTGGTGCCAATGCAGCTCGACGATATCGACCGCAAGATTCTGACGGCCCTCCAGCGCGACGGCCGGATGCAGAATATCGAACTGGCAAAAGCCGTTGGCCTGTCGCCCTCGCCCTGCCTGCGCCGGGTGAAGCTTCTCGAAGAAGCCGGCATCATCGACCGTTACGTGGCCGTGCTCAACCCCGCCAAGATCGGCAAGCGCCTGACGCTCTTTGCCCGTATCTGGCTCAAGGCCCAGGACGAGGACACGATCGAGCACTTCGTCGAGGAGGTGCTGAAGCTCCCCGAAGTGCTCGAATGCTACCTCATGCTGGGCGATTGCGATGTCATGGTGCGCGTGGTCGCCGAGGACATCGACGGCTATCGTCGCTTCCAGTCCGAGCACCTCAGCCGCATCAGGGGCGTGCAGAACGTCAAGACCGACGTGCCCAGCCAGATCGTCAAGCAGACCTCCGAACTGCCGCTCTAGCGAGCAGGCATAAGTATCTGGATCGTGTGACGTTTTAGTCGATGACAGGCGGCGAGCGAGGCCATAGGTTGAAGAGCAGAACGGTGGGGCGGACTTGGCTACACTCAGACAGACGTTAAGCGCAGGCCGGGGCGCGGCAGTGGTTGCCGTCGCGCTGCTGGTGATGCTTATCGCGCTCTTTGCCGGCGCGGGCGTCTATCTCTACTGGCAGCGCTACAACGATACGCTCCACAATATCGAGAACCGCGCTCAGGCATCGTCTCAGCTCGTGGCCGTAAACGCCCAGTGGGTCATCGAAACCGCGCGCCAGTCGCTGCGCCGCATCGATGAGGTGCTGGGTGCCGAAATGGTCGTCACCTCCGACAAGGTCGGGGCGCTGCGCGAGGCGGTGACGAGCCTGCCGCAGAACGTCCAGATCTTCGTACTCGATGCCGTCGGCAATGTCCGCTATGCCGACGATCCCGCCATGACGCTCGGCGGTTCGGCCAGCACCGATTACTTCTCCAGGCTCCAGGCCGGCAACGAGTGGTATATCTCGCCGCTCCTCATCGGCGCCGACAAGCAGCAATTCTTCGTCGTCGGCAAGCGCATTGCGCGCGATGGGCAGTTCGTGGGCGTGGCGGTGGTCTCCATTCCCGCTTCGCTCATGGCCCAGATCTGGGCCTCGCTCCAGCTCGGCCCCAATTCGACCACCAGCCTCGCCACCGATGAAGGCGACGTCGTCACCCGTTTCCCCGCGCCCGAGGGATCGGTCGACCTGCGCCAGTCGCCGCTCTTCACCACCTATCTGCCCAAGGCCGCGCAGGGCACATATGTGTCCACCTCGGTCGCTGATGGCGTCGAACGCATTGTCGGCTATCACCGGGTCGAGGGCACCAATCTCGTCGCCATCGCCGCCATCGCACTGGCTCCGGCCATGCGCGATTTCTGGTCGGGCCTCACCGGCGCCGCCTTCTTCGCCACGCCGGTGCTCCTCGCGCTCCTCGTCGCCGCCGCGTGGATCGGTCGTTTACTACAGCAGCAGCGGGAGGCCGAGGAGGTTTCCCAGCGCCTCGCGGCCATCGTGGAATCGTCGGACGACGCCATCCTTTCCAAGGATCTCAACGGCGTCATCGAAACCTGGAATGTCGGCGCTGAACGACTTTTCGGCTATACCGCCGAGGAGGCGGTGGGTCAGCCGGTGACCATACTGATCCCCGAGGATCGCCTCCATGAGGAGCCGACCATTCTCAGCAAGATCAGGCGCGGCGAGCGGGTCGATCACCATGAGACCATCCGCCGGCGCAAGGACGGTACCATGGTCGACGTTTCGCTCTCGATCTCGCCGGTCTACGGCCCCTATGGCGTTATCGGCGCCTCCAAGATCGCGCGCGACATCACTCAGCATCGCCGGCAGGAAGAGCAGATGCAGATGCTCCTGCGGGAGATGAACCATCGCATCAAGAACCTCTTCACGCTGGCCGGCAGCATCGTCGCCATCAGCGCCCGCAGCGCCACCTCGCCCACCGACCTGGCGCAAAGCGTCAGCCGCCGCATGATGGCGCTTTCCAATGCCCATGCGCTCACCATGTCCAGCATCGGCAAGGACGATCCGGGCACGACGTTCCACACGCTCCTCAAGACCATTTTCGCGCCCTATGCGTCGGAGGAGGGCGTGCCCGTCGTCTTTAACGGCGACGACTTCGAGCTCGGCCCCAAGGCCGTTACTCATATGGCGCTGCTGATGCATGAATTTGCGACCAACAGCGCCAAATACGGTGCGCTCTCGGTCTCCGCCGGCCGTGTCGAGATTTCGAGCACCGAGTGCGGCGACGATCTCGAGATCGTCTGGCGCGAACTGGGCGGTCCTGCCGCCGAGGAGCCGCGCTCGGAAGGCTTCGGCTCGTTGATCGGCCGCGCGACCGCCATGCAGATGGGCGGCGCGATCGAGCGCAAATGGGGTGAGGAAGGCCTCACCATCACCGTCAAGCTCGCCCGCGCCGCGCTGGGGCAATAAGGGCCCTTGGGCCCTGCCGGCGCTTAGAACACCAGCGAACGATGCAGCGCCGAGCCTGCCATCACGCCGTCCGAGACGGCCCAGGTCACATTGTGCGCGGCGCGCGTGACGTCGCCGGCCGCGAACACGTTGGGCACTGTAGTCTGCTTCATCGCATCCGTCCGGATGATCGCGCCCAGCGGCCCTTCTTCGATCTCGCAGCCCAATTGCTGGGCGATATCGCTGTTGAGCCGGTTACGCGGGCCGACATAGAGCGCGGCCGTCTCGACGATCCGCCCATTCTCCAGCTCCACGCCCGAAAGCGCCTTGCCCTCGCCGTGCAGCGCCACGACCCGGTCCGGCTCAATGACGACGTTACGCGCCCGCAGCTGCGCCATGATGGTTTCGTCGGGCGCATTCTGTCCGTTGAGGAAGAAGGTCGTCGGTCCCCATTCGGGGATCAGTTGCGCCTGGTGCACCGACATCGGCGAGAGCGACAGCACGCCCAGTTTCTGGCCGCTGAATTCATAGCCGTGGCAATAGGGGCAATGGATCGCCGTCGAGCCCCAGCGCTCAGCCAGCCCCGGCAGATCGGGCAATTCATCGGAAATCCCATAAGCCAGCACCAGCCGCTTTGCGCCCAGCACTTCGCCCGAGGCCAGCGTCACCTCGAAGCCGTCGCCTGCCTTTGAAGCCGAAATCGCGGCGTCGGATTTGAAGCTCACCGTCGGGTAGGCCGCCACCTGTTCGCGGGCAATGGCCAGCATCTCGCCGGGTGCCTTGCCGTCCTGCGCGAAGAAGCCATGCGAGTGCTCGGCGAAGCGGTTGCGGGGGAGGCCGGTATCGATGATGCAGACGGTCCGCCGCGCGCGGGCGATGTAGATTGCGGTGGCGAGGCCGGCAAAGCTGCCGCCGATGATGATCGCGTCATACTGCATGGGAATGCTCCAGATCGTGAATGCGGGGAAGGTTGGAAACGTTGGCGTCGAGCATGGCCAGCGTCACCTGGCCGAACCGCTCCAGCAGCATGGCCTCGGCCGCATCGAACACTTCGCCGAGCGCGGCGTTGACGGCCTGCTCCACCTGGCAGCCCGGGCTTTCCGTGCGGTTGCCCATGGCCAGCAGCGAGGGGCTGCCCAGCGCGTCGTAGATGTCGCGCAGGGTGATGGCTTCGAGCGGCCGCGCCAGCGTCCAGCCGCCGCCATGGCCCTTTTCGGACTGCACGTAGCCGCTCTCGCGCAGCCCGGCCATGATCCGCCGTATCACCACCGGATTGGTATCCATGGCCTTGGCCAGCATTTCCGATGTCAGCGGCCCATCATGGCGCGCCATGTGCAACAGGACGTGCAGGACGCCCGAAAGTCTGCTATCTCGTTTCATGTAATTTCATATGTTACATGATACGGCGACCGTCAAGGGCGGCTGAAAAGAAAATGCCCGCGCCAATGGCGCGGGCAGGGGGTTCCCGGACGCCAGGCGTCCTAGGGTCAGTACTCAATTGTAACGGTAATGAGGTTGCGATGGCCGCCCAACCACCGGGCTTCCCCGGACTTGATCCGGGGCCCATTGCCATTCTCCACTCGAGTGGAGATACCCGTGGGCCCCGGCTCTGCGGCCGGGGAAGTTCAGTGGTTGTGGCGCTACAGACGGACAGCGCTTCCGTTTGGAATCTGTCGGAGATAAGCGCTCTGGGGGCGCCGGGACTTATTGAATACGGCGCCTAGCGTGCGCCGGCGATATTGACCATCCAAGGGATGCCGAACTTGTCGACCAGCATGCCGAAGGAATCGCCCCACGGCGCCTTTTCCAGCGGCACGGTCACCTGGCCGCCCTGTGCGAGCTTGTCCCAATAGCCGCGCAGTTCGGCGTCGTTGTCCCCGCTGAGCGACACGCTGATATTGTCGCCCGGGTTGCGCGTCATGCCGGCGGGCGTATCCGAGCCCATCAGCACCAGCCCGTTGGGCGCCTCGAGCATGGCATGCATGATCTTGTCCTTCTCGGCCGGATCGTGCGCCATCTGGTCGAACGTCATAACGTCGAGCTTTCCGCCGAAAACCGACTGGTAGAACGACATGGCCTCGCGGGCATTGTCGCGGAAGCCGAGATAGGGATTGAGGCGTGTGGGCATGGGTTCCTCCTCAGGTTGAGGAGCTCAGCCTAGCGCCAGACTGTGACAGGAAATAGAGACTCCAGCGCATGGCGCTAGGGTCCGTACTCATTGCAACGGTAGGGGAGGTTGCGATGGCCGCCCCATCCACCGGACTTCCCCGGACTTGATCCGGGGCCTATTGCCACCCTCCACTCGAGTGGAGGAATCCGTGGGCTCCGGCTCTGCGGCCGGGGAAGTTCAGTGGGTGTGGCGCGGCAGACGGACGGCGCTTCCGTTGGAATCTTTCGGATGGGAAGATAAGGCGCTCCGGGGGCGCCGGGACTTATTGAGTACGGACCCTAGAGCTCGATCGGCTCCTGCACCAACGCAACCCCGAACCGCTCGCGCACGGTGTTGACGATCCGCGAGGCCAGCCCCGCGATCTCGGCATAGGTGGCCCCGCCATGGTTCACCAGGATCAGCGCGTGCCGGTCATAGACACCCGCCTGGCCTTCGCGCACACCCTTGAGCCCGCAGGCCTCGATCAGCCACGCCGCCGAGAGTTTCACCGTCCCGTCCCGCTGCGGATAGCGCGGCACGTTGGCGATGCCTTCAGCAACTTCCGGCCGCACGATCGGGTTGTGGAAGAACGAGCCGGCATTGCCCAGCAGGCGCCAATTGGGCAGCTTCGCCCCGCGCACCGCCAGGACCCGCTCGTGGATGGTCGCCGCGTCGGCATCGGCCGGCAGGCTGTCGAGCCCCGGATAGCTCAGGTTCGCCGTCCAGGTGTCCGGCAGCGCGAAGGTCGCCTCAAGCACGACGAAACGGTTGCCGCTGCGCTTGAAAAGGCTCTGCCGGTAGGAGAATTCGCAATCCTGCGCCGAAAAGCGCCGCCGCTGCCGGTCCACCAGGTCCCAAACGACCAGCGAATCCAGCCGCTCGGCCAGTTCCACCCCATAGGCCCCGATATTCTGCACGGGTGCTGCGCCCACCGTGCCGGGAATGCCGCCCAGGTTTTCCAACCCCGGAATGCCCTGCGCAATAGTCCAGCCGACGAATTCGGACCAGTCCTCGCCCGCCTGCGCCGTCACCAGCGCCGTGCCGTCCGCCCGCCGCTCGACCGTGCGCCCCTTGGTGCCCATGACCCCGACAACCGCCGCGATCTCGTCGCGCAGCACGAGGTTGCTGCCGCCGCCCAGGATACGCAGCGGCAGCCCGGTCTCCAGCGACAGGCCGGTCAGCTCATCGATCTCCTCGGGTGTCGAGATCACGGCGCCAAATCGCGCATGCGAGGCAAGGCCCATCGTGTTGAGCCGGGAGAGGTCGAAATCGGGAATCAGGTTCATGTCGTCAGTCTAGCGGTCCGCCACTCCCGCGCCGAGAGTTCGGCGTCGACTAACATAAGTGCCGCTGAACATGGAACAAGAAAGGCCAAACGCAAACGGCCGGGCAATGCCCGGCCGCGCGTCATGGGGCAGGGCTCGCTCAGCGTGGGTCGAGGGTGTGGCCGTCGAAGGCGCCTTCGCGCTTGATGGATTCGGCGGTGAAGCTCTCGTCCACGATGTCATCGGCCGCCACGACCTTCACATCCTTGAAGTCGGGCGTGGTGTAGGTGAATTCCACCGTCTTGGCGATCGCGGAGGGGTTGAGGCAGCCGTTCACGCACCAGCGGCCGGCGAGGAAATCGGCGGTCTTCTGCAGGTTTTCCGGCGACAGGTCGTCACGGGCGGTTTCCATGGCGGTGACCCATTGCTTGGGGTCCTTCTCGAAGCTGCGCGAGGCGTCGATCAGGGCGTCGACGAAGCGCTGGATAGCCTCGCGCTTCTCGGTGGCCGTGGTTTCGAGCGTGGCCACGAACTTGGAGACGCCTGGCGTCGCGGCCGAAAAGTCTTCCGGCGCGACGAGGATGTTGATGCCCGGCGTGTTGGCGATGGGCAGGAACGTGCCGTAGGAAACCGTCGTGGCGTCCACCTTGCCGGCGGCCAGCGCCTGCACGCGCGCGGCGGGAGCGCCGATCGCGACGTATTTCGGGCCGTCGGCGGCCACGCCCATGCTGCTCAGCACGAGCTGGGTATAGGTGTGGTCCAGGCTGCCGTTGTCGGCGATGGCGAAGCTCTTGCCCACCAGGTCCTCGACCTTGGTGATATCGGCCTTGGACGCGATGAGGTAGGGCGCGCCGAGCGTGCCGGCCACCACGCCGCGCAGCGGCAGGTTGTTGTCGGCGCGCAGGCGCAGCGCTGCGTCGATGCTGATATCGGCCAGGTCAACGGCGCCCGAATTGAGCGCGGCCACGGCCTGCGGGGTGCCTTCGAGGGCGACGATCTCGACCTTGACGCCGTGCTTCTCGTAGAAGCCCAGGATGCCGGCGAGCTTGAGCACGGAATCGGTGGTGGGGTTGATGTCGGTGTCGGCGGTGGCGAGCTTGAGCTCCAGCATGTCCTGGGCAAAGGCGGTGCCGCCAAGCAGTGCGGAAAGTGCCAACCCCATGCCCATTGCCGCGATGACCGGGCGGCGTCCGATTTTATTCGACATTTTTTCGTTGTCCTTTTGCGATGTCGTGCCTGGTTGCCTCAGCTGGAGGCGAACATTGGAAGCGGGCTGAAGTCGTCCTTGAGGATCGACGACGCCTTGGTGTTGCCCATCCAGCCCTGGATGAGCGTCGAGTAGATGCGGCGATAATCGGTGGTGAACCTGAGGTTGCCGTCGTCGAGGTCGGTGAGGCTGGGTACACCGCCATACTGGCCGCCGTTGACGGACTTGCCGATGACGAAGGCCGGCCCGGCCGTGCCGTGGTCGGTACCCAGGCTCGTATTCTCGGCGACGCGCCGACCGAACTCGCTGAACACCATGACCACCACGTCGTCTCCGCGCCCGATGCGCTCCATGTCCTCGACGAACGCGGCGATATGGTCGGAGGTATAGGACCAGAGGCGGGCGTGCAGGTCGCCCTGGTAGACGTGGGTGTCGAAGGCGTTGTTGCGATAGGGGACGTAGTAGACCTTGGTCGGGAAATCCGCCGCGATCAGCGCCGCCACGCGCTCTAGCCCGAACGGCACGAGGCCGTAGTCAATCGGGCTCTCATAGGCGTTCCAGGCGTCGCGTACGAGCTGCTCGGAGGTGTTGGCGCTCGCCGCGATATCGAAGAGGAAGTTCTCAGCCGCATTGGCGCTGCCATTGCCGTGCAGGTCGATGGCGCTCATGGCCGCCATCTCGTCGTGGTAGATGTGACGGGTGAAGTTGTCCGGGTTGTCGAACACCAGCGGCACGTGGTTCATCGAGCGAACGGCGAGCGATTGGTGGTCGTCGATATTGACCAGGAAATTGGTGGTGTGGCCGAGCGGGTCGATGGCGTCGGCCATGCGGCCGAGCCAGCCATAGGCCTCGCCGCTATTGGGCGCACCCGTCTGCCAGAAGGCCATGGACGAGAAATGCGAGAACGAGGGCTGGTCGTAGCCCACGCCATGCACCAGCCCCATCTTGCCGTCCTTGTAGAGCCGCTCGAAGCCGGCCATGGTCCGCTGGAAGCCGAAATGGTCGTCGATGCGCAGCAGCTTGTCCTTGCGGATGCCCAGATGCGGGCGCGCGTTGTAATAGGCGTCGTCGGCATAGGGGATGACGGTATTGAGCCCGTCATTTCCGCCCGAGAGCTCGACGATCACCAGAATGCGCTCGTTGGCGCCAGCCTGGGCGTCGGCGACCTTGGACCAGACGGGCGAGGTGGTGATGCCGCTGGCGCCTTCCAGCACCATGCTGCCGAAGCCCGACTGCAGCAGACCCTTCCGGTCCGCGCCGCTCAGCTTGGGTTTCTTGGCCATTTGCGTCTCCGTAGCCCGTCAGGCGAGCTGGTATTGGGGTGAACTCATGATGAGGTGGGCGACCATGCGCAGGCCGTGCTCCATGTAGCTTTCGGCTTCTGCGAGCGTGTTCGTGCCCAATTGCTCATCGAGTGTTTTGATCAGCGCCTCGCGGCCGGCCGGCGTCAGCGGCACGCGCAGGAACCGCGCCAGCAGGTGGTCGACCGCCTCCGCGCTCGTGCGGGCCCCGGCATCGAGCACCATGTCGGTGAGGCTGAACTGGGCGGCGCCGCGCGGCGTGGGCTTGAGCTTGCGCAGCGCTTCCTGGTAGCCGACGAGGCTGGCATAGCGCGTGTTGAAGGTTTCCTGGATGCCGTCGGCGCTGCTCGGGGCCGCGCCCTCTTCGAGGGTGGCCGCCGTGATTTCCATGCCGGCATTGATGTTCTGGTTCACACGGCGGATTTCGGCGCCCGGATTGTAGTTCGGGTCCACGAAATCGATGATGTTGGGGAACATCACCTCGCGGGCGAAGTTGCCGCGCTCGAAGAGGATGCCGGGCGTGATCCACGACCGCCCCTGGCCCCAGCCCGCCACGGTTGGCGGGTAGAGCAGCACCTGGCCGAGCGTCTTGCTCACGAGGTACGGGTCGGGAATGCCCGGCATCACCGCAAGGCCCAACTTGCGGTAGGTTGAGACGATAAGCTCGGTCGGCGACTTGATGTGCGACCCCACCGACGGCTCGCTGTAAAAGTCCTCCGAGAGGAAGATCGTCCGCAGGAACGGCGCGATCTCGTAGTCGTTCTCGCGCAGCAGGTCGCCCAGCGCCTCGCCAAAGGCAGGGGAGACGTCCTCGCGCACGAAGAAGCGATAGATCTTGGTGGCGATGTAGATTGCCGTCTGCTTCTGCTCGAGGATGATCGCCAGGATATCCTCGCCGCGAAAATTGCCGGAGCGGCCGAGGAAGGACTTCACGCCGCCGTCGTGCCTGGCCTCGTCGATGACGAAGGTCAGGTCGTCATTGCCCCAGCCGGTAAAGGCGCGGGCCGCCTCGCGGATATCGTCCTCGGTGTAATTGCCCACCCCCATCGTGAACAATTCCATGACCTCGCGGCCGAAATTCTCGTTGGGCGCGCCCTTGACGTTCTGCGCCGCGTCGAGAAACACCAGCATGGCCGGGTCCTTGGCCACCGCTTCGAGCAATTGCCCGAAATTGCCGGTGGCGCCGCGCCTTAGCGTCTCCAGTTGCAGTTGAATCTTGCGGTAGTCACGCAGCTTTTCCTCGCTGGTGGCGAAGTGGCCGTGCCAGAAGAGCGTCATTTTCTCTTCGAGCGGCCGGTTGCTGCGCACCATGCGGTCGAGCCACCAGAAGGCGAGCCGTCGCGTTTCGAGCACGGTCGCGCGCAGCCAGTAGAAGAAGCGGTTGGTCACCGGCTGGAGGGGGCGCGAGCCTGCCGGCTTGACCTTGATGCCCATGGCTTCGCCATGGTTCTCGGCCAGCGTCGTCGCGGCCGGGCGGCTGACGGGAAATTGCGTGAGCGAAGCATCCCAGAACCCGGATTCCTCGAACGGGAGCAGGTGGCTGTTGTCGATGCCGGCATAATCCACGAACGCGGCCACGGCCTCTTCGGGCGTCATCTTCGCCAGGCGTTCGATCTCGCGGGGAGTGCCGCCGAAACCGGCGCGCTCAAGCAGGTGCGCCGCGCGACGCCCATCCCAATCCTCGCGCCGGATGGGCGACAGGTTTTCAGCGCGTAGACGGTCCATGTGACTATAACTTCAGTGATATTCGGGCCCGAAAAACTTAGGCCACGGGTCACTGCAAAGCCAGCCGAGGAGGCCAAGGAAACACCTATCGTTGCGATAGAAGCTTCCTAGCGGGCGCCTTTCTCCGGGGTGCCGAGACGGGGGAAAGCACCCGCCAATTCCTCCAGTTCCACCCCGTCGGCAGCCATGCCGCGAATGCGGTTCCAGAGGTGCTCGCGCATCTCGATAAAGGCGGGCAGGGGCCGGGGATCCTTCTGCCAGCGCGGCTCGGGCAGGTCGACATCGACGATCTCGTCCACGCGGCCCGGCCGGGGGCGCAAGAGCACGATCCGCTGGGAAAGCAAGACGGCTTCCTCAATATCATGCGTTACAAAAACTATGGCCATCCGCCGCTCGGACCACATCTGCAAAAGCTCGTTGCGCAGCACTTCGCGCGTCATGGCGTCGAGCGCGGCGAAAGGCTCGTCCATCAGCAGCACCTTGGGCTCCACCGAAAGCGCCCGCGCCAGGCCCACGCGTTGCTGCATGCCGCCCGAAAGCTCGTGCGGATAGGCGTTGGCGAAGTCCCGCAGCCCCACCGCGCCCAGCAGCGCCAGCGCGCGCTCCTGCCGCTCCTTGCGGTTGAGCCCGCGCAATGCCAGTGCGAATTCGATATTGCCGGCCACCGTGCGCCAGGGCATGAGCCGCGCCGACTGGAAGACCATGGCCAGGTCCGGTCCCGGCTCGGGCGCCGCGCCCATCACCCGCACCTCGCCCTCGTCGGGCGTGATCAGGCCGTTGATAAGGCGCAGGATCGTGGTCTTGCCGCAGCCGCTCGGGCCGACAAGGCTCACGAACTCGCCCGGCCTCACGTCGAACGAAATGTCCTCGATGGCGCGAACCTCGCCGTCCTTGAACGACTTGCCGACATGTCGCAGCGAGATCAGCGGCGAGAGAGAGGCGTCCATCAGCGATTGTCCGAGAGCGAGACCCGCCAGCGCGCGAACCGGGTTTCGGCGTAGCGCAGGAGGGCGGTGAGCAGCGTGCCGAGCACCATCAGCACGATGACGACGGCGAAATACTTGTCCATCTGGAAGCGGTTGCCCGCCGAGGCGAGCAGGCCGCCGAGGCCCGACTGGGCCATGGTCAGCTCGGCGATGACCGTGCCCACCGTCGAGATCGCCGCGCCGATCCGCAGGCCGCTCAGGATCGAGGGCAGGGCGTCCGGCACCATCACGTTCCAGAAGAGTGTCGCCCGTTTGGCCCCGAAGGCGCGGCCCATCTCGACCAGGTCCTTGTTGGCGTTGGAGATGCCGGCGGCCGTGTTGATGAGGATGGGGAACACCGCCGCGTTCCACACCACCACGATCTTGGCTTCCGAATAGAGCCCGAACCAGACGATGATCAGCGGAATGAAAGCGGCGCCCGGCGTCGAGTTCATGGCATTGACGAAGGGATCGAGCACGCGTCCCACGAACCGGAACCCGCCCAGCAGGACGCCGACTGCGATACCCGTCGTCGCCGAAAGCAGGAAGCCGAGTCCGAGGACGGTGAGGGATTCTCCCAGCGCCCGGATCATCGTCCCGTCCGACCACATCTGGATGCTGCGGCGCAGCACGTCGTCGGGCCGCGGCATCACGAGGTTTCCCGAAGTGGCGTTGAGCGCATACATGCCGGCCAGCAGCGCGATGACCAGAGCCACCTGCACGCCCACCACGAGATTGCGCTCCCGCAGGCGGCGCTTGCGGGCCCGTTCGGCGATCGTATTGGTCGCGGACGCTTTCTCGACCTTGGGCGGCAGCAGCGTTTCCGGGCGATTCACGGGCGTCGCCAACTCCTCGGTCATGCGCATGTCCTTTGTGCCAGCGGTTAGAGGGGCGAATCCAGGACCTGGCGGTTCATTGGAATTTCTTCGAGGACCGCTCCTCATTAGAATTGCTGCCGGCCGGGTTCAAGTTCGTTGGAAGCAATGGGTGCCATAGGAAGGGCCTTGGGCGACCATGGCCATTGGGGGAATGGACAAGCCGGCAAGGCTCATCCAAATTCGATTTCCAGCCCGACCGATTTCATCTTGCCGTGCAGGGAGATGGACCGCGCTTGAGGGAGCGCGTGGCCGGGCGAAAGTGCATCACGAGGGAGGGAGTGCATGCGAAAGTCACCGCCAGAGGCGCATTGGTCCAAGCCCAGGGGCATGCTGCCCAACAGTCGCTTTCCGCTGCTGGTTTTCCGCAATGGCATCGCCGGGGGCGGCGAGGAAGCCGTGCGCGAGCGGCTTCGGGCCAATGGCTGGCTCAACAACTGGCGCTATCCGGGCATCTACACCTATCCGCATTTCCACTCGACCACCCATGAATGCCTTGGCGTGGCCACCGGCTGGATGGAGGTCGAGCTTTTCGGCCGTGGCGGCTTGCGCATGCGCGTCTCGGCGGGCGACGTCGTCGTCATGCCGGCCGGCGTCTCGCACATGATGACCGGCCAGTCCGATGACATCATGATGATCGGCGGTTATCCCGAGGGCAGGGACTGGGACAACGTCCAGGAAGATCACCTCAACGAGGAACTGCGTCGCGCTGCCGCCAAGCGCATCATGATGCTGCCCATCCCCGCAAAGGACCCGGTCTATGGCGAGCCGATGCGCGAATGGATCGATGCGCCGTCCTCGGTCGATGCCGACCTCAACGATTTCCGCGACGGGCTCGACGCCATCTGACCACCCCGCTCGCCGGGATTGCAACGAAAACCCAAGGAGAGATGATCCATGCCTGTCTGGCTCAAGCGCGGCAAGGATGTTGAGGCGCGTGCCGAGGCGGACCGGCAGGTTCGCGCTACGGTCGAGGGAATCCTCGCCGATATCGAGAAGCGGGGCGATGAAGCCGTGCGCGAATTGTCGATCAAATTCGACAAGTGGGATCGCGAGGATTTCCGCCTCACCCGGCAGGAGATCGATGCCTGCCTCGACGAGCTCACTGACCGGAACCTGCGCGACATCGAATTCGCCCAGGCTCAGGTGCGCAACTTCGCGCAGAAGCAGAAGGACACCATGCTCGAGCTCAGCGTCGAGACGCTGCCGGGTGTCACGCTGGGCCACAAGCACGTCCCGATCAACGCGGTCGGCTGCTACGTGCCCGGCGGCAAGTATCCGCTCCTCGCGTCCGCGCACATGTCCGTCGTCACCGCCAAGGTCGCCGGCTGTCCACGCGTCATCACCTGCGCGCCGCCCTTCAACGGCCGTCCTGCGCCGGCAATCGTCGCGGCGCAGGCCATGGCCGGCGCCGACGAAATCTACGTGCTGGGCGGCATCCAGGCGATCGGCGCCATGGCCCTCGGCACGCAGAGCGTCGCGCCGGTCGACATGCTTGTCGGCCCCGGCAACGCCTTCGTCGCCGAAGCCAAGCGCCAGCTTTATGGCCGGGTCGGCATCGACCTCTTTGCCGGCCCGACCGAAACGCTGGTCATTGCCGACGAAACCGTGGATGGCGAACTCTGCGCCACCGATCTTCTCGGTCAGGCCGAGCACGGCCCGACGAGCCCCGCCATCCTCCTGACCAATTCGGAAAAGCTGGCGCGCGAGACCATGGCGGAGATCGAGCGGCTCCTCGCCATCCTCCCCACTGCCGATATCGCCCGCAAATCCTGGGCCGATTTCGGCGAGGTGATCGTCTGCGACTCCTACGACGAGATGCTGGCCGAAGCCGATCGCATCGCTTCCGAGCACGTTCAGGTCATGACCGACCGTGACATGTGGTTCCGCGACAACCTCACCAATTACGGCGCGCTCTTCCTCGGCCCGCGCACCAATGTCGCGTTCGGCGACAAGGTAATCGGCACCAACCACACGCTGCCCACCATGAAGGCTGCCCGCTATACCGGCGGCCTTTGGGTCGGAAAGTTCCTCAAGACCTGCACCTGGCAGACCGTCACCACTGACGCGGCCTCCGCCATGATCGGCGAATACGGCTCCCGCCTTTCGATGCTGGAAGGCTTCGTTGGCCACGCCGAACAAGCCAACATCCGCGTCCGCCGCTATGGCGGCCGCAACGTCCCCTATGGTGAAGCCGCCGAGCCTACTGGGGAGGGGTGAGGCGGGGAGTTATCCCCGTGGATGCGGCTTGGGGTACAATCCCGAAGCCGTGGTCGTGCGGCGGCGATCGAGGGCGGGCGAGGCGGAAAAGAATTAGCCAAAACCCACCCAATTCGCCGCAAAACCCGGAAAAGGTCCGCAAAGATGGGTCGAAATTGAGTCAAAATTTAACGATTTACGGGCGCCGGCTAACAGCAGAGCGTAATAATATCAGATGCTTACAGAGGAGCGCTCAACGAAAATGGTCGAAAAATCGTGCATAAATGCGCGTGAAACATTGTTTCACGCCGATTCGAGCCGCCGCTAGCCCCTAAAGCCTGCCCCGAGCCTCCCGCAGTTCCGCCCATCCCCAGATATCTCCTCCCGGCGAAGGCCGGGACCCAGAAGATGGTTCACCGCCGCAGGGAGCGCTCCATGCTTCGGCGGGGATGAGACTGCGTGTTCGTGGAGGCTACTTCCCGAGCTTCACCAGCACGCGTCCGTCGTGTCCAACCAGCCGCACCCCGCCATCGTCCCCGACGTCGAACCGTCCGACCGTCTCGAATGCCTGCAGCAGCCGGTGTTCCTGGTCCATCAATCCCTGGTCGCAAGCCATCATCGTCGCGCCAACCTGCGATACCGTCAGTCCTTCGCCCGTCAGCGTGAAGGTACCGAAGAACCGGTTGCATGAGCCGTTGCCGTGGATGCTGCCGTCGGCCTCGAAGGCCAGCGACGGTTCAGAGCCGGCGATGATCGCCTTGCCGCCGATCTCCTCGACCCGCCACTCGCCGCGCAGCAGGTCTGCCGGTTCGCCGCCGCAGCCGACAAGCTTGCGCTCGCCGCTGATCACGATCGCGGTCTTGGGGTGCGGCATGCCCGACATCGTGTCGATGCAGATCTTATCCGCTACCACCAGCGCGAACGTGCCCTGGTCGGTCGTGGCCGAGTAGACGCTGATACCGTTCGAGACCGTCGGGGCAGGGGCCGGCTCAAGCGTCACCGTCTCGCCGTCCAGCATGCTGAACGCGATGCGCTCGTCCGAAATATCCACCCGCCAGGAGGGCTCGTTCCCTCGCGCCGTCAGGCTTGCCGCCTGCGCCGAACCCAGTGCGCAGAGCAGAAGCAGGCTCGCGCCGCCCAGCGTTACGCCAATACGCTTGCTCATTCCGTTCCTCCCTGAAAGCCTTGCCGGCAGGCCATCCAAGCAGTGCGGCGGCTGGCCTATTCCACGTAATCCGGATCGAGCTCGGGTTCCGGCGACTGGAACAGCAGGAAGACCAGCGGCGTGCCCGGCTCTGCCGTAGCATCCGTCCGCCGCGCCGCAATCCTGCCGGCTACCGGGCTCGGATATTCCGCCACGACCTCGCCGAACGTGTTGCGCTGCCGGGCCACGAGATCGCCCTGCGCCACTTCCTGATCGAGCTTGGCCAGCAGTTCCACGACGCCGCCATGGGTCGTCAACACCGCGCCGGTGCCCTTGGCCACGAAGGTCTTCGCATCGGCTGCCGTCTTGCCCATCTCGCCCTGGATGATCTTGAGATGCTTGAGCACGTTTCTCGTGCCCTCGATGAACATGTCGATCTGCCGGGGATCGAGGATGCGCGAGGCGCCAAGTTCCGGGGTGAAGGCCGGGATGCCGACATCGATCAGCGCATTGGGCAACAGTGTCGGATAGGCCGGATCGTCGTAGACCTGCTCGATCGGGTAGAGGTCGACCATCGCCTTGACCTCGGGCAGTTCCATCCGTGCCAGGATGAACGCAGTCATGTCCATGCCGGTCGCGGCGGTGTGGAAGTCGATGGCGTAGTCCGCATTGGGCTTGAGCAACCGGTTGAAGAGCGCCGCGGCGTGCCGTCCGGCGGCGCTGCCGGCGCTTTCATGGCCCGGCCATTGCCGGTTCATGTCGACCAGGTCGATGCCGCGCCCGGAATTGGGCCAGCGCCGCGCCATGCCCTCGATGGCCGGCGAGGAAATATCGGTAACGGCGACCACCGTGCCTTCCATCTCGGCCGGCTTCAGCTCGTCGAGCAGCAGGTGGATGATATGCAGCGGGCTGATTTCGTCCCCGTGCACGCCGCTGGTCAGCAGCAGCCGCTTGCCGGGCTTCTCGCCCTTCACCACGATCACCGACACGTACCAGGTCTTGCCCGATACCATCTGCACGCCTTCGAAGAAGAAGTGGTGGCGGCCCGGCTCGAGGTCGTTGACGTCGAGCGCCGAGATCACCTTCTTGCCCTGCACCACGTCGCCCGTATAGACGGTGCCGCCCTGCGTCGCCTCCGTGGTCGCCTTTTCCTGGGCGGAAGCCGCGGTCGCGCCCGCCACGACGCCTGCAGCGCCGACGGCTGCAAGAGAAAACATGAAATCGCGGCGATCAACGCCGTTGCGTGGCTTGGTCATGGGGAACGCTCGCTGGCTAGACGCGGGTGGCAGTAAAGGTCCGGGGCCCGACGCCGCGCACGGTCGGCCGGTAGGTGCACCGCAGCGTCGAGAGCACCGGCGTGCCCAGGACGCGCCCGGCGATCGCGCCGAGCAGGCCGCCGACATGGCGGCATTCCATCGAGGCAGCTTCCCACGCGCGGCCGCGGCCGCAGGAGGTGCGCTGGAGGTCCACGAAGATATCGCGCCCCGAAACGTTCCAGGTCAGCCGACCATCGCAGGAGACGCCGCCGCGCACCTGGTAGGTGCCGCGCCGGTCGAGGCAGAAGGTAAGTCTATAGGGTCCGAATAGATCCTGGTTGGCCCGAAAGCAGCCGCTGACCGGCACCCCTTGAGGGTGATCCGGGACAATGACCCGAGTTTCCTGCGCCACTGTCGGCGCGGAGAGTAGGGCTAACAGACCGATCGACAGAAGAAAGGAACGCATCGCAACCAGCACCCATGGAACCGATGTCCATCGTGCCACCGGCGCGCCCGTTTGAGATTGGCTCAGCGTCCCAAATACTATGCAGAATTTCCCGTTCGCATCTCCGGGTGTCGAGCGCGCTATCATTGTCGCCCGACTCAAATCCGGATGCAGCCATGACCAATCCAGCCCGCTCGCCCGAGGGCCGTGCCCGCTTCGAAAACGTGCAGCGCGCCGTCCGCCTCTCGGCGCGGCTCAGCGATATCGGGTTCGATGACGCGGAGGGCCTCCGCTCTGCCTTCTGCGAGCTCATCGGCAAGCCGGTCGGCGAGCGCTTCATGCTCATCCCGCCGTTCTCCACCGATTGCGGGCTCAACATCACCATCGGCAGCAACGTCTTCATCAACCAGGGCTGCCACTTCATGGACATGGGCGGCATCACCATCGGCGACGACGTCATGATCGGCCCCAAGGTCAACCTCGTCTCCGCCGGCCATCCCGTCGCGCCGTCCGAGCGGCGCAACGGTATCGTCGCCAAGCCTATCGTCATCGGCAACAATGTGTGGATCGGCGCGGCCGCAACCATCCTTCCGGGCGTCACGATCGGCGACAATGCCGTCATCGCCGCCGGCGCCGTCGTCAGCCGCGACGTACCGGCCGATACCCTGGCCGCCGGCGTTCCAGCCCGGGTGCTCAAGCATCTCTGAGATCGCGCCGGATTTTCCGAACCTCTCTGTCGAAATCGGCGTTCCCCCTTCGACCACAAGATGAAGCAGGCCGAAGCGCCTTGCACCGGACCCAGAGGAGACCATCATGACCGAGTACCTCGTCGCCATCCATCACCCCGACAACTACGATCCCGCCAGCGAAGATCAGGCTATGCGCGATGACATCACCGCGCTCAATGTCGAGATGAAAGCCGCCGGCATCCGCGTCTTCGTCGGGGGCCTCCAGCCGGTTTCCACGGCGAAATCCATACGCGCCAGGCCGGACGGCAAGCTGCTGGTCACCGATGGCCCCTACATGGAAACCAAGGAGCATATCGGCGGCTTCTGGGTTCTGGAACTCGCCAGCCTCGATGAAGCCCTCGAATGGGGCCGCAAGGCCGCCATCGCCTGCCGCGCCCCGGTCGAGGTTCGCCCGTTCGGCAAGGCCTGACGCCGGCGCATCCTCCCGCCGGCCAAGGCACATCCTGGTCGACGCCGCCCTGGTCGTTTACCCAGTGCGGGCGCCGCGTTTCGCCTGTAGGTTCCCGCGCTTTCGTTCGACGCTCTGGGGGCAGAATGCTGCGCATTGCTATGGTTGTTGTTCTGGGGCTGCTTGCCGCTGCCCCAGCTGTTGCCGCTGAGAAACACGGAGCCTATCTCCTTCCGGCCGAGCAGAGCACCAGCGTCTCGCTGGCGCATCACGAGGCCACCGGATTGCAGGCGGCATTCGTCGGATATGGCGAGGGCAACGGCAACCGGCTCTACTACGCTGTCTGCGCAAGCGGCGGTTGCGAGAAGAACGAGGATTGGCGGAGCGTTTCCCTGGAGCTGCCGCAGGCAGTCAAGGCGCAGCTCGCGCTGACGCCCGACGGCAAGCCGCGCATCCTGGGGGCGGGGTGGAACCCCGAACAGGCCAACGGCACCAATTACTTCTTCGCCCAGTGCGACGAGGATTGCCTCGACGCCGGCAGCTGGCAGATCGGCAAGATCGCCTCGACTGCCGATGGCCTCATGTCCAATATCGGCCGCAGTCGGCTGCCCGAGCGCACCTTCGCCCTCGATGAACACGGCAAGCCCCGCTTCATGGTCTCGGACTCCAACTATTTCGTCGAGCCCGACCATTACGGCGGTTTCTACATGGCCTGCGACGAAGACTGCACGCAGGCCGACAACTGGACCGAGACCAACCTCTCCAATCAGCACGGCTACAACACCGAAAGCTTCAGCTATCCCGTGCTGGCCCTCAGGCCGGGCGGCGGGGCGCGGGTGATCGCCGGCGTCTACGCCTTCGACGAGGAGGGCAACGACCTGCCGGACGGGCTCTACTATTACGAGTGCGACGGGGATTGCTCGACGCGCGCGAACTGGAAGCGGACGCGGGTCATCGAGCAGGGCAGCGGCTCCTATCCCAATCCGACCTGGAGCATGGACCTGACGTCCGACGGCCGGCCGCGCGTGGCCCTCTTCACCGGTTACGGCGTCGATGTCGAAGGGCTGGATAAGCAGCTGCTCTACATCTATTGCGACGAGGATTGCACCAAAGCCGATGGTGAGAGCTGGTTCGGCTATCCCTTGGGCCTCGGCGACGGGATCGGGGAGAGTCCGAGCATCAAGCTCGATGGCTCAGGCATTCCGCACATCGCCTTCACCACCGATGGCTTCGAGCTCGGCTATACGAGCTGCACGACCGACTGCGAAAACTCCGAGGCGGCGCGAGGGACCTCGGATTTCGCCGAACGCGCCGAGACTGCCGCCTCAGATCGCCCGACGGCCATCCCCTTCACCTGCGACGGCGAAGTGTGGAACGGCATGGCGCCGAGCCTTGCGCTCGCCGCCGGCAAGCCGGTGATCGGCTACGACCTCGCCGTGGAGGCGCGCTGCCTCTACAAGGAATGGGGCAAGCCGCAGATCGTCTACGAATTCCACGAGATCTGGCGCGGCTCGCGGGTTCTCCGCCCGTAGCGCGCCGTCAGCGCGCGCCCAGAACCGCGGCGCACGCCTTGGGCAGGTCTGCCAGCGTCAGCGGCGGGGCCGGCGGGCTGGTGCTCGGCTTGTAGGGCGCGTCGGTGAACCAGTAGTCGAGTTCCTCGCCGCAGCCATCCCCGGCAGGAGCCGGATTCTGGTCGAGGCACGAGGCGACGCCGGGCGGGCAGGAGAGGCGAACGTGGAAGTGGTCGTCGTGCCCATACCACGGCCGGATTTTCTGCAGGAAGCTCCGGTCGCGCCATTTGGTCTCGCAGAGCGAGCGCTTGATCCCGGGAGCCACGAAGATGCGCGCCACGCCGGGCAGTTGCGCGGCGCGATAGAGCAGCAGCCGCTCTGCCTCGCCGAAGTGCCTGGGGTCGATCTGCCGCGTTCCCTTCTTGAGCACCGAAATGGCCGAGATGGTCTCGCGCTCCTTGGCGCTCAGCGTATGGTCCGGCATCGGCTGCAGCCAGATATCGACGTCGAGGCCGATCTGGTGCGAGGCGTGCCCACTCTTCATCGGCCCGCCGCGCGCCTGGCCCATGTCGCCCACGAGCAGCCCCCGCCAGCCATCCTGCGTCGAGGACTGCGCCAGCGCCTCGATATACTGAACCAGCTCGGGCGTGCCCCAGCGGCGATCGCGCGAGAGGCGCATTGCCTGCCAGTTGGGGCCGTCTGCCGGCAATTGCACGGCGCCCGCGATACAGCCCTTGGCATAGCCACCGACCGGTATCGAGGGGCCTTCGGTCGGGTGGTCGACGGCGCCGAAAAGGTCGCGCGCCGGCTGTTGCGCCAGGGCAGGCGAGGCGATGAGGAAGATGGCTAGGAAGCCCAGGAGGCGGAAAGGCAGCATCGGTACCCCGATCGTGAATCACCGCGCCATCATAGCCGCGAAGTTGCAGCCATTTGCTAAACCTTGCGTGACGCTCAGGGGCGGCGCGGGCTCAACAGGCGTGCCAGCGCCAGCACGAGCGCGGCGGCAAGGGCCGGCGCGATGGCAAACCATTGTCCCGCAACCAGCAGCGCCCCGGTGCCGGCCCACATGATGGAGGCGAAGGCTTCGCTCAGCGTCGCCGCACGCGAGGCCGTCTGGCGGCGGCGAAACATCGAGCGCTTGGCCGTGACGCGGAACCAGAGCTGGATGGCGGTCGCCGACCCGGCCGAAAGCGCCGCGCAGCCGGCGGTGATGAGCGCGAGTGTCGGAGAGGACAGCGCCATCAGCATCAGGAGCGGCGCCAGCACGATGGCGATGACGACCAGCACGGCTTCGATCTTTGCCTGGAGCACGGCGCGCGGCGTCACTGGCGCGGTCATCACCAGGTCATGGGCATCCTCGCCGGAAATGGCCAGCCAGGCGAGGCCGCCGGCCAGTTGACCAGCCGCCATCACCAGCACCGGCACGACCACGACATAGGCGCCGGCATGGCTGCCATAGTTGAGCCAGAGCAGCAGCGCGGGCGGGGCGAGATAGAGGATCTGCATCAGCGTCTGCGACAGCAGCCAGGGGTCACGTTGCAGCAGCAGCCATTCCTTGCGCCGCAACGCCTGCCGCTGTGAGCCGAGCCGAAACGGGCGGCGGGTCGATTTGCGCCGGCTGCGGATATGGTTGAGACCGGCTGTCGAAATGGCATGGAAGCCGTAGCTGCTGGAGGTCGCCACGACCGTCAGCACCAATGCTGCAAGGCCCAGCGCGATCACGACCAAGGCGGGCAGGGGCTCGCCCATTGCAGCACGGGCCGGCCACCAGAGGAGGCTATCGACGTCCGGCGCCGCCTCGATCACCTCGTTGGACTGAAACAGGCTGAACCGCGAAATGCTGCCGAAATGCAGGATCGCCACTGCCTGCACCCCGATGACGAAACCCGCCCCGACGATGGCGGCAACGATCTGCGAGATGAAGCGCGTCTGTTTGGGACCGACGAGGCGGAACAGCGCGATGGTCATGCCCAGTGCGATGGCCGTCGCCAGCGCTCCCAGGGCCGCAGCCACGCCATAGGCCGCGAGCCAGTGTGGCCCGTCGAGCAGGACGAGGACGTTGATGAGCGGGCTGGCCAGCAGGGCACTGAGGGCCGTGCTCGACAGCGCCACGGCCGCAGTGCGAACGGCGAATAGCCGGCGCGAGGAGGCGGGCGAAGAGAGGATCAGGTCGAGGTCGGAGCGGGAATAGTAGACCCGGGTCACAGATTCCAGCACCTGCGAGAGCATCACCGTCCAGAACAGCAGGCCGGTGCCGGTCAGCATGACCAGCATCGCCTTGTCGATGGCCGCGCCGCTCGCCACCCAGGGGGAGAGCAGGGCGAAGCTCAGAAGATGCATGCCAATCACGAGGACGGCGAGGAAGATGATAACGCCGACGCGTCGGGCCGGGCGCCCTCCGGTCATCATCGCCATCCATTCGCGCCAGGCGAGTCGCAGTTCGTGACGTGCGAACCAGGCGAGGGTATCGGGCGCCGTGGTCATGCCGCCTGCGTGTCCTTGCCGACGAGGTCGAGGAAGATGTCTTCGAGGCTCGACGTCGCACCGCTCCGCGCCCGCAACTCGGCCAGCGTTCCCTCGGCGATGAGGCGGCCCTCGCGGATGACGCCGATGCGTTGGGCCATGCGTTCGGCGACTTCGAGGATATGCGTGGTCATGATCACGGTGACGCCCTGGCGCACCTTGTCGAGCAGCACGTCCTTGACCTGCCGCGCCGACCCGGCATCGAGCCCGGTCAGCGGCTCATCCAGAATGATGAGCCTGGGATCGTGGACCAGCGCTCCGGCCAGGGCCACCTTCTGGAGCATGCCCTTGGAAAAGCTGCCGCAGAGATCGTTGGCGTGCGGGCGCAGTCCCAGCCAGTCGATCAACTCGTTCGCGCGCCGTTCGGCCAGCGCGCTTTCGATCTGCCAGAGCCCGGCGACGAATTCGAGGTATTCGAGCGGGGTCAGGCGATCGTAGACCATCGGCTCATCGGAGACCCATGCGGTGATGCGCTTGGCCGCGACCGGATCGCGCCGCGCGTCGATGCCGAAGATGAAAATCTCGCCGGCATCGGGCTGCATGAGTCCCGCCACCATGCGCAGGATCGTGGTCTTGCCGGCCCCGTTCGGGCCGAGCAGCGCATAGAACTCGCCTGCCGCGACGGTCAGCGCGAAATCGGGTACGACGGGGCGGTCGAAGGTCTTGCTGAGACCGGTGATGGCGAGGGCTGGCGCGGCCAATGGAGGCTCCGACTGCAATTGCCCGCCTAGGCTAGGCATGAGCCGTTGCCTTGCGGTGAATCAGCAGCGTTAAGACTCGCTTGCCTTGCTTCGCGGCATTGCCCATGAGACACCGGACAGGGCAGGATGGGGAGCGTGGCCGCATGAGCGCCAGGGCCGGATTTATCATGTGCGCCGCGGGCATCGTGCTGATGTGCGCGATGGATGCCGTCGCCAAGACGCTGGGCGCCAGCTTCACTACGTTCCAGGTCGTCTTCCTGCGCTATCTCGGCGCCGCGCTGTGGCTCGCCGTCTGGATCGCGCTGACTGGTGCCTCCTGGCCGCGTCGCGCCGATTGGTGGCCGCAATTGCAGCGGGCGGTGCTGCTGGTGATCACCGCGTCGTTCTTCTTCTTCGCCGTGGCGCGCCTGCCGCTCGCCATCGTCGCCGCCCTCGGCATGACGGCGCCGGTCTATGTCACCCTGCTGGGCGGATTGCTGTTCAAGGAGCGTCTTGGCCTCAGCGTCTTCGCCGTATTGGCTCTGGGCGCTTGTGGCTCGGCCATCATCGTGCTGGGCGGAGGCCTGCAGCAGGTTGTCGGCAGCACCGGCGAACCGCTCGCCTGGCTCGCGGCGATCCTTGCGCCGCTGACCTACGCCTTCACCGTCATTGCCCTCAAGCACCATTCCAAGCGCGAGGAGCCGGCTGCCATGACCCTGGGCCAATCCTTCCTCGCCGCGCTCCTCGTGCTGCCGCTGGCCCTGGGTGACTGGCCTGCCTTCGACGCCCGCCTCGCCGGACTTTCCGGCCTTATCGGCTTCCTCGGCGCCGTCGGCTTCCTGCTGCTCGTTCACGGCCTGAAACGCCTGCCGGTCGCGGCCTTCGCTGTCCTTGACTACACCGCCCTCATCTGGGCGGCTGTCTTCGGCTTCGTCTTCTTCCACGAAGTGCCCGGTCCGCAGCTCTGGGTTGGCGGTCCCTTGATCATCGCTGCCTGTATCCTCAACGCCCGGCTTTCGGCGGGCGCTGGTGGCTCGGTCGAGACGGAAGCAGCCGTTGCCGAGATGCCCGAAGGCGAGGCTTCGACCCGGTAGGCTAGTTCTTGCCAAAGACGTGCGCAGAGCCGACGAGGTCGATGGAGACTTCGGTGCCGGGCGGGAACGCGTCTGAGCCGGGGACCCAGGCGACGAAGACGCTGGCGGTTTCCAGCACGAAGTCGTCGCGGCCGGTCTTGGTCGGTACGTGCTCGATCACCGTGCGCCAGGCAGCGCCCTCGTAGCGGCGGGAGACGACGCGGCCGCGCGTGCTGGGCGAGGGATCGGCGGGCCTGATGCGGATCTGTTCGGGGCGCAGCATGATCGTCTGCGGCCCGGACTTCGCCGCCACGGCAACCGGGCCGAGCAGCGTATGGGCAATGCCATCGGTTACCACCGCACGCAGGATGATGGCGTCGCCGAGAAACCGTGCCGTCTGCGGGTCGGTCGGGTGCAGATATAGGTCCTGCGGACTGCCTGTCTGCACAAGGCGCCCATCGCGCATGACCGCCACGTAGTCGGCGAAGGACAGGGCTTCGGCCTGATCATGCGTCACGAGAATGGTGGTGATGCCCGCTGCGCCCAGCACCGCGCCGACCATGTCGCGCACGGCGTCGCGCAGGCCGGCGTCGAGCGCAGAGAACGGCTCGTCGAGCAGCATGATGCTGGGGGATCGCGCCATGGCGCGCGCCAGCGCCACGCGCTGCTGCTGGCCGCCGGAGAGCTGGTGCGGGCGGCGGGTCATCATGTCGGCAGGGATGCCGACCTGCTGCAGGAGTTCGACGATCCGTTCGGTGCGACCGGGCGTATGCGTGATGCCGAATCCGACATTGTCGGCCACCGACATATGCGGGAACAGTGCGCCTTCCTGTGCCACGTAGCCGACGTCGCGCCGGTGGGGCGGCACGAAGGTGCCGCCATCGCATAGCGTATTGCTGCCCATCTCGATAAGCCCGGAATCAGGCGTCTCGAAGCCGGCGATGAGGCGAAGCAGGCTGGTCTTGCCCGAGCCCGAGGGGCCGACGATCGCCATGCGGCTGCCCGATGGCACGACAAGGCTTACCTCGTTGAGGGCGAGGGTCGAGCCGTACCGTTTGGAGGCGTTCTGTATGCGGAGTTCCGTCATAGGGTTTCCCGAGCGCTGGCCTCGAGCCGCAGCAAGACGACAAGGGGCGCCGAAAGGATGATCATCAACAGGGCGTAGGGGGCCGCGCCGGCGAAATCGAGTTCGGCAGTATAGGCCCAGAAGCGCATGGCCAGCGTCCGCGTGCCGTTCGGCGCGAGCATCAGCGTAGCCGTCAGTTCGTTGGCAATGCCAAGCGCGACCAGCGCAGCACTCGCCGCGGCACCGGGGGCGGCGAGCCGGGCGGTGGTGTGGAGAATGGCCCAGAACGGCGATTTGCCGAGGCTCGACGCCGCGCGCTCGAGTTCGACGGGTGCTTGCGCGATGCCTGCACGCAGGCCCACGAGCGCCCGCGGCAGGAACATGAGCACATAGGCGAAAACCAGGGTGAAGACGGTCTGGTAGAGCGGCAGCGCCACTCGCACCGTGATCGTCACCAACGCCAGCGCGACGATGACGCCGGGCAGGGCGCCCACATAATAGTGCGCTGTTTCCAACGCCCGCTGCATCCGGCTCGGCTTGCGCACGCTCAGCCACGCCATCGGAAATGCGGCCGCGGTGGTGAGCAGGGCGCCAATGCCGGCGAGGAGCGCCGTCTGGATAAGTGCCGAGGAAACGAATTCCATGCGCCACACGGCGGTACCGCCGAGATAGAGCCAGCGCGAAAGCGTCACCAGTGGAACGCCGAGCGCAAAGGCCACGAAGCCGAGCGGCAGCAATATCGCGATCCAGCGAAGGCCGCCCAGCGGCCGCTCGATTCTGTTACGCGTCGAACCCGAACCCACGCGCGCGTACCGCTCTTCGCCGCGCAGCCGCGACTCGAATTGCAGAAGCACCAGGCAGGCGAGAACCAGCACGCCGCCGAGAAGGTTGGCGGCCGGGCCGTTATAGACCGACTGGAACTGATCGACGATCGCGGTCGCGAAGGTATCGAACCGCGTGAGGACGAAGAGGCCATATTCTGCCAGCAGGTGCAGCCCGATCAGCAGCGCGCCCCCGAGCATGGCGAAGCGCAATTGCGGCAGCACGACGAGGAAGAAGATTTCCAGCGGCGACTTGCCGAGCGAAGCCGCCGTCTCCTCAAGGCTCGGATCGAGCCCGCGCAACTGCGCCGCGATGGGCAGGTAGACGAATGGCAGGTAGGCGAAGAGCGACACCGTCACCGCCGCTCCCAGCCCATGAAACGAAGGCGCCACCGAATTCCACGCATAGCTATGGACGAAGGCCGGAACGGCCAGCGGTGCCGTGACCAGCCATGACCATATTCGGCGCCCGGGAAGATCGGTGCGCTCGATGAGCCAGGCCAATGCCACGGCAACAACCAGCGAAGCGGGCAGCGTCGTCACCAGCAGCAGGGCGGTATTGACGAGGAGGCCCGCCACCTTCGGGCGGAAAATCAGGTCACTGACTTTTTCCCAGCCGCTATCGAAGGCTACCCAGACGACAAAGAGGAGCGGCATCAGGCTGATGAGCGCGATCAGCGTCGCGAGCACCGTGACCAGCGAAACGCGGCGACGCGGTTTCAGGAGCGTCGATGCCGAGGGCGTTGCTGGGGACAAAGGCGGGTTCCGGTGCGAAGGCCACCGGCGCGAGGCGCGCCGATGGCGAAAAGCGTTCGCGCTGTCTTACAGCAAGCCGGCCGCCGTCATCAACTCGACAGCCTTGGCATTGTCGAGCTGGGTGGGATCGACCGCCGGAGCGCCGAGATCAGCCAGCGGCGGCAGGGCAGGGTTCGAAGCCTGGTCGACGCCGACCGCATATTCAAACGACTTGCCGTCGCGCAGCACAGCCTGGCCTTCCGGCCCGGTTACGAACTTGAGGAACTGCAGGGCTTCGTCCTTGTGCTGGCTGGAGGCCAGCACGCCGCCGCCCGAGATCGAGACGAACGCGCCCGGATCCTGGTTCTTGAAATAGTGCAGAGCGACCTTGCCGCTGCTCTCCTTGGTGCCGGCCTGATCGCCGAACCAGTAATAATGGTAGATCAATGCGCCATCGACTTCGCCGTTATTGGCGGCGGCCATGGCGGCGCGGTTGCCGCGGATCACCACGGTATTTTCCTTCATGCCCTTGAGCCAGGCAGCGGTCGCCTCTTCGCCCTTGAGCGAGAGATAGGCAGCGACGATGGCCTGGAAGTCCGCGCCGCTCGGCGAGGAGGCCCAACGGCCCTTCCACGCGGGGTCGGCCAGCTCTTCCATGGTCTTCGGGAGCGTGTCGGCGTTGAGCTTTTCGGTGTTGTAGGCAAAGACCGTCGAGCGCGCGGCGATACCGGTCCAGTGGCCGTTCTCGGGGCGATACTGTGCAGGAACCTGGTCGAGGATGTCCTGCGGCAGCGGCTCGAAGAGGCCGGCATTGTCCACGAGAACCATGGCGGGCGAGTTCTCGGTCAGGAACACGTCGGCGGGCGAGCTTGCGCCTTCCTGCACGATCTGGTTGCCGATCTCGAGATCGCTGCCCTGGCGGAGCGTCACCGGAATGCCGGTCTTGGCCGTGAACGCGTCGGCCCATTCCTGGGTCAGCGATTCATGCTGGGCATTGTAGACCGTGATGCCGGCGCTCTGCGCGAGAGCGGCGGTCGAAAGCACGGCGAGCGCAACGCCGGCCGCGAGTCCCTTCGCGAGAGACGAGACGATGGATTTCATGGATATTCCCCTGGGGCGCATTGGAGCCATCGCAAGTAGATAATGTTGATGGTGCTTGTCAACTTCATTGCGCAACAACCGATCGCTTGACGGACTGTGTCGGCGCGCTCTAAAGCGGCAATGTCGAAAAAGGCAGGGTCAGATGAGGTAAGCCTGACCCCTTCCACCCGGAAGCTCTGTCCGTGCCCCTGGCATGAGAACCCACGACGAGAACAGCGTGCACTCCGCACGCTGCCTCGGCGGATTCTCCAGGGCTGTTTCGACGCTCATATCCGCCGGAAAACCCAAGGATATGCGCATGCGCCTCAATCATCTCGATCTTCACGTTCCCGACGTCGCCAGAACCGTGGCCGTCCTCACCGAGCATTTCGGCTTCCGGCAGGAATTCGCCCGCGACGGTCTCGTCGTCCTTCGTGACGATGCCTCCCTGGAACTGGTCATCAGCGAGCCAGTACCGGGCTTCGGCACCACAGACCAGCTCTCGATCGGAGCGGCGACCTATCACATCGGCTTCATTGTCGATGCGCCGGAGATGGTCGACGAAATCTATGGCCGCCTGGGCTCGGCCGACGTCCAGCTCGCTCGGCCACCTCGCGCCATTCGCGGTGGCTGGCTGTTCTATTGCGCCATCCCCGGCGGCATTCAGGTCGAAGTGGGATGCCGGAGTGCTCCAGTCTGACCCCGACGCACGGAGAGACGCGGCTCTCGCGCCTCTCCTCAATGCTCTTTTGCCGGCTCAAGAAGCGGCGCCATCATTCTCGGCCAGATGTGGGGAGCTTCGAGTACCGGCGTGAGGTCGGTCACCTGATCGAGCGAACCGATTGTCGGAAGCGACTTTATCGTCGGATCTGTGATGCCGGCGCGTGTCGCCGCGACCAGGTCGTCGGTGTTGATCGTCGTGAAGGGGCGCTCGAAATAGGGGCCGATTACCGGCTCGAACTTGCCGCCGATACCGTCCGCTGCCTGTCGCCGCGCCAGTGTGAGGTAGGCTGCGGCAAGCGCCTCGCCGCGCTCTTTCCACTCGCTGGCCGAGAGGGCCGCTTCGAGGTGCGGTGAGAGGCTTGCGGCCAGCGGCAACTGGGCGAAACCGCTGCCGAACCATTTTGCATAAGGGGCGTAGCGACGCTCCAGCAGAAAGCTCATGCGCATCACGTCGCGCGCCAGCCGGGCCGCGATCACGCGCGAGCCGATATCGTCACCAACCTGGCCGGCTCGTCCCACGAAGGCCTGCTCCTCGGCAATGCGTCGCCATTGGCAAGCAATCTTGAAGAGCCAGACATCGTCGGGAAAATAGGCCAGAGCCTCTCGCGCCTTCCCGAGGCGGTTGCCATCGTCGTGGAAGACCGCGCCGGCGGTGAAGGACAGCAGCCGCTGTTCGGCGAGGCCGAGCCATTTCAGCGGCGTCAACTCCCCGACGGAGGAGATGCCAAGAGCGCTTTCGAGCTGGCCTTCCAGCGTGTGGACTTCGAGGCCGTGATCGTAGCTCCCGGCCGCTTCCGCTCCATTCGCCGGGGGATGGGGTCGATTGCGCCAGCCGGCGGGTTCGCCGAGGAACTGCGCCGGCACCGCTGCCTTGAACGCCTCGACGAGCCGCCGCGCATGGGCGTCAAAGTCTTTGCGCGAGACGTAGATGCGAACCCTCGGGCCCCAGTTGTGGTCTCTCGACAATTCGTCATCGAAACCGAGCAGTTCGGAGCCATAGGCGAGGAGCGCCGCTGAGTAGCGGAGCCCCGGCGCCGCCTGGTTCAGCCAGGGCCCGACGACTTCTTCATAGAAGCGGCGTGAAAGTTCGATGCCCTGCATGCTGGTCCCCCAAGACGTCGGCATCGGATTTCTAGCCGCGCGGCGCGTTGATGGCCAGTTGTGCCGCGAACGCCCGTTGGTAGGCGGGCCGCGCCTCGCCGCGAGCGACATAGGCGGCAAGGGTCGGATGCTTGTCGAGGAGGCCGGACGGCTTGAGCCGCTGGAGCACGTGCACCATCATCAGGTCACCGGCGCTGAAGTCGCCATCGAGCCAGTCGGCATCGCCGAGATAATCGGCAAGTTCCTGCAGCCGGGCGTGGATGCGGGCTTCGATCAGCGGCAGGCGCTGTTCTGTCCAGGGCTCGCGTCCCTCGGCGAACTTGGCGGTTGCCAGGTCGAGGATGGGCGGCTCGATCGTGCCGATGGCGGCGAACATCCAGGTGATGGCGCGGGAGCGGCCATCCGCATCGCGGGGCAGGAGGCCTTCGTGCTGTTCGGCGAGGTGAAGGATGATCGAGCCGGTCTCGAACAGCACGAGATCGCCCTCGGTATAGGCGGGAATCTGACCGAAGGGCTGCATGGCGCGATAGGCAGGCTCCTTGAGAGCCGCAAACGAGACGAGGCGGACATCGTAGGGTTGGCCAAGCTCCTCGAGCACCCAACGCACCCGCACGTCGCGCGAAAGTCCCATGCCACCGTCCGGCGACCGCTCAAAGGCTGTGATCGTAATGGTCATTGCAAATCTCCCATCAGCGCCGGCCCAACCGGCTTCCTGCCAATTGGTCGAACGGGTTCGGCGGGATTCGACAGACTGCGAGGTTTCGCCCGGAATTAGTGGGCGGCGTCGGCGGCTGCCTTCTGGTCGTCCGGCGCCTGGGGGACGATGCGCAGGAAGAGTTGCCCCAGCCGGTCGAGATAGATGAGGATCACCGGCACCACCACGAGCGTCAGCAGCGTCGAGCTGATGAGGCCGCCGATGACGGCATGGGCCATGGCTGCGGTCTGGGAGCTGCCGGCGTGCAGACCCAGCGCGAGCGGCAGCATGCCGAAGATCATGGCGAGCGTGGTCATGATGATTGGGCGGAAGCGCGTGCTGCCGGCCTCGATGAGGGACTCCACCAGCGGCATTCCGGCCGCGTGATGCTGGTTGGCGTTGTCGACGAGGAGGATGGCGTTCTTGACCACGAGCCCCATCAGCATAATGAAGCCGATAGCCGAGAACATGTTGAGCGTCGTGCCGCCCACGAGTAGACCGACCAGCACGCCGATGATGGCGAGCGGCAGCGACATCATGATGGCGAGCGGCTGGATGAAGCTGCCGAACTGGGACGCCAGCACCAGGTAGATGAAGATCACCGCCAGTAGCAGGGCAGATCCCGCGGCGGAGGCGGTGTCGCCGAGCTGCTCGACATCGCCGCCCATCGAGATGCGGTAGCCGGTCGGCACGGTGATATCGGCGATGGCCTTGGCAACATCGGTGCTGACCTCGCCCAGCGGACGATCCGAGATATTGGCCGAGACGCTGGCCTGCCGCGAGAGGTCCTCACGCAGGATTTCGCTCGGGCCGACCGATTGCACGATGTCGGCGACCTGGTCGAGACGAACGATCGACGTGCTGCTGGTCGCGCCGGTCTGCATGATCGGCAAGCCGGCCAGCGCCTCGACGCTGTCCCGTGCGCCTTCGGGCAGGCGGACGACGACATCGAAGGATTTGCCGTCCGGGGAGGTCCAGTCGCTGACCTTTTCGCCCGAGAGCAGGGGCCGCAGGGTCTGGCTGATCTGCTGGAGAGACACGCCAAGGTCGCTGGCGGCCTCGCGATTGACGCGGATGCCGAGCACCGGCTGGGCGGCTTGGAGATTGGACTCGACGTCGGCCAGGCCGGGCACTTCCTTCATCTTGGCCATGATGGCGTCCGAGAGCCGACCGAGTACTTGGAGATCATCGCCGTAGATATTGACCTGGATGGGCTTGGTGACGCCGCCAAGGCCGCCCGATGCGCCGACGACGGCTGTGATGCCGGGGATAAGCGCCAGGCGCTGGCGCACGGGCTCGGTCATCTGCGCCGGTTTGCGGTGCCGCTCCTCCGGCGGGACCATGGAGACGAGGATGCTGGCGCGATTGTCGCCCGTGGCGTTGCCCGCATTGATTGTGGTGTAGGTGCGGATGACCTCGGGGAATTCGCGCAGCGCCTGGTTGACCTGGTCGGCTTTGGTTGCGGTGTAGTCGATCGAGGAGCCGACCGGTGTTTCGATATCGACCTGGAATTCGGAATTATCGGCCGGCGGCACGAATTCGACCCCGACCAGCGGCACGAGGAAAAGCGAGGCAACGAAAATCACCGCTGCAGTCAGCAGGGTGATGATGCGGTGGCGCAGGCACCATTTGAGGATGGAGCGGTAGCGGTCGCCAATCCACATGAAGCCGCGATCGAACTGCTCGACGGCGCGGCCGACCGGCCCGCGCTTGGCATTGGCGTGCGAAGCCGGATCGTACCAGACGCTCGACAGCATCGGATCGAGCGTGAAACTGACGAACAGCGAGATCAGCACGGCCACCGAGACGGTAACGCCGAACTGCAGGAAGAAACGTCCGAGAATGCCTTCCATGAAGGCCACGGGCAGGAACACGGCCACGATCGAGAGCGTCGTCGCGAGCACGGCGAGGCCGATCTCGTTGGTGCCGTCGAGTGCGGCCTGTCGGTGGCTTTTGCCCATATGGAGGTGGCGCGTGATGTTTTCGCGCACGACGATGGCGTCGTCGATGAGAAGGCCGACCGACAGCGAGAGCGCCATCAGCGTCATCATGTTGAGGGTGAAGCCGAGGAAGTAGAGGGCGGTCAGGGTGCCGATGATCGAAATCGGCAGGGTGAGGCCGGTGATGACCGTCGAGCGCCATGAATTGAGGAAAAGGAAGACGATGATGACCGCGAGCACCGCGCCTTCGAGGATCGTCGATTGCACGGAGTGGAAGGATTCCTCGACCGCCACGGCGTTGTCGCGAACCACGCGAATGCTGACATCGGCCGGCAGTTCGTTCCTTTGCAGGTCGTCGAGCGTAGTGCGGATGTCGCGGGCAACGCCCACCGTGTTAGCACCCTGAATCTTGACGATATCGACGGCGAGCGCCCGCTGGCCGTCGAGGAGCGCGAGGCTCGAGGTATCGGCCTGTCCGTCCTCGATGGTGGCGACATCGCCCAGCCGCACGGGCTGGCCGCCACGTCTCGCGACGATGATCTTCAGGAACTCCTCTTCCTGCGCGATCGTGCCTTCGACCTGGATCGAGCGCACCTGCAAGGCATCGGTGATTGAGCCCGCGGGAATGTTCCGGTTGTCCTGCTGGAGCGCGGCAAGGATTTCGCCGACACCGACATTGAAGGCGCGCAGGCGATCCGGGTCGATATGGATATTGAGCTGGCGCGGCACGCCGCCCACCACCGTCGCGCGACCGACGCCGGGAATGATCGACAGGCGACGGGCGATGGTATCCTCGGTGAGCGTCGTGAGATCACGCGCCGAGCGGGTATCCGAGCTCACTGCCAGGGACAGTACCGGGAGCTCGGAGGGGTCGAAGCGCAGCACCTGCGGGTTGTTGGCGTCATCCGGCAGGCTGGCTTCGATGGCCGCGATCTTGTCGCGCACGTCCTGCGCGGCGACCGAGGAGGAGACCTCCAGCTTGAAGAGGATGATCACGACCGACTGGCCGGGATAGGAGCGCGACTGGATGCTGTCGATGCCGCTGACGGTGTTGACCGCGTCCTCGATGGGTTTGGTGATGTCGTTCTCGACGGCATCGGGCGAGGCGCCCGAATAGGTGGTGAGTACGGCCACCACGGGCAGGTCGACATCGGGCAGCTGCTCGATGGGGAGGCGCTGGTAGGAATAGATGCCGAAGACCACGAGTGCCACCATGATCATGGTGGCGAAAACGGGGTGGTTGACGCTAATGCGGGTGAGGAACATGGCTCATTCCCCCACGATGGTGACGGCGGTGCCCGGCTCGAGTTCGGGCAGCCGCCCGGTGACCACTACGTCCCCGGCCTTGAGGCCCGAAAGGATCTGAACCAGGTTACCGGTCGACCATTGCCGGCCCTTTTCGACCGCTTGCCGCACCAACTTGCCATCGGCCACCGCGAGCACGAAATCGCCCTGCTTGTCCTCCCGGAGGGCGGAAAGCGGGACGGCAAGGGCGTCCTTGGCTTCGTCCACGACGATGGAGCCGGTGGTGAACATCCCGCCGCGGAAGACACCATCGGGGTTCTTCAACGTAAGGAAAACCGGGATGGAGCGGGTGTTCTCGATGGCTACGGGGCTGATGCGATCGACGCTCGCCTCGAAGGTCTGCTGTGGGATGCCCTCCACGGTAAGCGTAGCGCGCTGCCCCTCCTTGAGGCTGGCGCTGTCGCTCAGGGGCGCAATGGCCTGCACTTCCATCACAGAGAGGTCGACCAACGTGACAAGGGGCGAGCCCGATGTCACCGATTGGCCGGGCTCTGCCGACCGGCTGGCGATGATGCCGGCGAAGGGCGCGGTGATGCTCGCATTCTGGATCGCGCGCTCGGCGGTATCGACCTGGGTCTGGAGCGCGTCGGTCTGTGCCGAGAGTGCGTTGACGTTGGCCTGAGCGGAATCGAGATTGGCCTTCGAGCCCGTGCCGCGGTCGAAAAGCGCCTGCGCATTGTCGAGCTGTGTCCGAGCCAGCGTAAGCTGGGCCTTGGTGGCGTTGAGGTTGGCCACCTGCTGGTTGAGCGCCAGCCGCAGATCACGGATATCGATCTGGGCGATGACCTGTCCGGCCAGAACCGACTCGCCCGGGCGCACGTTGACGGTCTGCAGTTTGCCCGACACCTGCGGGGTGATATCGGCGCGCCGCTGGGGCGCCAGCGTGCCCGTGACCTTCACCGTCTGTTCGAGCAATTGCGGGGCGAGCGTGGTGATCTCGACCGGATTGAGTTCCATGACCCGCGCGGCTGCCGGTTCCGGCTCGGGAACCGAACGATCCTTGAGTCGCATGTAGAGGAAGAGAGCCAACGCGACGACCACGAGGATCGCCACGACCCACGGCCAGCGGGACTTCTTACGCGGAGCAGGGGCCTCGTGGGTCGCACTCATCAGATCGATTCCTCTTGAGGTTGATCATCATGTAACCGGCGCCAAGGTCGTTACGTCAGCATGGCGAGGAGAAATTGTCGATAAGAATCCGATAGATCGAAGGCGTCTGTACTCATCATGGTGCTGGCGTGGGCGTCGATTAGGAACAGGCTGCCAAACTTGTGGACGCCAGGCATATGAGCGAAGGCCGAAGTCAGCACTTGAAAGCATGCATGCGCATGCATATTTATGGCAAAACGTCTTCGGAGGCGAAAAATGCAATTCGGAATCTTTTCAGTCAGCGATGTCACCCGCAATGCCCTCACCGGCAAGACGCCGAGCGAGGCGGAGCGGATCGACGCGATAGGGCGTATCGCGCAGCGGGCAGACGAGACGGGGCTGGATGTGTTTGCTATCGGCGAACATCACAACCCGCCGTTCTTCTCGTCCTCGCCGACAACGCTTCTCGCCCATATCGCGGCGCGCACGCAGCGGGTCATCCTGAGCACGTCGGTGTCGCTCATCACCACCAATGATCCGGTGAAGATGGCGGAGGATTACGCCATGCTCCAGCATCTGGCGAAGGGCCGCATGGACCTTATGCTGGGCAGGGGCAATACCGTGCCGGTCTATCCGTGGTTTGGGCAGGACATCCGCAACGGCCTGCCGCTGGCGCTCGAGAACTACAACCTGCTGCACAAGCTGTGGCGGGAGGACGTGGTCGATTGGGAGGGCAAGTTCCGCACGCCGCTGCAGGGCTTCACCTCGATCCCGCGGCCGCTCGACGATGTGCCGCCCTTCGTCTGGCACGGCGCCATTCGTACGCCCGAAATCGCGGAGCAGGCGGCCTATTACGGCAACGGCTATTTCGCCAACAACATTCTCGCTCCCAACTTCCATTTCCGTCCGCTGGTGAACTTCTACCGTGAGCGTTTCGAGCACTACGGCCACGGGACCAAGGAGCAGGCGATCGTCGGGCTGGGCGGGCATGCCTTCATCGCCAGGAACTCGCAGGATGCCTATGCGCAATTCCGGCCGTTCTTCGAGGGCAACCCGCTTTACGGATCAAGCTACAGCCTTGAGGAATACGCCAAGGGAACGCCGCTCAGCGTTGGCAGCCCGCAGGAAATCATCGACAAGACGATGAGCTTCCGCGAGGGTTTTGGCGATTATCAGCGTCAGCTCTGGGTGGTGGATGCGATGGGCCTGCCGGTCGAAACCGCGCTCGAACAGGTGGAACTGCTCGCCACGGAGGTGGTGCCGGTGCTCCGCAAGGAAATGGCTGCGCTCCGTTCGCCGACCGCTGCCGAGGCCCCGACCCATGCGAGTCTGGTGAAGGCCAAGTATGGCGACGCTCCGGCGCGCCAGCCGACGCCGAACCCCAATCGCGGCGACAACCTCACCGGCACGCGCCCATACCAGGACACCGCCGAGGGGATCGCTGCCAAGCTGCCACTGGTGGGCTGACCAATGGCCGCGGACACCAAATTGGCCAATGCCGTCTGGGAGGCCCTGTTCAGGGCGCAGAAGACCATCGAGGCCGAGCTCGAAGCCGGCGACGCCTGGGGTGACCTCATCCCCAGCGACTACGGCGTGCTCTATGCGCTCTCGACGGCAAAGTCGGGGCTGCGCATGAGCGAGCTCGGCAAGGACGTACTGCTGAGCCAGGCGGGACTTTCTCGCCTGGTCGGCCGCCTCGAAGCGCGGGGACTGATCGAGCGTCATCCTGACCCGGATGATGCCCGAGCCAGCATCCTCTGCCTTTCCAAGGCGGGCGCTCACGCACAGCGACGTGTCGGTGCCCGGCACGGCCGCCATGTTGCCGAGGCGCTATCGTCGCGCCTCGACGATGACCAATTGCTTGCGTTGCAGGCGCTGTGCGAGCGGATACTCGCCGCCCCGCCAGCCAATGGAGACAACCAGTGACCACGCTGTTCCAACCACGGGACGAACCCATCAGGCTCGTCGTCATCAATGCCGGCGTCAGCGATCCGTCCTCGACGCGCATGCTTGCCGATCGCATCGCCCAGAAGAGCCTCGACCGGCTTTCGGTCGCGGGCTTTGCCACCTCGCTCAGCATTATCGATCTCGCGCCTCTGGCGGTGGATATCGCCAAGGCGATCGTTGCCGGCTTTCCAGGCGAAAAGGTGCAGGCGGCGATCGACACGCTGGCCCGGGCCGATGCCGTCATCGCGGCTACTCCGGTCTACAAGGCCGGGATCAGCGGGCTCTTCAAGTCGTTCATCGATCTCATCGACAACGACCTGCTGATCGCCAAGCCCGTCGTCCTCGCGGCGACTGCCGGCACGGCGCGCCACGCCATGGTCGGCGACGAGCAGATGCGGCCGCTCTTCGCTTTCCTGCGGGCCATGACTATGCCGACCTCGGTCTTCGCGGCGCCGGAAGATTGGGCGGCGCCCGAGCTTGGCACGCGGATCGATCGGGTTGCCGGCGAGTTGACCCAGTTCGTGGCCAGCGGCGTCGGCCGTGCCATCGCTGATGCTGGGTGGAACGGCTATCAGCATCAGTTCGGCGGCAATGCTACACAGGCCGAGCGGAAGGCCGAGGATGTCAATCTCGACACGGACCTGATGCGCCTGGCCGCAGGCGGGAGCCTTTCTTCGGAGACGTAGCAATGGGTTGGGAAGGGTTGAGGCAGTGGGGGAGCGACGCGGCGCGGATCGAGAAGCTCAGCGGCGGCTCCTCCAACGATGTGTGGCGCGTTCGTGTGCACGGGCGCGTCGCAGTCGCACGGCTCGGCACGAGAAGCGATGCGGATCTGGCCTGGGAGAGCCGGTTGCTTTTGCATCTCGATCGCGAAGGTCTCGCCGTGCCGTTACCTATCCCGACAGCCGATGGCCGACTGTTCGCCGACGGTCTGACTGTCATGGAATATATGGAAGGCGGCCCGCCGCAGAATGCGGACGATTGGCGGCGCGTCGCCGAGACGCTCCGCCGTCTGCATGAGCTGACCCGTGGTTGGCCACAACGCCGGGGCTGGAAGTCGTCGACCGATCTCCTCCAGGCCGAAACCGGCACGCGGATCGACCTCACGGCCATGCCGGCCGAAGCGGTTGCGCGGTGCCGGGCAGCCTGGGCGCGGCTCGCAGGGCGCGAGACCTGCGCCGTTCATGGCAATCCCGACAATCCCGGCAACGTCCGTATCACCCCGGATCGCGTGGCGCTGATCGATTGGGACGAGGCGCATGTCGACGTTGCCGATCTCGACCTGGTGCTGCCCTTCAACGGCGGCGGACTTGAAGGCGTAGCGCTGGATAGCGCCAGGCAAGCATCGGCAGCCTGGGAGGCCGCTGTTTGCTGGCAGGATGACTATTCCGTGCGACGGCTCGCGGAAGTTCGACCGGTCTGAGGAGGGCGCTTGACCTTCCCATTGTTGGAAGGATTAAGCACATGCCGAAACGCGATTTTCGGCAAGACGGAGTGCATCATGAACATCGGAGAAGCATCGAAGGCCAGCGGAGTGTCCACCAAGATGATCCGCTACTACGAGAGCATCGGCCTGATCAAAGCGCCCCTGCGCACCGAATCCGGCTACCGGGTCTACAGCGAGGCGGAGGTGCATTCGCTGCGATTCATCAGCCAGGCTCGCGATCTCGGGTTCTCGGTAGAGCAAATGGGCGATCTCCTCGCGCTCTGGCGCGACCGGGGGAGGGCGAGTGCCGATGTAAAGGCTATTGCTTCGTCCCACATCGGGGAGCTCGAGGCGAAGGTGAAGTCGCTCCAATCCATGATCGGCAGCCTTCGTCACCTTGCCGACCACTGCCAGGGCGACGATCGTCCGGATTGCCCCATCATCGATGGTTTCGCCACCGGGCGCGCGCCGCGCAATATCAAGCGTTTTCCGCGTTTCGGCGTCACGGACATCGTGCCCGCTCGCGGCCGGGCACGATGAGGGCTGATGTCCTGGCGCGGCGTCGGCCGCACCAGGACATATCTCGTCAGGCCGCCGCGGCCGTAGCGGGATAACCGGCTTCCTCAAGCGCTGCGCGCAATGACGCCTCGCTGGCGCTGGTATCGATGACGACCTGGCGCTTCGCTGGATCGGCTGAAACGACCGCCTTGGAATCCACGGTCTGAAGGGCCTTCGTCACCGAGTTTGCACAGCCGCCGCAGGTCATGTTGGGAATGTCGAAGCGAAGCATTTTTGGAACTCCTTTTCTGTTCGCTTCAAGACAAGTGGGGCTTCCAAGCGTTGCAAGGTCAAGGGCCTGGTTCACGCCTGGACATCCACAATGCCCATCATCCCGAGCTTTTCGTGCTCGAGGATGTGGCAGTGATACATGCGGGCGCCGGGCAAGTCCTGCCGCAGCAGGATACGGACGGTTTCGCCGGGTACGACGTTGACTGTGTCCTTCCAAGCCAGGTAGGGCGCCTGGCTGACTGAGCCAACTCGCTCGCGCTCGATGACCTGGAACTGCGTGCCGTGGATATGAAACGGGTGGTCCATGTCCGCGTCGTTGACGATCTCCCACAACTCGACCTGGCCGACCTTCGAGACCGTGTCGATGCGGTTCATGTCAAAGCTGGCGCCGTTGATCAGGAACTTCATGCCGGCTGCAGGCATCGAAGAATGGTCCATGCCTTCCATTCCGCCCCCCATTTCTTCGCTCAATACGAAGCGGCGCGTGACGGCGGGGTTTGCGAGCGCTGGTATGGTTCGCAATTCGCGCGGCAAGTCCGGCATGGGTTCGGCGAGATCGCCAGCTATTGAGGCGGTGAGTAGCGCCAGCCGGCTCTCATCGGGCTTTCCTGGTCCCATCCAGCCGCGATCGTATGCGCGCGTGGTGAGTGTGGCAGGGCCGGGGGTGTCGAATGCCGCGACGATCTCAACGCGCTCGCCGGGTGTGAGCAATATCTCATCGGCCGCGACCGGTGATACCAGCAAGCCGCCATCCGTGCCGATGACGGTCATGCGCGCATTCTCGAATGCGAGGCGGAGAAACCTGGCATTGGTCGCATTGATGAGGCGGAACTTGCGTCGCTCGCCTACGCGCACCTCGATCTTCGGATTCCTCTGGCCGTTGGTCAGCACGTGATCGCCGATGCGCCCATTCATGAGGTCGACCGACGTGTTCGGAGCGATCGTCCCGTCGGCCGCGAGCCGGATATCGGTCAACAGGAGCACGGTGTCGCCGTAGGCGGCGGGGATCGGGTCGGCCTTCGGCTTGACCAGGAACACGCCGGCGAGGCCGCGGTAGACCTGTTCGGCCGTGAACTCATGCGGATGCGGATGGAACCAGTAGGGGGCTGCGCTGCCCGGCGGCAGATCGAAGACGTAGCTGCGGCCGCCTCCAGGTGCGACAGCATCCATCGGGTTGCCATCCTGATCAGCAGGAACGGGCATGCCGTGCCAATGAATGGTGGTCGGCTCGCCCGGAATATCGTTCGTGAAATCCAGCTCGACGCGATCGCCTTCCGTCACCTCGATGACGGGGTTGCCGCCGTTGTAGCCGAGCATAGGCGTACCAACGCCTTCGATCAGCCGGGCGTTCATAGGACCGGCCGTAATGCTCGCCTTGAACAGCCCCGGCGTGACGGACTGATTGGCGAGCCGCGGCAATTCACGCAGCGGCTGCCCCTCGGGCAGATCCAGGAGCGAAGTCGCGGGCGCGTTGCTTTGAGCGCCGTGGTTCATCGTGCTCATGTCATGGTTCATCTGGGCGGCAGCCGGACCGGCAACCGCAAGACTGGCAAGGCTCGTGATAAAAGTACGACGGTGCATGGCGGTCACCTCAAGGCACATGTGACGAGTGCGGTGCCGAGGCGGCTGCCTTTGGCGGTCCGCTAGCAGCGTCGTGGCTCATTTCCATCACGCGATCCGGTTGTGGCGCGATGGCGATCCGGCTTTGCGCAAATGCCAGGCCGGCACTCACGGCGATGGCGCCGGCAATGAATACGGGTGTGAGCTTGTTCATGAGCTACTCCTTCATTTGAAGAAGGGTGGAGCTTCCCATCGTTGGAAGGTCAAGGGTCGACAGAATCCTGAACTCGAGCCCTTGACCTTCCAATCGTGGGAAGCCCCACCTCTGCCTTCAATTCGAGAAAAGACGATGAGAAGGAGGCTGCAGATGAATGCGCCTGTTCTACCAAGAAACGTGACGGTCGGAGCCATTTCGCTCCCGATCGAAGGCATGACGTGCGCATCCTGCGTCGGCCGCGTCGAACGGGTACTCAAGGCCGTGCCGGGCGTTGAGGCGGCCTCGGTCAACCTCGCCACCGAACGTGCCAGCGTCACAGCGTCGGCCGACGTGGATCGTACGGCGCTGGTCGCCGCCATCGAACACGCCGGCTACACCGTATCCGCCAGCTTCTCTGCACCACCGACCTCCACAGAACTGGCGATCGAAGGCATGACCTGCGCCTCCTGCGTGGGCCGCGTGGAGCGTGCACTCAAGGCGGTCCCAGGTGTTTCCGACGCCGTCGTCAACCTGGCCACCGAACGTGCGACAATTCATGGTTCCGCCGACGGTGCGGTTCTCATCAAGGCAATCGCCGATGTCGGCTATGAGGCGAAGGTAACCGGCGGCCTCGCCGTCGCCGAGGCCGAAGAGGATGAGCGTGCCGCCAGGAAGGAGGCGGAGCGGAGGGAACTCACGCGCGATTTCACTCTAGCAGCGGTGATGACCGCGCCGGTGTTCGCGCTGGAAATGGGGGCTCACCTGATCCCGGGCGTTCACCAGTTCATCGCATCGACGATCGGCATTCAGGCCAGCTGGTATCTGCAGTTTGTCCTGACGACCCTGGTACTGTTCGTTCCCGGCATCCGCTTCTACGAAAAGGGACTTCCCGCACTCTGGCGGCTGGCGCCCGATATGAACTCGCTCGTGGCAGTCGGCTCGCTGGCCGCCTACGGCTTCTCGCTCGTCGCGACCTTCGCCCCGAGCCTGCTGCCGGCCGGGACCATCAACATCTACTACGAAGCCGCCGCCGTCATCGTGACCTTGATCCTTCTCGGCCGCCTGCTCGAGGCGCGCGCCAAGGGGCGGACATCCGAAGCGATCAAGCGGCTCGCGGGGATGCAGGCGAAGACGGCGAGAGTCCGGAGGGAAGGCGGCGTCACTGACCTGCCCATAGCCTCCGTCCTGCCAGGCGACATCGTGGAAGTCCGTCCAGGTGAGCGCGTTCCGGTGGACGGCGAGGTGGTCGAGGGTCAGAGCTATGTCGACGAGTCGATGATCACGGGCGAACCGATCCCCGTCGCCAAGGAGGTCGGCTCCGCCGTCGTGGGCGGCACCGTGAACCAGAACGGCGCTTTTGCCTTCAAGGCAACGGCAGTGGGCGGCAGCACCGTGCTCTCGCAGATCATCCGCATGGTCGAGGAAGCGCAGGGCTCCAAGCTGCCGATCCAGGCGCTGGTGGACAAGGTGACGCTGTGGTTCGTGCCGGCTGTCTTCGCCGTTGCCGCGCTGACATTTGGCGCATGGTTCCTCTTCGGGCCGTCGCCGGCACTGACCTTCGCCCTGGTCAACGCCGTGGCTGTGCTGATCATTGCCTGCCCATGCGCCATGGGCCTGGCAACGCCGACCTCGATCATGGTCGGTACCGGCCGCGGTGCCGAGCTCGGCGTGCTCTTCCGCAAGGGCGAAGCGCTGCAGCTTCTCAAGGAAGCCAGAGTCGTTGCGCTGGACAAGACGGGGACGCTGACTGAAGGCAAGCCTTCGCTCACCGATCTAGAACTGGCCGTCGGCTTTGACCGCACCGAAGTCCTCGGCCTGGCAGCTGCGGTCGAAGCCAAGTCCGAGCACCCGATTGCCAGGGCGATCGTCGACGCCGCAACGCATGAAGGCCTCGCGATACCGGGCATTTCGGACTTCGTGTCGCTCACCGGCTTCGGCGTCAGGGGGAGTGTCGACGGCAGGCCCGTCGCGATCGGTGCCGACCGCTATATGCTGGACCTTGGCCACGATCTGACCGGGTTCAAGGCAATTGCCGAACGTCTCGCGGCCGAGGGCAAGTCGCCCCTCTACGCCTCGATCGATGGCGAGCTGGCGGCGATCATTGCGGTGGCAGATTCTGTCAAGGAGACGACGCCGCAGGCCATCAAGGCGCTCCACGCGCTGGGTCTCAAGGTTGCGATGATCACCGGCGACAATGCCCGCACGGCCAATGCGATCGCGTCTCGTCTGGGCATCGACAGCGTCGTGGCAGAAGTCTTGCCTGACGGCAAGGTCGAGGCGGTCAAGCAACTGCGGAGCCAGTATGGCGCGGTTGCCTTCGTTGGCGACGGCATCAATGACGCTCCGGCTCTTGCCCAGGCCGATGTCGGGCTGGCAATCGGCACCGGCACCGACGTCGCCATCGAGGCTGCCGACGTCGTGTTGATGTCCGGAAGCCTGCTTGGTGTTCCCAATGCCATTGCGCTCTCGAAGGCGACCATCGGCAACATCCGGCAGAACCTCTTCTGGGCCTTCGCCTACAACACGGCCCTGATCCCGGTCGCCGCCGGGGCCCTTTACCCGGTCTTCGGCATCCTGCTGTCGCCGGTCTTTGCAGCGGGCGCCATGGCGCTGTCGAGCGTCTTCGTGCTGGGCAATGCGCTCCGCCTGCGGGCGTTCAAGGCTGCCCACTAGCAATCGCGGCCGGCCTCGTCAGGGGCCGGCCATCACCATCTCCGCCGAAGGATCATCCCATGCCCGCCAAGCTGCGCGCCGTGCTCTACCGCATGGCGACTCCCGAACTCACCTGCCCATTTGGCCTCAGGGCCAAAGAACTCCTGGTCAGCAAGGGCTTCTTGATCGAGGAACATGTCCTCGTCACCCGGGCCGAAGTTGACGCCTTCAAGCAGACCCATGCCGTCGAAACAACTCCACAGACCTTCATCGATGGCAGGCGCATCGGCGGCTACGACGATCTGGTCGCATACTTCCGGTCCGAGCGCTGAGGGCGGCACTTCCACTGCCAAATCCAGGGGGCGCCGCAATTTCGCCATCATTGGACGGGCACGGACCGAGTTCAAGTCGGCGTGATCGATGCCGATGCGATCCGTGTTCGACCAGTTAGCGAAGTACTTTATGCCATTTGTAAATCTCCCGCTCCCCAGCCGGGCGCTTGCCGTTTCGCCTCGTCCTTATGCGCCGCCCCGCGGCATGTTGGTGTCGCTCTTGGTGATGGCCGCGCTGGCTGTCGCGCTCATTCTCTGGCAGGGGCCGGGCCTGTGGCGCGACGTGCAGATCAACCAGCATCCGGTGACCCTGCGCATGGGTGACGTCCGGGACGGGGAATGCACCACGCGGCGCGGCATCACCGATTGCAAGGCGCGGCTGGTCTACAGCTATAACGGGGTCGACTACGACACCTATACGGAAATGGCCTTCGTCGATTTCTCCAGCAAGGACTACGACGTCCAGGTGGTGATTTCGGGGGACAAGCCGGAACTGGCGACGCTGAGCCTCGGGCTTGAAATGCTGTGGAACCGGCTGGCTGTGTTCGCCGTCTTCGTGCTGATCTTCATCGGCGGCATCCTCGCCATGCTGTTCCAGACGGTCCGCAGCATGCAGGGCAACGCTGCGCTGCGTACGCCGGCACGGATCGCCGAATTGGTGCCGGTGGCCATCACGGCGCGTCACGGCCAGCACTTTTCCTATCGCGGGGTAGGGCCGGCCAAGCAGGACAAGAAAACGGCCCAGGCTGTGCTCGACAAGGGGCAGGAGCCGCTCATGGCCGTGGACGACAAGGGCGAAGTCCGCGGCGTCGCTGCCCGGTTCGAGAATGTCGCTCTCCCGGTCCTGCTCGACGCCAATCTCGATCGGCTCGACCTCACCGATGCCGAGCGCAGCACGGCGCTTGACGCCTTCCATGCCGAACAGGCAGGTCGCGGAACGGCGCTGCCGAAAGACGCTGGCAAGGCCAAGCGCACCCTTCGCTTCTGGCGCGGGTTGGGCATCGTGCTGGTTGTGATCGTATTGGCGATCGCGGCTGCCTTTGCCTACTGGGTCTACTACGTGACCAGCACGCAGGATCGGTATGACAGCCTGGGCATGGAGCTGAATAACATGATGCCCGAGCCGCTCAACGTCTGGGGCTGCAAGCAGCTCGAAGCCCGCTTCGGCGACGAGCCCGCGCCATTCGGCTGCACGGCAAGCGACTTCCAGAGCTGGAAGTAAGTCGAACGGGGGCGAAGGCCCCCGTTTTTCGTTAGCGCCTGCATTGTGACCCGCAGCCGTGCGGGAGCTGGATTTTCCGGCAACGTGGTGTTTTCAACGACATTTCGGGTTTTGGCCGTTAGCATCCAGAAAGCGCCACAGAGCCTTGTAATGGTTGCGCTTCACGAACTCACAAGCAAGACGGAGGCATAATGGCTCGCAAGTATCGACATCTTCTGCCCGCGCTAGCGGCAACGCTCATTCTCGGATACGGGCCGGTGCAGGCGCAGAGCGTCAATGCCGGTGATCGTGAAGCGAGCAGCAGCCAGCCGTTCGCAGTCGAGACGCTCGCCAGCTTCAACACGCCGTGGGCCATGGCCTTCCTGCCCGATGGCCGCCTGCTGATCACCGAGAAGCCCGGCGCCATCTATCTCGCCTCCCAGAGCGGCGAGAAGACCGAGGTGGGCAACGTGCCGGCGGTTCTGGCGTCGGGCCAGAACGGTCTGCTCGATATCGCCATCGCCCCCGATTTCGACACGAGTTCGCGCGTCTACTACAGCTATGTGGAGCCGAACGAAGGTGGGCGACTGGTGCTTGCCAGCGCGACCTTGGCGATTTCGGACGCCGGTACGACCCTCGCCGACAATGCCATCGTTTGGCGGCAGACGCCGGCCGGCGGTCGCGGCCAGCCCGGCGGCATCATCGCGTTCGATCCGGAAGGGAAGCACCTGTTCCTCTCCGTGGGTGACCGCATGGAGCCGGCTAGCGCGCAGGACGCCGCACAGGCACGCGGCAAGGTCATCCGCCTCAATCTCGATGGCACGGTCCCTTCCGACAATCCTTTCGCAGGGCAGGGCGACGTTCAGGGCGTGACCTGGACCACCGGCCACCGCAATCCCTATGGGCTGGCATTTGCCGAAGACGGCCGCCTGTGGCTCCACGAGATGGGCCCCCAGGGAGGCGACGAATTCAATCTGATCGAAAAGGGCTCCAATTACGGCTGGCCCGTCGTCTCCAACGGCGACGAATACAGCGGCGCCCCGATCCCCGACCACGACACGCATCCCGAGTTCGCCGCGCCCGCGGTCTACTGGAACCCCGTCATCGCACCCGCCGGCCTTGCCTTCTACGACGGCGAGCTATTCCCCGACTGGAAAGGCTCGGCCCTCATCGGCGGCCTCCGCGCGCAAGCGCTGGTTCGCGTGGCCTTTGACGCCGAAGGTCGCCCGGACGAGGCCGAGCGCTGGGCCATGGGCGGCCGCATCCGCGACGTAGCCGTCGCGCCCGACGGCGCGGTATGGCTCATCGAAGACGCCGGCAACGGACGCCTGCTGCGCCTCACGCCCGGCAACTGATCTGTGATCTTCCCGAAATGAGAAAAGCCCCGGTTTCCTGGGGCTTTTCTTTGTTTATCACGAATAGCTAGCGAAGCTTTTCCCACGCGTTCCCACATTCGAGACAGTTGCTGACCACCGAAGGCGCATCGTAGGCGCTGCCGGATTGACGCCTTGCTACGCCGGCATGACCCAGATCGTGTTGGTTCTCGGATTGCGTACCAGCGTCGCCTCGATCCGGAAGATGTCGGCCAGGTTTTCCTCGGTCAGCACCGCCTCGGGCGTGCCGGTGGCGATCATCTCGCCCTGATGCAGCATCATGATGCGGTCGCAGAACATGGCGGCGAGGTTGAGGTCGTGGAGAGCCGCGACCACCGTGATGCCGAGGCTGCGCACGAAGCGCAGGAGCTGAAGCTGGTGGTGGATGTCGAGGTGATTGGTGGGCTCGTCGAGAACAAGGACGGCCGGCTGCTGGACGAGCGCGCGCGCCACCAGCGTGCGCTGGCGTTCGCCGCCTGAAAGCGTGCGGAAGGTGCGGGTTTCGAGCGGGCGCAATTGCAGGAGGTCGATGGCGGCTGCGATGAGCGCGCGGTCATGGGTGCTGTCGGCTTCCAGCAGGCGCTTGTGCGCCGAACGTCCCATGGCGATGACGTCGCGCACGGTCAGCGGAAATTCGGCGGGCATGTCCTGCAGGACCGCGCCGACGTGACGAGCGACCCAACTGGCCGGGCGCTGCCAGATGTTTTCGCCGTTGACCGTGACCCGGCCGGAACTCGGGCGGTTGGTGCGGTAGATGGTGCGCAGCAGCGAGGACTTGCCGGCGCCGTTGGGGCCGATGAGACCGATCATTTCGCCCGGAGCGACGGTGAGCGAAACGTCGCGCACGAGCGTGCGCTCGCCGATTGCGAAGCTCACGTTTTCGAGCTGGAGGCTGCCGGGGGCGATGCTCATGGCGTGCCTCCATTGCTGCGCGCGTCACGACGCAGCAGCCAGATGAAGAAGGGGCCGCCGACAAGGGCGGTGATGATGCCGACGGGCAGCTCGATCGGGGCGATGACAGTGCGCGCGAAGAGATCGGCGCCGATGGTGAAACTGGCGCCCATCAGCGCCACGGCGGGCAGCGCGCGGCGGTGATCGGCGCCGACAAGGAAGCGCACGATATGGGGTACGATGAGGCCGACAAAGCCGATGACGCCCGAAACCGCGACCACGACGCCGATAAGGGCGGCGGTGAGTACGAACATGGCCTGGCGGAAGCGGTTGACGTCGAGGCCGAGGGCAGTGGCGCTTTCGTCGCCCGCCATGAGCAGGTTGAGGCGCCGCGCCTGCACCAGCATGAGCCCGAGGCCGATGACGAGCGCAATCGTCGGCAGGGGGAGCAGCTTCCACTGCGCCGAGCCGAACCCGCCCAGCGTCCAGAACAAGACGCGGGCGGCCAGTTGCGGATCGGGCGAGGTGAGGACGAGGAGGCTGGTCAGGGCGCTCAGCACCGAACTCATGGCGATGCCGGCAAGGACCAGCCGGGTCGGCGTCATCCGGCCGCCGGCCCGTGCCACCCAGAAGACGATGACGAGCGTGACCAGCGCTCCGGCAAAGGCCGAGGTGTAGAGCGTGAAGGCGCCGAGGCCGATCAGGCCCCAGCGCATGACGATGACGGCGCCCGTCGCCGCGCCGTTGGAGACGCCCAATATGCTCGGGCCGGCGAGCGGATTGCGCACGATGGCCTGGATGGTCATGCCGCTGGCGCCGAGCGTGGCGCCGACGACGCCAGCCAGAATGACGCGCGGAATGCGCGTTTCGATGATGATTGTGTCATAGACCGCACGCCAGGTGGCGGGAATGACCTCGCCACCCAACAGCCAGTTGATGAGCACGCCCACCGCGACCGGAGCCGGCACGTGAACCGAGCCGAGCATGAGCCCGGCAACGCCGAGGATGAGCAGAATCCCGGCGAGAAGCACCATGGCCAGGCCATACGGCAGCCCCGCCACCCGCGACCCGGCAAAGGGCGCCCTGGGCACGGATGCCGGTGAACCGGGTGTCGACCGCAGGACGACGAGGAGCCGCTGTTGGTCGGTGGGGGCGGGAAGAGGCCGGGATTCGTTCATCGTCGTTCTGCTTACTGGCCGAACGCTTCCGGGTGGAAGGCCTTGGCCATGTCTTCGACGGCATCGACAGTGCTGGGGCCGGGCTGGCCCTGCACGGAATTGATGAGGAAGAAGCGGTTGTTGACGATGGCGGGGACGTTGGCGATGGCCGGGATCGACTTGAGGGTATCGATGCGGGCCTGACCGAGTTCCTTGTCGGGGTCAGCGACGACCTGGCCGCTCGCGGTGCCGGAATAGAAGACCACGATATATTCAGGCGCGCGTTCAGCGACCTGTTCCCAGCTCACTTCGCCGAAGCGGTTGGCGACGTCACCGAAGATATTGTTGCCGCCGGCAGCGGCCACGGCCTGCGACAGCATGGTGTTGCCGAGCGCGGCATTGGGAGCGGAATCGCCGCCATTGTAGATGAAGACCGGGATGGCGGGCTTGTCGGCCAGCTTGTCCGCGACGGACTTGAGGCGGCCCGAGAGCGCATCCACCAGCTTGTCGCCGCGATCGGAGACGCCGAAAATGGCCGCGACCGAGTGGATTTCATCGAAGAGCTGCGGGAAGCCGAAGGCGCCAAGGTTGCAACCCTCGACATTGAGACGCGTCTTCATGCCCAGGTCCTGGAGCTGGTCGCGCGTATGGCGGGATTCGCTGAAGCCGTCTGGGTAGCCGGCATAGACGAAATCAGCTTCGGCCGCGATCAGCTCCTCGGTCGTGGCGACGAGCGGGGAGAGGATCGGCACCTTGGCATAGGCGTCGGCATAAGCCGGGCTGATCTTGAGGTTTGCCATATAGGACGTGCCGGCCATGCTGCCTTCGAGGCCAAGGGCGAGCATGAGTTCGGTGGCGTTATTGGAAAGCGTCACGGCGCGAGTGGGGGCCGCTTCGTAGGTGGTGGTGACGCCGCAATTTTCGTCCGTGACCGGGAAGGTCTGGGCGAAGCTGGGGGCGGCGAGCGCCAGCGTGGCGATGGCGGCCGCGCCGGCCAGCATGCCGGAGCGCCTGATGAGATTGGCGAACGTCATTGGTTTACCTCTGTTGGGCTGGGAAGGGCGTGGAGGGGCGCGATGAGCTCGCGCCCGAAAAGCGTGGCCATGGTCTCGGCTGCGTCTTCCGGGATCTCGCCGTTGCAGTTGAAGATGAGCCGGATGCTGTCGATGCCGGTGCGTTCGCGCAGCGCCACCAGGCGCTCGAAGCAATCCTGCGGGCTGCCGGCGATCATCTGGTTGGCGAGGAAGGCGTCGCGGTCGATCGGCTTGATGCTGTCGAGCGGCCGGTTCTGCGCCATGGCATAGCGGCGCCGGCGTTCGTAAAGGCGCGGCAGCAGGGCATCGACGGCCGCGATGGCCTCGGCACGGGTCGGGGCGATAGTGACGTAGCGCGAGATGGAATAGTCGGCGGGATAGCGGCCGGACCGACTGCCGGTGATGCCGTCATAGACATCGAACTGGCGCTGTTCGGGGGGTTCTAGGCTCAGCAGCAGCGGCAGGTTCTCGGCGACGGCAAAGCCGACGGTCTCCGGCGTCGAACCGGCGACATAAATCGGTATCCGCTCCCCTGGCGCCAGCAGCGGGCCGACCGGTTCGGTCGAGGCTGGCCACGGCGAACGCTCGGGCACGACGGTAGGGCCCGACCAGGCGGACTTGATGAGGCCATAGGCCGCCTCGAAGCGCTCGCGCGTGCCGGCGGGATCGAGGCCCAGGGCTGCCAGAGTCGCCGGATGCGTGCCGCGGCCGATGCCGAAATCGAAGCGGCCGCCGCTCTGCCAGTGCAACTGGGCGACCTGCTCGGCGAGGAGCAGCGGATGGTAGAGCGGCAGGACGACGATCGAGGTGCCGACGCGGATGCGCTCGGTGCGCCCGAGAATGGCTGCGGCGAGCAGGAGCGTCGACGGATAGGGATCGGGCGGCTGCTGGAAGTGGAACTCGTTGAACCAGATGCCGTCATAGCCGAGCGCGTCCATGCGCGCGCAATAGGCGAGCACTTCGCGATGATCGATGGTTTTGGTGCCCCGGGTGAAGCCCGCAATATCGAGCCTCATGCGCCGATCCTCCGCGAGCGCGGCAGAATCAGGGCGACCGGTGAGCCGGCGTCACGTCTTTGCATCCGGCCCTCTCCCTTGCGGGGAAGGCCAATTCATCGCCGATGGCACTGAGAAAAGTGCGTCAGGTTCCAATTGCGCTCCCTGCCGGGACACCTCGCCCGGCGACATGGTCTTGCGCTTTGGCAGGTCTCCTGGCTCGCGGCTCGAACGCCCTCCGCGACCTTCCCGGACGCCAGGCGTCCAGTGGCATTGCAGCGAAAGGCTTGCCGCTTACAGTTGCGAGGGCAGCCACGGTTTTGGCCCCTGATGGGTAATCCGCACCGTGTTCCCTTTTAATCCGCATATTGTTGCGGAACCGAAGCGCCAGACGAATGGCACAGCCGTGGGTGGAGGGCAAGCTCCGTTTCGAACCGAGCGCCGGTGGCAGCGTGCCAACTAGATCAGGCTGTACGCGGATATCGTAACGCTTACGCACATTCACGGCTCCGGTCGCTCGAAATAAAAAAAGCCCCAGGCATCCGGGGCTTTTTAATTCGTGGCCGACAAATGCCTAAGCTATGGCAACTGTCATACCAGCAAGTGGCAACCGTCCGATCAGCTGCAGCCCGTGGTCGTGCCGCAGGTGTCGCACTTCAGGCACGTGCCGTTCCGTACCATCGTGAAGTTGTGGCATTCCGTGCACTGGTCGCCGGTATAGCCCTTCATCTGCGCTTCGGCGCGGAGGAGGCCGGCGTCCTTGCTCGGCGGCGGGCTCGGGATCGGGCTGAGCTCGGCGGCGGGGAAGGCGGCCGGGGCCAAGGCGGTGTCCGCCTTGAGGGCATTGGCCGTGCGCAGGGCCGTTACCGTCGAGGTCTGCGGAGCAGCGGCTGCGACGGCAGCGATCTGGGCGGTCGGCACCAGCATCAGGGACGAGTTGGCGACGCGGCCGCGGGTCATGCCGCGGGAGACAAAGCGCTCGGCGGGCACCGGGGCAGGCGCAGCCGTGTTGCCACGGGCGCTCTTTTCCTCGGCTACGCCCTTGCCGAGCGAGGTCGGGGGACCCTCGGGGTTGACGTGCGCCAGGTCATCGCGGTCGAGATAGGAAACGGCGAGTTCACGGAACACGTAGTCGAGGATCGAAGTGGCGTTCTTGATGCGGTCGTTGCCCATCACCATGCCGGCCGGCTCGAAGCGGGTGAAGGTGAAGGCCTCCACGTATTCGTCCAGCGGCACGCCGTACTGGAGGCCCAGCGAGATGGCGATGGCGAAGTTGTTCATCATCGCACGGAAGGCGGCGCCTTCCTTGTGCATGTCGATGAAGATCTCGCCCAGGCGCCCGTCGTCATATTCGCCGGTGCGGACATAGACCTTGTGGCCGCCCACAACCGCCTTCTGGGTGTAACCCTTGCGGCGATCCGGCATCTTTTCGCGCTCGCGTACGGTGCGCTCGATGATGCGCTCGACGATTTTCTCGGCAATCACCGGCACGCGGGCGGCAGCGTTCTGGGCCACGAGGGCTTCGACGGCATCGTCCTCTTCCTCGTCGTCATCGGCGAGGAGGGCGGCGTTGAGTGGCTGGCTGAGCTTGGAGCCGTCGCGATAGAGTGCGTTGGCCTTGAGCGCCAGGCGCCAGGACAGCATGTAGGCTTCCTTGCAATCCTCGACGGTCGCGTCGTTCGGCATGTTGATGGTTTTCGAGATCGCGCCCGAGATGAACGGCTGCGCGGCAGCCATCATCAGGATGTGGCTCTCGATCGAGAGGTAGCGCTTGCCGATCTTGCCGCAGGGGCTGGCGCAATCGAACACCGGCAGGTGCTCGGCCTTGAGGTGCGGAGCGCCCTCCAGGGTCATGGCGCCGCAGACGTGCAGGTTCGCCGCCTCGATGTCCTTCTTGGAGAAGCCAAGCGCCGGCAGGAGCTCGAACGTGAAGTCGTTGAGCTGCTCGTCGGTGATGCCGAGGGACTTGAGGAAATCCTCGCCCAGCGTCCACTTGTTGAAGGCGAACTTGACGTCGAAGGCCGAGGCCAACGCCTTGTTGAGCGCTTCGATCTTGGCGTCGTCAAAGCCCTTGGCGCGCAGGGAGCCGGGGTTGATGCCGGGAGCCTGGTTGATGTTGCCATGGCCAACGGCATAGGCCTCGATCTCGGCGATCTGGCTCTCGGAATAGCCGAGGGTGCGCAGGGCCGGGGGTACGGCGCGGTTGATGATCTTGAAGTAGCCGCCGCCGGCGAGCTTCTTGAACTTCACCAGGGCGAAGTCGGGCTCGATGCCGGTGGTGTCGCAATCCATGACCAGGCCGATCGTGCCGGTCGGGGCGATCACCGAGACCTGAGCATTGCGATAGCCATGCTTCTCGCCGAAGGCGAGTGCTTCGTCCCATGCCACCTTGGCGCGCTCGGTGAGCTCGGCATAGGGCACGTTGGCGACGTCGAGCGGCACCGGGTTGATCGAGAGCTTCTCGTAGCCATCGACATTGCCGAGGGCGGCATTGCGGTGGTTGCGGATGACGCGCAGCATGTGCTTGGCGTTGCGCTTGTAGTCATCGAACGCGCCCAGTTCCTTGGCCATTTCCGCGGAGGTGGCGTAGGCGACGCCGGTCATGATGGCGGTGAGGGCACCGGCATAGGCGCGGCCTTCCACCGAGTCATAGGGAATGCCCGAGGTCATCAGCAGGCCGCCGATATTGGCGTAGCCGAGGCCGAGGGTACGGTACTTGAAGGAGCGTTCGGCAATGGCCTTGGACGGGAACTGCGCCATCATCACCGAGACTTCAAGCACGATCGTCCACAGGCGAATGGTGTGCTCGTAGGCGGCCACGTCGAACGAGCCGTCAGCCTTGCGGTAGGGCAGGAGGTTGATCGAGGCGAGGTTACAGGCCGTGTCGTCCAGGAACATGTATTCCGAGCACGGATTGGATGCGATGATCGGGCCGGCTTCGGGGCTCGTGTGCCAATCGTTGATGGTGGTGTGGTACTGGATGCCCGGATCGGCCGAGGCCCAGGCGGCGTAGCCGATGGATTCCCAGAGGTCGCGGGCCTTGAGGGTCTTGGTGACCTTGCCCGAGATGCGGCCAACGAGATCCCAGTCGCCATCGGTCTCGACTGCCTTGAGGTAGTCGTCGGTGACGCGGACGGAATTGTTCGAGTTCTGGCCGGAAACGGTCAGGTACGCCTCGCTGTCCCAATCGGTGTCGTAGATCGGGAATTCGATGTCGGTGTAGCCCTGCTTGGCGAACTGGATGACGCGGTAGATGTAGTTCTCCGGCACCAGGGCTTTCTTGGCGGCGCGCACTTCGCGCTTCAACGCCGGGTTCTTGGTCACGTCAAAGCAATCGTCGCCTGCGCCTTCGCAGTTGACGGCGGCCTTGAGGATCGCCTTGAGGTGCCTGGAAACGACCTTGGAGCCGGTGACGAGAGCGGCAACCTTCTGCTCTTCCTTCACCTTCCAGTTGATGTAGGTTTCGATATCGGGATGATCGATGTCGACGACGACCATCTTGGCCGCGCGGCGGGTGGTGCCGCCCGACTTGATGGCGCCGGCAGCGCGGTCGCCGATCTTGAGGAAGCTCATCAGGCCCGACGACTTGCCGCCGCCCGAGAGCTTTTCGCCTTCGCCGCGCAGACGCGAGAAGTTGGAGCCGGTGCCCGAGCCGTACTTGAAGAGGCGCGCCTCGCGGACCCAGAGGTCCATGATGCCGCCTTCATTGACCAGGTCGTCATCGACGGACTGGATGAAGCAGGCATGGGGCTGCGGATGCTCGTAGGCGGATTTGGACTGCACGAGCTTGTGCGTGAAGGGATCGACGTAGAAGTGGCCCTGGCCGGGGCCGTCGATGCCATAGGCCCAATGCAGGCCCGTGTTGAACCATTGCGGGGAATTCGGCGCCACCTTCTGGGTCGCCAGCATGTAGCGCAGTTCGTCGAAGAACGCCTGGGCATCTTCCTCGCTGTCGAAATACTTGCCCTTCCAGCCCCAATAGGTCCAGGTGCCGGCGAGGCGATCGAAGACTTGGCGGCTGTCGAGTTCGGAGCCGTAGCGCTCCTTTTCAGGCATGCCGGCGAGGGCGGCTTCGTCGGGGACCGAGCGCCACAGCCATGAGGGAACCGAGTTCTCCTCGACCTTCTTCAGGACCTTGGCGACGCCGGCCTTGCGGAAATACTTCTGGGCAATGATGTCGGACGCGACCTGGCTCCAGGCCGCGGGGATGGCAATGTTCTCGAGCTTGAAGACGACCGAGCCATCGGGGTTGCGGATCTCGCTGGTGGCGTTCCGGAACTCGATACCCTCGTAGGCCGACTGGTTGGCCTTGGTAAACCGACGTTCAATGCGCATAAAAATCCCCGTAGTAAACGGACACGACTGTCCGCAAGCCTGCCAACGGCTTCAAACCCAAACCTGTTCTGACGCTTCCAACCGCGATCCGCCGCAACGGGTCGCCGAAACCTTGTCCCGTCCCCGCAACGCGAACCGGTCTTGCTGCCGGTCCTTGGTTTCGGGTGGTCGCAGGCGGCCTCTTCAAATGCGGCCGCTCAGCCTTAAAAACCTGCTCCGATTCAAAATCGGCGTCAACACTGTCTGCTTGCACTTTTTGCTACACCTAGTGCCGAGGCGCTCATATGGCGCTAAATCTAGTATATAATATGTGAACTATGGGGATAAGTCACAAGGGGCGGAGCGGTCCGGAAAAGACGATTGGACGGCTCGTATTTGTGCTGTTCATTTCTGTGATTCCGCGCGCAGAACGGCGGCTAAGTAGGCCTTTTGCCTGACTCTTTTCAGCCACATTCGTGACCCGGAGGAAGGCTCCCGAAAGCGTCGGGCCGGGGGCAGGGAATCACCGCGGGCTGTCAAGACGATTATTTTAGTGGGATGCGCGAGAGGGCAGGCACTAGATGTGGTGTTCAGCCCCTTGGGCTGCACATCGGAATTTGAGCAAAGCGGGCCTAGGCGAGGGGGTGTCAGCGTGCTAATGCAGGGCGACTTCACGAACGGGTTCGGGCATGAAAGCGCTTCTCTCGGAAATCTTCGTCTGGTGGCAGGGCCAAACCTGGGGCACTCGCCTCTATCTCAAGCGCTTTTTCAAATATGTCGGCTCCGACGAATTCGGGAATCGCTATTACGAGGACAAGAAGCGAGGCCGCCGCTGGGTGACCTATAACGGCTATGCCGACGCCTCCTCGATCCCGCCCGGCTGGCATGGCTGGATGCATCACCGCACCGATACGCCCCCGACCGCCGAGCACTACAATGCCCGCGGCTGGGAAAAGCCGCATGTGCCGAACCTCACCGGCTCCGCCGCGGCCTACCGTCCCGATGGCAGCCTTCTCAACAAGGGCGAGCGCCCGCGCGTTACCGGCGACTACAACGCCTGGTCTCCCGAATAAGAAACCGGGTAGCGGCTGGTTCATGAAACGCCTGGCGGCAGCTTTGGCCGTGGTTGCGGCTTTCGTCGCGACGCCGGTTCTGGCGGCGACGGTTTCCAATCCCATTGCGAGCTTTACCGGGCTCGACAAGATCACGGCGCGGATCACGACGTTCGATGTCTATATGAACGAGACCGTGCAGTTCGGCGCGCTCCAGATCACGCCGCGCGTCTGCTACACGCGCCCGGCCACCGAAATCCAGCGCACCTCGGTCTTCGTCGAGGTCGATCAGGTGAGCTTGCAGGGCACGGTCAAACGCATCTTCACCGGCTGGATGTTCGCCGACGCCCCCGCGCTCAACGCCGTCGATCATCCCGTTTACGACGTGTGGCTGACCGACTGCAAAACCAGCACGAATGTTCCCCCGCCGAGCGGGAACTAGGGCGGGGACGGCTGGCGGCTGCCGATATCAGCGTAGCTATTGCCCAGTTCGCCCACCTTACTCACCCCACCACGGAACTTCCCAGGACTTGATCCGGGGCCCATTGCACCCCTCTACGTGGGTGGAGATATCCGTGGGCCTCAGGTCTTCGCCCGGGGGAGTTCCGTGGTGGCAGCGAGTTCTGCAGTTGGAGAGCGTTCAGCTGGTGCGTCCCATAGCCCGCCCGAGCTCAGAAAAACTCGTCCAGCAACCGATAATACCCAATCCGCGCCCGATCCGGCTGGCTTGCGCCATACGCCGTGAGAAACGGCTCCACCCAGACCTGCCCGAGATTGAACGCGATGCTCCGTGTCGCCAGCGCCAGGTCCTGATAGCGATCGGCAACGCCCAGCCGCCCGCAATCGATGAACCCCGAAAACTCCCGGCTGCTGGCCATGAAATTGGGCAGGCAGGCATCACCATGCGTGACCACGAGGTCTTCGGTCTCCGGCCGTTCCGCCAGCAATCGCGCATAGAGCGTTCGTGCCGGCATGCCGAGATGCGCATCGTCAAAATCGGTTTCGTCAACCAGGCCTGCGTCCAGCCGTTCACGTGCCGTGGCCAGCGTCGTGTCGAGCCGGTGATCGAACGGGCACGAGGCCACATCGATCGCATGAAGCGCGCGCAGCGACGTCGCGCAGATTTCGATAATGCGTGATGGCGAGAGGTCCGGTGAAGAAGCGAGGTCCAGGCCTTCGACGCCCGTCATCAACAGCCATTGGCGGCCGAGATGCTGCGCCGTGCCAAGCACGCGCGGCGCCGGCTGGTCGACGCTTGCCAGCCATTCCAGTCTCTGCGCCTCTCCCTCGAGCTCAGAATGTGGAGAAACCGACTCGGTCTTGACGAAAAGGGCAGGGCCTTGCGGCGCCGTCAGCCGGAACACCATCGCGCCCGATTGCCCGATCGTTTGCGGCACCCATTCGTAGCCGGAAAGATCCGGCCAGCCGGGCGGCAGGTTGGAGGCGTGGTCGGCGGCGCGGTTCATTGGCTGCGTTTGGCGCGGCGCTGGCGCTGCCAGTTCTGCCACTTGCGCTTGCCCCAGATCACCGTGCGGCTCACCGGGCCCTGCAGGGCCGGCACGTCGATGGCGAGGAGGAGGAGGCCGAGTGGCAGCATCCAGATGCCGAGTACGGGCAGGAAGCTGAAAATACCGCCCAGCACGAGGAGAATGCCCAGCGGAATGCGGGCGAGCCGCGCCTGCGGCCGGCGAATCCAGCCCAGCGGGCGCCCGAAATTGCTCGGAGCCTTGCGCTCGAGCTCATTGAACAGGCGCTGGATGCGGTCGGACTTCTTGCTGGCCAAGCGGAATCTCCCTTTGTGCCTAGTGCATATGGGAAGAACCGGCTCGATTCCAACCCGCAGGCTTGACCGAAAACCGCCCATCCGATATTTAACCCAATAGTTATTTAACCGAATGGTGCAATGCAGTGCATGACGATCCGCTCAGCATGACCTTCGCGGCGCTCGCCGATCCGACCCGGCGGGCGATTCTTGCGCGCCTCACTATGGGAGAGGCTTCGGTGCTCGAACTGGCCGAGCCCTTCGACATGACGCTGCCGGCCGTTTCCAAGCATCTCAAGGTGCTGGAGCGGGCTGGGCTCATCACCCGCAGCCGCGAGGCGCAATGGCGCCCGTGCAAGCTCGAGGCCGAGCCGCTCAAGGCAGTCGATGGCTGGATCGAGCCCTATCGGCGCCACTGGCAGCGCAGTTTCGACCGGTTGGACAATTATCTCACCGAGCTTCAGAGGGGAAATCCGGATGCCGACAGGAACTGAGGCGGCCGTCGCCAGGGAGGACCTGGTCCTCGAAATCACCCGGGTGTTCGATGCCCCGCGGGAGTTGCTTTTCACCGTGTGGTCGCGTCCCGAGCATATCGTGCGCTGGTGGGGACCAGAGGGATTTCGCCTCTCCCATTGCGAGATGGATTTTCGCGTGGGTGGAAACTGGCGGTTCTGTATGTCGCGGCCCGGTCGCGATCACTGGATCCACGGCACGTACCACGAAATCCGCCGGCCCGACCGGCTCAGCTTCACCTACATAAACGACGCCGATGGCCACAACATGCTGGTCGAGATCGACTTCATCGACCTGGGCGAACAGACCGAGATGCGCTTCAGGCAGTGGGAGTTCATGAACGTCGCCGAGCGCAACGGCCACCGCTTCGGCTGGACCTCCACCTTCGACATTCTCGATAGCTACCTCAAGACCGGCGACCGGGAGGGGGCTTGAATGCTGCTCGCGGGGAAGACAGCAATCATCTACGGCGCCGGTGGCGCTGTCGGCGGGGCAGTAGCTCGCGCCTTTGCTCGTGAGGGCGCCCGCGTATTCCTCGCCGGCCGTATGCCCGAGAAGCTGGAGGCCGTGGCTCGCAGCATCGGAGAAGGCGCAGAGGTGCGTCCGGTCGATGCCACGGACCGTGAGGCCATCGAGCGCCATTTCGCAGCAATCGTCGATCAAGCCGGCCCCGTCTCGCTGATGTTCAACGCCATCGACTGGGGCGATACCCAGGGCGAGCGGTTGGTCGATATGGGCTATGAGCGCTTCGGCAACCCAATCGACAAGGCGCTGCGCACCTGGTTCTACACCGGCACCACGGCGGCCCGGCACATGGCTGCCAATGGTGGCGGCGCCATCGTCGGCATCACCGCCAATGCCGCGCGGGAGCCCTATGCCATGGTCGGCGGGTTCGGGGTCGCCTGCGCTGCCGTCGAGCATTTCCTGCGCCAGCTTGGCGTCGAGATGGGGCAGTATGGCGTGCGGGTGGCCAATGTCCGCTCGGCCGGTTCCCCCGACGCGCCGGGCGTGCGCGAGGCCCTCATGTTGCGGGCGCAGGAAATGGGCATCACGCTCGAAGAGTTCGAGCGGCAGGCTGGGGCGGGCACGGCGCTGCGGCATCTACCGTCGCTGGCCGAGGTCGCCGACGCCGTCGTATTGCTCGCGTCCGATTATGCGCGCGCCATGACCGTGACATCCGCCAACGTGACCTGCGGCCAGCAGGTGGATTGAGGAGAGAGCCATGTTGTCCAAACCGACGATCATCGAACGGTCGGCCCAGCCCTATCTCGCCATCCGCGAGAAAGTGACCATGCCCTTCAACGCCGTGGTTGACCGCGTCTTCCCCGAATTCTTCGGTTGGATGGGGCAGCACGGCATACCGTTCAGCGATGCGCCCTTCATCAAGTACAACTGCATCGACATGGCGCGCGAGCTTGAGCTCGAATTCGGCGCACCGGTCGCCGAGCCGATGCAAGGCGACAGCCGTGTGGTTGCCGGCACCATCCCTGCCGGTCGTTATGGCCTCATCACCTGGCAAGGCGGCTACGACAAGCTCGTGGCTGCCAATGGCGCGCTCATCGACTGGGCGCGGGAGCAGGGCATCCGCTGGGACATGGAGGAGACGCCTGAGGGCGATCGCTTCGCCGGGCGCCTCGAAATCTACCGCACCGATCCCGCTGCCGAGCCCGATCCCTCCAAATGGGTCACGGACATTCTCATCAAGATCGCGGATTAGCGCGCCTGCGCCCTGTCCCAGGTGTAGAAATCGCCGGCATGGGACAGGGCATCCGCCAACCGCAATTCGTAGATTTCACGCGGTATCTCGATGCCGCCCAGCGATTGCAGGTGCGGAGTCAGGAATTGCGTATCGAGCAGCCTGTAGCCGCCGGCATTGAGGCGCTCGACCAGATGCGCCAGCGCGATCTTGCTGGCGTCGGTGCGCCGGTGGAACATGGATTCCCCGAAGAAGGCCGCGCCCAGCGAGAGCCCGTAGAGCCCGCCCACCAGCTCGGCTCCGTCCCAGACCTCGACCGTATGCACGAGGCCGCGTTTGTAGAGCTGGCCGTAGAGCCTCCGGATCGTGCTGTTGATCCAGGTGGTTTCGCGCTCCGGCGCCGGCTCGGCGCAGCCATCGAATATGGCGTCGAGGTTCGTGTCGACCTTCACCTGAAACGGGTGGTGTTTCAGTGTCTTGCGCAGGCTTCTTGATATCTTGAATCCGTCGAGCGGAATGATGCCGCGCATTTCCGGCGACACCCAGAAGAGATCGGGCGACTCCGCATCCTCGGCCATCGGAAAGATACCGGCCTGGTAGGCCCGGATGATGAGTTCGGGCGTCAGGTCGATTTCGAAGGGGTCGGGTTTCTTGGACATGGCGGCTCTTGGCGCAGTCTAGCAGAACCGGCGCGCGGACTCATCCCCAAAGGCCAGAAACGCTTTCCCCGGCAAAAGCCGGGGAAAGATATTGGGTCTGCGATCCAGGCGAGGAGGCCGAGGCCTCACTTCATGCCGAGATACTTTTCCAGCCAGTGGATGTCGTAGTTGCCGGCAATGATGTCGGGCTCGCGAATGAGGCGCTGGAACAGCGGGAGCGTGGTCTTGACGCCATCGACGACGAACTCGTCGATCGAGCGGCGCAGGCGCTGCAGGCATTCGTGGCGCGTGCGGCCGTAGACGATCAGCTTGCCGATCAGGCTGTCGTAGTAGGGCGGGATCGAATAGCCCTGATAGACCGCCGAATCCACGCGCACGCCGACGCCGCCGGCAGGGTGGTAGAAGCTGATCTTGCCCGGCGAGGGGGTGAAGGTCTGCGGGTCTTCCGCGTTGATGCGCACTTCGATGGCGTGGCCATAGAACTGCACGTCCTTCTGCCTGATCGAGAGCTTTTCGCCCGAAGCGACGCGGATCTGTTCGTAGACGATGTCGATGCCGGTGATGCGCTCGGTAACCGGGTGCTCCACCTGCAGGCGCGTGTTCATTTCGATGAAATAGAACTCGCCGTTCTCGTAGAGGAACTCGATCGTGCCGGCGCCGGAATACTTGAGCTTGCGCATGGCCGCGGCGCAGATTTCGCCGATTTCCTCGCGCTGTTCGGGCGGCACGCTCGGTGCGCTGGCTTCTTCCCAGACCTTCTGGTGGCGGCGCTGCAGCGAGCAGTCGCGCGTACCCAGATGCACCGCGTTGCCCTGGCCGTCGCCCATCACCTGGACTTCGATATGGCGCGGCTTGGCGAGATACTTCTCGATATAGACCGAGTCATTGCCGAAGGCGGCCTTGGCCTCCGAGCGGGCGGTGGCGAGAGCCACGCCGATATCGAGCTCGGTATGGGCCACCTTCATGCCGCGACCGCCGCCGCCGGCGGTAGCCTTGATGAGCACGGGGTAGCCGATCTTGGCGGCGAGCACCTTGGCCTCGGCCTCGGTCTTCACTTCGCCTTCCGAGCCCGGAACCACGGGAATGCCAAGCTCCACCGCCGTCTTCTTGGCGGTGATCTTGTCGCCCATGATCTCGATATGGTGCGCCGAGGGGCCGATGAAGGTGATCTTGTGCTCGTTGAGAATCTGCGCGAAGCGCGCGTTCTCGGAGAGGAAGCCGTAGCCCGGATGCACGGCGTCGGCGCCGGTGATCTCACAGGCGGCCATGATCTGGGGGATGTTGAGATAGCTGTCGCGTGCCGGGGGCGGGCCGATGCAGACGCTCTCGTCGGCAAGGCGCACATGCATGGCGTTCGCGTCGGCGGTCGAGTGGACAGCCACGGTCTGGATACCCAGTTCCTTGCAGGCGCGCAGGATGCGGAGCGCGATCTCGCCGCGATTGGCGATCAGGACCTTGGAGAACATTCTGAGCGGCCTCCGCCTTACTCGATGACGATCAGCGGCTGACCATATTCGACAGGCTGGGCGTCTTCCACGAGGATGCGCGTGACGGTGCCGGAGCGATGGGCCGGAATCTGGTTCATGGTCTTCATCGCTTCGATGATCACGACCGTCTGGCCTTCGGAAACCTTGGTGCCGACTTCGACGAACGGAGAGGCGCCCGGCTCGGCCGCGCGGTAAGCGGTGCCAACCATCGGGGAGGTAAGGGTGCCGGGGTTGGAGGTGAGGTCCTCGACGGCGGGAGCCGCAGCCGGCACGGAACCGGCCGGAACGGCGGCCTGCGGCGCGGCAACCATCGGGGCCGGCGCATAGGCGGGAGCGGCGACCTGCACCATTTCCTTGGCGAAGGAGCGCGTCACGCGGACGCGGAAATCATCCTGCTCGATCTCGATTTCGGCGAGATTTTCCTTGTTGAGCAGTTCGGCAATGGTGCGGATCAGATCCTGGTCCACCTGGGATGCCTTGGTCATGTTATTGTTCTCCTTCGGCAACGCGAAAGTCAGAGTTTCTCGGCGAGGGCAGCCAGCGCGTAGCGGTAGCCCGAGGCGCCCAGCCCGCAGATGACCCCTAGAGCCACCGACGATACGTACGAATGATGGCGGAAAGGTTCGCGCGTGTGGATGTTGGTTAAATGAACCTCGATGGTCGGCAGGCCCACGGCGCGCAGTGCGTCGTGGATGGCGACCGAGGTGTGTGAATAGGCGGCAGGGTTGATGACGATGCCATCGGCCGTCCTGCGCGCGTCCTGGATCCAGGTAACCAGTTCGCCCTCGGAATTGGTCTGCCGGAAATCCAGCGCAAGCCCGAGCGACTTGGCCTCTTCCTTGCAGAGCTTTTCGATATCGGCGAGGGTCTGCGAACCATAGGTACCGGGCTCACGGGTGCCCAGGAGATTAAGGTTCGGCCCGTTGAGGACGAGTACGCGTTTTGCCATGATTGTTGGGTTTTGCCCTGTCGCCCGTGCTGACGCAAGCTGCACTATACGAAATGCACGGAAAAGGCAAAGCCGGCCGCGCTATCAGCCGCTGGTGCAGACCGTGTCGCCGCAGGCACGCATATTGGCGATCCGGCCGCGCAATTCGTCCAGTCCGATGGCACCCGGGATCAGCTCGTTGCCGATGATATAGGTCGGCGTGCCGGTGATGTTGAGCGACTTGGCCAGCCGGTAATTGCGCTCGAGCGCGCCGCTGACGTCTTCGTCACCCATCTTGAGCGCAAGGTCGACCTTGCTCATGCCCAGCTTCTGCGCCTCTTCGAGAGCCGTGTCGCCGGTCACCTTGCCGCGCGAGGAGAAGAGGGCCTGGTGGAAGGTCCAGTAGTCGACCTTCTTGTCCTTGCCCACCAGCACCGCGACACGCGCCGCGTCGACGGATTCCTTGGAGAGGATCGGGAATTCCTTGAGGATGACCTTGAGGTTGGGATCCTCGGCGAGGAGCGTCGCCAGGTCGGGCAGGGCGCTGCGGCAATAGCCGCAATTGTAGTCGAACATCTCGACCAGCGTCACGTCGCCGTTCGGGTTGCCCAGCACCACGTGATCCGGGTCGTTGTAGATGGCGTCGCTCATCTGAGCGAGCATGGTCTTGGCCTTGTCGCGCTGCTCTGCGCGCAGCTGCGTATCGAGCGCCTCGGAAACCCGCTGCAGGATGCGCGGATTGCCCATCAGGTAGGTCTCGATCATCGGATTGAGCTTGTCCTGGTCGATGGACGCCGTCTCGACCGGTGCGGGCGTTGCCGTCTCGCGCTCCTTGAGCATGTCCTCGACGACTGAGCGGATTGCGGCCGTATCGGTCGTCGCCGGCTTGTTCCAGAGCGATACCGCCAGTCCGCCACCCAATATGCCGACAAGGGCAACCAGCGCGAAGGTTAGGCGGGACATCGGCAACAACTCCATGAATCGACAGGGCGACTGATAGCAGGTTTGCCGGCAATCGGTCACCCGCCCCTCAATGAAGCCATCAATTCTTGTTGAGGCAAGAGCCGCAGCGCCTCCACCCTTGATCCGCCGCCCGTCCTCAGGCAGACCATCCCGGCAAACCGGAACACCCCATGACCAGCACCGCGCCCGATATCGGCCTCAAGCCCTTCCACGCCATGGAGATGGTTTCGCTCGCCCAGGAGATCGAGGCGTCGGGCCGCAGCGTCTGTCACCTCGAAGTGGGCGAGCCCGCCGCGCCGCCGGCCCCTCGCGTCATCGAGGCCGTCCGCGCCGCCCTTCCGCAGCCACAGCGCTACACGGCCTCCAAGGGACTTATCGAACTGCGCGAGGCCCTGGCGCACTATTACGAGTCCCAGCACGGGGTTAGCGCCGATCCTCAATCCATGATGGTAACGATGGGGTCGTCCTCCGGCTTCATCCTCGCCTTCCATGCCGCCTTCCGGCCCGGTGCGAAGATCGCTGTCACGCGTCCCGGCTATCCGGCCTATCTCAACACGCTCGACGGTCTCGGCTTTCGCGCCGTCGAAATCCCGCTCGCCGCCGCCTCCGGCTGGCGGCTGACCGCCGCCGACATCGAAGCCGCCTATCGCGTCGAGCCCTTCGAGGGACTGCTCTTTGCCAGTCCCGCCAATCCCACCGGCGCCGCCGTCGACCGTCAGGGCCTCAAGGAGATCATCGATGCCTGCGCGCGGCTCGGCGTGCGGTTCATCTCCGACGAAATATATCACGGCCTCGACTATCGCGGCCCTTCGGTCAGCGCGCTCGAACTCACGGGCGACGCCATCGTCATCAACAGCTTCTCGAAATATTATTGCATGACCGGCTGGCGGGTCGGCTGGATGGTCCTGCCGCCCGACCTCATCCGCCGCGCCGAGATGCTGCAGCAGAACTTCTTCATCTCCGCGCCCACGCTCAGCCAGATCGGCGCGACCGTCGCCCTCGGCGAACGCGACTATTCCGAAGAGCAGAAGGCACGCTACGCCGCCAACCGCACGCTCATCAACAAGGGCCTGCGCGAACTCGGTCTCGACACCGGCCATGAAGCCGAGGGCGCATTCTACGCCTATGCCGATGTCAGCCGCTTCACCAACGATTCCCTGGCCTTCAGCAAGGAGCTGCTCAACCAGGCCGCCGTCGCCGCCACCCCTGGCATCGACTTCGACCGCGTCAACGGCAACCGCTTCGTACGCTTCTCCTATGCCGGCTCCGCTGAAACGATCGAAGAGGCGCTGACCCGGATGAGCCATTTCCTCTCGACGCGCTAACCCGGCGAGATCGCGCCCCGTCACTCTCTCCTCTTGAGGGAGAGAGTGCCCGAAGGGCGGGCGAGGGGGCCAGCATCGCGGCCCTCACGTCACCTCACCGCGGATTCGCCGCCCGAACAAACGGCCGCAGCCGGTGCCCATCGGGGTCCGCGGCCACGAAGGTGTAGCCGAAATCCATGTCCGTCGGCTCCTGCTCGATCTTGAGACCGAGAGTCTTCCAGGCCTCGTAAGTCCTTAGCAGCTCGTCGTTATCGGCGATCGTGAACGACAGCTCACTTCCCCCGGCGGGCCTCGGCGCCGGGACCATCTCGTCGGCCAGCCACAGGCCGACCTTGAGCCCCGTCGGCAGCGCGTAGAGTACGAAGGTCTCGGAGTTCTCGACCGGCTCCGCTCCAAGGATGCGCGAATAGAGTTTAGCGCTCTCCCGCGGGTTCTTCACCGCCAGCAGCACGTAGTTGAGGACTGACATCTGTTCTCTCCATCTGGTTGATGGAGCAACGCTAATCGCCGTCGCTGACAGTTTCCGGCAGTGGCCTCAAGTCCCGCTGTCGGGCGGAATACCCTGCGTCTGCCGCCATTCCTTGAGCAGCACCGCGCGTCGTCGCGGATAGCCGTCTTCCGTCGCCGTGACGCCCTGGATGCGGTCGGTGCGGAAATGCCGGAAGTCTCCCCGCAGCTCGCACCAGGCGACCACGATCCGCACATGCTCGAAAAAGCCGATGGCGAACGGCCAGATCGTCCGCTCGACGTCGCCATAGGTGATGACCAGCTTGTGCTCCCGCCGGATCGCCTCGCGGATCAGCCCGGCATCGACCAGTGACACGTGCTCCGTCCGTGGCCCCACAAGCAGCGTCGCTGCCTCAACCTCGTCGCGCAGTTCAGCCGGTAGCACCGCCGCGATCTTGGCCAATGCGTCGGCTGCCGCTGCCCCGAGCCCGGCATCATCAGCTCGCCGCGCCACCCAGCGCGAGCCGAGCACCAGTGCCTCGAGCTCTTCTGTCGAGAACATCAGCGGGGGCAGGGTGAAGCCCGGGCGAAGCACGTAGCCCAGTCCCGGCTCGCCTTCGATATTGGCGCCCTGGCCCTGCAGCGTAGCGATGTCGCGGTAGAACGTGCGCATCGAGACGCCCAGCTCATTGGCCAGCACATGCCCCGGCACCGGATTGCGGTGGCGGCGCAGGATCTGCAACAGGTCAAGAAGGCGTTCGGTGCGCGACAAGGCTTGGGTCTCGATGAGCCGCAAACCTAGCACGGCCCCACAATGAACAAGGGGCGAAATCCTGCGATTTCGCCCCTCGAAACTATCGCTATGTCAGGCGCTCAGTTTCCGAAGAACCCGCGCTGCCACCAGCCGGCCTTCTTCTTGGGCGGCTCTTCGGTGGATGCGGCTTCCGGCGCGGCCGAGCTCACGATGATCTCGTCGGGCGGCAAGGTCTTCTTGCGGCTCTTCTTTTCCGGCTCCGCGGGCGCCTCGGCCACGGGTTCAGCCGCAGGCTCGGGCGCTGCTTCGGTCACGGCGGGAGCCGCTGCGACTTCTTCGGCGGCAGCCGGCTTCTTGCGGGCGCGAGTACGCTTCGGCTTGGCCTCGGCGGGCGCTTCTTCGGCAGTGGCAGCTTCCGGAGCCGGAGCAGGGGCAGGAGCGGCCTCGGCCGGTGCCTCTTCGGCGGCCGGTGCGGCCTTCTTGCGAGTGCGGGTGCGCTTGGGCTTTTCGGTCACGGCCTCTTCGGCCGGTGCTTCGGCGGCTGCCACGGGTTCCGGGGCAGGGGCGGCGGCCGGCGCTTCGGCCACTTCCACCACCGCGACTTCCTCGGCGGCTACGGCCTCGACGGCCTCGCCTTCAGCTCCCTCATCGGCGCCATTGGCCTCGATGTGTTCGCCGTTCTCGCGACGGTTGCGGCGACCACCGCGGCGGCCACGACGGCGACGCTTGCGCGGCTCGCCATTCTCGTCGCGCGCGGCGCCATTGGCAGCTTCCTGGGAAGCGCCTTCCTCGCCTTCGTCTTCCTCACCCTCGGCATCGCTGTCCTGGCTGTCCTGAGCCGGGCGCGGCTGCTGGGGCTGACGCTCGCCTTCGGGGCGGTCACCACCACGACGGCGGCGACGACGGCGACGGCGCGAATCCCCATCGGCATCGGAGGAGCGGGCCGAGACTTCCTCGCCCTCGGAGACCGTTTCCTCGATCTCTTCTTCCTCGTCCTCGACGAATTCTTCCATCGCGGCGGTGTCGACGCGCACGTGTTCGGTGCCGTTGGTGGCCTGCTCGCTATAGTGATGGACGCGGGTTTCGCCCTTCTCGATGTTGAACTGCGTACCGGTCAGCTTGGCGTCGGCAGTGATCGTGATCGAGAGGTGATACTTGGCTTCGAGCGCAGTCAGCGTATCGCGCTTGGTGTTGAGGATGTAGAGGGCCACATCCATCGGCACGCGCACGTTGATCGACTGGCCGGGGCGGCGCAGCACGGTGTCCTCGACATGGCGCATGACCATCAGGGCCACGCTCTCGACCGAGCGGATGAGGCCCGTGCCTTCGCAGAGCGGGCACTTGTGGGTCGAGCTCTCGACGACGCCGAAGCGGATGCGCTGGCGGCTCATTTCCATCAGGCCGAAATGGCTGATGCGGCCGACCTGGATGCGCGCGCGGTCGTTCTTGAGGCAATCCTTGAGCTTGCGCTCAACCGCCCGGTTGGAGCGGTTCTCGACCATGTCGATGAAGTCGATGACGATGAGGCCGGCCAGGTCGCGCAGGCGCAGCTGGCGCGCGATTTCCTCGGCCGCTTCCAGGTTCGTCTGGAGCGCCGTGTCCTCGATATTGTGTTCCTTGGTGGCGCGGCCCGAGTTCACGTCGATCGAAACCAGGGCTTCGGTCGGGTTGATCACGAGATAGCCGCCCGAGGGCAGGGTGACCTGCGGGGAGAACATGGCATCGAGCTGGTTCTCCACATTGTACTTGGAGAACAGCGGCTGATCTTCCCGGTATTGCTGCACGTTCTTGGCGTGCGAGGGCATGATCATGCGCATGAAGTCCTTGGCTTCGCGGTAGGCGTTGTCGCCTGCCACCAGCACTTCATCGATGTCCTTGTTGTAGAGGTCGCGGATGGTCCGCTTGATGAGCGAGCCTTCCTCGTAGACGAGGCAGGGCGCCTGGCTGCGCAGGGTGAGGTTGCGCACGTTTTCCCAGAGCCGCAGCAGGTATTCGTAGTCGCGCTTGACCTCGGCCTTGGTGCGCGAGGCACCGGCCGTGCGCAGGATCACGCCCATGCCCTGCGGCACGTCGAGATCGGCGGTGATTTCCTTGAGGCGCTTGCGGTCGGCAGCGTTGGTGATCTTGCGGGAGATGCCGCCGCCACGGGCGGTATTGGGCATCAGCACCGAATAGCGGCCGGCGAGCGAAAGGTAGGTGGTGAGGGCCGCGCCCTTGTTGCCGCGCTCTTCCTTGACCACCTGCACCAGCATCACCTGGCGGCGCTTGATGACTTCCTGGATCTTGTACTTGCGCGCATTGTTGCTGCGCCGGCGCTCGGGAACTTCTTCCTCGACCGCATCGCCGCCACCGACGCTCTCGACCGGCTCGTTGGAGACGGGAGCCTCCTCGATATGGCTGTGCGAGCCTTCCATATCCTGCGTGTCCGTCTCGGCGTCAGGTTCGCTGACGCCGGCCGGCAGGCTGATCGAATCCTCCGCGGCGGCCTCGGCGGCTGCAGCGCTGTCTTCGTGCTCGTGGTGGTCGTCCTCGTGTTCCTCATCGCGCAGCAGGGCTTCGCGGTCGGCTACGGGGATCTGGTAGTAGTCAGGGTGGATTTCGCTGAAAGCCAGGAAGCCGTGACGGTTCCCGCCATACTCGACGAACGCCGCCTGCAACGACGGCTCCACTCGGGTAACCTTGGCGAGGTAGATATTCCCCCGCAACTGCTGCCTCTGGGCAGACTCGAAATCGAACTCTTCGAGCCGATTTCCGCTAGTGACTACAACGCGCGTTTCTTCCGGGTGGATGGCATCCACCAGCATTCTCTTTGTTGGCATAAAGTGTAGCTCCGCGCCTTCGCGCGCCAACAGCGAAGGGCCGGCGCGCCGGCAACCTCCGTGCAGCGCCATGCGAGGCGAATGGTCCTGTGGGTGTGGCGCCAAATGCGAAATCGAGTCTGGCACCGCTGGTTTGACGGATGGTCAAGGCCGAAAAGAGGGGCATGACAAGTGCGCAACCGTTGTCGGTGATTGCGTCGCGTGCTGTCCGCCCTATGGCCATATGACCTCTTCCTAGTGGGCTGGCCGAGGACCTGTCACGGGTCATGGCCGCCGTCCGGTCCGCAGGGAACCGAAATTCGTAAGTGAAGCTAAAGCCGCCGCTTTTTGTGTTTCTCCGGCAGCAACGGGCGATTCGACCCGAAATGTTCAACCGAATGAAACACTCGCTTCAAAGACTAGCCTTTAGGGGTGTTGCAACCAATTGGCAACAGGAAACTCGAAACGGCGGGAAACCCCGACTTTTCCACCGGCCATTCTGTTGCGCGGGGCTGAAAAAGAGGCTTAACAACCGGTAACGCCGCAGAATCGCCTTTCCCTTGGGCGATGTCCTCGCCTGCATATAGGGAGCGTTGGCCACTTGTTCAAATCCGCCGTAATTGCGGCTGTCGCGCTGCTGATCACCGCCGTTTCCGCCTTCGCGCAGGAACCGCCGGCCAATCCGCTCCCCGAAGTGCTCGATGCCCGCGTCTCCACGACGCCGCAGCGCGCCCGTCTGGTGCTCGATCTTGCGGCGCCGACGCAGTTTGCCATCGTCTCGCTCGACAATCCCAACCGCATCGCCATCGACGTCAAGGCGTCCGGGCTCGAGTTCACCGAGCTCACCCCGGTCGCCGGCGAGGGCATCGTGGCCTCCTACAATGTCGAGATGGCCGAGTCGGGCAGGGCGCGTACCACGCTGACGCTTTCCGCCCCCGCCCAGGTGCAGCAGGCCTATGTCCTCGATCCCTTCGCCGATCAGCCCGCGCGGCTCGTCGTCGATATCATTCCGATGGACCCGGCCGGCTTTGCCGCCAAGGTGGCCGCGGACCTGGCGGCCTCCACCGTCAAGCAGCAGGCCGACATGGCGGCAGACGAGCCCACGCGCCCCGGCGCCTCCAATATCGAGGCCAAGACGCGGCCGCTCGTCGTCATCGATCCGGGCCATGGCGGCGTCGATAGCGGCGCGCGCGGTCCCGATGGCGTCATGGAAAAGGACCTTGTCCTTGCCTTCGCGCTCAAGCTCCAGGACCTTCTCACCGAGTCCGGCCGGTTCGACGTGGCGTTGACGCGCGAAGATGACAGCTTCCTCAAGCTCGAGGACCGCGTGGCGCTGGCGCGCCAGAACAAGGCGGACCTTTTCATCTCGATCCATGCCGACAGCTTCCAGCAGCCCGATATCCGCGGCCTGAGCGTCTATACCCGTGACGAGAACGCCACCGACGTGCTCGATCGCGTGCTGGCCGATACCGAGAACAAGGCCGATATCATCGCCGGCCTCGCTCCCCCCGAAAGCGCGACGTCTGTCGTCGATCTTCTCGTCGATCTCATGCGCCGCGAAATGCGCCGGCAATCCTACGAGGCGGCGCAATCGATCGTGCACCAGGTCGAACCCAGCGTGGCGCTGCGCAAATTCCCGGTGCGTCAGGCGAACTTCCTCGTGCTGCAGGCGCCGGATGTGCCCTCGATTCTGGTCGAACTGGGTTTCCTCTCCAATGCCCATGACATCGCCAATCTCCAGCAATCCGGCTGGCAGGATCGGACGGCCGAGGCCGTGGCGCGCGGCATTTCGGCCTATTTCGATGAACTGGCGCAGGGCAACGAGCAGGCGAGCGCCGAAAAGTGATCGGCATTTTCCTGCGCCCGGGGGCATCGTTACACAATTGCCACAGCGTCGCGTGCCGCGCGTCTGCTATGATTCCTGAACTAAATCAGGCGGCTCCGCAGGGCGTCGCACCTATTCGGATAAGGTACTGATGCTCCGCTTGCTCGGCTGGATGTTCGGTTTCGCAGTCTTCTGCGCGTTCGGCCTCATCGTCGTGGCCGTCGTCTATCTGCAGAACCTCACCAACGATCTGCCGGACTATACGATCCTCAAGGACTACCAGCCGCCCGTCACGACGCGCGTTCACGCCGCCGACGGCACGCTCCTGGCCGAATATGCCCGCGAGCGCCGGCTCTTCCAGCCGATCGAAACCATCCCGGCGCCGGTGATCCAGGCCTTCATCTCGGCCGAAGACAAGGATTTCTATTCCCATAACGGCATCGCGCTCGATGGCATCATCCGCGCCCTGCGCGACAACCTCATGGCGCGCGCCGAGGGCAATACGGCCATCCAGGGCGGCGGTTCGTCCATCACCCAGCAGGTGGCCAAGAACTTCCTGCTGACCTCCGAACAGACCTGGGATCGAAAGATCCAGGAAGCGCTGCTGGCCATCCGCATCGAGGCGACCTTCTCCAAGGACAAGATTCTCGAGCTCTACCTCAACGAAATCTTCCTCGGCCTCAATTCCTATGGCGTTGCCGCGGCCGCGCTCAACTACTTCGACAAGGCGCTCTACGACCTCAAGCTCTCGGAAGTCGCCTATCTCGCCGCGCTCCCCAAGGGCCCCAACAATTACCACCCGTTCCGCCGGCCCAAGCAGGCCATCGAGCGCCGCAACTGGGTGCTCGATCGCATGGCCGAGAACGGCTACATCACCGTGGCGCAGGCCGAAGAGGCCAAGAAGGACCCGCTCAACGTGGTTCCGCGCGCCTCGGGCAGCCAGGTCTATTCGGCCGAGTATTTCACCGAGGAAGTCCGTCGGCAGCTCGCCTCGATGTATGGCGAGGAGCAGCTCTATGGCGGCGGCCTGTCGGTGCGCACCACGCTCGTGCCCAAGCTCCAGGAATATGCGCGCAAATCGCTCATGGATGGGCTGATCGGCTTCGATCACCTCAAGGGTTATCGCGGTCCGGTCGCGAGCATCGAGCTCGATGGCGACTGGGGCGCCGACGTCTACAAGATCGTCCCCCTGCGCGACGTGCCCGAATGGCAGCTCGGCGTGGTCCTACAGATGGGCGACAACGACGCCACGATCGGCCTGCGTCCCGGCACCAATATCGATGGCGGCATGATGCCCGACCGGGTCACCGGCCAGCTCGCCGGCCCCGATACGAAGTGGATCAGCAAGAAGCTCTCGAGCATCCTCAATGTCGGCGACGTGGTCTATGTCTCCCCGGTCGACGGCAAGGCCGGCAACTACAAGCTCGAGCAGGTGCCCGAGATCGAGGGCGCGCTCGTCGCCATGGATCCGCGCACCGGGCGCGTGCTCGCCATGGTCGGCGGCTTCTCCTTTGCAGAATCCGAGTTCAACCGCGTGACCCAGGCGCTGCGGCAGCCCGGCTCCTCGTTCAAGCCCATCGTCTATTCGGCCGCGCTGGACAACGGCTACACGCCGGCCTCGATCATCCTCGATGCCCCCGTCGAGATCGTCAACGGCGACGGCAGCGTCTGGCGGCCCGAGAACTACGCCCAGCGCTTCTACGGCCCACAGACGCTGCGCCGCGGCATCGAGAACAGCCGTAACGTCATGACCGTGCGCCTCGCCAAGGATATCGGCATGCCGCTCATCGCCGAATATGCGCGGCGCCTGGGCGTCTACGACAATCTCACCCCGGTTCTCGCCATGGCGCTCGGCGCCGGTGAAACCACCGACATGCGCATGACCGCGGCCTATGCGACCATCGCCAATGGCGGCCGCAAGATCGTGCCGACCCTCATCGACCGCATCCAGGATCGCTACGGCAAGACCGTCTACCGCCACGACCAGCGCATCTGCGACGGCTGCAACGCCGCCTCATGGGCCGGCCAGCAGGAGCCGCTGATCGTGGACAATCGCGAGCAGGTGCTCGATCCGATGACGGCCTACCAGATCACGTCGATGATGGAAGGCGTCGTGCAGCGGGGCACCGGCACCTATGCCAAGCGCCTCAATCGTCCCGTCGCCGGCAAGACCGGCACGACCAACGACTACAAGGACGCCTGGTTCGTCGGCTTCACGCCCGAGCTCGCCGTCGGCGTCTATATGGGCTACGACCGCCCGCGCTCGATGGGTGGCGCCTCGACCGGCGGCGAAGTGGCGACGCCGATCTTCACCGAATTCATGGAGAACGCGCTACGCGGCACTCCGCCTACGCCTTTCAACGAGCCGCCCGGCATGCACGAGGTCTGGATCAACCAGGCGACCGGCGTGCAGACCGGTGGCGGCGGTGTGCTCGAAGCCTTCAAGCCCGGCAGCGGCCCGAACCTTGCGACCTCCGTGGTCGGCGTCGGTGTCGACTACAGCCAGCAGCGCACTGGCGATCTCCAGCCCGAACCGGGCTACGACCCCAACCAGCCGGTCGGCGCCGCAGGAATGTTCTGACGTGGCTTTCGTCACCTATCCGCATCCCGTCCTCGCCCAAAAGGGCGAGGCGACCAAGGTTGATGCCACGCTCCTCGCCATCGGCGAACGCCTGCGTGCCGCTGCGATCGACGCCCGCGCCTATGGCCTTGCCGGCGCCCACATCGGCGAAGCCGCGCCTGTCATCGTCCTCAATGTCGCGCCCGACGCCCCGAAAGCCGACTACCGCCTCTTCTTTAATCCTCGCGTCTCCGCCGTCGCCGACGAGGTCGAATCCGGCACGGAAGGCTCCGTCTCGTTGCCCGGCGTCGAAGTCTCCGTCGAACGTCCTGTCTGGGCCGAGATCGCCTACGAGGATGCCGATGGGGCAGGGCGTACGGAACGGTTCGAGGGGTTCCTCGCCCGCTGTGCGCTGCACGAAATCGACCAGGTCGACGGCGTCTTCTTCCTCGATCGCCTGTCGCGGCTCAAGCGCGACATGGTGCTCAAGAAGTTCTTGAAGCGGCAGCGTCTGGGTTGATCGCGGCCGCGGTCTCGCCTAGATGACAGCTCGAAGAGAGAGAAACAGGACTGCAAATGCGCGCGGAAATGGAAAAGGTCATCGGCGAGATCGAGCAGGTGGTAAGCCTGCTGAGGAGGCATCTTTGACTGGGATACTGCCCAGCCTCGCCTAGACGAACTCAACGCCCGATCCGAATCCCCGGACTTCTGGAACGACCCTGAAAAGGCTCGCGAACTCATGCGCCAGCGCGATGAGCTCGACGTGCAGATCAAGGCGGTCAAGGAGCTGGAGAACGGCATCCGGGACAACAGCGAACTGATCGAGATGGGCGAAGCCGAAGGCGACGCCGAGATCGTCTCGGAGGCCGAGAAGGCCCTGTTCGCCCTGCGTGACATCGCTCACCGCCGCCAGATCGAGACGCTGCTCTCGGGCGAAGCTGATGCCAACGACGCCTATCTCGAAATCCATTCGGGCGCCGGCGGCACGGAAAGCCAGGATTGGGCCTCGATGCTCCTGCGCATGTATACGCGCTGGGCCGAACGCCGCGACTTCAAGGTCGAGACCATGGAATTCCATGCCGGCGAAGAGGCGGGCATCAAGTCTGCCACGCTCAAGATCACGGGCCACAATGCCTATGGCTGGCTCAAGACCGAGAGCGGCGTGCACCGTCTGGTCCGCATCTCGCCCTACGATTCGCAGGCGCGCCGGCACACGAGCTTTTCGAGCGCGTGGGTCTTTCCGGTGGTCGATGATACCATCGACATCCAGATCAACGAGGCCGACCTCAAGGTCGACACCTATCGTTCGTCCGGCGCCGGCGGCCAGCACGTCAACACGACGGACTCGGCCATCCGTATCACGCACGTTCCCTCGGGGATCGTCGTGGCCTGCCAGCAGGAACGCAGCCAGCACAAGAACCGTGCAACGGCCATGAACATGCTCAAGGCGCGGCTTTATGAAGTCGAGCTGCAGAAGCGGGAAGAGGCGGCCAATGCCGCGGCGGCCAACAAGACCGATATCGGCTGGGGCCACCAGATCCGTTCCTACGTCCTGCAGCCTTACCAGATGGTCAAGGACCTGCGCACGGGCGTGGAAAGCACCCAGCCCTCCGTGGTGCTGGACGGCGACCTCGATCCCTTCATGGAAGCCTCGCTCGCCGCAAGGCTGGATGGCGCAGCGAACGCGTAAGACCCGAATTTGAGGATGTTGGCGGTGCTCTGCCGCCGACATCCGCCGATCTCAAACCGCAGCAAACTGCTGCAATCGCGTCCCGACATTGAGAAACTGCTGCGGGTTCACCGCGTTCTCATCGCGCCGTACCTCGAAGTGCAGATGGGGCCCGGTCGAGCGTCCGGTCGAACCCACCTTGGCAATCGGCGAACCCGTCGCCACCACCTGGCCCTCCTTCACGAGGAAGGCCGAAAGGTGCGCGTAGCGCGTAACCAGCCCGTTGCCGTGGTCGATCTCGACCATGTTGCCATAGCCTGATTGCTGCCCGACGAACGTCACTTTTCCCGCGCCGGCGCTGAGCACCGACGTCCCTGACGGCGCCGGAAAGTCGATACCCGAGTGGAACGCCGACCGGCCCGTAAACGGATCGCGCCGATTGCCGAAGGTCGAGCTCTGGCGCAATACCCCGTCGAACGGCTTGTGCACGGGTGCTGCGTCGATGGCCTCGCGCGCCGATTTGAAGCGGAGCAGGGCGGACATCACCGTATTGGCATCATCCACCAGGTCGTCGCTCTGTGCGCCCGCAACTGGCGGCAAAAGCGGCCCGCCGACAGCATCCTCGGTGAAGTTCGGCTTGATACCGATACCCTGCAATTCCGTCACGATGGCATCGGTCGATTGCGTGGCCGATTGCGAGATCGAAGCCAGCACCGTGCGCGATTCATCGAGCATCTGCAGAACGTTGGACGCAGCCGCAGCTGCCTGTTCTTCCGTAGTCCCGGCCAGAACAGGGCTTGCAGGGGCAGGCAGGGAGGCGTTCTGCACCGGCGCAGCGGTCGTCAGCCCCAGCTCGTTGGCCTTCTCGGCGAGCGCCTTCACGTATTGATGCTGCTCGGTCAGCACTTCCTGCTGCTGGGTGATTTCCTGAAGCTGCAGGTTGATGTCGCCCGCCTGGGCGTAGTTGCGCGAATGCAGCCGGTCGACTTCGAGGCGGAGCTGCGCCACGCGCTCCTCATAGGCTGAAATGACCTGACCGTTTTGGCCGTTGATGATGGCGGAGATGTCGGGGCTCATGAGGAAGCCCACCAGCGTCAGGGCGTTGGTCGCCAGGAGCCCGGCAACGAGGCAGTAGAACAGGCGAGGGCTGATGCCCGCCTCGTTCTTTTTCGGGCCGGCATCCTTCCTGGATCGACCGAAGCGCTTCGCATGGGTTTCTTCCCGCACGCGCCAATCTCCCGCACGCATACTGAATACATGCGTCAGGATCGCAAATCATGGTTAATGAATGCGAAATCAGGCCTTGGCGTTGAGCGCCCGGGCGGCTTCCAGCACTTCGTCAGCGTGGCCCTTCACGCGCTTGACCGTCCAGATATTGGCAATCTTGCCGTCAGGACCGACAAGTATCGTCGTCCGCACGAGTCCCAGATATTCGCGTCCGAAGGTTTTCTTGGGCTGCCAGAGGTCGAAGGCGGCGATGGCCTTGTGGTCGGGATCGGCGCCCAGGATCGGCTTGAGGTCGTATTTCGCCCGGAAGCGGGCATGGCTGGCGACTGAATCTTCAGAAATTCCGACCAGCTTGGTATTAGCCGCAGAAAATTCGTCGGCGAGACGGCTGAATTCGACGTTTTCGTTCGTGCAAGTCTCGGTATCGTCGGTGCCGTAGAAGTAAAGCACGACGGCGCTGCCTTTATTGGCGGAGAGACGGAAAGGCGCTCCGCCATCGGTATCGATCTCGAAATCAGGAGCCTTGGAGCCAATTGCGATCGCTGACATGGTCGATTTCTCCTAAATCCCCTTGAAGACAGGCAAAACGGGGTGTTGATGCCATATTCGAGCCAGTATCATCGGGCAAGTGGCGGCTTGCACCGGTTGATTCTCGGCGGTGGACCCAGACACTCCACCACTAGCGGCCGGGCATTGAGTCGGAAACCAGTGAACGCAATCAGTCAGGCAAGCCCCCCGCGCACGCGGTCTATGCCGCGTTCGGCGGCGAAAGCCTGTGTCTGGATTTTCGGCATTCCCGCTGCGCTGTTCATCCTGCTCTATCTGGTTCTGCTGGTCACCCCCATTCCGCTGCCTTTTGCCCGCGAGCCGGTCAGGGCCGCGCTCATGGCCGCGTTGCCGGAGGGCGCCGAGCTTGAACTCGGTGATATGGGCCTTGCGCTCGAAAACGCAGTCGTGCCCGTGCTCAAGTTCTCGCCGGTCACCTATCGTGACACCAAGTCCGGCGGCAAGGTGAGCATGGAAGCGCTCGATGTCGGCTTCTCGCCGTTCCGCGCGCTCCTCGGCCAGCCCGGCGCCAGCATCACCATCGTGCGCCCGCACATCCAGATGGTGCAGGACCTGCTCGGCCCGCGCCTGAGCACGTTCGAATTCGTGGATGATGCAAAGGGTGGTCCCACCACCGTGCGCGTCCTCGAAGGCACCGATGCCTTTCCCAAGGTCGGCATTTCGGCCGACGGCGTGGGCGTCCATGGCGACATTCCGGACTCAGCTTCCGGCGGCATCCGCTCGGATAATGACTGGCTGATCTATAACCTCGAGGCAGCCGAGGCGAGCCTGGCTGACGTCGTCAAGCAGGCGCAGGACGGCGTCTTCTCGCGCCTCGTCGTCAAGGACGGCGTCATGGACATGAACGATTCCGTCTATGGTCTGTTCCGTCAGTTCCAGAACATCAATTTCGACGTCGCCCCGCGCGCCAATGGCCGCGAGACCGTGGGCAATTTCTCCGCCTCGCTCGGCGGCCGCAAGATGGCCGGCAGCATTTCGCGCGTGGTCGACGAGGATGGTCGTGCCCATCTCAATGCCGATGTCGGCAATATCGACTTTGCCTCGATCATGCCCTTCATCGATGACCCGGAAAGCCTCATGGCCATCCGCGGCGCGGGCGCGCTTTCCGTCGATGTCGATTTCGACGCCGCGTCCGGCAAGGTCACCGGCGGCAAGTTCCATATCGACATGACCGGCACGGATCTGCGCGTCGACAAGGACTATTTTCCCGTCGCCAGCTCCATAATGGAGGTCACCTGGACGCCGGAGACCGGCCAGTTCCAGCTCGCCGATTCGGAGCTGCGCATCGGCCAGAGTTCGACCAAGCTCTCCGGCGTCTTCGTGCTGGGCATGGACAAGACCTATGGCCCGACCGTCGGCATTTCCCTCACCGCCAAGGATGTGAGCCTGCGACCCGACGACATGGAGGCCGCGCCGGCGCCGTTCGAGGAAATGTCCTTCACCGGCTGGTCCGCGCCACTCTATGGCGCGCTGGGCATCGACCAGTTGGCCGCAAAGAAGGGCGATGGGCGAGTCGCCGTCACGGGGCGCCTCGACATGTTGCGCGCCGGCATCGGCATCGACCTGACGGTTGCCGGCGAAAAGGTCGAGGCCGACGACGTCAAGCGCCTCTGGCCCTATTTCCTCGCGGAGGATTCGCGCAACTGGTTCGTCAAGAACGTCTCCGAGGGCAGGGTGGCCAATTCCACCATGCATTTCGATTTCCCGGTCGGAACGCTTGCCACGGGCGATGAGGAAAAGCCGATCCCGCATGGCGCCATGGCCATCGACATGGTGGGCGAGGGGGTCGTGATCCGCGCGACCGACACGATGCAGCCCATCGCCATCGACGGAAACACCCGCCTCGCCGTGCGCGACAACGACGTGACCATCTCCGCCGATGGCGGCAAGGTGCCCACGGCCGGTGGTGACATCGCCGTGGCCAATGCCGCGCTGGTCATCGACAGCAGCGTGCCCAAGACCAAGACGCTCGAGATATCGGGCGAGGTGAAGGGCGGCATCAAGGCCCTGCTGGCCCTGGCCAAGGACCAGCAGCCCGATGCCATCGCCAGCGCCAAGCTGCCGGTCAAGCTCGACGCCCTGGGCGGCGACGTCGCCATCGATGTCGTGGCGACCGTGCAACTGGGCGAGACTAATGGCATCAACCAGATCGACTACGTGCTCAACGGTTCGGTCAACGACTTCGCCAGCGACGAGCCGATCCAGGATCGCACGATCAAGAACGGTCAGCTCGCCTTCAGCGCCACCCAGGCCGGCTACCACGTCACCGGCTCCGCCCAGATCGACGGCATGACTGCCGATCTCTCGGTCAACGGCACGCCGACCGGCGATCCCGTCTTCCAGCTCGGCTCGACCCTCGACGTCAAGGAACTGACGGCGATGGGGTTCGATGCCTCCCAGTTCCTCTCCGGCCGTGTCCGCTTCATCGCCTCGCCGCAGGCGGATGGCTCGATCACCATGGGCGTCGATCTCGAAAACGCCACGCTCAACATCGCCGATCTCGGCATCCGCAAGGCGCAGGGCGTCAAGGGCCTGCTGCAGGCGCGGGTGAAGCAGGATGGCAAGCTCACCGAGCTCGACGACATCGCCCTCGCCTTCGGCGACGTGGACCTGCGCGGCCAGCTGGTCTTCGACGGCGAGAAGAAGCAGCTCGCGTCCGCCCAGTTCGATACCTTCGCCCTCAGTCCGGGCGACCAGGCGCAGGTGTCGCTCTCTCCGATCGACGGCGGCGGCTATTCGGTCGCCATCCGCGGCAACCAGCTCGATCTCAAGCCGATGCTCCAGCGGTTCTTCGGGCTGGGCGAGGGCTCGCTCGGCAGCGTTGCCACCACCAGCATCGACCAGCGCATAGCGCTCGACGTAAAGCTCAAGCGGGCCATCGGCTTCTACATGACGACGGCCTACAACCTCGACCTCGACCTCATGCTGCGCGGCAGCGACCTGCAGCGCGTGACGATGCAGGCCCAGCTCGGCGATAACAGCGCCATCTCCGTGGCCACCAATCCCACGCCCGAGGGCAATTCCATCTCCGTGGCCTTCAACGATTTCGGCTCGCTCCTGCGGCTCATCGGCGTCTATCCGCGCGTCGAAGGCGGCGAAGGCAGCCTGGTGCTGGCGACCAACAGCAAGGCCAAGGTCGGCAACGGCCATGCCCGCATCCGCAACTTCGCGCTCATCGACGAGAACAAGGTGGCCGATATCCTGGGCAATCACCAGGGTTCGCGCCAGCTCATCGCCAAGCAGAACAAGCTGTCGTTCCGCAGCGCCGAGCTCGATTTCATCCGCCGCTCCGACCGTATCGAGTTGACCGACGCCATGCTTGCCGGCGACACCGTGGGCGGTACGCTCAAGGGCTTCATCTACACCGACAAGCGCCAGTACGACCTCGCCGGCACCTATGTGCCGCTCTTCGGCCTCAACAGCGCCTTCGCCAAGGTGCCGCTCTTCGGCCCGCTGCTTGCGGGCCCCGATGGCGCCGGCATGTTCGGCGTTACCTTTGCCATTCGCGGCGCGCTCGAAAATCCGGATTTCAAGGTCAACCCGGCCTCGCTTCTCGCCGTCGGCGCCTTCCGCTCGCTCTTCGAATTCCGCGCCAAGGAATTGCCGCGCGAGTAAAAGAAAAGGCCCGGTCGAGCGACCGGGCCTTCTTCAATTCATATGGGTCGCGATCAGGCCGGCTTGATCAGCGCATGGCGCTTCTTGCCGACGGAAAGCTTGATGACGCCTTCGGGGAGAACCTTGTTTTCGCCCAGCGTCGCCCGCTCATCCTCCACTACCTCGTCATTGACGCGCACGGCGCCCGACGTGATGTGGCGACGCGCCTCGCCGTTCGAGGCAGCGAGCCCGGCCAGCACGAGAGCTGCCTGGATACCCAGCCCGGCATTGAGTTCGCCACGCGCAATCTCGGCCGTCGGCAGCGACAGGTCGATGGCGCCGGCCTCGAAGGTCGCACGCGCAGTCTCGGCGGCCTCGTCGGCTGCCTCGCGGCCGTGGACGATGGCCGTGGTTTCCGTCGCCAGCACCTTCTTGGCCTCGTTGATCTCGTTGCCGCCCAAGGCTGCCAGCCTGGCGATCTCGCTCAGGGGCAGGCGGGTGAAGATCTTGAGGAAGCGGCCGACATCGGCGTCTTCAGTGTTCCGGAAGTACTGCCAGAAGTCGTAGGGCGAGAAGTTCTCGGGGTTGAGCCAGACGGCGCCCGAGGCGGACTTGCCCATCTTTTCGCCCGACGCCTTGGTCAGCAGCGGGGTGGTCAGCGCATAGAGCTGCGGCCCGCCCATGCGGTGGCTGAGATCGACGCCGTTGATGATGTTGCCCCACTGGTCCGAGCCGCCCATCTGCAGCACCGTGCCGTAGCGGCGGTTGAGCTCGGTGAAGTCGTAGCCCTGCATGATCATGTAGTTGAACTCGAGGAAGCTCAACGACTGCTCGCGGTCGAGGCGCAACTTGACGCTGTCGAAGCTGAGCATGCGGTTGACCGAGAAGTGCCGGCCGACATCGCGCAGGAACTCGACATAGTTGAGCTTGAGCAGCCAATCGGCGTTGTTGACCATGATGGCGTCGTTGGGCCCGTCGCCGAACGTCATGATCTTGGCGAAGATCTTCTTGATGCCGGCGATGTTCTCTTCGATCTGCTCGATGGTCAGCAGCTTGCGCTGGTCGTCGCGGAAGGACGGATCGCCCACCATCGAGGTGCCGCCGCCCATCAGGGCGATGGGGCGGTGGCCGGTGGCCTGCATCCAGTAGAGCATGGTGGCGGTGATGAGGTTGCCGATATGCAGGCTCGTCGCCGTCGCGTCATAGCCCACATAGCCCGTGATCGGCCCCTTGACGGCGAGCGCATCCAGACCTTCCGGATCGGAAATCTGGTGGATGAATCCGCGCTCATCGAGGACGTTCAGGAAATCGGACTTGAAGGCCATGGTTCGGGCTCTGGTGGTTCAGGAGTGTAGAGAGAGGAAGGGTCTTAGCGACCCTTGCCTGCGGCGATTTCGGCGCGACGGCGGTCGAGATACTCGGCCGAACGCTCGGTGAGCTCGTCGATCTTGCCTTCGAAGAAGTGGTTGGCGCCTTCCACGACCTGCTGCTCGATGGTGATGCCCTTCTGCGTCTTGAGCTTGTCCACCAGCTTCTGGACCGACTGCGGCGGAGCCACGCGGTCCTTGTCGCCATGGATGATCAGGCCCGAGGACGGGCAGGGGGCGAGGAACGAGAAGTCGTAGAGATTTTCCGGCGGCGCCACCGAAATGAAGCCTTCGACTTCCGGGCGGCGCATCAGCAGCTGCATGCCGATCCAGGCGCCGAACGAGAAGCCGGCGATCCAGCAGCCGCGGCTTTCGCGGTTGAGGCTCTGCAGCCAGTCGAGCGCGGCAGCCGCGTCCGACAGTTCGCCGATGCCGTGATCGAATACGCCCTGCGAGCGGCCGACGCCGCGCGAGTTGAAGCGCAGCACGGAAAAACCGCGCTGGGCGAACATGTAGAAGAGGTTGTAGACGATCTGGTTGTTCATCGTGCCCCCGAATTCGGGGTGCGGATGCAGCACGATGGCGACAGGCGCATTGGGCTCCTTGCCCGGCTGGTAACGGCCTTCGATGCGCCCTTCCGGACCGTTGAAAATCACTTCTGGCATGTGGTTCGTTTCCCGTGAGCTTTGGCGCTCATGTTAGTGCGGACTTCTCCACGCTCAGTCCGGCTGCGCGCTTGACGAATGGCATGGCGCTGCCTAAAACATGCGTGAAAAAACCAGTTTAGAATTGTTCGAAACTCGGTTTCGCCCTTTCATATAGGGCATGCGAGCGCTCCTTGTAGTGAAAGTGAGCGTCCGATTTCAAGTTTTGTTTCGGACTGGAGCGGGCGCCAAGGCGCCATATGTGGCTTTGATGACGCGATCGGCGATCTACCTCGACCACAATGCCTCCGCTCCGCTTCTCCCGGAAGCGAGGGCGGCGATGCTTGCTGCGCTCGATCTGGTGGGCAATCCGTCCTCCGTCCACGGCCATGGCCGGGCCTTGCGCGAGGTGATCGAAACCGGCCGCGGGCAGGTGGCAAAGCTAGCCGGCGCCGAGCGCAAGCAGGTGGTTTTCACCGGTTCGGCGACCGAGGCCATCACCCAGGCCATCGTCGGTGGCGCCAGGGCGCTCAAGGTCGACCGCATCGTGATCAGCGCGGGCGAGCACGCTGCCGTCAGCAAGGCCGCCGAGGCGACAGGACTGCCGGTCACACTAGTGGGCCTCGACGCCGATGGTGTGATCCGCACCGATGAGATCGCCGCCGCCCTGCAGCAGGATGGCACCGCATTGGTCGCCGTCCATGCCGTCAACAACGAGACTGGAATCATCCAGCCGCTCGCCAGAATCGAGGCTCTTGTCGGGCCGACGCCGCATTATCTCTTCATTGATGCGGTACAGGCGCTCGGAAAGCTCGATCTCGACTTCGCCTCGCGCCCGGCCGACATGATGGCGCTGAGCGCCCACAAGATCGGTGGGCCGGTCGGCATCGGCGCGTTGCTGGTCAAGAGCCATGCCGACACCGTCCGGCTCATTCCCGGTGGCGGGCAGGAGCAGGGGCGGCGTGGCGGCACGGAATCGGCGAGCCTGGTGGCCGGCTTCGGCGCGGCCGCCGAGGCCTTCCCGCAGCATTACGATGCTGCGCGGGTTGCAAAGCTGACATTCCAACTCATGTATAGACTGCGTGAGCTGGATGGTGCTGTGGTGGTATTCGGCGAAAAAGCTCAGCGAGTGGGCAACGTCGTCGATTTCGCAGCGCCGGGCCTCAAGAATGCCGTGGCGATGATGGGCCTCGATCTCATGGGAATTTCGGTTTCCTCCGGGTCGGCCTGTTCGTCGGGCAAGGTAGGGCCCAGTCATGTCCTAGCCGCGATGGGTGTAGCGCCTGAACTGGCAGACTGCGCCCTGCGCGTGAGCCTGGGCTGGAATTCGACTGAAGAGGATGTCTCGGCGTTCCTTCAGGGGTTTGAACAGGTCCTCGACCGGCACCGGCGCCGGCATGGACAGGCGGCCTAACGGCCGTCGAGTAGGAGAAGAACAATGGCTGCGTTCGATATTCCGACGCTCAAGGAGAACATCGACCACGACACCGTGGAGAAGGTGCTCGCCCTGGACGTGGACAAGTACAAGTACGGCTTCGAGACCGATATCGAATCCGACCTGGCGCCGAAGGGGCTGAACGAGGAGATCGTTCGTCTCATCTCGGCCAAGAAGAACGAGCCGGAATGGATGCTGGAATGGCGCCTCGACGCCTATCGTCGCTGGCTGACCATGACCGAGCCCAACTGGGCCAAGGTCCACTATCCCAAGATCGACTTCCAGGAGATCCACTACTACGCCGCTCCCAAGGGCACGAAGGGCCCCAAGAGCCTCGATGAAGTGGACCCTGAACTGCTCCGCACCTACGAAAAGCTCGGCATCCCGCTCAAGGAGCAGGCGATCCTGGCCGGCGTCGAGGGCGCGGGCCAGACCCCGTTCGGCTCGAACGTGGCCGTGGACGCGGTGTTCGACTCGGTTTCCGTCGTTACCACGTTCCGCGAGGAACTGGCCAAGCAGGGCATCATCTTCTGCTCGATCTCGGAAGCCATCCGCGAATATCCCGAGCTGGTGAAGCAGTATCTCGGTTCGGTCGTGCCGGTGACTGACAATTACTACGCCACGCTCAATTCGGCGGTCTTCACGGACGGTTCGTTCGTCTACATCCCTAAGGGCGTCCGTTGCCCGATGGAGCTGTCGACCTATTTCCGCATCAACGAGAAGAATACCGGCCAGTTCGAGCGCACGCTCATTATTGCCGACGAAGGCTCCTATGTGAGCTATCTCGAAGGCTGCACGGCGCCGTCGCGAGACGAGAACCAGCTGCACGCCGCCGTGGTCGAGCTCGTGGCCCAGGCCGATGCCGAGATCAAGTATTCGACGGTCCAGAACTGGTATCCGGGCGACAAGGACGGCAAGGGCGGCATCTACAATTTCGTCACCAAGCGCGGCGATTGCCGTGGCGACCGTTCCAAGATTTCCTGGACGCAGGTGGAGACCGGTTCGGCCATCACCTGGAAGTACCCGAGCTGCATCCTGCGCGGCGACGGTTCGAGCGGCGAGTTCTACTCGATCGCCATTTCGAACGGCTACCAGCAGGTCGACAGCGGCACCAAGATGCTGCACCTGGGCAAGAACACCACGAGCCGGATCATTTCCAAGGGCATCGCGGCGGGCTTCTCGGACAACACCTATCGCGGCCAGGTTTCGGCGCATGCCAAGGCCAAGAACGCCCGCAACTTCACGCAGTGCGACAGCCTGCTGATCGGTGACCGGTGCGGCGCGCATACCGTGCCCTATATCGAGAGCAAGAACGCTTCCACGGTCTTCGAGCACGAGGCGACCACCTCGAAAATCTCGGATGACCAGATGTTCTACTGCCTGCAGCGCGGGCTTTCGGAAGAAGAGGCGGTGGCGCTGATCGTCAACGGCTTCGTCCGCGACGTGCTGCAGCACCTGCCGATGGAATTCATGGTCGAGACGCAAAAGCTCATCTCGATCAGCCTCGAAGGCAGCGTGGGTTGATGGCGGACATCAAGCGCATTGTCGGGGCGATGAATGGCGAGCGTAGCGGAGGTTGATCTCAAGGCGGCCCATGTTCATTGCAGCAACAATGAACATGAATTGGCCCGCAGTTCGATTTGTGGCTGTTTTTACTGTCTGGAGACCTACGCGCCCCGTGAGGTTGTAGAGTGGGTCGATAGTCCACCTAGCCGGACGGCGTTGTGTCCAAGGTGTGGAGTCGACAGCGTCCTCGGCGACGCCGCGTTGTTGCCTGTAAGCAGCCCGGAATTCTTGAATGAAATGCGTAATTTTTGGTTCGGCTAGAATATGCCGAGCCGCCCAAAGATGTCGGAGATAGACAATGACCACCCCGATGCTTGAAATCCGCGATCTGCATGTTCGCATCGAAGAGCGCGAAATCCTCAAGGGCGTGAACCTGGTGCTGCCCAAGGGCGAAGTGCATGCCATCATGGGCCGTAACGGCTCGGGCAAGTCCACGCTTTCCTATGTGCTGGCCGGCAAGGAAGATTACGAAGTCACGAGCGGCGAAATCCTGCTCGATGGCGAGAATATCCTCGAGATGGAGCCCGACGAGCGCGCGGCCGCGGGCATTTTCCTCGCGTTCCAGTACCCGATCGAAATCCCGGGCGTCGCCACCATGACCTTCCTCAAGGCCGCCATGAACGCCCAGCGCAAGGCGCGCGGCGAGGCCGAGCTCACGACGCCTGAATTCATGAAGGCCGTCAAGGAAGCCGGCAGCCGCCTCCATATCGACAGCGACATGCTCAAGCGTGCGCTCAATGTCGGTTTCTCGGGCGGCGAGAAGAAGCGCGCCGAAATCCTGCAGATGGCGCTGCTCCAGCCCAAGATGTGCATCCTCGACGAGACCGATTCCGGCCTCGATATCGATGCACTCAAGGTGGTGTCGGAAGGCGTCAATGCGCTGCGTTCGCCCGAGCGCTCCATGCTCGTCATCACGCACTACCAGCGCCTGCTCAACCACATCGTTCCCGACGTCGTGCACGTCTTCTCGGACGGCAGGATCGTCGAGAGCGGCGGCAAGGAACTGGCGCTTGAGCTCGAAGCCAAGGGCTATGCCGATTTCGACGAAAACGCGGCGGCTTGAACCAGATGGCAATAGCTTTCCCTGTCCGGCTCGGGCCGGCTGAAAACACACTGATCGAGCAGCTCAACGCTGCCGGCGCCGCTGACCAGGCCGAGCGCCTGGCCAGTGCTGGTCTGCCGACGCGCCGCGTTGAGACCTACCATTACACCGATCTCAAGACGTTGCTGCGCAGCGTTCCGCCGCTGGCCGGGGCTGCGACGTCCGCCAGCGCTCCGGCGCTCGAAGTTCCCGGCGCCTTCCAGCTCATGATCGCCAACGGCGTCGTCCAGGCGCATGGCACGGCTCCGGCCGGCGTCATCGTCGGCAAGGCCGAGGGTTCGGTGCTCACCACCCGCGACGACGTGATCGTGCGGCTCAACACCGCCTTCGCCAAGGAGAGCCTGGTGCTCAACCTCGAAGGCTCGGTCGATCCGGTCATCCAGATCGATCGCCGCACCGAGGGGCCGGCCTCGCACGCGTCGAGCTCTGCTCGCATCTTCGTGGCCGACAATGGCTCGGCTACGATCATCGAGACCTATTCGGGCAGCCAGGAAGCGCACCTTGCCAACCACGCGACCTATGTCGATGTCGGTGCGAACGCCAACGTGACCCACATCACCGTGGACCTCTCCGCCAAGGCGTCGACCCACTTCGCCACCGTCGAATACCAGATCGGTGAAAACGCCAAGCTGCGCTCGCTCGTGATCCATGCCGGCGCCGCGCTCGAGCGCACGCAGATATTCTCGCGCTTCGCGGGCGAGGGGGCTTATGCCGATTTCACCGGGCTCAACCTCGTCAATGACGGGCAGCACGGCGACATCACGCTCAACGTCAACCATGAAGTGCCCAATACGGGCAGCAAGGAACTCTACAAGCAGATCGCCCGCGGGCGTTCGCGCGCCGTGTTCCAGGGCAAGATCGTGGTGGAACGGGATTCGCAGAAGACCGATTCCAAGATGATGATGCAGGGCCTGATGCTCTCGGACGAAGCCGAGATCCTCTCCAAGCCCGAGCTCGAAATCTATGCCGACGACGTGGTCTGCGGCCATGGTTCGACCTGCGGCAAGCTCGATGAAGATTGGCTGTTCTATCTCGTCAGCCGCGGCATTCCCAAGGAAGAAGCCGAGACCATGCTGGTCCGCGGTTTCCTTGAGGAACTGCTCGATCCGATCGAGGACGAGGCCCTCAATGAGTCGCTCAAGGCGATCGTGGATAGCTGGCTGCTGGGCAAATGACCTTCGACCTCGCAAAGGTCCGGGCGGACTTTCCGATCCTTTCGGAGAAGATCCACGGGCACAGGCTGGTTTATCTCGACAGCGGTGCATCGGCGCAGAAGCCGGTGCAGGTGCTGGACCGGATGGACTATGCCCATCGGCATGAATACGCCAACGTCCATCGCGGGCTGCATACGCTCGCGAACCGGGCCACTGAGGCCTATGAGGGCGGCCGCGAGGCTGCCCGCCGCCTGCTGAACGCGAAAAAGGTCGAAGAGATCATCTTCACCAAGTCCGCGACCGAGGCGATCAACCTCGTTGCGTCCTCCTTCGCCGGCCCGCGCATCTCCGAGGGTGACGAGATCGTCGTCACCATCATGGAGCACCATTCCAACATCGTGCCCTGGCACTTCCATCGGGAGCGCAAGGGCGCGGTGCTCAAGTTCGTCGACGTCCGCGACGATGGCAGCTTCGATATCGATGCCTTCGAGAAGGCGCTGACGCCCAAGACCAAAATGGTCGCGGTCACGCATATGTCGAACGTGCTGGGCACGGTGACGCCGATCAAGGACGTTATCGAGATCGCCCATGCGCGCGGCATTCCGGTGCTCGTCGATGGCAGCCAGGGCGCCGTTCACCTCAAGGTGGACGTTCAGGACCTCGATGTCGATTTCTACGTCGCCACCGGCCATAAGCTCTACGGCCCCACCGGCATCGGCATCCTTTACGGCAAGTTCGACCTGCTCAAGGACATGCAGCCCTATCAGGGCGGCGGCGAGATGATCGATATCGTGACCGTGGACGGCATCACCTATAACGAGCCGCCGCACCGTTTCGAGGCCGGCACCCCGCCCATCGTCCAGGCCATCGGCCTTGGTGCAGCCATCGACTATGTCGATGCGCTCGGTCGCGATGCAGTGGCGGAACATGAAGCAGAATTAACGGCTTACGCGCAGGAGCGTCTGCAGAGAATCAACTCGCTGCGCCTTATCGGCACGGCGCCGGGCAAGGGCGGCATCTTCTCGTTCGCCATCGACGGCGCGCACGCCCATGACGTGGCCACGATCCTCGACCGCTACGGCATCGCCGTGCGGGCCGGCACCCATTGCGCCATGCCCTTGCTCAATCGCTTCGGCGTCACCTCTACATGCCGGGCCTCGTTCGGCCTATATAACGGCAAGGATGACGTTGATGCGCTTGTCGAGGGTATCGAGAAGGCGCGGACTTTCTTCGCTTGAGGCGATCTGGATATGACCGAAGAAGCAGAAACCAAGGTTGAGGCCGCTGTCCCCGATGCGCCGGTGCGCATCGAGACGGTGCACACGAGCAATTCGCTGCCCGAGGACGAAGTCGCCCGCATCACGGCCGACCTCATCGGCGCGCTCAAGACCGTCTACGACCCGGAAATCCCGGTCGACATCTACGAGCTCGGTCTCGTCTACAAGGTCGATCTCGACGACAACCGGAACCTCACCATCGACATGACGTTGACCGCACCGGGCTGCCCCGTCGCCGGCGAGATGCCGGGCTGGGTGCAGAATGCCGCCAGCGCTGTCGAGGGCATCCAGGACGTGACCGTCAACATGGTCTTCGATCCGCCGTGGACGCCCGATCGCATGAGCGAGGAAGCCCAGGTCGCGCTCAACTGGTGGTAGGCAAACCGGGCGCGACATGCTATATCGTCATCTAGCGATGGATGGTGAGATATGCCCTTCAAGATCATGAGCCTGAGCGATGCCGCCGCTGAGCGCATCCGCGAAATCATGGAAGACAGCGATGAGCCGGTCATCGGCGTGCGCGTCGGCGTCAAGAACGCCGGCTGCGCGGGCATGGCCTATACGCTGAACTACCTCAAGGAACCCGTGCCCGGCGACGACCACGTCGCCGAGAAGGGCGTGGATGTCTATGTGGAGCCCAAGGCCACCCTGTTCCTCCTCGGAACGGTGATGGACTACAAGGAGAGCAAGATGAGCTCCGGCTTCACGTTCGACAATCCCAACAAGACCGGTGAATGCGGCTGTGGCGAAAGCGTCCAGCTCAAGCCCGCCGACCTCAAGGCCCTGGCCGAGGCCCGCGCTCAGGTCTGATTTGGTCTGATGTCGCCTGCTTTGGGTACGTTCGTGCCCATTTCCCCCAACTTCCCGGCGAAAGCCGGGGTCCATGGATTTCTCAACTGACTCCGGGTTCGTTGCTAGGCCCCGGCCTTTCGCCGGGGAAGTCCATGGAGTCGAGGCCGCCAACCCTCAGCCCTTTCTGCCCTGCGCGAAATATGCCAATAGTCCGGCGCGCTCTTCAAAACGGAAATCGGGAGAAATGACGTGACGACGAACAGCTTGCGAGCGGTGACCATTGTTCCGCCGCAGGGCCCGCTCTACGGGCGCGTCACCCCGCCGGGCTCCAAGTCCATCACCAATCGTGCTCTGCTGCTGGCGGCGCTCGCCAAGGGCCGCAGTGTCCTCACCGGCGCGCTCAAGAGCAAGGACACGATCCTTATGTCCGCCGCGCTCCGGCAGATGGGTGTCAAGGTCAACGAGCCCAACGAAACCACATTTGAAGTCATCAGCTCCGGCCGCCTCAAGGCGCCGGGCGCGCCCCTCTTCCTCGGCAATGCCGGCACCGCCGTGCGTTTCCTCACCGCCGCTGCCGCTACCGTGGATGGCGCCGTGATCGTCGATGGCGACGAGCACATGCGCAAGCGCCCCATTGCGCCGCTCGTCGCGGCCTTGCGCTCGCTCGGCATCGTCGCCAATGCTCCCACGGATTGTCCGCCCGTCACCATCCAGGGTCGGGGCTCGTTCGGGTCGGGCAGGGTGGAGATCGATGCCGGCCTTTCCAGCCAGTACGTGTCCGCGCTCCTGATGGCCGCGCCGCTCGGCGATGGCCCCATCGAGATCGCGCTCACCGGCCCCGATATCGGCGCCCGCGGCTATGTGAACCTCACGGTCGCCGCCATGAAGGCCTTTGGCGCCGAAGTCGACCAGAAGGACGAGGCCACCTGGTTCGTCCTGCCGACCGGCTACCACGCCACGGACTTCGCCATCGAGCCCGATGCCTCTGCCGCCACCTATCTCTGGGCGGCCAGCGCGCTCACCGGCGGCGATATCGATCTGGGCGTGCCCATGGAGGCGTTCACCCAGCCTGATGCCGAGGCCGCCCGCTACATCTCGATGTTCCCGAACCTTCCCCCCGTCATCGACGGCTCGCAGATGCAGGACGCCGTGCCGACTCTCGCCGTGCTCGCGGCCTTCAACAAGACACCCGTCCGCTTCGTCGGCATCTCCAACCTGCGCGTCAAGGAATGCGACCGCATCTCCGCCGTCGCCACCGAGCTCTCGCGTATTCGTCCCGGCCTGGGTACGGAGGAGGGGGATGATCTCGTGGTCGCCTCCGATCCGTCACTCGCCGGCCAGACGCTGCCCGCCGACATCGAAACCTATGCCGACCACCGCATCGCCATGAGCTTTGCCCTGGCCGGCCTCAAGATCAACGGCATCACGATTTTGGACCCGGATTGCGTCGGCAAGACCTATCCCGGCTATTGGGACGCCCTGCGGTCGCTGAAGGTCGACGTGAAGCCCGCCTGAGGTCGGCTAGATCGCGAAGAGAAATCAGAGGTGCGCCCCGGCGCACCTTTTTTGTTTGCGGGTGGGCAGGGAGGCAGCAGACGCGAGCCACTCGAAACTTATCCCCTCAGTTCCGGCCGGCCCCATACTCCCAGAGCCGCGCTCGCAAAAGCGCATCACCTCGGCCGCCGGAGACTACCCGAAAACAATCGCTCAAATCATCGCAAATCGTCGCAAAACCCGCGAAAGATCGCAAAAGATGGCCCGAAATTGAGTCAAAATTTAACGATTTGACGGCGACCCGAGTAGATGATCATCTGTAATATCAATGTGTTAGCGGGACATCTTTCCGCAAAACAACCGAAAAAACGCTGCTAAATCTGCGTGAAACAAAAATGTTTCACGACGCCGGTCAGGCGGCTTCCTGGGGATCGCGCTTTTCGGCGTGTTCGGGCGCGGCGAGGCCGATCTCGCCCACCACGCAATTGCGGCCCGAATGCTTGGCCGCATAGAGGCAGCGGTCGGCGCGTTCGAGCAGGGAGGAGGGTGTGTCGCCCGGGCGGTAGCTGGCGACGCCGAACGAGGCGGTGATCCGTCCCAGCTTCTCGTTGGTGGAGCGCTTGAGCAGCTCCTTGGCCTGCAGCGCCTTACGGACGTTCTCGGCCACGTGCAGCGCCGCGGCGTAGTCGGTCGAGGGCAGGATGGCCGCGAACTCTTCGCCGCCGTAGCGGGCCGCCAGGTCCTTGCCCTTGATGTTGGATTTCAAGGTCATGGCAACCAGCCGCAGCACCTGGTCGCCGGTCTGGTGGCCGTAGGTGTCGTTGAACTGCTTGAACTGGTCGATATCGATCATCACCAGCGAGAGCGGCTCGCCATAGGTCGCCGCTTCCGCCATGGCCTTGGTCAGGCCTTCATCGAAGCACTTGCGGTTGAATATCTTGGTGAGGGGATCGAGCATGGACTCCTTGCGCGCCTCGTCGAGGTCGCGCTGGAGAGCCGACAGGTCGTCGCGGGCCGCTTCGAGCTTCTGCTCGAGCTTGTGGTTGGTGTCCTGCATCCGCTGCGTCTCGGCCAGCAGTTGCCGCGCCATCTCGCGCAGCGCTTCCGGCGAGATGGCATCGCTGATGCCATCGGTTACCGATTGCAGGGTCGCCGAGAAGGAATTCGCATTGCCCAGTGCCGCGTCGATCGCGTCGTGCACGGCCTCGATGCGGTGCGACATGCGCTCGGAGACGCTGTTGAGCCGCTCATGGGCGTCATGCGCCTTGAGGAACTCGTCATAGAGCTTGGTGGCCAGGTCGTGGTCGGGCGTGGCGCCGGACTGGAAGATGGCGTTGATACGCGCGTTCAGCTGCGGGTTGGCGCCGGTCGCATAGGTGTAGAGGAGTTCATAGAATTGAGGGTAGGGCGGAATGCGCCCGCGGTGGAGCAGGTCGAGTGCAGTGTTGGCGTAGCCAAACGCGCGCTTGAATTCCTGTTCAGACACGGCCCCTCGCCCTTCTGGACGCTTCCCCATAGCACGTCCATTGTCCAACCCATTCGTTTAAGGGGGCGTAAAAGCGCCCCCCAAACTACATAGAATAAATAGTTCTCTTTTGCGCTTAAGAAGAGCGCGACAGAAATATGCGGTGTAGTACTGATCAGCGGCCCGTAGAGCGCAGAAGGAATGCCGGTACCGGCCCTTCTGTCCCGAACGGAGAATTCGCGTCGACGCCCGTAACTTTGTCGGGGCGCGGTGCCTTCGACTTGCGCGGGCTGCTTGGCGCAGCTTCTTCTTTTTCGGGCTTGCTGATCTTGACGTCTTCCGCCGGTGCGCTGCCCCTGCGGGAGCGTGAGCGGCTCGGCCTTGCAGGCTTGGCCTCGTCCTGGGCGGAGTTATCCCGTGCGGCGGCGGCAGGCTTGCCGTCGACATAGGGGATCTCGCGCTGGATGAGCTTGGTGATCGCGTCGATATGCTTGGCGTCCGAAGGCGCCACCAGCGTCACGGCCACACCCGAGCGGCCGGCACGGCCGGTACGGCCGATACGGTGCACATAGTCTTCGGCGTGGGTCGGCGCGTCAAAGTTGAAGACGTGGCTCACCGCCGGAATATCGAGGCCGCGCGCGGCGACGTCCGAAGCCACCAGCAGGGTGAGCTTGTTGTTCTTGAACTGCTCGAGCGTTTCCATACGGCTCTTCTGATCCATGTCCCCGTGCAGGGCGCCGACCGAGAAACCGTGGCGTTGCAGCGAGCGGGCGAGGGTCGCCACGTCGCGCTTGCGGTTCGAAAAGATGATGGCGTTGGTGAGGTTCTCGGCGGCGCGCAGCTGCTGGCGCAGCGTCTCGCGCTTATCCTCCGGCTTGTTGCCGGTCTTCACCAGTCGCTGGTCGATGGTCTCTGCCGTCGAATTCTGGCGGGCCACCTCGACCTTCACTGGGTCGCGCAGGAAGCGCGCGGTCAGCTTCTGAATTTCCGGCGGCATGGTCGCCGAGAAGAACAGGGTCTGGCGGCGCGGCGGCAGCAGCGAGATGATGCGCTCGATATCGGGGATGAAGCCCATGTCGAGCATGCGGTCGGCCTCGTCGATGACGAGGATATCCACGCCCGTCAGCAGCACGCGGCCACGATCGAACTGGTCGAGCAGGCGGCCGGGCGTAGCGATGAGCACATCGGCGCCGCGGTCGAGCTTCTTGTTCTGCTCTTCGAACGACACGCCGCCGATAAGCAGCGCAACGGAGAGCCGATGGTTCTTGCCGTACTTCTCGAAGTTCTCATGCACCTGGGCCGCCAGCTCGCGCGTGGGCTCGAGGATGAGGGTGCGCGGCATGCGCGCACGGGCACGGCCGCTTTCGAGCAGCGTGAGCATGGGCAGCACGAAGGAAGCCGTCTTGCCGGTACCCGTCTGTGCAATACCGATCAGGTCCTTCTTCTGAAGAACGTGGGGTATGGCCTGGGCCTGAATGTCGGTGGGCTTCGTGTACCCCGCGGCGGCAACGGCATCCGTCACCTTGCTACTGAGGCCAAGCCCAGAAAAGTCTTGGGTCAAATCTTATAGTCCACTCAATAGTTGGTAGGATGTCGGCGGGGAGCAGAACCGCAGGCCGACGGAGTGGTCCTCGACGGCGGGGACCATAACGCAAAGACCTTGCGAGTCAACGGGTTTCCGAGCCTAAAGATTAATGGTTCCGTTCGTCCGCTCTAGACATCGAGATCAGTAACGAACTCGGCATTCGCCTGGATGAAATCGAACCTGCTCTCCGGCTTGTTGCCCATGAGGCGGTCAACCGAAGAACGCGTATCGAGTCGATCCTGCAAGACCTTGACCTGCAATAGTGTTCGCGTCTTGGGGTTCATGGTCGTCTCGCGCAGGTGCGCGAACGGCATTTCGCCCAGGCCCTTGAAGCGGGTGATCTCGATCTTGCCGCGGCCGGTGAACTCACTTCCGATCAATTCTTCCTTGTGCAGGTCGTCCTTGGCGTAGAGCGTCTTGGCGCCCTGCGTGATGCGGTAGAGCGGCGGCACGGCAAGGTAGAGATGGCCGTGGTCGATGAGCTGCGGCATCTCCTGGAAGAAGAAGGTGATCAGGAGCGAAGCGATGTGGGCGCCGTCGACGTCAGCATCGGTCATGATGATGATCTTGTCGTAGCGCAGGTCGTCCTCGCGATAGCGATCGCGGGTGCCGCAGCCGAGCGCCTGGATCATATCGGCGATCAGCTGGTTGGCCGCGAGCTTGTCGCGGCTGGCGCCGGCGACGTTGAGGATCTTGCCACGCAGCGGCAGCACCGCCTGGCTGGCGCGGCTGCGCGCCTGCTTGGCCGAGCCACCGGCGCTATCGCCTTCGACGATGAAGAGTTCGGCGCCCTGGGCCGCAGTTTGCGTGCAATCGGCCAGCTTGCCGGGCAGGCGCAGCTTGCGCGTCGCGCTGGCGCGGTCGATTTCCTTTTCCTTGCGGCGACGCAGGCGCTCTTCGGCGCGGTCGACGGCCCAGTCGAGCAGCTTGCTCGCCTGGTTGGGGGAAGCGGCCAGCCAGTGGTCGAAGGCGTCGCGCAGGGCAGTGTCGACGATGCGGGTGGCTTCGGCGGAGGCCAGCTTGTCCTTGGTCTGGCCGACGAATTCCGGCTCGCGCACGAAGACCGAGAGCATGGCGCTGCAATGGGCCAGTACGTCTTCGGAGGTCAGGATCGCGGCGCGCTTGTTGTTGGTGAGCTCCGCATAGTTCTTGAGACCGCGCAGCAGCGCGGTCCGCAGGCCCGTCTCGTGCGTGCCGCCATCGGGGGTGGGCACGGTATTGCAGTAGGACGAGACGAAGCCGTCGCCCAGCGACCAGGCGATGGCCCATTCGCAAGCGCCGTGGCTGCCCGGCTTGCCGGCCTGGCCGGAGAAGATGTCGTCGACGATGCGGGTCTCGCCTTCGATGCGCGAGGCCATGAAATCGCGCAGGCCGCCGGGATAATGGAACGTCGCCTTGGCGGGCACGTCCTCGACAGCGTGGGACTCGTCGCACGACCAGCGCAGCTCGACGCCGCCGAAGAGGTAGGCCTTGGCGCGGGTCATCTTGAAGAGGCGCTGCGCCGAAAGCTGCGCGCGACCGCCGAAGATTTCCGGGTCCGGGTGGAAACGCACCGAGGTGCCGCGGCGATTGTTTATGCGGCCGACATTCTCGACGCCGCTGGTCGGTTTCCCACGCGAGAAGGACTGGCGGTAAAGCTGCTGGTCGCGAACGGTTTCGATGATGAGCACGTCAGAGAGCGCGTTGACCACCGAGACGCCGACGCCGTGGAGGCCGCCGGAGGTCTCGTAGGCCTTGGAGTCGAATTTGCCGCCCGCATGGAGGGTAGTCATGATGATTTCGAGCGTGGAGCGGTTCGGGAACTTCGGATGCGCTTCCACGGGAATGCCGCGGCCGTTGTCGATGACGGTCACGTAGCCTTCGGCGTCGAACTCCACTTCGATGCGGCTGGCATGGCCGGCAATGGCCTCGTCCATGCAGTTGTCGATCACTTCGGCAAAGAGGTGGTGCAGGGCGTTGGCGTCGGTACCGCCGATATACATGCCGGGACGGCGGCGCACAGGCTCCAGGCCTTCCAGCACCTCGATGTCGGCAGCCGAATAGCTGCCCGTCGCCGCAGGGGGCTGCGGACGGGCGGGCTGGGGCGCCGGAGTCGGGGTAACGGGAGCAGGCGCGGGAGCGTCGCCAAAAAGATCGTCGGTCTGCGGCATATGTACCTTTCGAGATGCGGGCGCGGGTCGCGTAGTCGGGCGAATCAGCGTGCCGTCTAGCTCTAGCATAATGCAGGCGAGCCGGGGCTTGAGACCACACTTTTGCCCTGCGGATGAACCTCGGATGAACGGCCGGTTCCGGTTCCGTTCAAGGCAGTTCGATCATGGTAGCGACAACGCCCTAAAGGCGAATGAATTCCTGTGATGGAGACTGCAAATGGCCCCGATCCTCAACATAGTCAAGAACACGAGCCGCGCCGCCGTCATCGCGCTGGCCCTGGGGGCGTCCGTCGTGACCGCTGCGCCGGCCATGGCGCAGGGGCAGCCCAGTGGTGGGCCCGCCACCACCTTCCAGCTCGACCTGGGTAATGGCGGCGGCGGTGGCGAGCGCGGCGATGGCCCGATGTTCTCGCCCCGCGGGCAGGGCCGGGTGGTTGTCCCCGATGACCGGTTCGGCCGCTGGTGCCTCAACGATCGCCAGATCCGCCGCGGAATTTCCCAGTACGGGTTCAACGATGTGCGCGTGCGCCGCGATATCGGCCGCAACCGGGTGGAAGTGACCGGCACCTATGGCCGCTGGCTCTATTCCATGCGCGTCGACCGCTGCACCGGCTATGTCGACCGCGTCCGGGCGCTGCGCCCGGCATTCGGTGGCGGTTTCGGCTTCCAGTTCGATTTCAGCAACTGAGCGGAGCCGCAACCCCGGTTGCTGATGGCCGGTCCGGAGCAATCCGGGCCGGTTCCTTTTTTGCCGTTCGCGATCACGCGGGCTTCAAATATCCGCCAGCAGCCTCGGCCACCCCGAAGCGGCCGCATTTACCTTCTGTTTGCTTCTCGGCAGCACTTTCTTAAGCCTACTTAGGTAGAAAACGACACATACGGTTTGTGTCTGGAGTTGCCGTATGTCGATCGCGGCGGGCGAGAGTTCTGCGTACCTAAAAGCCCATGCTGCGCGAAATAGCCAATGGTGGTTGCAGGCCGGATTGTTCAGTCTCGCGTACCGGCTTGCCCACCTTTGCGCTCCCCGCCACCTGCTTACACTAGCCGTGGCGACGTTGTTCTTCTTCGCATAGCCCTCGGAAATACTATCGAGCAGAGTCATCGGGGCATCGTTGCTTGGGTGCCGGCGTGTCGCCGTGCTCGGTGCGCCAGCCGTAAGACCCCGGCCCGTCAGCGTTTTGTCAGCTTCGGGCTTATAGTCTCGCTCCATGCGCTTTACCGGACTGGCTTTCATCCTGATCGCGGCGATCGCCACCCCGGCCTATGCCCAGAACAACGGCAACGGGCAAGGCAACGGCGGCAATGCGCAGGACAATCAGGGTCAGGACAACGGAAACTCCGGCCGGGGCAACAATGGCCAAGGGAATAATGGTCAGGGACCGGACAGCAATAACGGTAATACCGGAAACGGCCAGGCCAACGGAAACTGGCAGGGGCACGGCAATGGCAATGGGCAGGGCAATGCCCACGGCAATTCGGGCAAGGCCGATACTGCCGTGCCATCCCCAGAAACGCCGCTTTCGGAGGATGAAGTCCTCGATGCCGTCAAGGCCGGTCGGGTGGTCAGCCTGAGCAGCCTGGTGCCCGATCTCGAGCAGCGCTCGGGAGGAGGCGAACTCATCGATGCGGAACTTCGCAAGGTCGACGGCTTTCTTGTCTATGCAGTGAAGGTGTTGGCAGCGGATGGACGCGTGACCACGGATTACTATTACGCACAATCGGGCCGCTTCATCGGGAGCGAGCCATGAAGATACTGGTAGGTGAGGACGACACCCGCATCGCAGAGGTGCTGGCGTCGTCCTTGGGTCGCTCGGGATTCGAGGTTCACCGCGAGAGCGATGGCGAGACCATCTGGTTCCGCGCCGATAGTGAGGATTTCGACGCCATCATCCTCGACCTGGGCCTGCCTCAGATGGACGGGCTGACCGTCCTCAAGCGGTGGCGGCAGGCCGGCGTGCTGACGCCGGTGCTGATCCTGACGGCGCGAGGCCAATGGGAGGAGCGCGTCGAGGGGATCGAGGCAGGGGCCGACGACTATGTCGTCAAGCCGTTTCATGCCCTCGAAATCGTGGCGCGCATGCGGGCTCTAATCCGGCGCTCCAAAGGCATGGCATCGTCCCGCATTCCGTTCGGCAAGTACGAGATGGATATGCGCACTATGCAGGTGACCGAGGATGGCAATCCGATCGACCTCACGCCGCAGGAGTTCCGGCTGATGGCCTATCTGCTGCACAATCGCGGACGCGTGGTGTCGCAGCTCGAAATCACCGAGCACATCTACCGACAGGATTTTGAACGGGAATCCAATGCGGTCGAGGTGCTGGTCGCGCGGCTTCGCAAGCGGCTCGGGCGGGATGTGGTCAAGACCCGGCGCGGCTTCGGCTATATGCTGGGTGCCGACTATTGAGACGCGGATCCCTCGGGCTTCGGCTGATGGGGTTTGCCATATTGCTGGTGGTCGGAGCGCTGGTGCTCTCCGGCTTTGCGCTGCACGGGCTTTTCGTCTCCAACCTAGAAACCAACGCCCGGGCCGATCTCGACGCAGCTCTTTCGCGCCTGGTGGCGCTGATCGACCCGGAGCAGGCGGAGCCGCGAGTGACCGGACCTCTGCCCGATCCGCGCTACGAAACACCACTCGGCGGGCGCTACTGGCAGATCGAAGCGGTGGACGGAAGCGGGGTGGCCCGCTCGCGCTCGCTGTGGGACCAACAATTCCACACCACGGACGCGGCCGATGGCCAGAGTTTTCAGCCCCTGAGTGATGGCCACGAAGCCATCGTCTTCACGCGCACCGTCGAGATCGGCGCTCACCGTTTTCGCGTGACGGTGGGAGAGGACTACGAGGACATCCGGCTCGCCGGGGTGCGCTATGGTTGGGACATCGCCAAGCTCTTCGCTTTGCTGGCGATGGTCATTATCGGCGCCGCCTGGGTGCAGCTGCGGCTCGGGTTGATGCCGCTCGATCGGCTGCGGCGCTCGGTCGACGAGGTGCGCAAGGGCAAGATTACGCGGCTGACCGGCAACTTCCCGAGCGAAGTCCAGCCGCTGGTCGATCAGGTCAACGGCCTCCTGTCGGAACGCGAGGCGCTGGTGGATCGGGGCAGGCAGCGGGCATCCGACCTGGCGCATGGGCTCAAGACGCCCCTGGCGGCGCTGCACGGCATTGCCATGCGCCTGCGGGACAAGGGCGACGAACAGCAGGCCGAGGCGATCGAGGAACTGGCGGACGAAATGTCCGCACGCGTGGACTACCAGATGCGGCTGGCCTCCTTGCGAACGCGGTCGGGTGATCGCAGGGAGAGCACCTCGCTCAACAGCGCGGTCATTCGCACCGTGACGGTGTTGCGCAAGACGCACCAGGGTGAGTTCCTGCACTGGATGGCGGAACTGGGCGATGACCTGCAGGTCGACATCCACCGGCAGGACCTGATGGAACTGGTCGGCATCACGCTCGAGAACGCATCGAAATGGGCGCACAGCAAGGTAGTCGTGCGCAGCCGTCAGGACGGCGAGATGGCCGTGTTCGAGATCAGCGATGACGGGCCGGGCATTCCGCCGAAACTGCTTGGGGAATTGGGAAGTCGGGGCGCGCGGCTGGACGAGAGCCTGCCGGGCACCGGCCTCGGATTGGCGATCGCGACGGAAATCCTCGTGCTGAACGGCGGGAGCATTGCCTACAGCGTCGCAGAGGCCGGCGGGCTGGCCGTGGAGATCAGGCTGCCCCTGGCCGAGCGCGGATGAGGTGGCCTCCTGACAGGAAGCTTACGGCGCCGGACAGGGACAAATAATAATAAAATCAATAGACTGCGTGCAACTTGGGGCCGGAAGTCACGTTTCCCTCCCAACAACAAGAAGGCATGAATGCCCATCCCCCACGAACCTTCCAGGGAACCGTCCAGCGCGATCGAAGCAATCGCGCGGCCAATGAACTCGTTCCGTCCACGATCTCTCGTGGCGCGAAGAAGGAGATACTCCATGAAGAAGCTTCTTGCTCTGGCTGCCATTGCAGCCATGACGTCTACTGGTTTTGTCGGCGTTGCCATTGCCCAGACGGGATCGGCAACCGCCACGGCAGATCTCAACATCCGCTCCGGCCCAGGGCCGCAATATGCGTCGGTCGGCTTCATCGCTTCCGGCCAGTCTGCCACGATCGATGGTTGCCTGCAGGGCAGCAAGTGGTGCCAGGTGACTTATAACGGCGTCACCGGCTGGTCCTATTCCGACTACCTTACGGCCGAGCTTTCCGGCCAGGCCATTGTACTGACGGATCGCTATCCCGATGTCGGCGTTGCCACTGTCACCTATGAAGACAAGGGCGCTGCTGCAGGCGGAGCCGTAGCGGGCGCCACGGGTGGGGCGATTGCCGGCGCGTTGATCGGCGGGCCGATAGGCGCGGCTGTCGGTGGTGCCGTCGGCGCCGCAGGCGGTGCTACGGTCGGCGCAGTCGCCGAGCCGCCCAACACGGCGGTGACCTATGTGCAGACCAACCCGATCGACCCGGTCTATCTCGAGGGTGAGGTCGTGGTGGGTGCTGGCGTCCCCGATACGGTCGCCCTGCACACCATCCCGGACTACAACTACGAATACGTCTACATCAACGGCCAGCCGGTATTCGTCGATCCGGGTTCGCGCAGGATCGTCTACGTCGTGCGCTAAACTGGCCCTTTAGGCCTACTGCGGCCGGTCCTTCGGGATCGGCCGCTTTTTTGCGTCAGGCCCGCACGCGGGGGTCGAGCAGCAGGTAGAGGAAGTCGACGACGAGGTTGGCGATGACGATGAAGAAGCCCGCCAGCATCACCACGCCGATGATGACCGGGCGGTCCTGCGTCTGCACCGATTGCACTGCGAGTGAACCGATGCCCTGGAGGCCGAACACCTGCTCGGTGACCAGCGCGCCGCCCAGCAGCGCCGCGATATCGGCGCCGAGCTGGGTCGTGAGCGGGGTGAAGATGGCGCGCAGACCGTGCTTGTAGATCACCTTGCGCTCGGAGAGCCCCTTGGCGCGGGCGGTGCGGATATAGTCCTCGCCCAGGACTTCCAGCATCTGGCCGCGGGTGAGGCGGGCGTAGATGGCGGCAGAAGTCAGGGCCAGCGTGAACCACGGCAACAGCATGTGCCAGGCCCAGAGCGACGGGTTGGGCAGGAACGGCTTGTAGCCGCCGGGCGGGAACAGCGTGATGCCGGCCTGGCGCGGCAGGAAATAAAGGAAATAGAGCGCCGCCATGCCCAGCACGAAGGAAGGGAAGCTGATGCCGATGAGGATGAAGCCCTGGCCCAGCCGGTCGCGCAGGCTGCCCGGATAGCGGGCCGACATGATGCCGATGGGTATGCCCATCGCCAGCCACATGATCACCGCGCCGATGCAGAGCGAGATCGTCGCCGGCATGCGGTTCTGGATGAGCTGGATGACCGGCTGCTGGTTACGGTACGAAAAGCCGAGGTCGCCCGACAGGCTGCGGCCCAGGAAGCTGACATATTGCTCGATGACGGGGCGGTCGAGGCCGAGGTTCTCGCGTACCTGCGCCACCTGCGCTTCGGTGGCGCGTTCGCCGGCGACGAGCCGCGCCGGGTCGCCGGGCGCTACGAAGAACAGCGTGAAGACGAAGCCGCTAAGCAGCACGAGCACCAGCGCGGCGAAACCGATACGGCTAGCGATGAAGCGGATCATGAGGCGGCACCGGCCTTCTGTTTGGCGCGCTTGCGGAGCGGACGCTTCGAACTGTTGGGATCGAGCGCGTCGCGCAGGGCATCGCCGAGGATGTTGAAGGACAGGGTGGTCAGCAGCAGCGCCAGGCCGGGGAACAGGACCAGCCACCAGGCGAACATGTAGATCGAGTTATTGGCCGCATCGGCCAGCATGCCGCCCCAGCTCGGCGCCGGTGGCACGATGCCAAGCCCGAGGAAGGACAAGGTCGCCTCGAAGATGATCGAAGTCGGCACCATCATGGTCGTATAGATGATGATCGGCACGGTGAGGTTGGGCAGGATGTCGGTCACCATGATCGAAAGATGCCCGGCGCCGAGCGAACGCGCCGCCATGACGAATTCGCGCTCGCGCAGCGACAGCACCTGTCCGCGAATGACGCGGCCCATCGTGGTCCACGAGAAGAAGACGATGACGGCCACGCTCAGCGGCACGCTGGGGCCGAACACCGCGACCAACGAGAGCATGCAGAGCAGCACGGGAATGCTCATGACGAGGTCCATGAGCCGGCCGAGCACGACATCGACCCAGCCGCCGAAATAGCCCGAGACCAACCCGACCGTGACGCCGATGAACGCCGCCAGCAGCGAGGCCACGACGCCGATAGCCAGTGAGATGCGGGCGCCATAGGCGAGACGCACGAAGACATCGCGGCCCAACTGGTCTGCGCCGAAGATGAAATCGCTGCTGGGGCCGACCGGCAACCCTGTGGGCGTGAGCGCCGTATCGCGGAACTGCTCGACCGCCGAGTGTCCGGTCCAGGCGGCGATGGCGTCGGCCCCGAGCGCAAAGGCGATCAGCAGGATGATGAAGGTGAGCGAAATCAGTCCCGCGCGATCGGCGAGCAGCCGGCGCATAGTGATATCGAAGGAACTGCGCTGCTTGACTTGCTGGCTCATGCGCCGGCCTCCAGGGCGACCGGCTTGGCGCTGCGGAAATCGGGATCGGCAGCAGCCAGCAATTCGCGGGTATAGGGGTGTTGCGGCGCGCGGTAGAGCGTTTCCGTGTCGGCGTGCTCGACGATCTGGCCGGATTTCATCACGACGATTTCGGAACTGACATGGCGCACGACCGCCAGGTCATGGCTGATGAAGAGATAGGACAGCCCAAGCTCGCCCTGCAGGCGGGAGATGAGGTTGAGAATCTGCGCCTGGATGGAAACGTCGAGCGCCGACACCGGCTCATCGAAAATGATGAGCGAGGGATTGAGCGCCAAGGCGCGGGCAATGCCGATGCGCTGGCGCTGGCCGCCGGAGAACTCGGAGGGGAAGCGGTTGTAGTGCTCGGGATTGAGCCCGACGATGTCCATCAGGTCGCGGACGCGCTTCTTGCGGTCGGCCCCGCTGGCCACGTTCTGGATGCGGAAGGGATCGCCGATGATCGAGCCGACGCGGCGGCGCGGATTGAGCGAGCCGAACGGGTCCTGGAACACCATCTGCACGCGCTTGCGCATGTCGATCCAGTGCTGGCGGTCGAGCTCGGTAATGCTCTCGCCTTCGATCACGACGTCGCCCGAGGTCGGCGGCAGCAGGCCGGCGATGATGCGGGCCAGCGTGGACTTGCCGCAGCCGCTTTCCCCCACAATGCCCAGCGTCGTGCCGCGGGGCAGGTCGAAGCTGATGCCCTTGAGCACTTCGACGCCCGGCGCCGAGCCGAACAGGGTGCGGCTGCCGTAGGAGAGGCGCACGTCCCGCACGCTGACGATGGGGGCGGCAGCGGGATCGGGACGTGCGGCCTCGACGGGCTGCGCCGGAACGGCCGGTGCAGCAGAGACTGCCTTGGTTTCGAGCCAGCAGAGCGATTGCGTGCCGTCGTCGAACTGACGCAGCGGGGGGCGCTCCTGCCTGCAGATATCCATAGCGCTGGGGCAGCGCGCGGCGAAGGCGCAGCCGACCTGATCGTTGAGAAGGCTCGGTGGCTGGCCGGGAATCGAGGGCAGGGGCCCGCGCGTTTCCTGGCTGGGCGAGGACCGCAGCAGGCCGAGCGTATAGGGATGGGCCGGCGCCTTGAGCACGGCGTCGCCAGGGCCAAGCTCCATGCGGTTGCCCGCATACATGACCATGGCGTGGTCGGCGATAGAGGAGAGCAGTTCGAGGTCGTGCGTCACCATGACGATGGCGGTGCCAAGCTCGCGCCGCATCTGGTTGAGCAGGGCCAGGATTTGCGCCTGCACGGTCACGTCGAGCGCGGTAGTGGGTTCGTCGGCGATCAGCAGCGCCGGACGCAGCACGATGGCCATGGCGATCATCACGCGCTGGCGCATGCCGCCGGAAAACTGGTGCGGATAGTCGTGGACGCGCTGTTCGGGCGAATGGATGCCGACGCGGCCGAGAATTTCGATGGCCTCGTCGAGCGCGGCGCGCTTGCTGACCTTGCGGTGCGCGCGGATGGCTTCCGAGATCTGGTGGCCGATCGTGTAATAGGGGTGCAGGCTCGACAGCGGGTCCTGCGAAATCATGGCGATGCGGTCGCCGCGCAGGTGCTGCATCTGCCGGGGCGACAGGTCGAGGAGGTTCTTGCCCTCGAAAAGGATTTCGCCGCGGATATCGGCGCCGGGCAACAGGCCCATGATGGCCTGCGAGAGCACGCTCTTGCCTGAGCCGGATTCGCCGGCAATGCCGAACAATTCTTCGGCTTCGACGCTGAACGAGACATCGCGCGCCGCATGCACGTTGCCGTCACCCGTCGGGATGTCGATGCTCAGGTTGCGGACGGTGAGTATGGGCATGGCCGGGTCGCGTAGGGACAATCAGAAAATTGGACCGGAAATCCCGAGCGGGAAATCCGGTCCGTCGTGTCGGATAGGCCTTAGCCTATCAGCGATTCAACCACACATTGGTCCAGTCGCCGTTGCCGCCAGCCGCGAAGGGCAGGAAGTTTTCGACGTTAACGCCGTGGTAGAGCACCGTGGTCAGCGAAACCAGCGGCACGGTCGGGGCGTCGGCCATCACCATCTCGTCGACCTGCTGCCAGAGCTTTTCGGATTCGGCCAGATCAGTCGTCGCCAGGGCGCGGTCGGCGACCTCGTTGGCGGCGTCGTTGTTGTAGTCCGAGAAGTTGAAGGTGCCGTGGGTGCCGTTATAGGTGTACTGCGGCTGGAAGATCGAGCGCGCAGCGCCGCCCGGCCAATCCGGCGACCAGCCCGACGGCACCAGGTCCCACACGCCGTTGAGGGCGTTGTCGAAGTTGGTGATGAGGCGGGCGTAGAAGTCCGAAGCAGGGGTCGGCACGAGTTCGATGGTGAAACCGGCCTTCTGCAGGCTTGCCTGCAGCACCTGGGCGATGGCCGGGTTGATGCCGAGATTGCGGAACGGCATCTTGAGCGTCAGGCCATCGGGGTAGCCGGCCTCGGCCAGCAGCGCACGGGCCTTTTCCGGATCACCGGCATTGTTGGCAGTCGGGTAGGGCGCGAATTCATGGTTGCCCAGGATGCCCAGGGGGAAGATGCCGTTGAGCGGCGAAGCGAACTCAGGGCCACCGTATTGCTGGACCACCGCGGCCTTGTCGATCGCGTAGTTGAGCGCCTGGCGGACCTTGGGATTGCGCAGCGCGCCGTCATTGTTGTTCGAGACGGTGTTGATCCAGATCATGCTGGATGCGCCTTCGGCCAGCGTCGAGAGCTTCTCGTCGCCCTGCATCTTGAGCATCTGCACGGTCACGGGCGGCACCGGAATGTCGAACAGCATGTCGCCGTCGCCCGACTGAAGCTGCTGCATGGCGGCGTCGGCCTGCACGCCCGCGACCACCTCGATGGCGTCGACATAGGCCTTGCGCAGCGGATCGCTCTCGGCGTTCCAGGCCGGGTTGCGAACCAGGCGGACCATGGAATCGGGCACGTAGGATTCGATGGTATAGGGCGCGGCCGAGATGAAGTTCTGGCGGTATTCCGGGCTATCGGGGAGATAGTTGAGCACTTCCACCGGAGCGGGCGAAGTGACCGGCAGGGTCAGAAGATAGATGAAGTCGTTGGCGGCCTTGGTGAGCTGGAAGACCACAGTGTCGTCGGACGGGGTCTCGATGCCCTTGATGTCGCCCTGCTCGATATAGGCCTTCATGGCGTCGACCTTCGCGTCGACCTTGGAGAAGCCGGCGCAGAAATCGGCGAAGCCGACGATCATGTCCTCGAAATAGCTGGACGAGGGCGAGGGCAGGAACGGGTTGCACAGGCGCATGAAGCCGCGCTCGATATCGGCCGAAGTGACCTGACGCGGGCCGCCCGGCGCATTCCAGTTGACGCCCTGGCGTAGCTTGAACGTGTAGGTGAGGCCGTCATTGGTGGCCGTGGGCACGCTCTCGGCAAGGTCGGCCTGCGGCGCGATCTGCTGCTGCGGATCGTCGGATGCGGCGAAGCTGATGAGCTGGCGTGTCACGGCGCGGAAGAAGCTGCCGGTGACGGCGGTGGCCGGCGGAACGGTGTCGAACCGGTCCACCTCTGCCGTGCCCAGGACCCGCAGGGTGCCTCCGGTTTTGGCTTCCTGCGCCTGGAGCGCGGTCGAGCCCATGAGCGCCAGCGACAAGAGCCCCATAATGGTGGCAGATGCGCGAAGTTTCATTTGGTCAGATCCCTTTCCGCTTGTGCGGCTGTTCCCTCAGAAGATTTCTTACCTCCCGGACCTCGGTGCGTCCGGGAAGACGATGAGCATTTGATCAAGCGTGTGAAACTTTAGAAGCGGCTCCGGCTTTCTGTCAACGCTCTATGACGGTAATGCCCAAAATCCGCTGATCTCCGGTTCTTTCAGGTTTGCTGGGCCTTTCCGGGCGATGCCCCGTCGCACTCGGCGAGTGGGTCTGGGCTATCTACAGGATCAACGATTTTTTGATCAAACGACTTTACACGCTTCGTTTGCCTCGCCTAAACATTGGGCATCGAAGACGGTTTTGAGGCCGTCGAAACACCCATTCATATCCAGGGGCAGAACCATGGCAGCAGTCCTTTTCTCCAACGCCACCGTTTTCGACGGAGTGAGCGAGGAGGCTGTGCCGGGCATGAACGTGCTGGTCGTCGATGGCCGCATTGCAGAAGTCTCGGAGCACCCGATCTCGTCCAAGGGCGCCGTGGAATACGACCTTGGCGGCCGCATGTTGCTGCCGGGCCTCATCGATGCCCATGCCCATGTGTTCGCGATCAACCTGGTCGAAGAGCGCAACCGCAATATCGCGCTCACCGAAATGACCGCCCGGGCCGTGCCGCGCATCCGCAAGATGCTCGATCGCGGCTTCACCGGCATCCGCGACGTGGCCGGCGGCGATGTGGGTATCCGCAACGCCATCGCCCAGGGCTACATTCCGGGCCCGCGCCTTTTCGTCGGCGGCCCCGCGCTCAGCCAGATCGGCGGCCACGGTGACCACCGCAGCCTGACCGACGATCGGCTCGATATCGACGTCAACGCCAGCGCCTTCACCTTCACCTGCCGCATCGTCGATGGTGTCGAGAGCATCCGCAGCGTCGTGCGCAACGAGCTGCGCAAGGGCGCCGACCACATCAAGGTGCTGGCCTCCGGCGGCGTCGGCTCGCCCGCTGACGCCATCGAGGCGCTGCAGTTCACCGAGGACGAGATTCGCGTCGTCGTGCAGGAAGCGGCCGTGCGCGGCAAGTATGTCTGCGCCCATGCCTATGAGAGCGCGGCCATCGCCCACTCGATCCGCGCCGGTGTGCGTACCATCGAGCACGCCAACCTCATCAATGCTGAAACCGCCGCCATGGTAGCGGCTGCAGACGCCTATGTGGTGCCGACTCTCGTCGCCTACGAAGTGACGGCGCAGCACGGCGAGCAGCTTGGCCTGTCGCCCTACGTCATGGAAAAGCTCAACATGGTCAACGATGCCGGCATCGCCATGCTCGGCCTCTGCACCGATGCCGGCGTCAAGCTCGGCTTCGGCACCGACCTCATGGGCGAGATGGAATTCGCGCAATTGCAGGAATTCACCATCCGCGGCCGCGTGCAGCGTCCGGTCGATGTCATCCGCTCGGCCACCTCGGTCAACGCCGAGATCGTGCAGATGGCCGGTGAACTTGGCGTCATCGCGCCGGGCGCCATCGCCGACATCATCGTGGTCGATGGCGACCCGCTCAAGGACATCGCCATCCTCGCCGAGCCCGAGAAGAACCTGCGCCTCATCATGAAGGATGGCGCGATCTACAAGACCGACCTGGCTGCGAAATAAGCGGCGGAAGAGACCAGACATGACGCGGCGTTCTATCTATTCGGGGTCCCGCTTCGAGGAATTGGCCGGCTATGCCCGTGCCGTCGTCGATGGCGATTTCATCTTCATTTCCGGCACGTCGGGCGGCGATCCCAAGACTGGGGCGTTTCCCGAGAGTGCCGAAGAGCAGGCGCGCAACGCGCTGACGGTGATCGGCAACACGCTGGCCGGGGCCGATGCCGGTTTCGAGCACGTGGTCTCGGTGCGCGTCTATCTCGCAGACCGCGCCGACGTGATGGCGGTCTCGAAACTTCTCGGCGCGACCTTTGCCGATCCTCGGCCGACCAACACCACGATCATCTGCGGCTTCCCGGTCGAAGAGATCAAGGTCGAGCTCGAAATGGTCGCCCTCAGGCGGCGCTGAGCTTTAGCCAGCGCCCCTGCCAGAACGAACACAGGAAGTCACTATGCGACGCGTCGCCAAGCGGATTTCGGAAACTCCGGCCAAAAGTTTCGGCATGTATGAACGCGCCGCCCGCGCGGAAGCGGCTGGCTTGCAGCCGGTCCGCATGGAATTCGGCCGGCCGTTCGCCGATACGCCCGAGCATATCAAGCAGGCTGCCATCGACGCCATCCGAGCCGGGCACGTGCATTATTCCGACCCCGCCGGGTTGCCGGAACTGCGCGAGGCGGCGGCAGCGAAGCTGCGCGAGCGCAACCGCCTGCCGGGCGTGACCGCCGACGATGTCCTGGTGACCAACGGCATGTCCCATGCCGCCTTCATCACCTTCATGGCGCTGCTCGATCCTGACGATGAGGTGATCCTGCTCTCGCCCTATTACCCCCAGCATCTGGGCAAGATCGAGCTGACCGGCGGCAAGCCCGTTGTGGTCGATCTCGATGCCGCCAACGGCTATCGCATCGATAACGCTGCCATCGCAGCCGCGATCACGCCGCGCACGCGCGCCATCCTGCTGGTCAACCCGGCCAACCCGACCGGGCGCGTCTATACCGAAGCCGAACTGCGCGGCCTGGCCGACCTCGCCATCGTCCACGACCTCGTAGTCGTCTCGGACGAGATCTATGAAGACGTGATCTTCGACGGCCTGCCGCATGTCAGCATCGGCGCGCTGGAGGGCATGGCGGATCGCACGGTCTCGATGTACGCCTTCACCAAGTCGCACGCCATGGATGGTTGGCGTATCGGTTATCTCGCCGCGCCGAAATGGCTGCTGCCGGCGCTGATGAAGGTTTCGACCAACGACATCACGCACGTCAACACCTTCATCCAGTACGGCGCCAAGGCCGCCATCGAAGGGCCGCAGGAAGTGCTCGACCATCTGCTGGCCGAAGACCGCGAAAAGCGCGATTTCACCGTTGCCAGCCTCAACCAGATGCCCGGTGTCCGCTGCGCTTCGCCGCAGGCTGCGACCTTCGCTTTCCCCGATGTGTCGGCGCTCGGCATTCCGTCCCAGGAACTGGCCGAAATGATCCTCGACAAGGCCGGCGTTGCGGTGGAGGCGGGGCGTTTCCATGGCGAAGCCGGCGAGGGGCATCTGCGCATCAGCTTCGGCTCGGTGTCGATGCCGGAGCTGGAAAACGCCATGCAGCGGCTCGCCCGCTTCTTCAATGCGCTATGAGCGGCTCACGCTTCCTGGCCGGGTACGCAGAGCGGCACCAGCAGCGCCTGGGTCTCGCGGATATCGGCCTTGATCTGCTCCACCGCCTCGGCCGCGTCGCCTTCCTTGAGCGCCGCGATGAGCTTTTGGTGATGGTCCCCGTAAACCTCGAACTTCCCGGCCGCCAGCTCGGGCTCGAGGTGGTTGGTGAGCATGCGCAGATAGGGGCCGAAGCGCAGCCAGAGCGTATCGATGAGCTGCAGCAGGACGGGCGAGTTCGCCGTCTCGTAGATCATGAAGTGGAAGTCGCGGTTCTTCGCCAGCATAAGCTGGATATCCTGGTCGCGACCGGCATCCAGGTGGTCTTCGGCCAGGTTTTCGATGGCGCGAATGATGCGCGGCGTCATGTTGCCGACCGCCTGCGCCGTCGCCGCCGTCTCCACGATCACGCGGGCATTGCAGAGATCATCCAGCCGTTCGCGCGACACGGCAGGCACATAGGCCGAGCCATTGGACGCGGTTTCGAGCGCATTCTCGGCCACCAGCCGCCGCAACGCCTCGCGCACCGGCATATGGCTGGTGCGGAAGAGGGTGGAGAGCGAGGAAATGGTCAGCATCTGGCCGGGCTTGAAGCGGCCGGTCATCAGCGCGTGGCTCAGCCGCTGATAGACGACTTCCTGCACCGTCCGGCGCTTGGAAACCGGTTCCAGCCCCGTTTCGTCCAGCCCGCTCGCCTTGCGTGGTGCCGTCATTGCCGGGCCTCTTTCCGTCGCATCTTGCTCATGCCGCCGCTTCTACTCTCTCTGTGGCGATTTGAGCAAATGATCAATTATCATTCCTTTCGAATTACCTACTACCATCCTTGGAGCAAGCGGCGATGAGCGCGAAAGCGGAAGCAGAAAAGACGCTGTGGTGGGCAACGGCCAACCCCGCGCCCAAAACCGCGCCGCTGGCGCAGGACATGTCCATCGATGTCGCGGTGATCGGCGGCGGCTTCACCGGCCTCACCGCCGCCTGGCATCTCGCGCGGCGCGGCGTGCGCGTCGTGGTGCTTGAGGCTTCGGCCCTCGGCATGGAGGCGAGCGGACTCAACGCCGGCTTCGTCGTCCCCAACTTCGCCAAGGCGCCGCCTGCTGCCGTCGTCGCCAGGTTCGGGCAGGAGCGCGGCGAGCGCCTGCTGAACATGATCGGGCAGGGCGCCGACCGCGTCTTCCAGACCATTCGCGACAACGGCATTTCCTGCGACGCAGAGCAGAACGGCTGGATGCACGTCGCCCATTCCCGTGAGGCCCTTGGCCGCCTGGCCGGTCAGGCGGAAGCCTGGCAGAAGCTGGGCCGGCCGGTTCGCATGCTGGGCGCCGCCGAAGCCAAGCGCCGCACGGGCCTGCGCCTCTGTGCCGGGGCTTTGATCGACGAGAGCGGCGGCATGCTGCACCCGCTCAATTATCTCTACGGGCTGGCTGAACTGGTCCAGGCTGCGGGTGGCGTCGTTCACACGCATAGCCCGGCCGAACGGCTGGAAGCAGCCGGTTCCGGCTGGAAGATCGCGGTCGGCGGCCACACCGTCACGGCGGGCAAGGTGCTGATGTGCACCCATGCCGGCGGACACGGCGCCGCGCGGCCGCTCTCGCGCGTCAGCGTGCCGCTTTTCGTCTATCAGATCGCCACCGAGCCGCTGCCACAGGACGTGGTCGCGCGCTTCTCGCCGCAGCGCAACCCGATCGCCGATACCCGCGCCAACCTCTTCACCTACCGCCTCGATCGCGACAACCGCCTCATCAGCGGCGCCATGGCAATGATTCCATTCGGCGCGCATCAGCGCATGGGGCGGATGGTCGTTGAGCGTCTGGCCGAGGAGCTTGACCTGCCCAAGGTGCCGAAGGTCGATTTCGTCTGGCGCGGTAAGGCTGCCATGGCCCCCGATTTCCTGCCGCATCTCTACCAGATGCAGCCGGGCGTCATCGGTGGCGTCGGCTGCAACGGCCGTGGCGTGGCGCTGACCGCCATGCTTGGTGAAGTGCTGGCCGATGCCGCCTGCGGCACGCCGCTGGCCGACCTTCCGATCCCCAGCGGTCCGCTGCGCTCCATTCCGTTCCACGGTCTGGTGCCGATTGTTTCTTCCCTGGCGATCGGGCAGGCGCGGTTTGCCGACCGCAAGCTGGCCGGCCGCACGCAGGCCGATTGATAGATATGAGCGAGCCACAGATGACATCCACGAACACTTCGCCCGACGCCCTCACGCTCGAAATGATCTATACCGAGCCCAGCATCATCGGTACGCGGCCGATGGCCATGACCTGGTCGCCCGATGGCAGCCAGTTGGCTTTCCTCTGGAACGATGCCGGTCACACCTTCCGCGATATCTGGGTCTGGGATCGCGCCAGCGGCGCGACGAGCAGGCGCACCAATCTCGGCGCAGGGCAGGTTAGCGGCGAACCCAAGGGGATCACGGACCTGGCCTGGCTCGCGGGTGGTCGACTGGCCTTCGCGCTCGATGGCGAGATTCTGGTGGCCGCAGCCGATGGTACCGTGACCCCGTTCGCGACCGGCGCCCATGGCGCTGGCGCTTTGGCGTCGTCCCCGGATGGCAGCAAGCTCGCCTTCATCGCCGGTGGGGCGCTGTTGCAGGTCGGTGAGGCCGGCGGCACGCCGACCCGTCTTGTCGGCTCCTCTGCCTTCGTCACCGTCGAGAGCTTCCAGTGGGCGGCGGCAGGTGACCGCATCGTCTTCGTCGAGGCAGACGACACCAATACCCGCAAGATCGAGATCGCCTACGACGCGCGCGGCGAGGCCCGCCGCGATCGCTTCACGCGCTCTTTCCCCGGTGACCTCATCACCCGCCGCCGCGTCGGCGTCGTCTCCGCCGCTGGCGGCGAGGCACTGTGGTTCGACCGTCCCGACGCCGAAGACGCCATCTGGGACTACGGCATTTCGCGCGACGGCAGCACCGTCTTCATCGACAGCAGTGACCTCTCGATCAAGAACCACACCGTCTTCACCTTCGACACCCATTCGGCCGAGCGCACAGTCTTCTATGCCTTCCACGACCCGATCAAGATCCGCCCGGATTGGCAGGTTGCTTTCGCTCCCGACGATAAAGGCTTGCTTTTGCTCACGGATCGGGATGGCTTCAACCATCTCTACCTGATCCCTGAGGCCGGTGCCGAGCCCGAAGCGATCACGGAAGGCGAGTGGGAGATCGCCAATTTCGCGCTCGATCGCGCCAATGGCGAAATCTACTTTACGGCCAATATCGCCCATCCGGCCCAGCGGCATGTCTATAAGGTCGCGCTCGATGGCGGCGACGTCACGCAGATCACGCAGGCGCCTGGCATCCACGTGCCCGCTTATGCACCCGGCTTCGACTTGCTGGCCGACATCTTCAGCGACGATATGACCCCGGCCGAAATCTTCGCGCAGCCTTTGGTCGACGATGCCGAGCCCAGGCAGATCACCAACTCGCCGCTTCCGGCTTTTGCCAAGCGGCGCTGGGCCGAAGTGCGCTACGTGCCGTTCAAGAGCAGCGTCGATGGCGCCGAACTCATGGCGCGCGTCATGGTTCCGCACGGGTTCGAGCCGCATGGCGGACACCCGATGATCGTGGGTTCGGTCTATTCGGATGGCCTGCTCAATCAATGGGGCGGACGCGCCGCGCATCCGAGCTGGGGCATCGACCAATATCTGGTGTCGCGCGGCTTCGTGGTGGTGAGCCCAGAAATCCGTGGTAGCTTCGGGCGTGGTCGGGAATGGAACCGGCCGATGCTGCATAGCTACGGTACGCAGGACATCGAGGACATCGCCGATTGCGTCAAGACGCTGACCGGCCTCGGCTATGCCGACCCCAAGCGCGTCGGCATCTGGGGCTCGAGCTATGGCGGTCTCATGACCCTGATGTCACTGTTCAAGAAGCCGGGATTCTACGCCGCAGGCGTGGCCGGCGCGCCGGCCACCAATGTCTGGCACGCCTATCCCGAGCAGGAATGGATCATGGGGCCGACCCACGGCGCCGATTATCCGCAGCGCTACAAGGACCAGTCGGCTCTGTTCCACACCGCCGGCCTCGAAGACGCGCTGATGATCATCCACGGCACGCGTGACGAAGTGGTGCTCTATGCAGACACCATGGCCGTGGTCGAGCGCCTGACCGCCCAGCGAAAATGGTTCGAACTGGTCACGCTGCCCGGCACCGGCCATGCCTGGGCCAACCAGGACCGCACGCTGACCCGCTTCGCCTATGGCAAACTGGCGCGCTTCTTCGAGCGAGAACTGAAGGGCGAGTCCCTCTAGATCCGCTGCCACGGCCCTCGGCCGTGGCAGTTTTCGCTCAATTTCTGTCATTCCGGTCGACGCCGGTACTGGTTAGCCTCAGAGTGCGGCACGCCCGGAGAGGAGAGACCAATGCCCAAGGTGACCTGCGACCTCTCGATTTCCGTCGACGGCTATTCGGCCGGCCACAACCAGACTGAACAACGCTCCTTCGGCGATGATGGCAGCGATGGCTGGGGCAACAGGCTCCACGCCTGGATGTTCGACGCGCCCGACGAAAACAGGGTCGAGATCGAACGGATGGCTTCGGCGAAGGCTTTCATCATAGGTCGCAACATGTTCGGCCCCGTGCGAGGTCCGTGGGATCGGGCCTGGAACGGGTGGTGGGGCGACAATCCTCCGTTTCACACGCCGGTTTTCGTACTCACCCACTATCTGCGGAACCCGCAGCCGGCGCGGAACCTGACGTTACTCGAAGTTGGACGTGGTGCGTCGCATTTAGCAAGCCAAGTCTTGAATTGGAATTGGTTTTGCCCAGACCACCGCGAGAGGCCCGGATTCCCTAGGGTCGGGCACCGAAATGTTGCCATTAGGTTTGACCCAAAACGGGGGTTAGGGCGAAATCGCACTCTCACGAAATCTGGCTGTACGAACCAAAAAGAAGGGGCCGCGCAATGCGCGGCCCCTTCTTTTCTGCTCTTCGCCTACAATCAGGCAGTTATCCGAAAATCCCTCCTGAAGTAGAGAGCAAATTCGGAGCATCGGTAAGCCGGGACGACTTCCGACCTCCATTTCTGCGTCAAGTTTTGGCCTGGTCGGCAAATCCCCGCCCCGACGAGTTCGCGGAACATCACGTACGTTTCGCGGAACCTCTCGACCTCGGCGCGCTCGAAAACCCTCATCTTGCCGTTCACGAATTTGCGTGTTTTCGCGAACAAGAAGCCAGCATCGACGAGAATGTCGAGGGCGCCGTTATGCAATTGCAGGAGGTTTCGTACCTCTTGCGAGGTCATCGGGTTCTGGACACCATAGACTATGCGCATTGCTTCCACCGGGTCGACTCCAATCCGTTCATGTGGATTGACTGAGTAGGTTAGTTGGGAGGAGGCCAATCGACCGCGGTCGATCAGGTCGAGCGCAACAGGGACCTCGATCGCGTATCGCTTGCTTAAGGCAAGCACCGACAGCTGCCCTTCAACTCCGTTGTCATTGTCAGCGGCCAGGCCAACCGGGCCGGTGTCGGGTTCTCCGGCGGAGAGGTATTTGTCCAAAGAAGCCCGGGCGGTTGGACCACTGCAGATGGTTTTTCGATGTTCCAAGCCTGGAACGCCATTCGGAGGCACAACACCTGATGCGACTAGGCGCGCAAGCTGGGTGTTCGACAGTGCATACTCCGTTGCGAGCACGGAGTGGGCGACCAACGGAAGATGCGGCCTCAGGGCGGCCTCGGCGGCCCTGATGTCGATCAGGGTACGCATCCCGTTTCCGTCCGAATACACCACCCATGAGGGACGGGCAGCGAGCAAATCCCTCCAGATCCTCAGGGTGACACCAAGGTGCTGTCGTGCCCCGTGACTGCGCAGGAGTACAGGCGCGTCATAGCGGACGCCGAATAGCCTATCGCCGATCAGGAACGGGAAAGTCGCAAAGGCGGCTGCGGCCAGAGCCTCGCCGGCAGCGGCGCTGGCGGAAGTGGTCTGAATACGATTAAAGTACCTCGTGATGCGGCCGATGCATCCAGCGGGCGGCCGATCCGCCCAGGCAAGCGCTCTGATCACGCGCATCGCAGCGAGCAGACCGGCGGAGCCGCCCGCGAACGCATTGAGGCCGTCGGCCCCGCAGGCCTGTCGCGTCTCCTCGTTCACCTCGCTCCAAGGTGCCCTTACATCGTTCATTGCGGCGCCCAAGCCATGTGCCAGGCTGATGGCATCACAGAGCGGCAGGTTGTCGAGCAACGGCACCGGGGCATATTGTGCACCCGTCAAACGCGCGTAGGTGTACTTGTCTAGCGGGGTTGGCTTGCACGGTTCGGCCTCGATGTCCTCAAGGTCAGCTGCGAAACCTGACAAGAAGTCCAACAGATCCGTATTGAGGGAGCGCCTGCGCACACGGTAGTGCACGAACTTGACCTCATGGTGCACGCACATATCCAACATGGCGCACTGCCATTCGGCCCGAACGTAGAAGGCCAAGTCGGGCGGCAGATCGGGATGGGCGGCGATGTCTTCGCGCGCGCAATGTGGGCAAAACTTCCAGCTCCGCCGGGAGACGCGCTGATGGTGGACAGCCTGACCGTTTATGAACTTGCGAGCGGAGCCTTGGCCGCGGATGGACCAACGATCCAGTTCCTCATTACTCGCACCAGTCACTCTTGCGAGCTGTGACAGGGTCTCCGGCTCGCCGCGAAGTACGGCATCGATCGACATGCCCATGTCCTTGCAGAACTGCTCGGGGTTTCGGCAGCCGTAGTATGCGGAGAGCCTGATGATGTAACTCATGGCGGTCTCACGCGGCATGAGGGGTAGGGCGTCCGGCAATCGGATGACATCATCCTGTTCCATCAGATGTTCTCCCCGTCGTCATCGTCATTGCGATAGCGAGCCTGTGCGAAGTCACGCGGGGCTACCTTCTCGAAGTTAATGTCCTCCCAATTGTCGAGGAGGAAGAGGTTCGCGTCGGCGGGAATGCTGGCGCGAATTGCAAGGACATGCGCGAGGTCTTCGATATGCAAGGCGCCGCGGCGGCGCATGGAAGCGAGAGCTACCGCCCACTGACACATGGACAACGCGGTCCCGATGGCCCGCCGGGATGCATTGACGAGGCGCCCACCGACCTCGTCCCTGGAAGTCAGACGGTACGTGACGCCGGCATCCTGACAATATTGATGGAGATAGGCTTCGAGCGCCTCCGCATCGTCCATAGTGAGGGCGGGCAGAGTGGTAATGTCCGCGCGCCGGTTCATGTCGCCGCGTGCGACGGTTTCCCCGGTGCGCGAATTGTGCAGCTCCAGCGTTTCAATGAGGTCGAGCGTGCCCGAGGCTATGACCGGCGTCGGCCATACGGGGTCCGACATGATCTGGATTATCTGGGACCAAACGACTTCCGCCTGCTCGGCAAGCTTGCGCTTGGAGCCATAATTTCGAGGCTGAAGCACCCGGCTTAACTCGTCGAAGGCTACCATGGTGAACTTGTTGCGGCGCATCCGGTTTTCGATGTTGGCGCTCGCAAGTTCCGGTGATGGAGTTCTTGCCATGGTGTAGCCGAGCACTGAAAGGGTGTCGAAGAGCCAAGCTTTCGCATCACCCTGTTTGGCCTCGCGATAGAGGATGTTAGCCGGAACCTGTACGCCGGACCTGAGAGTGACCGGAGGCAAGCGAGACAACGCGTAGTCGATCGAGAACGACTTGGAGCTCCGTTCGTACCGACAACGATGAGCGCCCTGGCGGCTTTGCGGTTGCTCGGGCCCCATTCTTTGCCACTATCAATCGTCGATGCGATCTGCTGGTGGAGGCGACGGATGTCCGCCTCCACCATGGTCAGCTGCGCCGTGGGCCAAACGCGCTCGGCAAGCTCATCTACGGTCTGCTCGAAATCGACCGTCGCAGTCTGTTCGCGCGCTTCCTGAAGTTTGTCGTACACGGGCCGTTCCTAACCGGTTTTCTTGATTTGGTTGATGCGGGGGGCGGGAGCCCAGTCCAATTTTGCCGCAGGCTTCTTCTGCCCCGTGGCCTTCGTCTTCGCGATCGCCCGCTGAGGCTTCGAAGGCTCATCATCAGCCTCGTCTTCCGCATCCTCGGGAATGGGATCTTCACCGATGTTGTCGTTGTCAGCCGCGAGACGATCGTCTTCGGTCGGCGGAGTTACCGGGTCCTGAAGGTCGAGACCGAATACGTCGTCTTCATCCACGCCGTCCTCGGTCGGGGGCTCGGCGGCGCGTGCCGGCGGGGACAGGCGAGCACCGGTGGAATAGCCGCCGGATTGCGAAATTATCCGCGGACCGCCGTGGGCCTTAGGTTGGGGCCGATAGACGAAGGTGAGCTTGATGCGCTCGTCAGCCCGCTCGAGCTTGTCGCTGTCGTACGACCAGTCTTCCAACTGAGCCTTGCAGCGTGCCTCCGCGCTCTGATCCGCGAAAGAAAGGAGCGCCTTTGCTGCTGTCTCGAAGCGCACGCTCGCCTGCTCGCCATGCTTGCGCGCCAGGGCTTCGCATTTCATCTTCCAGAAGCTCAGGGGAATGCCCTGCATTTCCGGCGGCCCGGGGAGCGTAGCCCACTGGCCGTCCACCAATACGCTGATGCGGCCGAGGTCTTCCGGGTCGACCTTAAAGCGCATCCACTGGCCAATGCGGCCTTTGGAGTCCTTCGATTTGCGGCTACTGTTTTTGAAGCGCTCCGCCATCCAGTTCGCCGAATATTGAATGCCAGCAAACCGGAGGCCAAGTGGTGTGAGCTTGCGTTCAATGTCGATTCCGAATGCGATGCGCATGCGGTCAGGGCCCATGATCGGCACGTATCCGGTGTCTGCGATTGCCTCCTTGAAGCAATCGATCGGCGGTTGACCTCCGAGGCCACCGTGGCCGAGTCCGTGATACACGTCGGTGCACCAGCGGAAAAAGCCGTTGCCGAAATCGGCAAGAAAGGCGGAAACGCGCGCTACCGGATCGTAGTCACCGCGTTCGACCACGTTGGAGAAAGTCCGCCCTGTCCAGAACGAAATGAACCCTTCGTGGCTGGTACGGAAAAAGCGCTCGACGGTGCCACGGTGGCGTGAGATGCCAACCACGCCGATCTGGACGTTGCGGGTGACGTTGTAGGCCACGTTCTGGAACCGGGCCGAGCGAAAGGCCGCGCCGGAGTCGGTCCTTATGCCCGCGATGCCGATGGCACGCGGCGGCTTGCCGCCTGAAGACGAGACCTTGGCGTATATCGACTTGTCCGACAGCGCCATGCGCAGCGCCCGCACGGCAAGTTCGGCGCTTTCCGCAAGCCCGAAGGAAATACCCAGAACGCAGCGGGTGGCGACGTCGATGCATACGCACACCCATACGCGGCGACGGAACTTTCCGAGCAGCCTGCGCCAGGCACGGCTCAGGTTCGCCCAAATGCCGGCCCGCTGGAGGAAAACCACAAGGTCGGTTTTGTAGCAGTCGAGCTGCACCATCTCACCGGGTCGCGTGTAGATCGGCCCTTTGGTCCAGGAGCCGGTTTCATCCTCCATGGCCCCCTCACCTCGCTGCGAGCCGATGAGCTTGCTCGCCTTCAGGCCGGTGATGATGCGCTTGATCGCGCCATCGCTAGGTGGCTGGATGGTCCATTCTCCCTCGGGCTTGCCGTCATTGAGGCGGGCTCCGATCAGCCGTCGGATGGCCGAGCGGTTCATGCGTTGTTCGGCGGCATGGAATTCCATGACGACGTTCTCACTGACCACCTGGACGAACGGTTCGAGGCGTTTGCCGCCCTGCGTGCAGCGATAGTAGTGCTTCCTGTGATCCTCGATCCTGTATCCCGGCAAGCGGAACAAGCGGTAGGCTCGCTTGAGGTCGGACGCGGACGGACGAACCGGAAGTCCGGTGTTCTGGCCCTTCCGCCCGCGCTTGAACCTCTCCAGGCGCTTCAAGGTCGCAGTATGGATTTCCAGTTGGAGGTCGAGGGTGAAGTAAGCGTGCAGAGAGGCTTCGTGGAGCCTGACCAGCTTCTTCCGATAACCGTCGTGCAGCCGAACCATGTACTCGTGCATCCAATGGCAGTCGTACAGCTGTTCGTCCGTCATCCCGGACAAGTTGGCATCGGCACGTTCGGCGGCCGCGGCGCTGCCGTCGTCGTTGAAGAAGTTCTCCTCTTCAATAATCGAACCGGTATCGCGTATGCTCCGCGGAAGGGTCGACACCTTAGGGACTGGCAACCGATCCCGCGTGCCTCACCCACCTCTCGACAATCAGCACCGGTCGAGCCGACCCACCGCAAGGCAAGAGGCGTAAGGTGGCACTCCGGAGATTGTGCGTAGCGGGTTCGGCAAGCTCGCCCGCAGCCGGCTCGCCGAACGTGAAGGTTAGCCGGCGTGGGTCTCAACTGAACAACTACGCGCGCACTCGAAAGCCGACTATTGTCCGGCGGCCCGTTGAGCGACCATTACGGCCACCTGAGTTCCCGAAACCTGACCCTCCCTAGTAAGCAGATCGGCAACCGCGAGAATTTGCTTCCTGTACTGGCTCGCCAGGCGCTGCGCATCGGCAAAGAGGCGCTGGAGGTCTCCCTCCACGGCATGTCGAAACGCTGGGTCAAACTTCAGCAATGCGGTCATCTCGCCGGGCGCCACCCATAGCAGGGAGCCGGCCATACCGTAGCTGCACCGGAGCGTCGCCATCAGTTCGGTCGCCCTAGCAAGGTCGGAGTCGGGGCGTCCTCCCGCACCACTGGAAGGCGAACCGAATATCTCGGCTTCGGCCGCCGACGCGCCGAGGACCATGGTAACGTGACGCTCCATGCGCTCGCGGTCGAACAGTGTTTCGGTCACCTTCTCGAAGGTGGCACGGCCGCCGGAGGCGCCCCGGCGGACGATCGATATTTCCTTGAGGGGTTCGCCCAACGCCAAACCGATCACACCGTGGCCGGCTTCGTGGACCGCGGCCCGATAGCGATCGGTCTCCGACCGAGTGTCGAGCGGTGTGATCTGCGCCATGAGATCCTCCCAAACCAGGGGGCGGCCCGCACGGCGGCTGGTCCGCCGCGCCGCGCGCACCCACTCCATTGCCTCTGCGGCGGTGGCGCCAACTCCTGCTTTCGCCAATGGGAGGAGATCCTGTCCCTTCAGGTCCTCGCGCAAGTGCGTCCGCAGGATGTTGGCTAGCCCATCCGAGTCGGGAATCCCGATATGGATCGCGCGCTCCAGTCGCCCCGGACGCAGAAGGGCTGGGGAAATTTCCTCGATGAGATTGGTGGCGCCGACGACAATAATGCCCTCTCGCGAGGACATCGCCGAATCCAGGAGAAGGTAGAAGTCGTAGATCAGGGGTAGCCACCAATCCTTGCCGCGTGGCGAGATGGTGGAGGGGTCGGGCAGGGCGTTCAGTTCGTCGATGAACAAGATGCAGGGCGCCGCCGCGGCAGCTTGGGCGAAGAGCTTGCGTTGTGCCTTGATGACGTCGTCAAGGTGGCCTCCGGAACTAGCGAAGAGTTCCGAGATCGAGCCCATAATGACCGGCAGGCGGCAGGCGTCTCCCAGAATTCGGGCGAAAGTCGTTTTGCCCGAGCCTGGTGGGCCCTCGAGGACGGCGCCGCGGTCGATGTCCGACCACGAGACCTTTTTTTCGCGTAGGTCGGCGATATCGGTCTTGAGGGCCAGTCCCCACACCCGGGCCTCGCCATATTCCACGGCATCTTCGAGGCTTGGGTAGGCGGGGTCGGTCGATGCCATGGGCTGAACAGGTCGAACCAGAGCGCAGGAAAGCCGCTCGACGGCCGCAGCTTTTCTGATGCCCATCGGCATGCACGCGCACAGCAGATCAAAATCGAGCTCGGAGACATCCAAGCCATTGAGCGATGCCGGTGTTTTGCCCGTGAGGCAGCGCTTCATGGCCGAAGCGACGTCTCGTGGCGTCAGAGGCGCTACTTTGTACCGGTGGGTAGCTGCCGTCAGGAAGACTGCCGGCAGACGGCGATCGGGCGCCGCGGAAACGCCGACAACCGATTGTCCTCTAGCGATCGTCGCTGCGACTGTGCTTCCCTCTGCCGTCCTGCTCGCCGGCTTCTCGTATTCGGTGGCGAATTTGATGGTTGGGTTGATCGCATGCAGGGCCTCCTTGATGGGTTCGACCCACTGATCGGTCGGAACCTGGATGACCGCGGCTATCCAATTTTTGCCTTTGAACAAGCGGCGTCCCGGAGCGCCCAGCGCGAGATCCAAGGCGACCGAGGCAACGGCGAGGCGGGAGCTGACCGGTTTTGCGCTGGATGAGGCTGCGGCCTTTTCCGGCTCTTCGTCGTCGTTGATTTCAACGTCCATTAGCATTCTCCGATGGGGCGTGCACTTCACCCGTGAGGCCAGGCCAATTCGTCCGGGCGGTGGCCAATCGATGCCGGGGCGGGTACTTTCTTGAGGGGGGCGGCAGAGTGGACGGCCGGATCTCCAGGCACGAGCAAGTGTCGGCGAACTTCCGCCTCACCCGCCTGCTTCAGTTCGAATAGTGCGAACTTGCTCTTGCAACCGCCCGTCTCGGGCGCGCAGATCAGAGCAGGATGGCCCATCGGCCGCCCGCAGTAGCGCCCGTAGAAGGGCGATCTTGTGCCCTCTTCTCGACGGGAAGTTTGTCGGGTTCGAGCGGCTAACAATAGTCAAACCGGACATCCGAAGAGCAGACGTGGGCGACGCGCTCTCGATACTCGCGATCTCGAGAAGACTCGGAGTTGTCGCAATCTTTTCGTCAGCCCGTCGATCCGCGCTCCCCATTGCCTACCTAGCAGATGCCATCTGGTGAGGAGCACGCGTCCAAGCGCGTGCAAATCGATGGCACGAAAGCCCGACGGTCGAAGCAAAGGTCCAGTTGTTGACGAGGGGGAGCGCCTTCCAGGGATCGGGAATATCCTCTACCTCCAGGCGGCTCAGGTCGACCGCGAGGCTATTTATCAGGTCGGGACGGACGGAGGTGACGGGGGACGTCATGAACGCTACCAGTTGGTACTTGTGCACCGATGGTGACGGACCGCGCCGAAGCGCATCCTCGCGCATTCGCCTTGTTTGCTTGGGAGGGTAAAGAGGCGGCGGCGACCGTTAACTGGACGTCTCCGCATGAAGCGGGGAGAACCCCCTTAGTGCGCAGGCGTGGGCCAAATCCGTTTCGCTCCAGTCCGCTATGGAGCAGATTGTGAATGCATCGATCTCGCCGCAGACGTAGCGCCAGATGAGTTCGTCGTCCGATGGTCGCTGAGGTCGCTGAAGTAGGCGCCGCCGTAGTCGACGAAAGCGAAGGAGCAACTTCCGCCCTCGTGCACGTTCCTTCGGGTCAGGAGCATTGTCACACGTCACGACCAAGCAACGAATTGCTCGCTTCAGTCCGGCGCCATCGTCAAAACGGACGAAGGCGAGATCGGGTGCAAGCGGAGGATTTAAGGTGAATGTGGCCGCCGCCCCAAGGACCCGCAGTTTTTGCACCACTTCGGCGAGGTCATCCGGTTCGCCTGGCGCGGGAACCATGATCCGTGTCCATGCGGTCATTCTGACTCCTTAGGGCTGCCGAAATTTACTCCATACAGCCACGCCAACGGATCGGGAGTTGTTCGTATGATGATGGTACGGCTTAGCCAGGGTCAGCCATTTCAACGGTCGATTCCGGGGTAAGCGGAGCTTCGATGTTCATCTTGAGCACTCCGGCAGCAACAAGGTGAAGAACTGCGGTGAAGGGGGAGGGATGCGTGACGGCAGAGGCGCACTCGAGAAGGCTTGATTTTCCCCGTTCGACCAGGTGCATGACGAGCTCCATTCTCTGCTCCATAGTGACTTCGATGCCAGCAGCATCGTCGATGGCCCGGGCGCAGTTAAGTCGGGGCTGCTTCTGTATCGCGGCCTCAGGGACGAGAACACAACTCCTGCCGGACCAGCCGGCGAGCCGCTTCAGTTCCAACAGGTCATTTTTGCGCCCACGCCATACGCGTTCGGGAATGCACAGAAGCGTATGACGTTGGGCGCCGAGAGCGATACGGAGGATGACCAAGTCGGTAGCTTCAAAAGCTTGGCTACTGGCCAGGTTCTCGACCATTTCGTCAGACCCGAGCAGTTCTGCTTTAGGATGAGCGCCTATGAGAGCGATGGCATTTCGCTGAAGCCGCCGACAGACGAAGCTCCGGTCGATTATTCCCGGGGTGGGACGGGCAGGGGGATGCGAACCCTGCACGCGGCTGACCGCAAGTAGAGACATATCCATACTCCTGGGCCTCAAGGCCACGAAAAAGGCGGCGTCCGCCGCCGGATTATTCGGAAGATTCATGTTCGCGGCGGGGTGCTCCATCCGCCGATTACGTGCGTTGTGCTCGACGGTCGAAAAGTTAACACGACCGGAGTTGGCGATGATCTTATGACGCAATTTGCTTAAAATTGCAAGAAAGTGTGACTATTATCGATACACTTTGCGTCGTTATGGTTAACGACGCGGTGGGTGTTCGAGAATTCTTGACGTTTGCCGGGTCTCAACGGACAATCCTTGCACCGCAAAAGGATTCCCGATGTGATCACAGGCAATCAGTTGCGGGCCGCTCGCGCGCTGGTGAATTGGACGCAGGAAGAGCTTGCTACCAATGCAGGCGTGGCCCCGCGCACGATAAGGCTGTTCGAGTCCGGAAGCCGGAGTCCATATGCACGAACGGTGGCGCAGCTTCAAAGTACGCTAGAAGCCGTTGGGATCGAGTTCATAGTGACCCAACATGGCGTGGGGGTCATGCTTCTGCAGAAGGCGTGATATCCGGGTCGCGATGGTCCAGGTACACTCGAAGTGAGTTTGGCAGAGAAACGCCACCCTGGCGCTAGGCGGCCTGACACCGCGAAGGTGTGTATGCGTGGCTACCGGTTTGATCTGCGAATGCCCGTCTACAAAGCCCTCAAGGCTTAGGCTGAGCGGTTACGGAATAGGCGTCTATTATCGACGATGGCAAACGTCTCGTCTCTTCCGTCTGGACTCATGGTCTCGTTCGTGATTAGAACGTAACGAGAACAAGATGCCAATCCAAGCCCCGCCATGTCCCACGCAGAGCTTATCGCTGCCACCAATTTCTCATTCCTGCGCGGCGCCAGCCACCCCTTCGAGATGGTCGCGCAGGCGGCGACGCTGGGTCTGTCAGGCATCGGTATCTGCGATCGGAATTCGCTCTCCGGCGTCGTTCGCGCCTACTCGGCAGCCCGCGACCTGGCAAAGGACTTTCCGGCCTTCAAACTTGTCGTGGGGGCGAGGCTCGTCTTCTCCGACGGCACGCCTGACATTGCAGTCTATCCCTCCGATCGCGAGGCATACGGCCGCCTCTCGGCACTCCTGACACTTGGGAACCGCCGAGCGCCAAAAGGGGAGTGCTACCTAGAGCTCACGGATCTCGCCGACTATTCTGCCGGCCAACTCATGATCGTCATCCCCGATGCGAATCTGGAGCGGGCGGGCGCTACTGCTTCGTGGTTGTCTCGTTCGGCGCCCGGCAGAGTGTGGCTGGCGGCGGCTTGCCGATATGACGGGGAAGACCGAGCGCGGCTGGCGCAACTGGCCGAGATCGCAGCGGCGACCGAGGTGCCGCTGCTTGCGACCATGGATGCGCTCTACCACGAGCCCTCCCGCAGCCGGATCGCCGACGTCCTCACCTGCATCCGGGAAGGCGTCACAATCTTTGAGGCAGGCCAGAAACTCTCCGCCAACAGCGAGCGCCACATCAAGTCGCCGGCCGAGATGGCCAGGCTCTTTCGTGAACACCCGGATGCTATGGCGCAGTCCCGGCACATCCTCTACCGCATCTCGTTTTCCCTCGATCAGCTCCGCTACATCTACCCGGAAGAGACGGTCGGCAACGGGGAGACCGCCCAGCAGACCTTGGAGCGCCTTTCCTGGGAGGGCGCCGAGCGGCGCTATCCCGATGGCATTCCCGAGCGTGTGCGAAAGGGCCTGGCGCACGAGCTCGAGCTCATCGCGGAAATGAAGTACGCGGCCTATTTCCTGACGGTCCAGGATATCGTCCGCTTCGCGCGCCAGGAGCGCGGCATCCTTTGCCAGGGCAGGGGATCGGCTGCCAACTCCGCCGTGTGCTTTTGCCTCGGCATCACCGAAGTTGACCCCATGCTCGTCGATCTGCTCTTCGAGCGGTTCGTTTCGACGGAACGCGACGAGCCGCCTGATATCGACGTCGACTTCGAGCACGAGCGGCGCGAAGAGGTGATGCAGTACATCTACCAGAAGTACGGGCGGAGCCGGGCGGGGCTGACCGCCAACGTCATTACCTATCGGACCAAGGGCGCAATTCGCGATGTCGGCAAAGTCTTCGGGCTCTCCGAGGACATGATCACTTCCATCTCCAGCACCAATTTCGGCTGGGGACGAATGGATATCACCGACGCCCGGTTGCGCGAGGCCGGGATGAACCCTGATGACCGCGTTGTCCGCATGGTCCTGGCGATCGCCACCGAGATGTACGGCTTTCCGCGCCACCTCGGCCAGCATGTCGGTGGCTTCGTCATCACCCGCGACCGTCTTGATCAGTTGGTATCCATCTCCAATGCCGCCATGGAGGATCGGACCGTCATCGAGTGGAACAAGGACGATCTCGACGAGCTCGGCATCCTCAAGGTCGATGTTCTGGCTCTGGGCATGCTCTCGTGCATCCGTCGGGCCTTCAACCTGCTACGGCAGCACTATGGCCTGTCGCTGACGCTAGCGACCGTGCCGTCCGAGGATCCTCGCGTCTACAAGATGACCCATCGCGCCGATACCATCGGCGTATTCCAGATCGAGAGCCGGGCGCAGATGTCGATGTTGCCCAGGCTCAAACCGACCGAGTTCTACGACCTGGTCATTGAGGTGGCTATCGTGCGCCCCGGGCCCATTCAGGGCGACATGGTGCATCCGTACCTCAAGCGCCGGCAGGGGCTGGAGCCGACGAGTTACCCGTCGCCCGAGCTCGAACATGTGCTCAAGAAGACCTATGGCGTGCCGCTCTTCCAGGAGCAGGCCATGAAGATCGCCATAGTCGGTGCCGGATTCACGCCTGGCGAGGCCGACAAGCTGCGGCGCGCCATGGCCACCTTCAAGCGCACCGGCGGCGTCGGCGTGTTCCGGGACAAGTTCATCGCCGGCATGCTGGAGCGAGGCTACGAGCGGGACTTTGCCGATGCCTGCTTCAAGCAGATTGAGGGCTTCGGAAGCTACGGCTTTCCGGAGAGCCACGCCGCCTCGTTCGCGCTTCTGGTCTACGTGTCTTGCTGGATCAAATGCCACTACCCGGACGTGTTCGCCGCGGCGTTACTCAACAGCCAGCCCATGGGCTTCTACGCCCCGGCTCAGATCGTCCGCGACGCGCAGGACCACGGCGTTAACGTCCGTCCCGTCGACATCAATCTCTCCGACCTGGAAATCGTCATGGAGAAGTCCAACCAGGCCGGTGTAGGTATTGCGGCGCGTCACGCCGAGATGGAAGGAGACATCTGGGGCAATATGGGCATCCGGCTCGGTTTCAACCTGGTGAAGGGCTTGAGGACCGAGCATGCCAACCTGATCATTGCGCGGCGCCGCGGCGGCTATGACAGTGTGCGTGATCTCTGGCTTCGCACCGGCCTGTCGCCATCAGTACTGGAGAAGCTCGCCGACGCTGACGCTTTCCAGTCCCTGGGCCTCTCCCGCCGCGATGCGCTGTGGGCCATCCGTGGTCTCATCGGCGAGCATGGAGCCGAGACGCTTCCGATCTTTGCAGCTGCGGGCGTGGACGGCGGCGACATCACGGGCGAAAGCAAGCTGCCTCCCATGCTCTTGGGCGAGGAGGTTATCCACGACTATCGGGCGCTCGCAATCTCGCTTAAGGCGCACCCAATGAGCTTCCTGCGCGAGGATCTTGGCCGTCGGCGCATCGTACCGGCCGATGAACTGCGCAACGTCGATCCGGGGAGGTGGGTGACTGTAGCTGGCCTGGTGCTGGTGCGGCAGCGCCCGGGAACGGCGAGCGGGGTGATCTTTGCGACGCTCGAGGACGAGACCGGTGTGGCCAACATCATTGTCTGGCCCAAGACATTCGAGGCTAACCGGCGAACCGTTCTCGGCGCACGCGTCATGGCCGTACGCGGGCCACTGCAGCGCGAGGGCTTGGTCGTTCACGTGGTCGCTAAGGAATTCATCGATCTTACCGGGCAGATGGTAGCGGTTGCCGGCGGCTTCGACGTCGGCATAACGACCGACAATGTCGATGAGCGCAGGGCACGGGAGCGGCAGCAATATCTCGACCTGCAGGCCAAGCAGATCGCTGACGCCTTGCCGTCCGGGCGCAACTTCCACTGATGCCATGGGCTCGATCCGCACCCTGCAGGACTTCCATGCGACCGGGCGAGCCATCCGCGCGTTCTGCTCGCATTACTACGTCTGCAATCACGACGCGCAGCTTCGGCTTGATCTGCTGGCCACCCGGCTGGGCTGGGGCTTCGATTTCTACCGCGGCCGCGATTATCTCGCGGGAATGTTGCGCTGTTCGGTATGCGGGTGGCGCTTTCCGGTCTTCGCTCTGGGCCATGCCGCTGCACCACCTGGATTTGCCGGCTCGCACGGGGCAGGGACCGTTCCACTCTCCCAGGATCAAATCATCGCCATGCAACGCGCCCGCGAGGCAAACGTCGTGGACGAAATGCCATGGGTGGGCGTTAGGAAGGGAGGACGGAAGTTCGGCCGCTAAAATGGAGCGTCGGCTGGGATGTCCGAGATCATCCGCGAGAATGGTGGGAAGGACCTGATCTGATCGCAGATGACCTCGCCGAGCTGAACCAAGCGACCAGGCTCCGTAGCGGAGAGGCGATAGAAGCAGCTAAGATGGCGGAGCGGAGGGCTCTCCCCGGGATGAGGCCTCATTCGGGAACGAACATCGTCCCGCTAAATTCTGACTCCTATCACAGCATAGGAGGCTTGGATGCCGGGCGAAGCAAAGCGCCCCGTTGGGCGCGGGTTTGGATATTGGGCAAGCCTTGTCCTTGCAGCGATCCTCATCGTTGTCGGGTTACCGCTCCTCATTGGCGGCGTTTGGCTCGCCTTACTGGGAGGCTCCTGGTACTACGCCATCGCAGGGCTTGGCGTGATAGGAAGCGGCGTGCTGCTCTTCATGGGGCGGCGCTTAGCGGTTCTCGTTTATGCCGTAACCTGGCTTTTCACCCTCGTCTGGGCGCTGTGGGAAGCCGGGCTCGATGGTTGGGCACAGGTGCCGCGCCTGGTCGGGCCGACAGTCCTGCTGGTCCTCGTCCTTTTGACCATCCCTGTACTGCGGCGGCGCGACCCGCAACCTTTGCGCTGGAGCGGTACAGCCACCGCAGCCGCCAGCTTTGCGGTCTTGGCGATCGGTATCATGACCTTGTTGCCGACGCTCGCCCAGCACAATCGGGCTTTCGCGCAGACACCACCTGCCGCAACGCCGACGCCGCCTGCTCCCACAAATCCGCAACCCCAGCCTGAAATAACGCCTGCACTGGCCAATGCGCCCTTTCCCCAGCAACCGGAAGCAGCGGCCAAGGACTGGCCGGCCTATGGCGGCACGCAATTGTCGACGCGCTATTCTAGCCTCGACCAGATCACCCCCGACAATGTCGGCAAGCTCAAGGAGGTCTGGACCTACGAGACCGGCGACATGCCGACCGAAAAGACCAAGGACAAGTATTCCCCGGAAACGACGCCGATCAAAGTCGATGACACGCTCTATCTCTGCTCGGCCACCAATATCGTTCTCGCCATCGATGCGGCGACCGGCAGGGAGATCTGGCGTTTCGATCCGCATATTTCCATGGACTCGATCCCCTACGGCGCCAGCTGCCGTGGCGTGTCCTATTACAAGAACCCTTCAGCCGCGCCGAATAGCGCCTGCGTCAAGAGCATCATCGAAGGCACGCTCGATGGCCGCCTGATTGCGGTTGACGCAGAAGACGGCAAACCCTGCGAGGATTTCGGCAGTCATGGTGAGGTCAACCTGCTCGAAGGCATCGGCCACACCGTTCCCGGCTGGTATTCGGTGACGGCGCCGCCGGCGATCGTGCGCAACGTCGTCGTTACCGGCGCGCAAGTGCAGGATGGGCAGGCAGAGGATGCACCGTCCGGCGTCATCCGTGGCTACGATGCCGTTTCCGGCAAGCTGCTTTGGGCCTGGGACATGGGGCGGCCCGACCAGACCGGCGCGCCGGTTGCCGGTGAGACCTATACCCGCGGCACGCCCAATATGTGGACCGCCGCCGCCGGCGACGACGCGCTCGGCCTTGTCTACCTGCCGCTCGGCAATTCGTCGGTCGACTATTTCGGCGGTAACCGCAAGGATTACGAGAACGAGTTCTCGAGCTCGGTCGTCGCCATCGACGTGACCACGGGCAAGCCGGCCTGGCACTTCCAGACTGTGCACTACGACGTCTGGGACTACGACCTCGGTTCGCAGCCGACCTTGGTCGATTTCCCCACCGACAAGGGCAACGTGCCGGCACTGATCCTGGCCTCCAAGCAAGGCCAGATCTACGTGCTGGACCGCCGCACAGGCGAACCGCTGACCCCTGTCGAGGAGCGCAAGGTGCCGACGGGCGGCGTCGAGCCCGACAAGATGTCGCCGACGCAGCCGTTCTCCGGCTACGCCAACGTCGTGATGCCCGACGTAAAGGAATCCGACATGTGGGGCATGAGCCCGCTCGACCAGCTCTGGTGCCGCATCCAGTACCGGCAGGCCAACTACCAGGGTCCCTATACCCCGCCGTCAGCCGACAAGCCGTTCCTCGAATATCCGAGCTACAATGGAGGTTCGGACTGGGGCAGCGTCGCCGTCGACCCCGATAACGGCATCCTCGTCGTCAACTACAACGATATGGTAAATTACGACCGTCTCATTCCTCGCGAGGAGGCCGACAAGCGTGGCTGGCGGCCGATCGATGCGCTCGGCGGCCCCAATACGGGCGAGGGCGAGGGAGCCGTACAGGTCGGTGCCCCTTGGGCTGTCGACCTTAATCCCGGCTGGAAGGTGCCGTTCACCGGCATGATGTGCAAAAAGCCGCCCTATGGCGGTATCCGGGCCATCGATCTCAAGACCGGCAAGACGCTCTGGGACCATCCGTTCGGCGATGCCCGCGCCAATGGCCCGTTCGGCCTGCCGAGCTTCCTGCCGATACGCATCGGCACGCCTAACAATGGCGGCGCAGTGCTGACCAAGGGCGGCCTCATCTTCATCGCCGCAACGACCGACAACCTGCTGCGGGCAATCGACATCAAGACCGGTGAGGTCAAATGGTCGACCTCGCTGCCCGCCGGCGGCCAGGCCAATCCAATGACGTTCGAGGTGGATGGCCAGCAGGTGGTGGCCATCTTTGCGGGCGGCCATCACTTCATGAAGACGCCGGTCGGCGACGACCTGGTCGCCTATGCGCTCCCCAAGGATGCAACGAAGTAGAATGAAAAGCCGGCGGTAAAAACCGCCGGCTTTTTAGCGGCTGACGAAATCGATCAGCGCCATGCCGAAGAGGATCATCAGCCAGAACAGGACCGCCGCAACGGTCAGCGAGATCAGCAGGCCGCTCCGGCGCAAATGCATGAAGACAAGACCGATCAGCCCCGCCTTGGCGATCGCCACCCCGAAATTTATGACGCTGTTGGCGGGCCCAAGGCTCAGGAAGGTCGAGCCGACGGTGATGGCCAGCAGGACCATCAGCGCGATGTAGGTGAGGCTCGCTTCGCGGATGGTCATTCAGCGCACCATGTAGAGGATGGGGAACAGGAAGACCCAGATCACGTCGATGAAGTGCCAGTAGAGCGCGCCGAGCTTCAGCCAGTGCGCCGGCCGTCCCAGCCGTTTCCAGCCAAGTGTCAGCGTCAGGACAAGGCCGATGCCGGTAAGGACATGCAGGCCGTGCGTGCCGGTCAGTGCCAGATAGGCATCGAAGAAGAGCCGCGCATGCTGCGGATCGGGGCCAGAATAATCGAAGGGCAGGCCGAGCACCGGCAGCACATGGCGCTGCGCCTCGTCGTAATATTCGTAAGCCTTGACGCACAGGAACAGCAGGCCGAGCGCCGCGGTGACGGCGAGCGCCAGCCGCGCGCGATTGTCCTTGCCCTCCTCGCCCCAGATCGTTGCCAGGGCTATGGCGAAACTGCTGGTCAACAGGATTGCGGTATTGGCCGTGCCCGTCACGAGCGAGAGTTCCGCCGAGCCGCCGACGAAGGCCTCGTGGTGGTGCAGGCGGGCGACGACATAGGTGAGAATGAGCCCGCCGAAGAGCAGCGCTTCGGAACCGAGGAAGATGAAGACGCCGAATTCGCCGGTCGCCTGAATGCCCGTGCCTTCGCCCTGATGTGCGCTCTCTCCGCTCATTCCGGCGCTCCCCTTTCGCCCTCGACCGGCGGGCCATAGGCATAGGGCGGACCGATTACTTCGGGTGGCGTATCGAAATTGTGCTTGGGCGGCGGCGAACGGGTCTGCCATTCGAGGCCCGTCGCATTCCAGGGATTTGCCGGCGCACGCGGCCCCTTGAACAGTGACCAGCCGAGATAGAAGAGCGGCAGCAGGTAGCCGATGGCGAGGACGACGGCTCCGGCGCTGGAGAGGATATGCCAGAAGGCGAACTCGGGCGGATAGGTGTGATAGCGCCGCGGCATGCCGAGAAAGCCCAACACGTATTGCGGAAAGAAGGTGAGGTTGAAGCCGAGAAACGAGGTGACGGCCGCTATGCGTCCCCAGCTTTCCGAGAACATGCGGCCGGTGATCTTGGGCCACCAGAAATGCAGGCCCGCCATATAGGCGGTCACCATGCCGCCGACCATGATGTAGTGGAAATGCGCGACGACGAAATAGGTATCGGTGAGGTGCACGTCGACGGCGAGCGCGGCGAGGAACAGTCCGCCGAAACCACCGAAGGTGAAGAGCCCCAGAAAGAACAGGGCATAGAGCATCGGCGTTTCGAAGCTGATCGTGCCTTTCCTCAAGGTCAGCGTCCAGTTGAACACCTTGATGGCCGAGGGCACGGCGATGCAGAAGCTGAGGAACGAGAACACCACGCCGGCAAAGCTCGATTGGCCGGAAACGAACATGTGATGGCCCCAGACGAGGAAGCCGAGAAGCGCGATTGCCATGCTGGCCAGCGCCACGGCCTTGTAGCCGAACAGCGGACGGCGGGCGAAGCACGGAATGATTTCGGACACCACCCCCATGCCCGGCAGGATCATGATGTAGACCGCCGGATGCGAATAGAACCAGAACAGGTGCTGGAAGAGTATCGGATCGCCGCCTTGGCTAGGATCGAAGATGCCGATACCGAACAGCCGATCGAGGATGATGAGCAGGAGCGTTGCGGCGAGCACCGGCGTTGCCAGCACCATGACGAGGCTCGTCGCATAGAGCGTCCAGACGAAGATCGGCAGCCGGAACCAGGTCTGGCCCGGGGCGCGCAGCTTGTGCACGGTGACGATGAAGTTGATGCCCGTCATGATCGTCGAAAAACCGACGATGAAGACGCCGGCCGCCGCCGCGCTCACATGGCTGTTCGAGAACATCGAGGAGAGCGGCGTATAGAAGGTCCAGCCGGTATCGACGCCGCCCGCGATCACCGCATAGAGCGTGAAAAAGCTTCCGAAGATGAAGACGTACCAACTGGCGAGATTGAGCCTCGGGAAGGCGAGGTCGCGCGCGCCAAGCATGAGCGGCAGCAGGAAGTTGCCGAGTGTCGCCGGGATCGATGGCACGAGGAAGAACCACACCATGATGATGCCATGGATGGTGAAGAGCTTGTTGTAGGAATCGTCGGAAACGAGATCGCCGGCGGGCGTTACCAACTCGATCCGGATCAGCGTTGCCGCCGCACCGCCGATGAAGAAGAAGGCGGTGAGCGAGACGAGGTAAAGCCAGGCGATGCGCTTGTGGTCGGTCGTCGTCAGCCAGGCGCGGATACCGGCGCCTTCGGCAAAATAGCTCGGTCCGGCAGAAGCTGCTACGGTCATGGGCTGGCCTTTCCGGCAGTGCCGAGCGATTTCACGTAGGCAACGAGGCGCATGAGGTCGTCCTCCTCGATCAGGTCTTTGAAGCTCGGCATGATCGGATCGTAACCGGCCGCAATGTCCTTGGTGGGATTGAGGATGGAATCGCGGATATAGGCCTCGTCGGCTATGACGGTGCGCCGGTCGGCAAGCGCCACCGGATGGCCGAAAACGCCTTCGAGCCGGGGCGCGCGGACAGTGCCGCCCGGGCCGTGGCACCCCGAGCAGCCATAGGAGCGGAACAGCGCCGCTCCCTCTTCGGCGAGGGTTTGCGACGAAGGACTGGCAGCCAGCCAGGCCGCGAAATCCTGGTCGGTCATGACGGTGACGTGGCCCCGCATGCGCGAGTGCTCGGTACCGCAATATTCGGCGCAAAAAAGATCGTAAGTGCCCGGTTTCGTTGCCTCGAACCAAAGGCTGGTAGCCATCCCTGGAACCACATCCTGCTTCACCCGGAATGCCGGTATGAACAGGGAATGGATAACGTCCTCCGAGCCGAGTTTGACGATCACGGGCTTGCCGGCCGGCACGTGCAGTTCGTTGATCTCGCGGCGGCCGTTCTCGTGCTCGAACTTCCACATCCATTGCTTGGCGAAGCCCTGGATCTCGATGGCGCCGGTCGGCGGATTGTCGCGTTCGAGAAAGAGCGATGCGCCCCAGATGAAGATGCCGAGCGCGATCAGGGCCGAGGCCGACGTCCAGGCGACCTCGATGACGATGTGGCGGCCACGCGGGCCCGTGCGGTCGGCGCCCGAACCGGTGCGATAAAGCACGGAATAGCGTACGACCAGGAAGACAAGGAACGTGCCGAGCGCAAAGGAAAAGGCAAGCAGCGTATAGAACAGCAGGTCGACTTGCGGCGCGAGCGTCGAGGCCTCGAGGGGATGGAAGGCTATGTTCCCCATTTACGACCCCTTCGGAGAAGTACGAGGGCGCCAAGCGCCAAAGCGAGGCCAACCACGCTGACGATCCTGAGCATCGACATGATGAGCGAGGAGTAGCGTCCAGTCGTTGCATCATAGCCGGCGCAGAAAAGCACGATCTTGTCGATGAGGGTGCCGAGCTTGCCGGCCGAGGCTTCGACCAGGGCCAGGCGCATGTCGTTGGGGGTTACATCCAGCCCCGCCAGTACGTGCGAGATGCGCCCGTCCGGCGTGAGGGTGAAGATGGCGACGGGATGCACGTACTGCTTTATGCGCTCGCGCTCGATTGCCGTGATGCCGAATTCCTCGCCCAGCCCCGCAACGTCAGGGCCGGAAAGGAAGTGCCAGGGCGCCGCGCTGGCTTTGCCCACCGCATCGGCCAGACGCTGCTTGGCCCCTTTGGCGTCGGACGGACCTTCCTCCGGCGCCAGCGTGATGAACAGCGGTTCGTAGCCATCGGGAGCAAGGCCCGTGCCGCCAAGGTCCTTGGCGACGAGTTGCTGTTCGACACCGCAGAGATTGGGGCAATCGTGATAGCCGAAGACGACGACCGCTGGGCGCTTGTGAAGGAAGTCGCCCAGGGTCTTTTGCTGACCCGTTTCGTCGGTGAGCATGGTACCGAGCGTGATTTGTTGCCCCGGTTTGGGCGAAAAATCCGGCTGCTCGACCGCCGCCAGAGCAGGACTGGCGCAGAGCAGGGTGAGAACGAGCGCGAACTTCATGGCGCTGCCCCCGGCTGCGGACGGTTTGCGCCTTTCGCGGCGAGAAGACGCATGGCGTCGGCGATCGGCACCTTGGCGTGGCTGTGGCTGGCATCGGTCCAGGCGATCCTCGCAAGAAACGCCTGTTGCGACGCAAAATATTCGGCAAGCTGTTGTCGCTGGCCCAGTTCGCCGTTTACCGGCACCTGCATGCGCGGTTGTGCGGCGGCAAAGCCACCCTCGCGTTGACCGAACGTGAACCAGAGCACTGCCACCGAAACGGCGATGAAGCCGGCAAAGCACAGGGCAAAGATGAACAATGTTCGCCGGTGCACGTCACGCTGTTCATGCGGTTCGTCGGCGGGATGCAGGCTTTCACCGGACATGGCGCGCCTCCGCTCCAACAAAGCCATGCCGCCATTGCCGGTCGATCGTCATCACGAAAAGCCCGCCTGTTGCCGCGAAAGCGGCAGCCAGCAACAGCAGGTAGGTGCCGTTCGCGGCAAAGGCCGGCGCCACGCGCCAGATTGCTTCAGCCGCATAGCCGACCAGCATGACGGTGGCGACTGCCGCGAGCCGTTTCGGATCCCTGCGCACCGAGCCCAGCAATAGCGCGAGGAAGGGCACGACCGCGTAGGCGAGAGCCATGAGCCAGAAGGCGACAGGCCAGGGCCAGGCATCGCGCGCCAGATACCACGCGGCTTCCGGCGGTAGGTCGCCGATCCAGATGATCAGCCATTGCATATAGGCGAGATAGACGAAGCCGAGGATGCCGGAGATCAGCAACCGACCGAGATCGTCTCCGAGCGGTGCTTCGGGCTCGCCACTGGGCGATGCCAACTGCCCGGTGACCCTTAGCATGACGACGCCGGCCGCCAGCGCGCCGAGGATTTGCGTGCCTGCAACCATCATGGCGTAGATGGTCGAGGAGAATTCCGGCTCCAAAGCCTGCATCCAGTCGGTCGTGAAAACCGTCAGCGCCAGCGCATAAAGCGCAAAGCCGAGCACGGCGCCTGTTTTCTCGGTGATGCGGGTTCGCCACGGCGTTAAGCGGAGCAGCAAGGCCGAGACGAGCCATAGCGCGAAGACGACGAGCGTGCGCAACACGATCCAACCCGGTGCGAGATAGGCGAGCTTGCCCACAACCCGCTCGGGCAGCGTATCGGGCGATGCGGCAAGGAAAGGCAGCAGTGCCGGAATGGCGCCGAGCAGCGGCAGGAAGAGCAGCAGCGTGGCCGGCAGCGTCATTGCCATGGCGGTGAGCGCAGGTCGCGCCGCGGCGCCCCAGCGCCCGCCGGTGAGCACGAACAGCATCAGCAGCACCATGGCGCCGAGCGGCAGGCCCATCAGCGTCGTCGTCGCCACCAGCCAGGCCCGCGCCATCTCCCCCGGCGCCAGCACCAGTCCGATGGCGCAACCGATGACGCCAAGCGCAGCTATCCCCAGCGGGAGGCGGCTCCAGGTCATGGCGCTGCCTCCGCCAGTTTTGCTTTGAGGTCCGGCGTCAACTCGCCCGCCGGGACCTGTTCGGAATATTGCAGCGCACGGATATAGGCGATGATGGCCCAGCGGTCGGAAACCGGCACGCGCGAGGCATAGGAGAACATTGCGCCATAGCCATGGGTGATGACGTCGAAAAAGTGGCTGTCGGGGGCCGCGATGAGCCGGGCCGAATGGAAATCCGGCGGCTGCGGAAAGCCGCGCTGCACGACCCGCCCGTTGCCGTGGCCGGTGTAGTCGTGGCAGGGCGAGCAGAAGATGTTGAAGCGCTGCTGTCCGCGCTGCATGAGTTCGAGATCAAGCGCCGCCGGCAGCGCGGTCGGTTGCGGCCCGATATCGGCATCGGCCGCAATTGTACCCGCCACGGGCACGCGAGTGCCCGCGCCATCGGCAAAGAGCGGGCTCGTCTCCAGTGGATCGACGCGCGGCATTTTCGTCATCTTCTGCTCGCAACCGCACAGCAGCAGGGCGATGCCGAGGAGCGCGAGGCGCTTCATTCCAATACCTCTTCGATCGCCAGGGCATCGAGCCGGTGCAGCATGCGCCTGAGCTTCGTGCGATCGTATCGCGGGTCGTCGCTGGCGATCAGCAGGTAGAAACGATCCCCGCCGGCAAAGCTGAAGCTTTGGGCGTTGAACACGGGATGGTAGAGACGCGGCAGCCGATTGCCGACCAGCATGCCGAAAAACGCCGTGAAAGCGGCACCAAGGATCGTGCATTCGAAGCCCGGCACGAGGAACGCCGGCCACGACGCCAGGGGCCGGCCGCCGACATCGATCGGATAGGCGATGAGCACCGAATAGAACTGCAGCGCCAGGATGCCGAAGAACCCGATGGCGCCGCTGATGAACGTATAGACCGGCAGCCGCGAGGTGCCGCCGCCGAGCTTTTCGACGAGCCCCTCCACCGGGTAGGGCGTGAAGGCATCGAGGCGGGTGAAGCCCCGTTCGCGCGCGCGCCCAGCCGCTTTCATCAGCGCCTCGGGTGTTGCGAAAGCAGCGATCAGCCCATGTGTTTCCGTCTCGGAGGGCTTCATTGCGCCTCCTTGAGTTCATGCTTCAGTTCCTGCACTTCGAAAATGGTCATTAGCGGCAGCAGCCGCACGAACAGGAACATCATGGCGAAGAACAGCCCGAGCGAGCCGAACAAGATGCCGAAATCGACCCAGGTCGGCAGCACGTTCTGCCAGCTCGATGGCAGGAAATCGCGCGTGAGGCTCGTCACGACGATGACGTAGCGCTCGACCCACATGCCGGTATTGATGATGAACGCTAATGCGAACAGCAGCCACGGACTGGTGCGTGCGCGCTTGAACCACAAAAGCTGCAGCGTTCCGACATTGCAGGCGAGCATGAACCAGAACGTCCAGGCGTAATCGCCGAACATGCGGTTCCACATCATGTAGCGCTCGAACTGATCGCCCGAATACCAGGCGAAGAAGCTTTCGCAGAGATAGCCGTAGGCGACGACAGCGCCCGAGGCGAGCATGACCTTGCCGGCATTGTCGAGGTGCTTGAGCGTGATGAAATCTTCGAGCCCGAAGAAATGCCGCAGCGGCACGGCGATGGTGATCACCATGGCGAAGCCGGAATAGAGCGCGCCGGCAACGAAATACGGCGGGAAGATCGTCGAGTGATAGCCCGGAATGATGGCGCTGGTGAAATCGAGCGAGATCACCGAATGGACGGAGACGACGAGCGGCGTCGCCAGCGCGGCGAGCAGGTAATAGGCGATCCGATAGCGGTGCCAATGATAGGCCGAGCCGCGCCAGCCCAGGGCGAAAAAGCCATATATCCTCTGCTTGCCACGGCTTTTGGCGCGGTCGCGCAGGATCGCTAGGTCCGGCACCAAGCCCATGAACCAGAACAGCAGCGAGACGATGATGTAGGTGGCGATGGCAAAGAAATCCCACACCAGCGGGCTGCGCCAGTTCGGCCACGGCATGTGCGTCACCGGCAGCGGCAGCAGCCAGTAGAAATATTGCGGGCGCCCCAGGTGCAGGATGGGGAAGGTGCCGGCCAGGGCCACCGCCATCAGCGTCATCGCTTCGGCGAAGCGGTTGATGGAATTGCGCCAGTTCTGCCGCATCAGCAGCAGCACGGCAGAGATCAGCGTGCCGGCGTGGCCGATGCCGATCCACCAGACCGTGTTGACGATGAGAAACCCCCAGGCCGCGGGAACGTTGAGCCCGATCGTGCCGATGCCGGCCGCGAGCAGGTAGCTGACGCAGCCGAGGAACAGCAGGCCGATGGTGAAGAATGCCGCAAACCCCCACCAGAAGCGGCGCGGCAGTTTCGGCGCCAGCGGGATGGCGGCGATCTCGGCGGCGATGGCGCGATTGCTCTCGTTGCCGGCGAGCACGGCGGGGTCGATGCCGTCGCTGCGCATCGCTTCAGCCATTGCCCTTGTCCTCGTCCGGACGATTGGTGACCCGCGCCAGATAAGTGGTGCGCGGGCGCGTACCGAGTTCTTCGAGCAGCGCATAGGAATGTGGCTCGGTCTTTTCGCGCGCCACCGCGCTCTGCTTGTCCTTGATGTTGCCGAAGGTGATGGCCCGCGTCGGGCAGGCCTGCTGGCAGGCGGTTTGCACTGCGCCATCGGCGATCGGCTGGTCCGAAATCTCCGACTGGATACGGGCCGCCGAGATGCGCTGCACGCAATAGGTGCACTTCTCCATAACGCCGCGCTCGCGCACGCTGACATTGGGGTTCATCAGCAGCGACAGGGGCGAGCCTTCGTCGAAATCCTGGTATTGGAAGAAGTTGAAGCGCCGCACCTTGTAGGGGCAGTTCTGCGAGCAATAGCGTGTGCCGACGCACCGGTTGTAGACCTGCGCGTTGAGCCCGTCATGCGTGTGCACGGTGGCGTTGACCGGGCACACCACCTCGCAGGGCGCATCCTCGCACTGCATGCACGGCACCGGCTGGAACACCGTCTCGGGCGCTTCCGGGTCGCCGGCATAGTAGCGATCGACGCGCAGCCAGTGCATGTCGTGGCCAACTGCCATCTCGTCAGGGCCGACGACCGGCGAGTTATTTTCGGCCTGGCAGGCGGCAACGCAGGCATTGCAACCGATGCAGGCCGTGAGATCGATGCTCATGCCCCAGGCTTCCTCGGGCATTTCGTAGGGTGGATAGAGCGAGGGCGGCTCTTGTGCTGACGGCCCCTCATCGGCAATGGCAGCCAGCGGCACATCGCGCACGATGTCGCGGCCTTCCATCGCGTGATGCTCCTGCGTAGTGATGATGCGGCCGCTGCCCTGGCCCTTTTTTACCCTGGCCCCGGCCAGCAGCCACGCATTGCCGCGACGGCGCAGCGGAAAGGCATTGGTGCCGACCGTATCGCTGTCCTCGCCGGTCCAGCGGCCAAAGCCGAGCGGCACCACGACCGTATCGGGTGCCTGCCCGGGTGAGATGAAGGCCGGCAGGGCCAGCACCTGCTTGTCGATACCGATCTCGATGAGATCGCCCGTCGCAACGCCCAGCGTCTGCGCCGTTGCCGGAGCCAATTCGGCGGCATTGCCCCAGACCAGCTTGGTGAGCGGCCGCGGCAGCTCGGTAAGGAAAAGGTTGGCCGCATGCGTGCCGCCATCGAGGAACGGGTCGGGCGTCAGCACCACATCGATCTGTGCTGCTTCCTGCACCGGATTGGCGATTTCGGCCAGCGGCGGCGCGGTGATGGCGGGTGCCGCGGTATCTGCGATCACGCCGCGTTTCAGCGCCTCACGCCAGCCGGCATCGTCGAGCTGGGCCCAGGTGGCGCGCGTGAGATCGAGGCTCGATGAGACGAAGTCGCCGGTGAGCGCCGCTGCCAGCTCGGCAATGGTGCGGCCTTGATAGAGCGGCGCGATCAGCGGCTGCACGATCGAGGCCGTGCCGTCGAAGGCGCGAAGATCGCCCCAGCTTTCCAGGTCGTGCGTCGCCGGCACGTGCCAATCGGCTTTGCGCGCCGTTTCATCGACGTGTAGGCCATGGTGATAAAGTGACGACACGTGTTCGAGCGCCGCGCCGACATCGAGGTCGGCGGGCGCAGAATGCATGAGATCGCAATCGAGCACGAAGAGGCTGGTGATGGCGCCGACACCGATGTCGGTAACGAGATCGTAAAGCGAGCCGGAATCGGCAGGGGCCGTCGCGACAGGGGCGATCAGCGTGTGGGTGATACCGGCCGATGGTTGGTTGAGACGCTGCGCGGTCGCATGCACGAACGCACTCTCGCGCTCGCCGGCGATGAACAGCAGGCCATTGCCGGCAGCGCGCGCGTCACGGACAAGGGCGGTGGTAAAGGCATCGTCGCCGGTGCCCGACTGCATGGCCGTAGCGAGCCGGGCGACGGTCTCGTCCATGGCACTCGGACGCACGAGAAGATGGCTGTCCGCCTTGGCACCGGTGAGCGAAGCGATGGATTCGAGGCAATAGAGCCGGCTCATCGTGCGTTGCCCACCGGCGCGCACCCGACGGCTATCGGCAAACCCACGGGCGGCAGCCAGCCGGCCCGGCCCTTCACCGAGGAAGTCGGCGCCGAGTGAAACGACGATCTTGGCTTCATCGAAATGCGGCAGCACGGCGTAAGGACGCGGCGTGCCGGCCAATGGATCGGAGAGGTAAAAGCGCAGCGCCGGCATGGCCTGCTGCAATTGGCTGAAGAGGCGTTGCAGGGTCAGTGATGTATTGGGGCCTATGACCACACCGATACCGGCGCCGCCCTGCAACAAAGCCCGCTCGCGCAACTCCGCCACTTCCGCCTGGAACGCGCCCCAGGTCGCAACCTCATTGCCCTTCAGGACGGTGCGGGATCTGGTCGGTTCGTAAAGCGAAAATGCCGCCGCCTGCATTATCGGGTCGGTACCGCCTAGCGACGCCGGATGGTTCGGATTGCCCTCGATCTTGGTCGGTCGCCCCTCATGGGCCTCGACGATCACGCCCATGCCGTAGCCGCGCTCGTTGAGTGTCGAGGCGTAGAATTGCGGCTCGCCGGGCACGAGATTTTCGGGTTGCTCGACATAGGGCGCAATCCCTTCGGCAGCCTTGGCCGTGCCCATGCCGGCCATCAGCAGCGATGCGCCTAACAGCTTCAGTGCCGTCCGCCGGTCTGTCGCCGTGGCATAGCGCTCGGCGATCTCGGGGAATTCGGCATCGAGCATGCGGCGGAAAGCCGGCGTGCGTGCGCGTTCCTCAAGGCTGCGCCAGAAGCGCGCGGGCTCGGCTGCGGCCAGTTCCTCGCGCATATCCTTATCGGTGACAGGCATAGCAATCCGTCATCGTTCTGGTGTCGATATGGAAATGCGCCATGAGTTCGCTGGCGAGCTTCTTGCGGTCGCCGACCGGTTGCCAGTCCATCGAAAACTCGGCGCTTTCGGGCCTGAGGTTCGGTCCCGGATCGCGATGGCAGCCGAGGCACCACTCCATGGTGAGCGGCATTTCCTGCCACGTCAGCGGCATCTCATCGACCCGCCCGTGGCAACTAACGCACCCAACGCCGTTGTTCACATGCACGGCGTGGTTGAAGAAGACGAAATCGGGCAGGGAATTGACGCGGTTCCAGACGAGCGGCACGCCGCTGGCAAGGCTCTTGCGCACCGGCGCCAATATCGGTGCATCGGAGAAGATCTGCGAATGGCAGGTCATGCAGACTTCTGTAGCCGGCAGGCCGGCGCTCGCCGTTGTCTCGACGCCCTGGTGGCAATAGCGGCAGTCGAGCCCGACCTCGCCGACATGATGGGCGTGGCTGAATGGCGCCGGCTGCTCCAGCGCATAGAACTGTCCGGTGTGGTAAAAGGAACGGTCGAGAACTATCCAAATAGTCGGAGACAGGATGATCAGGACCAGCGCTCCGTAGAGGACGAAATAGACGATCTGGTTGGCGCGAGAACTAAAGACTTGCGCCACGGCGTTGCCCTTGCTGTACGGCCCAATCCGGCCCACTCCCTGCGGGTATCAAGACCGCGCTCCCCTCTGGAAACCATTGAGTTCCTCGATGGGCTCTAAACCTTGAACGAAACTCGAAGGTTCCGTTCCGGCCTTCCGCAGCCTGCGAATGAAGATCGTACCGATATCGCTCCCGGGCTATATCCGAAGCGTTCCGGAAAGAGGCAACGTTCTGCGGCCGGCGACGCAGCCCCGCATCAGGCTTGCACCATCGCTTCTCGAACCGATAGCGTCGGAAACCGAGTCCGACGGAGGGAGCCGAAATGCTTAGCGATCTGCTTGCCAACAACCGCAAATGGTCCGAGGGACGCAGGAATGAAGATCCTGGTTACTTCGAGCGGCTCGCCAGCATACAGAGGCCCCAATATCTATGGATAGGATGTTCGGACAGTCGAGTCCCGGCCAACATCATCACCGGCTTGGAGCCAGGGGAGGTGTTCGTTCACCGCAACGTGGCCAACTTGATTCACCCGAGCGATTTGAACCTTCTCTCCGTACTCGAATTCGCGGTGAATGTCCTGAAGGTTTCCCATATTATTGTCTGCGGCCACTACGGGTGCGGGGGGATTCAGGCTGCGATGGACGGCCAACCGCACGGCGTGATCGATCACTGGTTGCAACCGATCCGTGACACTGCCGAGCGATACCGAAGCGACCTTTCCTCCACCCCTGACGTTCCTTCAAAGCTCCATCTGCTCTGCGAATTGAGCGTACGTTCGCAGGTCGAGCGGTTGGCGCGGACGCCCATCATGCAATCGGCTTGGCAAGTGGGGCGGGAGGTTCACATCCACGGTTGGGTGTATGGTCTCGCGGACGGCCTGATAACGGATCTGAAGTGCACCGTATCCGGACATCCTCTTCCCCATCCGGAACAGGACGCAAGCTGACTTCTGAAGGTGGCAGCCTCAGGAAACGCCCGCGAGAATTCGCGGTAACACCGTTGATCCGTACCCCCGCAGATAGGCCACAAAGTGGCGCAGCAGTTTCGCGCATCCATGGCGACGGAGACGCTTGGCGTTTTGTGGCGGCGAAGTCGATGTCATGCTCGGGGACTTAAGCTGGAGGACGAAGATGAATGCAGGCGGTGTAGCGCAGAAGAAGCAGGTCATCCTGGCCATCGATATTGGGGGCTCGCATGTCAAGGTGCGCCTGAACTCGGGGGACGATGAGCGCCGTATCGCGTCCGGACCCGACCTCGTGCCCGCGGACATGATGACGCGCCTCCAGCCGGTGATCGCGGACTGGAGCTTCGATTGCGTCAGTGTCGGCTATCCGGGGCTCGTAGTGCATAATCGGGTGGTGCTCGATCCCTATAATCTCGGCCCGGGCTGGGAAGGTTTCGATTTCGGGCGGGCATTCGGCAAGCCGGTCAAGGTGATCAACGATGCGCTGATGCAGGCCATCGGCTCCTATGATGGCGGGCGCATGTTGTTCCTCGGGCTCGGCACGGGGCTGGGGGCGGCGATGATCGTGGATTCGGTGGCACAGCCGATGGAACTGGGACACCTGCCCTACAAGAAGGGCAAGACTTTTGAGGACTTTGTTGGCGAGCGGGCGCTGGAGAAAAACGGCAAGGCAGCATGGCGCAAGGCAGTAGCCGATGTGGTGCACAGGCTCGCGGCGGCGCTGGAGCCGGACTACATCGTGATCGGCGGCGGCAATGTCGACAAGCTTGATGAGATGCCGCCCAGCGCCCGGCGCGGTGACAACACGCTGGCCTTCAAGGGCGGGTTCCGATTGTGGAATGACTCGGCGATCATTGTCTAGGGCGGCAAGAACCGGGCGCGGCCGTCCGGTTCTTGTGACTCGACGCTAGCGGCCGTCGATATCGACCCGCTCGGGCTGGACCATGGGACGTTCGATGACGGCCTGGTCGGCAAGCGCATCGTGATCGCGAAGCCGATGCTCCGCCTCGAACCAGAATTCCTGATCTCGGCCGTCGGGCGAACCGCCTTCCTGCCAAAGTTGATAGGCCGTTACCCGGACCTCGTCTTCCGTATGCCTGTCCATGAGCGTCTCCTGCTGCGGCGCTCGATTTTCCCCCTCAATCGTGCGCTTGCTAGAACGCGCGCGCCGGGTGTGAAGTTGCTATTGCGCGATGGTGCCGAACCGCAACCGGGATGGCCTAATTCGCGTTTCCAGAAAATCAGCCGGGAATGAGCATCGGGCAGGTTGTTCATGGATGAAGTGCAGGATGCTCCCGGTGGACCCGGAACGCCACCGACCTGGTCCTCGAGCGACAAGGACATGGTCACCACTGCCCTGGCACCGAGCCGGGTCTGGGCGACGCTAGGGCACGGTATCGTTAACGAGGTCTATTGGCCTTCGACAGGCCGGCCACAAATTCGCGATCTCGGCTTCATCGTCGCCGGTCCCAACGGCTGGACCGAGGTCAAGCGCACCGAGCGCTATCTGTTGTCGCTGCCAAGGCCCTACGTTCCGCTGCCCAGCGTCGTTCATGAGGGCGATGATTTCCGGCTGGAACTGGAATTCCTGCCCCATCCGCTACGCGATGTGCTGCTGATCAGGTTCGCGCTTTCGGGCGAGGCATGAAGCTGCATGCGCTGGTGGCGCCGCATCTCAACGGCATGCCGACCAATTCCGGATTTGCCGGAGCCGATCTCATGGCCTCGGAGGGCGAGGCAGCGCTTTGTCTCTACGCGGACACGGGCTTCTCGCGGACGAGCGCGGGTTATGTCGGGACGTCTGACGGGTGGCAGGATTTTGCCCGCAACGGCAGGATGACCTGGCAATATCCGGCGGCGCGCAACGGCAATATCGCGCTGATGGGGGAACTGGCGGCATCCAACGGCATCCTGGCGCTGGGCTTCTCCCAAACCCCCGAGGGCGCGCGCACGCTGGCACGGTCGGCGTTGGCCGATGACTACAATGAAACGCGCACGCTCTTCGTTTCGGGCTGGGAGAATTGGGGACGCACGCTCAAGCTGCCGTACGCGTCACCGGAAACCCGGCATGCGGCCGAGCTTTCGGCCATGGTCATCAAGGTGCATGAGGACCGGACCTACGCGGGGGCGGTGGTGGCGAGCCTCAGCGTGCCGTGGGGGGCGAGCCATGACGATGCCGGCGGCTATCATCTGGTGTGGACCCGCGACACGGTGGAGGCTGCGTTCGCGCTCATCACTGCGGGCCAGTATGAGGATGCCGGCCGCACGCTCGATTATCTCATCGGAACGCAGGCGCCGGAAGGCAATTGGGCACAGAACTATTACCCGGACGGACGCGGCTACTGGACCGGCAAGCAGCTCGATGAAGTGGCCCTGCCGGTGCTGCTGGCCTCCAAGCTGCGGGCCGTGGGGCATCTCACCAACTCGCCGCCCGAAATGGCCATGGTGCGCACAGCGATCGACTTCATCGTGCGTAATGGCCCGATGAGCGACCAGGACTGATGGGAGGAAAATGCCGGGGCGAGCCCCTTTACGCTGGCGGTGGTCGTGGCGGCGTTGGTGACCTCGGCCGACTATTACGCGGGCGCCGACCGCGACTATCTGCTGTCGCTGGCCGATTGCTGGAACGAGCGCATCGAGGACTGGACTTATGTGGTCGATGGGCGACTGGGGCGCGATCTCGGGCTGCCGGGCTATTATATCCGTCTTGCGCCGCGACCCGACGAAGGTGGGCCGGAAGGGATCGTCAGCCGGCGCAATGTCATGCATGGCGATGTGCCGGCGGGCGAGCTGATCGGGATGGAGTTTCTCTATCTGGTCCGCACCGGCCTGCGATCGGCCGATGATCCGCGGGTCGTGGCGACGGTGAAGCTGGTCGACAAGCTACTCGCCGCACAGACGCCGGCGGGCATCGGCTATTATCGCTATAATGGCGATGGTTATGGCGAGCACGAAGACGGCGCGCCGTTCGACGGGCAGGGCGTGGGACGCCTGTGGCCGTTGCTGACCGGTGAGCGCGGACATTTTGCTCTTTCCGAGGGGGCGGACGTGACGCCCTATCTCGAAGCGATGATGCGCATGGTGGGGCGTGGCGGGCTGATCCCCGAGCAGATATGGGATAGTGCCGACATCACGGATTTCGGGCTCGAGACCGGCAAGCCGACGGGCAGCGCCATGCCACTGGTCTGGGCTCATAGCGAATTCCTGAAGCTGCTTGCGGCGCACCAGACTGGTACGCCAGCCGAACAATTCGACGCGGTGGTGACGCGATATCGCGGGGCGCCGCCGGTGGCGGCGACATGGCACTGGCGCGAGACGAGCGCCTTTTCTCGGCTACCCGTCGGGCGAGGCCTCTCGATCGAGGCGACGCAGCCCTTGTCCCTTCATATCGGGTTTAACAATTGGCGACGGGTCAAGGACGTTCAACTGGTCGAGAACGGTTTGGGAATGTTCGTCTACCATCTCCATCCGGAGGCGCTGACGGGTATCAGCTCGGTGCAATTCACATTCTTCGACCCGGCCCGCGAACAATGGCGCGGGAGAGACTTCAAGATTGATATCGTCGGCAAATGATCGAGCTGCCGATGCCATCGATTGTGGTGCGATCGACAACGCCCAGGCACGATGGGAAAGGTTGTTCTGCGAGATGCACGTGAACGGTACTTGTCGGGACAACACCGCGCCGGCCATCGTTTCGGAGTGCTAACGGCCGGCGCAGCTTCGTCGTGAACGTTCTATGGATACTACGATCCCCAAGACCATTCCACCAACACGACAGTCCGAGCCTAAACTTCGCGCACCGCATAGTCCTCAGGTAACGGCCCCAGCCAATGAGTGGCCGTCGGATTGCCGAATTCGTCAAAGGACAATGCCCGGCGGACCTGCTCCCTGACTTCCTCGGCGCATCCGAGAATTCGCCGGGCCGCATCGGCCCCCTCGGCTCGCGTCACAAGATAGCGAGCCCGTACATAATCATTGTGCCATCCAATCTTGCGCGCAAACTTGCGCACCTTGGGCGAAGAAACCAAGCCCAGGGCTTCCGCTTGCCGAAGCATGCTTTCCAGATCATGACCGTGACCGCGCAGCGATGCTATGCTTTCGCCGCGGGATCGCAGATACGCCTTCAGAAACAACTCGACAGCGTGATAGCTGAGCAACCTTCCAGGCCCCTGGGCGGGCGATCCGGAGGCGGAGGTCACGAGGCGCGCCGCCTGGAGGAAGTCGTCCGCGAGAAGAAAGATTCCGAAGGGCGTTGCCCCGGAAGATTCCGGAATCATGCCGGATCTCCTGAACCGGGAGCAGACGAGTCTAGTGAAATGACAGCCTCCTGATGGGGCGGCGGGGCGATGGATCGGTTTGCTTCTCGATCAACTCGATCGTACAGGCGTCGATACGGTCGCAAACGACTGCCAACTCGTCCTGCAATTCCTTGCGTCTGAGCAATAGTCGCACGAGTTCGGCCGGGATCATCGGTTCATCGGTGCACATGGGTACCTCCCGACGTATCCTAGATTGCGCCCGGTTCCCCGCAAATCGGCAAAAATTACAATTGCCGGACCGGAATGCTGGCACGTCGCAGAGGGAACCTTCGGCCCGGATAGTGCGAGCGCAAAGGCCGAAGTCAAGGGTCGACACGTAGCTTGGAAGGCATCATGTGCGGGTCTGTCAGCCATACTCGGTCTTGTTCGAGTTAGAAGGTCGAGGCCCAGGAGACGCCGTTCTTCTGCGGATCACTCCGCCGGCCGTCGGCAGGCCGCTCGTATCACCATGCGGCTGTCATTGGAATGGAACGAGGAACAAGTTGTCTATGAAGGATTGGTGCCCAGATCCAAAGAACACCCGCCTGAATTGGCGGGTGTTAAGTCAATAAGCACAGTACTGCCGCTTCGGAGAGTAGTGGTACGGCGGGCACTGCCGACCGGCTACACGGCACTTGTTGTGGTAACATGCCGACCTTTCGCCATCAAGGCAGCCCCTTCGCACTTCACGATTCGATGAAGCGCGTGGGCCGAGTGCTGTGCAACATCCCTTTGTTGGCGCGCGGCCTGCCGCCGATGTCCTTCATCGGGATCAATCGAGGTAACTATCTGTCCGGCCTCATATCCTTCTACGAGCTCGCGGATGCCTCTCTGCTGGCCGAGACGCTCGTGGATGCATACGAGATGTCAGCGCCCTCTTACGTCGCCGCGGTAGCGACGCAGCGCCGCCCTCGTAGCGTCGAACTGCGCGAACGAACACGTATTCAGAACCTGGTCGCACAGTTGATGGGCGAGCACGTCGCGCCCCACGAGGCTGAGGAACCAATTCGAGAGCACTTTGCGGACCTGTCGGAGGGCGACCGCGAGATACTGGTGGCGAGCATCACCGAGGTGCTCTCCAAGGTCACACCGGAGAATTCGGCAGCTTGGGGCATCGATGCCGATGCTGCCCAACAATATCGCGACGCCATCGGTAGTGCGCCATCGTTCGGGCTTGCCCGAAAATAGCTGCCGGCAATGTCTGTGGAGACGCGCCGAGCCAGCGCGTGCGCTTCGAGGGCATAATCTGGGCTTTGACGTGGCGGACAATGCCGCCGCCGGGGACCGTCATGCTGAATCTGGGCGGGAAGCTAGCCAGGACGAACGGACTTGATATTTTCGCGGCTAGCGTAGCGGCAGCCACGTGTAGCGAGGCGACGTCGTTTGTTCCCGCCATTGCCTCGACAATGAACGATTTAACGCCGGACTGCCTGGACGAAGTAGCCCATCGACCCCGAGACCGATGCGCGACTTCAAAGGTCTAAAAATACGCAGCTGACGTCCGGAGCGCGGGCGGCGCGGCGAATACGTCACGACTCCTTTAGGGAGGCGCCTTGAATGCGCGTTGGTGGTTTCGGTGACCGATGACGCTACCGGTCCGGCTGAATGTGCTTTAGGTGTATGCTCACTCGTGCGAGCCTACATTCCGAAGAATGCCACAAAAGAACTCTCCCTCCGAAGACCCGCAACGCCGTTATTTTATGGTCGAAGGCAAGCGCGTCGAGATCTTGCTCGACGCGATTTATCTTGCAGCTGTCGAGGAGCTAGCTTCGCAGCAGGGAAGGCCGGTGGAGGCGGTGATCGAAAGGATGATTGCCGGTCATTCGGAGCGAGGAGTTGCACTTCGGCTGCCTCTCCAAGCCGAGATCGTCAAAGCGTTGATCTCAACGGCACGCAGATTTCGGGCGTTCGGGGACAGTTCACTGATTGCGGCGGCGTATCTGTTGTCGGCACCCGTCGCCGCCGCTGTATTGAATGACAGCGGAGAGCTTATCAGCGCGAACGGGGAGTTTTTTCGCCAATTGAGTTTGGCGTGCGGCGAAGAGGCGGAGGGCAGGGACGACCTGGCGGTCGAATTCGAAGTGCCCTTGCAGAACTTCCGTCTGCGGGACACAGCCGACTGCGTCTACGCGGTCGCCCACCTTCGTCTGGGAGAAAGCAGGGTCGCAGCGAACCTGAAGTTGGTGGGAGTACCGCCATTTTGCGACGAACTGTTCGTCGGCTACGTTACCGATCTGGTTGAGCCCGATCAGGTCTCCTTGTTCCTCACGGCCCGGTACTAGACAATTCTGTAAGATATCGGAGGCAAGAAAAGGTCGGTGCATAGCCGGCTATAAAATCCGTTAGGGTTAATAAAGAAAGTAGGGTGACTGTATAACCGGCTATATCTCCCGCGAAAAACAGGTCTTCCAACTAAAAGGCTTCGATGTGAAACCCGTGATTAATCGAGTGTTAATCCGGCTTTCAGCCCCCAGGGGGACATCGTGGCTATCAATAACGAGTTCGACCGTTCGTCCAATCGTGAAGTCATTTCTGAGAACCTGACTTCCGAAGACCTGCG
>Ga0182739_1000064_pt1 | contig 234644 bp, 188 predicted proteins | sample eDN5th30CBELigBY_FD_128873 | JGI IMG/M metagenome (GOLD analysis project Ga0182739, IMG submission 128873) | Enriched backyard soil microbial communities from Emeryville, California, USA - eDNA 5th pass 30_C BE-Lig BY (version 2) (version 2) | ecosystem: Environmental > Terrestrial > Soil >... | reverse complement strand
CGCTCCACTTTCAGCGCTTCGCCAGTCCATACTCATGCGCTCCACTTTCAGCGCTTCGCCAGTCCATACTCATGCGCTCCACTTTCAGCGCTTCGCCAGTCCATACTCATGCGCTCCACTTTCCTTGCGGAAAAAGTCGCTTATCGAGCATGGATTGGCTTCGCTGTAGCTTTTTTGACTGGCATGCTTTGTAGTAGTTTTTTTTGATTGGCAAGCTTTGTAGTTTTTTTGTTTGTTATGCTTTGTAGCCCTTTTACCTAGCGAGCTGTTTCTTTTTCTCGACGATATTGTCGCAAGACAGTGGAGGAGAAAAAAGAAACAGCGAGCATTCATCGTCATCAAAGTCCAATCATTTGACCTCATCTTCCAATAAGAGTCAAATTGTTGGGCTTTCAGGACCAAGAAGATGCCACGAAGCTAGGGAACGAGGAGCGCAGCGTACGCTTTTAGTACGTGAGCACCGCAGGCTCCCGATGAGTGGCATATTCGCCGTCGAGTCCACCACAACGCAGAACATCGTCATCAAAGTCCAATCATTTGACCTCATCTAAAATGGAGTTTTGCTTAATTGTAGTGCTACTACAAGTTTCCCCTCACCATCCAGCCCTGCCATCACAAGTCTTCCTTGTTCATCCTCAACTACATGAGTAAGTCCTTCTGTATATACCCAGCCGTGCTCTAGCTTTAAGCCGACACGGTAAGGGCCTTTGCCTTCGATGGATCCGTGCGAATATTGAATAACTGCGTTACGAATAAAGTTTGCAGCAGGGTGTTTACTGCTGTCACGATGCGTAGCATATGCTCCCATCGTTAATTCAAGATGAATATATAAGGGCGTATTAGCTAACGCGTTAATTTGTTCTTGAATCAAAGGCTTTTGAATTGGTACCATATTCATTCTCCCTTTCTATGTTCCTTCCTATTATACGCCTTCATGTCTCTATTACATAGTTTACATTAAAATGGCACAATCATCATTCATTTTATTTCATAGTGATGCTTACTTTTATTGTAAATAAACAATAAGAACCTCCGTTTTAGGGAGGTTCCAATTAACTAAACATGAGATGCTTAAAAATAAAATTATGCATTGTTCTGCTCTCACATACCGACGTCAACTTATCAACGATGAATATATGACGTCGATGATGCTAGCAGTCAACTTACATAATACGTAGCGCTCCATTCCAATTTTCCGGCACGCCATCCTGGTAGTATTGATCGCTTGCGAAGAAGTAAAGCTTTGCTGCCAAATCATAACGATTACGTTTCACTACATATACAAAGCCCTCTCTTGCATCATAAAAACGCCCGCTACGATAATCCTCAATCGCTTTTTCAAAGACCTTCTTCGTCTCCATCTTTAGCTGGCGTACATGCGACTCATCCGCTTCATACCAATCATACAATCGAATCGGCTTATCGCTTGTCGGGATTTCAATCCAGCCTAGGTGACGGCAATGCTCGGCACGTGCTACTTCTAACGCATCTCTAGCCTGCTCCGTTAATAATACGGCCACACCTAAACGCTCACTTAATTTCTCCAAATCAAGTGTTAATTCAACATGGTTAGAAATAACGCTTCCCTCTAGACGTTGCTCTTCCCCAATAATACCTAGCATAACATCGCCGGAATGAATGGCAATGCCTAGCTCGATTGGAGATAAGCCCTCTTGCTGTCGTTGTTCATTATATCTGTTTAGCGATAATCTCAAATGAAAAGCAGCTCTAATCGCATAGTTTGTATGATTCGGAAACATCGTAAGCATACCCGGACCTAGGTATCGACTAATAAATCCACCATGCTCACGAATGACTGGCCCTAGCTGCTTCAGCAAGGAATTAATAAAGGTAAAGTTATCCTTTGTACTCATCGTCCCAGACAGCTCATGGAACTGTCTCATATTACATACTAGAATCGTCATATGCTTCGTTTGCTGCTCACCTAGCTCAACATTGGAAACATTGCTTTTGCCTAGCACTTTAAGAAATTGCTGAGGTACGAAGCGGAAATAAGCATTGCTTAGCTGGGTAACCTCTTGAACGTACGTTCTAATCGCTGTAGCCATCATATTAAACCGCTCGCCAAGCTCTTCAATTTCATCTCTGGAATGAATCGCTACTTCGATATTCCATTCCCCGTCTGCGATCTGATTCACGCTTCTTCTCAGCTTACGAATGGACGATAGGAAGTATACCGTCATAATTGTTATAACAACACCAAGCACTAAGCTGATCCACAGCACAATTTTAATAATCTCTTTAAGCAACGCCATATTACTGCTTGTAATAGATACCATGTCTTTACCGGTTTCATAGATCCCTACAAGCTCACCCTTGCTATTGTAGATCGGCCCTAATGCAAACAGCCAGTTGCCCGACTCATCAGCGAGCTCACCTAACGCAACCGTACCATTAGCAATCACTAGCTCATCGCTTTCCGTTGGCTCGATCGGCTGGAACATTGTGACGCTATCATCATCATCCATCACCACATAAATATTCCCGTTCATATAACGATAAATTGTATTGTACAGACCATCATATTCATTGCTTACACGTGGAAATACTTCGTTCAGCTGTTCTTTTATTTTCGAATATGGTTCATCACGATAATCTCGAGGCGAATTAATTTTTTCTAGCATATCACCATCGATTAGATATTTTCCGTTGGCAGCAAGAATTTTAAGCTGGCTAAATGTATCCTCCTTAAGCTCTGCAGAAAAGGTTTTGTACACTGTAATGCTCAACCATGTCATACAAAGCGCAAGCATCGGAATAACAATAAGCAGCTGCTTTAATACCATAAATAATTTGCGCTGTAAAATATCAATGTAAATAAACCGCAGCGTATAAAGTAATAGCAACGCTAGCCCGATTACTATAACCCAAAACAGTATTCGTTTAACAAAATGCGCACCGTTATAGTTATAGCTGTCTATCGCTTGCTGCAGCTCTCCTGCTGAATTAAATACAGCAACTGCGCCAAGCGTGGTCGCTATTACTTGATCCCCATGCACCGATACATTGTTCAAACTTTCCCATCCTATATCAGCTCTTGCCTGCACTAGTTGTTGGATACTTATAAAGCTATCAATTCTAGAGCCTGTTCCTTCCGGAATCAGTACTTTAATAGCATTGTCATGTGAATCAACATAATAAACATGTCCTTGCGTGTTCACTTCAATTTCAATAGGAAAATGTAACGTAGGCTCACTACCGTTAGGAAATAGCTGCTGAGGTCGTTCATCTTGGTAGGATAACAAATAACCTTGTTTCGTAGTGACTATAGTGGGAGAAAGGCCACTTACTTCTTTCAGATAGCGATCAGTAGGCAGCTCAAAAGTAGCAAGCTCCGTAGGCTCCTGCCCTACGTTATTAAGGCCTATACTTTGCAGCGTAGCTGATTGCTTGAACCGACTAAAGAAAGTAAGCTGCTCACCTTCAACCTGTAAGCTCTGTATACGTCCAACACGCATTAAGTACTCATCTTCACCAATAAGCGAAGTATAAAGAATTTTCTTGCTAGAGCCATTCTTGTCAATTCTCATAATGTGCTCACGTGACACCATTAGGCCATATTGATCAAGAACAGTAATAAGCGCGTAGGCATTGCCTTCAAGATCTGTCGTTACGTCGTTAAATAAATAAGTATTACCCGTGTTAGAGTCTAGCTTGCTTGATACTGTATAAACAAGATTACCATCAGCATCGATTTTATGTAGCGTCTTTTTGGAATCGGCAATGACATATACTGACTGCTGTTCATCGATCGCAGCCCCTGACAGCATATTCAAATTTTCTACGCGTTGTAAAGGATGCAGAGTTGCCGAATCTCGCATCATAAAGAGCGCAATACCGCATACAACAATTGTTAGACAGAGCAGCATTAATTTAGTTTTCATGTAAACTCTCCAATACAGACATCACTTATTTATTTTGGGAGAAATAGACCAAGACTTTACTTTTTTATTTTACTATATTCATAGGCAGTTGTGTGTAATCAAAAGTAATATTATTGCTGCATTTGTCGATAAATAGTACAATATTAATAGATTCCCTCCTCAATCATGATTGGCTTCAAAGCGTTAAGATATAAACTAATAAATTGTAAATAAGGTGATTACGATCGGACAGCTTGTTTGTGGCGGAGCTAGTCTCCAATGTTCATTTGGAGTAGCGCCGAGTGTATTAACTGTATTGCCTAATAATAGAGTAATGACAGGCCTCCCAGCCGCGACGATTATGGACAATAAACCGATGGTCAACATTCTCCCTTTTGGAATGTGTAATTCACTAGCTAATCCAACGGTTGCAAGCGCTACAGCAGCTGCATTTGGCGTGTTGACGCCAATGCCTTGCGTTCCTGTCACCACAGCTCCATGGGTTCCCGGCTCTCCCACTGTATTAATTGGGAATTTCCCAGCACTCAATAATAACTCCAAATGCATGTGCGCCTATGGTGGAGTTATTTCTGTTACAACCCCAGGTCAATTCACAGTTCAAGTCCCATAGCGCCAGAATCATGCTATGTTTGGATTTGTACGAAGGAGCTATTAAGCATGATTGAAAAAATAATAATGCCTTTTGTTAACCCTATTAAAAAGCGCATTCTAATGCCGCTCAAGCGCGCCAAAAGCTGGCCCAAGCTATTAGCCAAATGGATTAAGAAAAAGTTTAAAGAAATTTTAGGGCAAAAGGAAATTACAAAGGAAAGCTATTTTGCAGTCGGCAATTATTACATATCTAAAAAGCTCGTCGTTATCGTCATTATCGTACTGCTGCTTTTATACTTTTTCATCTTTATTAAACCGCCTAAGTTCGTTAACAAATGGCTCAATCGTGCACCAACGATCACCGTTTCACAGGAGGGTGTAGCGCCTACCTACACAGGAAAAGCGAAGCTGCGCGATGAAAATAAGCAGCTCATTTATGAAGGTGAGCTAGCCAACGGTCTATATGAAGGCAAGGGTAAGCTATATGATGAGCAGGGTAATGTACAATATGAGGGTAGCTTTGCCCAAGGTTTATATAACGGTGTTGGCAAGCTGTATGACCCAGACGGCAAGCTCGTCTATGAAGGCAGCTTTGTAGCTGGTAGCTATGACGGTGAAGGCAAGCTGTATAACTCAGATAGTGTGCTGATCGAACAAGGAACCTTTAAGCAGGGACAGCTAATTGCTGGTAAGCAATATAGCCCAGCAGGCCAGCTATTATATGATGGCGCCTTCGTGAACGGAATCTATGAAGGCGAAGGAATTCTATATAGTAACGACGGTACGACAAGCTATCAAGGCAGCTTTAAAGCTGGTGTGCCTCATGGCTCAGGCAGAAACTATGATAAACAGGGCAATTTGCAATATGAGGGCGAATTTAATAACGGTGTATACGCTGGTAGTGGTACATTGTACAAAGCCGACGGTTCTATTGTTTATCAAGGCCAGTTTCTTAACGGTAACTTCCATGGCACGGGCAAAATGTTATTTGATAACGGCTTTATTAGCTATGAAGGCGAGTATAATAATGGTAAGCGTACTGGTCAAGGTAAAGAGTATTTTGAGGATGGCAATGTCAAATACGAGGGTCAGTTCTTTTCTGATCGATATCAAGGTCAGGGTACCTTATTGGATTCAAGTGGGAAAACCGTTTATACAGGAAGCTTTCAAGCTGGTCAATATCATGGCAATGGTCAGAAATTCAATAAGGACGGACTGCTGGAATACGAAGGCAGCTTTAAGTATGGCAAGCTTAATGGTTTAGGTAAGTGGTACGAGGACGGCACTAAGCTAATCTATATCGGTTATTTTGAAAATGATTATATGCAGTTCAATGAGCTTGTAAATCTCAGCTATAGTCAGCGCGAGGAGCTATTAGGGAAGCCTGCGACTGTGCAGAGCACTCCTGATCCGATCTCTGCACAAGCACCGGTAGCGTCGATAGCTTCTAGTGACGTGGCCACGTCTCAAGCTTCGTCGCAAAATAATGCCATCGCACGTTCACAAGCTGTCAACGTTACACAGAATCCGACCGTCAAGCTAGATTCTACCTCCATCCAGACATTAGCAGGTCTAGCATCAGTACAACACAATGATGGATCGGATAGCTCTCGTTATCGTATCGTACAGCTCTCTGGAACAATCACTGATGATATTCCAGTAACTGACGATAAGGAGAGCTCGACTGAGGAACAAGCTGAGAGCGCAGAAGATACAGCAACAGAGGATACTACAGTCGAAGACGAGCCAAGCACTAGCACAGACCCAGCAACGATTCCAGATGAACCAGCTGGTGCTGTTACAGCTCAAACCATTACACTAAGCTATCCTCAGCTGAGTTTAAGCTTTACGTATTATCAAGCTAATTCTTCAGCTGAAGAATATACGTTGCAGGAGATCACTATGTCACAAGGCAAAGTACTTGAGCAATTTTTCCTAGAACTGCAGCAACGAGCGGTCAATGAACCTGAGCGTGTGAAGCTGCAGAAGCAAAAACTCAATTATACATTCACCGTTGATGGTATGACCTATCAAATTTTTGTTGATAAAGACGACAAACCAACTCATGCTTATGTTGAGTTGAACTAGTTAAATTAGCTGAGTGAAATGAAAAACCGTTAGCCTCAATTAAAGAGTGCTAACGGTTTTTATTTTATTATATAAAGCTTACCTATCCTTTAGCCGAAGCAACATGCTGAGCCCCTGCTTCCAATTCCTCAGCTGCAGTATCGGCTATCTCCTGTGCAACTGCTTTGGCTGCCCACCAACGAACTCTTAAGCGCAAACGCTCTGTTTTTTGCAGCAGCTTCAGACCAATCACAAATGTGCCCTTGCGTGGATATTGAACATGCGCCAGCGACACTCGTGGATATTGCAATTCATGGTCAGTCTGGTTGAAGATTGAGCCATCACCTGAAATAATCGCATCGCTTCGCTTCCACATTTCTGGAACTGGAACCTCGCTAATATCATCCTCATCAGAAACTGCCAAGCTAATCATCACTGGACTGTTTTGAGGAAGCCCGTGAGCAATTTCCTCAGAGTAGAAGGTGCGCTGCTTGCGATGATACCATTTCTTCTTTTTAGGCGGAACGATTGAAATTTCAACAACGCCAGTTACAACATCTGGCTGCTCCACTTCTTCCTCTGGCTGAGGCAGGATACGAGCGAATTCCTCTTCGATTGTTGGGAAAGGAATCGTGTTATCGTTCTCCTTCCCTTCCTCGTCATCGCGCTGATCAGCCTGGACACCACTTGACCATTGTAACGCTTCTTTCTGCAACAGCTTATAGAGAAGACTAGCATTCATAATATAATCGTCAAATGGCTGCGGAATCACTCGATCAATGACATAGCTTGCACCCATTTGCAGCATATTGATCTGTGCAATATAAATAGCTGGCTCACTTGGTGCATGCAAGGCTTGATCTAAGGAACGTGAGAAGTACGCATCAACAATACGCTGTACAGGCGCTTGCTCACTTACCGAAATTTGCTGCCTGGCAACGGACAAATCAAAGATTGTACGATCACCAATCGTTAGCTTCGCACTGCCAGATGCAGTACTAATATTGATGCTAGAGAAAACTTCTTCTCGAGCGGAAGCTGTCTTAATGCTGAAGGTTTTCGTATAATAGCTTTCATTGCCTTCGCTTGGTTCAAAAAACTGAATAACGCCATCAGTTGCACCTTCGATGACTTCTCCGTTTTCAATTTGCGGCTTAAATTGAAATGAAATCGGCGGAGTCTGTAACGTTTTTTCAATCGTTAGCTTCACTTCAAAGCTTTGTCCATAGCGAACATAGCGAGGTGCATGCTGGTAGATGCGAACTTGACCATCATCATACCAAACCCATTTGTCCTCCATTAGCTGATCTAGTTCCTGATAGCCTGCTGCAGGCTGCTGATCCGTCAAATAAAGGCGATAGGTTTCCAGAATACGATTGTTCTCACTAACTTCCTCTGAGCCGCCAACTCCACCTGCGACGGTGTGTACAGGCTCCTTGCCCTTCTCATCATACGCGATACAGAGATACACATTTTTCGCATAATCATTGTTCATAAAGCCATCAATATTGGACAGCTTCAGCGTAACAGGGGAAGCGACAACAATTTCTCTGCCTAGCGCATCAAGCGCTACACCTGTTCCAATTGAGATTGATTTGTCATCGACGGCAACCACTTGTAGGCCTGCCACTACACCACTGCCATTAAGCAAACGATTGACCAAACGACGTTTATCACCATTATACGTTTGCTCAGACATAAAATCCCGTACAGTCAACAGTTTCCCATAGAAGTAACGGTTTCTTTCAAACGGCACATATCTGGCACGGTTCATCCTCTCATCCCTCTTTTCCCTTTATTCCAAGCGTGAATTAAGCCCTAGTCTTGTATGCTTATCAATTCGATTATCTTGTCCGACATCAATCGTAATCGTGTGATGTGGCATTGATGATTGGCCATCCAGCTTTAACAATGTTGGCTCGGATAACACAGTATTCATTCCTAGATAGGAGTGCAGGTCCATATACACCCATGGCTGCAAAATAACAAGCTTACAAACTGAAAAGACTGGCTTAAATTGATCCAAAATATGCTGCAACGTGACACGCTTAAGCTCGGTGTCTACATGCTCAGCCTTCACTAGCACATTAAAGGCATGAGGGTCCGCAGCGTACAAGCGTTGAACAACTTCTCCTAGTTCAGCATTTTCCTTGAGCGGTTTAATATCGTCATGCTCTAAAATGATCGGGCGATGACCTGTAAATATCGTGACAACCGTCTCGATCGCATACCTTGTACCGCGTAAGCTGTAGAGCTTAGGCGCAACAACCAACAGCTGCTTAAGCTGATCCTCCGACCAGTAATCATTCGCTTCAATGCCAAGCCACTTGCAGAGCCATCGCAATGCTTGTCCTGACACCTGACTTGGCTCTAACGTACGTGGTGCAGACGCGATATGCTGATCGGTTTCCTCTAGCATACTTTGAAAAATACTTAAATAACGAGATAGAAAATCTTTAGATTCCGGATCTCGCAAATAAATCGCAGGCAATTCATCGACATAGGAGCTAGAAGGAAAATAAATCTCTAACCCTTCAATGACAGGCGAATGATGCGTTGTACCAATTAATTCAATATTAATCCATAGGTATCTACCGACCGCACCATGCAGCAACGCATTTTCCGGATCAAGCAATGTATTCTGCCAGATCCCTTCTAGCTCGCCTAGCTTTTCCATCATTGAAATGCTGCTGTCTGCTAGATAGTGATCTAGATTTTCAATGCCATGAGGAAGGATGACCTCCAACGAATCCGAAGCGAAATAGCGAATATTCCAGCTTGTATCCTGATGGGCGTTCATTTGAAGCTTAAGCTTATGCCACTCTGTGCCTGATGTCTTGCTGTCTAAGCTATGGCTAATCCATACCCCAGTATGACCCAACATATCTCTCCAGTAAGCTGTTTCCAAGCGTGGAGTAATGGTGTAAACCTCGTGCTTAACATCATTCCATATAAATAGCTGCTTCTGATTGCCACATAAATAGCTTCCTGTCGCAATCTCAAGCTCCCCTTTACGCAGCACCAGTCCATTATGATCAAAGGCAATTAACTGTGAGCCTTTACCGGAGGAATGCTTAAGCAGCAACCAATAGCTTCCGTGCTCATAGGCAACATCGAGCAGTGAATCATAAGGGATGGACAGCGGTAGCAACACAAATTGATTGCTTAGCATATCCCAGCTCATTATCCTTCTGCCCTTACGATCAGCAATCAGTGCATACTGCGTGTCTTGTTGAACGATAAAATAATTAGTAGCAGGCAGCGCAGCTTGTAGGACAATCGGCGCATGCTGAGCTGGCTCTGGCAATTCGATATTAAGAATTGGCATCCCAATTGCATCGAAGCGCAGTAATTGAATACTCTCGCGATGAGGCAGCTTACCAACAACAACGACCTCTTCATTATGCAGCACAAGCATCTCATAGCCATGGAAAAGTGTTTCGTACCATTGTGAGCTGCTCCATTTAAGCTGGCCTTGATCAAGCACATAGCATTGTAATAAGCTGCCTTCCTCACCTTGAGAAAGCAGGATCAAGCGATTGTCTTGAACCGCCAGCTTGCTTGGCATATACTTTCGATCATCAACCTTCATAACAAGCTCGATATGCTTGCTGACTAGATCTGTCCGCCAAATGGAGCCTGATGAATCGAGCGCATACCATCTCCCATCAGCAGAACATACCATGTCAATTATTTGAGCCTGATCATTGGAGAAGGGGATCACCGTTCGTTTCACTTGCCGATATATACGTTCACGTACAATTTGCAAGCCATCGTGCTCTCCTTCAAGATGAAAGCTCGTTCCACTGCTCCAATCAGCAGGCTTGCGGAATGAGAAAAAAGCTCGCTGATTCATCATTTCCTCCTTATAACTTTATAATTGGCTTTATGCAGATTCGCCGTCGACTAAGCTACTACGAGCAAGCACCGTCATCAAAGTCCACTTTTGAACCTACCTCTTCCAATGAACATTCAAGATGCAGGGACTTCAGTGCCAAGAAGATCGGACGTTACTGGCAAGCGAGGAGCGCAGCGTACGTTAGTTGGTACGTGAGCACCGGAGGCTCCCGATGAATGCCAGATTCGCCGTCGACTAAGCTACTACGAGCAGCATCGTCATCAAAGTCCACTTTTGAAGCTACCTCTTCCAATGAAGGTTTAAAAGTAGGGCTTTCAGGACCAAGAAGCTGAGACGAAGCTTAGAAATTTTTGAGCGCAGCGTACGTAATTGGTACGTGAGCATCAAAAATTTCGGCTGAGTTTCAGATTCGCCGTCGACTAAGCTACTTCGAGCAACATCGTCATCAAAGCACACTTTTGAACCAACCTCTTAGTGAGAGAGGACGAATTCAATTTCATGCTGCCCCGAGTAAGCCAACCCATTCGGCGGGAGAAGAATATCGCCACCCGCTTCGTGGATTACATTTTTCCCCTCTGCACCAATCCAGGCATCCTGTATGTACTGAACCCCAGCAATCGTATGAATATAGTCATACAGATCACATTTATAAATAGGCTTACCAAAATCCCAGCCCGCTTCAGTGGAGGAGACATCAGGCTTAAGCCATTCATTTAGCGCCTGCACAACGACATGCTCTTGTCCTTCATAATGCGGATCAACAACGATAATGGCACGAATGGTAACCTTCACATATTCAGGCGGAATAATATGAAACTTCGTCGTTAACAAACGATATGGTTCCAAATGAGTCGCAATGGTTCGGCATAGCCCTTCGCTTGGAATTGGGAAAAGCTGCCTGCTGCGCGGCACCACAACAATCGACACATGCCCCATCGCCCGCTCCTCTGGATAACGCGTCAGCTTCGTATGGTAGCCTGCGATTGCCTTTACTCTTGCGACACGAATACCAGGAATTTCACGTACGCGCTGCTCGATATCAGCTGCCGTAACACCGCACTTCGGCGATAATATTTCTAGCTTCGTTCGAGTTAACGCTTCACTAATCGTCTCAGCTTCAGCGCCCCCATAAGCAGGAAACAGATTCGTTAGCTGCAGATCATTACGGAGAAGCGCCATTCTTCGAATCGTATCCTCTTTGACGTTACCGTTAACCCCTACACCGGTACGATAGCTAATAATTCGAATATTGTATTCCGACGATAAAGGCGGAGACATTCCATATATGCCATCAGAAAATATCAGCTTGTCATTCTCAACAATATAATGCGGTGATGTCGCATTGGAATCATCAAAATCCAGCACGCGCTGCCAATCCTGCCATACCATCGCCCCGCGCTTAGAATCAAACGTGCCAACCTGTAGCTGTAAGCTGCTTTCATACAGATCTGGCATTGGCAATTGATATTGCTGACCAGAAATTCCACTGCCCTTCGCCACATAACACATATCGATAAATTCTGGATGGTAGGCAATTACTCTGATCGCATGCTCTCCCACTGCTAGCTCCGCAGAAGGATGAATGATAACCTCTAGATCAGATTCACTACGTTTAAGCTCGTACAAGTAATCCTGTAGATCAACCCAGCCTTCGCGCAAATGTATTTGAACCTCGATATGACCATGCAAATAAAGTGCATGATACAAATAAATATGAATCGGCTCCAATTGACCAAGTAAGACATCCTGCTCTGACCAGCCGGCAAAGCTCTGCTCCATACACCATGTACGACCTTGAAGCGCGAATACCTCATTCCACATCACACGCTTGATGCGCGGAACATCATCAAACTTTCCTTGCACCAGCTCTGCTCTAATTTGCGTCACTTCACTTGAGCCTGCAGGAAGCTCGAACAGGATAGGACCATTCTGATGCAGACAGTAGGTTTCATCTCGCTCCATATTTAGCGGAAGCCATTGTCCCTGTTCACCGTCTTCTCCTTGTTCCCAATAGCTCCACTTCACAACAGCAGAAGGTATAAACTGCTTATATCTAGCTGGAATTCGGATATCTGAGGATTGCTGATCAAGCTCAATCCATAACGATAGCGGAAGCTTGCGCGGCAACGGCTGCACCAGTGATATCGTCATCGTTGCATGTAGCTCACCTTGTTCACCGAAAGGATAGATTGACGTGCGTCCCGATGACATATCTTGCGTAATCGTCATCACCTCGTCGCTCCGCTGCAAAGTAATCATCGCCGTTGTATCTGGAACAATTGTAATAGAACGAACCGTCTCAAAATGCAGCTGCCCAACGATTAAATCCGTTCCAAATGGCAAGTACGTAACCTCACTAGCGTGCGAAAAGCTGACTGACGTTCCAGCAGGCTGTCGATCACGTGGCGTACCACCAAGCAGCTTCAAATATTTACGTTCAAATTCAATCGATAGCCGATTAAGCTGATACTGCTGTAGCTCAAGATGCCATGCAAGCAATTCCAGCAAGGTAATACCAGGATCATGGGTGTTGACATCTGTCCACTGTGGCGCAAGTCGAGGAATCATATCCTTTGCTTCACGCATTAATTGTTCAAATGTGCGATCATCCAAATTTGGTACGGGTAGCATAAGTTATCCTCCTTTCTTGTTACGTTTGATGAACCTCTACAATGACACGATGCTTACCAGAAACAATAATGCTATGTGGTAGCTCGCTTAGTCGATCAGGATTACATTCCACCTTTCCGCCGTGCTCTAGACGATACGCCTCTAGCAGCAATTGCGGAATATGAATCACTGGCCCGACAGATTTAATTAACGCATAAAACATCGATGGATGAATGCGACCACCAATTTCCCAGCCACGACCATCGTTATTTCCATGAATCGGATCTAAAAATGCCGCCAGCTTCTGCTCGATTTCCCGCTCCACATGAACGACCTCATCCATGCTGCGCACCCATACGGTTGTACGTACACCAATTTCCACATAAAGCGGCTCAATAACCTGTAATCGCTGCGGAAAAGCTATGCTTGCTGCTGCCGCTTTCAATAATCGCTCCTCAACAATCCGCTTTAATTCATAGAATTGTGCTCCTTGTCGGCGACCATTTTTCGGCAATACAACAACGGTTAATGCACCCAGCTCCTTTTCCAGCTTCACATTATAGTTGGCTAAGCATTTGACCTTAGCAATATTCGGATGAGCCTCGCGCGTGATCCATTCAAAGTCTTCACCGACAACTGCCCGATGACGATGAGCTAACGACTTCATCCCTAATTGAATCGCTTCGTGTAACGTTCCCTCATTGCAGCCTCCTGCTGCTGCAGCGATATTACTTACCTGCTCGACGAAAGCAATCGACGTTTGCATCGTATTAATGGCGCCTTTAGCAACATTACCGATACTTCCGCCACCGCTTACATAGCTCACCTTAATGCTATCTGCACCATATTGAGAGATTGCCTTACCGTTACTGCCATCGCCAAATGTTAGCTTGCCAGTCGCTCGATCAAGACAGTAATGACGGTCCTCACTAGTGGAATGAAGAAAATGATCTACTCGCTCATATTCCACCCACACCTTCATTAGCTGATCATCAGAATCAAGCAGCAGCTCTAGTCGTTCTGGGCAACGTAACTTCAATTCCTCCAGCTCATGTGAGCTAATATATTCTGTCTCATCGACCCATACACGCTCTCGCAATACTGGCTTATAAGCAAGCGTATAATAGCTCGCATGCACATCCTGTTCCACACTATAGCCATCAACATAATTCGGCAGCTCGTAAGGAATACTTTGCTGCTGCAACACTTTAATCGTATTAAGATACATTCCCTGCACTAAGGGCTCATACGCAGCTTCATTGTTCACATAATGCCGTGTATCTCGATTAACCGCTCGAATCCAATAGCCGCTCTTGCCTAGTTCAACGCTTCTAGCAAAATCCTGTGGCCCGACAAATTGAATATTTCCGCTCTGCGTGAAGCCGTTCGTGCTATCGGCAACCTGCAGCTTGGTCCAAACCACATTACTGCCACTCGCCCGTAAATACTCCCACTCGACATAAGGAATTTCGTCGGCTGTCCAGTTTTTATTGGCTAAATCAACATATAGATGAATTGGTCCGCGCTCAGGCGGCTTATCAAATCCAAGCCAAACTGCTGGCTGAAAACCGCTTAATGGCTGGAATGGACGGAAGGCCATACCACCGCTCAGCAATTCAGATGTTCGTTCTCTAAGCTCCAAATTGTTATAGCTTAAAAAATGCTTCGGCAATAGACAAGGCGAATCATAGCTGTATGTCATGCGGAAATCACTGATATTAGGAGAATAATAGATTGCATCAACCGAAAATGCATGATCTACCGCTACAATTCGCGCTCTAATCCAATAGCTTAGCTCAGCATTGACTTCAGCCTGCTCAATGTCCTCTGGCATTGTAAACTGCAGCTTACACGGCTGTTGTCCATCCCAGACAATCTTAAACATCGCCCCCGCGCTGTCATGTACGGGCAATATCGCCCACGAGCGACCATTCCAGTACTCCCATTGTACTCGGGTAATCGTGACTGGGTCAGGCTGCTCCACGCGATCAACAACCTCACGACGCATAATCGGCTTCCAGTTTATCGGCTTAGGCTTATCAGGGTACAGTCGATAAGGAGTATATTCCATTTGAAAGCTAATTGTCGTCGTCGCTCCACGCTTGGAGAAAACCTCATTACTTCCTATGTAAAAGCAGCTATACGGTGAAAAGAAATCACCGAAGGGTTCTACCGCTGTTTTCAAGGAAATCGGCAAATCATTATAAAATGCTAGCTTCGGTACGATTCCACTGTTCTCATTTGCCTTGGCAAAATCTGTTTTCAGCAATAGCCGTTCAAATTGTACCTTGCCAAGCGCAATTCCACCATCGATTGCCGATAGCGAGAAGGCACGACAACGAATCCAATAGCTCTCTCGACCAAACAGCTCAGTCTGCTGCAACGCATACTGATGCAGCTTCAACAAGCGAATCGTTGAATGATGAGCATGCACGGCATCGAAGGCTCTCCATTGTCCATCGCTATAATATTCCCAAGCCACCATCGATAAATCTGATAACAATTGCACGTTTTCTCTTAACGCTGACTCATGCTGCGGATAAATAAAGCTAAGCTCAATCGAGCTTGGATGCTGAATCTGAAATAAATAATCGTGCGCAATATAAAACGTATGCTCCTGAACATTGACACCACTGCTTCCATACAGTGCAAAGGTCGGCAGTACATCCTCTAAGCCAGTCCCTTGCTCATCAGTAGCTACCAGCTCTAGCTTCCCATCTACCAAATGCTGCACAATACGATCCTTACGTGGATATACCGCTGCAATCTGCTCCAGCTTAGCTGTCGTGAGTAGCGCCGTCTGCTCCGTCTCGAATATAACCGGCTCACTGCTACCCTCTACATTCGCTGCTAATTGCAACCCAGCTTCAATAAGCACAGCATTAGGTGTACCTTCAGCCAGCTTAAATTGAACTTGTGCTACTGCTGGTGTAGCAGGAGCCAACTCGACATTAAAATGATTTAAAAACGTAATCAGACTTTTTTGTGGTAGTCGGTTGAGACGCGAAATATTCCCTTCCAGCAAGTGAATAAACATTAAAGCAAGTGCACTACCAACGTCAGGGTCCTGTTCATTAAATGTCCATTCAGAGGCGTAGTATGGCACCATTTTATTCAGTTGTTCAATCAATTGTTGATGCTTACGGCTATCAATCAATGGTGATTGCAGCTCCATGCCTAAGCTCCTCTTCATCTTTCATCGCTCCGATAGCTTAATTTGCGCCTTCATACAAATAGAATGGATAAACCTGATTGTATAAATTGTTGGTTGTTCTCACAGTATACTGGACATGAATGTTAAGCTTATTGTCGCTTGTGGCGTCAGGCCTAACCTCAACCTCTACTTCGTGAACTCTCGGCTCCCACTGTATAATCGCTTCCAGCACTTCATTTTTTATTAATTGCAACGTTAATGAATCGTTATTTTCAAATATGTAGCGTTCGATTCCACTGCCGAACCGAGGATGCATAATTCGTTCGCCCTTCACCGTCCAAATAATAATGGAAATTGCTTCAGCGATATCATCCTCAAATTCAACCGTACGGATTTTACCAGTTAAGGGGTCAACGGAGATTGGAAACTTCCAGCCTCGCCCCATAAACTCTTTAGACACTGTATCGCCACCTTCAACTACTAACGTTAATTGATTTTAACCATGCTGCCCTTCAGCTCAAGTATCCCTGTTGCTTGAATGCTCACATTGGCATTCGCCTTGAGCTGAAGCATCGCGTTCGATTCCAGCTTTATTTGCGTGCCTTTAATTGTAATAGCATTGTTGCCCTGCAGCGTAATATCGCCAGTCTTTGTAATTTTGACCTCGGTCTGACCGCTCGTAATCGCGATATTCCCCTTCGTTCCATCCATCACTAGCTTTTGTGAGCCATCTGATGTTTTTAACGTAATTGCTTTACTTTTATCTTCAAAGTCAAGCTGATGTCCTGCTTTGGTTTTAATCGTAATTTTCCCATCATTATCTGAATCATTAAATATGATCTCATGTCCAGCTCGCGTTTTAATTTTACGAATATCATTTTTATCGTTTTTTCCTTCTGGCGGCTTATCAGTTTCATTCCAAAGTGAGCCAATAATAATCGGAGAGCGAATATCTCCTAGTTCAAATGCGATCAGCACTTCATCGCCAACCTCAGGTATAAACAAGGCGCCGCGACTCGCTCCTCCCATCGGTGTCGCCATACGAGCCCAATCGAACTCCATCTCGTCATCGATAATCGGAATCTTCACTTTTAAGCGACCAAGGTTGCTGGGATCTTTATTATCAGTAACGACACCACAATAAACACCATGCATGATTTGTTCATTATCATCCTTATTCATAGAGGGAAGCCAATCAAACATAGTTACACCGCATTTCCTTTTAAAGTTAACGACGTTTTATAGCCTGAACTATCATATTGATGCTGCGCCTTTTCAATATAATAGGTCGAGTTCAAGCTACCTCCTAAACCGGATATCGTAATATATCTTCCTGCTCTCAGCTCAGGTAAACCGATGGTTGCACCTCTTGCTACTACGAGCTTTTCACTATGCTCCTGCATCCGTGCATCTGCCTGCTTCTGTGCATCTGCCTGATCATCAACAGTACGCTGCAATACCTCAACAAATTCTCCCAGCTTCTTTAATAGATTCGGTCCGGTTTTACTATTGCTTCCTATTTTAGTAACTGAGGTGGACGTAGCTTTAAAAACCGTCTTCTTATTTTTCGGCTTGCCAATAACAACAACCTTCGTAACCTGATCAGCAATATCGTGCTCCACACGAAAGCTTGTCAGCTGCTTGCCCCATTCTAGCTTCATGACAGGTGTTGTATCTTCGTTCTTATTACGGAAATATAGCCTTTTCCCAACAACAAAAAAATCATAATTGAGCCGCTTGGCTTCGTTCATAATAAAATCATAATCAGACTCTACATTTTTTGCGATTTTTTCTTCTGTTTTGTTGGTCGGCCTTATCGAATGATTGGTAATACCATACTTACCTCCCAGCTCACGAACCACTTTTTCAATCGTGGTGTTGGACCATATTTTTGGCTCTCCATCTCTCATCATGAAAAAAGAAATGTCCATCGCTGTTACAGAAATTGTTGGTGTATCACCTGATGAAAAGTCATATTCAATATTGGTAATATAACCGAAGAAAAGTAAATTGAGCTTGTCTCGATAACCCATATGCACCTCGACCGTATTTCCAAGCTGCAGCTTATTCTCCCATTCAAACTCGCGCTTAACCAGATCGTAGCCGTTCACAATTGTAAAGCTTGCCATATCTGAGCTTTTCCCCGTCGTTGTATCAACCGAAACATTAGAAATTGCCATTCCTAGCTTAGTTGCGGCATCTTTATTGTTAATGGTTACCCTAACGGCTGGTGCCATAAAATTATGATATTGTTTTTCTAGCTGCTCGAACGTCGTCTTACTGCTATCGAGTTGTAGATCACTCATCCACTCTCACTCCTTTAACCATATAAGCGAGGAATCGTCAGCAGCTTGCCTGGCTCTAAGTTTCCTGGTTCAGCAATATCATTCGCACGTGCAATCGCTCTCCAAAGCGAAGGATCCTCGTATTCTTCAGCGGCGATCTGCCATAGCTTATCTCCTTGCTTAACTACTCGTTGCTTCGTTCGATCCGCCGATTGACGAGGAATATATTTAAGCTGATCAGTCATCGATTGAATGGACTTAAACGATACGTTTAATGTAGCCCGTATCGGCTTACCGTCACCGCTGAACATCGTAAAGCGCTGACTAATTTTTTCGATAACTCCATTAAAATTTAACGAGCCCCACACAAATGTACATGTAGGCGGAGCATGCAAATCTTTATCGATATTGAGTGCGGCCGTTATTTTATTCGTATATTCTCGAACATCCGTTACTTGGCTCGTGCGAAAATTATATTCATCGGTTGTATCAAAAAACAACTCCATATTAAGTGTCGTCGCTTCACCTGACACAAATTGAACTAAAGGCTGCGATAACCCAGGTATACTTTGCCAAGAATACTGATTCCCTGACTCCATGCTATACTCGGTAGGATTAAACTTTACTTTTACTTGCTCTTCCCTTTTATCATCATATTTAATGACGATCATTGCCTTTTCCATGCCGTTATCGCCGTTATCCACTAGCCTCAGCCTCCACTCTCTGTTTCGTTGTGTTAGATACGGTCTCTAGCGTCCGAAGCGCTTCGCTTCCATTCGCATTTTACGCGACAGCTCATCATAAAGCTGATCGACAAGCTGCCGTGTGTTTACTTGCTTCTCTTGTTTATAGAGCACTGCTTGCTGCTCCTGCAATTGCTGCTCTAAGCGCTGTACGGTTTGCTGCAGCTGCTGTACATTTTCTGGTACAGCTTGCACCACAGCTTCCTTCTTCACATCTAGCCTTGTTGGTGGCTGACGACGCTCAGTAATTTCTAGCTTAGCACTTGCTAGGCTACCACTAGTCGTAGCAAGCGGCTGTGCTTTATTCACCATAATGGACTGCTTTGCCTGCTCCGAAGTCCGCAATGTGATAGGTTCAAAGCTACCAAGTGATTGCTGCAAAACAACAGGTTCTCCTGGTCTCTGACTTAAACTTAGCTGAACATCAGTATTCGCACTTACAGTAGTCAGATTAGGTTGTGACATAGCTGTTTGACTGTTAATACCGTTACGCTGCGCACCGGATTGACTGTTAACGCCACGATGCAGCAAGCCAATTGGTCTGCTAGATTTATGTCTCTGAAGCTGCTTGCCCATAATACTTGCCCCAAGCATGCCAGCTCTGTGTTGAAGCACCGCTTGGCTTACGTTGGATGTTGTCGTGCTTTGAATAGCGGCTTGTTCTGCCTCACTCTGTCTTGTATCGCCTTGATTGACAATATACTCTAGGCTGCTGTTAATCCCAGCGATCCGCTCAGCATGCATCTGCTGCTGCGCATCCCCTGTAGTTAATTTTGGCAGTACTGATGTATCTGCTGCTCTAACATTTAACGGAGTAATTGCCTTCCTTGCTGTAACCTTTCTAGCAATCTCCTTAGCTGCGTTAGAAGTAAGTGATGGTAGCGTCCGCTTAATGACATACTCAGCAAAACGCTTTATGCCTCCAGGCTGTTGCATGATATTAGCTAACCGTGGTGTTAGCTTTATCATATGCATAACATGCTCTAGCTTAATGGAAACCTCAGCTGGCGGCTGACCTGCATTTAGCTTTGGCTGCCCAGCTTGCCCCGCATCTCCATGACGCATTGCATTGGCCCCATGTGCTTGCTGCTGCATCATTACATTAGTTCGTTTTTGCAGCTCATCTTCCAGCTGACCGTTTCCTTGTCTATGTAGCAGTGGAATACCCTGCAGCATAGTAGGAGACGATGTTGCATAGGTTTGCAGCATACGCATTCTTACTAGAAGTCGTTGTACAGGCTGACTAGCTAGGCTATTGTTCAGACTGCTGGCTAGCTCCTGCTGAGCTGCCGCTATCGCCATAGGTCGATAATATAGCTTAATTGGCTTGCGCTCTTGTAATTGTTGGCGCTGCAGTACTGTCGAACGACTGCTTTGTATTCCTGCTTGGCTTGCTCCCTGTACTTCCGCGCCATCTGGACGCTTTGCTTGACTTGCTCTATCATCCTGAAATACTAGGTTAGGTGCACCTTGGTTTGCTTGGTTTGCTTGGTTTGCTTGGTTTGCTTGGTTTGCTTGGTTAGACTGCCATGTCGCCCTAGTAGCTTGCAATGCTGACCCTTCACTTGAGCTGCGCTGAGCTCTAGCAACCAATTGCACGGGTGGATCAACTAGTGTTAGACGCTTAACGATTGTTTGCGATGCTGACCTTAACCCTGCTGACCCTTGACCATCAGCTATTAACGCCTGTACCTCACCATCGCCGCTTGACCGTGTTAAGCCAATAAGTCTTAATGGCGCAATATCTAGTACAGTAATTTTGCGACTATTGCCCAATAATTGAAAACTAGCGGGCTGACTATTATATACAATGACATCCTGTCTTTGCTTCGCTTCGTTATATTGTCGTTGAATACGCTCAACTAGCCCTTTACTAGAAGTGATATAGTTGCTCAGCACTTCATGCTTCAGACGCTTATAGCGCGTTTCACTTGGCGTGATACTTTCTTGCTTAGTCTCTTGCTGTAGATGAACACCAGCGCTACTATACGGTTGAATCGTATGACTTGAAGACTGCTCCTTGCTTGCAGCTGCAATGATCACTGCTTTTCTAATATTTAATGGAGCCTTTGCTTGCTCATTATTCTGCTTGCGACTTTGCTCCGTTTTACTTTGTTTTACTTGCTCTTTATATACACGCTGCTCCTCGCTTCTACGCAATAAGAAAGCCGCTGTTTGCTGCTGTTCTTGCTCCGTCAGCTTGCGATGAATTAGCCTAATATTCATAGTTGATGACGCTGAGCTCTGCTCAACCTTTGACCATTGAGATACTACAGTTTCTCCTTGCTCATTTAGCTTGCGTTGCCAGCTACGCAGCTTAGCAATATTTGCTATACTCGTAGAAATCGGTGCCGGCAATATGCTATGGAGAGCATGGTCTGACTTGCTATTACTTATCGTTTGGGATTGCTTTACTACTTCTTGAGTACGTATATTCCCTGTTTCTGCTTCTGTCTGATTACTCTGCTGAATGAGCTGCTTCGCTTCTGCATCATCGATTATTTTGCTCTGTTTGCGCTGTAATGGACGTATGCCAGCAAGCTTAACAAATTCATGAAATTTAGGACGGCTACTTTCTGTACCGCTACCTTCTGTTTTCTTGCTTTCGGAAATTTCTCGCTCCGAGCCGCTACTTCTCGAACTGCTACGTTCATTACTTCTATTGTCATTACTTCTATTGTCATTACTTCTATTGTCATTACTTCTATTGTCATTACTTCTATTGTCATTACTTCTATTGTCATTACTTCTATTGTCATTACTTCTGATTTCCGTACTTTCTGCTCGGCTCTTCACCTGCTCAATCGAAGTTGTCTGCACAACATCGCGGCGCGCCTTTGACTTAACTGATGAGCTCTTTGAATTACCTTGGTTTGATCCTACGTTGTCGGCTACCGCACTCCTATTAGAATCAGTAACCACCCTCTGATGGATGCTGCTCACCTTACGCTCATGCAAGCTATTTAAGCCTTCGATGATCCGATAGCTTAATTGCAGCGGTCCTAAGTCCTGCCGTTTAATCACTAACTGCTGCTGCCCTTGTTGGAGCGATGCTTGAAAGCTACGCAGCATTTGCTTTACACTGCCTGCAGACTGTAAACCAAGCTGCCCGATGACCTGCTTCTGCACTGAGGTTTGGATGCCATGAGAATTTATACCTTGTGCGCTACCTTGTGCGCTACTGGCTTGATTAGAATTAACAGCTAAAGAGTTGATACGCTGTGTCTGGGATTGCAGAACCGCCCTTTTACGCTGTACAGTATTGCCACGCACAACAATGGTTTGTCCATCAAGCTGCTCATCCTTCTGATTGCTGCCTCTGTTTCCACGAACGCTTGCTTCAGCCTCGCTATTTTGCGTAGCTTGAGCTGCTGCATTAGCTACTAGCTCAATAGCTCGCTGCTCTTCTATTTGCTGCTGAACACTTTTACTCCAGCTCATTTCAACCGTAGCTCGTGGTACATTACGAGAAACGACTACTGATGGAGAGCCCTCTATATTTTGCGCCCTCTCATTAGCTTTTGCTACAACCTTGCTCTTATTGTTCTCGACCTTACGCTTTGTTGAGCTTTTGCCCGAGCTGCTACTTTGACTGCTTACAGCATCAGACTCAGTTACACCACTCTGCCCATTATTTAATAGCTGCTCCAAATTAACAGACCAGTCACGCTGACTAAGCTTATTCATTAATTGCTGATTCGCGCTTAGCTGCCAGTTAGTTACTCTTGACTGCTCCATACGATGCAGCAATGGATAATTAACGCTATATGGCGCTACTTCATGTCGCTGTGGCGCTTGAATATATCGTCTGCCATCAACAGTTAAGGGCTTTGACTGCAGTTGGCTCTGTCTAACATCCCCATTTTCTGAGCTATTCGGCAAGTTAATGACACGGCGAGCTGGCTCATTCGGTCGATAGGATTGTACGACCTCCTGCTTAACGATGTCCTGCGTTTGCTCTAATAGAGAGGTTAACGCTTTAACTCTTGCTTGCATTAAAGATAATAATTGCGCCGAATTATAAATAAGCTGCACATGCAATGGCTGAATATATTGCTTGATCTCAATTCGCGGAGATAGCTCTACCATCTGAATCTGTGACGCTTGTCCCTCTTTATGGAACTGCAATGTGCTTCGTGGAGCCCCGTTGTTAATCGACCAATTATAGCGGCCAATTAGTCGCGATACAAAGCTATGATCGATGAGATGAATAGGGTGTATATTCGAATTTTCGTCCCGTTTTCCAGCCTTCACCTGTATCGCTCCTTTCCAACTGTGCTCATTATGTTATCTGCTACTCAATAATTTTAAAGCCGTTATGTGCCAGCTCTATTTGCTCAATCGCTACCTCGCTAGAGGTTGCATTCAAATCTGGTCCTACCCATTTGATTGGATAAGCTTCTTGGAAGCTCCATCGACGATGCTCTTCCCAGTATTCATTGTATAAAATAATGGAGCCGCTACGCCGCCTGATTTTCCCTTGAACAACATCGTTATGCCATGTCCATAACTCTTCGTTTCTCGTCAAACCACGCTTCAGCACAATTGGCACATGCCGTGTACCCTTCATTAGCTTGTGAACAAAATCATTCACTCCGCCTTCGCGATACTCCTCGATTTCGGTTTCTACCGATAAGCCACTTACTTCAGAAAAGCTTGCAACAATTAATTGATCAATTTCCACCTCAAAACGATAGTTTCCAACTAATCCATAGTTTGATGTAGCGATAGCTGCTCGCTCCTCTCCCTAAAAAACATCGAAAATATTTTTCTTTTCTGATTCGCCGCTCATTTTACGATTGATGCGTGATATTTCTTCGCACCAACGACGGCGCTCACGGTGTTCCAAGTTCATTATCTCTTCATGCGACCAATGGAAGTAGTATGCGATAAACCCGATTTCCTCGTATAGACGCTGCTCGGGATATACGTTTATACTCCTTCCGCCTGTGCTAAAAAAGTGATGTCCACCTCGTGATCATGTCCACATTTCGGACAAGCGGTTTTCACCGTAAGCTTTTCCATCTCATTGATTTCACGATAGAAGTTTTGTAAATACTGCAAATCCGCTGTAAACAATCTTTCAATTGTTTTTGTATCGATCGCTCTTAAATCACCTAGCTTCGTAATGACACGGGCTAGCAAAATAATTGATAGATATCCAGGATTTTGCTGCACGCGTGGATCGCGCATTGGTAAAATTTCATCTGCTGCTGTTGCTAATCTCATCGTTCCATGTCTGTGCAGGTTACCGTTCTCGTCCACATAACCGCGTGGCAAAACAAATTGAAATTCTGTTGCAAATGCCATTATTGTTGTCCTCCTAAACTATTGAACTTCTATTGAAACAGACGAAGGAACAACACAGTAAGCTGTTGTTCCTCTCGCCCTATATTGCCTTATTGCGTGCGAAGCATGCCCTCATGTGCAAGCTCAAGCAGCTCAATCGCAACCTCAGAAGCAGTCGCATTAAAGTCTGGAGCTGTATATTTCGTTGGCCAAGCTTCATTCACTTGCCAAGTTGCTACCTCTTCGCCCTCTTCATTAATAGCGATAATCGTTACTGTTTTACGCTCGATAACACCGTCAACAATACATTCTTGAATCCACTCATATAGATCCATAGAATCTGTTGCGCCCCATTTCAGCGTAATATTGCCGTATTTCGCTAGTCCAGGCAGCTTACGTGGAGTAATCGTATCTGTACCTTCACGGTATTCAACGATATCTAATGAAGCATCGAAGCCTGAAACTTCATTAAATCCTCCTTGATCAATGCCCTCTACTTCAACACGGAATCGAAACTTGCGATATGGATCATTTCTTTCTCCTGCCATGACCTAATCTTCCTTTCTATTATCTAGTAAATTAAATTATTGTTCGTTCGTTTTCTGAGTAATACGGAATACAACGAATTCAGCAGGCTTAACTGGTGCAATACCGATTACGCAAATTAGGCGGCCGTTATCGATATCATCCTGAGTCATCGTATTGCTGCTAATATCAATGTAAAATGCCTCACTTGGTGAAGAGCCTTGTAGCGCTCCACTGCGCCATACGCGAGTAAGGAAGGCATCAATTGTACGATGTACTCTTGCCCACAGACGCTCATCATTTGGCTCAAACACAACCCAGTTCGTGCCTTGTTTAATAGATTCCTCAACAAAGATGAATAGACGACGAACGTTAATATATTTCCATAGACTATTGGAGCTAGTCGTGCGCGCTCCCCAAATGCGGATGCCTTGACCTGTAAAGCTGCGGATCAAGTTCACGCCGCGAGGATTAAGAATATCCTGCTCACCGCGGTTGTATTGTACATCTAGTCCAGTTACGCCGCGAAGCACTTCGTTCGCTGGAGCTTTTTCAATACCACGCGTACTGTCGCTGCGTGCATAAACACCTGCAACAGAACCGGATGGAGGTACGAATACATTGCGCTTCTCAAGTGGATCAAACACTTGCAGCCACGGATTGTAAAGCGCCGCATAGCTGGAATCGAACAATTCACGATGCTCTAGTACATCCTGCACCGCTGTTTTATCACGCGGAATGTCAAGGATCGCAAAGCGACTGCCAAGCCCTTCACAATGTGCCACTAATGCTAGCTGAACCGCTGGAATCGTTACACCTGGAATAGCCATAATGCTCACATTATCGTTGTCAATAAACGCTTGGATACCTGTACGCTTACCAGGACCATTGTTTTCACCGATAAATGTGCTCGCATCTACTGCACCAGCTGAACCGTCTGAACCGCCACTTAAAGCAACAACGACACGTTTGTCATCGCCAAACAATGCTGCTACAGAAGCATCTTCCTTCACGGACACCATAACAAGTGATGATTTCACAATAACTTTCTCTACAAAATTTGCAGCTTCTGAATTAAAGCTCAAATTTTCAAATTGCTCTGTCACATTGCCATAAGCTAGAAGCAGTGTAAACTCTGAAGTCGTCAACAGCTTAGTTGGAACTTCGCCAAGTGCTGTTACAACGTCACCAGAAAGGCTGCCTGAAAGCTCAAGGACATCTTCCTTCACGCTTACAACAGATAATTGCTCTACACCATCAGGAGTCGTGAACTTCACTTCATCGCCTGCGTTAAAGCCAGCGCTATTTTTAACTTGATATTTATTGTCGCCAAGATCAGCTACAATTGATGTTTTCGCTTTGCTTGAAGGAACGAACGCGATGCTAATATTGTTGCCCCATACGCCGACGTTTTTCGCAGTAATCGTCAGCGCCTCATGCTCGCCGCTTGCAGCAGCTGCATCGGAAGGTGCAACACGTACGATGTACGCTTGAGAACCACCGTTAACAAAGAACTGCTCAACAGCATACGCCAAGTAACGGTACTCCCCAAATTGATTTTGCGACAAGTAACCACCAAAGCTGCGCTTGAAATCATTAATGCTTGTTACAAGCGTCGGTAATCCTGTCACCGGTCCTAGCTCTGCTAAACCGATAAAACCTGCAATACTTGTGCTCACCCCAGATAAAGGTTGTCCTGCACTGTCAAACTCCTCAACATAAACGCCAGGTGAAAAATACTCAGCCATGTGTATTCCCGAAATCGCATACTTTGCTGCGATCTCGGTTCCTCCTTTCGGATTTGAATTTTATTGCTGTTGCATCTTGATTTGTCTCTCCTTCACTCTAGCTACGTTACGTGTACGAGTGGAATCGAGATATATTGGACCTACCCGATAACAAAGGGACAGCTTATATGGTTGATTCGGGAATAGGTTTATTAATGTTTCTAGCGGAAGCTCATGCTTTGCAATCCGGTATGTATCTCCTGAGCCTGCCAAAGCCCCTTCCAGATCTTCGCCCTTAAGGGCAGGATAATCGTGCAGCAGCTGCATCGTCTTGCCAATAATACGCTGTTCATCGATTGCTCTAGTTAGTACATCTGATGAAGAATGTGCAGTGACGATATAAAACAGGTCTAGCGCAATCGGTGGATAACGCATTCGATCTCCTTGATCAACAAGGTCGCTTATACGCGCTTCAGCATTTTCCTTCACCTCATACAGGTAAAGCGATAAATTCATATCTCCACGGTCTAATGGACTGGCAAGACCTACTCCGTCTGGATGTGCAATCAGCTCAGGCACAAGCGCTCTTCGCAGCATGTTCACAAACGACAGCCCAATGTCAGCAATAACAGAGTAATCTGCCAACTTTAATCACCCCTTCCAATAATGACTGTACTGACCAAGCCGTTCGCGCATAAGCAGCTTTCCGGTTTTTTTGTACTCTTGAATCGCTGCTTCGACCATATGCTTCATCGTGACGTGACTTCCATGCTCAGCAGCCATATAAGCTGCAGTCAGTACAATATTTTTAATTGGTCCGCCAGACAGCTCAAAGGTTTTCGCTAAGAATGGAAAATCCAATTCCTCCGTTGGCATATTCGCTGGCAGAACAGAGCGCCATAGCTGCTCGCGCTGCTCCGCATCTGGAAACGGAAACTTAATTATATAATGAATACGCCGCATAAAGGCATCATCAAGATTTTGGGAAAAGTTCGTTGCCAAAATCGTCAAGCCTTCATACTCCTCCATTTTTTGCAATAAATAAGAGGTTTCCATGTTTGCGTATTTATCATGTGAGTCCTTTACTTCTGAACGCTTGCCAAACAATGAATCTGCCTCATCGAAAAATAGAATGGCGCCGCTTAATGCCGCTCGATCAAATATTTCAGCTAAGTTCTTTTCGGTTTCCCCGATATACTTGCTGACGACTCTAGTAAGGTCGACGCGATATAGCTCTGTTCCCATTGCTTTCGCCATCACGAGTGCCGACATTGTTTTGCCTGTGCCGGGAGGCCCTGTAAACAGCATGCTTATTCCTCGACCATATGGGAGAATGCGCTCGAAGCCCCATTGTTCCATTACAGTATGGCGATGTAATAGTCTTTGCGACGCCTGTCTCAATAGAGATACGGTATCAGCTGGCAGGACAAGATCATCCCATGTCCAGTGTGAGGTCATCTTAACGGCCTTCTCCTGTAGTCCGTGGTGAATCATCCCGTAAGCTGCTCGGTGGATGAACATTGGATACTCGTCAAGCGTTGTCTTCTGATTCCCTGGCAACGCTAGCTGCCATTGGAATAGCTCTTGACTTTGCATCATGCTTGAGGCAATTTGACCTGCCGTAAATTGAAATTTACTTGCTAATTGCAGCCCAAGCTGCTCGGTAAGTTTATAATACGGCTCGCTATAATGCTGCCATAGCTTAGCCGCTTCTGCTAACGTAGGAAGTGGAATACGTACAGATATTGTAGTGCTATCAGGTAATACGTGAAATGGTAACTCGCAAGTGCTGTGAAGTATAACAAGCTGTCTATGCTTTACGAGGCAATGCTGTAACTGCATCGTCAATAATGACTGTGCAGTGCTTTGACTGTTGGGTTGTAACAATTCGCCATGCTCAATAACTAGGATGGCATTAAGCAGTTTCGCTTCTTGAACATATTGTCCGACGACATCATTTAACTGATCTCGCGCAGTTACAATGTTGGCTGCGTCGACAATAAACAAGTTTTTTTGCAAATGAGAGGCGATAAGCTTACTATGTAGTGATTTTCCTGCACCACTAGCTCCAATCAAAACAGTAATGAATGAATGATCCCCTCTTGTCTCTATATAAGAAGCAAGCTGCTGCTGAAGCTTTTGGTGAATAATAAGTGGCTCTGTATGTAAAGATGGTACCTCACAGCGCGCGCCAGCTAACGCACCTTCATATTGCCAAGGCATATCCAATAGAAAGTGGACAATTCTCGGTTTTAGGGCGAGCGGCTCTGCCAAATAAGAAACCTCTTTTGCGACATACGTGCTGCTAGTGAAGCTCGTGAATAACGCTGCAATGCCTTGCTTGTGATCCATCATTCTTCGGTAAATTTCTACACGCTCCATTGGGTTGCGCGCACATAGACGAAGTAGCAGATCAAGTGTGACATATTGGCATGTTAAATCATCCTGTAAATAGCCGAACAAACGAATATACTTTCGATGCAGCTGTGGTGCTAACGCTACGGTAAGAATTCTAAAGTCCAGCTCATCTAATTGATAGCGCTGCTGCAGCTGCTGTAACGGCAGCAATGGAACGGTAATCTGTAAGCGCTGTACGAGAAGCTTTTCAATTTGTGTAACGAGCAGCTGTTGCTCTTCATTGAGTTGAACAAATTCTTCATTTTGCAGCAGCAATTGATAGGCTTCTGCATCGCTTACATACATGCCTTTTAATAGAGTTGGTTGCTCCGCTTCCTTACTATGCCCATGAGACATACGATGTATGGCACCTTCAATAATAAGATCAAGCACAACTAACCTATCTTGAAAATATTCAATTGAAGATTTATACGCTCGTAGATGGGAGCTAGTTTGGAGACTTTGATTCATCAATGTAACTCCTCTTTACGCGACATGTCGTTTTGTCCTTGATTCATTCTTATTGTGTCATCCCATAATCATTTTGGCAACAAAAAATGTTGCTTTTTGTAACATCAGTCACATATTTTAGCTAGATACCAATTTATAGTTGGATACAGAGTTAGTTTTTGCTAAAAAATTGTTTCTGCAAAGCCTGCAGCAGCTGCTCTTTACTAGGAAGTGCTGAGCCTTTCATTAACTGCATTCGCTTAAGTATGGTCAAAAAGCGCTCATCCTTTTTCGTTACAGCATGCAGCTCGAGCAGGTTAGTAATGGTAATCGTAGTGAAAAGCAATAATGCCTTTAACGACTCAAAGCCTAGCTGCTTGATGCGTGCATCACGCATAGCTGTTGCTTTACCTTTAGCTTGAGCTACATCCTCTAATTGCAGCAGGCGGTTAATGAGCCCATCTCCTTGCAATGGTGTAGCTTCTCCCTTCGCTGAAAGCGGAGCTCCGAGCAATAGCAGGGCAAGCTGCTCAGGGTCATGGAATGGATAGAACTCTTCTCGCTTAGGCTCGACGTCAGCGGCAGCTGTACCTCCTAGCAAGGCAAGCCATGGCAGGCCACCAGCTTCAGCCAGCGGATCGGCTTCTTGTTCCTCTTCCATTGCTTCCAGCTCTTCGGGATGCTGCTGAATTAGCTCAAGCTGCTGCTCAATATGCTCTTGACTAAGCGATTGCAATTGCTCCAGCTGCTTTTCAATAAGAGTCCAGTTCACCCATTCTTTATCATGCTCTTTAACACTTAGCACTGCAGAAAGAGTCTTTGTGCTAAGGTTGTCTTGATTGACTAGGCGATGAAGCAGCAGCTGCTTGGCAGATAAGCTAAGCGTATCTAAACGCAGCAGAATATCACTTCGCCCCTGCTTATTGCCCTTATAGTTTAGCCATTGCCATAACGAACGATAGGGAGATAATAATCCTTGATAGGAGCTATTGTAGGGTGGCTCATATGCGCCTAGCTGAGTAATATCTCCCTCTTGCATGGGCTCATCGCGTTTAAGCTCAACCTGACTTAGCTTCTCTAGCTCACGCTGCCAAGCTTTTAGGTCAATATCATCGGACAAACTACTTTTCGAAACGATTCCTTGCCAAAACGCTTGCTGCTGGCCTGGCGTTAACCCTTCAAATTGGTCCGAAAAGGTTTGAACTTCTTCATTAGAATACGTTTGAACCAGCATGGAAAGTAATTGTGGGAGAGCTGCAAAGTTTCCACCCTGCTTAATTAAGCTAAGTACACCAGCATTGGGGGAGGTCAGTAGCTGTTTTAGTGCAGTATTACCTAGCCACTGTTGTACATCGGTTATGGGAGAATGGGGCTTGAGACGTTGCGAAGTTTGCTGCAACTTAACACGATCATTAGGCGAGGATTCTTTATCCTGCTTATGCCTTCGCGGCATATATTCCATCTCACGGCCTCCCATTGCATAATTAAATAATTAATATAGCTTTAGTTCTATTTAATTCATCATTTTCCTGCTAAACTATTATTGAAAAATAGAAATACAGTACTTGCTTCATCATTTCCTGTTCAGGAGGTAAGGGAGTGTTTAAATCACTATTTAAAAGCGATCAGCAAAATAAGCAAGATAAGTCTCCTCAACAAGGAGGTGCTCCACAAACAGCACCTTCAAGTAAGCTTGCGCCATTACAAGCGCAAGGGAATCAGCAACTTGCACAACTCGACGCCTTGACGACGCTTGGCGTACAGGATAGTGAGCTAGAGGTGATCTCACAAGCCAGCCTGTATCAGCCGTTGATGAAGCAGGTGCTGTACAAGTTCGGTGTTGGCAGACGCGGATTTCGTCGCTCGAAACAGCTGAATGAATTCCGCTCTGGATTGAAAGAGGCTGCAAGGGAACAGGCTCGAGAAGATGTTGCCGCACAGATTGATGGCAACACGCAGCTTACGGGTAAGAGCGATATTTCTAAAAACTACTATAAATTACTAGCAAATGTCGAATCACATTCACTAGCGAAGATGTCGGTCGATAGTATTCTGCAGCAGGAGTCTGAACGTATTATTCAGCGGTTAGTCCCTACTGACAGCACAATGTCGCAGATGAAGCAGGCGATCAATGCTAAGCATACGGTGCCTTCCAATGCTACTCCTGCTAAGCTTAAAGAGGAAAAAAAGGCAGCGTTGACGACCGCTCAGGACAAGGCGAAGCAGCTGCTAGAGCTATTTGCTGATGTTGCAGTGAATGAGGCTCGTGTCATTACGAAGGGCGATAAATTCGTCGAAGGCTCGAAGCGCGATGATAAGCGTGTCTGTGAGCTAACCTCGGATACAAAGGAACAGGTTAAGAAGGACGAGATTGGTAAAAAATCAATTGATCTTGCAGTAGAGGGCAAAAGCATCGATAGCTGCTTATCTACAATTTCGCCTGTCATTAATCAAGCGATTCCGGAAGAAGGAGACGAGGCAGAGCTTAGCTTCCAGCTGAAAATACCTGTAACTACAGGAGCCTTTGTGCTGATTGAGCTAGGTGCGGAAGCTGCTAACGAGGGTGATCATGTAGAGCTGGGAACTGAAGCGAATATCGGTGCTGGCGGTTCAATTGGTATTGCCGAGCTGTCTGCCAAAATCGGGATGTTTCTTGAAGCCAATGGCTCGAGCGTATCCTCTGCGCTTACGCTTATGTCGTACGGTATGTATCGCCATATGAATGTGCTATTCCCTACGATCGCTCAGCGTTTATGGGGCTTAGGTGGTAAGACAGGCTTGTCTTCTCTAGAGGAAGCTGAGCTATGGGCAGCCGCGGTTGAAAGTGAGCATTTGGAGGATGCTGAAAACTTCGTAAGCGTCGGTCAGCAGATCGGTGTCGACGCTAGCCTGGAAACAGGCATTTATGAAGGGGAGCTTTCCCTTAAGGCACAGCGCTATACAACCTATAATAAAGAAAATATGGAGCTGCTAGCTAACGCCTATAATGATGAGCAGCAAGCGAAAGCAAATGCTACAGGAAGCGGACAGCAGCCTAGCATCATTGATAAAGTCGTATTGTTTGGTGATCCTGGTGATCGCTCGAAAGAAAAGTTGGCGCAAAAATCAGAGCTGCTTAGCAAGCTTAACACCTATAAGAAGCTTACCGTTTCTGCGGAAAACAAGCTAGACTTGGGCGTTATGAGCTTTGCTTTCGAAGGAGAGGGCTCGCTTTCCTTCTATAACGGTCACAAGGACACGCTTGAGGCATCTATCGGTGTTGATTTGCCAGAGTCGATCGCTGGATTTAGCGGCTGGGAGCAAATTACGGAGCATGTTATTCCGAAAATTATCGAAACAATTGGAACAATACATAAGCAGCTTGCTAGTAATGATTCGCAATCTGAGGGTGAATCGGATGAGCTTGGTGATTTACGCGATGAGATGGAGGAACGTGCATCTCAGCTAACCGAGTCACTCGCCAGCTTAACGGATGAAGAATCCGCTGTTCAGCTAGAAACAGAATCAGCACTTGGCGTAAGCTTTAACTTTGAAAAATCATGGGATAACGGTGTGCCGAAGGAATGGAAGATCGGCTTCGATATTAGTAAAAAGTCTGGGCTTAAGCTAAGTGCTGGCGTGCTAGAAATTGAACTTGCACGTAAACGCAAAATGCTAAGTCTTGAGCATACTAGATCTAGCGGCGGCTCTAAGACTGAATTTAATACGTATCAAAGCAAATTACAATTTACTTAGTGAAAGGAATCCCTACTTATGGATAACCAATCGTCGGTTAAAGTAACGACAGACGTCTCCTTTCGCGCATGGAATGGAGAGCAGCTAACTGCTACACTAACATCAATTACTTATGACAGTGATGCGAACTATCATTACTATAGTATTACATTGCTTGTTGCAACGAATACGATGCAAGTAATTGTCGATCAGCAATGGTTTCATATGAATCCGAGAATTATGCTGCATGATGTACAATTTGAAGCTGAGGGTGATATCGAGCTGAAGCTGGCACTCTCTCCCGCTGCTGCAGCCCAGCTTGCAGGGCAAGGGGCTGACGCTGAAGAAGTGCTACGCTTTTTGTTAGATACAGAAGCTGACGCTGCTAGTTTGGCAATGGCAGAGTTATGGTTTATCGTCGAGGCTACACAAACTATTAAATTGCCACAGCAGCTACAGCAGCAAGGACAGCTTAAGGTCGGCTTTCAAACAAAATGGCGCGCAGACATTCTCCATCTTGTTTCAAGCAATAAGGGGAGTGTCGGGCAATCTAGTAGGTCGCTGCAAGCTAGTAAGCTAGATGCAGCACAGGATTCAGACACTTTGCAGGAGCCATCAACAAGATCAGCTCCAGACAGTCTAAGCGCACAGGTTGAGCAGCTGCTAGAACAGCAGCAGCTTAACTATCACCACCATAACGAGCAAATTATCGTCGTACCTGTAGCTGGCAAGCAAGATAGCAATTGGACTGAGTTGATTCGTATCGAGCAAGAAAAACGACTAGTTATTTTCTACGCGGTATTTCCTTTTGCTATACCTCCTTCTGCGAGGAAGGAAGCTGCTGAGGAGCTTTTGAACGACAACTATGATTTATTGAACGGCGCTTTTGAGATGGATAGCGAGGATGGTGAGCTACGCTTCCGTACTAGCCTGCTATGCCCAGGGGCGTTAGATGGGGCTAGCTTCCAGCAGCTATTAACCGATCATCAGCAAATAATGGAGCATTATATCCCTGTCATTCGAGAGTTTATTGCCCAGGGTTAGCTTACAATCTGAAAGCGATGCAAGCTTGCAGTAATATCCAAACCAAGTGAACTAAAAGGGTTGTTCAGACCGTCAGTTCTAGCTGACATTGATCTGAACAACCCTTTTTTGTTGATAGCATTTTGCAAATTGAATTTACTGCTTACTACCTGTTGATTTAGCAATTTGGAAGGAAACCTCCGTGCCTGCACCAGGCTGTGAACGGATCCTTAATCCTTGGCGATAATGATATTGTAGGCGGCGCTCAATATTTATTAAGCCAACGCCCATTGAGGAGGATGAACGGAGCTGCAATAGAGCTACTTGCGTCGCTTGATCCATCCCTACCCCATTATCACTAACTGATATATTGTAGTGTTTCTCGCTTTCCTCTACCGCAATCGTTACGACTCCGCCTTCAGCCAGTGCCATAACACCATGTCGAATCGCATTTTCTACTAATGGCTGAATCGTTAACGGCGGCAGCTCCAGCTCAATTCCTTCTGGTACCTGCCACTTCACCTGCAAGCGTTGACCAAATCTTGCTTGCTCGATAAATACGTAGGTTCGAACTAAGCTTAATTCTTCCGAAAGTGATGTCTTATCCTTAATATGATTGTAACGGAATTTATCCTGCAAATAGCTGCCTAATGCAGTAAGCAGCTCACGCATTTGTACAATATCGATCTCGCTTAAGGCAATTACTGAATTAATCGTATTAAATAAGAAATGCGGTTGTATTTGTGCTTGCAGCCATGCAGCTTCTAGCTGAAGTCTTTCTCTAAATATCTTCTTAACCCCTGTTAAGGCAGAGACGCGTGAACGAATTTCATTCGCGTCCATCGGCTTGCGCACATAATCATTTGCACCGCAAGCAAATGCATGCTGCACATCCTCTGGCTGACTTCTTGCAGTCAATAGTAAGATTGGCAGCTCGGTCAATGCATACTTATGCCGAATAAGCCTCGTTAATTCGTAGCCAGACATTTCCGGCATCATAACATCAGAGATCACTAAGTCCCATTCCATGCTGGCAATGAGCTCTAGCGCTAACGTTGCAGAATTAGCACAGGTGATCTCATAATGCTCCCCTTCCAATATCGCTTCAAGAACGTTGAGGTTAATGACATCATCATCGACAAGCAGCAGCTTGAAGCGATTAGCAGCAGGCGTGGAAGATGAGTTTTCCGATGACGATGTTGATGAGTGAGCAGATGAGACATCATCCCATCGTAACTGTACACTTTCATAGTCTGAGTTGAGATCATCCTCGTCTCCATCAACAAACTGTCCAGCTGCAACTGCAGCTGCTGTCTCAACCTCTGCCGAATCATTTAATAATGGTGCCACTGCTGCAGCTGCCTCCCGCTCCTTCTCCACTGTCGCTAGCGGCAATGTAAAGCTGAAGGTTGATCCCGCATTTTCATGAGAGGAGGCATAAATCTTCCCGCCTTGCATCTCAACTAGCTTCTTACTAATGCTAAGCCCTAATCCGAACCCGCCTTCCATAAACGCCTTGGCAGACTCACCCTGCTCATACGGTTCGAAGATATGCTTCAGTGTTGCTTGCTCTATGCCGATACCCGTGTCTGTAATAGATATTACTGCATAGTCCCCTTGCTGCTGCGCATGAATAGTGACACTGCCTTCACTTGTAAATTTGAGCGCATTATGCAGCAGATTATAGATAATTTGAATGATTCGATTTTCATCCCCCCACACTTTAGGGAAGCTGACATCAATATTGTTAACAATGACGACATTTTCTGAACGTCGCATATAATTGAGCAAATCCGTTACACCGACGGTTAGCTTATGCAGTGAAATTGACGATAGATTAAGCCGAACCCCTCCCACCTTCATATTCATCGCCTCGAGCATTTCATTTAGTAGCAATGATAGCCTTTTGCTAACGATCATGACATTGTTCAAATCATTGATACTGCGTGGAGATAAAGTATCCTTCTCTCGTTCTAGCAGCACCTGAGCAATGTTGAGGATGCTATGCAACGGATTTCGCAGCTCATGTGATGTATTCGCTAAAAATTCGTCGCGCTGATTAATGTTGCGCTGCAGCTTCTCGGTAAGTAAATCCTTCTCTTTGAATGTGCGAATATAGCTCTGCGTCCAAATGATAGAAAAGGTTGTCATCGCAATTATTAGATCAAACGGGTAGTACATCACCTTCTCTCCCGAGAGCAACAAGTAGAACCACCATAGCAAATGATTGGCGACTGCAAATAATGAAATAAAGTACATCCGGTGCAGTCGATATCCTGATTTAATATTCAATAAATAAACAATAATAGAGAACACGACGACAGCAATCATAAACAACGAATAGTAATTGTTAACAATCATCACTAAGCCAAACGGTGCCAAAAGCGCAATGAGCAGCACACAGACATTTAACGCTTGGATTGCGTAATAATATTTACGATGCCTAGCTATAAGAAACGGATAAATGAGCTGATATAGCGAAACGAACATAAGCGTTATTGAAAATAACACCACCCTGAAGCCTGTTTCATAGCTAAAGCCAAACCAAACCGACATCAGCTTCTCATCGCTGCCACACATAATTAATGTAATAAAGCTGATTACGAATATTGCGAACCAGAGCAACGCTGGACGACGTGGATCAGCAAAGTACAGCATGATGGCGTAGAAGGCATGGAGTAAAAAGATACTCCCTACAAGCTGCTGCATACTTGTGGAAATAATATATTCATTTGCGATCGCTTGCTCTGTTCCGAATTTTATCGAGCGAATAAGTCCTCCGCCGCGTAGGTCAGCAAAGTTTGCAGCCTCGATAATGATTTCAATTTTCCCATTATCATCACTCGTAAAGGTGCCTCGATACGGAATGTTGTATGGTACATACTGCTCCTTGTGCTCAGCAACGGTTCCGGAGCGTGCCATTTGGATATCGTTGACATAGAGCGTTGATGCACTTCGCACACTGCCAACTTGAATGGAAAAGGACTGCCGCGGCTCAGGATTGACAAGCAAGGTGAGACGATAGGAACCATAACCATACGGTGTAGGATCATCACCATTGAGCGCACGGCTCCAATTTCCTGGAACGGCAATATATTGGGAGCTATTCTGTTCTTCTGTACCTTTACTGACTATAAATTGATCGGGGTAAAACTCCCACTCTCCATCCAACGTAATCGTTCTACTACTATTCATATCCCAATCACGCAGATCAAGCACACCCTGCTCGGCGCGATGTGTTTCGTCATGCTCAAAAAGAGATATCCATAGTAAACGTCCTACATTAAGCGCAACAATGAATAGCAGGAAAATTACAGCATTAAGCCAAATTCCTTTTTTCGTTTTTTTCATCATCGACAATTGAATTACTCCTTATTAAAAGGTATAACTAAGTGTAACATACTTAAAGTAATTGAAAGTGGAATAAAAGTCACACAGTTAGGGGTGAAAGTATGAAAGTTTATCATGACCTCATTCAGCAACAACAGCGTTTTTTCAATGAAATGAACACTTCTTCAGATTCAATTTCATTTCGTATCCGCACCTTACAAAAACTAAAGCAGGCAATCATCCAATTGGAACCACAAATTATGGAGGCTTTGCGAGCTGATCTTAATAAATCGGATATCGAAACCTTCAGTACTGAAATCGGCATCGTTTTAGAAGATATAAATATGTCTATTAGAAATATTAAACGCTGGAGTAAGCGTAAAGTTGTGAAAACACCGCTAACTCATTTTGGCTCAACTAGCTACATCTATGCACAGCCTTACGGTGTCGCATTAATTATATCGCCGTGGAACTATCCATTTCAGCTAGCAATCGCTCCTCTTGTCGGCGCCATCGCAGCCGGCAATTGCGTCGTCATTAAGCCATCAGAGCTTGCACCGCATACATCCGGCATCATTCATAAGCTCATTACAACAACCTTCGAGCAGCAGCATGTAGCGGTCATCGAAGGCGGCATCGAGATCAATCAGGCACTGCTAGCAGAACGCTGGGATTATATTTTCTTTACGGGAAGCGTGTCGGTTGGCAAGCTTGTAATGGAAGCAGCAGCTAAGCATTTGACTCCGATTACATTAGAGCTTGGCGGAAAAAGCCCTTGTATTGTTCATCATGATGCCAATATTAAGCTAGCAGCTAAGCGCATTGCGTGGGGCAAATTTCTTAATGCCGGGCAAACCTGTGTTGCCCCAGATTATGTCCTAGTTCATCGGGACATCCATGAGAAATTTGTAGCAGCGCTCCAGGAAGCGATCACCACGCTGTATGGAAAAAGTATGACAGAAAACAGCAGCTTTACACGGATTATTAGTCCGAGGCATTTTCAGCGATTACAGCACTTTTTACAGCATGGTAGAATTGTATTTGGCGGAGGCTATAATGAAGATCGACTAATCATTGAGCCAACTGTACTGGATGGAGTTGATTGGGAAACACCGATTATGAAGGAAGAAATTTTCGGCCCGATTTTGCCTATTCTTGTATATGATGAGCTGTCTGAGGTTATCGCTGGTGCCCAGCATCAGCCTAATCCGCTTGCGCTATATATCTTCTCCGAAAGCAAGGAAATACAGCAGAAGATTATAACGGAAATTTCATTTGGCGGCGGATGTATTAATGATACGGTATTCCATTACGCTAATCCTTATTTGCCATTCGGTGGAATCGGAACAAGCGGTGTCGGTGCCTATCACGGGAAATATAGCTTTGATACCTTTACCCACTACAAAAGCGTACTGAAGCAAACAACAGCATTCGATATTCCATTCCGTTATCCTAATATGAAAAACGGCCTTAAAATACTAAAAATGTTTTTCAAATAAGCTGAGTACCGCACGCATAGATAAAGCCTAAGCCATTCGCTGCTGCTGAATGACTTAGGCTTTACTTGTCTATATGCAGTTAGACTGCCCGATCATGATCATGTTGCGTGCTCTCTGCAGACTCCGTTACTCGTTATTGCTGCCCTCAGTAGAAGCCTCTTCCTCAACGATCTCAAATTGCTGAAGCATGTAATAGAAGCGTGCTCCATGACCTTCAGAAGCCTCTAGGAAATACTTCGCGGTAACAATAAAGCTGCCGCCACGCTCATTGGATAGAACATATACCTTGGCAACTGGGCTATCCCATTGCTGACCATCAATCGCCGAAATTAGTGTTGCATTCAGTGGTTCTGTTACCACTTCGGGCTCCTTCACTGTTTCGTATTGACCTGCTAGCTCACCTTTAATGCGTGCTATCGCCTGCTCTGGTGTTTCATTCTGAGATTGCTCGATGCTCATTGAAACCTCAGGGTACTGATCACCAAGCGGAGTTTGTGTAACAATAACATCTCGACCTTCCTCTTCAACTAGCTTGTAACGCTCCTCATCAATATAAATAACGTAGCCTGACTTCGTATCCTGCAGTACAACTTCTTTTTCCTCTGGCATTCCTTCGATATGCTCTTCCACTTGCTTCTTCGGCTCAAAATACTGCTTAATTTGCTCGACAAATGCCTGACCTGTATTACTTGTTGTAAATACACCGATGATGCTAGCTGCTGCAGCTACGCCGATAATCCAGCTTAGTTTAGCTCCGATGCGTTTTTTCTTTTTAGGCTGTTGTCCGTGTGTTGTTTTTCTACTGATTTCTGTCATAAATAATTCCTCCTCAATATTTCTCCAGATGTCCTCTTTATGCTGCAACATGGAGTCGGTATGCTTGTTGATGGATTTTTTCATCGCTTCGTCCAGTTGATCTTCCTTCATCCTTCTCCACCTCCAAATGCGGTTTGTAGTCGTTTTCTAAGCTTTTGCTTGGCTTTAAATATTCGGGACTTGATCGTATTCAGATTTTCACCTAATGTATCAGCAATTTCTTGATCCTTTAGGTCATGCATATATTTCAAAATGATCGGGATCCGATTGTGCTCCTCTAATCGCTGCAGCTCTTCATACAACTCCTCATATAACTCGAACGCATGCTGATCGTAATCTCCACGCTCAAATGCCCTTAGTGCCTCGTCACCTATCGCAATTAACTTGCCCTGCTTCGTCGCAATACGCTTGCATTCATTAAGCAAGATCGTATAAAACCACGGCTTAAAGCTTTGCTCACTTTGATAGCTTGCTGCACTGCGAAAAATTCGTATAAATGCCTCTTGTACTGCATCTAGTGCTAGCGACGATTGATTACGCAGCACAATGGTGGCGACACGTACAGCATATTCATAATAGCGATCATACAACTGGCGAAATGCAGCCTTCTCACCCTGCTTAACTAAAAGCATCAGTTCGTTGTCATTCAAGGCTCTCTTGTCTCCTTTCTTGTTAAGCTATATACATTACCCTGCAAATGAGCAAATAGTTTTCGCTATGTCAAAAAAATAAAAAAGCCGCTCGACGATGCAAGCAGCTTTGTATAGTATGATTCTCAAATCCTATCTTAATTCATTATTTATCCATTTACTCTAATCGATCCGAGAGATGATGTTGCTTTAATGTTGGGGCCGTCATTACCACGCTCAGCTCTAATGATTGTATTACGTTGCTCCTCATAGCTTACATCATCAACATTGAGTTGAACTTTACCGACCTCAACCTGCAAATCAAAGCTAGCATTAGCAGGCTCCTCTGCAAACGAAATCTCAATATCTCCCGTTTCCGCATCAGCGTAAATTGAATGAGACGATGACGCTTGCTTAACATTGATACTACCCGCTTCTACATTAAGATCAAGCTCACCTACGACTCCATCTGTCACGATCGCACCCGCATCGAGCTCAACTAAAGCTGCTTTTACCGTTAAATGATTTAGCTCTATTCTGCCGAAATCATTTGCAATGTTCAGCTCCGGCTCTTGCCCTTCTGGCAATGTTACGATCAGTCTACGCTCCCCACGACTTTGGTCTCCAACAGAAAAGAGCTTTTCTTTTGTCGTAACTGTCACTTGTAGATTGCCGCCTTGAATCGAAGCGTCGAAGGAAAGCTCATTGCTAATCCCACTATCCTTCAATAGCTCCACCGTTGCCTCCTCGCCATCTCCTTGCTTCACGATAATTTCCATCGCATCCGTCACAATATCAATGGTGTTATATTGATCACCTGCAAATGATTTCTTCTCTTGCGAAACCAGCTCTCCACTTCCTGAGCCTTCACCGATCGTTAAATTAGAGGTTTTATCAATAACTGAGCCGCATCCTACTAGCGTTAATGCTAATGCTAAACTTATACATGTAAAGCTTAATTTCCAATACTGATTCATCTCATGTGCTCCTTCATTCCATTTGTTAACAGTATAGCTTAGCAAAGTCACGATTAAAAACCGCCGTTTGACTGGTTTATTACTAGACTAAAGGCGAGGTACACGATAAGCAAGGCTTATGCTTGAGTTAGGATATCAATCATTTCTCGTAGCTCCCTAATCGTATAATGAGGCTGGATGTCTGTAACATCCCATGCTTGAAAGCCCTCTAGCCAAATGGTCGTTAGCCCGGCTTGACTGGCCCCTTTAATATCATTATGCGGGTGATCTCCTATATAAATGGACGAGTCTGCGTCAACTCCTAGCTTCTGAAGTGCTAGTTCAAATATCCCTTTATCTGGCTTTTTAACCCCAACCTCATCAGAAACAACAATGACATCAAATTGCTGGCGTAATCCAACATAATCTATCTTGGCATTTTGAGAATGTACGGAGCCGTTTGTAATGATTCCAAGTTTTACGCCACGCTCCTTTAAGGCATGTATGACGTCAAGCGCTCCGTCCATTAAGACAGAGCATTGATAAAATTGTGAGAACCAATAATTAAGCAGCTCTTCCACCGTTAATTCTTTCTTCCATTGCAATTGGGTGAGTAACTCCTCGTACAATTCCTTCTTTTTCCGATAACCATTACGATCAGCTTGGATAATTGTTTGGATAGCCTCTTCTTTTGCAGCTTGGTCTAGGTCAATGCTGAACGTATCTACTAGTCGTTTGGCGTAATCCTCGAAAGCTAGCTTGCGATTTAGCAGCGTATTGTCTAAATCAAAAATAACAGCAGCGATCTCCATTTCCTCACTCCCACTTCGGATATTGGTTATTGCGGCGCCGATCTATAGAAAAGATAAGTAAGAATATCTCGATTGGCTGGATGATGGAACTACAAAAAGGCTGTCGGTATCCCGACAACCTTCTATATGTCACCAACTGCACGAAGGCTAAACTCTTGTCACTCCGTCGCAAGAGGTGCGAGATGGTTTAAATTTACCATAATTGTGCAGAAAAATCACTTAAATTCCATGACTACAAGGCCGTTCACAGCTCAACAACCGCTTTAATGACTCCAGTTTGTGGTTGTAGCCATTGCTGAAACGGTTCAATCATTCCCTCTAAGCTGCATCGATGCGTAATATAGCGCGTTTCATCGATATGTCCAGCAGCCATCGCAGATAGCACTGTAGCAAAATCTGCTCGTGTCGCATTGCGACTACCCATTAATGTCAGCTCTTTACGGTGAAAATCTGGGTCGTGGAATACAACATCCCCTTTAAATAACCCCACATAAACTAGCACCCCACCATGAGAGGTATAGCTGAAAGCATTCATCATCGATTGTGCATTGCCTGTTGCATCAAAAACTACACTTGGGAATTGTCCATTGGTTAGTTCAGCGATGCGCTCCTCAGGCTGCTCAAGTCCATTGACGAGATGCTCTGCCTTCGCCCATGATGCTGCAAATTTTAGTCGCTCATCATTAATGTCCATCGCAATTGCCTTCGCACCCATGCTATGAATAAGTGCCATAATTCCGAGGCCAATCGGACCTGCACCGATGACAAGCGCTGTTTGTCCACGCTGAAGTCCAGAACGTGCAATCGCATGCGCTCCGATCGCTAGCGGCTCCAGCAGTACAGCTTGATCGAGCGTTAACGCATTACAGTTAAGTAGATGGCTTATCGGCACAGCGACCCTTTCCACCATCCCACCATCAACATGTACGCCAAATACCTGCATGCTCTGACAGCAGTTTGTTTTCCCCTGTAAGCATGCTTGACAGTGACCACAATGGAAGTAAGGAATGATGCTAACCTGATCTCCTACAGCTAGTCCCTGATCGTTGTCTCCGATCTCAACAATGGTTCCTGCCAATTCATGACCAAGAATTCTCGGATACGTAAAAAACGGCTGCTTACCAGCAAACGCATGATAGTCCGTTCCACATATGCCGATGCGGCGAATTTGCACAATCGCATAGCCGTCCTTTAGCACTGGCTCAGGTAACCCTACTTCATACTTTAGATGACCAACATCCTGACAGACGATGCCTTTCATTAAGCTTCACTTCCTTTGCCCTGCTCTTCACGTTGCTCCCGCTTAAATCTAAGCCCTTCGTTATACTCTGGGCGTCCACTAGACCATGTCAAATGAGCGATTGGCTCTAAAATTCGCAGTACCTCAGCTAGCAGCTGCTGATCTAGCTCTTCTTCTACCCAGCGCGCATTGTTGGCAATATTTTGTGGATTCGCAGTGCTTACAAGCGTTGTAGGAATAGCGTGATTAGCCGTTGAATATTGAACGGCAAGCTTAGCGATATCGTAGCCCTGAGCTACACAATAATCGGCTGCTTGCTTACAGATGTCCTTCACCTGTTGATCAGCAGGATGCCAGTCTGGTGCAGAACGAGTGCTTAATAATCCCATGGACAACGGAGAAGCGTTCACTAAGCCGATTCCTGACTGTTCAAGCAATGGCAATAGTCCTAATAAGGAATTATCGTTTAAGGAATAATGGCAATACGATAGGATACAATCGATTTGCACTTGTGGAATAAGCTTCTCGAATACCTGTAATGGTAATCCGCTAATTCCGCAATAACGGATTTTACCTTGCTGCTTTAATTTGTGTAATGTAGGTATTGCTTCGTTAATAATAATGTCCCCGTCTACAAACTCCACGTCGTGTAAAAACAACATATCTACGTAGTCGGTGTTTAATCGATTTAAGCTCTCATCGACACTCGCAACTATTTTTGATGCGGAGAAATCAAAGTTATCCACTCCATATCTTCCTGCTTTAGTCGACAGATAAAACTTACTACGATCCAGTCCCTTAATGCTCTTACCAAGCACCGTCTCTGCTTTCGTTAAGCCATAATACGGTGCAACGTCAATATAATTAATGCCGTAATCAAGTGCAGTATGAACCGCTCTAATGCTCTCCTGCTCATCCGTATCACGGAAAACAGAGCCAAGCGATGAAGCACCATAGCTCAATACAGACACGTTCATATCGGTGTTCCCTAGTTTTCTATAGTTCATGTCGATTCTCCTTACTTATCGATGGAAGTTTATAAAATGCAGCGGCATTCCCGCCAAATAATTGTGCACGCTCCTCTGCACCCCAAGAGCTTGGTAACGCAGTTTCAACAATTTCCATCACCTCATCATAGCTTGCCGCAAGCAAGCATACCGGCCAATCACTGCCGAACATCACTCGCTCCATACCAAAACTCGACAAGACCTTCTCGATATAAGGGACAAATTGTTGATAGCTCCAGTTGCTATGATCCGCTTCCGTTGCCATTCCAGATAGCTTGCAATATACATTCGGATATTGTGCAATTTGGCTAATTTGCTCTGCCCAAGGTTGAAAAGCTGCCTCAGCAATATTCGGCTTACCAATATGATCGATAACCGCTCGCATGGTCGGAAACACCTCTAATAGTGCAAGCACCGTATCAAGCTGCTTAGCAACGACTAGCAAATCAAGCGGAATATCTTCCTCTACATAATAGGATATTCTTTCTAACACTTGCGGCTCTAGCAGCTGATTGCAATCCTCCATATCCTGCAGCATAATGCGCAGACCAACGAATTTGGTATATTGGCGAAGCTGGGCAAGCTGCTCCTTATGATCCTCTGCAAAAACGTCTATCCACCCAACGACTCCTAAAATGCTAGGTGACTGATCTGCAAGCTCCAAAATAAATTTACTTTCTGCTAATGTCGGTGCCGCTTGAACAACAATCGTTCCATCTAGCGCATGCTTCTGTAGCGAAGGCTGCAGATCACTTGGGTAAAAGTCACGATATAGGGTTGAAATGTGCGGCGTAATCCATCCATAGTCACCACGTGCGATAGCCCAGTAGTGCTGATGTGCATCGATTCTCATTCTAAATCCTCCTATAGCTTTTCATGGAATGGAAAGCAGCTGCGAAAGCGTAATCAAATATTAGCTTGCTTTCATTATACTCTCATTCTATACTACAAATATTGATAGTGTAATGGCTTTATATCGCAAAACTATAACAATATTTGATATTCAATTAATTTTAATGTGAGGTGGTGATTAGATGAAGCCGATACGCAAGTCCTTTCATAATCAAGCACTTTTTCCTTTTGAGCTTGTTTATCGTGCTGTAAAAAAACAACATAATGAGCTGCCCGAGCATTTTCATGATCACTACGAGCTTGTATACATCCATGAAGGTAAGGGATTATTTTTTATTGACCATATGTGGTACGAGAAGTCCAAGGGAGACTTTTTTCTAATCCCAGGCAATACGATTCATCATTCGTTGCCAGATGATGAGGAGCCAATTGTATCATCAGCGATCTTCTTCGCACCTTACTTAATGAATTCATTGCCGACAGAAGCAGGCTATTCGTCACTTGCTTGTTTCGACTATGCCAAGCAAAAAAAGTCATATAAGCTAGATTTGTCGCAGGCAGGTAAAGAAATGCTCGAGCTGACATTGTCTAAGATGCATGATGAATGGAGCAATCGTCCTGCAGGCTACCAAAGCGCGATCTGGCTAGAGCTATGCGGGCTGCTGCTGCGACTTAATCGTCTTACGAACTCAAGCTCGCTTACGCAAACGACAGGGTCGCATCATATTCCTACGTGGATGCTGTCTGCCTTACGCACGATTGATAAACATCCCCAGCAGGATCATAGTCTGGAGCTGCTCGCCCAGCAAGCGAACGTATCGCCATCTCATTTTTCTCGAGTATTTCGTCAGCTAACGACGATGAATGTTACGAACTACGTAAATGCTAAGCGCATTGTTAGAGCGAAGGAGCTGCTGCTTAAAACAGAGCTAAATATCGATGATATTGCAGAGCAATGCGGCTTTCAAACCGCTACACATTTTTACCGAGTATTTAAGCAAATTACTGGTGTAACACCAAGACAATATGTAGCCGACACCGCGGAAAAGGAAAGCTAATTTAATAGATGTACTGATTCTATAATCGATTAGGAGGAAGACGGAATTATGAAACTTATCTATCATTCACCTGCCGTATTTTGGACTGACGCATTGCCTGTTGGTAACGGAAATCTGGGAGCTATGGTTTTTGGCGGCGTGGAAAAGGAAGTGCTGCAATTAAACGAGGATACATTATGGTCAGGATATCCTAAGGATGGTAGCAATCCTAAAGCCTTAGCTACTCTCCCGAAAATAAGAGCTGCGATTGATCAAGAAGATTATGCCAAGGCCGACGAGCTGGCAAGAGATATGCTAGGACCGTATACGCAGTCTTATTTACCGCTAGGTGAGCTTGTGCTTACGATGGAGCATGGAAATACGTATAAGAATTACAAGCGTGAGCTTGATCTGCAGCATAGCTTGTCTACAGTAGAATACAGTAAAGGAACTACCCGATATACACGCGAGGTATTTGCCTCCTATCCACATAAGGTCATCGTCGTTTCACTTAAAGCAAGCGAAGCTGGTGCGCTCAGCTTTCAAATTGGCTTGCATAGCCCGCTACGTCATCAAGCTTCAATCGAGAACGATGACTTAATGATCTATGGACATGCACCAGAGCAAGTTTGGCCGAGCTACTGCGATGTATCGAATCCGGTCCAATACGGAGAAGAAGGATCAGAGAAGTCGCTTCAATTTCATAGCAGACTGCGAGTAGCTAACCACGATGGCACGCTTACGAGAAATGGCAATGGCTTACATCTAATTGGAGCTACCACGGCAACGTTGGTTTTTAGCGCAGCAACTAATTTTAATGCCGATAACACGCAAGTTGATACAAGCATTGATCCTGCGATTGTTACAAAGCAAACGTTAGATGGGCTGGGCGGCTTAAGCTTAGAAGTTATACGAGAAGCTCATATTAAGGATTATCAGTCGTTATTCAATCGTGTTGAGCTTAATTTAGGTCAAAGCATCGCTCCAGACAATCTAGCTACTGATAAAAGAATTGCACAATATGGTGCCAGTGATCCTGGCTTAGTTGAGCTACTCTTTCACTATGGTCGCTACTTGATGATTTCAAGCTCGAGACCGGGCTCTTTGCCTGCGAATTTGCAAGGGATATGGAATAATCATACGCAAGCTCCATGGAGCAGCAACTATACATTGAATATTAACGCTGAGATGAACTACTGGCCTGTTGAGGTTAGTAATCTAGCAGAATGTCATGAACCACTGCTCAAATTTATAGGGGCAATCGCGAAAAATGGCGCTAGAACTGCTGCCGTCAACTACGGCATGCAGGGCTGGGTTGCCCACCACAATTCTGATTTGTGGGCGCATACTGAGCCGGTTGGTAATTTCGGTGAAGGTGACCCTGTTTGGGCGTACTGGCCGCTTGGCGGTGTATGGTTAGCGCAGCATTTATGGGAGCACTATGCTTTCAGCTTGGATAAACAATATTTAGGCGAAACCGCATATCCGCTAATGCGCGGTGCGGCACAGTTTTGTTTAGATTGGTTGTATGAGGATGAAGATGGTATATTGCAAGCCGCTCCATCCACGTCACCTGAGCATAAGTTTAGAATCGGGGACAGGCTGTATGCGGTGAGTCGTTCTACAACTGCAGATTTAGCAATGATTTGGGATTTGCTTAATAATTGCATTGAAGCCTCTCAAATTCTTGAAATTGATGGTGATTTCCGCGAAAAATTAACTCAAACTCTATCTATACTACAGCCTTTACAAATTGGTAAGCAAGGTCAGCTGCAGGAATGGTCGGTGGATTTCGAGGATGAGGATGTTCATCATCGCCATGTGTCACATTTATTTGGCGTATACCCAGGCAGACAGTTAACAGAAACGAAAGAGCGCCATCTGTTCGATGCTGCCAAGCGCTCGTTAGAAATTCGTGGCGACGGTGGTACTGGCTGGAGTCTTGGCTGGAAGGTTGCTCTGTGGGCTAGATTTAGAGATGGCAATCGTGCCTTTACCTTGATTAACAATGTGTTGAATCTAGTACCTGGCGACTCTAGAATGAGTGAAAAAGGCGGCGTATACGCTAACCTATTCGGCGCACACCCACCATTCCAAATTGATGGAAATTTCTCTGCTACAGCAGGTATTGCCGAGCTGCTGCTGCAGTCACATGAACAAGAGCTGCACCTGCTTCCGGCATTACCAGATGCTTGGCCGACAGGCAGCGTGAAGGGCTTACGTGCCCGTGGTGGTTATGAGCTGTCTATCTCTTGGCGTGACGGACAACTGCTAGAAGCAGAGCTGCAAGCGTCTCTTAGCGGCAACTGCACTATCCGTCTAGCAGCGGAGAATATTGCAGTTTACAAGCAAGGGAAGCCAATTACCGTGAATGAGCTTGGCAATGGTGTCTTCTCGCTGGCTGTGGAGGCTGGCGCAAGTTATTCTATTCAACCACTTTACTGACATATCTAAAGGGCAGGCGCTCATCGCGCCTGCCCTTTGTTTATCGTACTATTCAACTCTCTTCGCATGAACAATAAATCTCGCATCGCTTATTTCGTACGTACAGGTAACCAAGGTTAGCAGCTGATCCTCTGCAGTAATTTCAAGCCCTGTATCATATAGCGACGCAGCCATAATTTGCTGTAGATAGTCATTATGCTCCTGCTCGCTTCCATATTGAAATTGAAAAAACTGATGCAGAGGCGAGTACACATAAGCAGAGACAATTTGCCATGTTGTCGGCTGCTCTAATGTATCAAGGGTAATATGGCTATGTTCGTGAAAATATTGTTCATCCTTGTAATTATACAATTGGCTAAACATGCTGCCGTCCTTCATATGATGACCGTAAATGACGATATGGGGATCCTCAGTCATCCTTTCATTGCGATAATCCATAAATATCGCTCCACGTGACGAGCGCGAGCGTTCAATATTATGATCCAAGTAATAGTCATTATCGCTATGCTGAACAACAGGATAATCAATCGATGTATCTGCAATGCTAATCCAGCCTACAATTTCTGAATTAATTTCACGCAAGCTCGCAAACCGCTGTTCATACGAAGCTTTGTGCTGCTGCATAAGTGCAGCAGCACCTCCCTCATCATCTTCACTGTTTATTTCCGCTGCTTCAATGGCAGTGACGTACTGTTTTTTTAGTCGGTCGTTTAGATTGTTGCTCGTATACCCGTCATATAGATAGAAAGCGAGATTGCCCCCACTATAGATAAAAATACCAAGCAACACAATAAGCAGTAGAAGCCTTAATTTTTTCACGATTTACAACCTCACCTTATCTTCTTACCACTTCTGACCTTTACGTCTTCTGCCAAACAGCAGCAGCGGTGCAATTAACGCCCCGCTTCCAATGAACAATAGCAGCATCGTTAGGATCGGGTCACCTGTTTTCGGCAATTGATTGTCTTTTCCTCGTACAGTGTCTGTATTGTTAGTCAATAGCCCCGTATCCTTGCCATTCTGCAATTCTGTCTTGTCAGTAAGAAGCCCAGAGCCACTATCTCCTGATTGTGCCCCGTCCCCGTCTCCACCGTTATTGTCATCCGGCGAGTTGCCATCACTTCCTGCAGACAGCTGTGGCGCAGGTGTTGGCGCTAACGAAGGCTCCGACGTAGCTTCAACCGTTGGCTCTGTAGTTGGTTCTGCAGTTGGTTCACCTGTCGGCTGCACTGTTGGCTCTGCGGTCGGTGTCGGTGTCGGCGTTGCTGTTGGTGTTGACGTAGGCTCTTCTACTATCAGCTCATCCGAATTGTAATATGGCATTACTGTATTGGCACATGTGTCAGTAATAGCAATTCTACCGATAATGCGCTTTTCAAATACCACATAGTTGCCTGGCTCAAGGGTGTAAGGAACGACAAGCTCACCGTTAATGTCTGTCGTGCCTGTTATGATCACATTTTGATCTTGATCTCTAATTTCAACAGTAACCCCAGGACGTACCTTAGTATTAATGCTTTTCAAAGTTAGCGTATACGTCGCACATGCAGTAGCGGGTACCTGTACTGAACTAGCACATATCTCATCAATGTAACTTACAGTAATCGTACCAAGATCTACTCCTGCAGCATTGACTACAGAATAAGTCTCACCTTCTACAAACTTCGTCTTATCACTAAAGATAATCTCACCGTTAGCATCTGTTATTGTTTCTGCAACAATCTCACCAAGCTGATCCAATATTGTAATGCTAACACCTGCGCCAACAGGAGCTAGACTACTGTTAACTATACTTAACGTAAAGGTCGCACAGGCGTTTTTCACGACAGTCGCTTGGCAATCATTTTTATAAGTGACATACACCCCGTCAAGCTCAGCACCAATGCTGTTATCAGCATTCACTTCATGCACGGTGATTGCTCCCGGTTGGAATGCTGTTGGCAACGTAATTTTCCCATTTGCATTCGTTGTATAGGTCGTCTCTGCACCATCACTACTTTTCACGATGACCGCTCTATTGGCAAGCGGTGAGGTACCATCTGGAGCAATAACGGTAATTTCAAATACGGTACATGCTCGCGGCTTCTCAACCTCATCCTGACAATCCCCGGTATACGTAACGTTAAAGCTGCCAAGCACATCACCGGTTGATGTAATGGAAACTTCATAGTTACCTGGTGAGGTCGTTGAAGAGAAGCTGACTTGACCAGCAGCATTTACGATTGCTGTGAAGAAGGAGTTGCTTACTGTGTTCGTTATCGTTACTTCTGTGCCTGACGGTACAAGACCATCCTCATCCTTAACAGTTACTGTAAATAGCGAACATGCTGGCAATGGCTGAATCTGTGCAGCACAATTCGTGCCAACCGTAAACTCTCCTAGCTTTCTTGTATTCTCCCAAACTTCATACGTACCAGGAGTCAAATTATTAATGCTTACTTGACCAGTTCCATCTGTCGTAACAGTCGCAACTGTTAGTGAAGTTGTTTTATTGACAATCGATACCGTCGCATTGTTACGAGCTACGCCATCCTCATCACGCACCGTTACCATAAATGTTTCGCACACTCTCGCCACATTTAGCTCGGCTTCACAATTTCCTCCTAGATAGCTGATCACAACTGTACCGAGTAGCTGCTCATCTTCATACAGCTTATAGGTACCTGCCGTTGTCGTCGTTGGTACTGTAAATTCGCCAGCTCCATTCGTTGTCGTTGTTACGATAACTGTGTTACTAGCATTTTTTAAAGTTACCTCGACATTAGGACGCGGGGCATTACTTTCAGTGATTACTGTAATTGTAAACAGTGGACATGCAGGCAAAGGTTGAATCTCATCTTGACAATTACCAGCAGAATAGTTGACGGTAACCGTTCCTAATGTCACATCATTGCCGTCTGTCACCGTATATATCCCTGCCAGCACTTCTTGACCACCTGTACCAGGACGATGAATGTCACTCACTACACCTGAACCATTGGTTGTACCTGTGTACACGACATTATTGTTGCCATCCACTAGCTTAATCTGCTCATTGGCAACAGCGTCACCATCAACATCCTTTACTGTTAGCGTAAAGGCTGGACATGCACCTGCTAAGCTTACATCCTCAATATTGTTAACGATATAAGGATTGCCGCCGACAAGCATATCGATTGCTGCACTCATTGTAATTTCAATGTCGGAAGCTGTAATATAGCCAGCTGGTGTTTCTTCCTTCAAAATGTATTTGCCGTAGCGCACCTGCTCAAAAACTGCGATTCCGTCAGCATCTGTTATCGCTTCATAAAGTTTAATGGTATTCGCTTTGTTCCATAGCTCGAACGTAACGCCTGCTAGCTCCTCGGTTTCCCCAGTTAGCGGATGCACCTTGAATTTTTTTAATTGCAGCGTTCCCTTCAAGCCAGAAGCACTTGTATCCGAAGAGCTGTATTGGAAATGCTTCGTATCTCCGCCTTCATCACTCGTACCCCCAGCGGCTGCACCAGCATAGCCAATTGACGCTTCATTCGATACATTTTCACCCGCATTACCATCACCTAAGAAATAGGTCGAATACGTAATAATATAGCCTTTATCATCCAGGTTGCCTAACTCAATACTGAAGCTGCCGTCCCCATTAAGCGTAATTTCACTCGGGTCTATTGCGACAGAGCCACCTTGATTTTCCGATGTGCCTCCTGAGTTCAGCTTAATTTCTTGCTTTCTAAACGTATCTAGCAGCACCTTCTGATTGGCAGACGGCTTATCGGTTAGCGTAATATTTCCTATTTGTGAATTGGATGCATTGATCGTTACCGTCCAGTTAATCAGATCCTGCGCTGGCAACGTGGATGCTGACTTAGTAATTAATTGATTAGCTCTATCCGTAATAGTTGCCGTTGCATTATAGCTGTAGCTACCATTGTCCGGTGTATCTAATGCCGCATCATTACGATAGTTTCTGGCGTCCCCAGAGCTTTGACCATAAATGTTGTCCGAGTCCATCGATATAAACTCTATTAAATACGCCTCATTATTCTCGCTAGCAGTTAAGCCTGTAAACGTAATCTCGAAGCCCGTTACTTTACCCGCTGTGACCGTCTCTGCTACACTCCATTTACTACTATCTAATGCACCAGCTTTTGTCCCTTCTTCGCTCGTTAAATTCAGCTTAGAGATTGTAATTTGATCCTTTAATGTGCTACCACTAGGTACAGGAATGTAATGGCCAGCACCCAATGTATCTGTTAGCGTAGCACCATTAATATTCTGTTTGTTAATATTTACACCAATTCTCCATGAAAATTGCTGTGTATTATTGTTGACGGATACACGCTTATAGCCGTTGTTGAAGGTTGGCGATGAATTGTTCGGTCGATATTCTCCAGTTTTATTGACCGCTTCATTATCAAAGTTTACTGCGCCATCCCACTCTGCATCCGCTCGATTGACATAAGCTGTTGCCACGCCGCCATTGGATTTAATATCAAATTTTGTTTTGTATTGAATCGTCACTGTACGCCCTTGCGGAATGTCGCTTGTAAAGACAGCTCTAAAGCCTTCGTTACCAAGGGCAGGTGCATTACCGATCTCATCCGTAATCGTGTACGTTAAACCAGCAGCACCAGTAATATTAAAGAAATCAGTGCCATTCCACGTTGTTAATGTATGCTTTAACGTATCTCCTGCCTTATTAACCGTCGTAAAATCATCTTCGATCGTAAAGTTTTTCAAATCCTTGTTAGCGTTAATGGTTAATGTCCATGTAATCGTCTTGTTCACAAAGTCAATCGTTCCATTACCGCCACCTGATTTCGTAAAAATATTATGAGAGAGCGTCAATGTCGCTGTTTTCGATTCATTGCTGTCTGCTCTTGTCACTCTGTTGGTAATCGTTCCTTCAATGGCATCCGTTACAAACTCATTTTCAAGCTCAGTGTCATATTCAATGAGATAAGCGGCGGTAACCTTATTGTCGCCATTGGCGTCACCGCTGAAATCTAACGTAAAGCTATAATCGGTCTGGCTAATAAAATCATATTCTACTCCTGCTGTTAGCGGCGTTTTACTCTGTGCCGTTTGCCCATCGTTAGACAGTGTTACTTTAGATACAACAAAGCTGCCATAATCAATTTTATGCTTACCTGTTGTAACTGAAGAATAAGTCATGGCATCCGTTAGTCGTGCATTGGCGGCATCGATCTTCTGACCTAGCCAGTTATATTTAATACTCCAGCTAGATTCATACTTATCTCCTGTACGTGATTTCTCTAAGCTTGGTCCGTACTGAACCGTTCTACTTGCATTGGCTGTTGTGTTTGCGGGAATGCCTGTTCCAGTCAGTGTCGCTACGTTGCTATAGCTCATGCTAGAAGCCGTTGGCCCTTGAACCACTTCCGTGTCGTATGTGATTTTATATGCATAATGGCCGTCTGGAAGTGTGATTGGAAACGCTGATGATGTGGTAGTATTTAGCGCTGCACCTGGAGAGTTAGTATTAATTCCACTTAATCCTACTTGAAATTGTTCAATCGTTATATTTCCTGTTAAGGCATGCTTAGCATCAGGTACATCGTTCAGGCTAGCATCCTCTAGCTTATTTCCTGAGGTATTCACCCATATCGTCCAAGGAATTGTTACCTTGCCATCATTATCGCGCGTAATCGTACCTACGCTTTTCGTGATCGAGCTTCCTGCTGCTGTCGGAGCAAATTGGAATGGAATCGTAATGTTCCCTGAACCTGCGATCGGAATAATTAATTCCTGCTCTAGCTCATTCTCACTTGCAAAATCTCCAAACTTTGCTCTAAATGAGAAATTTATATCTCCGCTTGAGCCTTCAACAAGCTCACTATCGATTGTCACCGTTACTATTTTCGTTGCCGCATCATAAGTCGAATGATACGCTAGCCAGTCATCAGTATCCTCTAACGTTCTTGACTGATTAAACGAGCCTACCACAAATTCCTCAATCATATTCGGAGGCAATGCGAAGGTAAAGCTAGAGCCTATTCCATAATCTTGATTTGGGTTTACATTAAATTGATAATTTAAGTAAATTTCATCGCCTTTTTTCGGCTTAGGTCCTGTATAATTCTGCATATCGGTAGCACTTGTAATGAGCTGACCATTATTGGAGTAAAGTCGCAAGCCGGTAAATGACATCAACACATCACCTTGCATATCTGCAGGCAATGATAGAATTCCCATCTTTAATGGAGCAAATTGAAAATCTTCTAGTGAAATCTCATCCTCGGCATTATCTTTCGAGGCAGTGTCATCAGTTGAGTCATCGTCTTTAGAGATTGTATCCTCATCAGTTGTACCCTCTCCTTCAGAGGCTGCATCATCAGTGGAGCCCTGCCCTTCTTCTGTACCCTGTGCCGATTCTCCCTCGCTAGTATCTGGAACTTCGCCATCTGATGTTGTGTTATCTTGATCAAAATCATCCTCATCTGTCTGAACATCATCATTATCTGCTGGCACTTGATCAGTATCCTCACTACTTGCTGGCGGTGAAGAACTCAAATCAGGCTCGGCAAATGCTGAAAACGGTGAAAATAAAACCTGTAAAACTAAAAGAAGTGCAAGTGTTGCAAATTTAATTCTTTTCATCTTTCTCTCCTATTCTTTAGCAAAGAGAGTCGTTAATACTTACTGAGTTAGGCAGCAATATCTATGACAAGCTGCTAATATCTTATAAAAACCTCTCTTGCTCCAGTTTTAGCTTATGACTCCTCAATTCTCACCTCCTGAATGGGTCACAAACTACTATTCAAATTTTTTCCATATTATATAGTGAAGAACTATACAATAACTGAACACTGGAGCAAAATAAAAGGATGCCCGCGTACGAGACGTCGGACATCCTTCTTTATTAATAATAGCTATTACCGGCTAGCTAATAATACTTAATTTTTTGAATGAAGTTATAAAGTCACTGGTTGCATATCCTAATGATTCGAATAATGTATAGATCGTTTTATTATACTCGTCATCAGTTACATAAATTTTTGATACTTTCTTCTGATCAAAACGCTGCTTTAATGCGCGTACAAGATCTTTGTCTATCCCCTGATCCTGATAGTCTTCTGCAATTGCGATTCGATAATAGTAACCTTTATTATTGTCGATCGTTCCTATTATGACACCAACAATCTCCTTTTCTACTTCAGCAACGAGAACAAGATCACTATCCCAGCTTAATTGACGACCAAAGGCTACTAGAGTTTGCTCACATACTTCCTCCGCAAGAACTGCTTCAAAAAGTTCCTTGATGCTGCGATAATCTGCTAATTGAATCGTACGTACATTCATCGTTTACACCTACTTCTGAAAGATCAGTATCTAAAAGATATTACGACAATTTCATATGAAAATTTGCCTAATAGACCTATTATATATTGAATTTAAGAGAAATAACAAATATTTTTATTGTAAGCGCTTTACTTTTTAAGTATTTATTCTCATATTCTGTCGAATGATGTATATAAAACACCACTTGTAGTTATACTTTCATGATAGTCGATTTTGTATCTGACTTTTTAAACACTAATGTTGCTTTATTCCATCAAATGGGTGATAATAAGTAAAGTAACTACATATTCTAATTGGAGGTTATTGTAAATGGCACATCAATTACCAGCTTTACCTTATGCACACAATGCGCTTGAGCCGCATATTGATGCTCTAACTATGGAAATCCATCATGGGCGTCATCACAATACTTATGTAACTAATCTTAATGCAGCATTGGAATCTGCTCCAGAACTTCAATCGAAGTCTGTAGAAGAGCTAATTGCTAATCTTGATAGTGTACCTGAAGCAATCCGTACTGCAGTTCGCAACAATGGTGGCGGTCATGCTAACCACAGCTTGTTCTGGGAAACAATTGGCCCTAACGCTGGTGGCGAGCCAACTGGTAAACTAGCTGAAGCGATCAACGGTAAATTCGGCAGCTTCGATAACTTCAAAGCTGAATTTGCAAAAGCAGCAACAACTCGTTTTGGTAGCGGCTGGGCTTTCCTAGCAGTTAACAACGGTGAGATTGAAGTTTACAGCCTTCCTAACCAAGACAGCCCAATTATGGAAGGTAAAACTCCTGTACTTGGTCTTGATGTTTGGGAGCATGCTTACTACTTGAACTACCAAAACAAACGCCCTGACTATATTGCAGCATTCTGGAATGTTGTAAACTGGGAAGAAGTAGGTAAACGTTACGAGGCAGCTCTGTAATACGTTTCCTTTATAGTGATCAGCCTGTAATCTATCATGATTACAGGCTGATTTTATTTTAAATGTTTTTACGATAGGTACAGGAACCCAAGATGAGCGTTTCGCATAAGCTACTGCAGGACGATCGCCTATTTCGCTTGAAAAGGAGTTTGAGTACTTACATGAGTAATGAACATTTGAATAACGAAGTATTTCCAGAATTACAGGATGAACATGATACTGCTGCACGACCTCCTGTTGTTATACCTTTCCCTCCAATCATTGGGCCCGGACCTTGGGGCGGACCTGGACCTTGGGGTGGACCTGGACCTTGGGGTGGACCTGGACCTTGGGGTGGACCCGGACCTTGGAGTGGCCCCGGACCTTGGCCTGGTCCTGGACCTTGGGGTGGACCCGGTCCTTGGGGCGGACCTGGGCCTTGGGGTGGACCTGGACCTTGGGGTGGACCTGGACCGCATCCACATTCAGGCCCGATAACAACTCCATTTACGCAGATATCAACTCCTGCTGTTCCGCGTGAGGAAGATCATTTCCTTGAAGGCGAATGGCTGTACGAGGAAATTAATGATTTCACTACTGAAGAACGACCTAGTCCTGGCTCTGGACATGGTTCTGGACACGGCTCTGGCCATAGTCCTGGACATGGACCTGGACACGGACCTGGGCACGGACCTGGACACGGACCTGGGCACGGACCTGGACATTGGGGGCCTGGGCACGGACCTGGACACGGACCTGGGCACGGACCTGGACATTGGGGACCTGGACCTGGACATTGGGGACCTGGACATTGGGGACCTGGACCGTGGGGACCTGGACCGTGGGGACCTGGACCATGGGGACCTGGACCAATCGGGCCGTTCGGACCTTTTGGACCGATCATCCCATTGCCAATTCCGATTCCGTTCGGTGGTGGTGGACGCGAGCAATTTGTCTATATTAATATTAACGGTGGTGTAGCTTATCCTAATGCAACAGGCACGTATCGACTAAACTACCAGCCGGGAATTACAATTTATGATGCTCTGAACAGCACGGGTGTCATTCAACTTTCACCACAAGGAGAAATACTTGCTGTTAGCGGAGTTGGCATCGGCGGCAACGTAAGCTACTTCTTACAGCTCAATGGTAGAATGATTCCTGCTTCCATGATGAATCAACAGCTGCAACCAAATGATCAGATTACAATTGGACTAATCTATAGCTAAAACAAACCCTGATGCTTCCTATATTCGAAGGAAACATCAGGGTTATTTTTTACTTTAATTATTTTTTTGCAGTAGAGTTATGTTTACTGCATCACCTTAAGCTTACTGCTTATTAGCTTTAATTGCTCATCCTCATAGCCTACGCGGAATGTTATTTGCTGTTTTACGAATTTATATGCTCCTTCTATTCGTTCATCAGCAGAAATGATGACGGTAACCATCGCTTCATCATCTGAAATAGAGATATGCTCATCATCAATGGAAATATTACGCATTTGAATATAGCTTTCTCGGAATTTTACATAACTCGTGCTTTCCTGCCAGTTTCCACCGAGTAATTTGTAAGCATAAATATAATCGCCAATATTAATTGCATCATAAAAGTGCTTAACGAGATAAGAAGCCACTTGATCTAGCGGCTGCTTTTCTTCCTCAGCAACAACTTCCTCTTCCGTAAGTGACAGACCAGGCAGCATTGTCATCGGTTCCTTCGACCAGCCTTCGATTAATGGAAGCACATTGACGATCGGAATACTAAAGCCGATTGAGCTATTTTCCAAGCCTGCTGAATTAATTCCTAACACAGCACCAGTCGTCGTATCTACGAGAGGCCCTCCACTATTACCATGAGAAATAGGCGTAGATATTTGATATAAATCACTATACGTATACGGAGCAATCCGCAAGCTGCGCCCCACACCGCTAATAATCCCGGTCGTCACAGTGTTGTAGAAGCCAAGCGGACTACCAACCGACAGCACCTCGTCTCCAACACTAGCTTTCTCGTATTTAACTAATGATAGACTTTCACCGCCAGCGAGCTCAGGCACTCTTACAACAGCGACATCGACCTCCGTGCTTATCCCTATAACCTCGCCCGTCATTTCTCTCGCATCTGCCGTCTTCACACGTACATGACGTACACCAGTAACAACATGGGCATTGGTAATCAAATCACCCTGATCATTGTATAAAAATCCAGAGCCTTGATTACCAGTATCCGTTTCCAGCATAACAACAAACTTTTGCGTTTCGAAAATTATATCCTTTAACGACTTACTCTTCTCTCCGACAGCAATTAAAGGAGCACCGTTCAATTGTCTTGGAACTAGCTCCTTAAGCTCAGCATAGGCAACAACGCCGCCGCCAAGCATCAGGAGAATACCAACTATGACCAGTATGACTCTCCAGTTCATGACATCCTCCTACCATTTTCCCCACATCGATTATCTTTATTCTAAGCTCCATATCCCCTCGGCAATTTCAAGCTTGAAATCTTGCCCAAAGACAAAATCATCCTCTAATACAATGGTAAACGTCATCCCTTCACCTGAAGCAACGTAATCAGGCGTTACACCAACTTCTCCACTTTTTAATACCGTTCCTTGGTCAGAGATAATATTGTACTTCAACGACACATTGTAGATCGCGCGTGTTGCTACATTCTTCAAATGAGCGACAACGACAAGCTCGCCCATTTCATTCAAGCCCTGATCATAATCAAGCAGCTTCACCGCTGCCGTCTGGTTAATATAATCCTCCGCAGCAGCTTCCTCCATTGCTTGCTTAATTCGCTCCTCCTCAGCCTTTGCGTAGGCTGATTGCAGATCATTGATGTTACCTTTTAGCGCAATTAGCTTCTCATCTCCGCGCACCCAGCCGAGCGCTTCGTCAATGACGGATAGAGCATTCGTATAGCGCTTGCGTTCAATTAGCTTGTTTACTTCAGCAGTCGTCGTCGTACGAATGCGGTCGATGATTTGCTCCTTAAGCACCGCTGCTTCTTCACCTACTAAACCATTCGCAACATTAAGCAAATTACCAAGATCATCAATTGTGCCTAATCTTGACAGTTCATTCGTTAGGCTTAAAACCGTAAATTTCATATTTAGCTCTTCAAGTCGTTCACGGTGTTTGTTAAAGACGGGCTCCTTATAGCCTTTAAGCTCTTGGCGCAGCTCCTCTAGCTTACTTTCCGCTTCGCCTTCCTTACCTTGTCCAATAATTTCTTCTAGCTCATCACACATGCGAGAAATTCTAATTGCATGATAGACTATGTTTTCGTCCTGTGTTAATGCTGCAAAATTAGGGCGTAGCTTAATCGCATCCTGCAACAGACCAAGCGATTCTTCATAATTACCAGCTAAAGCTTCGACCTTAGCCATCGACTGCAAGCTCAATACTTCTTCGTTAATATCCAACTCTACTTTATAAAAATGGAATAGTAATCCCGAAATAATAGCAAATAATACAATAAACCCAACTGTAGCTTTTAATGCAAAATTGCTTTTTCCACGTTTCATAGCAGTGTTTTTCTTATCATCGCTTGGAACATGATGCAGACCTACCTTAGCTGCTGCATGCTCATCAACAGAGATTTCAGAAACTTCATCAGGCCAAATACCAACCTTTTGGATTCCAGTTATGTTGTGCTGAAGCAATTTCTTTCCACATTGGCTACAGTATATAGCATCCTCAGCAAAGCTTCTTTGGCAGTGATGACAATACACTTTTGCTCAGCCTCCACCCTTTTTCTTCTAATGCCTTTTCTATACCTATAGGCTCTCTTTCTATTCTACCCTAAACCACATCTGTTCTCCATTTCAAAATTAAGCCAAATGTAATAATTGGTTCTTTTTTCCTGTATCAATAATGATATAGGTATATACGTTGGAAAATGATGAAAGTTTAATTTTTCTTAAAAAACTTAAATAAAGGGAATTGTGAGCAAATGTATAGCTTGCTGCTAATTATCAAACCTTATAAGTAGTGAACGTAACGTGAAAGTTATATGAACTGTGTTGACATTCATTACAGTTTATTATAATTTAGTAATACGACAACTGTGCATTGTTTCATTACAGTTATAGATTAGATCAACGGAGGAAATCATAATGTATAAAACAGTTATTATCGGTACTGGTCCTGCAGGACTAACTTCAGCTATTTATTTGGCACGCGCTAATATGTCACCTGTCGTAATTGAAGGATGGCAGCCAGGCGGTCAATTAACAACTACAACTGAAATTGAAAACTTCCCAGGCTTCCCTGAAGGAATTCTTGGTTCTGAGCTAATGTCTAATATGCGTAAGCAAGCTGAGCGTTTTGGTGCTACATTCAAAACTGGCTCTGTAAAAAGCGTAGATTTCAGCAAACGTCCTTTCGTGCTTGATGTTGAAGGCTTAGGCGAAATCGTTGCTGAATCTGTTATTATTTCTACTGGTGCTTCTGCGAAATACCTTGGTATTCCAGGAGAGCAAGATAACATCGGTCGCGGTGTGAGCACATGTGCAACATGTGACGGCTTTTTCTTCCGCGGTAAGAAAATTATTGTTATCGGTGGCGGTGACTCTGCGATGGAGGAAGCAAACTTCCTTACACGCTTTGCTACTTCCGTAACAATCGTTAACCGTCGTACTGAGCTTCGCGCTTCTAAAATTATGCAGGATCGCGCTCGTGCAAACGAAAAAATTAGCTGGGCACTTAATCGTACACCTGTAGAGGTTCTTGCTAACGGCATGGGTGTAACTGGCCTAAAAGTTCGCAACAATGACACAGGTGAAGAAGAAGTAATCGAAACGGATGGCGTATTCGTAGCGATCGGTCACACGCCAAACACTGGCTTCCTAGGTGGTCAAATCGATACTGATGCTAGCGGCTATATTCTTGTTAAGCCTGGTACAACTGGTACTAACATTCCTGGCGTATTCGCATGTGGTGATGTTCAGGATACAGTATACCGTCAAGCAATTACTGCTGCAGGTACAGGCTGTATGGCTGCGCTTGAGTGCGAGCGTTTCTTAGAAGGTCTAGAATAAGCAGAATTACAACATAAAAAGCGATGGCTTCATTGCTTTATTACAAGGAGTTATTCTCCTAGCAGCAAAGCTGATCCATCGCTTTTTTGCGATTTAAAGAAATTACCCCTTCAATGAGCCTGCCAATGCGCCTGCAATAAAATAGCGTTGTAGGAAGATAAACATAAGGATCATCGGCAATGCAGTAACAATAACCCCTGACATCAGTAAAGGATAATTAGTAATATATTCTCCCTTAAATTGAATCAGTGCTAGCGGTAACGTCAGCTTGCTCTTCTCGACAAGCAGCAGCATTGGGAATAATAAATCATTCCAAACAATAACGAATAAAAATGCTGCCGTTGTTGCAAGATACGGAGCAGTGAGCGGCACAACAATTTGCGCAAATAGTCGATATTCGCTTGCCCCATCAATTTCGCCAGCCTCAATAATTTCTTTGGGTAATGTTTTGACGAAGCCTGTTAGCATGAATACGCTAAGCGGCAGCAAAATGGTTAGCGTAACGAGAATTAAGCCAAGATGGCTATTCGTTAGCGATAAATCTCTCAGCAGCGCATAAATCGGAATCATATTTACCTGTGAAGGGATCATCAAGCCCACTGCAAATAGAGCAAATATTATTGCGCCAATCTTACTTTTCCCATATCGCATAATGGCATAAGCAATGCTGCTAGCCAGCAATAGCTCCAGCGCAACTGTAACAAGCGTGACAACAGCGCTGTTCCAAAAATAAAGCAGCATCGTTTGCTTAGAAAATAGACTTTTCACATTGTCCAGCGTAAACTGCACTGGAATAGAAATTGGATTGCTATAAAACTCTGCATTGCTTTTGAAAACTGTAAAAACAACGATAAGCAGAGGGGCAATAATGAGACATGCGAAGCCGATTAACAATAGTTTCCCTAATACACGCAGCATAATTCCCCTCCTTAATAGCTGACACGGTCGGTACGAAGCAGCTTAAATTGTAAAAATGTAATGATCGCGATCAACAGCAGGAAATAAACAGATGCTGTTGCAGCCTTGCCGAAGGCATAATTCAAAAAGGCTGAGCTATAAATATAAGTTGATAGAATTTCCGTAGAATAGTTCGGTCCACCGCCCGTCATCGTAAACACAAGGTCGAATGCTTTAAACGACTGAATCGTCGTGTAGGAAACGACAATTGCAGCTGCTGGTGCAAGCAATGGCCACGTAATACGGAAGAACAGTCCTAGCTTAGAAGCTCCATCTAGCTTAGCTGCTTCATTCAGCTCAGGCGGAATAGACTGTAGTCCAGCAATAAATAGTACAGCCATCTGTCCAATATGTGCCCATGCCTGCACCGCAGCAATCGAAAAGATCGCAATAGCTGGATTACCGAGCCAATTTTGCGCTAAGCTCTCAAGGCCAATCATTTGCAGAAACTTATTTAGCGCACCGAGATTAGAATCGTACATAAACGTCCAAATAAAGCCCACTGAAACGGAAGACAGAATGGTAGGCATAAAATATAACGCACGCAGCATTACATTAATCTTCGATTTTTTGTAAATTTGCAGAGCTAACAGCAGCGATACAACCGTCTGCACAATAACGACCATAAACATAAACTTCACATTGTTGCCGAGTGATTTTCTGAAAATAATATCTTGACTGACCTTTTCATAGTTTTGCCAGCCAACATACTGATAGGACGGCGATAAGCCGTCCCAATTTGTGAAGGAGTAATATAGCGCTGATATGGTAGGGTACATAAACAGCACCATATATAAAACCAACCCAGGCAATATAAATGGAAGTAATCTAAGATGTTTTTTCATCTAACTCTCCCTTTAATTAGCGATCTGCTGTTCAACAATTGCTTGTGCTTCCGCTGCTGCTTGCTCAGCCGATACCCCACTTAATACTGCTTGAATCGAATTTGTCACAGCCTTTTGAACTTCACCGTTTTTAATCGTGAAACGAGGCTGGAAGCGAGTATGCTTACTTGTCCATTCACTTACAATTTTCAATTCATCAGACGAATATTCAACGCCTTTAACTGTTGCGTTCTGACCAGTTCCGTTCGCATATTGTCCAGCAATATCACTGCGGCTTAAAAATTCAATAAATAGCTTAGCTTCCTCTTGATGCTTAGATTTGCTATTAACAGCTAACATAAATGTTGTCGTATGAATCCCTTCAAACACTGCCTGATCAGCAGGAACCGTAATTGGCGCTAATAGCCCTTGCTGCAAATTCGGATTGCTCGCTTTGTTAGAAGCTAAGTGGAAGGAGCCTGTTCCTAGTATTGCTGCTTGCTCTGACACGAATAGTGCAATGGAAGAATCCTGCTTCGCACCCACTGCATCCTTTTGGAAATAGCCCTTATCATTTAATTCTTTGAATTGCGCTAATGTTTTAACCCACCATTCATCCGTTAGCTTCGCTTCGCCTGCTTCAAGCTTCACGAAAATATCTTCATCTGGCGCGTTATTCATCACCATGGAGTTCATAAGCTGACCTGGACCAATATCTGCTCCTGGAAATGCGATTGGCGTAATGCCTGCTTGCTTGAATACTTCTAGTGCAGCTAATAGGCTATCCCAGTCTTTCGGAACTTCAACACCATACTTTTCAAACAATGCTACATTGTAAACTGGAATATTGTATACAAGCTGATATGGTAGTGCGAGCTGCTGACCATCCTTTTGTCCTGCAGCAATTAGATTCGATTCGAAATTACTTACGAAGCCTTCGCTAGACAAGTCGGCCATTAAGCCAGCATTGGCAATGGCTTCGAATTGTGCACCAGGGAATACCGTGAACACATCTCCAACTGAGCCATCTGCGATTTTCGCTTGCGCCGTGGATTGGTATTGGTCAGATGGGAACACCTGCGTCTCAACTTTAATATATGGATACTCCTCTTGGAATGCATTAATAATGCTGTCTAGCGTCTCAACATCCTCACCACGCCAGTGAATAAAGCTTAGCTTTACATCGTCCTTCTTATCCTTATCACCAGCATTACTGCTTACATTCGTACTGTTGCCACTATTGCTGCCAGATGAACCATTGTTGCTATTAGAATTATTATTGCTGCCGCAAGCTGACACAAGCAGCACAATCGATAATAATAACGTTAACCAGCTTAATTTTCTCATTGAATTAGCCTCCTAAATGTTCTCCGCTAAGCCCTCGCTCAGCCAGCTTTTGTTTTAATAGCGGCATTAGCAATCGTCCTGAAATTTCTGCTTCCTCCAAATGTGGATAGCCAGATAAAATAAACGATGTCACGCCAATGTCTACAAACTCAAGAATTCGCTCGGTAATTTGCTGGGGTGTACCTACGAAGGCAACCGCCCCACCACCGCGAATCGCAGAAAGTCCTGCCCACATATTTGGTGCAATCACATAATTGTCTTGGGCAGATTGGTTGAACAGATCCATTTGACGATTTTGTCCAACAGCATCTGTTTTCGCATGCAGCTTTTCCTTGGATTGAACTAGCTCAGGATCAGCCTTGCTGAGGATGTTCCAGGCAGCCGCCCATGCTTCCTCTTCCGTCTCACGCACAACAAGCTGTGCACGCATACCGTAGCGCAATGTACGCTGGATTCCTTGCTCTTCCTTCAGCTCCTGAAGATAACCTTTCATCTCATCAATTTGATTCTTAATCCATTCCAGCGGCTCTGCCCACATCAGATAAACATCCGCGGTTAATGCTGCTGTTTTCTTGCCTGCAACGGAGCTTCCTCCGAAGTATATTGGCGGATGTGGCTGCTGTGCGACAGCTGGCTGACAAGAGCCGCCCTCAACTAGGTAATGCTTACCTTCAAAATTAAAGCCTCCGCTCTTCACAGCTCCAGCTTCCCAGACACCCTTCACAACCTGCATAAACTCTAGTGTTCGTTCATAACGCTCGTCATGCTTATCGTAGAGTGGATCTCCGCATGCCTTTAAGTCTTGAGGGTAATGTCCAGTTACAACGTTCACTAACGCTCTTCCACCAGACATTTGGTCTAATGTGGCTGCATTGCGTGCTGCCAGCACGGGTGAGATTAAGCCTGGACGCAACGCTACTAATGTTTTCAACTTCGTTGTTCGTGAAGCAATCCACGAACCTACTACAAAACCGTCCCAACAATCACCACCGGTTGGAATTAAAACAAACTCATATCCTGCCTTCTCAGCTTCAATTGCCACGTCCGTTAAATAGTTCGGTGATGCTGGTCTTTGTGGTGCAATCCCTATAAATTCGCCATCTCCAGTCGTTGGTATGAACCATCCGACTTCTACCTGTTGCTGTTTCGACATATGTAACCCTCCGAATTTTATAGATAATCTTTTTATTTCCCATAGATTTACTTGGTTTAATGTGATATAAGTAGATTACATAAAGTTGTCACAATAGTCTATGTCCATTTGTTGCAGATTCACTTGTCATTTTGTGGGTATCACTATGAATTAAGGAGGGACAGCAATGAACTTTATTCAAGAGATTGAGATAGAGGAAATGAACGAGCAGGAGCAAGAATGGCTTGCGATTTACCCGCTGCAGCCAACTGACTACGAAAAGCAAGGCAGCATATGGCCGCTACGAATCGGAGCTAATATTGCTAAGCCCAACTATCATATCGGACCACGTGTCACTCAGTATTACTACTTATTATGCGTGTTAGAGGGTGAAGGCACTTTTATTCATCAGAAAAAGCATTATCCTCTGCGGGCCAATGACATCTTCTGCTTATTTCCACAGGTGATTCATGAATATTATTGCAATCCTAATAAACCGGTTAAAAAGCTTATTTTAGCATTTGATGGTAAGCTCGCGCTAGCCACGCTGGCACGTCTAGGTTTAACACCAGAGCAGCCTCATATGTCGGGCCGCGTCACCTCGCATACGATTGCCGCCTTCCTGCGCATGTTTCAGCAGCATGGGCAGCCGCTAGCACGGCTTAACGGTATGTATGCTATCTTTCGATCATTAGAACTGAATAGCGAGGTACCACTTTCCCAGTCCTCCTCCGTAGATTGGTTGGAGAAAGGGAAGCAATATATTGAGCATCATTTTTCCGAAGCGATTACAGTTGAACAGATCGCCAAGCTCGTCGGCGTGGAGCGTACGCACTTTTCCAAAATGTATCGTAAAGCTTATGGCCTTTCACCGATCGACTTTTTGCTGCAGTTACGAATGCAAGAAGCAGAGCTGCTGCTGGTGCACACAAGCTATAAAATTATTGAAATCGCACAAGCCGTTGGTTATCAGGACATCTCATCGTTTTCAAAGGCATTTAAGAAGCGTGTTGGCATGTCGCCGATCGCCTATCGTGAGCGGAGTCAGCGCGCGTTAATTATGGGTAACGGAGACTGAGTGCTGTTAAGATGATCACTACGAACCTCGCATGCCTCCAGCTAGTTATCTAACCATGACGGAACTGCTGTAACTCTCATGTTGGTCATCTACGCGTAACGAACATCTCTGTACGTTAGCATGACAAAAGCCCATCTCCCCCTTTGCAACAGACAACAGTGTCCATTAGCGCTCAAAATGGCGCATGCTGCAGAGAGAAATGGGCTCTTATGGTCATCGATGTCCACTAGAAGCTGACAAGCAGCTAATGACCTGCTAATGTTCATCGATGTCCACTAGAATATGACAAGCAGCTAATGACCTGCTAATGGTCATCGCCGAACACGAGAAATTGACAAGTGACAGTTGGCCTCCTATCGGTCACCATTGTCCATTACATTTGAAATCCAAAGTCGCGATCGAAGGCAATATCCATGACTACCTCATGTCGTAGCACTTCCTGATTATTACCCTCATCAATCGCCACCAAATAATATCGTTTGGACTTATCGTAGACTTTATGCTTGAAATTAAAGCGCAAACGGAACATTCGTTTTTGCGGTTCAGCATCCTTCTTATCTGCAATATAGATGTTCTCGTTGGAAATTTTCTCGTTGTCCTCAGATAAGAAAACTAGCTTGAAGCTTGTCCCCTTCAGCACATCGCTAATCGGCTCGCTCTGAATAAAATCAAGTGATGTAATCAGGTTCGTAATTTTATGAACCATACTAATGAGCGCAATTTGAACCGTGCGCGTCTCCTTATGCCCTTTTTCCGTTTTTATATCGAGCACTGGTATAATCATTTCCTGTGGCGATGATCCTCCGTGAACATAGTTCTGACCTCCGCCAGCGACCTTAAACACATTGGAGCTGATCGGGAATGAAATCATGCGCCCATCCGCCTCATTACCAAGCACAGCGCTAAGTGGCAGCGAAGCTATGCCATCGCCTTGAATTGGCCCATCAGCAACGATAAATCTGCGATTAACAAACGCCTCCCTATCGGAAGAAATCGAGATTTTATCGCTTTCCTGCAGCTTATCACGCTTATAAATAAAGCCATGATCGGCTGTGACGATATAGTGCGTTGCACTGACATGATCGGTTAGCTGACGAATGAGATCGTGAATTTCATGAACGGCTTCCTCACAAGCAATAAACACTTCGTTCTCCGTACTAGCTTTATCCCCGCGCGCATCGATCTGATTATGATAGATATAGATGACTTCCATCCCATGAAATAATTGACGGATGCCTTCTCTTTTCATCAATTTAAGCTCATCATATTGAATGCAGACGCTATTAGCATTATAGCGCTGCAACGCAGCCTCACGCTGCTTTAAGCTGTCACAAGGGTTTCCATCCACGAGTACGCGATAATCATCACTTAGCTCAATACTTTTATGCGGCAACAGCGCTGCCATACCAAGTCGCGTATAGGATGGCAACACGCCAAGCATTGCTTCAAGCTTAACTGAGCATTTCTCATCATCCTGCAATCTCGCAAACAGTGAACGCCCCATTTCGTAGCGCATTGCATCAGAGATAATGACGACAATACGTTCCTTGCGATTCTGAACATAACGCGAGTAGAAGCTACGTTGTGGTGGCAGCGCCGACATAGCTTCACTACTGGTAATCCCACTATTCCAATTCGCAGTAATCCCCGCCAAATATTCATTGCTGTAAATATTCTCTACTAAGTCACGCAGCCGCTCAAACATTAGCTTATCTTTCAGCTGATCGTAATTGCTATAGAAATGGCGGTAATGCCAATCCATTAGCCAATCATTCTGACAATATTGTTGAACGAGCTCCTGGAAATTAGGAGGACTATCATATTTTGCACTCATAATAAGCTGATAAGCATGCTCCAACACATAGTACTCCGCCTTAAAGCGATCACCAAATTGCTTTTTTCTCCGCTCCTGGCAAATGAGCGGAATGCTCAACTCCTTCAATTGAGCGCCAGTGTCCTCGGCTAGCAGTCGCTCCACTCCCCATTGAATGATCAATTCATCGATCAAGGCAAAGGCATCACAGCCTAGTAGCACCTCAACATTGACAGCTCCTAACACAGCCTCAGCGTTCAATTCCACAGCTACGAGCTGAGATAACTCATTATATTTATCCCGATATAACACGTTATTCATCAGATTATCGAGGAATGCAATAATATTGCCTGACTTATATGAAATCAGCATCCTCCACGCTTGCGGCAACTCAGCGTCAATATAATGATTAACGTACGTTACAAACATACTTGTTACTAGCTTTCCAAGACTAGGCTCGCTATCGCTATAGCCAAATTGCTCCTCACATAATCTCCAAAACGCCCCCAGAAGATCGTACTTCGTAAAATCCGCTAGCAATTTATTGTCCCCTAGCTCTCCATCCGTTAGAACGACGCGAACAACCTCCTCGAAGGAAGCCGTTCGTGTTTTGCATAGCACGCTCATCAAGGCAATTTCAATGCTGCTTGGCGTAAAGTTTTCAATTTCCAAATCATAAAACCGCTGCGTTCTATCCTTTGCTGCAAAAAATTTCATATACTTTTGGATAATCGGCTTGTACTTCTCATCAATACCAAGCTCGACCGACAGCAAGGAAGCTCGATCGGCAAAAAACTCTTTGGAATACTTAATCATATCCGCAAGATGATTATCTCCGAGCTGCGGCTTCGGAAACGGTGCGTAAATTAAATAATTGGTTGTCCGATCTACTCGCTCAAAAAAATACTTTGTATAGAACTGATTGTCAGGCTGCAAACGGTACAGCTTAGCATTATTCAGCTCTAGCGTATCAATATCCTCAGCGAAGTCGCCTTTGTCGTCATACCAGAATACCAGCTTGCGGGTATCGCCAGTGAACTCATCATTTAATTTTCCGGTAATTTGTTGCAAATTCAGTTCAGCCATCCGCCCCGCTCCTTCCAAACACTATATTTTCGCAAGCACTTCCAGCTTCTCGCCCTCTGTACTGCGCTGAATTTTATCATAATTCACTTTGACACCATCATCAGTAGCAATAGAGATACGAGCAAGCGCCAAATTAGCAATTTTCTCGTCATACGCTTTAGTTTCCTTCAGCTGTCTAGTAAGCTTTTCTTTACGCTTTGTCGCTGCAGTCACTTCTCTAGCCTGTTCACTTTGCTGGATTGTTTCCTGCATACGTCTAATTTCACTTTCATAGATACGCTGCAGAGCATGTAAATGATCAATTCGCAAATTACCGATAATATCCTCGTTATAGCGATGCATATAGATCAATGCTTTAAATCCATCCTCCTTGCCGCTTTCAAACTGCCAGTAAATCGGACGCTTCTGATAAAGCTTGCAGTGATCCTTGTAGAAATCCTTCAAGAAATAATTACGAATGACTTCTCTTGAGGAATTACCTCGATTGCCAAGCGCCTTTGCGATAAAATTAAGATTGTCCTCAAGCTCTGCCCCGCCATATGCTGCTTTAACAAAGCTAACAAACAAACCGACAATATCATCAGTAAAATACTCTTCATCTGTAATTAAAATGATGTTATCCTCATCAGGACGGAAGCTGCTATATTTGCTCGGCTCCCATGTTCCACCGGCATAAGCGAGTCCCTCTACATCTAACGAATAACGCCCGAACATACAGCCCACTGCATAGGACATAAAGCCCCGGATATCGCGTGCTAAGTCTGCCTTTCGAATCGTTACATCCTTCGGCTCAACCTCTGCACTGAGCTCTTGCTGCAAGCCGTACATCTCAATATGCAAGGAATTTAACTCCTCTTCGATAGCTTTAAGCTCATTAAAGCGATTGTCACAGGCTTGCTCCCATTGCTGATATGCTTCCTGTAGCGATGAGCCATTAAGCCATGGATGTCGAGCGTAATCCCAGCTGGCCTCGAATGCATTCCAATCCTCTCGTGATACTTGCATCGCTTGCTGGACAAGACTTATTATGCGTCCTTCTAGCTCTTCTCGCTGTGCAAATGGCATCGATGTTACCGGACCAACCATAAAGTTTAACGTCGGCGCTAAAAAGCTTAAATAATGCTTTGCTACTGCCGAATTACAGAATGCAATGATTTTCTCAAGCTCAGTGCTAGTGGAATAAAGACTGAAGCCGGCCATATCGGATAAGTAGCCTGCCCCCTTCAAGCGAAAGGCAGGAGAGCCTGTTGAGATTCTCGACCATGTAACCATCGGCTGGAATTTCAGAGCGTCAGCGTACTGCTGATAATGATGCCCTGTTTCGGCACTATTTCTTTTAATCGCTTCGCCGTCGTTATCCCATTGAATAACGGCAACATCATTGCCATACCATTTGCGGAATTCACCGCCTTTATTGTATGGGAACCATTTCTTATGCTGATAGGAATCTGCCACGGATTGTGCATCAAATTTCACTTCATCATAGGCCACTTCCCACCATAGACGTAGAAACTTCTCGTTATCACCAGTTTGAATACCGACCGAGGCGGTAACATGATCTCTGAGCAGATTTTCCTGTGTGAAGGCGTGCAACGTATGCTGAGAAACCCAGTAAGCAAACGGAACACCTGGTATCGCCTTAAAGTTATCCTGCGGGGCATTATATCGCTTAGCACCGCTTAAGAATGCTTCTTCCTTCTCGCGCTGCGACGGATAGTTTACCAATCGAACATAGCTACCAACAGCATTGGCAAGCTTGCTTTTTCTTAATACAAATGCGGTCGTCTGCACTACCTCACCAGCAATTTCCTCAAACGCTCTTGCCCCTAAATGAGCCATATTGACCATATCATTATCAAGAATTTTCAAGCGCAGCTTCTCATAGGTAGAGATAAACATCCAGCTATGCTGCGTAATCATCGCCTGATAGCCATGCTCTCTCGTCATCTCATTACAGCGCTCAATAAAGACAGCAAATAAATCATTCTTACTATGCGGATATTGCTTCTTCACATATCCATTTAGCTTGCTACTGCCATTACTAAGCCCCATATAGGGTGGATTCGTTATTACAACATCATACTTATGCTCCATACATTGACCAAGCTCAATTAACTGCTGCAGCTGAGTCTTCGTATCCTCTAAGCCGATGTAATCCAGAGATAGCTGCGCTGCTTCACTGCTTTCTATGATAAACTCTTTCAGCAGCTCCCAGTTGTAGGATGGAACATCCAGCAGCGAGCCGTATTCCTTAGCATCTACAAAGAGCTTTACTAGACTATTCATTTGGATTAACGCTTCTTTTTTATCCTCCTCTGAAAGTCTAGCGCCAAAGTATGGCAGATGATCTATATTCAGTTCATTGCTTTCTTGTATTGTATGAACATGACATTCATGTTCGCCATCTAAAATGCGACGATTATACTGTCTAGCCTTCATCATTAATGCAAAATAAGCAAGCTGATAGGCGCGCTTATCGATATCAAGTCCATACAGATTGTTTTCGATAATGCTTCTAGCAGCATCTCGCTGACTGTAGCCATAGCTCTCATAAATTTGCATCAGCACATCGAACGCGTACACTAAAATATGTCCGCTACCCATGCAAGGATCGATAAGCTTAATATCTTCAGGCTTAATATGCTTATAGTGTTCTGCAATAACAGCAAGCTGAGCTTGAGCATCAGCACTCTGCTGTGCCTCATCCAAATAATAGCTCCAGCTATTCTTCAAGCCCTCGCTCGGGTGACTGTCCATCCATAGACGGCCCAAGCTATTTTCCACCATATAACGAACGATCCAGCTCGGCGTAAACAATTGCGTAGCTGCAGGTATTCGTTCCTTCGTAATTTTCACATTTTTCTTCACTAGCGCAAAGGCTTCGTCCTTCGGCTCGGAGTTGTAATATTGGTAGAGCCAGCCGATAATTTCAATCTGACCTTCCTTGTCCACATTAAAATCATCCTCTGGGATATCATGGACCAGTCGATACACAACACCTTCCTTATCGGTGTAGCTCACGTTCATTAAAAGCTCAGTATAGTCATTCGTTTTCTCAAATAGCTGCGGCAGAATGCGATTAAGCTCATTGCACTGCTTAATAAATAACAGACGAAACAGCTCATCAAGTTTATTTTCGTTTTTCAGTCTAATAATTTGCTCTCTCTCCGCAGAGGTATAGTCCAGCTCTGCTTCAAATGGAGAGGTAACAAGGTCGGGCTCGATTTTCGTGCTGCTTTCCGATGACAGTACTCGAACCCTCGACGGCAGATAATCATTCACTTCCATAAATCGCACCGCAATAAGACGGTTAAACCATGTATAAGCAACCTCTTCCATAAGCGAGTGATAAGCCGTTATATAGTTGGACTGCTTTTCTCTATGTTGAATGATGTCTACCAGATGCTTGCGCTGCTGAATTTCTACACCTGTAATGGAATACGGCTCGATTGTACCAATATCAAAAAAAAGTACATCCTTCGTTGATTGGGGAAGAGGCCCCTTAATCCCCTTCATCGTAATCCCCACTAACCCAGCTTTATATGTGATCTCAGCAATGAGCTTCTTTCTTGCCCATATGGCGAAATTTTTTATTGCTGTCTTGTTCATCTGCCTAATCTCCCTTAGAACTCGATATGAATAATCGTGTCTGCATCTAGCTCTTTCAGTATTCGTTCCTTAAGTAGTGCAACATATTTGTCGACGTCTTGCGGAGTTTCGATCTGCCAAGATGCGGCAAGGTTTACGCTCTTAATACTGATGCTCTTTCTTTTCTTAATTTTTGGCTGAGGCTTTGTCTGTTGCTCTGATTCCAACGCCACAGTGCTTTGATGCTGGCTTTCTGCCTCTGCTTTAGCCTTATCATAGGCGATTTGCTCGTCTTTTCGTGCTAGCTCATTAAGCAAGCGTACCTTTAACGCATCCGCCTCGACCTTAATATTTTGCATCGTCGCGACATTGTTACATGTTCTTGCCTTGTCACTTATTTCAAGGAATAGCTGGTGGAAGCGATGCGTAAACAGCTCCTTATATTCCTTGCTATCCAGCAAGTCAAATACGCGTTTGCGCGCATCCTCAATTGCCGCAAGTACAGGTGCCTCCATATCCTGAAGCAGCTTCGCATAAAGCTCTGTAAATTGCTCCAATAATGGCTTCAGCTGAGGAATCTCATGATATGGAGCTTGTTTTCTTAATACCGCTCCAATCTGCCCAACAACCCCTTCGATTTTCTCATTAACGATAAAGGTTTTACTATCCTCATAAATTTTCATCAGAGTAAGAGCCTTCTCGAATACTTTCTTCTGCTCCCCTTCGAAAAAGGCCTTTACTAGTTCATAGTCCTCGGCAAATTCCAAATAGTCGTCACGGTCAGCATGGATCTTTTTGAAAAAGGCACTAGGTGCTTGCAGCATAACGACTTCGCGTAGCAAGCTGCGCCCTTCTGCAACAATGCTGCGCCCTGGGAACGGCTTCTCCTCGTACTGGATTTCAAATTTGTCCAGCTCATTAAGAATGTCCTTGCTATAGCTTTGGAAGCTATGCATTAGCGCATCATCCTCGTCATTCACGCTAGAAGTGCCGAACAATGCCTTCATCACTTGACGAACAGCCTTCTTCTGACTGTCTGATGCCTTCTCTCTCCGCTCAGTTAACAGCTTCTCAACATACTCTCGCTTCGTCACATAGTTAACTAGCTCTTCTGGCGTCTTATTCAGCAGCGTCACATTGCTTCCGTTCACGGTAAAGGAAATATCCCCGTTTTTGAATAGCTTGGCAACAAGCCATTCCACATCGTCCTCAACAAAGCCATAGGGTGCATTCATAAAGCGATCCATTAAGCTCTTCATCGATGTTTTCATATGCATTGCGGCGTTGTCCGCTATAAACTGTCTCATATCATGTAATGCGTGAATATTGGCCTCAGAGGTGCCCTCTAGCGATAACGTAAGCTGAGTTTCATCCTTAAACAGGCTACGAATATTGGCTTCACTCATCGGCGTGTCGATATAAGTAAGCTTATGGTAAACGATCGATACCAGTCGTCCAAGCGCATCATTAATTCTAGCTGTAATGTCCTTGGAGGCGATTTGCGCTTTGTCCCCGTTCACATAAATATCCGCTTGCTTAAGCGATTCCATCAGGAACAGCTTGGCATTTCCATTACGTTCACGCATCTCAATACGTTTAGCTTCCTTAATTTGCTCGAATTTGGTCAAGGTGCTGGCTGTATTAAAGCGCAAATATTTTTCGATCTTCAGAGAATTTCTAAGCTCATCAAGAAACTCAGTATCATTAGGCAGAACGATAAGGATTTCTTTGCTCTGACCCGACATCATCCGCAGCGTCGTCTCATCGTTGCTGTAGTCACTGCTCGGCGTAAGCACACGTATCCCGATATCATGGCTTTGATTGGCTCTGTGCGGTCGATCATCAACAAATCGGTTATATGCAAAATGATATCTGCCATGAAAAGCTGGGTAACGATACTTGTCCCCTTTCAGAATGTCATCGAAAATCAGCTCAGATACTTTGCTAATGACCTCAGCCATCTCGACATGCTGGCTATCAATGCTACGATTAATTTCCTGCTCTTCGTTGGTCAGGAACACATATACATCGCCATTTTTCTGAATTAACGTTTGATTGGCGAGAATTTTCAACGCCTCTTCAACTTGTTTTTTCAAGACCATTCTGTCAGTATCGATATCGGCGGCCATCAGGCTCGTAATATTATCAACGTTGGCTTGAATTTCTTTCACATACTTAATCATAAACAATGTTTTGAGCACGTTAACGGCAAAATTGTCTTCCGACTTGTCAGGGTTAATGTATTCATTTTCTAATGCACGACTAATAACGCCCTTATGACTATGATCGAGAAATTGATGTAGCGCATCGTAAAACATATTAAACGGAACCATCGCTCCTGCAGCAGAATCCATCAATTTAACAGCGGATTCCTTAAACAGCGCAATCATCGAGCGCTCGCCTTCCGCCAAATGCTTACCTGAAGCACCATGTGTGCGAATCGATGTCAAGACGCTGCCAAGTAAATTAAACTGATACGGCACAAAGGGATAGACCCCGGCAAAATCATGCCCATCCGCGTACAGCTTCTTCTCCACTCCGTCATTAAACACAATGAGGTTCTTAATAATGGTTGTCTTCTGCTCGTATAGCGACTGCAACGACTGCTGCGCTAATGGTGTTTTCTCAAGAATTCTCTTCTTGATCACCTCATCGACGTTGGCGGAAGAAAGGGATAGACGAGTATCGAAGCGACCTTGAATTTTCGAGAAGTCATTGCCCTTCGTGCGCGTAATCGAATCAATATCCTGCTGGCTAGTGACAACTATCCATACCTTACCTCTGCAGGCTGTACCAAGATCCTCCGTCACCGTTTGTAAATTAAGCATCAGCTTAGAATCCTCACCAATATATTGACCGATCTCATCGACCAAAAATACAAGATGATGATTATTGCCCTTGCGCTCCACATACTCCTTCACGAGTGCTGCAAAGCCTTCAATGCTAATGGCATACGGCTCCAGTGCCTTCTCACACCAGTTGCGTGCCGCCGCCTCACTCATAAAGCCCATTTCCTCCAAAACCTCGACAATGCTATCTTGAATAAAATCGAATTTGCGACGAGATTCCTCCCATGGCTTACCGAAATTGTCATGAAAGAGAGTTTTAAATTCTTCATAACGGCCGACCTCAACCAGCTGTCTTTCCAAATCCGCAAGATACGGAATAGAGCCGCAAAAGCCTTGCATTTCGTTAAACACTTTAAGAAACACAGACACAATCGCATCCTTCGATTGCTTCCCACTCATTTCACTCTTGGATTCTATGTTGAATAGCACGACATCTGTAGAAACAGACGTCGCTAGCTGCATATCAGCTAACACTTGGGGATCAGCGATTTTGTTATCCTCAATGAAATAATCTAATGCTACCTTCCCCTGCACTTCTTTATTGCCCAGTACATACGATAATATTTTTAGGAAATGAGATTTACCGCTGCCGAAGAAGCCGGAAATCCATACCCCCATCTTATCGGTGGAGCCATTAATTCCCTTCTTGTAACTGGCAAAGAAATCTGCAAAATGTCGTTGCAGCTCCTTCGTTACAACATATTCCTCTAGCTCCTGCTTAATGTTGTCGTCATCACCTTGTCCAACCTTGATGACGCCTTTAATATCTCGATCAATGCTTCTTACGAACATATCTCTAATTTTCATTCAATCATCTCCCTAATCAACCAGCCTGAATGCTCTGTAGTAGTTGTCGTCTTTCATTTCTGAAAACAGGATGAGTTGTTGTCCGTCATACTTTCCTGGATAAAACATAACGACTGGCACATGATCAATCGCCTGATGCAAATTGTTCAGCACCTTATGCGAGCGCAGCAATGGATAGACCTTGCCGATGCCCGTTAAGAAAACTACCGCATCCTGCGGCGTACGCTCTTGAATATATTGCACAATTAAACTGCTATCATCATTGATCTGAAGGAGATTACCCACTGCTTTTACAATGCGTTCAAGACCTTTTTTCTTCTCAAATTGGAAGCATTGCTCCATAAAGCCTTCCTGCTCAAGCATATCGATCACAATATCGTATAGATCAAAAACAACCAGCTCGAAACCATCAATCGCTGGTGAATTTTTGCTTTTCATATAGTCAATTCGCTCTCTTACGATTAGCTCTTTCTCTGCAGGGTAATCAAATACGTAGTAGCCAACCTCATTGCCGAGCCCTTTATTTTGACGGAAACTCGGCATGCGGATCATTCGCTCCGCCGCATCCAATCGTTGTTCCAAGCTGTCCATATTTATCTCACTCCTGTCAATGCATGGAGAATTATCTCCAAACCATTATCAATTAAGCGGCGCTCTAGTCTCACATCTAAGATCGGCTTAACTAGTTCGTTGTTGTCCGATGAGCGATCGATTAGCCCCGCTTCTAGCAGCATCGTCTTATAGCAGGCGCCCAATCGTTTGAGCGTATAATCCTTCCAGCCTGCAACCTTCTCGCTTTGCAGCTGCTTGTTATGGAAAAAAATCCGCAGATCACTATCACCCAGCTCAGTACTGCCGATAATTAGCTTTTCGCGAAAAACCTCATATACAAATTCAAAAAATAAATCATCGCTGTTCATAATCGCAATCAGATTAATTAGCTTCTGTGTAGCGATATCATTGGTATCAAACTGCTCATAAAGCGTAGGGTCTATACCTTTAACACGAGTAGACACCGTATTAAAAATTTGAATGGCGCGTGCGTTCGTTGGTGCTGCAAATATATTCTCTTCAATATTAAGCACCTTGATCTGTTGCCATGACTTTCCTTCATTAAGCAGACCAACGACTTGACGAAACTCTGGAAACCAGAACGATAGCTTCACCATTCCTGCGCTATACTCTTTACTCTTCATGAGTGCTCACCATATTGTGTTGACGCTGCTGCAGCTTCCTGCGCTAGTACGTTCCGCTGTCCATGCACATTCTGCCCCTCTTGCGTGCTCTGCTGCTCATGCTTCACGTCCTGCGCTTCCTTTAGCTCCCGCTCCTGCCTCGCAACAACCTCCACAATATCTCCGATATCACAAGACAATGTGCGGCAAATTTTCACGAGCACCTCCATCGAAACAAATTCATGGTTCGATAGCTTCGTTAGCGTATTAGGGCTTATCCCCGTCAATCTACGCAGCTCGGTTTTCTTCATTCCTTTATCAATTAACAGCTTAAATAGCTTGTTATAGCTTACTTCCATCTCTTATACACCCTCTTATCTCATCTTAAAGAGCCTATATTACAGAATACCATATGTTATAGATTGTTAATAGTTAAGTATAGGAATTTGCGATTTTTTATTATGTTTAGAGAGTATTAACGCTAGCCTAGTTAAAGAATTCTATTCTATCATTGACCTTGGCAGCATACAAAAAGCATGTGCCGAGTGAACGAGCACATGCTTTTTCTGTATGACCTATTTATTTTAAAGCACTTCTATCTCATCCTGTAGGCATAGTTGTTGAAACAGTGGATTCCGTGTTAATCTGTTTAATCTTTTGCATACTAAGAACAAAACTAAAGATTGCAGCGATGCTGCATAGATAAGGAAGGAAGCTGTATCCCCACTGAGAAATAACAATCCCGCCAAGCATAGATCCAACTGTAATACCAATATAGAGTGCTGTCATATTCCATGCCATAGCAATTCCTCTCTCATGAGGATACTGGGCAGCTAATCTGGCTTTGTAGGATGTAAATGCTGTATATCCTACTAGAGCCCATATGAACAATAAGCTATAGAGCCATTGACTCGATGTAAATAATAAACTGAGACAAATAAGAATAACAATTAAGCAACGAAATGCAAGCTTCGTTACTCTTATCTCCCCAAAGCGATCACTTAACTGCCCACCGCTCAAACTTCCGATAACTGCACCAATTCCATACACAGTAATCGCTATTGCTACTTCAGCTGTTGTAAACCGATGCTCGACATATAGTGCAGCTCCTAAATAAACATACAGCGCATACATCGAAATTCCCCAGCTAGCAGTCACTGTTACTGATCTAAATATTCTTAAAATGTTTCCTTCAAAAGGCTTGTTTGTCGAACTGTTTTTCTTAATATTTTTCCATGCTTTAAAATTTACAATGATTAATAGAGCTCCCACAATAGCCAGTGCTACAAATACCGAACGCCAACCAAGAAAATGCTCTAATATTGCTCCGATTGGTGCTCCTGTGGATAGAGCGGCTATATGTCCTGAAACCGTAATCGAAAGCCAGGTCCCTCTCCTATGTGCAGGTGCAATGTCACTAATTATCGCATAAATCACTGGAGTGATGGACGCAACAGATAAACCTGCCAAAATACGACTAACAATTAACCATATAAATGATGGGGCGTAAGCAGTTAGCAGGCTAGAAATAACAAATAACGTTAAACCAAAGCTAATAAATAAGCTACGTCCATATCGATCTGACATCCATCCAAATAAAGGAATAAATACTGCATATGTGATTGAAAAAACAGTTACCATCCATCCCGTCATTGCCGTACTAATACGATAGGTTTCTGCAATAAACGGTAATAGCGGAGATACAACAAATAAATCAATACCCACTAAAAACATAGTTAGCCAACCAACAAATAAACTCAACCTCTCTCGCAACAGCTGAACACCCCCATTAACCCAGTCATTACTTTATAGTATTCACTGTTTACGAAATGGTCGTTTATTTATAATTTTTTACTAAGGTATATCTGTTGACTGCTCATAATCACTAATCGCCTGCTTGCCGAGCATCGTAATGACCGCATCCTCCATCGGTGGATTATGCAGTCCAAAGCGTACATCACGATACATACGCTGCAATGGATGATCCATCGATAGACTATGTGCGCCTACAATCCGCATCGCCCGATCAACGACGGATAGTGCTGTTTGAATCGCAGTTACCTTCACCGCATTAAGCTCAGCGACGAGCAGCTCTGGCGAAATAATTTGCTGATCCCATCGCGCTGCCACACTATACAAATAATGCCGTGCTGCTTGCAGTTCTAGCTCGATTTGCCCAAGCTGAGTTAGGATGTGCGGCAGCTCGATAATTGGTGTTGGTAAGGAGTTAGGCTGATAATGATAAGCGAACTTTACCGCTTCCTTTCTTGCTGCTAGTGCAATCCCTAAATAGCAGGCTGGGATATGTAATAGCGAAGGTGTGGCAGACACACCTGTTTTCTTAACTAATTTGCATAGTAGTGCCGACTCAGGTACGATCACATCATTCAACACTAGATCATGACTTGAAGTGCCGCGCATACCCACCATATTCCAGGTTTCCTCAATTATTAACCCCTCTGACTGTCGAGGGATAATAAATTCTGCTGCCGTTCCATCCTCTAGGCTTGCTATAACAATGAAATAGTCCAGTACAGGGGATAGCGTCGTAAAGGTTTTTCTGCCATTTAGACTATAAGATCCATCGGCTAGCTGAACTGCCGATGTTAGCATCTTCCCACCGCGAGTTGGACTGCCTGATGTTTTTTCCGTAACTGCTTTATTGAGCAGCAGTCCCTTCTCGACAATCTCTCTATTCAAGGCCTCTAATGTCTCTGGCGACCAATTGCCCTTGTAATTCATATCGTGCACAACACTCATATGCCAGCCAACCCCAAGCGCAGTGGCAGCATCACCTTGCGCTAACCGCTCCTGAAGCATAACTAGCTCATATAACGATATTCCTTGTCCACCATGCTGCTTCGGTACAGGATAAGCGAAATAGCCATGCTGACGTAACGCCTCGATATGCTCATAGGCAAAGCCGTTCTCCGCGTCTACCTCATGTGCTCGTGCCGCAAAGCTATCCGCTAGCTTACCGATCCCTGCTAACCGCTCCTCCTGCTCCTTATTCATTACAAATAACCCATCTAATCGCTTCATAGCCTTCGCCTCATCTTATTAAAATGTATATATGACTGCTGTTACTATCCAGCTCATTTATTCAAAATAACGTTGCTGTTTATTTACTATACCAAGCTTAACAGGCTGTCACAAGCTAGCTTGTGACATGGATGGTATATAAAAAAGCATGTGCCCGTTTTAAGGAACACATGCTGATGGTATGATGAATAGAAGCTTGTATGGCGAATTCGTGAAATCTATATTTATGCGCTCTCTCTCAAGAGAGGGCTGCATTGTTCTATCAATCCTTTACTTGGCCTTTAGCCTGTTCACCACGCACCCATTCCTTGCCATCGTCGGCAAAGGAAATCGGAATAACTAGCTCACTTCCATCCTTAGCCTGCTTCATCACCTGGAAATGAATATGTGCCTCGGAGGAATTTCCAGAGTTACCGCAAAGTCCGAGCAATTGTCCTTCCTTCACTGTATCGCCAACCTCAACAGTAATCGAGTTTTGCTTGAAATGAGCTAGCATGCTCACTTCTCCGTTGTCATGCTGAATCAGGACCATATTGCCTGCTGGCTCACTTTCATTCATTTCTCCTGGAATGTTATCGACAATTCCATCGATCACAGCGATAACCTCTCCATCAGCAGGTGCGAGCACTTCTGCTCCGAAGGCGTAATAGCTCTCGTTGTTCAGCGGGTCACCACTATAGGAGTAGCCATCCTTTACGATAATAAAATCATAGGCATAACGCACATGCTCGTATTCGTAGTGATAATTGAGAAACACATTTTTTCCACCCCAGTAAACTAACCACTCACCAGTGAAAGGAAGCTGAAACTGTGTTTGAGAATACAGCTCATCAGTCTCTGGATAGCTGGTAACTGGAAGTATCTGTAACCCTGTTATTATTGCATGCTGTTCATCTACAAACGCCATTATACCCTTTTGATTACTAGCATCGATCCAAACATAATTAGTCTGACCATTCTCCTTCATTGTGGAGCTCAGCTCAAAACGTTCAACATCGGTGACAAATTGTTCACCAAGTGATATAAAGTCTTGCAGGGAGACAATGCTTTTCATTTCCTCATTAAACTGCGAATATAGCACTTCATAGTTGCCTTGCAGCATCGCGTTAGCAATGTCGCTTCCTTCTATTTTAGTATCATTACCTTCAGTTGAAGTTGTTGTTAAGACCTGATCATTATTGCTCATCATAACTCCTCCACTATTCCTTTGATTTTCGCTGCACCCAACAATTAGCAATGAGACACTTACAGCAATCAGTAATGACTTCATAACCTTTTTCATCTCTACCTCTCCTTATGTATCTTTTTTCTGATAATCCAACTATACGCCACTACTCTTAACGGCCAAGAAACACTAGCTTACTTCTGCTTTAACAAAGTTCTCTTAGACTACCTACATAGTTAAGGTAAAGTTAAGACTCAGTAACTGCTAACGCCATGTTAAAATGTAGAGATAACATACGAAATAGTTGAGGTGAAAAGATTGCATCACGCGAAGCTGCTCATTGTTGACGACGAACGTGCAATTGTCGACATGATGACAACTGTTTTGAAAAAGGAAGGCTTCCTACATATTGATCACGCATATAACGGAGAAGACGCTTTAGAGGCTTGTAAGCAAACAACATACGATCTCATTCTACTAGATATTATGATGCCAGGATTGAGCGGACTACAAATCTGCCCGTTCATCCGCCAAACAACAACAGCACCAATTTTATTTATTACGGCAAAGTCGTCCGATCTTGATGTGCTGACGGGCTTTGCTGTAGGCGGCGATGATTACATTCGTAAGCCCTTTAACCCGTTAGAGGTCGTTGCTAGAATTCAAGCCCAGCTGCAACGCTATTTACCAAAGGGATCGTCAGATATTGAACTTGCTTGGCGAGACGACGCTGCACAATCCACGGCACATGCTACTGCAGCTGCGCGAGCAGATTACGCTCCTCATGTCGTTGCGGCTACACAAGCAGAAACCATTTATGATTTTGGTCATTTTCTAGTAAATGAAACAACGGCAGCATTAATCGTTGACGGCAAGGATGTTCACTGCCCTGCACTTGTCTTTCAGCTGCTGCTATTTCTATGCAAGCACCCCAATCGTGTATTTAGTAAAAGCGAGCTGTATGAACGTGTCTGGGGCGAATCTATGATAAATGACGACAATACCGTTATGGTTCATATCCATCGAATTCGAGAGCGAATTGAGCGTGACCCAGCTAAGCCGCAGTTTTTGGTTAATGTACGCGGAATAGGCTATAAGCTGCTACAGCTTCAGCGCCCGAGATCAGGAGGCATCGATGCTTCGTAGACGACTGACGATTCGCTTTACTTTACAAATGATTATCGTAACGCTGCTATTAATTATTGTAGCTGCCTTTATTTTTGCATGGATGTTTAATGAGCTAGAGGAAATTGAAATCCAGCGAAACTTTGCACCGACGGGTATTTCCAAGCTCATTGATGAAGCAAGTATTGATGAGCAAGGTCATATCGTCAATGATCGGCTAGTGAAGCTACTCGAACAAAACGGCGGCTGGCTGCAACGTCTTGATGAGCAAGGCAATGTGCTTCAATCCTTCTTCACCCCTGAAGATGTACCTCAACAGTATAATCCTGCACAGCTGATTGATTATTGGACAGGAACGAAGCCCTTCCCCTATGATACTGGCTTATGGATTCAGCCAAAGGGGGATGACTTATTTATTATGCTGTACGGGATTGAGAAGCCTTTAACCAATAGCCCGCTCCCCTATATACAGCAAGCAACAATTGAAGGTGATTCAATCATATTTGCTGACAAAATAGAGCAGGAGCTTAGCAATTCACAGTATTGGATTCAAGTGCTTAATGCTTCAGGTGAGGAAATCGCAGCATGGAATAAGCCACCGAATGCAGTCAGTCATTTGACACTGTCTGAGCTGGCGCTTCGTAACATCTATCCTGATCGCTACGGTGCAATGCTGCAATCCTATTACGAAGAGAACAGCAGCTTAACGTGGATATTTCACTCACCATTGCGACAAGAATTAGCGAACTCGGCACCAGTGCCAGATGTACATGCAGAGTTACGTGTCGTCATCATTGGGTTAATTGCATTCTTAATCGCTGCATTTGTTATTATGCTAACGCTGGCATTTGGATACGCAAGCTTGTTTATTAGACCTGTCTTTCAGCTGATGAGATGGATTCAGCAGCTACATAATCATGAACTGGAAATAACGGCTGCGAACGCTAAAGCAAAACGTAAAAAGCATCTGTTCAAGGAAGTTAAAGAAGAAATCGATCAATTGGCAGTCGCACTTGTCGAGAATAATAAAGTAGCAGCGCAAACGCAGGTTTATCGTGAAGAGTGGATAGCAGGTGTCACTCATGATATGCGAACTCCGCTTTCTTCCATCCAAGGCTATGCCCATATGCTCGCTGCACAGCAATACAGCTGGAGCGAGGAGGAAACTCGCTCATTTGCCTCGATCATACTAGAGAAAACACAGTATATGGATCAATTAATAGAGGATTTATCATTAACCTATCTCTTGCGCAGCGGCAGCTTGCCTGTTGTTATGGAACGACAGCATATCAATGCGCTGCTACAAGATATCGTCGACCGAGTGGCAGCCAATTATGCGTACGACGAATGCAGCATCACCTGTTATGTGCCTGATGTCGACATCTACCAGGACATTCATCCACCTTGGTTCGAACGGAGCATTAATAATTTAATTGTTAATGCGGTACTGCATAATGCTAGCTATACGAATATTAAGGTTACTTTGGAAAGTTTGGAGCAGGGCTGGGTTATTCATATCGAGGATGATGGCATCGGTATGGATGAGGATACGATGAGTCAGTTATTTGAACGATACTATCGCGGGACGAACACTGAGCAATCAACCGTTGGCAGTGGATTAGGGATGGCGATCACGAAGGAGCTTATTCAAGCGATGGGTGGAGCAATACAGGTTAGCTCACAGCCACAGCAGGGATCAACGATTAGCTTAGTGTGGAATACACAGCAGAAATAAAGTGAAGGGAGCCCATCAATCAGATGAGCTCCCTTAATTATGACACAATATATGTTGAATGCTTATTTAATGACAACATACTCAAGATTAACAAGCTTTGCATACGTTACGATTTGATCTACAGTTAGGTTAAGCGATACAACCGTGTGGTGTCCGCCACCGTTTTCGATCCAAGCTCTAACGCCGTCTTGGAAGTTAGGCTTCACTTTCCAAAGTACACGTGCAACTGGTAGTTTTGGCGCTGGCACTGTTGGCTCGAATGCTTCAACCTCGTTGATAAGCAGCTTGTAATGTGTACCGAAGTCAGCCATCGATACAACGACACCCTCGCCAGCTTTACCGTCAAATACTAGACGAGCTGGGTCTTCACGATCGCCAATACCTAGTGGTGAAACAAGAATTTTCGGCTTGTTGCTTGCTAGGCTTGGATCAACCTCTAGCATATGCGATTGAAGAATAGCCTCTTGACCCGCTGCGAGCTCGTAAGTGTAATCCTCCATAAAGCCTGTGTTTTGGTTATGGCTCATCACCTTCAATAGGCGATCAAGCGCTGCTGTTTTCCAGTCACCTTCACCAGCAAAGCCATAGCCTTGTGCCATTAGACGTTGTACAGCAAGACCTGGAAGCTGCTTCATGCCATGAAGATCCTCAAAGTTAGAAGTGAACGCATTGTAGCCGCCGTTGTCTAGGAAGCGTTTCAATGCGATCTCGTATTTCGCTTGAACCTTCACGCTTGCTTCCCAAGCTTCCTTGTCATAATCGCCATAATCGAAGTCATATAGCTCAGCATACTCCTTGAATAGCGCGTCAACCTCTGCATCACTAACCTCGTTAATGACTTGCACGAGGTCACCGATACCGAAGTAATCTACCGTCCAGCCAAATTGAATTTGTGCTTCGACCTTATCGCCTTCAGTTACCCCAACATTACGCATGTTGTCACCGAAGCGAGCAACTTTAATGTTAAAGCTTTCGTTGTAAGCAACAGCTACATCCATCCAATCTGCAATTTGCTTCTGAACTTCAGGGCGTTGCCAGTAGCCAACAACAATTTTGTTTTGCTTATTAAGACGAGCATTAATAAAGCCATATTCACGGTCACCGTGTGCAGCTTGGTTCAAGTTCATGAAGTCCATGTCAATCGTCGCCCAAGGAATACTTTCATTGTATTGCGTAGCAAGGTGTAGAAGTGGCTTTTGCAGCAGCTTCGTACCACGAATCCACATTTTTGCAGGAGAGAAGGTATGCATCCAAGTAATAACACCTGCAACTTCATCACGGTAGTTAACTTCCTTCATAATGGACGTAATTTTGTCTGCAGTAACTGCAAGATCTTGCACAACAAGCGGATATGGAAGAACACCGCTATTGTTTAGTGCATCCGCCATTTCCTGTGCGTGAGCTTTAACCTCTGCTAGTGCTTCTTCTCCATATAGATGCTGAGAGCCTACTACGAACCAAAATTGTTTTTGTACTGACATTTCACTCATCCTCTTTTCATAAAATTTATAATTAAGCTGATTACATATTTATCTCGTTAATAAGCTAAAGCTCTAATTACTTCTGACCGTAATAAGCGTTTTTGCCGTGCTTGCGTAAATAATGCTTATCTAAAATGCGCTGTGGCAGCTCCTCAGCAAACTGATTAAGTGAACGCGCAAAATGATTCATCTTGCATACTTCCTCTAAAACTACGCTGTTCATCACTGCATCATGTGCATTTTTCCCCCAAGTAAATGGCGCATGGCCTTTAAGCAGTACGGCTGGAATCTCCATAACATCAAGACCGCGCTGCTGGAACGTTTCGATGATGACATGACCTGTCTCCGCCTCATAGCCGCGATCAATTTCCTCTTGTGTTAAGAAGCGTGCACATGGTACGGAGCCGTAAAATGTATCCGCATGAGTTGTTCCCATACAAGGAACATCAAGCCCTGCTTGCGCCCAAATCGTTGCCCAAGTGGAATGGGTATGCACAATCCCGCCAATTTGCTCAAAATGCTTATACAATACCGCGTGTGTTGGCGTATCTGACGATGGTCTTAGCTCGCCTTCAACGACCTTACCATCAAAGTCTACGACAACCATATCGCTTGGCTTCATCTTGTCATAGCTAACACCGCTCGGCTTAATAACGAATACGCCCCGCTCACGGTCAACCGCACTTACATTGCCCCATGTATATTTAACGAGACCAAGCTTAGGCAGCTCAAGGTTAGCTTCATATACTTCTTCCTTTAAACTTTCTAGCATGTTATTCCCTCCAGTTTTCTACAAGATGATCTACCGCAGCCTGCTCGATTGCTAGACCTTTCGTATAACGCTCCATAAATAAAGCGAAGCCAGCAACGTCAGCGCTATCTGGTGCGATCTCTTGCCCCTCTGCATCCTTAAATACTTTATTAGCAAGATAGTCAGCTAAGCTTTCTCCTTGCTCTTTATAGTTCATATACGCTGCTAGAATCGCCATGCCCCATGCTCCGCCTTCACCAGCCGTGGACATCACAGACACAGGCACATTAAGCGCTGCAGCACACATTTTTTGGCCGACAACTGGCGTTTTGAAGAGACCGCCATGCGCCAAAATGCTATCGATTGCAACAGTTTCCTTTTGCGTTAAAATGTCCATTCCAATTCGTAGCGCAGCAAACGCTGTAAACAGATGAACGCGCATAAAGTTAGCAAGATTAAAGCGGCTTTCAGGAGAGCGAACGAACAATGGACGTCCTTTCTCAAGTCCAGTAATGTTTTCACCTGAGAAATAACCGTAGCTTAGCAAGCCACCACCGTCAGCATCAGCCTCAAGCGCTTTGTTAAACATGACGCTATATAGCTCATTATTGTCTGGCTTATGCCCCATCGCTGCATAAAACTCACGGAATAAACCAAGCCATGCATTAATATCGCTGGAGCAATTGTTGGCATGAACCATTGCTACTGGGCTACCATCTGGTGTTGTAACCATATCAATTTCTGGATATACAGTCGATAAATCCTTCTCTAGTACAATCATCGCAAATACAGATGTACCGACAGAAATATTACCTGTACGCTTCTTCACGCTATTGGTAGCGACCATCCCAGTGCCCGCATCACCCTCTGGCGGACAAAGCGGAATTCCTGCAGCAAGATCGCCAGCTGGATCAAGTAGCTTCGCACCAGCTTCAGTAAGAACTCCTGCATTGTCACCCGCATTGTAGATCTTCGGCAGTAAATCGTTAATATTCCACGAATAGCCACGATCTGCAATCAAATTGTTAAAGGTTTGCAGCATGCCCGCATGATAGCTTCGCGTCGATTCATCAATCGGGAATACGCCTGAAGCATCACCGATCCCTAACGCCTTGTTACCAGTAAGCTGCCAGTGGATATAGCCAGCAAGCGTCGTAATATGATCAATGCTTGGAACATGCTCCTCGTTATTAAGGATTGCCTGATAAAGATGGGCAATGCTCCAGCGCTCAGGAATATTAAAGTTAAACTTCTCCGTAAGCTCACGCGCAGCCGCACCAGTTGTCGCATTACGCCAAGTACGGAATGGAACTAGCAGCTCTCCAGCTCCATTAAACGCCATATAGCCATGCATCATTGCGGAAAAGCCGATAGAGCCTACAGTTTTCAACGTCTCGCCGTATTTGCTTTGTACCTCCTGCTTCAGTTCACGGTAGGCAGTCTGCAAGCCGTTAATAATTTCATCCAAATGATAAGTCCAATAGCCATCAACTAATTGGTTTTCCCATTCGTAGCTGCCAGAGCCAATTGTGTTGAATTGATTATCAATGAGTACAGCTTTAATACGTGTGGAACCAAACTCGATACCAAGTGCTGTTTCCCCGCTTGCGATGACTTGCTTAATCCTTTGATCCATTGTTCCTTTACTCCTCTCTGTAATCTATTTTTCAACCTTTATTCTAAAAGAAGACGCTTTCTATAATGTTCAATTTAAGTATATTTAGTTGTTCGTACATTTGTCAACAAATTGATCTATATATACTTACAACTTTAATGACATTAATTGTTTCAATGGTTAAGTCAAGGGGAAAATCTATATATTTTTTCATTATAGCTCAATACTGTCTTTAATCGAACTCAACAATAAAGTATAATAAGATTGCTTATCAGTTAAAAATATGTACGTACAAATTTCTATATATATTCGTATTTTTGATATAAACGTGAAGGATGAGGTTACTGTGAAGCCTAAATATCAGCTTATTGTAGATGATCTTAAAAGTAATATTCTATCTGGGACATATCAGGTAGGAGAGCAAATTCCAACAGAATTAGCGTTGCAGGATATGTACCAGGTTAGTCGCCAAACGGTAAGAAAAGCGATCTTGGAGCTGTCTAACGAAGGCTTTCTTCGCAGCGAAAAGGGCTCGGGCACCTATGTAAGCAATCAATATCGCTCACAGGGAAGCGGAAAAATGAATAAACGTACTATTGGTGTTATTACGACGTACATCTCGGACTACATTTTCCCTTCCATTATTAGAGGAATTGAAAGCAGACTGAATGAAGACAATTATTCGCTATTGCTAGCTAGTACCAATAACGATGTTGAGCAGGAAAAAAAGGCGCTAGAAATGATGCTTTCCTATGGCGTTGATGGCTTAATTATTGAGCCAACGAAAAGTAATCTGTACAACCCGAATATCGCCTACTATTTAAGCTTTAAAGAGCAGGATGTTCCTTTCATTATGATTAATGCCTATTATGAAGAGCTTGAAGTGCCTTACTTGCGTTTAGACGATGTTCAGTCCAGCTACTTAGCAACACAGGAGCTTATTAAACACGGGCATACGCAAATTGGCTTGATCGCCAAAATGGACGATCAACAAGGGAAATATCGCATGAAGGGCTACATTAAAGCATTGGCCGAAGCAAAGCTGCGCTTTCAGCCTGATCATGTGTTATCCTTCGATACCGAAAGCAAGCAGTATCTATCGGAGAATCTCAAGCAGTATTTACTGAATAATCGCAATGCGATTACCGGCATCGTATGCTATAACGACGAGGTTGGGCTAGAGATGGTAAACGTATGTCGCCAGCTTGATATTGCAGTGCCAGATGAATTGTCCATCATCGGACAGGACAACTCCTATATTGCGAAAAATGCGAACATTAAGCTTACTACCTTAACGCATCCTCAAGAGCAAATGGGACGAGATGCCGCTGATTGGGTGATTAAGAAGCTACAAGGAAAACGAGATGTGCTCGATCATGTCATCTATCAGCCACAGTTAATTGAAGGTGAGACGGTAAAGGAGCTTGAAGTTTAAGTGCGCTAATTGTATGTCGGTCCCCTATAAAGAGATTGCTTAAACAATTGCCAAAGCACTAACTATGAAATATAATTTTGATTAATCTATAATAATGGCGTGAAGCACATGCCGTCTCGTTTATGTGGAATTAACCCAATTCCACATAAACGAGGCGGCATTTTTATTTGTTAGAAAGGTGGTACTCATATGAATGGCTTGCTTCAGCAAGAATTCGAGCACGGTACAAAAGAATTTTTAAGGGCGATTTGGTATCCTACAATTGGTAACTTTAATTTTTTACATGCCGAATGGGAAGTACGAGATTTTGGTAACCGATGTCGATATCTAGATCTAGCTACTTCATTACCCATCACCGTTAATACATCACTACTCTTCAACATCACTACTTCGCTACTCGCAATTTGAACTAATTTGTTCACAAATTAGCCGCCAATCATCAAACAAGTTACAACTTTTCAAACTGCTCTATAATGCTGCATCGCATTTGTTGCTAATATGTAACAGCTGCTGATGCGGCTTTTTTTCGGTTCAGTGGTAAAATGAGGATATACCCGTTATATGGAATATATGATCTAATTTCGCTTGACAACTACTTATTAATTTGTAATAATTATAAATAAGGAATTGATCTAAATTTAATTCTTTCCTTGTTGATCATGTATGGAATTCCTGTTTTTCGCTAACACTGCAATAAGATATAGGCAACTACGAATGAATCTGAAGGAGGAACTTACTATGAGTACTGTTCAAGAACAACTAAACCGTCAAATTGCTAACTGGAGCATTCTGTACGTGAAGCTGCATAACTATCACTGGTACGTAAAGGGCAATCAGTTTTTTACATTACATGTGAAATTCCAAGAGCTTTACGAGGAGGCTGCACTTCATGTCGACGAAATCGCTGAGCGTTTGCTAGCAGTTAAAGGACAACCACTTGCGAGAATGGCTGATTACTTAAAAAGCTCTAGCATTGAAGAAGCAAAAGGCGATGAAAATGCCCATGAGATGGTCGATCAACTCATTAAAGACTTTACAATCGTGATCGGTGAGCTTAAGGAAGGTATGGAGGTTGCACAGCAGGCTGGTGACGAAACAACTGCGGACATGCTGCTTGCCATTCATACAACTCTTGAAAAACATGTGTGGATGCTATCTGCATTTAATGGTTAATAGGCACCAGATCTTAGTACTTTATAAATAAATAGAACCCCCAACAGGTAGGTTGCTGCGTCATTAGTTTATTGATCTAATACGACGCATCACTACTTAGTTGGGGGTTTTTGTTGACATTCTATTGTAAACTACATTGTTACGATGCTGATTTCGCAACACTAAACAATATGACAGCTACCTAGCTCCTCGTCATTCCAAAGCATCTGAACATAATCACCGCTATGAAGCGCCGCTACGCCCGCAGGTGTACCTGTATAGATCAGATCGCCTGCATCAAGCCCGTAATGCTGATCGATATAGGCAATAAGCTGTTCAAAGCCGAAAATCATATCCCTAGGAAACCCGAGCTGAGCCTGCTTGCCGTTAAGCAGCAGTTGGAATTGCCCCTGCTGAAGCTGTTCCATTGATGCTACAGGCTGCCAAGCACCAACTGTCGCTGCTCCCTTGAAGCCTTTGGCTGCAAGCCACGGATGCCCCTTCTCCTTTAAGCGAGATTGAACATCGCGTAATGTTAAGTCTAAACCAAGTGTAAAGCTATCAATACAATGCTCAAGCGGTAAATTGGCATCATAAGGCTGAGACATACGCAACACCAGCTCCAGTTCAAAATGAACATCTCCGCGCTGCTTCGGAATATCTAGCTGACCGCCATTCATCTCTCGAAGTGCATGTGTAGGCTTCGTAAAAATCATCGGTTCACTCGGAACTTCATTGCCAAGCTCTAACGCATGCAATCGATAATTGCGTCCTACGCAATAAATATTGCCCACCATCACTTAGCTTCACCCTTTCCTCTGAGCCTCGATTTTCTCTGCTAGCTCGCTCAATTCTGCCCAGCGATCCATAAGCTCTTCAAGCTTCTGCTCAGCCTGCTGCTGCTTTTCGGTAAGCTCCTGCAGCAAGCCTGCTGATGAAGCATTTTGCTCGATTTGCTTGGCAATATCCTCTAGCTCCTGCTCCGCTTCCTCTATCCATTGCTCGATATTTTCGAAATCGCGCTGCTCCTTGAAGGACATTTTCAGCTGTCGCTCTTGCTGACGAGGCTGCTTGCTAGTCTCCTCAGACTTAGCCTTTCCTGCATCGGCAGATTTATTTGCCCCCTCAGCTGCACCACCTGCTGCTTGCTGACGCTGACGAGCAGCAGCATAGTCGGTGTAGTTACCAGTATGAACTGCTACATCCTGTCCTTCCTCGAAGGCAATGATTTTGTCTACCGTTCGATCAAGGAAATAGCGATCATGCGATACGACGAATACAACACCTGGGAATTCATCTAAATAATCCTCTAGTATCGTCAATGTTGTAATATCAAGATCATTGGTCGGCTCATCGAGTAACAGTACATTGGGTGCTTCCATTAGCACACGTAGCAGCTGCAGACGTCTTTTTTCTCCACCAGAAAGCTTAGCAATTGGCGTCCATTGCATGGTGGAATTAAACAAGAAGCGCTCGAGCATCTGACTAGCGGAGATCGTTGTCCCATCTGCTGTCTTTACCTGCTCAGCAGCGTCACGAATATATTCTAATACACGTTTGCTTTCGTCCATTTCTTCACGTTCCTGTGAAAACCAGCCCAGCTTAACAGTTGGCCCAAGCTCAATCACGCCTTGATCTGGCTCTAGTAGTCCACCAATCATTTTCAATAATGTCGATTTACCGGCCCCGTTACGTCCAACTATTCCGACACGATCGCCAGGCGTTGTAATATAGCTAAAATGCTGGATAAGCTGACGACCACCCAAGCTTTTACTAATTCCCTCAAGCTCAATAATTTTACGCCCAAGACGTGTCGAAGCTACGGAAAGCTCCACCTTTCCGTTTCCTTCCTTTGGCGTAGCTGCTTGCAGCTGCTCAAACCGATCAATTCTAGCCTTTTGCTTCGTTGAACGTGCTTTAGCCCCACGACGTATCCAAGCTAGCTCATTGCGCAACAGGTTTTGACGCTTCGCCTCAGAAGCAGCCTCTCGCTCCTCACGCTCCAGCTTTAACTCTAAAAACTTGCTATAGTTGGCTTCATAAAAATATGCTTTTCCTTGATCTAGCTCCATAATTCGATTGCTTACACGATCTAGAAAATAACGATCATGCGTAATCATTAATACAGCGCCACGACGCTTTTGTAGCATGCTTTCAAGCCATTGTACTGATTCATTGTCAATATGGTTGGTAGGCTCGTCTAGTATCAGTAAATCCGAAGGTAACACTAGCGCCGCAGCCATCGCCACACGCTTGCGCTGTCCACCTGACATTTGCGCTACTGGCTTATTCCAATCTGTTATCCCTAGCTTACCTAGCACTTGCTTAGCTTCACTTTCAAGACGCCATGCATCTAGCTCATCCATTGCTGAATTGGCACGCATTAGTGCCTGCTGTGCTGCTTCATTGTTAGCATTAAGCTCAACAGCGTACAATGCTTCTTTATATTGAATATACGCGCGCAGCTGAGGAGAATCCCCGCCTAGCACATGCTCTAATGCAGTTTCACCTTCACGAAATTGTGGATCTTGCGATAGCATACGAATGACTGCATCGCTTGACACCATAATTTGCCCGCTATCGGCTGGTTCTAGTCCAGCAATCACCTTTAGAAAGGTCGATTTACCTGTACCATTGACACCGATAATTCCAATTTTGTCGCCTTCTTCAATTCCAAAGTTGACGTTTTCAAACAGCAGCTTTTCACCATAGCTTTTCGATAATTGCACAACTGATAATAGATGCATCCGATATACCCACTTTTCTATAACTTATAGTTTCTATTGTAGCACAGTACACTAATCACGTACATTCGAGCCTATAGTGGACGCTGTCCAACAAAAAAGCATTCGCTCAATATGCGCTATAGAATGACTTCCATAGCTGCCTTGAACGAATGCTTGGCTTTTAAGACTTATTATTTGCGACCGATCATATTTTCAGGACGAACATATTGATCGAATTGCTCAGCCGTTAGCAAGCCGCTTGCTACTGCTGATTCTTTCAACGTTGTGCCTTGCTTATGTGCTGTTTTAGCAATTTTAGCCGCATTTTCATATCCGATATGCGGATTAAGTGCTGTAACAAGCATTAGCGATTGCTCTAGATTACGCTTAATAACTGCTTCGTTAGGCTCGATACCTACCGCACAGTTGTCGTTAAACGAAATCATAGAATCAGACATCAACGCTACAGATTGCATGAAGTTATAGAAAATAACTGGCTTAAATACGTTAAGCTCAAAGTTACCTTGGCTTGCTGCCATACCAATCGCTGTATCGTTACCAATAACTTGGCAAACTGCCATCGTCATCGCTTCGCTTTGCGTAGGGTTTACTTTACCTGGCATAATGGAGCTGCCTGGCTCATTTTCAGGAATGGAGATTTCACCAATTCCGCAACGAGGACCACTTGCTAACCAACGAACATCGTTCGCGATTTTCATTAGATCAGCCGCTAGCGCTTTAATCGCTCCATGTGTATATACCATTTGATCATGGCTTGTTAATGAATGGAATTTGTTACTTGCTGTAATGAATTGCTTACCAGTTAGCTTTGTTACTTCCTCAGCAACAGCAACCGCGTAGTCAGGATGGGCATTCAAGCCTGTACCTACCGCTGTACCACCTAATGCTAGCTCACGCATGCTGTTTACACTATGAGCAATCATCTCACGAGATTTTTCAAGCATTGCGGACCAGCCACTAATTTCTTGACCTAGTGTAATTGGCGTTGCATCCTGTAGGTGAGTACGCCCGATTTTCACAATATGATCGAAAGCTTCAATTTTTTTCAGCAATGTTGCATTTAATACATCAATTGCTGGAAGCAAGCGATCCTCAACCGCAATAACGCCTGCGATATGCATCGCTGCAGGGAATGTGTCATTAGAGCTTTGTGAGCGATTGACATCATCATTCGGATGAATGCGAAGCTCGCTACCACGCTCAGCAAGCAATTGATTTGCACGATGTGCAACAACCTCATTCACGTTCATATTGGTTTGTGTACCGCTACCTGTTTGCCATACAACGAGTGGGAATTGATCATCCCATTTGCCAGCTAGAATTTCATCTACTGCCTCTGCAATAACAGCAGCCTTATCCCCATCAAGTACACCTAGACGTTGATTGGCAAGCGCTGATGCCTTCTTAACAATCGCCATGGCATAAACGACTTCGATCGGCATTTTTTCGCCGCTAATTTTAAAGTTTTGTAAGCTGCGCTGTGTTTGCGCGCCCCATAGCTTGTCCGCTGGTACTTGAATTTCACCCATAGTATCACGTTCAATACGATATTCCATTGCTTGACACTCCTTGTTAATTATTGCGTGTTCATGATTCAATATATATTATAAACCTTTTGCTTCACGATAAGCAGCCATATAAGCAGCAGACTTTTCTTTAATTAGATCAAAGTTGCCTGTTTTCACTGCTTCCTTCGTCAAGTCAGAGCCAATGCCGACTGCAACCGCGCCAGCTTGAATCCACTCTTTCAAATTAGCCAAGGATACACCGCCAGTTGGCATCATGTTCGCTTGAGGAATTGGGCCTTTAACAGTAGAAATCATACTTGGTGAGTATAGATTTCCAGGGAATAGCTTAACGATATCGACACCTAGCTCTAATGCAGATTGAATTTCTTGGATCGTCATAACTCCTGGAAGACATGGAACACAATAACGGTTACATAGCTTCACAGTATCTGGATTCAATGCAGGTGCAACAACATATTCAGAGCCAGCCAAAATTGCCGCACGAGCAGTTTCAGGATCTAACACTGTACCTACGCCGATGATCGCGAAGTTTGGATCAGATGGATCTACCTCACAGCTATATTGTGCACTCAGTTCCTCGATTGCTTTAAGCGCATTCGGAACTGTCATCGTAATTTCAATTGCCTTAATACCGCCTTCAATAGCATAACGTGCCATGCGAACAACTTCTTCAGCAGAATCTGCGCGCAGAACGGCTACTACACCAGCATCAACAAGCTGCTGCAACACTTTTAGCTTCTTCATCCTAATCGAGTTCTCCCCTCTAATCGTATAACTACCAAGAATTATAATATGTTTACCTAGTCAGAGCAATGCTTCTGTGTAAGGGTATTCATGCCGTACACGTATCTATCATGCCGTAAAATGATTGTTATAATTGCGATTGTTGCTTTTATGAATGGCTAAATAAGATGTTAATGCACCAAGCACCATGACGATCATTATGCTTGCCATTGGCACCGCTGTATCCTCGCCACCAAGTCCAACTAATGGAGCGACGATGCCACCGAACAGGAAGGAGGACATACCGAGCATCGCTGAGGCACTTCCCGCGCGAGAGCCCTGCTCCTCTAAAGCTAGTGAGTTAGCTGTCGTACCGACTAGTCCAACGCTGCTAACGACTGCGAACAATCCAATAATAACAAGTGGTAGCGGTCCATCTAATAAGATCGTACTTATTAAAATGATTGCACCGATCACACTGTAGATTAGCCCTGCCATCAGCATACTGCTGCCTTTCACGCGATGCGCCATTCTTCCCGCTACTTGTCCAAGTAAAACGATCCCTAATCCATTCATACCGAACACAAGTGAATATTGGCGTGTAGTTAGCTCATATATGCCCTGTAGCACGAACGATGAGCCGGAAATATAAGCAAACATCGCAGCCATCATAAAGCCTTGCGTCATGACATAGCCAATAAAACTGCGATCTTTTAACAGTAGCCCGAAGGTTCGTAAGGTCTGTCCTAATCCTCCTCGTGAGCGACGCTCTGTTGGCAATGTCTCACCTAACACAAAATAAATGCCAATGACCATAATAATTCCAAACAACGTTAAACCAGCGAAGACACCCTTCCACGAGGTGAGCGTTATAATTTCCGCACCTATGACGGGAGCTAGTATTGGTGCAGCCCCATTAATAATCATTAACGTTGCCATAAAGCGAATAAGCTCCGGTCCAGAGTATAGATCACGAACGCTGGCACGGGAGATAACTAGTCCCGCAGCTCCGGCAAAACCCTGTAAAAATCTCAATACAATAAAGCTCCAAATGGAACCTGACCAGATGCATAGTGCCGATACGATTGCGTAGACCAGCATTCCGATTAATAGCGGCTTTCTTCTTCCCTTGACGTCACTGATCGGCCCGATAACGAGCTGTCCGATTGCTATCCCGACTAAACACGCTGTTAGACTAAGCTGGATTAAAGAAGGTGAAGCGCCCATTTCCTCGGCTAGCTCGGGAAAAGCTGGTAAATACATATCAATCGACAACGGTCCTAATGCAGAAAGCGAGCCTAATATCGTAGCGATAACGAGACGCTTTCGCCCACTTAATGAAGCTTGCGTTAGTTCACTCATGATGGTTTCCCCACTTTGCCTCATTTTCTTATTTGAAAATTAAAATTAAAATACCGACGATAAAGCAATAATAAGCGAAATAATGTAAGTTGCCCTTTGCCATAATGCCCATAAACCAGCGCATTGCAAAATAGGTCACAACAAGACTAGTAATAAAGGCAATGGCATATTGCACCCATAACGCCTGCAAATCAGGATCGCTCAAAATATCTGAAATACCAAGCACTAAGCCGCCAAGACTAACTGGAATATATAGCATAAATGAATAACGAAGCGCGGTATCCTGCTTCATTCCAGTCACAATGGAAGCAATTACCGTAGAGCCTGAGCGGCTAATACCAGGAATTAGAGCTACGGCTTGCGCCAAACCAACGATTAATGCATCCTTCCACGATAAATCACCGTCAAGCTTAATCCCTCGTAAATTACGAATAAGAAATAACGCTAGACCTGTAACTAATAAAGCAATTGCCACTGTCGTTAATGATGTTGAAAAGACCTCTTCAATCTTATCTTTAAATAGCACACCAATAACACCGGCTGGAATCGAACCGATAATAATGTACATAATAAAGTTAAAATCAGACTTATATTTTTTATCTCTTGTCGCAACATAGCCTACGCCGTTTTTCACCAATCGAGTTATGACTTCACGATAAATGAATAAAATAGCGATGAGCGAAGCGGTATTCGTCATAATTTCAAACGACAAACCGTGCTGCTCCATTCCAAGTAATTGCTGTGCAATAATGAGATGTCCACTTGAGGAAATCGGAATAGGCTCGGTAAAGCCTTGAATTGCACCTAATATTAAATACTTTAACCATTCTACTATTTCTGACATATGACTGTTTCCGTTGACAGAACAGATTCTGTTTAACGGCTTCCCTCCTTAAATCTTATTCTAAAGTAACAACTTATAACTTAATTAGTATAAACGATTGGTTATATAAAAGGAAAGTTACCGCAAGTCATAACGTTTCTGTTAAAATAGATAAGGCAAGCTGATAACGGAGGTCAACAATTTGGATTACATCGTACTCGACATTGAATTTAACGGACGAAAATTCGCAAGCGAGCTACCTATGGAGGTTATTGAAATAGGGGCTGTCAGACTCAATGAGTCTTTAGAACAAATAGATACATTTAGCGCATTTATAAAACCGATATATTTTGCTAAGCTAAATAGCTTTATACAGAAAAAAACAGGCATCACTCAAGCCGAAATCGATACCGCCAAGCGCTTTCCGAAAGTGATTGAAGCGTTCCAGCGATGGTTGTCGTCTTCAAATGAGCGGTTGTTCATCACATGGGGTAAAGAGGATATGAAGCGAATTATTCTCGATACTCGTATGCATAAGCTCGATGACCAGTATTGGATGACTACTCCGTACTTTGATTTGCTTAAGGGCTTTACGGCCTTAAAAGGCTTGAACAATGATATAAGCGTTGAAGGTGCATTAGAACTGCTTCAAATAGAGAGCAACGGTCAGGCACATCGCGCATTGGATGATGCACTAATGACGGCAGAAATTTTCCGCGCCATTTACTCTGGTCTTAATTTTGCACAGCAGCAATATTATGTAGATATGTACACTAATGCTAGAGAAAGACGCGCTCTGAAAAATGCTGTACGTATGCTGCGAGCACAAAAGGTTGAACCGACCTGGGACAATTATGTTACTCGTTTTATAAAGGATAAAATTGATGGCTTAGATCAACGTAAGCTAGATGAGATGAAGCAGTATTTTGAGAAGGAAGCGGCGAAGCCTGTAAAAGCTAAGTCTGCTACCATTTCCCCTATAGTAGAGCAGAGCACTGAGCAAGGGCGAAAACAAGAACAGCAGCAATCGACTGACGCTTTGGAAGAGCAGCCTCAACCAGCGGACGTTGAGGAAAAGCAAGTCAAATAATCGAAAGTCGGGCCTAAATCATATTGTCACCTTTTATCGTTAATCCCTGTGATGTACGTTAAGTGCACGCGGGGATTGTTCATATTATCAGGACTACATCATTTATATACCATATTAAGATTGATTATATTGTCAGCAGGCCACAAATTGTATTTAATTAGTGAATTCACTTTTCGTTAATGTTAAAATAAGTGTATTCATTTACATAATTTCCGAGGTGAAGTATGGATGTAACAAATACTAGCACAATACGTTCCACTCTAATGGTCATTGTGTTAGCAGCGACGATTATTCTATTATTTCATACTAACAGCTTTTCAATTGGGTTATGTATCACTTCTTTCTTTTATCCTTTAGCTGTCTTTCTCAGAGATTACATATTTAATATTAATCTTCAAACGACAATCGGCAGATTGTATATCGTCTTTCAGTTCATATTGTCACTTGTCATCATTATCTGGTCAGAAAGCTTTTTTGCACAAATTTATGTAATGATATTAATAGCAGAATTCACCTTCTATCATTCGTTAAAAAGAAGCTTTCTCTTCACTACAATCAGTTATGTTATCCTCTTGATCGGCGTTGTTAGCTATCGTGATACTCCTTTTTTCGAAGATGTTTATCTACTGTTGCCGCGTGTAATTGATTTCTACGCGATATTTGGCATGAGCCATTTTGCTAGTATTGCCATGCAGCAAAAGCTACTAATCGAAAAGGACAACGAAATACTACGACAAGCTTCAATCGAGCTAGAGAAAAAGGCTAAGCTACAGGAACGTACAAGAATATCACGTGAAATTCATGATGCGGTAGGACACACGTTAACCGCAGCTCTAGTCGGACTGCAAACAGCCGAGCACGCTGTTAAAAAAAATAATACTGCACTAGCGCAAAATATGCTTGTGCGCACTAGAGAAAGCATTCAACAAGGACTTGATAATGTTCGCAGCTCGATTCATCTATTGCGAGAAAATATTGCGGACGATAAAACAAAATTCAACCTCATCACGCTAATTAACGATACGGTCGCTCAAACCAATATTGATATTACCTATAACATCGATAGCAGTTTTCCTGATTTACCTCCAATTATTGATCTAACCATTTATCGCGCTCTACAAGAAGGTTTAACAAACGGAATTAAGCATGGTGCAAGTACAAACTTTATATTCAATCTTCATTACAATGCCGACAACGGTCTCATTGAATTTGACTTAAAAGATAACGGTAAATCACCGTTCCCCATCTTTTTCGGTTTTGGTTTGACAGCGATGACTGAACGAGTTCATGATATCGGCGGCGTGCTAACGATTGAAAAAAACAAAGATAATCACGGAACAAGCTTATCCATTACAATCCCTTATAAACAACGAGACGGACGGAGTGAGAAACTTGTCTAAGGTATCAATCATTATTGCTGAAGATCAATCGCTAATACGCGACGGATTAGCTGCCATACTGGACATGGAGGAACAGTATAAGGTAGTTGCCAAAACAAGCGATGGTTTATCTACCCTTGAACAGGTGAGAATTCATCAGCCCCAGCTTCTATTGATCGATATTCATATGCCTGTTCTGAATGGTTTGGAAGCAGGTAAGCAAATCCTTGAAGAGTTTCCTGGAACAAAAGTATTGTATTTAACGACGTTTGAGGACGAAGAGTATATGTTAGAGGCGCTGCGTATTGGAGCAGCTGGCTTTTTAATTAAAGGCATGCATACCGATTCCATTCTATCAACCATTGAGGAGTGTTTAGCAGGAAGAATTAGCTATCCAGCAAGTATTCAAGCTCATCTTATTCAAGTGCTTCAACAGTCAAATTCTCTTGAATTTCTGGGTCAACTTGCTGCTACTGAAGTTAGCTCTGAGAACAGCACTAATCATACCATCACTAAACAAGAACCACCATCTACTTCACATCTTACGCTATGGAATAAGCTGACAGAGCAAGAGCGTAAAATCGCAAGTAAGCTGAAGCAAGGCAAATCCAATCAAGTCATCGCTAAAGAGCTGTTTCTTACAACTGGCACAGTGAAAAACTACTTATACTCCATCTATAGGAAGCTCGAGGTTAATAATCGTGCAGAAGCGATTGCTTTCCTGTACAACTATGATTTGTGATTCCTAACATAAAAACCATGAGATAAGATGAACCAACATGTCATCCTATCTCATGGTTTAGCTTACTTGAACCAGCCCTTCTCCTTGAAGCGTGTAATGGCCTCAATTCGATTGCTTACGCCAAGCTTCTCTAATATGGTGGAAATATAATTGCGCACAGTTCCTGTCGACAAAAATAGCTCACTTGCAATTTCCTTCGTGTTCTTACCATCTGCAACTAAGCCAAGCACCTCCTGCTCGCGCTCCGTTAACGGGTTATCTCCGCCACTATACGCCTCGTCCATCAGCTCTGCATCATAGATTCGCTTACCTTCCATGACGCTACGAATCGAGGTCGCTAATTCCTCTGAAGGACTATCCTTAAGTAAATAGCCATATACTCCAGCCTTCATCGCTCGTTCGAAATATCCTGCCCGTGCAAATGTCGTTAATATGATGACTTTACAATCACTGCCCTTTAGCTCCTCAGCCGCTTCAAGCCCGCTTTTGATCGGCATCTCAATATCCATAATACAGACATTCGGCTTCAATTCCTTCACAAGCTGCAACGCTTCTTCACCATTAGACGCCTTCCCAACGACCTGCATATCATCCTCCAAGTCGATCAGGGAAGCTAGAGCCCCTAACAACATGCGCTGATCTTCAGCAATCACGATATTAATCATGTTATCGACTCCTTCATAGGCTGGCGAACGGCATTTGGTACTGACATATGCAACGTCGTCCCTCTACCTTGCTCACCAGCAATATTTAATGTTCCATTGACAAATTCTAATCGTTCCCTCATCCCACGTAACCCGTTGCCAGTCATTCGTTCCTGCCCTGTCGGAATACCAACGCCGTCATCTTCAACAATGAGTTTTACCTCATCAGCCGTCACTTCAATAGCGACTCTGCATTTCTTAGCTTCGCTATGCTTCACGACATTCGTCACAGCTTCCTTCATGCACATACAGAGTACATTTTCCGCAAGTAATGCTGTCGTTTGTAAGCGAGGATCCCCTTCGAGCTGTAACTCGATTTGCGCTGCAGCCAGCATTTGGCGGACATTTTGCACCTCATCCTCAAGGCTTGTACCGCGCATTTTCGTAACAAGATCACGAACCTCCTTGAGCGCGATACGTGCGGTCTGACGAACATCTTGAATTTCTTTTTCTGCTTTATCCAAATCTTTGCGCAGCAGCTTGCCCGCTAGATCACTTTTCAACCCAATTAAGCTAAGCTTCTGTCCGACGGTATCATGCAAATCACGAGAAATCCTTTGTCTTTCCTCCAGCTTTACCAGCTCAGAAATTCGCTTGTTCGCATGCTCTAGCTCATCCTCAAGCTTATCTTGCTTTTTCTGATTATACGTATTAAACGGCAACAGGATGACGACAACCAAGCATATTAAGATAAACGGAAACTGCGTAAAAAAGATTTGACGCTGTGTAACAAACCCGTAGTTAACTGTTACAAAGGTCGTCAGCAGATGAATAATATAGAGCGTATAGAACCCAGCTTTGCTTTTAATATTTCCAATAAAGAACGCTAGAAAGATTGAGAAATATACGTAGCTGAACACAAGCGTCATAATCATCGAAACAATGATCTGCATACTGGTCCATACGTACACTGGCCAGCCTTTAGATAAAAAAGCCAGTACGTAAAAAGCAAAAAAGGCAATAATTAATATCGTGCCCGTTACGACCTGCATCGTAGAGGATAGGCCGAATATAAAGTAAAATGGCAAAATACAAAATACGAGCCATATATAGGGTGACAAGCCTGTTTCTTTATGAAAGGTTTGATACCACTTGTTCATCTCGTTAGCTCCTTGAAAACTGTTTACAATAATTTTAACATAGATCATTATAAAATGAGCAAGAACTGGAGGCTATAAACACCCAATTCTTGCCCATTGTTATTGTCGTAATTAATATTAACTCGCCTTATGAATCGCAACTCTCAATTTGTTGCTTGCCATTCGTCTAGCCTGACGGAAGCTAACAAAACGTTTGCTTTGCTCATCCCATAACGCTACTTTCAGAGATAGCAGACTTTCCTTAATTCCAATCGTTGTTGCCTTCTGAAGCGGCGGTGTCTCTTCATGCGCTTGCTCCAAATAGTAATTTGGAACTTTAGGGCTAAGATGATGGACATGGTGGAAGCCGATGTTACCAGTTAGCCATTGCAGTACTTTAGGCAAGCGATAATATGAGCTGCCTTCTACTGCTGCATGCACGTAGCTCCAGTCTTCATTATGCTCAAAATACGATTCTTCAAATTGATGCTGAACGTAAAACAGCCAAATGCCGAGTGCGCCAGATACATAAAATGCTGGCAGCTGAATAAGCAATAGGGATTCCCAGCCTACAAGGAAATATAGTGCTGCATACATCGCTACAATAAACAAATTCATCAAGTACGTGTTAATTCTTTCTTTACGTTTTGCACCCTTGCGATTAAAGCGATATTGAATTAAGAATACAAAGAATGGTCCTAATACAAACATCACGAACGGATTGCGGTATAAACGATAACGTAAACGAAGCCACTTAGACGCTTGCTCGTATTCCTCTACTGTCATGATCCATAGATCACCAACACCACGTTTATCGAGGTTACTGCTCGTTGCATGGTGAATCGCGTGTGAGTTCTTCCATTGCTGATAAGGTACATGTGTAATCGTTCCTGTAATCATACCAACAATGTCATTAGCCCTCTTGCTTTTGAAAAACGATCCATGACAGCAGTCATGAAAAATAATGAATGTTCGGATAATAAAAAATCCACTGGCAATTGCTAACGGCAGTGCTAACCAATACGATACAGATAAACTGAAATAAGCAGCCGTCCATAATAGTACCAATGGAATTAATGTATTAATCATTTGCATGATGCTAATTTTATTTGTTGTTTTTTCGAATTTTTGTACACTTTTGCGTAATTGAGTTTGTCTAGGGTCTTGTTGCATAAGCTCCCTCTCCTTTAGATCGTAGCAGCTCAATATAAAAACGGCTACAATGAATATATCTCCATTGTAGCCGCTTTACTGTCATAACATAAGTCATAAACGTAAGCAAAAGTATATGACAACTGTCATACTATTGCCCAATTACCTAAAATGCCCATTCGCCGTTACGGAAGACAGGAATCACTGTACCGTCAGCTTGAATACCGTCAATATTCATTTCCGCTGAGCCGATCATAAAGTCATTATGCGTAATGCTTTCATTGACACCATGTTCAGTAAGCTCTTCTGGCGTCATATTTTTACCGCCTTCAATATTAAACGCATAACCGCTGCCGATCGCCAAGTGATTCGAAGCATTTTCATCAAACAGCGTATTGAAAAACAGTATGCCAGATTGAGAAATTGGTGAGCGATGCGGTACTAGCGCAACCTCTCCTAAATAATGAGAGCCTTCGTCGATCTCAACGAGCTTCGCTAAAAACTCCTCGCCTTGCTTCGCTTCGTATTTCACGATACGACCATTTTCAAATGTAATTTTAAATTCATCGATGACGTTTCCACCGTAGCTTAGCGGCTTCGTGCTAGATACATAACCGTTCGTTCCGTTGCGATGAGGAACAGTAAACACTTCCTCAGTTGGCATATTCGCCATAAAGACATGACCTTGTGGGTTCTCGCTACCCGCGGATACCCATACATGCTTCTCATCCAGCTCTATAATTAAATCTGTACCTGGCGCAGTATAGTGCAGCTTTTTAAAGCGATAATTATTTAAAGCAACCGCCTTTTCATGTAACGTAATATTATGCTGCTGCCATGCTTGAATCGGGTCTGGACGATCTAGGCGAACTGCTTTGAAAATCGCATCCCATAGCTTAGCAACGGCATCCTGCTGTGAATCTTGCGGGAATACTTTTATAGCCCAATCACTTCCAGCCGCTGCCACTACCGTCCAGCTTACTTTGTCCGATTGGATCGCACGTCTAAAGTTAACTAACTTGGAGCCTGATGCCTTCTGAAAAGCAGCAATTCTTGCGGAATCTACACCTTGAAGCAAATCAGGACTTGATGATACAAGCGAAATAAATGCTGCACCGTTGTTAACAAATTCATCTCGTTTTGCCGCTTCCCAATCAGGGAAATGGCTAAATACTTCTTCTGCTGCTCTCGTATATTTTAGTCGTGATAGCTGATCATCGATCCATTCAACATATACATTGCTTGCACCTGCATCATATGCTTTCTCTGCAATTAAACGAACAAGATCAGCTTGATCAACCGCACCTGTTATGTATACTGGTTGTCCCTCCTGCACGTTTACTCCTACTTGCACGATGAGCTTAGCGTAGCTAGGTAATTGCTCTTTCCAATTCGACATCATATGTACACTCCTTTATTATCGGATCCTCTGTTAGTATGATCTGTAGCATCATCATCTATTATATCATTACTGTACATAAGAATTGAAATTGTTCCTAAATGTAGCATTCGTAAGCACAACTATAGCTTAAATCGACGCAGCAGCTGCTCTAGCTCTGCCGCCTGCACATTTAATTGTGATACCATATCCTTCATCTGTCTAACCGATTGATAGGTAACCTGCATCGTTTGCTGCATTTCATTCGTTGCTTCCACGGCTTCCTCAGACATTTGCGCAGCTTGCTCAGTTAGTTCATTCAGTCCCTCGAGTGTCGCACTAATTTGTGAAGAAGTGCTTGATAAGTGATCTGCCTGCTGCTCAACCTGTGTGATCTCATTACTAATGCTGCCGAACACTTCACCGACAGAGGTCACCACCTGAGCACCTGTAACAACCTCTTCGCTGCTAAGTCGTGAAGCTGAGCTTGCCTGCTCGGTTAAATGCAGCATTTTCCCGATAATCTCCTCCACTTGATTCGCAGCAATATCGGATTGATCGGCGAGCTTACGAACCTCTTGAGCTACAACGTTGAACCCTTTCCCTTGCTCACCCGCGCGAGAGGCTTCAATTGACGCATTCAATGCCAGCATACCTGTTTGAGCAGAAATTCGCTTGATCATCACAACCATCTCCTGCACATCATGAGAGAGATTTTGCAAGGAGACAATGTCTTGAGTTGCTTTGGTTGTCGTTTGTTGAATGATTTCCATCTGCTGCTGTAGCTGATTCATATAGTCATTACCTGATTCCGATAGATCAGTCGCTCGACTTGCCACATTAAACATCGCTTCAGAGGCAGCTGCAACATGACGCATCGCTTGCGCCACTTCTGCCATGGCGACTGTTGTTTCATTGCTTGCCTGGTGCTGCACAGTAGATTGCTTATCGGCAAATGCAACGTTTTTACTTAAGGTTTCTCCTAATTGCTCCGCTTTCGATACGTTATCGGATAACGTCTCAATTGACGATTGAATAACGGTATGACTTGCCGAAAGCTTGCCTAGGCTTGAACGCAGCTCTGCGGTGAGCTCCGAGAAGCCCTCAGTCAACATCCCAATTTCATCACGAGTTTTAGCCGTTAATTGAACGGTCAGATCACCTTCGTGAACCCGCTTCATATTGTATAGCAATTGACGCATAGGTCTTAGCATCAATTTAGTAATAATATTGATGAGAATAAGAGATAGAATAACCGATACAGCTACGATAATGATTGTCGTATTACGATTTTTCGACATCACCTCATAAATTTCAGTTCCGTCAAAATCTGCACCAATAATACCGATAATGTCACCATTGTCCTTCAAAATTGGGTGATACGCCGAAATCGTCGCTCCATATTCCTCAGTGTAATCCAATGAACCAAGCTGCTGATGCTTCGTGTCAAAGGTCAATGCGGTGAGCTCATCAACCTCTGACTCAACCTCACCAATCGCAGAGAAATCTTCGGATTCCATATCAAGCGTGCTACCGTCGATTACATAATAATAATTTCCATTCTGATCTCTACTCATCGTATACAAGTACTTTAGTCCGTTGCTAGCTTTTAACTCGTGAAGCTTCTGTTGCATGCTCCTGTAGGCGTCATTCATTTGCTGCTCCTGTGCTAATTGCTCGTATTGTGCAATGTCAATCTTTTGGGCGGCAGCCTCAGCGATGGATAACGCTTGCTTCCCTAAACCATCAAGCACTAATTGCTGTGATGAGGTATATATCATATAACTCATCGTTAAACCACCAATCAGTACAATTATTGAAATAAACAAAATAATTCGTGACTGTAAGCTTCTAAGCAACCTCCATACCTCCTAAAGTACTAATTAACAGCAACATTATAGCATGAGAGGTTAATTATTGTAATAATGGATATCACATGGATTGTGGTTAATTTCACGATAAACTTTAAAAGACGTATGATTTATTGCTATAATATGGATATTATAGTTGGAGGGTGGTTTTCCTTGTGAGTAAAAGCATCGCAGCCATACTTTCTGCTCTCACTCTGAGCTTGATTTACACGCTCATTAATGAAGTTGGTAAAAATCCGGAACAGGCATGGTATTACTCTTTTTCTAGTCAATTCATCATCGGATTCCTACTGCTGTCCTTTATCTATATCTTCATCGCCATTCCGATCACATTTTTAGTCGATGGCTATCTAGTAAATTCCAGATTGAAATCCTTTAAAATCGGTATTTATTTCCTCGTTGGAGTTATGCTAGGACTTATTTTCCTTATTCTAAAGCCTCCAGCTAACATCAGTAATGGACTACTATTAATGCTCCAATTCGGTATAGGCGGTCTCTTATTGGGCTTGTATGAGAAGATGTTATTTTCATTCCAATTATTAAAAGCCTAATGTGCAATTGGACAGTTTGTCCTATGCACATTAGGCTTTATTTATAATGAGGCTATGCCTGTAGAGATTCCAATCTCATTTACAGAAGCAAGCCCATCCAATCTTCAATTGTAATTGGTCCGAAGTAATACGGTAGATCAAGCTTGGCAGAAACTGCACGTAGATCTTCCTCCGTATAACGAGTACCGACAAGCGCCTCTGCTACTTCATTGCGGTCCCCTCTACCGAAGAAATCGCCATAAATCGCTGCATCTTGAATAAGACCATCAACTACATTCAAACGGACATCAAATGTCCCTACGCCCTCAATACGCTTGCGCTGCTGCATATTAAACTGCGGTGAGCGACCATAATTCCATTCCCAGCTACGATAGCGCTCATCTGCTAGCTGATAAACCTTCTTCCAATCTTCTTCAGTCAGCCTATAGGTTGGAATCTCGTCATGACCTGCAAAGATGAAATTCAATATTTTTAAGCGGAACTCTTCAATTGTAATTGGTTCTTGTAAAAATTCTGAGATATTTGCGACACGGCTACGAACGGATTTCGTTGATTTGGAAACATATTTTTCAGCATTTACCTTTAGCGCACTAGATACATTTTCCATTTCGGAGTCGAAAAGAAGCGTCCCGTGGCTAATGATTTTACCACGTGAATGGAATTGGGCATTGCCTGAAATTTTACGCTCGCCTACTTGAATATCGTTACGACCGCTTAGCTCGGCTTCTACGCCAAGCTCACGCAAAGCGGCAACAACTGGCTCAGTAAATTTTTTGAAATTGTGAAAGGAAGAACCGTCGTCTCTCATAATAAAGCTAAAGTTCAAGTTGCCCAGATCGTGATAAACCGCACCCCCACCGCTTAAACGGCGAACAATATGCAATTTATTTTCTTTTACATACTCGGCATTAATCTCTTCCAATGTATTTTGATTTTTCCCGATAATGATTGAAGGTTCATTGATGTAGAACAGCAAATAATTGTTCTCAGGAAGCTGTCTAAAAATATATTCTTCAAGTGCAAGATTTACAGCGGGATCATGATGCTGTTCATTGCTAACAAATAACATAGTGCGAAATCACTCCTATCCCGATTTAATCCTCAAATTATACCTTTTTTACGCTGCGCTTTTCAAGTTTAATGCGAAATGACATAATAAACACTATACAGCTTGATATCTTTTCAATGAATCCCAAAAAGAGTTAGGAGGATCATCATGCAATATCGAAATTTAGGTAAAAGTGGATTAAAGCTATCTGCCATCGGCCTTGGCACGAATGCATTCGGTAAACGTGCTAATCGAGAGCAATCAATCGCCATTATTCATGAAGCAATAGAGCGTGGCGTTACGTTTATTGATACTGCAAATATTTATGCAGGTACACAATCAGAAACGATTATTGGTGAGGCGATAAAGGGAAGAAGGCATGAGGTGGTGCTCACGACCAAAGCAGGGCTTCCAACTGGCAATGGCCCCTACGATCGCGGCTCTTCTTCTCGCCATCTCATGCAGCAGCTAGAAGGTAGCCTGCGCAGATTGCAAACCGATCATGTTGATCTATTCCAAATTCATACGTTTGACCCGCATACTCCGCTAGAAGAAACTCTACGCTGCCTCGAGCATATGATTGCTTCAGGCAAGGTGAGATATATCGGCTGCTCCAACTATTACGCATGGGAGCTGATGAAGGCGCTTGGCATAAGCAAAGAATTGCGCATTAGCAGCTACATATCACATCAAACCAGCTATTCGTTAGCTGATCGTACGCCAGAGCGCGAGCTAATTCCGCTTTGCCATGACCAAGGCATCGGCATCATCCCGTATTTCCCGCTAGCTGGCGGCATATTAACTGGCAAATACGAAAGCGGCATCCCGACTGGCTCACGTGCAGAAACGGATCCTAACTTCAACCGTTTCCTTAATGATCAGACACTTACATTAAGCAGAGAAGTAAGTAAGCTGGCACAAGAGCTTGGTACAACTGCCAATGTGCTATCGATCGCTTGGCTGCTCCATCAGTCGATTGTTAGCAGCATCATCGTTGGCGCGACTAGACAAGAGCAGCTGCTAGACAATTTACAAGCGCTAGAGCTTCAGCTAGACGCGGCAGTGCTTGAGCGACTAGATGAAATTAGCGCACCGTTTAAGTCTGGTGAGCCTTTTGCTTTGTATCGCATATAGGGGCTCAGAAGCAATGTGTACTTGCGGCTTGCTTTTTAAACACTGCTGCTTAGTTTGATTTAATTAGGCAGCAGCAGTGTTTAAAGGCAAGCTCACTACGTTCTCCAGTACACATTGCTTCTTCGCTGGAAGGGTGTAAGTGGTTGCTATGTAGACACCCCGTTTTCTGAACGCACTACTTCTCCGCTGGAAGGGTGTGAGTGGTTGCTAGGGGGAATGAAAGTGGTACTGTTTTTGAATGTTAAGGGTTCCTAGGCGCAGTTAGGTACACTGAAGTAGTGAATCCTTCTGAACGCGGTTTAGCGCTCCGAAGTAGTGTGTTCTTCAGCGCGCGGTTTAGCGCTCCGAAGTAGTGCGTTCTTCAGCGCGCGGTTTAGCGCTCCGAAGTAGTGCGTTCTTCAGCCGAGGTTTAAAGCCCGATGCTGACTGACTTTATTTGTTGCATCGGGCTTTAAAGTCGGCACACTTCGTTTTCAGAACGCACTACTTCTCCGCTAAAGTGTGTAAGTTGTTTCTAAGGGGAATGAGAGTGCCTACTGTTTTTGAATGTCGGCCGATCGGCTTAAAGGGTTCCTAGTGCGTAGCTATCAGTACCCGCTCCAAAGCTTCCGCTGAATCCCCATTTAGAATAACAACTCCGGCGTGAAGCTGTTCTCCTTAGGAAATAACCAACACCACTCCTGCGGAGAAGCATAACGGTCTTCTAAACGAAGTGTGGCACTTTTAAGACGAATGCTTACATTGACTAAACTGATAGTAAGCATTCGTTTTAAACCGTGCCTAAAAGACCGTTATGCTTCGTAGCTTGAGCATGCTTCCACTAAGCCTTCACAGCTTCATCCGCCGGAAACACAAGTCCGATTTGACGTCTCACCTCGTCCATAACCTCCATCGCTGCAAGCGAGGTCGCATGGCTATTGATCGGTGATTCCGTCTTATTTTCCTCAATGAGTGTAATAAAGTGCTGCACTTCATAGTACATATCATGCTGAATCGTTGGCAGAGATAGATCCTGAATCTCACCCTTACGAGTACGCAGTGTCACTTCACTCGGTTCACTTACTTTATTTAACAAGAGCGAGCCTTCCTCGCCTTGAATTTCAAGCGGTAAGTAGGAATTGCTAATTTTAGAATATTGGATAACGGCATCTAAACCATTCTCGTAATGCATAATGATACTACCTTGCCCGTCTACTCCGGACTCCAGCATAAACGCTGAGGCTTGGACAGACTTAGGCTTTCCAAACAATAGAATTGCCGGGTAAATGCAATATACACCGATATCCATCAATGCTCCGTTCGAAAATTCAGGCTTAAATGCATTAAGCACCGTCCCTTGCTTATAAGCATCATAACGTGAGGAATATTGGCAGAAGCTTGCGAAGTATCTTCTAATCGTCCCCAGCTGATCCATATGCTCTACCGCTTGACGGAAAGCAGGCATCGTCGTTGACTTCATCGCCTCCATAAACAACACACGGTTAGCACGAGCAAGCTCAATTAGCTCCTTAAGCTCGCTACTATTAGATGTTACAGGCTTCTCACACAATACATGTATCCCCTTCGCCAGAGCCAGCTTCGCATAATAAGCATGTAAATTGGTTGGTGAAGCAATGTATAACGCCCTGATATAGCCACTATCCAGCATCTCCACAACATCAGTAAAGCAATGCGGAATTTGATGCTTAGCTGCAAAGGCTTGCGCTGTCTCCATCGATCTCGAGCAAACAGCACTAGCTTGAAAATTAGTAAGCAATGAGCCTGCCGCTATAAAGCGGTCACTTATAAAATTTGTTCCAATTATGCCGAATGAAACCATATTCACTTCTCCTTCATGACCTATTGCTGTTGAAGCTGCTTCCATACTGCTTTATTGCTATACTTCTTATTAAAGCTGATCTCCTCACCAAACCAGCTTGGCGGTGTGAAGCTGTTCGCCTCCTCCATCGAAGCAAACTCAACCTCTACGACAATAAAGCTCACTTGATCATACACATCGATTTCGACAATCGTTTCTTCCCACGTCGCGGTAATTCGATTTTTTGTAAGTGGGACATAACCACTAGCTGCCATAAGCTGCTCATATATACTCTGTGTAATGCTATACTCTACTTCCTCGCGAGCTAATCCAACACCATTTTTAAATGTATGTGTATACTCATAAGCACCTGTGTCTAGATCCTGAATACGACGAACTCGCAGCTCTTGATTCTCGTCCATCGCGATGTAGGTCTGTTCAATACGCTGTTCCGACTTTACCGTAATAATCTCTTGCTCAGCTAGCTGCTGATAGGGTATCTCTAATAAATACTTCCGTTCAATCTCCAAAGCCATCTCTGTGCCCCTCCTAAAACAATGTCTTAATACACGCTAACAAAATATGACGTGATGTGCAAGTAGCACGATACTAACAATGCGCCATAAACATGGTACAATAGATAAAGCTAATGTTCAGAGAGGAGTATGGTCATGGAAGTAACATCAATAAAGCTGGCGCTTATCGATGAGGATAAAGACCAGCCGAGGTATCAATTCAATGAAGAAGCGCTAGAGGAGCTTGCTAATAGCATACGTGAAATCGGTCTACTCTCGCCGATTAAGGTTCGCGCGTTAAGCAACGGACGTTACAAAATCATTTATGGTAATCGCCGTTACAAGGCATCAGTTATGGTCGGGCTAGAACATATCCCTTGCATCGTTTCGACAGCAGACAATGAAACAGACATCTATTTAGAGCAAATTGCCGAAAATTTAACACGTGAGGACTTCTCTCCGATTGAGGAAGCACATGCGTTCCATAAGCTAATGAATGATGATTCATTCCGCAGCTCAACCAAGCTGATTGCAAGCAAGCTGGGTAAAACAGAAAGCTACATAAAAAATAAGCTGGAGCTACTAAAATTCAGCAATGCCGTGCAAAAGCTAATCGTTAGCGGCACGCAAATTCGTAAGGATTGCTTAACGGAAGATCAGCTTATGCCGCTTAAGGATCTGCCTATGGAATACCGCGATACGCTCGCACTTACAGCTGCTAAAGATGAATTACCGGTTAGCGATGTCAAAAAAATTGCCAAGCTATTTAAGGATGGCTCGATTTCCGATTCAACGAAGCAGAAGCTGCTGCTTAAAAACGGCAGTGGTTTAATCGAAACGTGGTCGATCTACGAACAAAACCGTAAAGAAAAATTAGCACGTGAGAAGGAAATGGCTGAAAAGGCTAAGCTAGAGCAAGAGCGCAAAGTAGAGCAGCAAAAGGCGCAAGAAGAGCAGCAGCTCGCAGAGCAGAAGGCGGCAGCTCAACAACAGCAGGAACTACCGAAACAGGATGCTCGTGTGCAACAAGCAACCTTCGGAGAGCAACACGCTAGTGGGAATGTTAGCGATACATCTTCAGCCGCTACTGCTGTAGCGCAGCTTGGTGTGATTGGCAATACCAACGGCCTTTCTAGTAACGCCGTTTCCATGTTACAGGAAATTAGATTAGACAAGGGGCTATATATCGATTGGCTGGAGCAAGCCATTCAGCAAGCTCAGCAGCTTCTTAATGCTCTAAACAATGGGACGATTCTTCAATACGAGGAAAGTCAACAGCTCGCTTTGGATATGAATATTAAGCTAAGCCAGCTGCAACAGCTGTGGCAGGAAATTCAGCAAGCAAGCAACGTGGACTAGCTATCATCATTTCAAGCTAAAAAAGAACTCCAACTATAACACAGATAACAAGGACGTTCCCGTCCCGTTATCCTACTCATAGTGGAGTTCTTTCTATATACTGCTATTGCGATATGCTAAGCGCAGCGATTACAGATCATAAATTACCTCTGAACCTTCAGGGTCGACCGTAAGATATAATTCTCTTGCCACACGATCATAGTAGGCAAAGGCAAATAAATAATCGATGTAATATTTCCCGTTATACACCTCATAACCGTCGTACGAAACATACGGTGGTCTGAAGCTTACAGTATCTGTAACACTTAAGCCGATTGCTAGCTGTTCTATACCTAGTTCTTCATAAACGATATCACTAGCTACATATTCAACAATCGAACCAATGACATCATATTCTTGATCGGCGAACTGCATATCGAGAAGCTCTGCGTAGTTATTGTAATCTTCCATATCACCGAGAATTCCGATTTGCTCTGAATCCTCTAAGTAAGTAACATACCATTCAAACTCGAACTCAACGCCATCGTATTCGATCACCGGATTTTCATCTAGTAGCTGTTGTAAAGCTACTAGCGTTTCTTCGAGTTCATTCGTATAGCCTGTAGACGACACAATTGGCATTTTGTAATCACTTCGCGCTTGACCAACAAAGGATCGTACATCTTTGCCTGGAATCGCGAAATTAATATTTGCCGAGCTTTCTACTTTGGCAGTAATGATACCGATTAGCTCACCATTTGCATTGAACAATCCGCCTCCAGAGCTGCCAGAATCAATCGGTGCCGTTAATTGAATATATTCATACCCAAACATTTCTCGCGATATATTACTAATAATTCCCGTGGACATCGTGTTATTAAAGCCTAACGGTGAACCCATCGTAATGATTGAATCGCCCATTTTACTTGCATTAGAATTTCCAAGCGTCGCTGCTTTAAGTCCCGTCGCACTAATTTTTAATAGCGCCAAATCACGATCCTCATCATATTGTAACACCCGATCAGTCTTATACTCCTTACCGTCCGCTGTAGATACTACGACATAAGCTGCATCTTCAATAACATGAAAATTTGTAAGGATCTCACCTGAGCTTGTATAGATGACACCACTTCCAAGCGCTAATACGTTGTTTCTAGAATCGTAAGTAGTAATATGAACAACCTGCTGGGATAAAACCTCTGCTAAGGAAGAGAGATCATTGGCTGCTGTGTTAGTGTTACCTTGAGAATTATTCGTAGAATTGCTCGAAGCATTGTTCGAAGATTGATTACTTGGAGCAGAGGAACTGCCTGTATTAATTGTTATTGTATTATTGCTGTACTTGACAACATAGCCGTAGGCTTGGCTTACAAAACGAAGCGGTACATAGGTAACGCCTTTGTCTACATATGGCGCTCGATCTAGCTTAACAACTTCTCCATTTTTAGTAGCATTCGTTTGGTTAATAAACACGATAACCGTCGTATTGTCTTTGTTCGCAGTTATGCTTTGTGTGCTAGAATCATACCGTACTTTTACGCCAAGCGCGTTAAAAATATCTCGAAATGGTACCATCGTCGTTCCCTTTTCAATTCGCGGCTCGTTGGTAAACTTCATGATTTCTCCGTTTATGACGATGGTTGGCGCATTACTTTTCGCAGATACATAAGAAGGTATACTTAACGAAAATATGAGTGCCAATATCATCAAGCTAGAAAACAACTTTTTTCTCATAACAGCCTCCTACCCTAGGTTGATATACATAATTACTAATTAATCCACTTTATTGGATAATATTCCTATTAAACTACGGTACTGTATATCTGTCAATTAATTTTTCATTGCAGCTCCCTTTGCTAATAAAAAAGCCTGATTCCCTCCACGCTAAGGAGTAATCAGGCTTTTACGTACAGCTTATACGAGCACTTCTTCCTTCACTTCAGCCTCAGTCACTGCTTTGACTTTATCAGTGCTTTCGTCAGTAGGAAGCTTGATTTCCTTGCCAGCCAGCTCATAAGGTAAGCAAAGCGGTACACCCGTTCTTGGATCATTAATAATATCAGCTTCAATTCCGAATACTTCACGCAGCACATCGCTTGTTACTACCTCACGCGGGGAACCTTCACAGATTACTTTGCCACTTTTAATAGCAACAACATGCTGGGCAAAACGTGTCGCATGATTAAGGTCATGCACAACCATTACGATGGTGCGTTTTTCTTCCTTATTGAGACGCTCCAACAGCTTAAGCACCTCCAGCTGATGCGCCATATCTAAGTACGTGGTTGGCTCATCTAGAAACAGCATATCTGTTCCTTGAGCAAGTGCCATAGCGATCCATGCACGTTGACGCTGACCACCAGAAAGCTGATCTACTGGTCGGTCATAGAAATCTAGCATGCCTGTTACCTGTAATGCCCACTCGATGTACTTTTTATCTTCCTTCGTTAAATTACCGAAGCCCTTCTGATGAGGAAAACGCCCGTAAGAGATTAGCTCAAACACAGTAAGACCGTCTGGGGCAACAGGATTTTGCGGCAGAATCGCGAGCTCCTTGGCAATATCCTTCGTCGATTGGTTATGAATAGACTTTCCGTCTAAAAATACAGTACCGTTGCGTGGCTTCATAATACGAGCCATCGTTTTAAGAATTGTAGATTTCCCTGAACCGTTCGCTCCGACCAACGCTGTTATTTTCCCTTGCGGAATAGCTAAATTCAAATCCTCTACAATTAAACGATCTACATAACCTATGCTTAACCCTTCTGTGTACAATCGGCTCACTGGGCTTCCCTCCTAATTAAAACCTATTATGACTTCATTAATTCCCTAATTAGTTCCTTGTTTCTTTCCTTAAACAAATCATTATGAGAAGAAACCATTCCCCAAGCAGTTGCATCTGGCGTAATATATTGCTTCGCCTTATTAACTGCATTCGCAGCATCCTGAAATGCACCCGCAATAAGATACAGCTTACCCTCATGATGTAGGATATCGCCGGCAGCAAACAAGCCAGGCACATTGCTCTCACTCATTGGCGTTCCCTTTACATAAAAATCGTTGTGCAGCTCGATGTTTAACGGGCTCTTTTTCACTAATTCACTATCACGCTCAAAGCCGTGGTTAATGATGACCTCATCAACAGCGATCTCCATGAAAGCATTGTCCTGATCTTTAAGCACAACCTTTTCGATCGCTTCGTGATTGTCAGCAGCTAACAGCTTTTCAATCGTTGTATTAAGTAAGAGCTCAACCGAGCTATTTTTTAGCTTAGAAACCTCAGCTTCATGTCCCTTTAACATCTCGTTACGATACGTCAAATATATTTTTTTCGCATAAGGCTCCAATGCGTTCGCCCAGTCAATGGCAGTATTTCCGCCACCGGAAATAAGTATTGTTTTATCCTTAAAGCGTGTTAATGACTTTACGGTATAATGTAAATTAGAGACCTCAAACTTCTCAGCCCCCTCAAGCTCTAGCTTCGTAGGTTTTAATATACCACCACCAACTGCTAAAATAACCGTTTGAGAGTAATGTTTCCCTCCTGAAGCCGTTTCGATTACAAAAATTCCTTCGTCGTTTTTCGTGATCGAGGTTACCTTCTCACCAAGTACAACCTCTGGTTTAAAGGTTAATCCCTGTTCAACTAATTGTTTAATAAGCTGCGCTGCTGGAATTGGAGTTAATCCTCCCACATCCCAAATCATTTTTTCAGGGTAGACATGAACCTTGCCGCCAAGAAAAGGTTGAAACTCAATAATTTTTGTTTTCATCTCACGCAAGCCGCTATAGAATGCAGAATAAAGTCCGGCTGGGCCACCACCAATTATCGTTACCTCAAAAATTTCGCTCATAGCCTTACTCCTCTATAATAGTTTGTTATTATTCGTAACATCGGCTATGCTCGCGAACGAGCAAGCACATATAAAAAGTATGGTGCACCTATAATTGCGACGACAACACCAACAGGAATTTCTGTAGATAACATGCTTCGTCCTAACGTATCGCTAACAATAACAAGCAAGCTCCCAATGAGAGCTGCAGTTGGAATTAAGCGCTCATGTCTCGGACCGACTAATCTTCTAGCCAAATGCGGTGCAATTAGTCCTACAAAACCAATTCCTCCACTAACCGATACCGAAGAACCTGCTAAACCTACCGCTGCTGCAAGCAGTAATAGCTGTTCTTTTTTAATCGGTGTACCTAAGCCCCTTGACGTTTGATCGCCAAGATTAAGCACATTAAGCACTCGAGCTTTGTACAATACAAACGGAATGATAATAACAATCCAAGGTAATAGCGCCAATACGAACTTCCAATTAGTGCCCCAGATGCTACCAGCTAACCATGTTGCAACAAACTGATATTTTTCAGGCTCTAATCTTAAAGTTAGTATGATCATCGCTGCACTTATCCCCGCAGCAACCCCTATACCAGATAGGACTAGACGTGTCGGCAAAATGCCCTCATCTTTTTTATATGAAAGTAAATAGATAATAATAGCTGCCGCTGTTGCCCCGATTAATGCAAGCACTGGAAGTAGAAAAATCGGTGCCTGTGCCGTTACAGGAAAAAAGGAAACGAACAGCATCACCATTAAACCAGCACCTGCGTTAATACCCAATATGCCGGGATCTGCTAACGCATTTCGCGAAATTCCTTGCAATATCGCACCGGATACCGCAAGCCCAGCACCAATCAAAACTGAAATAACGATGCGCGGCAAACGAAATTCAAACAGTATAAGCTCCTGCCTATCTGTCCCCATTCCAAACAGCGTTTTCATAACATCAATTGGAGATAACCGGATATGACCGGTATTCATACTAATAATGAAGGTCAGAACAACAAGGACGCCAATGATCGCCATTACCAATAACGCTCGCTTCCGCTTGCGCTGCTCAGCAGCAAAGATCGAATTTTCTACCATTATAATGACCTCCTTTCCTTACGTGCGAGGTAAAGAAAGAACGGTACACCAATAAGTGCAATAAGGGCACCGATTGGAGTCTCGGATGGCGGATTAATCATTCTTGCGCCAAGATCAGCCAATACGACGAGCAAGCTCCCGAGAATCGCAGAGCATGGTATAATAAGTCGGTAATCAACCCCGACCAAATATCTCGTTAAATGAGGAATAATTAAGCCTACAAAGCTAACAGCACCAACAACTGAAACAGCTACTCCCGCGAGAATAAGGACAATAATCATACCAATCGCCTTTACCAGCTTCGTTCTCTGCCCTAATCCAACAGCGATTTCCTCACCTAGGCTCAGCAATGTAATGGATCGAGAAATGATTATTGCGCCAATTAAAGCTACTGCAATCCAAGGAGCAATCATCTCTAAATGATACCAGCGTGTTCCCGCTACACCACCTGCGAACCAAAACGCTAAATCTTGACCAACACGGTACTGTAATGCGATCCCTTCACTTAAAGCAACAAGCAGCGCACTTACTGCTGCACCGGCCAGCACGAGACGAACTGGTGTTAATCCTCCTCTTGCCATAGAGCCGATTCCGAATACTAGCAGCATACCTAGTCCTGCACCAAGCATCGCAAACATTATTATATTGAGGTAAGGCATACCTGGGAAAAAAGCAAAGCAAATGGCTAGCATAAAACCCGCACCTGCATTAATGCCAAGTAATCCAGAGTCAGCTAAAGGATTGCGCGTCATCCCTTGCATGATTGCACCTGACACCGCAAAGCAAGCTCCTACCATTGCTCCTCCAAGAACCCTCGGCAATCTTAACTCCTGAATGATCTGATGGGCAGTTATGCTTTGATCAAATGTAAATACCGCTTCCCATACTGTAGCGATATCAATATCTGCTGCGCCAAAGGAAACGGATACTGCCATCCCTATAATTAAAGCAATAACTCCACCAATCATAATAAGAGTGGCAACTAACGGCCGAGTACGAATTTTATCAGTCTCCTGCATCTCCGAGTTGTATATTGAAGACATTGTGGTGCTCCTCATTCTAAATTTTCACTCACAAAATGATTATCATTCTCATTTACAGATAATAATGTATTAGGCTACCTTTGTCAATTTGTTTAACCCTAGAGTATATGAATTACAATCTGTTTTCACAACCATTTCAAGTATAATAAAAATGCCCCACAACCATTGTCACAATGATGGTGAGACATTTATTTTAACACATATTCCGCTATGTTTTTACTGTGGTCGCCGACACGCTCCAAATTGCTAAGCACATCTAGGAAAATTGCACCTGCGTTGCCACGACATAGGTTATCATTTAAGCGTTTAAAGTGATCATTACGAAACTCCAGCTCCATCCGATCGAGATCCGCTTCACTTCCCAGCACATCAGCAGCAGCTGAGCGATCATTCTGTTCTAAAGCATATAGCGCTCTGCCAATAATCCAATCTGCAGCATCAATCATCTGATGCAGCTGACTAATCGCTTGCTCAGAAAACTGTACGCGATTGTTTACACAATAATCAGCAAGCTCCACAATGTTTTCAGCATGGTCGCCGATTCGCTCAATATCATTAACAATATGCAACAGGCTCGTTAACTTTTCCGAATCAGCCGCAGTTAAATCATGCTGATGTATGCTTACAATATAATCGGTGATCAATTGATTTAGCTCATTAATTAATGCTTCCTTCTTTAGTGCCTGATTAGCTGAGCGACTATCCTGTTCGAAAAAATATTGTGCTGCATGCGCTAATGTTTCGCGGGCAATGCCCCCCATGCGTAATACTTCATGCTGAGCCTGTCCAAGCGCAACACTAGGTGTGGCCAAGAATCGTTTGTCCAAATATTGTGTACCGTACCAAACCTCTGTCGTCGATTGATGCGTTTGAATTAAATCATTGGCCATTCGTAACAATAAAGGAACAAGCACAAGGCAAATGAGCCCTGTAAGCAGATGGAACAAGCTATGAGCGATCGCTAGCTGAACTTTAATGTAGGTTAATTGCTCCAGCCATGTCATTAGCATGAGCAGCGGCTTTTGTAGGATAAGAAATAATATTGCACCAAACACATAATAAACTACATCAATTAACACTAATCGCTTCGCTTTAATACTCGCACCAAATACTGCTATACAGGCAATAATCGCTGTACCAATATTACTTCCAAGTAAAATAGGTAGCGCCCCTGCCAAATCAATCACGCCTTCATCAGCGACCGTCTGTAGCACACCGATTGCTGCATTGGAGCTCGTTAACAATAGAGATAACATGATCCCAACTAACAAGCCGAACATAGGAAAATCCGCTAAATTAAGCAGGAACATCGTTAAGTCTTGGGATAAATTATCGCTGCGCAATGCATCTCTTACAAAGGATAGACCTAAAAACAATGCACCGAAGCCAAGAATAATCTGCCCGATATACTGAATACGCTTATAATGCCCAAATAACCATAGCAATACGCCAACTGCAATGATTGGTAGTGCATAATCCTCAATCCGAAACCCAACGATAAATATCGTAACTATCGTTCCGATATTCGCTCCAATAAGAACGTGGACAGCTTGTCTAAGGCTTAAAATGCTGGCATTAAGCAGACCGATAATTAATATTACTGCACCTGTCGCACTCTGAAACACAGTCGTAATAAAAATCCCTGTCACGACTCCGAGTAGCGGAGGTACTGTATAGGTTGCCAGTAAGTGACGGATGCGATCGCCTGTTATTTTTTGCAGGCCTTCAGATAAAAATTTGATTCCAAATAGAAAGATCGCGATTCCGCCTAAAATATAAAAAATCAAATTCTGTATACCCACGATTCCCTCCGTGATTATAGAGACGTAAAGTTGTTTGTAATACCTGAATTAAAATTGTAACACAACTGAAATATTTCTTTCACTTGTCTTTAATATTAATTGTCTATACTTCTAAGTGACCCCCTTTTTAATGATATATAATAATTGATTGCCCGCAGCCCGTTGCTGCGGGTCCTTTTTTTATTTTTGCAAAGCTTGCTCGTACCAATCCCAAAATAACCCTACTTGCTCTGGCTTATGCGCATCTGAGCCATAGACTACAGGAATACTTAGCTCTAGGCAACGTTGAATAAACCACTTCGGTACATACTCCTGCTCACAGCTGGCAACACGAAAGCCTGCTACATTGACATCAACTCCAACACCATGCTCTTGCAGCAGCGGTAGAAGATTTTCTAAGCGCTTTGTAAATTGCTGCTCATTGAATGGCGGAAGATGCTTTTGAAATTTACGAATTAAATTAATATGACCAATTCTGCTTCGTACTCCCAGCATGCCAGCTTCTTCGATCGCCAGCTCAACATGGTCAAAATACAAATCTACAAGCACATCAATCGATCCATAATAGTTCAATAAGTTTCTTTTGAAATCTTCAGCTGTAAAGTCAACGCAATAATTGCCATCCTCACCAGGTAAATAATGTACGGAGTACACAACATCCTCGAGAAGATGTCCCCATTTATCTACTAATTGCTCCGTGTACTCAACATTGCCATGCAAATAATCTAATTCTAGACCGATTGTTATTTCAATTTGTCCGGCGTAACGTTCCTTTACCGTCTGTACGTAGTTAAAATAATCTTCAAGCTCATGCTCTGGCATACCAAGCTCCTTAAATAATTCTTCATCCTTCACCCAGCCAAGTGGTAAGGATGGATGCTCAGTAACGGTATAGCGTTGAAAGCCTAAAGATATTGCACGTTCAACATACTGCTCTAATGGAGCATCGCTACCATGATAACAAAACTGTGTATGGGTGTGTCCATCCCATTTCAGCATTACGCCACCTCATTTAATTCAATTAAGAAATAATTCAATTTATTTTACCACAGATCACAGTAGAAGTGAGTGCACAAGGAAAACACACTTCCCCACAAAGTAACAATTAAGGAGAAGTGTGTGTGTTTTCTTAAGAGATATTACTGGAGCTGAAGCTGAATCCCAATACCAAATGGATCCTTCGTCAAGTAGCCTGATCCATTACGTTCTACGGCGTAGCCTGCTTCTTGTAGACGATTAACGATAGCAGTTAACTCTTCTTCACCAACTGCATGAATGGTAAAGTATTCAAGTCCTGTTGCGTGAGCTGGTAATGGAGTTGCACCTCTACCATTCCATATGTTTAAGCCTAAATGATGATGGTATCGTCCTGCTCCTACAAATAAAGCACCATTGGCCGACCAATCTGATTCCAATGAGAAGCCTAGCAATTCGCAATAATATTGATGCGCTTTGTTCAAGTCGGCAACATGTAGATGAACATGGCCCATCACTGTTCCCTCATCTAGTCCTTGGAACGGCTGCTTATCCGCCTCAGCAAGAATACCTTCCCAATCAATTGGATCAGTTGCCATCTTCACATAATTTCTTTGGTCATATTCCCATTCTGCTCGTGGTCGATCACGATAAATTTCAATTCCATTTTGGTCTGGGTCAGATAAATATAACGCTTCACTCACTAAATGATCAGCTTGACCGATCGCGATTCTCATTTCAATCAAATGCTTTAAGATATTGCCTAGCGCCTTTCGACTAGGAACTAATAATGCAAAATGATATAAACCTGTATGTCCCCGACGACTACCATCATATGCCTTACTTGTTTGTTCGAGCATAAGTAAGCTATCCACTCCATTAGCAGACATACTTGCTGTATTGACCGTTGTGTGAATCGCTTTTAAACCGATCACTTTTTCATAAAATTGGATGGAACGCTTTATATCTGAAACCTTTAGCTTAACTGTACCTAATGTTGTATTGGGATGTATTTGAATGCTCATACGATACCTCCGATTAAAAATTACTGTTACTTACTTTTAGTGAGTATATTTCATGTCGGTTATTTTGTCAACGTTATTATAAGTTAACCCATTTTACAGATAGAATGTGTATCTACACAAGCAAACTTGAACAAACCTCCATACCATATAAAAGTTCAAGGAGGTGTTACAAATTGGATAAAAAATCCAATCAAAATTTAGAGGTATCACTTACCTCAAAAGAAAAAGAGGTTTCCATTAGCGGTATCCATCCGATTCGTCGTGGACCGACGGGTCCTACTGGTCCGACTGGGCCAACAGGAGCAACTGGGGCTACAGGCGCTACTGGTGCTACTGGTGCTACTGGTGCCACTGGCGCGCTAGAACCTGGTGGCTTGTTGTATTTCGTTGCAGGCGATAGCGGCGACATAGCATCAATGGAAGTTGGAGATACGCTAACTTTTACTTCCTCCACACTTGATATTACGGTTACAGAAGGATCAGCAATTGTAAACATTGAAGCAAATGGTGGTGGTGGCGTTACTGGACCGACTGGTGCGACTGGACCGACTGGACCGACTGGTGCGACTGGTGCTACTGGTGCTACTGGTGCCACTGGCGTGACTGGTGCTACTGGGGCTACTGGCGCTACTGGACCTTCTGGTGGTGATACTGGACCGACTGGTGCGACTGGTCCTACTGGACCGACTGGGCCGACTGGTCCGACAGGCCCTACTGGTGCGACTGGTGCCACTGGTGCTACTGGTGCCACTGGTGACGCTGGTGCGACTGGTGCGACTGGTACTACTGGGGCTACTGGCGCTACTGGCGCGACTGGACCTACGGGTGCTACTGGTGAGACTGGCGCGACTGGCGAAACTGGCGCGACTGGACCGACTGGATCTACTGGCGTGACGGGAGAAACTGGCGCGACTGGGGCTACAGGTGCTACTGGCGATCCGGGGGCTACTGGTGCTACTGGACCAACGGGGGCTACTGGTGCTACTGGTGGGACTGGTGCTACTGGTGCTACTGGTGCTACTGGTGCCACTGGTGATCCGGGTGTTGCAGGGGCGACTGGCGCGACTGGACCGACTGGACCGACTGGACCGACTGGACCGACTGGACCGACTGGTGATCCGGGTACTCCTGGTGCTACCGGTGCCACTGGCGCGACTGGGGCTACTGGTGCTACTGGTGCCACTGGTGATCCGGGTGTTGCAGGGGCGACTGGCGCGACTGGCGCCACAGGACCGACTGGACCGACTGGTGCTACTGGTGATCCAGGTGTTGCGGGTGCGACTGGCGCCACTGGACCGACTGGACCGACTGGTGCTACTGGTGATCCGGGTGTTGCGGGTGCGACTGGCGCGACTGGGCCGACTGGGCCGACTGGACCGACTGGTGCTACTGGTGATCCGGGTGTTGCGGGTGCGACTGGCGCGACTGGTGCTACTGGCGCAACTGGTGCCACTGGTGCTACTGGCGATCCGGGTGTTGCGGGTGCGACTGGCGCGACTGGTGCTACGGGCGCAACTGGTGCCACTGGTGCTACTGGCGCAGGAGCAATCATTCCTTTTGCATCTGGAACCCCAAGTTCAATGACAACTATTGCTGGTGGTCTCGTAGGTGTGCCTAACCTTGTTGGTTTTGGAAGCAATGCAACTCTTCCAACAGTGCTTGGTGCAACAATTGACCTTACTGGAGCAGCTGGACTTCTTCTGAATATGGCGTTCTCAGTACCAAGAGATGGCACAATTACTGATATTGCTGCTTATTTCAGTACAACAGCAGCACTTGCGTTAGTTGGTTCGACAATTACAATTACAGCTCAACTTTACACTTCAACTACTCCAGACAATACTTTCGCACCAATACCTGCTGCAATCGTTACACTTGCTCCTGCTTTAACGGGTATTATCTCTATTGGCGATGTTAGCAGTGGTGTAACATCTGGATTAAATATTCCTGTAGCAGCAGGAGATAGATTACTGATGGTATTCTCGACTACTGCAACAGGTGTATCTCTTCTTAACACTGTTGCAGGCTATGCAAGCGCAGGAGTAAATATTGTTTAATAGCGAATTAAGTTAATAAACTTGCCTCATGACTTGGAGTCATGGGGCAAGTTTTATTATTAAACAAGTCCCTGTCCACTATTTTCAATAGAAATATTGGATAATTTTTCGAATAAATATCTATATATTAATGAATGCCTTTAGTACAATACACATCCTTTACAAAACATCTACATTTCGTATAACAGACAAGCTATAGGAGGTGAAAGTTAAAGCTTATGTCCGATTACAAGAAATCTAAACATTCTGATTCTCACTTAGAAAAAGAAGTAACTCTCAGCGGAATTCGCCCTGTTAGTGGACCGACTGGACCTACTGGCGCTACTGGGCCGACTGGTGACACCGGACCTACTGGACCGACTGGAGAAATTGATCCTGAAACAATATTATTCTGGGTAAGAGATCAAATCAATGAAGCTGTTCCTATGGTGGTCAATGATACTCTTACTTTCATATCGTCTACACTTGATATTACTGTTACAAGCGGTTCCGCTAATGTAAATATTGAAGCGAATGGTTTGACAGGAGCTACCGGACCGACTGGAGCTACCGGCGACACTGGACCGACGGGTGCTACTGGGGCCACTGGCGACATTGGACCGACTGGCGATACCGGACCCACTGGCGCTACTGGTGGAACTGGAGCTGCTGGCGCTACGGGGCCAACCGGCGATACCGGACCTACTGGCGACACCGGACCTACTGGCGATACCGGACCTACTGGCGTCACTGGGCCGACGGGGGCCACTGGAGCTACGGGACCAGGCTTTGCCAGTCAAGGATTTTCTGCATTTTTGCCCTCAATCAGCAATGTTACTAGCTCCATTCAGCTATCAGGTTGGAATGTTGCAGCCCCTTACTACAATAATACTTCATTTGTTCCAGCCACTGGGATTTTTACTGCACCTGCAACTGGAGTCTATGCAATCTATGCAACGATCAACTATCAAACAACTGCAGCTATTACTGCAGGCATTGCAAATGCCGCTCCAGCCTTTGTAGTACGTCGAACTTCACCCGTAAATACAGATTTAATTACTGCGCTTTTTCCTGTAGTTAATCTAAACCTAAGCCTTGTTATTACCATAGCTATTAGAGCTATATTAGGGAATGGTACAGTAACAATAGCCGGAGATATACAACTAGATGCAGGAGATACAGTAGGTTTATTCTATAATTCTGATACCTTATCAATTGCTCTCAATCTCGGTGGAAATGGTAGTCAAGGCATAGTATGGTCAATTCATAGAATTTCGTAAAAAATAAATTTAGCTTTTTTAACAATAATCCTGAACACTTTACTTAATGTAGAAGGTTCAGGATTTTTCTTTCACTATTACTCTTCTATTCAGTATTCACTAGCCAGAAAATAAATTGTCTACCTGTCGTTAGCACATTCAATTCTATTAAACTTGCATAAACTAGAGAAGTAAATATAGGAGGTGTTATTTTTGGATGAATTATTAAATCGCGGAAATTCAAAACAATCTAAATCCCACATAGAACAAGAGGTTACAATTAGCGGCATCAGACCAACACGCGGACCTACTGGCCCGACTGGACCGACTGGGGCTACTGGTGTTACCGGTGCTACTGGCGCGACTGGTGCTACCGGTGCAACGGGCGCGACTGGACCTACCGGCGCGACTGGAATTGTTGAACCTGGTAGTACTTTATTTTTTGTATCTGACTCAGCTGGAACAGTAGTTCCAATGGTAGCAGAGAGCAATCTAAACTTTACTTCTTCCACTTTAGACATTACTGTCACCAGTGGTTCAGTCAATGTAAATATTGAAGCAACCGGGGGGATTACAGGACCGACTGGCGCTACCGGCGCTACCGGCGAAACTGGTGCGACGGGCGCTACCGGCGAAACTGGTGCGACGGGCGCGACCGGCGCTACTGGTGCCACGGGCGCTACTGGCGAAACTGGCGCTACTGGTGCCACGGGCGCGACTGGTGCCACGGGTGCGACCGGTGAAACTGGCGCGACCGGCGCTACTGGTGCGACCGGTGAAACTGGTGCCACGGGCGCTACTGGCGAAACTGGCGCTACCGGCGAAACTGGCGCGACTGGGCCTACAGGCGCTACCGGCGAAACTGGCGCGACCGGTGCTACAGGCGAAACTGGGGCGACTGGACCGACTGGCGCTACCGGTGAAACTGGTGCGACTGGCGCTACAGGCGAAACTGGGGCGACTGGTGCGACCGGCGAAACTGGTGCGACTGGCGCTACAGGCGAAACTGGGGCGACTGGCGCTACAGGCGAAACTGGCGCTACCGGGGCTACCGGCGAAACTGGGGCGACTGGCGCTACAGGCGAAACTGGCGCTACCGGTGCTACCGGCGAAACTGGTGCTACAGGCGCTACCGGCGAAACTGGCGCGACTGGCGCTACCGGCGAAACTGGTGCGACTGGCGCTACCGGCGCTACCGGCGAAACTGGCACGACTGGACCGTCTGGCGCTACCGGCGAAACTGGTGCGACTGGTGCGACTGGCGCGACTGGCGCTACTGGTGCGACTGGCGCTACCGGCGAAACTGGCGCGACTGGCGCTACCGGTGAAACTGGACCGACTGGCGCTACCGGCGCTACTGGTGCGACTGGCGCTACCGGCGAGACTGGTGCGACTGGACCGACTGGACCGACTGGTGCTACCGGTGAAACCGGTGCTACAGGCGAAACTGGCGCTACCGGTGAAACTGGTGCGACTGGCGCTACCGGCGCTACCGGCGAAACTGGCGCAACTGGCGCAACTGGCGCGACCGGCGAAACTGGTGCGACTGGACCGACTGGACCAACTGGCGAAACTGGTGCGACTGGCGCTACCGGCGCTACCGGTGAAACTGGTGCTCCTGGTGGAGAAACTGGTGCAACTGGACCGACTGGACCTACCGGGCCGACTGGTGCAACAGGAGAAACAGGACCTACTGGGCCTACTGGACCGACTGGACCTACTGGAACAGTAGAGTTCAGCCCTTATGAAGTGTATGTTCTAGCTGGTGCTGTCGGTGGAGATGGAACACAAGCGAATCCATTTGGAACGATCCAAGAAGGTGTAACTGCTGTAGCTCCTACTGGAACTGTTCATATATTAGGTGGAACTTATCCAATTACTTCACAGATTGTCATTAACAAAGCTGGAGTGACTTTAAGAGGTTATCCTAGTACGCTTATTTTATTGCAAGCAGCAGTAATTCCATTTCTCGTAACTGGTGACGGGGTAACAATCGATCGCTTGACTATTACAAGCGATAACCCTTATGCTGTTGAATTTATTCAATTCGCTGGGTCCAATCATATGTTAATTAACAGCTACATCTACGGACCATTTCAAGCTGGAGATAGCTCAGGCTGGGTAGTTAACCGTGGATTTGTTACTCAAGGAAATGTCACCAACTTAATCGTAAGAAATAATATTTTCTACTTTATGAGACAGCCTGCTTATTTAAATCCTAACTCAACAGGCTATATCACGAATAATGTTGTCTATAATACTCGTGGCTGGGTTGTTGATGGGGCTATTTTCGTATTCTCCGGTAACTCTTGGGGAAGCCCAGAAAATACAGTTGATATTGCGTTACTGGTTGGTACAATCTCCGGACCTCCGTACGATCCTTTAACCGAGTTAATTGATAATAATAGCAATGCGACTATTTCTGATCAAAGATAACAAGCTAGATAAAAGCTAGCAAACCAAACTGGTAGTTATCATGTTTCACTTATTCGTGAGATAGATGACTACCAGTTTTTATATATCAGTGCTTTATAATATATGGTATGATTTGTATTACATATTGCCGTACCTTCTATCACGTTATTCATCATGACGGGTAATTTAACCAATAATCATTGAGAATGACTTGGAGAATATGTATATGAATATTAAAAACAAACCTTTTCTTTATAAGTTTCTGCTTTCATATATTGTGATTCTAGTATTTCCAATCGTAATCACTCTTGCCTTCTACTATCCCTACACGATGACGTATGTTAAGGATAAATCCAGTGCATGGAACGACCATACGACTGAACAGCTCATGAATTCCATGGATATTTTTACGAAATACGTATATAACCTACCTGCTGAAATATTGCAAAACCGTGAGATTAAACCATATATGGTTGAAGAGAACTCCTATCAGAAGATTATCATTATGAATGAAATGCGAAAGTATAACATAACCGATGCATTTATTGAAAACACACTGCTCTACCTGAAAAATGTTAACTATTTTTTTAGTAAAAGAGGAAGCGCATACACAATCTCTGATTTTGGAAAAAAAGGCGTTGGATATGTATATCCTTCTTGGACACCTGAGATGATACAGCAGGACTTAGAGAACCTAACTGAGCCAATCATTCGTCCAGTAGAGTCTGTTGTCGTTCCTGGCGGACATCATGTAAATATATTAAGCTTCATCCTTCCTTTACCGCTAGGTGGTGACAACTCGCCAGGCTCGTTGTTTATTTTAGTAAAAGAAGATACGATTCTCGATATGATGCGATCTAGTAATGATGAATCGAATGCGATATTTATTATTACCGATGAAAACAAAACTTGCCTAGTAGCAACAGTTGGCTGTGAGCAAATCAATAGCGAATCATATGCTCATATCATTGATCCAAATTTCTCAGCAATACATAATAAAGAAGCATCCATTGATTCTCAAAAATACTTGATATCAGAGAGCATTTCCAGCACCAATGGTTGGCATTATATCCGACTGCACCCGATTTCGGAAACAGTTGCTGATATTCGCAAGCTGCAATACAGCACCGTTCTGCTGCTATTTATTATTATTTTTACAACATCGATTGTTATCTATTTTTCGATGCGCTCTAATTATCATCCCATAAAGAAGCTCGTTGATGTTGCTACAAAGCTATTCGACGACCATTCATATAAGGATGGACTAAACGAAATTGATACGATTCATTATGCTATTCAGCAGCTCTCAACAAAAAAAGCGACACTCGATGAGCAGTTAGAGCAAACAAAGCCAATCATTCGTGATCAATTACTGTTTGATCTCTTGCTTGGTCATTACAACAGCTGGGAGCAATTTCAACAGGATGCCAATGATTATCAAATTGCTTTCCCCTACCGTCATCTGTCAGTTGCAACGATGCTGATTGAAGCTGATACATATAGTGAGCAAATTTTATCTTATTCCAGACAGTTTTTTGAGAAGCAACAAGCTCAGCTTCGCAGTTACGTCATTAAAAGCTATTATAAGCGTGAGGTTATTATTATATTGTGCCATGAGGAGCCCATTGTAGAGCTTTTATCTCAATTACAGCAGCAAATTCAAAAGCAATTCCTGCAAAGCTGCTTAATCGGCATTAGCAGTCAGCAAGAGCTGCTGGATATTAAAAACTGCTCCATCGCTTATTTGCAAGCATCGCGCTGTTTAGATCATATTCGCTTCCAGCATACAACGATGCTCGCCAGCTATACCGATGGACTTCAGGCCTCTAACGGATTAATTTCTTATCAATTAGAGCTGGTCCAAGCACTCGAGCTAGCAACATTAAAGAATGATATTGACAATATTTCAACGATTGTTCAACGTATTCAAGGATATATGAGTAGCGAAAACATCCCTTCTCACGTTGTAAGAACACTTTATCTGAATACGATGAGTATTCTATTCCAAGCGTTGCAGAAACTCCAGCAAGATCACGACTCCATACTAAGCAATATTGAGTTTGTGTTCCAGCAGCGATATACACTTGATCAAATGAACAGCATAATGAATGATGTCGCTAATAAGCTATGTGAGCTGCTGACTGAAGTCATACCAACTGCTTCTCGTCGCACTCCAGCTGAGCAAATTAATCAGCTCATTGATGAGCATTGGGCAGATGCCAATCTTTCATTACAATTTATGGCCGATCAATTTGGAATGTCTACCTCTAATTTCAGCTACCATTTCAAAAAGACAATGGGCCAAAACTTCAAGGAGTATATTGACGGATTACGAATACAACAATCGATTCAGCTGCTGCGACAAAGTCAGGACTCTATTGAGAGCATTGCCTTACAAGTCGGCTATATGAACTCGTCTAGCTTCATTCGCTCCTTCAAAAAGCTAGTTGGCATGACCCCAGGACAATATCGTGAGCAGCAAAAGCAATAATATGTTTGATGAAACAAACGAACGCAGACCAATATACAAATTTTTAGCGATATACAATTATCAAATCGAGCTGTGAGCCAAAGTTCTAATCAGGGTGTTTGCCTTGGAGCTTAGCGCAGCTCTTTTATTTGTATAGCAACACTTAACGTGTATGGACGACGTTTAGAATCCGCAAAAATTATAATCATCTACAAAATTTCTAATAAACCGCAAGTTAGCAATGGGAAAACCCTTGATGCACAGTCATTATAAAGCGCTTTCAAATATTGAGTATAGCTCAATTCTTGTTTCTTTACGGTCAATCACAGGGTAATCTACACTGAAATCGCCGGGCAGCATAAACCGTTACCGACCTAAATTGCCTCAGGTAAATATATGATGGGGGTAAGTTGTATGAAAAAATGGATTACTGTTTTTCTTTCACTCACACTAGCCACTTCAGTCATCACAGCATGCAGCGGATCAAACGGTGGGAACAGCAACGGAAAGTCAGATGCAAATGGCGGATCAGGACCAAGCGGTAAGAAGGATAAGTTAACCGCAATTATGGTAAAGCATCCTTTGACGAAGCCGCTTGATGAAATGGAATGGCTGCAAGCTATTGAAGAAAAAGCGAATGTCGATATCGAATGGCAGGAAATAACTGCCGACTGGGATCAAAAGAAAGGGCCGATGCTGGCAAGCGGTGATATTCCGGATTTATTCGTAGGTCCTACTGTAATTACTGATGCTGATTTTGCTCAGTTCAATGGTCTATTCCAAGATCTTAATGAGCTGCTGGAGCAAGCACCAAATGTACAGCAAATGTTTGAACATAATCCTGCTACGAAAATCATTGCAACTCAAACGGATGGTCGTATCTTAGGGCTTCCAAAATACCAACGCTTCTGGCCCGATTCAGTAAACCGTCAATATATTAACCAAACATGGCTTGATAATTTGAGCCTAGAAATGCCCACGAACTGGGATGAGCTGTATGAGGTACTTCTAGCTTTCAAAGAACAGGATGCTAACGGCAATGGTGATCCAAACGATGAAATTGCTGTTGACTGGCCTGGAGGAATTGGCGGCTTCTTCAATCCTGCGGTGATGCTGGGTGGTATGGGGATTAATCTATCATCCGATATTAGCGGACAAGGCTATTTTGTCGAGGTTGGTAAGGTGAAAAACTTCCTAGTCGATGATCGCTATAAGGAACTCGTTATGTTCCTTAATAAGCTGTACTCTGCAGGACTAATTAATACGGAAGTATTCACTCATGACTATACAAAATTCCAATCTGTCGCTCGCGGTGAAGGTAATTTTGCTAAGGTTGGGTTTACTTGGGGCTGGGTTGGCTCTGACCGCTTCGGTGAACAATTAGCCACTCAATATACCTCTATGGCTCCATTAAAATGGAATGCTTCCTATAGTGGAAATGTATCCTGGAGCTATGACTTTAACACATTAAACTACGGAGCAAATGCTATTGTTATGTCGGCAAAATCAAAGAACAAGGATGCTGCCATACGCTTTATTAATGAGCTCTACGATCCTGAAGTCGGTATTCAAGTATTGTTTGGATCGATTGGACCTAATATCTCTAAAAATGATGATGGCTCGTATACTGTACTACCCCCGCAAGATGCACAAATGGACCCTGGTACTTGGAAATGGACATCTACTTGGGCGGATAATGGTGCCTTCTATATTTCAGAAGATATCCAGCTTACTCTTGGAACTGATATGCAGGAGGTGCTAAATGATTCAGAGCCATTGCAAACTGCTCTAAGCTCTATAAATCCTAAGGAAGATATTTATCCGAGCGTGTTTATTAAATACTCCAGCCAAGATAACAATACAATGAGCTTGAATAATACGAATGTGATGAATCTTGCAAATACGAACTTCGCTAAGTGGGTCACTTCTGGAGGAATTGAACAGGAATGGGATGCTTATGTCAAAGAAGCAGAAAAAGCTGGTCTTCCTCAAAACCTTGAAATTATGCAGCGATATTTCGACGAATACAAGACGAATAATTAATAGCGTTTGATGTTATGGATGCTAGTGTTTAGCTAGCATCCACTTATCAGTCGATGCTTACGAGGTGCTTTTCATGCTGCGCATGAAAAGCTAGGTTTACGCTTACGAGGTGCTTTTCATGCTGCGCATGAAAAGCTTTAGGAGGGATGCATATGAAGCACTCTTTGGTGAAGAGATCATTGATTCGAGATTATCAGCTTTGGGTTATGATTTTCCCCGCCATTCTTGCTATTTTTATATTCAACTATATTCCGATGTACGGTATTCAGCTTGCCTTCCGAGATTATGATTTCAGCAAGGGGCTAACTGGCGGCGAGTTTCGTGGACTACAATACTTTATACAGTTTATTGATAATTACCAATTCGCCAGCCTAATGAAAAATACGTTTGTTATTAGCTTTGCAACGATTGTTATCGGCTTTCCCGCTCCCATTATACTGGCACTGTTGCTGAATCAGATTCGTGTGAAGACCTTCAAGCAAGTGATGCAAACGACCGTCTATTTACCACATTTTATATCCATCATAGTGCTTGTCGGGATGCTAAATGTATTACTTTCTTCTGAAACTGGGATTGTCGGTCATTTTATGAAGTCGATCGGCCTAGGACATATCAACTTACTTGCCTCAACAAATACCTTTATTCCAGTCTATGTTCTATCGGATATATGGCAGCACTGCGGATGGAATAGCATTATCTTTCTAGCTGCATTATCCACTGTCGATCCGCAGCTCTATGATTCTGCGAAAATGGACGGAGCGAGTCGTCTGCAGATGATGCGCTACATTGATTTGCCTGCACTTAAGCCGACGATTATCATATTGTTCATTTTAAGTATGGGTAATATTTTAAGCACGGGGTTTGAAAAGATATTTCTAATGCAAAATTCGTTGAATTTACCTGTGTCGGAGGTCATTGCCACCTACGTCTATAAGATAGGGATTGTCTCTAATCAATTCAGCTATGCATCGGCAATTGGCTTATTTAATACGATTATTAATTTCATATTTTTAATTAGTATGAATGCGATATCGAAGAAAATGTCCGATACGAGCTTATATTAATGAGCTAACGAAGTATCGTCATTGTCCATTAATGTGAAGAAAGGAGCTGCCAGATGACTCTAAAAGGAAAAACACTTTCCGAGCTGAGCTTCTCTATTATTCTAGCCCTATTATGTATCGCGATCTTTTTGCTTATTGCTTACCCGTTATATTTTATTATTATTGCATCAATTAGTGACTCTGTTCTTGTCTCTACAGGTAAAGTACTTCTTTTTCCTAAAGGAATAAGCTTCTTCGGGTACTCTGAGATATTTCAAGACAGTCGAATATGGACTGGCTATCGCAACACTATCTTTTATACCTTTGCAGGTACGGCAGTCAATCTGCTCGTCACACTTCCAGCTGCTTATGTGTTGTCTCGCAAGGAGTTCAAGGCAGGAAAATTTATTATGTTCGCTTTTGTGTTCACGATGTTTTTTAACGGTGGATTAATTCCAACTTATTTACTCATGAAGGATCTGCAGCTAATCAATACGATGTGGGTATTCATCATTCCTTTTTGCGTCAATGTCTTCTACCTTATAATTGCACGGACCTTTTTTGAAACCTCTTTGCCTAAGGAGCTCTACGAAGCAGCGGCAATGGATGGTTGCTCTCACTTTACCTATTTCCTGAAGGTGGCGTTGCCGTTATCTAAGGCCATGCTGTCTGTTATCGGACTTTATTATTTAGTAGGACATTGGAACAATTTCTTTACTGGATTAATATACATTCGCAGCAATGATCTACAGCCGCTGCAAATTGTATTGAGGGATATACTTCTCTCTAATCAAGTTTTCTCAGGCGGTGCAGGAACAGGAGGCAGTGTAGGCGGTTATGCTCAGCGTTATGCTGACCAAATTAAGTACGGAGTGATCATCATCTCGACACTACCTATTTTACTTGTATACCCATTTATACAAAAGTACTTCGACAAAGGAGTTATGATTGGCTCCGTGAAGGGTTAAGGAGAAGAGCGATAAGAGCTACCTCACCTCATACAATAATAAAGGAGCAAGTCAGTCCGAAAATAACGATCGGACTGACTTGCTCCAAAACATGTATGATTACAAATTGCAACGAGCGGAAACGCTACTGCAACAGCTTCTGCAAGCGAACAATCGCCTGGGCACGATCAACAACACCTAGCTTACTATACAGATTACTAATATAGTTGCGGACCGTTCCTTCTGAGATATACATCGCTGCAGCGATTTCACGATTGTTATAGCCCTTTAGTATAAGCTTCGCAAGCTCCTGCTCTCGTTCAGTAAGACCGATCTGTGGTGGCGTTGCTATCGAAATTGCGCGGTCATTCGTTAGCTGTGAAATTTTCATCGCTAATCTTGACGCAACCGATGTTGGCAGTATTAATTTGCCGCAAACTGTATCGCGGATGGAAGCGATCATCTGATCAACATCCATATCTTTCAGCAAATAACCGCTGGCACCATGAACCATCGCTTCCACGATATAATCATCATCAAGGAAGGTCGATAGAATAAGTACATATGTATTAGGAGCACTCTGCTTAATACATTTTAATGATTCGATCCCATTCATGATCGGCATCTCCACATCCATAATGACAAGGGAGGGACGAAGACTAGCCGCTAATGAACATGCTTCTTCTCCATTATTAGCTACAGCGATAACTTCCATGTCTTCCTCTAGGTCTAAAATTGACTTTAGTCCTTCTCTTGTTAGCATTTGATCATCTGCTATCACTATCGAAATCAAAACGTCCATTCCTCCTTTATGAATACGGTAGTTCAATATACAAGCAACAGCCCTGATTAAGCGCACACTGCATCGACAATGTGCCTTTAAGCTGCTTAACCCGATCCTGCATCATACTTAAGCCAAAGCCCATAACGACGCCATCGCAGCCTTGACCGTTATCCTCTAATTTGAATTGAATAATGTCATCAGACCGATTTACCTGCAAGTGGAAGAATAGCTCCGTACTTCGTCCATGACGTACGGCATTCGTTATTCCTTCCTGCAACGCGTGGTAAATGGCCTTTTTATGCGTAAACGGCAGCTCTGGCATTGGCTCAATGACTGCATTAATCTTTATGCCTGTATTGTTTTCATCCTCTCGAATCAGCTCGCGTAAAGCCGATTCAATATCGTAGTAATGATTTTCTTTGAGCATATGAACGGAATTGCGAATCTCGCTTAAGCTCTGACGGATTAGACTCTGTGCTTGCTGAAACCGTTCTATCGCATCTTCCTTATCCTTTTGCAGCAATCGCTTTCCCGCTTCAATTTGCAAAATAGTCGATGTCAACGTATGTCCAACGATATCATGGATTTCTCCCGCAATGCGTGATCTCTCCGCATAAATCGTTGCTTCAGCTAAAGCCTCAGAGGTCGCGCGCATGGACTTTTCGAGTGCAACCGTACGCTCGACTACTTGCTGCTCCAAATTTTGCTTAAGAAAGTGAATATCGCTATAAAGCTTTGCATTGACAAGTGAAATCGCACATTGCGAGCTAAGCAGCTGTAATATGTCCAAATGATCCTCGGTAAACATTTTCGTAGACAAACGATTTTCCATATAGAGCAATCCAATCAGCTTGCTTTGATAAAGAATCGGCAAACAAAGCACTGATTTGACATTATTGTCTTTAATGTACTGATTGCGTTCAAATACTACGCTTGAAGCGGCATCATGCAGCACGACTGCCTCCCTCGTTCTTACCGCGTAGCTGATGACGGCGGTTGGTAATAGCTCGTCCCCATCCTCTAGCTTTACTGGATCTAGACATAGCTCCTCCATCGTTCCATACGCTTCAATCATCCATTGCGTTTCATTGTAAACGATCAGTGCCCCATATTCCGCCCCTGCATTTTGCAGCATAATATGCATCAGTACTTGAAGCAGCTTGTCCATTTCCATCTCACTAGACAGCACCTGTACAGATTTGGCAACCGTAAGATAATCGATTCGCTCTAGTGCAAATTGCGACTCTCGCTTAATGTTCAACAGTGAACCGTAATGGAGCTGTAGGTCATTGGCTTTAACCGTTGCTCCCCATTGAGAATACGCCTCATATGCCTCGGTCATATACGTTTTGGCCAGTCGTGTTCTGCCACGTCTCATTGCATACTTAGCAAAAGACTCTGCAATAATCGCTTGATCATGCATATATCCGCTTGCTCGTGCAGCGTCAATTGCCTGCTCAAATAATAGCTCAGACTTCGTCTCATGATCGCTAAGGGCCGCCTTTACCGCATGTATAAATATATACTTATGCTTCAAGTTATTCGGCACTTGCAACACAAGCTTCTTCATCAGCTTTAAGCTAAGGCGTAGCTGACGTAGCGCGGCAGCCTTCTTATGCTTGCTTAACTTCTCACGGCGTTCCATAAATAACAGCGCCTTATAATAGTCATAGCTGAAAGAAGATAGGTATGAATCTTCCTTCGTAAAGCGCTCCGCACATTGCTGCAAGGCAGCCTCAGCTTCATCATAACGTCCTAAAATATATCCATTTACATAATGATATATCGCGATGGACTCTAGCAATGTTCTTCCTTCGTTGCTTGGCAAATCTTCTATAAATGACTTAGCAAGTATATCTATTTCACCATAAGGATCATTGGCTGCACGATAACCTGTTAACTCTGTTAGCATACGAGCAAATACCGCAGCAAGTCGCTCGTGAATGACACTATCATCACCACGTAGATGCGGGACGCGACTCATCAAACGATCGTAGAGCTCCTTAAGAGGGTAGCTAAATTGGAACAGCAGCCCACAACTAACAATGAATGTCTCATTAGCTTGCCAGAGCTCGCCAGCCTCTACCGCCATCTCATAGGCTTGATCGGCAACAGCAGGTAAAAAGTACGGATCATGCATTTTCCAGCTATGCACACAGGTAGAAAAACCGATTACATTTTGTGCATATAGTCGAGGATGACCTTGAGCAATTTGACAGCCTAGCTTCCCCCAGTGATAAGCCTCATCGAATTTGAAAAATTGAAAATGCAGCATCAACGCATAACCTACAAATGCTGTGGAGGCTTCAGGGGTCAGCCCATGATCTATCGTTAGCTCCAGCATTAATATTTGCGTGTAGGCCCACCCATTTTTATGTATCATGAGGTTGGCATGGGAGGCATAATCTAATATCGTCATCGCTGTTTGATGCCATGGCTTGTCTGATGGCGGAAGCTCGGCTAAGGTGGTTGGCGTATATTGCTTGAGCTTTCTACCTAAGCCACTCCAGTATGTAAATAATTGCCACCAGCTAGCGTAGAAATTATGCTTTACCCCTAACAGATCTAATGCTTTTTCCGCTGACGAAATTACGTTACTAAATTTATCGATACTCACTTCAAGTGAGATCATCAGCAAGTAAACCTGTGCCTTAGCGTAATCGTTTTGTGCTTTCGACAATAACAGCTGAAACAGGGCATCGGCTTCTTCATAATACGTGCAATTAAACTCTGCTTTTGCTCGCTCCAAATAAGCTTGAGAGGTCAATTCATACTCCTGCTCCCAGCTATCCTTAAGCAGCTCTGTCGCTTTACGAAAGTAGTTAAGTGCTTCTGTAATGGCATTGGCTTGCTTGGCAGATAACCCTGCTTGGATATTCCACTGGGCAAGCTCCTTACTATTTCCTTGCCGTATAATTTCAAGGGCACATTGATTTAGATGATCAACAAGCTCCTCAATCGCTCCATTCCATAATCCGTTTTCTCGGCGTTGCTTTAACAGCATGCCAATCGTCATATGCAGTTCGGAGCGCTTGCCCTCTGCGATTGTCTCATAAGCAAGCTGACGAATTCTACTATGCTCGAAGCCATAGAGTAGTCGCTCACCTAGAATTGGATAAATGATACGGCTATCCACTGCAGGCTGTAATATTTTGAATAGCTCATGTGGCTGAAGCCCAGTAATCTCTGCTAGCATATGAAGCTCAAACTGCTCTCCGAGAAAAGCAGCCTTACCGAGCAAGCTTAGCAGCTGATCAGGTAGCTGAGCTAGTCGATCTGCTGCAGTATCGATCACATCCATTGGAGATCTTTGCTGTGCGATTAACTGGATATCCCAGCGCCAAGTTCGGGTTTCTTCATTAAAAATGACGATCTGTCGTTCCTGCAGCTCCTGCAAAAATTGCTTTAGATATAACGGATTGCCTTCTGTCTTATAATACAGAATATCTATAAACTCCTCCGTCTTATCCTCTTCTGCAGTGTGCAAAATGTGGCTTACAATCTGTCTGTAATCATCCTTCTCAAGCTTCGTTAAATGTAACTCCGTAGTCGATATTCCAATATGCGCAATTCTTTGCTGCCACTTATTCCACGAATGCTCCTCATGCTGAACCTCATCATCCCGATAAGCCCCTATGAGCAGCATATGCGGTTTGTCCTGCTTACTTAATAGCTCGGGGATCACTTGCAGCGACTTTTCGTCAAGTTCATGCACACTATCTAAAAAAATAACAAGAATATGGCTGCTGCTGCACACTAATTGAAATAACTGCTGCAACGCTTGAGCTAATATCGGAGGCTCCTCGATGAATGGCTGCTCGGGCTCCACTTGCTCACCAAGTAGCAGCTTTAATAAAGGTACCTGATTCAACAACATTTGCAGCTGTCCTTCACCGTGCAGCACATCTAATATTCGTGCCTTCCACTGCTCCGCTTCCGTTGTGTCGTCTGCCAATAGATAGGTAATGAGCTGCTCTACAATTTGTAGCCAGATCTCGTAAGGACGTGCCACCTCGACCTGCTCCATCTGTCCTGAAACAAATATCGCTTGATTAGACAAATGTTTATGTAATCTTCCTCTGACTAAAGCTGATTTGCCAATACCGGCAGCCCCACTAATCCAAACGGCTTCTGTAGTCCCAAGCATCACGCGATGAACAGCCTCTAGCAAGTGCTGCTGCTCTAGAGATCTGCCTACAAATAGCTCAGACGAGCTCCATTCTAGTAAAATATCATGCTGTGCCAAAGGAAAAGCTCTAACTCTACCTGATACACGAAGCTGAATTAAGCATTCCTCAAGATCAGACTTTATGCCAAATGCGCTAGCATATCTTTCTTCAGGCATCTTCTCCAAGCATTTCATTACAATAGCCGAAACCGCTTCGGGTATCGACTTATTGCGTAGCGTAATGTGCTGTGGTACGGCAGTTAGATGTGCATAAACGGTGTCCAGTGCACTTTGTGATGGAAAAGGTAAGCTGTCTGCAAACCATTCATATAGCAGCACGCCAAATGAATAAATATCGGTTCGATAGTCAGGAACCATCCCCGTCCTGCCCGTCTGTTCAGGCGATAAATATGGCAACACAGCATCCCTAGTTCTGAGCGCACGAATCTCCGCACCGCGAGCTCGATCCATTTTGGCAGCTCTCACATCTAGCAATTTGGCTTGCGATAAATCTTTGCTTACGATGAGATCATACGGTGTAATATGATGCAGGGTCATTTGTTGAAGATGCACTTGATGCAAACACTCGATCATTGCAATGGCTACCTTAAGAAGCTCTGAAAGCTTTAACGATGCACGCCTAGTTTTCATTAATTCATGTAAGGTAATTCCGCCATTATCATGCATCAGCAGCATCGGCCGATCTTCGATCGACAGCAGTCGAAAAGGAACGAGACTTCCCTGTCCGTTCAATTCCTGCAATCGCTCGTATTCATACTTTAGAACAGCACTTTTATTAATAACCTGATTATCACTCTCGATCGTTTTGGCAATTAAATTAAGACCGTCCTCTATACGAGAGATGCGATAGAGTTTAATATCTTCAGTACTTTCGATGCTCTCAATCACACGATAGCCTGCTAACTCTATCATGCTGCCACCTTCCTTAACACTGATATGTAAAGAATTCCTTTCACTCCATATGTTACAATACTGTTATTATAGCTTATAATAGGAGAATATCCTATGTTATTAAGTTTTTAGAAAGTACTGGTGATTAGAATGAGTATAAAAGATACAATGGTACTTCTACTCGCTTACGGTGCTCCGCTCTTAGTTATTGTATATGTGACAATCATAGCCTTGCTTACGAGCAGAAACAGAAAATCTCTGCAGGCCAGTGAACGACACTATGAGGTGCTATTTCATCTCATCCCTGAGGTCGTTGTTGTGTTACATCCTGATGGGACTGTAAAGCATGTTAATCAACGAGCACGCCAATATGTTCAAGCTCTTAATATCGACATCGAGTCATTGGCTAGCCTGCTTGATTCAGAGCTGCAAAACTGTATTGCCGAGCAACAGAAGCTACAGGCCTATGAAACCGAAATTAACGTTCAAGAGCAGCAACGCTCCCTGCTATTAAACGCAGAGTATATAACGATCGATGATACCGCTTGTGTGATTCTTATTATTACTGATATTACTGAACATAAGCTGCAGCAACAAAAGCTACAATTTCTTGCCTATCAAGATTCCATTACAAAACTACCGAATCGTAGATATTTCCTTGATAAGCTTGAGGAAGTTCTGCTAGAAGCGAAAGAAAATAACGAGACGGTAGCGCTATTATTAGTCGATCTCGATCAGCTGCAATGGATTAATGATAAGTATGGACACCTCATTGGTGATGAGACGCTGCAATTTATCGCAGAGCTAGTGCAGAAGGCTGCTGGCCCGCATGGAGTTGCTGCTAGAATGGGGGGAGCAGAATTTATTTTCTGTCTGCCAAGCTCCCCTACCATCGAAGAAGTTGAAACACTTAAAACGAATATTCAATATGAATTTGCTCGTTATGCATCTCGATTTGACTCAGCTTCAATTGAGTTACATATCGGCGCAAGCTTCTATCCGATTGATGGAACAGAGGGACAAGCACTTATTCATGCAGCGGATTACGCAATGTTTGAAATCAAGCATCAACTCAAAAACGCTTAGAAGAAATAAAAACAGAGGGGCTTTGCACAAGCACCCTCTGTTTTTTGCAATCTATTCGTTCCCGCTAAGTTATACAGCGTGGAAATTCGTACCGTCAGTCGTAGCTTTAATGTAGCCTGTGCGAATAACAAAGTCTCCAAAATGCTCGTCCTTGTTGCGATCCTTCGCGTAGTGCTCAATAATCGGCTCTAGTGTAGCAAGAATTTCTTCCTCGCCGATATTTTCCTTGTACATTTTGTTCAAGCGCTCACCAGCAAAGCCCGCTCCCATATACATATTGTATTTACCAGGAGATTTACCGATGAAGGAAATTTCACCTAGTGCTGGACGCGCACAGCCATTAGGACAACCTGTCATACGAATATTAATTTCGTTGTCACGCAATCCGTTTTTCTCAAAGATTGGTTCAAGCTTATCAATTAGTGAAGGCAAGTAACGCTCAGCTTCTGCCATCGCCAAGCCACATGTCGGCAATGCCACACAAGACAATGCATTACGGCGCGCACCAGTTAATTCTTCACCAATAGAGATATTATATTTCTTCATTAGCTTCGTAATCGAAGCTTTTTGTTTAGCTGGAATATTACCGATCATTACGTTTTGGTTAGCTGTTAAGCGGAAATCACCTTTAAGCACTTTAGCAATTTCACGCAAGCCTGTCATCACCTGACCATCTTCTGTGTCAGCAATACGTCCGCTGCGTAGGAACAATGTGACATTCCATGTGCCGTCGAAGTTTTTCGACCAGCCGTAACGGTCACCTGTGCTTTCGAACGCAAATTCACGTGCAGGCGCTAGCTCCCAGCCTAAACGATCATGTAGCTCGTCCTTAAACCAATCAAGACCATGACGGTCGATTGTGTATTTGAAGCGAGCATTTTTACGAACAGAACGGTTGCCGTAATCGCGTTGAATCGTAATAACTCTCTCTGCTACATCTAGCATTTGATCTGGTGTAATGAAGCCGATCAATTTACCAAGCTGCGGATACGTATTACTATCACCATGAGTCATACCCATACCGCCGCCTACTGTAACGTTAAAGCCGATAAGCTCATCATTTTCAACGATTGCAATGAAGCCTAGGTCCTGTGAATATACATCGATATCGTTGGACGGAGGTACAGCAATACCAATTTTGAATTTACGAGGCAAATATACATGTCCGTAAATCGGCTCAACTGGATCAACCGCTTCGCTGTAAGGCTTATGCGGGTTTTCTAGCTTTTCGCCATCTAACCAAATCTCATGATATGCAGGTGTACGTGGTGCCAAATGCGTTGTCAATAGCTGAGACCAACGGAACACCTCTGCATGCACCTTAGATTGCAATGGATTAGGATTACACATTACGTTACGGTTTACGTCACCGCAAGCCGCTAGCGTCGTTAATAGGGAGTCATTAATGCCCTTAATTGTGCTTTTCAAATTCCATTTCAATACGCCATGAAGCTGGAACGCTTGACGCGTTGTCACACGCATCGTGTTGTTACCGTACTTTTGCGCTAGCTCGTCAATAACAAGCCATTGCTCAGGAGTCGCTACACCACCAGGTGTAACGACACGAAGCATGAATTGATATGCTGGCTCTAGCTTTTGCTTCTCGCGCTCTTTACGTAGATCACGGTCATCCTGCATATAGCTGCCGTGGAATTTTAACAAACGATTATCTAGCTCTGTTAATCCACCCGTAACACGGTTTTTTAATTGCTCAGCCAAGGAGCCGCGCAAATAATTACTTTCTACCTTTAATTCTTCAACATCACTTGGTTTTCCGCCAATTGGCTCAACCTTCTTTTTGCTTGTCATCGCTAAACCCCTCCCATAGCTCTGTGTCCATCATTGCTAAGCTTGCTGCCATGCTCCTCTCACGGTCAGCAAGCAGCGATTAGTACACATCTCGCTGATAGCGACCTGCTTCCTGAAGTTCACTCAAGTAAGCAGCGGCTGCTTCCTCACTTACATTACGTTGCTCTGCAATAATTTGCAGCAATGCTTTATGCACATCATGCGCCATATGCTTCTCATCACCGCAAATATAGATGTGCGCGCCTTCTTCAATCCATGTATATAATTCAGCTGCATGCTCTAGCAAACGATGCTGAACGTAGACCTTCTCTTCACCATCACGTGAAAATGCTACTTCAAGCTTCGTTAATGCACCCTCATTCAACATGCGCTGCCAATCTGTTTGGTATAAGAAATCCGTCACATAATGACGATCACCATAGAATAACCAAGACTTGCCGCTAGCACCAAGCTCTTCACGCTCTTCCATAAATGCGCGGAATGGAGCAACACCTGTACCAGGACCAATCATAATAACTGGCGTTTCTGGGTTGGCTGGCAGTTTAAAGTTCGGATTAGATTGTGTAAATACCGATACTTTATCACCGATCTCTAGGCGTTCCGATACATACACGGAGCATACACCGTTACGCTGACGACCATGTGCATCATATTGCACCTTGCGAATCGTCAAATGCACTTCATCTGGATGTGCCTTCAAGCTGCTTGCAATAGAGTACAAGCGTGCAGGAATTTTACGAAGCACATTGACAACATCGCTAGGCTGCCAAGCGAATGGGCCGTAATCGTCGATTAAATCTAACAAATCGCGTCCCTTCACATACTCTCTTACCTTTGCGCTATCCGCGAGCAATTGATGGAACTGTTCATTTTTCGTGAACGGCTCAAATTTTTCTAGCAATGTTTTGGAAAGCACCGTAATTTCGTATTGTGTCGTTAACGCTTCTTCAATACTTAACACAACGCCTTCCTTCGTAGTGACTTGCTCACTTGGTCTCCAGCCTAGAGCTTCAATAAGCTCTTCAACTAGCTGAGGATCATTGTGCGGCACGATGCCAAGTGCATCGCCTGGCTCATAGGAAATACCAGAGCCTTCAAGCGAAATCTCAAGATGGCGAGTTTCACGATCTGAACCACGACCATTCAAGTTTATGCTTTCGATGACCTCAGCTTGAAAAGGATGATTACGTGTATATTCAACCACAGCTTCTGCCTGTGCTTCTGCCACTGGCGCCGCAGCAATTGCTGCTTCAGCCGGCTGGCCTGCCGCAAGACTATTAAGCTTGTCGGTAACAGCTGCGATCCAAGCGCTTGCTGGTTCTTCATAGTCAACATCACAATCAACACGGTCGACAATACGTTCAGCACCTAGCTCTTCTAAGCGCTTGTCAAAGTCTTGACCTGTTTTACAGAAAAATTCGTAGGAAGTATCACCTAACGATAGTACGGAGAATTTAACCGACTTAAGTTCAGGTGCTCGTTTACCATGCAAAAACTCGTAGAAGGAAATCGCATTATCAGGTGGGTCTCCTTCACCATGCGTACTTGCAAGCACGAATAGATGAACAACCTTTTTCAGTTCATTTGTTTTAAACTTATTCATCGCAGAAACTGTAACGTCAAAGCCGTCTGCCTTTAAACGGTCAGCTAAGCGATTCGCAAGACGCTGTGCATTGCCTGTTTGCGAGCCAAACAAAATCGTCGCTTCCTTAGGCGCCTGTACTACTGGAACGCTTGGCACTACTGCTGCCACTGCTTCTCCTTGTGGCGCTACAGCTACCGCCTGTGGCGCAACTGCTTGTCCATTTCCATTGCGATAAAACGCTAAATATCCGCTCAACCAATGAACCTGTGATTCCGTTAATGTCGGCAGTAACGCATTAAGATGCTGTAACTGCTCTTCAGAAAACGGACTGTTCGTAACTAATAATTGCAACCTCTACACCCCGCATGATCATTGAATTAATTCCTATTATATTACTATGGATTTAGTCTATCATTAAAATTACCATATTGCTTGACAAGGGTCAACGTAAACCGACACATTCTCCTATAAGAAAATTTGAAGTCAAGCGAATAGATTACTTATAGGTAACAACTGGACATATGTAAAAAGCGGCTAATGCTTAACGAGATTAAGATCGTTAAACAAGCCGCTGATATAGCCTTCCTATTAATAAGAAATCTCTTCAAGCTTCAACTATCCCTCAACCTCTAAGCATAATCAATTTTCAGCTCAGCAATACAATCTGGAGCATCGTAGCTCTCATTATGTACCTCATTCGTCACTGGGTAGGCACGAAGGCTAGTAGCCTCAAGAATTGGCAAATGCATTTGTAAAAATTCATAGTTGCGTTCTTGTGGATTAAGCCACGCCTCGATTCCCTCTGCTTCTAATACAATGGGCAGTGATGCTTGCCAGTCTGATAGATGACCAACATTCTCTTCAGTTAGCATCGTGAACACATGATACTCTCTGCCCTGCGCATTACGAAAGCGATCATAGATGCCTGCAATCCCAAACAATGGCTTGCTTGGCAGTACTAGATGCATCGCGCGCGGATCGCGCTCCCCACCAAGCTGCTTTACGCCGTAAAAGCCAGTGCATGGAATAATACAGCGATTCCGCTTCACTAGCTCAGCTAAAAATGGCTTGCGGCGAATATCGCTTTTCGTCGTATTAACGGAGTCCTTTGCCCAAAACGGGAACATGCCCCAGCGCGCTTGCTGCAATATGCGCTGCTGATGTCGATCATTCATTACAATTGAAACATGAGAAATAGGCGTAACATTAAAGCGCTGCTGATGAGCCTGCATCACTTTACTTACGCCAAACTGTCCAACGATATCACTTAATTCTGCTTTTAATGAGAAACGTTCAATCATCTCTCTTACCCCCTCGAACTTGGCATGCTAGCGTCCTACATTAAGCAACTTCATAGCTTAAGCTGTAGTCTCTATAGCTGTCATTCCAGTTTCTGTTGGTAGAGGGTAAATTATGCATCTAATGTGTAAATTTCTTACGGTACCGGAGTGGCGATAGTCCAACCAGGTTAGCAAACAGTCGCGAGAAGTGTGCGGTTTGCTTAAAGCCAGTCTCTTCGGCAATCTGTGAAATCGGCCAATCTGTTTTAATTAATAGCAGCTTAGCCTGGTCGATCCGATAATAAAGCAAATATTGCTGCGGCGTGCAGTCAAAAACCTCCGCCATGCTGCGCGTAATGTAGTTAATATGCAGCTCCAATGCTTCGCTCAGCATATTGTTGCTAATCGCTTCTCGGAAATTGCGCTTAAGATATGCCGCGGCCTTCTCCGCAACAACAACTGACGCTTTAGCCGTATCGCTGCGCCAGCCTTCATCAAGCATTTGCAGCAAATGTAAAAAGCGCTGCTGTCGATCCCAAAACGCACCGTGTGAACAGTTTCTAGCTGCCTCATGCAGCGTTTCTAGCATTCGTCGCATCTCATCCGTTGCTTGCAGCTTAAGATGCTTCGGCACACGTAAGGCGTACGTATAATAATCACCACGCAGCTCACCTTGCTCGCAGCTTTCAACCTCTTCCCACGGGCCAGCTGATTGAAAATGCAGCCAGTCAAACGTCGTAGCTTCCTTACACGGCTGATAGGAATAATGCCATGCATCAGGTCGCAGTATAAGCAGCTCCCCTGCTCCTACCTCCCAGCGATGCTCGCCCTCTGCAAGATACAGACAGCCTTCTCTAACATAAATCAAATCAAACAATCCAATATTCGTACGATTGGGATGTTCCTCTCCAACACCATAGGTATGGTAGTTGGATTCTATAAAGTATGGAAACGGTGGTGACTTAAATGTAAGAAATAACGATGGTTCCAACAATCTCTCTCCTTAGGTTCGGTAGAAAAAAATAAATTAAAATAATTTCAAACTCAGTATAATGACTAGCTCATTGCCTCTTGTCGATAGAGACTCTACTCCTATTAATGAATCTGCACTTTCATATAGTGGAAATGATATTTCCTCAAGCCATGAGATCGGCAACTTAATATCCTTCAACTTAAGCTCCGTGGGCTTAAGGCTAAGCTCTGGTTCATTCCAGCTTATCGCATAGCTTGCATGCAGCTGGGCTCGCACATTACCATTCCATAATACATTTAACTCTGCATGCAGCATATTGTCTAGTACAGAAAAATGGGTCCCCTCTATCAGCAGGTTATCACGCGGCGTAGTGTCCATATTCATTTTGATAAGGGCATTAATGTCTGCTTCCGTTAGCACAAGCTCGGTATTGAGATTCCGTGCCATATTCAGCAGCTTTTCCTCTAGCTGTATCGGAGTATAGTCCATCGTGAGCTCCTTGCTTGGCTTAATGTATGTAAGCAGCCCAAATGCTAGCAAGAAAACGATACACACAATAACTAGCGGCACTACGATCCATCTTTTTTTCAACTAAATCCCTCCCCGAGATGGCGATCTCTTCAATGATATACTATTATTGAATATGTAGCGATAGATAATCACTAAGTAAAGGATAGATGTATGTGACAAGTGGAGAAGACCAAGTAAAAGTTAGTATAGAAGAAATACTGCAGGCCCATATGCATTTGAAGGATGTAATCTCTCATACTCCGTTACAATATAATCGTGTGCTTTCAGAACGATATGGCGCGAATGTATATCTTAAACGCGAAGACCTGCAAATTGTTCGCTCCTTCAAAATTCGCGGAGCTTATCATATGATACGTTCTCTCTCGGAAAAAGGTCCACTTTCTGGAGTGATATGTGCAAGCGCAGGAAATCATGCGCAAGGCGTCGCCTATTCCTGTCAAACTCTTGGAATTCCTGGTAAAATATATATGCCTAGCACAACTCCGAATCAAAAAGTAAAACAAGTGCAATTTTTCGGAGGTTCATCCGTAGAAATTATACTAAAAGGCGATACATTTGACGATGCTTATAATGAAGCGATTAAGGAAAGTGAAGTAAGCGGATATACCTTCGTTCATCCATTTGATGATCGTATGATTATTGCTGGTAACGGTACAGTAGGCTTAGAAATGCTAAACGATATTGAGCAAGCACCCCACTATATCTTCGTTACGGTTGGTGGTGGCGGTCTTGCTGCAGGAGTTAGCTCCTATGTCAAAAGCATCTCACCGAGTACTGCAATTATCGGTGTTGAGCCCGAAGGTGCTGCTTCACTGCGTTATGCGATTGATCATAATGAAGTGTTAACATTGCCGCAAATTGACAAATTTGTTGACGGTGCCGCAGTAAAGCGTGTTGGTGAGCAAACCTTCGCGATCTGTCGTGAGCTGCTGGATGACGTAATTCACGTCAATGAAGGACGAGTATGTACTACGATGCTTGATTTATATAACGAAAATGCGATTGTCGCGGAGCCAGCTGGAGCATTGCCAATCGCAGCGTTAGAGCAATACCGTGAGCAAATTCAAGGTAAAACTGTGGTATGTGTCGTCAGCGGTGGTAACAACGATGTTGATCGTATGCAGGAAATCAAGGAACGCTCCTTAATTTACGAAGGCTATAAGCATTACTTCATGGTAAACTTCCCGCAACGCGCAGGTGCATTGCGAGAGTTTCTTGATCAAGTGCTAGGACCAAATGATGATATCACTCGCTTTGAGTACATTAAAAAATCAAATAAAGATAACGGTCCAGCGCTTGTGGGGATTGAGCTTAAGCATCGAGAGGACTATTCCTCACTGATCGAACGTATGACTAGCAGAGGATATCCTTTCGTAGAATTAAACAAAGACCCTGTACTATTCAATATTTTAATCTAACGGAGAGAACACTGAATGACATTAGAGCAAATTGAACAGTTTTTGAAAAGCTTGTCTAGTTTTGGCCCATTGCCAGGCATACTCGTTCCGCTGCTCGAAGCCTTTTTGCCATTTTTGCCGCTAATCGTCATTATTGCAGCCAATGTTAATATTTATGGTTTCGGCTTCGGTATGCTGTTTTCTTGGATTGGAATCGTGTTAGGAGGAACCGCAATCTTTGGCTTATGCCGAAAGTTCGGTCACAGGTTTCGAGCGCGCTTGGAAAAACGCTATGCTGTTGTTGCAAAAATATTTAACTGGATTGAGAGTAAAGGATTTACACCTTTGTTTCTACTCTCCTGCTTTCCATTTACTCCATCTGTTCTAATTACAATCGTTGCAGCCTTAAGTAAGCTTCCTTTCCGCTCCTTTCTCGTTGCGGTAGCGCTAGGCAAGGCGGTGATGGTGCTAGTCATCGGTCTGATTAGCTTTGACATTACGAATTTAGTTAACCACCCTTGGCGTATTATTGCATCAGTAGTAGGAATCGCCTTACTATGGTTTGGCGGCAAACGTCTCGAACGCCGCTACAATCAATCGTAAGCATGCGGAAGAAAGAGGTGACGCATGGCTAAAAATGATCATATGCTTGCTATTTTATGGTTATTAAGCTCAGGTCAGCGATTAACAGCGAAGCAATTGGCTGACAAGCTCGAGGTCAATGTGCGTAGCATTTACCGTTATATTGATTCCTTATGTGCCAGCGGCGTTCCAATTGTCGCGCATGCTGGGCATAACGGTGGCTATAGCTTACTGGGCAGCTTTGTTACTGCTCCTCTTATTTTCGATTTAGAGGAGCAGAAGGCGCTGCTTCACGCCTCCGTATTCGCTTCAGAAGCCGGCTATCCATTCAATGACACTTTGCAACGGGCAATCGATAAGCTGAACTTGTATAGCAATCAAGAGCAAGCGAGCTTACTTGCCCGTCATCTGCAAAGCTTTGATGTCATTCATAGAGAAATCGACACGTCCATTAAACCAATGCTCATTCAGCTAGAGCAAGCCGTTGCTGCGCAGCGCTCAGTCATGATCAGCTATCGCAAGCCGCGAGATGGTGCAGTTGAAGAGCGAACAATTGATCCATACGGCATCATTTACTGGAATAACAAATGGTATACCGTCGGTTATTGTCAGCTAAGACAAGCTATCCGCAGCTTTCGCATCGAACGAATTACCCAGTTTAAAGAAACAGATAACACCTTCAATCGGCCATCTCAATTTTCTGCTCGACAGTTTTTCTTACAGCAGCTATTACCTCACTCCGATGACCATTCTGCACTAATACCATTAATTATTGAAGGTCGATCTGAAGCATTAGACGATCTTTGCATTCATTGGCTGTTAGGTCATTATTTACAGAAGCGTGAAGAAACGACCGCCACCTTCCTACTGCCTACAGATTCTATTCACACTTTCGTACCTTATTATCTTCTAGCCTACGGACGCGCCATTAACGTGCTTCAGCCGCAAAGTCTTATCAAGCGACTAATAGAGATTACTCAAAATCTAATGAAGCATTATGAGAAACAGCTACTTAACTGACAGTAGCTGTCAGTTAAGTAGCTCTATAATAGGTATAAGCGCTTTGCTTAAATATATTGGTTGGAGGAATGAATCATATGACTGAAGCAAATCAAAAGCTTGGAGCTAACGGTAGCTATACTACGAGCGGAGTGCCACAAGGCTTTACATCGCTTACTCCCTTTATTGTTGTCAACAATCCTGCAGGAGCTATTCAGTTTTATCAAGAGGTGTTTAACGCTACATTATTAGACGCTACCTCATTTAAGGACGAATCAGGAGAAGAACTGATCGTTCATGCTGAGCTTGATTTTGGCAATGGAATTTTGCAATTAGGCGGAGCCAATCCTCAATATCAATTAGTGCTGCCTCCCAATGGCGATGCAGCGTGCTACTCCCTGTGCCTTTATGTAGAAAATGTTAATTCTGTTTTTAATGCAGCAGTTGCTAAAGGAGCGACGGTAAGAGAACCCCTCGCTAATTTTGTATCAGGTGATCGCTATGGAAGCATTGTGGATCCGTTTGGAATTAGATGGTCGATTATGACGCGGATTGAGGATTTATCACCTGAAGAAAGCAGACGCAGAGTAGCGGAATGGGCCAAAAGCTTTACAGGATAACGCTTCTATCGCTTTGGCGACAGTATTTTGCTGCCATCACGTACAGCATCATTTTTCATAAAAAAGTTGAAATTCACCCCCATCAGTGCTAGATTGTAGTCATAGTAGTCTAGGCACTACTCACAGAATTTTGTGACTTAACTGGAGGTTGCTTATGAAAATAATGCAGGAATTTAAAGAATTTGCAGTGAAAGGAAATGTCATTGACCTAGCTGTCGGTGTCATCATCGGTGGAGCTTTCGGTAAAATCGTTACTTCGCTCGTTAATGACGTCATTATGCCGCCGATCGGTGTCCTTCTAGGCGAAGTGGACTTTAAGGATCTTAAAATCCCACTTGGCGAAAACGGTGACGGAGAGGCAGCAGCTATCGCTTATGGCGCCTTCATTAACACAGTTCTGGATTTCTTAATTGTCGCACTTTGTATCTTCTTTATGGTTAAAGGTATTAATCATTTACGCCGTGTAACTGAGAAGGAGAAAGAAAAGGCAGAAACTAAGCCTGATCCTACGGAAAAGGAATGCCCGTACTGCCTATCGCAGGTGCCAATTAAAGCGACACGCTGCAAGCACTGCACATCACAGCTTGCAGAAACTAAAACTTCATGAGCAACGAATGGTTTGATATTTACGATGATGAGCTGAAGCCAATCGGACAAGCTAAGCGCGAGGATGTCCATACCCATGGCTACTGGCATGTGACCTTTCACTGCTGGTTATATGAACTGCGAGATGGACAAGCCTATGTCATCTTTCAGCGCAGACATCAGGATAAAGATACAAATCCGTTACGCTATGATATTACGGTTGCAGGGCATCTGAGTGCGGGAGAAGCTGTAGAGGATGCTGTTAGAGAGATTGAAGAGGAAATTGGAATTGCGGCAAGCTATCAGCAATTGACACCAATTATGAAAGTTAAAGAAGATGCTCGTGGCGAGCTTAAAGGCAAGCCTTATTGGGATCGTGAGCTGAGTCATGTGTTTGCCCTAGCTAATCCTGTTCCGATGGATGCTTGGTGTTTGCAGCAGGAAGAGGTGCTGGCGATCTATGCTGCTCCCTTGCAGCAATTACAAGCGTTATTCCTTGGAAAGCAACACGAGATAGAGGCAACAGGCTACGCACTTGATCAATCCGGTCAATTGGTACCGGATATACAGCGCATTAGAGCTGATCAGTTTGTGCCACGCGACAGCACCTATTATAGTAATGTGTTAGCTGCAATTGACAAGTTGAAATGATGAAGTGATAAAGCGCAAGTGAAGGACGTTGTCCCCAGCTTGCGCTTTGTGGTTCCTAAAGAGAGAACGAATCGAATTAAGGAGGGACTTTATGCAATGGATTGCGATGTTAACGATGCTTATTGATCATATCGGTGTCGTCTTCTATCAAGATCAGACCTGGCTTCGCTATATCGGAAGAATTGCTTTTCCGTTGTATGCCTATCTTATCGTTGTAGGCTATCAAAGAACACGCAACTACCGCAATTACATGATACGGGTTGGCTTGCTCGCTATTATTGCCCAGCCTGCATATCAGTGGGCCTTCAATACAACGGGGCTTAACATCATTATTTCTTTATTTATTGGCTTATTGTTGTTCAAGCTGTTAGATATTAGCGCTAAATATCGGCTTGTGCAAATTTTGATCGTACTAGCTACACTTTACGGCTCTACGTTTTTCGATCTTGATTACGGTGCATACGGCATTGTATTAATGCTCATATTCCGTTACGTTCCAAGAGATAAGCTGATGCTGTTTCATGCGATACTAGAGCTACCCTATATATTCGTATGGGGCTATCAATATGTTAGCTTAATTGTTACCTATTTCATTAGCTTTCAAGCTAAATGGTTAGCTAAAGCCGATACGATTCAAGTGCCTAGATGGCTGTGGCGCTGCTTTTATCCTCTGCATTTATACATATTTGCGCTCATTAACTATAGTTTCTAAACATAATTGTTAAGAAAATGTTAGTTTAGTAAATAAATTTTAAACGTCTAATTCATGTCCTCTTAAAGCTTACTGTTTATACTTGCAGTATAAAGATTTGGGAGGAACCCCATATGATGAAGATTATTAAATTTAAAGATCGTTCTGTACCTGTGTACTTCCCGCAAGACAAACTTCAAAACTACGATAAGCTAAACGATAAATTGCATGAGTTAGAGTATGACTTCTCTTTCCGCAAAAAGTGGAAAAGCATTAAGTCTGTCGAAGTTGTCCGCGACGTAGCAATTTTCCAATACAACGATGGTACAAAGCTCTACTTGGAAGTTTCATAGTACAAAAAAAACGCTGATGACATTCCCCTTGTCATCAGCGTTTTTTTTGTTTAAAGATTCGGAGCGTACTTGTAGCCAAATCCCCATACCGTTTTGATCAATTTCGGTTCTCTAGGATTTTGTTCGATTTTTTTTCGCAAATTAACAATATGCACGTCGATTGCCCGATCTGTTACGAAGGAGTCAAAACCTCTTATTGCACTAATAAGCTCATCTCTGCTAAATACTTTATTAGGTGATGTCATAAACAATCTCATAATCTCATATTCCGAAAATGTCGTTTCTACTGCTTGTCCTCGTACTACTAGCTGTCTGCGTTCATAATCTAGCTGAATGACATGCTCCGCCTCAGTCGTTACACGACCAGCGTCCTTCTCTTTCACTTCTGTCGTCATCTGAATTGAACGTCTAATTAACGCCTCAATTCTAGCTGTCAATTCATGCATACTAAACGGTTTACTTAGATAATCATCAGCACCAGCTTTTAGAGCAGAAACTCGATCAGAAACTTCATTTTTCATTGAAAGAATCATAATCGGAATCATGGATGCTTCTCTTACTTGAGTGCACATTTCGATACCATTCATATCTGGCAGCATGAGATCAAGTAATAGCAAATGAGGCATAAACTGATCAATAAGCTGCAAGCCCTCCTCGCCAGTAAAAGCCTGTTTAACTTCATAGCCTTCCTCTGACAAATACATAGACAGCATATCGTTCATCATAACGTCATCTTCTACAACTAACACTTTATACATCGACGTCACCCTTACGATTGGTTTACAAAATGTCTTTTTCCAAAACTTTTCCTTAACATTGTGAGCTTTTGGGATTGTGTATTATTAATATACAACATTCTACCAATTACCACAATATTATGTTAGCAAACTATTAGAGAATTGTTAGCGAAATATTAGATCATGCAATTATTATTGTTTCTTGTTGATAATTGTCGCAATATCCTCAAGTAAATAATGTAGTTCTGCCTCTAATCGTTCAAAATATGGTGGCAGCATTGTTATTTGCTCTTCTCTAATGATCCTCTCGCCTTCAATAGCAAGCTGCTGCACATCATATGCACCTAAGTAACTGGAAGCCCCCTTCAAGGTATGGAGCGCTCTCGTAATTTCGGCATAGTCATTGTGATGATAATGCTGCTTAACGTTAGCGATAAATGTTGAATAATCATGGAAATATTGCTCTAGCATGTGTAAATAAATATTTAGCTTGCCATTAACACGCTCAATCGCTTCTTCTGCATGAATACTATTTAATGCAACAAGCTTCTCATACAATTGATCATCGCTTTCTCTGACAACCTTTTGCTCATTATTGATATGATTGCTCGCACGATGACGAGCAATATATTTGTTAAGCAGCTGCTGTAGCCGGTCAATCGATACAGGCTTCGTTATAACCTCATTCATCCCTTGAATCAGATATTGCTCATGATCGGAGGATAATACGTTGGCAGTTACCGCGACGATCGGTACATCATTATTGTACTCCCCTGTACGAATAAGATTAGTCGCTTGAACGCCATCCATCTCTGGCATATGAATATCCATCAACACCAGATCATAAGCATTCTCTTTCACATATTGAACCGCCTCAAGCCCATTATTAGCAATCGTCACTTCGCAATTGAAAATTTTGAGCATTTCCACAGCAACGAGCTGATTAACTTTATTATCTTCAGCTAGCAGCACCTTGTATGACGGCTCTGTTGATGCTACAGCTAATTGATGCTCAGTATGCTGCTGGACATCATCGGGTTCATATTCGCCACGAGGCTGCTCCTGAAGCTGCTTGACATGTAAAGTAAGCTCGATCGCATCTTTTAATCTAGATGAGGTTACTGGCTTCGTTACAATCGCAGAAGGCTGCTGCTCCGGTTCTAATACTAGCAATTCTTCGCGCCCATATGCTGTTGTAAGCGCAATAATCGAGATGCCACGGCTTGCAGCGGCTTGTTGGAACTGCAGCCATGTTTCCGTCCCATACATATCATTCATTTCCATATCCATTAACAAGAAGGCTGGATATGCCCCTTCTCCTAAACGCATGAGACGAATATAGGCTTCTTTCCAGGAACGCATTCTTACAGCGATATAATTATAGCCCTCTAGCAGTCTCATCCAGTAAGCAGCCATCATATCATGATCTTCAACAATCCATGCAACACTTTCTACAGGAGGACTAATATTGGATTTTTCTGCTGTAAATTGATACGTCGCCTTCTTAAATGGCAATGTAAAGGTAAAGGTGCTGCCTTTATGCAAATGACTGCTAACCTCGAGCTTACCGCCAAGCATTTCTATTAAGTTTTTAGAGATAACAAGGCCAAGTCCAGTTCCACCGTATTTGCGAGTGGTAGAAGAATCGGCCTGACGGAACGGCTTAAATAAATGCTTGAGCTGCTCATCAGACATCCCAATTCCGGAATCCTTCACAGTAAAGCGAAGCTCCAAATCATCCTCCCGCTCACTCTCAACCGAAATGCGGAGATCCACAAGCCCCTGATCGGTAAATTTAATCGCATTTACACATAGGTTAGAGAGAATTTGCTCTAAGCGCAGCGCATCGCCTAACATATAGTTTGGCACATTATCATCAATTTCGATTTTAAATTCAAACTGCTCCTTGCCGCCAAGAAACACACTTAGCTGCTCAGCCAAGTAGTTGATTGCATTTTGTAATTGGAACAGCGTAACGTCAGGCTCTATCTTTTTAGCCTCAAGCTTAGAGAAATCAAGAATATCGTTAACTATCGACAGCAGCATATTTGAAGACTCCTTCATATGCTGAACGTATTCCTTCTGCGTATGGTCAAGCTCCGTCTTATGCAGAAGCTGGGTCAAGCCGAGAATCCCATTAAGCGGAGTTCTAATCTCATGGCTCATTAGGGCAAGGAAGTTACTTTTTGCCTGATTCGCCTCCTGTGCCGCTTCAGTTGCCCGAACGAGCTTACGCTGCACAGCAAGCTGCTCCGTAATATCACGCGATATACACGAGAATAAGGTTTCCCCTGTAAATGTATCTTGATATGCTACGATAATGATCGACACATTGATGAATTTGCCCGCATTATTTTGAAATTGTGCTTCACATTCAAAGAAGCCTTGCTTACGTGCAATCACGGCACCTTTTAACAGCTGTCTGAATAAATGCGTCGGCAAAAAGCTGCGAAGCGATAATTGCTCCGTATCCTCTTGCGACAGCCCTAATATTTTGCGTCCGGCTTCGTTAATATAAATGATGTTAGCATGCTGATCGACGGATGCAATCAAATCCTTCGCAGATTCAACCACCATCTGCAGACGATTTCTCGCGCTTTCTAGCATCCGTTGTTCAGAAATATCATTTAATATCGCAATGACGCCTGAATATACCCCGTTACGATCACGTAAGCCGCTGGATCGATTGTAAACAGGAGTTCGCTTACCATCGCGACTTATGATCGTTAGCTCAAATTCATAGTTTGGATAATATTTACGAAGCTCAAGGAACATCTCGATCCCTGGCGTAAATTCCTTGCCAAGCTCCTCTGAAAACTTACGTGCCATCATACGAACTTCTTCCGCATCCATGAAAATAAGCGGAGTAGCCTTGCCTACAACCTCTTCCGAGGTGTAGCCGAGCATTTTTTCTGCCGCTTGGTTGATATACGTAAGAACATATCGCTCATCCATAACTAACACAGGGCTTTTATTTTGGTTAATAACGGCATCAAGTCGGTCAAACATAATTTGTAAGCGCCCCATCATCCCGTTAACCGTTTTCGCAAGGACGCCGATTTCATCATGATTTCGTGCGTGTAAATGCCCACCATTAAAGTCCCCTGCCGCAGCCTGCTTCGTTACCTGTACAATCGCGTCTAATCTAGAAACAATCTTCTGGAAAAACATATAAAACACAATGACGAGCAATACAATGGCAATAACTGCAATGTTCAGCATCCGCCACAACGTCGGAGCTGCAAGCTCTTCAATTTCGCCTAAGTTCTCAACCTCAAGTATAACCCAGTTTGTATTAGGAATCGCTTGATAAAACAAAATAAATGATTTGTCCGTTACTTCGATCTGCTCATAGCCTGTGTTTCGAGTAAGCGCTAATGCAGCCAGCTGCTTTAGCTTACTACGCAAAACAGAGTCTTCTTGTGTTGTAAAGTCAACTTGCAGGTCATCATATAGCAGCTCGCCGCTATAGTTATATAGATACAAATTGCCATCCTCGATTTGCAGCATTTGCTTGTAGGCTGCTGGTGGGAAGGCGTATGCTACAAATAACGCACCAATTAATTTATTAGACTCGTCCATACTATAAACTGGCACACTAATATAACCTAACCGTTCATTGGATTCATTAATCGTAAAAGGGTCTGTGAGCAGCGTATCGCCACGTAACGCTCGTGCAACCGGAAAATGATTACTAATAATTAGCTGTGCATCCCCTCTTAAGCTAGTCACCACACCGTCTTGACTAATAAAGCCAATTTCTTGGTAGTGAAAAGAATTGAGCGCTTGCTCCTGCTGCAAGTACTCCAGCATTTTATTGGTGTCGCCAGAGCGCACTTCATTCGTGCGGCTCATAACTAGCACCTCTGCTTTACGTGTATCTAACCACGAGCTAAGGACAAATGAACGACTCTCCTGCTTCAATCTAATTTTATCGAATTCCGTTGCGACCATTTCCTTTTTAACTGAAGTGTAGTTATATAACCCTACAATAAGTAGTGGCACAAAGGATATGAGTATTATGAATATTAATCCTTTCGTTCGGAGAGACATTCTATTCATCGATTAAGCCTCCTAGAGGAAATTAGCCACTGACATTTTTAAGCTCGATATGACCGGACAGCATCCGTTGAAAAAATTCTCTTTCTTCATTTACTACTTTAACCCAAGCTTCCACGCAGCGTGGATCAAAGTGCTTGCCGCTTTCTTCTTGAATTATACTCATCGCCTTCTCATGGGTCATTGCTTTGCGATATGAACGTGAAGAGGTTAGCGCATCGTACACGTCAGCGACTGCTGTAACACGGGCAACTAGTGGAATCGCCTCTCCAGCAAGTCGATCTGGATAACCTGTGCCATCCCATTTCTCATGATGTGAACGAATAATGGCTAGCTCCTCTAACATAAACCCTAGCTGCCTGCACATTTTATAACCGTCTAGTGGATGATTTTCGATCAATCTACGCTCATCAGTCTCAAGCTTACCTGGCTTGTTCAGCACATAATCAGGCACATGGAGCTTCCCGACATCATGTACTAACCCGCCTAATGCAATCGATTTAAGCTGAGTTGATGATAACCCCATCTCTTCTCCTAGCTTGAGCGCATAGACCGTTACACGATAATTATGACCTGCAGTATAAGCATCCTTCATTTCCGTTTGCTTTACTAATTCACTGACGCTAGGGGTAATATAGGTTTCAATCCAGCGATCCGGCTCTGCTCGATTCAAACGCTTAACTAAACTAGTCAAGGAATCGGTATAACGATATTCTACAAATATAACAATAATCATGACTATCATTGATAAGAGTAATAGGGAATGGTACGTCCACCACCCTAATTCACTAGAAGCAATGGCAAATAGGATAACTTGTGCGGTATTCATCCAGCCTGTGCAATATACAATTGCTAGCTGAATGGAGAAACGTGATGCCATGTAGGTAATGAGATGACGATAAACTGTCCACGTATTCACTAATAATATCGTAAGCGTCGTGATTCTCGCTCCGCTATCACCATATAGTAGATCAAATAACGCATCACCAGGTATAACGATATCTAATAAGCCGCCGACTAGAAGGATAAAACACCAGATCGGCAATAACACCTTTTTATGCTTACCGAGAAACCGAACGAGTCGATGATCGGCTGATAATGAGCTAAGCCACAACCAAAACGACCCTAACAGCAGCGTGAGCTGAGCATAGATTGAAAGCCGATTACTCTCACCAGCTTCAAGAATTGAAAATGAGTAGCTATGAAAAATTAACATCGCACCGATAGAGGCGAACGCTAGCGACACAAACAGTATCTTCACATTGCGAAGCTGCTGAGCTACAATGCCCATAATGAGAAAAATCATAACCGCTAACAGCGCTTCAAAGCCAATTATATATATGAGGGAAGGATGCAGTAGTATTTTTTTATCATTTAAGTAGTGGCTTAATATAAAATAGACCAACACTGGTGCAATCATTGCAAATCCCAACTGAAGCAGCACTGCACTTCTAGATCGCATAGATTATTTCCATCTCCTATTCTTTCTCTATCTTTATCGTAGAATTAACGATTGTATAATTGGAAGATTGCTCACTTTTCTTTATGTAGCTTTACGTATTAAGGTTGTTACTATCATACAAATTAGAGCTTTACCTTTTATTAACGGCTAGTCCATTTTTTCAATTATACAATATATTGTTTAAGTGCAATACGACCAACGACACATTTTTTATATTGGTAGTGCGGACTATACATTTTAAACCAAAAAAATAAGAGTTTACTATTTAAGCTTAGTTTAATGTTTTTCATTCTAAAATTTGTTATAGTAATAACATATCTTTTAATATGTGAGAGGGGTTCAACGTAATGGACAATAAAGAAACGCAATCTCAAGAGCTTGCGAATAACAACGAGGTTGCGGGCAACGCATCTGTTGTAAATGATGCAGCAAGTAATAGCTTCAATGTTTCTGGAGGTAATAACAAGCCTTCTAAGGGCAATCCGTTCTGGATGATTGCTTCAATTGTATTAGCAATTGCGCTTGTGCTAGTCATTATATTCCCAATTGGTGGCGGTAGCAAAGATGAGACAATTGCAACGGTTAACAGCAAGAACATTACGAAAGATGATTTGTTTAACACGATTTCCGAATACTACGGCGATAGCGTATTGTTGAATGTACTAGACAACATGATTACAGAAGAAGTTGTTGGACAAGAAGCAAAAGCTAAAAACATCACATTGACTGATGCTGATATCGATGCAGATATTGCTGCGATCAAGCTTGACTACGGTACAGATGAGAACTTCCAAAGCGTCCTTGCTTATTCTGGTATGACTGAGGATGATTTGAAGAAAACAATGAAGATTCAAACCCTTATTCGTTTACTACTACAAGGTGAGGTAAATGTAACGGACGAGCAAGTACAAGCTTACTTTGATGAAAACAAAGCTACGCTTGGTGGCTCTGAAGAGCAAGTCCGTGCTTCACATATTCTTGTAACAGATAAAGAGCTAGCAGAGGATATTTTGAAACAGCTTAAAGACGGAGCTGATTTCGCTGAATTGGCTGCTAAGCATGGAACAGACGGAACAGCTACACAAGGTGGCGATCTTGGATTCTTCACTTATGGCACAATGGTTGAACCATTCTCTAAAGCTGCATTTGCACTAGATGTTAATGAGCTTAGTGACGTAGTAGAAACAGAATTCGGTTACCATATCATTCTTAAAACAGATTATAAACCAGCGACTGAGGCTGACTTCGATTCTGTAAAGGAAGCGATTCGAGTTAAGCTAGTTAACGAAGATATTTACACGAACAACAGCACGTATACAGAAGAGCTTCGTAACAAAGCTAAAATTACGAACAAGCTTCAAGAGGAATCAGATGCTAATGCACCTGCTGTAGAGGAAGGCGCACTTGATGAGCTTCCACTTGATGATATCGTTGAAGAAGGAACTGAAGGCGAAACTACTGGCGAAACTGCAGAGTAATAAAATATAAATACAATAGAAAACAGCTTGCGCATTCTACTTAAGGCGCAAGCTGTTTTTTGTTCATCGTCTGGGCTAAATCGCTTTTTCTTCTTGAACCTCAGCTGCTTGTGATTTCATAAAAACACTAAACCCCATTAACGTGACTGCTACTAATCCGAAGCTATAGGTTAGACCAATCACTGCAGACAAGCCTCCAAGCGCAATCGGATTTATTACCTGAACAACTCGATTAGCCATTGTACGTAAGCTCATTCCCATCCCTTGATGATTCAATGAAACCGTTCGGGCCACCATGATTAAGGCAATAGGCTGATTGACTCCTGTGCATAAGCCCCAACAAAAGATAACCGCTGCTAGCATCCAATAGCTTGGTTCGAACAATAACAGAATTAAACATCCGCTCCCAATCCATATCGTGCTATGAAGCATCGTCTGATGCCCAAAGCGATTGATCATACCGCCGGTTAATGGACGAATGATAATCGATGCGATTCCTCCAAAGGAAAGCAGCGTACCAATTTGTGTATTGCTATAATCCATGTTAGCGAGGTAAATCGGTAAAAATGTAGATTGTACGTCAACAAGTATAAACATCACACCATTAAATAATAGCGCCACACTAAACATTCGATTATTCTTTAATAACTCATAACCGCTGCTGTAGCTTCCAAAAAACTGAAAACTTTCACTTCTGTTAGTCTGAGGCTGAACCCGTCTTGGATCAGGTAAAAAGAAGGAGCAGCAAACACAAAGCAGCGCTCCTAATGAAAACACGATAAATACCCATGTAAAGCTACTATAATCTGCGAGTAAACCTCCCAAAATCGGTCCGCCAAATTGAGCTAATGCATTAACAAATGCAAAGTTTGCAAGCATATGATTCCCACGCTTGGCATCATTGCCATTTCTCGCGATCTGACCAGCTGAAGCCTGCATTGCTCCCCAGCTTAACAAGCTACCTAGTCCATTACTAAGCTGACCGATTAAGATGGGAAACAATAATCCGCTCACACTTCCCCACAAGTAGCATAAACCGCTGGCAACCATAATGGACGAACCAATCAGAACGGAACGCTTGGGACCAATTCGATCGATAAGCTGTCCCGCCGGCATCGCCAGCAATACAGGAATGAAGGCATGTAAGGCCATAAGCAACCCAATCCAAGCTACTGAATATCCCGCCTCATTAAAGTATAAGGCGACCATCGGGCGAAGCATACTAAAACCTAGCCAGTATAACACATTGGATACAAATAAAACGATTATACCAGCGCTTCTTGGCAAACTGATTCACTCCCCTGTGTAGCAAAGCAGATCGCACATCCCTTAAGATTATACGCTAAGCTTTTCCTCTTTCTTTACCGCCGCACCAATTTCTTCAAAGTATTGAATTGCACCAGCGAGCTTAATCACATCAGCATACTTTGCGTTTAAGTCAAACAGATTCACCCAATGGGACATCTCTGTTCTGTCAAATGTACATTCTTCAACTACACCCATATGATAGCTATGCGTCGTACCGTCCACTACAGTTGAACGTACGCAGCCGCTTGTCGATTCTCCACATGCGATGATCGTATCAATGCCCCAGCTTTGCAGCATATATGGAAGGATCGTTCCATTAAATGCACTTGGAGCTGCTTTTCGGATAATAAGCTCATGCTCCAGCGGAGCTAGTTCAGCTACAATTTCAGCTTGACGAAGCTTCAATTCCTCTGGCAATTTCTCATCAGAGGAAGAGCTATTTCCTCTACGAAATCGTTTGGACCAGCCAACAGCGTTATCGCGATCAAGCTTCGTTACATGGACAACCGGGATACCATTTTTACGCGCAGCATCTAACAGAATCTTCGTCTGATCTACCGCTGCCCAGCCTTCCAGCCCCATACCGCCTGGATGAGTTTTAATTTGTTCCATAAGCGGCTGACGTGTTAACCCGAGTGCACCATAATAAAAATCAATCAACAACAATACAGGCTTCTTTCCAAAACCAAATGGTTCCTTCTTTCCACGTGCAGCATCATGCTCTTTATCTCTCTCCGTCATAAAACGTTCCCATCCTGCTACCATGATTCATCATCCCTCTTTCATTATTATTTAGATAAAACAGTTTGTCTTCTTGCTTCTAAATGCTCCATTGCTTCATCGATACACATCACATCAGCATATTTATGGTGAAGATCAAACATATTAACTTTATAGGACAGAAGGCTACGATCATAACAGCATTCCTCAACAACCGTTACATGATAGCCATAGGAGTATGCCTCCACTACGCTAGCGCGTACACAACCACTAACCGACTCGCCGCACACAATTAAGCTGTCGATTCCCATCTGGTTCAAATATGCTGGTAGCGGCGTTCCGAAAAATGCGCTGGCACGACTTTTATAAATAATGATATCCTCCGGCTGAGGAGCAAACGCCTCAAACATCTCATAAGCATCATCCGTAATATTTTTCAGCTTGCGATTGGTCGATCCAATCGTCTTAGGTGCAACAGTATGCGAATCACGTGTTGTATAAATAATCGGAATACCAAGCTCACGAGCAATAGCAAACAAACGCTTTGTAGGTTCAATCGCTGCCCAAGCGTATTCACCGCAGGAGCTAGGATATTCATCCTGCAGTTCAATAACAGGCTTAGGTCCGCCTTTGTAGCTCGCATTGTACAAATCAATCGCAAGAATTGCTGGTCGTTTGCCGATGAATGTTTCACGCTCATACGCCTTATAAATCTCTAAAATCTCATCAGTCACAATATCCTTCCAACAGTGATTCTCGAACCCATACTTTTTCATGATTTAGCCTCCACATTATTTATTGGTGCAGGTCTGAATCGGACTTTATTTTTCCGATATAGACCGAATCCTAGTAAGGATACGAACAGCAAACCACCGCTCGTGTAAAATGCCCATGTTAGTCCTATGAACTCTCCAAAAAAACCAAAAATGAGAGGAGCAGCAATTTGCGAGGAGCGATTGGTTAACAAGCGCAATCCCATGACTTTCCCTCTACCCTCCATTGAATCCTCATCAACCATGATCATTGTGCTGACAGGCATGTTTATTCCAACTGCAGAACCAAGCACAAATGAGACCAGGGCAATCGTGACAATATTCCAATCTAGTATAGGCAGGGCAATCAAGCTTATCGCTGCAACACAGCCAGCTGTAATAAGAATGGCTTGATATGTCCAGCGCTTAATCATCTGACCAACAAATAATCGAGATAGCATACCAGCTAATCCTCTAATCGAAACTAAAATGGAGATAAGCATCGCACTATATCCGAGCGTATCTAAAAAGAGTGGAAAAAAACCTACCCAAATGGATTGAATAAAATGTATTAAGAAGGTGCCGACTAAACCAAATTGAACTCCTGGATGCTTTAACAAATATGCGCCCTGTAGGTAGCTGTCTGCAATTTCCTTAGGCTGTATAACAGCTTTTACTTCGTCTTTAAAGGAAGCAGACTTCGGAATATGACGACTTACCCAATAGAACATGATGCCAAATGCGACAGAGAATATTAAAGCAACTAAAAATGCAGCTCGATAGCCAAGCAATGCATTATTTATTTCGTGATTAATTGGAAGTGTAGCTATTAATGTAATAATTCCTCCGCCAATAAGCGGACCGAGCATCGTCCCAGCAGAGCACCATGCAGAATAACTCGATATATTTCGCTCGCGCTCTAGCTTTTCTCCTTCAGAGACGATCACCTGTAATGACGAGGTTACAATCATCGAACCCGCTCCCATAAGCAGTTGCGAGAGCGTCAGAAAAAATAAAGTTGGACTCCACACCATTAAAGCTAATGATGCAATCGTTAAAATATTGCCAAATCTAAGCATGTAGGCAGCTCCAAGCCGATCAATTAACTGACCTGATGGCATTGCAATGAATAGCGGAATAACTGCCTTCATTGTCAGCATGATTCCAATTGAGCCGGTTGAAGCACCTAGCTCGGCAGCATATAGCGCCAGAAATGGCTGCGTTAGCGTATTAATCCCGAAATGTAGCCCGCCTCCAAATATACTTGTGCGTTTCAACGGTAAGTTCCCTGTTTATGAGGCATAAAAGCACGCAACCGTTCGAGCGTCTTCAAGAACATTAAGTTCTGGAGCCTCCTGCTTACAACGTTCCTCAACCACCGGACATCTTGTGCAGAAGCGACACCCTTGAGGCGGATTAGCAGGGCTCGGCAGCTCGCCTTTCAGTATACTAACATTACGACCTGCTTCTATCTCGGGATCAGGAACGGGAGCAGCCTGCAGTAATGCTTTCGTATAAGGATGCTTCGGATTGCTAAAGATCTCTTCTGAATCCCCATACTCTACAACCTTACCTAAATACATTACAGCTATTTTGTCAGAGATATATCGGACTACGGATAAATCATGCGATATAAATACGATACTAATGCCTATCTTTTCTCGTAGATCCATTAATAAGTTAATGACCTGTGCACGAACGGATACATCCAGTGCAGATGTTGGTTCATCTGCAACGATTACGGAAGGATTCAATGCTAATGCACGTGCAATACCAATTCTTTGTCGCTGTCCTCCACTTAACTGATTAGGATAACGATCTAGATAAGAGGTGTCTAAGCCAACGGTTGTAATTAGCTCTCTAACCCTTCTTTCCCTCTCTTCTGGCGTGCCCACCTTCATAACCTGCATCGGCTCAGCGATAATTTGTCGAATGGTCATTTTAGGGTTAAAGGAAGAGTAAGGATCTTGAAAAACCATCTGAATTTTATTGCGAAATGCTTTTAGTTCATTGCCCTTAAGATAGGCAATATCCTGACCTTCAACGAATATATTACCTTGCGTCGGCTCGTCAAATCTCATTAGCATGCGAGCCATCGTGCTTTTACCGCAGCCAGATTCTCCTACAATACCAAGTGTTTGACCTGGCATTAGCGTAAAATCTATACCATCCACGGCACGAATGACTTTCTTATTTTTACGAAACATGGAAGCTGTACTAAAGTGCTTCATTAATCCTTTTACATTGAGCACAGGCTGTTCCTTGGATTCATCTTTTGGCTTGACCTGAGCTGGTTCGTAGCTTTCTGCATTCTTTTCTAACACTTCTTGAATAACCGCTGCGCCACCCGCAACAAAACATGCTGCCTGGTGCTCACCATCAATTAACGACAGGCTAGGGGCTTCAGTACGACATTTCGGCTGAACAGCAGAGCAGCGATCAGCGAAGGAGCATCCCGCAAGCGGCTTACTCATATCAGGCGGAAAGCCATCAATTTGTACTAATCTTCTACTTCTTTTCCCTTCAACACGAGGAATAGTGCTCAGTAAGCTTTGCGTATATGGATGCTGCGGATTAGCAAACAATTCATTCACTGTACCGTACTCTACAATTTTTCCTGCATACATTACCGCTACTCGATTAGCAAATCTTGCAACTAGCCCAAGATCATGGGTAATGAAAAGCATTGCACATCCCGTCTCTTCGGACAGATTCTTTAGCAATTCGATAATTTGAGCTTGAATCGTTACATCTAGTGCAGTGGTCGGCTCGTCAGCAAGAATAAGCTTAGGGTTACAGGATAGCGCCATCGCAATCAATATGCGTTGCCTCATCCCCCCACTCATCTCAAATGGATAGTTTCGCACACGAGCCTCTGGATCTGGTATGCCAACCTTGCGCAGCAGCTCAACCGCATGAGCTGAGGCTTGCTTTCGATCTAGCTTCAAATGTCTACGGATGTTATGAACGAGCTGATCCTCTACCGTCATAACGGGATCAAGTGAGGTCATTGGGTCCTGAAACACGGTTCCAATATCCTTACCGCGAATATCATTTAATTGTTTTTCGTTCATCTGTAGTAGGTCTTGACCCTCCAGCTTGACTGATCCCGAAACAATTCGTCCAGGATGTGAAACAAGCTGTAATAAGGACATCGCCATGGCACTTTTACCTGACCCGCTTTCACCAACGATTGCAAGTCGTTCACCTCGATTGAGTTGAAAAGATACACCATTCACCGCTCGTACAGTCCCGCGTTCTGTTATAAAGTGCGTATGCAAATCTTCAACTGTTAACAACGCATCCTGTATTCCCATGTTATCCCTCCAATTGTCCTTAAAATGTCACTCCGTACTTTTTACTACTTAATAGAACGAGGGTCTAAAATCTCACGAATTCCATCAGACAATAGATGTAGCCCTATTGCAATTGCAAAAATAATTAACCCAGGAAAAGTGGAAATCCACCATGCTTCCTGTAAATAAGGTTGCCCTTCCTTAATAATGTTTCCTAGCGACGGAGTTGGCGGTGTAATGCCAAGTCCTAAAAAGCTAAGACTCGCTTCTGTCAAAATCGCTGCTGCTGCAGTGATGCTTGCTGAAACAAGCATTGGTGCTAACGTATTTGGAACAATATGCCTGAACATCAACCAGCTAGTCGGTGCCGAAACCATTCGCGCTGCATCGATATAATTTCTTGATTTTACACTTAAAACTAGAGAGCGTTGAAGTCGAATAGAACGAGGTAAGTCAGCAATTGAGATCGCTAGAACAACTGGCAGCATTCCTGCACCAAATATTGCAATTAACGCAATCGCTAGCAATAGAGAAGGGAACGCTAGTAATATATCAACCCCTGCCATCATTAAGCGATCAACACGTCCCCCGAAGTATCCAGAAATCGTGCCTAGCATTAATCCGCCTATTAATGTAATCGCAGCAACGGATAGACCAACAGCTAATGAGGTTTGCATACCTGAAACTGTACGACTAAAAATATCTCTTCCGATTTTATCCGTCCCAAACGGATAGTCCATCGATGGTACATGCAGTCCTGCCTTCACATTGGTTTTTAGTGGATCTGCAAGTGGAAGAACGGGCGCTAATATTGCAAGGAGTATTAATGGAATTAGTATCATTAATCCAAATATCAGCGGCTTATTTCGTAAAACTTTATACCAGGATGAACTGAATCTTGGCTTAAGCCAACTGACTTCACCCCGTTGCTGGAGCGTACCTGCAACACCTTTTTCCATTTCTCCATCTCCTTTCTTAAATGTCACTGAGCATTAATACTTCACTCTTGGATCCATGTAGCGATAGATAATATCAGTCAACATGTTAACTACGATAAACAGCATAGAGTACACAAGAATTACACCTTGAACGAGTGTATAATCACGCATTTTAATCCCATTGATTAGAAGAGATCCCATTCCTGGTATGGAAAAGATAAATTCCGTAATAACTGTTCCGTTCATCAATGTTCCAAACGCTAAGCCAGTAACGGTAATGATCGGCATTGCTGCATTTTTCAAAGCATGACGAAACACGACAATGATTTGCGGCGTACCAAATGCACGTGCTGTTCGAATATAATCCTCATTTAACACTTCAAGTACTGCTGTACGTGTCATTCTGGCAATCGTTGAAATTTGACCCATACACAGCACAATTAGTGGTAGTGCAATTCTTTGAAGTATACCAAGTGGATCAGAGTAGTCGATACTTCCTGTGGCAGGAAGCCATCCTAACGTTAAGGTGAAAAGTAGCATTAGTAGCAAAGCCATCCAGAATGATGGCATCAAATCAACAAGCATCGTAATCCACGTCATGATTTGATCAAGCATTTTCTTTCCCTTGTGTGCAGAGAAAGCAGCAAGAGTACCTAAAGTAACGGCAATGATACAAGAAAGCAAAACGGTAAGCAGTGCAATCATAAAGGTAATTGGCAATGCCTCCATAATTAATTGAGCTACTGGTTGGCCAGTCACCATTGTCGTACCAAGATCAAAGCGTATAACATCTAGCAAGTAATTTAAGAATTGCTGCCATACCGGCACATCAAGCCCCAATTTTGCTCGCAGTGCTTCAAGCGCTTCGCCAGAGATGTTGTCACCCGCTATATGGGAGGAAGCATCCCCTGGAATCAGTCGGATGACGATGAATACCAGGGTTACTACACCAAATACAGTCGGAATGAGCTGCCATATTTTTTTCCATAGATAATCTGCCAAGCTCATCACCCTCCTCAATCTTTACTTCACTAGATCTACCTCATAGAAGTTAACTTGTGAAAGTGGATTTATAATTACGTTTTTCACATAATCAAAACTCGGCCAGTATCCATTCGCTGAATAACGAGGGATATATGGTAAATCTGTGAGAACAATACGTTGAATATCCTGATAAAGTGCTGTGCGTTTTTCTAAATCTACTTCCTTACGTGCAGCCTCCAGCTTTTCAGTAACCTCCGGATTACTATATTTCGCACCATTCATACCATTAGGTGAGAAATTATCTGGATGGTAGTAGCTGAACAAGATTGTATCCGGATTAATAGCTGGTAATTGGCGACCAGACACTTCAAATGTTCCATCATTACGAATTTGGTTGTACATTGCTGCTTCAACAATTTCAAAGTTCAAGTTAATGCCAACTTCTCGCAAATTCTCCTGCTCAAGCAAATCAATTTCCTCTGCAGCTCTCACATGCATCGTTACGCTAAAGCCATCTGGATAACCTGCCTCTGCTAAAAGCTGCTTCGCTTTTTCAGGATCATACTCATAGGTAGGAACATCCTCTGTGTAATAATCCATCCATCTAGGCAACATATTAACGGTTGCTGATGTACCTAGCGGATTCGTCGCCTCAACATTACCTACCCAATCCACTGCATGTGCCCACGCTTGACGAACTCTAACATCTCCTAATGGTTCAACCTCTGTATTAAAGATCCTTGCGTTTACAGCACGATCATATAAAGGATTTAGGCTGAAGCCTGCTGATTGTAATCGTTCCAAAATCTCTGTTTTTTCAATACGCATTGCTACATCAACTTCACCGTTTTGCAAAGCAATTGATGCGGTATCATCATCCTTAATAATGCTGAAAACTAACTTGCTAATTGGAGCTGGACCGCGATAATAATCCTCATGACGAACCATAACGATTTCAGAATTCGTCTTCATGCTATCTATCATGTATGGCCCCGTACCTACCGGATTCCACATAAATTGATCTCCAAGCGCTTCTACAGCTTCTTCCTTAACAATTTGGCCTTGGTGATAGTTTGCAACGACATGCAAGAAGTTACTATCCGGCTCTTTTAGCTTGATGATGAAGGTGTAGTCATCTGGAGCGTCGAATGATTCTACATTATTAAACTCTGACGCATATGGAGAACCAGTAGCCGGATCCATAATACGTTCATAGCTATAAAGAACATCCTTTGAAGTAAATTCACCATATCCTTTTTGCCATTGAACTCCTTGACGAAGCTTAAACTCCCAAGTGATATTATCAGAGGTGGACCAGCTTTCAGCTAAGTCAGGAATAAGCTCACCCTGATTACTATAGGTCGTTAATCCGCTAAAAATGTTGAAAGCAATATTTTCATTTTCTACACGGAAGATCGTTGCGGGATCAAAGCCAGCAGGGTCATCATAAAATCGGATTCTCAATACTTTTTCCTCATCCGTTCCAACAGCGTCTCCGGCTTCTTGAGTGTTCTGTTTAGAGGATGCTGAAGTATTGGACTGCTTTACATTCTCCCCTCCACAAGCAGCCAGTAATATAACGATTACTAGCAAGCCTAAAGATGCTACACCCCTCATTTTTCTCATCCACTCCATCTCTTTCTTCCTCCTTTATTCACTTGGTCTAGCATTGCTCCTAGAATATCTATGTTATATAACATTACATAGAGGATTCGATTTGCGGTAAGTTTTCTGACAATTTCATTGTAAACTGTTTGCAAATGAGACGTAAATGCGCAAAAATGAATGTTAACATTCAAAAAATTGAATCAAACGCTTACAGATTTTATTTTTATGTTATAATAGTTGACGTAAATGTGCGCAAAGGAGGAAACACCCATGAACCTCGAGTATATTACAACCTTCCTAACTGTGTACCGTTCTGGTAGCTTCCAAAAAGCAGCCGAAGCTTTATTCCTACCACAACCAACCGTCTCACACCGAATACAACAGTTAGAATCGATGCTTGGAAAAAGTTTAATCATCAGACGCAAGAGCGGAAATCAGCTTACATTGGAAGGAAAGGCATTTTTACCGTACGCCATTCAAATGCTAGAGGTAATGGAACGAGGAAAAATCGCAGTCGAGAGAGCCTCTAAGCAGGAAGAAGTACAACTTGAAATCGGATGTACGAACTCATTAAGCAATTTCTTATATGGAATGATTAGCGGTTTTATTGAACGATTTCCACAAACGAAAATAAAGGTTCACTCCTTCTCAACGAATGAAGTTATTCGTTCAATAAGAATAGGAACCTTTAATCTAGGTGTCAGCAGATATGCAATTGAGGATACGGAGCTCACATTCAAACTAATCAATAGTGAGCACATTGACTTTATTGTATCTCACACTCATCCCTTAGCTAAAGCGAAGTCTGTTACACTGCAAGACATCTCTAACTACCCTCTCATCGTCTATCAGGAGGGTAAACAATATCGCGAGACAATAGCCTTTGTCTTTGAGAGCAACCATTTAAATTACCGAGTCAAGTACGAAATGCATAATTTACAGCTAATAAAGCAAATGGTAGCGGATAATCTCGGAGTAACCTTATTTGCACCATCTTATATGGAAAGAGAGGTGAGTAGCGGACAATTAGTAGCCATCCCTATTCAAGACAATCCTTTTCCAATGAGACAAACATTTTTAGTTTATCATCAAGAGAAATTAAATGCCGTCGACCAGCTATTTTATGATTTCATCCTTTCAACATTAGCCCAGGAACATTAGAAAAAAACAAAAAAAACGCAGATCCTGAGGATCTGCGTTGGCATATTTAATAACCTGTCGAAGCTGCTTCTGCCTTTTCTACGATCGCTATTCCTGCGCTCGCACCAATACGTGTAGCTCCAGCTTCCAGCATCGCGATTGCTGTAGCATAATCACGAATGCCTCCAGACGCCTTCACACCTACATGCTTACCAACTGTGCTGCGCATTAAGGTAATATGTTCAATCGTCGCTCCACCACTGCTAAAGCCTGTTGACGTCTTCACAAACTGTGCGCCTGCCTCCACAGATAGCTTGCACGCTTCTACAATCTCTTCATCAGTAAGCAGACAGGTTTCCAGTATTACTTTAACAATAGCATGATTAGCAGCAGCGCTAACGACAGCTTCAATATCCGATTTGACTGCACTTAAAAACCTACTTTTTAAGTAACCGATATTAAGCACCATGTCGATCTCTGTTGCCCCATCAGCAATTGCTTGCTTGGTTTCCAGTGCCTTTATCGCACTAGAAGAAGCCCCTAACGGAAAGCCAATTACTGTCGTAATACCTACCTGCTTATGTTGAAGCTGCTCTGCTGCTAGCTTAACCCAGCAAGGATTGACACATACTGTTGCAAATTGATACTGAGCAGCTTCTAAGCAAAGCTGAATAATCTCGGCATCCGTCGCATTAGACTTCAATAGTGTGTGGTCGATTGTAGCAGCCAATTGTTTAGTATTCATAATTTCCCTCCGTAGTTTCAATGATATTATTGTACCGTTTATTATCAAAAAATACTACGCGAGAGACTTCTAGCTCTAATTATCATTGCTAGCGAAAACCGAGCTTTCATAACCTTCAAGTGATTGAAGATTCAAAAGCTCGGCTACATATCTATTATCATAGGTGAATGATCTAAGTTGGAATGCAAATTACTATACACATAGTACAAAGGCACTGTAAAAGCAAGGTCATGACACCCTGCATCGTCATGACCAAAGCTACTCAACTACAGAAGTTCTTTACGTAATTCTGCAGCAGATTTTGGTGATAGGTAACCAAATGGAATATCAAATACTGTTTTCGCTCCCACTTGGCCTTCTTTATGAAGCTTAAATGCTGCACGAGCATAAGCGACAAGTACACTAGAAGTGAACTCAGGATTACTTCCCAAATTCAAACCAAACTCCATAATTTGCGTAGTATTAGTCCCTGTTTTACCACTTCTAAGCACAAGACCACCATGTGGCATTGCTGAATGATCACGTTTCAATTCTTCTTCAGAAATGAAGTGAACCACCGTGTCATAATCAGCGAAGTAGTTCGGCATCGATACGATCTCATCACGAATACGTGCTTGGTCCGCACCTTCCTCCGCTACAACAAAGCATTCACGTAAGTGTTTCTCGCGAGTAGATAGCTCAGGATTTTCACCATTACGCACGCTTTGAACAGCAGCTTCAACTGGAATCGTGTATTGCTTACCATCTTTAACTCCTGCTATACGACGAATTGCATCAGAGTGACCTTGACTTACGCCTTTACCCCAGAATGTATAACCATTGCCTTCAGGTAAGATCGACTCAAACAATAGTCTGTTTAGCGAGAATAAACCTGGATCCCAGCCAGTTGAAATAACTGCCAACTTTCCGCTCTCATTAGCAGCACTATTAACTGCGTCAAAGTACTCAGGAATAAGAGCATGTGTATCAAAGCTATCTACCACATTGAACAGCTTCGCAAATTGCGGGCCTTGTTCTGGAAGATCTGTAGCTGAACCGCCACAAAGAATCATTACATCAAGTTCATTTACAAATTTTTCTGCGTCTTCAATCGAATATGCTTTTGTTTCCGAAGAGATGCTTGCAGGGTCTCTACGTGTAAAAATTGCATCCAACTGCATATCCGGATTTTGCGCGATGGCTAATTCGACACCACGACCTAAGTTGCCGTATCCTACGATCCCAACGCGAATCCGATTTGTCATGCTGAACATTCACCTATCCTTCTAAAATATTGTGACTAAGAATTGAATTAAACCCAGCCTCTTGCTTCCATTGCAGCAGAGATACGTTTAATTGCAATCATATATGCAGCCTTACGAAGGTTTACATTGTATTCTTTCGCAAGGTCACGAACTGCCTTATAAGAGTTAATCATATTTACTTCTAGTTTTTCAAGTACTTCTTGTTCACTCCAGTAGTAGTTCATCAAGTTTTGTACCCATTCGAAGTAAGAAACTGTTACGCCACCAGCGTTAGCAAGTACGTCTGGAATTACGATAATTCCTTTTTCAGTTAGTACGCGGTCAGCTTCTGGTGTTGTAGGACCATTCGCTGCTTCAGCTACGATTGCCGCTTTAATATTAGCTGCATTTGAAGATGTAATAACATTTTCAAGAGCAGCAGGAATCAGAATTGTTACGTCAAGCTCAAGCAATTTCTCGTTGCTGATATGGTATTGTGCACCATACTCAAGAATAGATGAGTTATCTTTAAGCTCTCCAACTTTAGCAAGATCTAATCCGTTAGGATCGTAAATTCCGCCTTTAGAGTCAGAAACCGCAACTACTTTAACACCTGCTTCATCAAGCAAGCGAGCCGCAATACGACCAGCGTTACCAAAGCCTTGGATCGCTACAGTAGCTTCTTTAGGAGATTTACCCATATCTTCAAGAGCAGCAAGAATTGTGTAAACACAGCCTTGTGCAGTTGCTTCGTTACGTCCTTGAGAACCACCAAGGATGATTGGTTTACCAGTAATAACTCCTGGAGAGTTAACACCAGCGATTTTGCTGTACGTATCCATCATCCACGCCATAGTTTGAGCGTTAGTGTATACGTCTGGAGCAGGAATATCTTTTTGTGGACCAACGAAAGAAGCGATTGCTTCCATGAAGCCACGGCTAATTCTTTCTAGCTCGCCTTTGCTGTGCTCACGTGGGTTACAAATAACTCCACCTTTACCACCGCCATATGGAAGACCTACTACTCCACATTTGAAGCTCATCCACATAGATAGTGCTTTAACTTCGTCCAAAGTAACGTCTGGATGGAAACGAATACCGCCCTTAGTAGGACCAATTGCATCATTATGTTGAGAACGATAGCCTTCAAAAACACGTACAGAACCATCATCCATTTTTACTGGGAAATTGACTGTCAGTACTCGCATAGGGCGTTTAAGCACATTAGTGATATGCTCTGGCAAATTTAATAGTGCAGCCGCTGCATCAACTTGTTGTTGTGCAATCTCATAAGGATTTAGAGTTTCTTGAATAACTGATACCGTCATTTTTTATCTGTCCTTCACTATTGGATTCGATCACCGGATCGTGTCGTTACATACAGCATACTGCTAAATTTGTATTTTGGGAAGAATTTTGTGTGCATTTAGTGCAAACTTTTTTTCAGATTATTCATTGTCATGTTATATTACATTATAGTGTAATATAATTTTATACTCTTAATTACATTTGCTTACAATACGTACATAACTGGTTTGATTTGTATTATGTTTAGAAAAATTTGCATATTAACACCGAATTTGTGGTAGGTTATTATAAATAAGTTACTTTCTTAAGTTAGGTTTTTATGAACAGGACAATCCTTATTATGAAACCAATCCCTCATTTGCATGTAAAATCTCCCCTTTTATCTCATGTTCAGATAAAAAAGTTCACAGTTCGTTCACAAATCAAGCTCTATAAAAAACTGTATACAAAAAGTGCAAATCGATCATAAATAATATTTTGCCCCTAATAAAAAATAGTTATCCGTCCGAATTTATACTCTGTTCACAAGTGGATTTTTATTGGATTTGTACTATTTTGCAACGCTCAGCAGGCTTTGTTTTTTCTTTTCTACTCCTGAATGGAATCCTCCGCTGCGCCCAATCGTGCTTTTATGGGGCAGAATTCAACGCTCCGTCTGTACATGCTCTATCGCTCGGGTATTCCTTCAGAATAAGGTCACTTCTAGAGCATGTACAGTCTTCGCTGTAGTAATTTCTCGAAGAATTCGAGAGATGGCATGGTTGGGCTACGCTGGAGCATTCCTGTAGCCTTTGCAACGAAGGGCTATAACTGACTTCGTTCCGCAGTTATGGATTATGATTATGATTGCGTGTACTTCGATGCTTAGTCTTCCCTCCATTACTCCGCGCTCATGCATTCCACTTTCAGCACTAAGCCAATCCATACTCATTGCGGATCATTTGAAGGTGCTCGTTCTTAACTCTCTAATCAGAAAAAGGGCTCTACACTTAGCAAAACCTAAATGTAGAGCCCTTTTCTTTATATCTTTTATTAGTGCTACACAGCACACAGCATCGTCATCAAAGCCCGACCAGAGGGCTTTCAGGACCAAGAAGGTGCCGTAAAGCTAGGGAACGAGGAACGGAGTGTACGTTTGTGGGTACACGAGTACCAGAGGCTCCCGATGAACGCCAGCTTCGCCGTCGAGTAAACTACAGCGAATAATCATCGTCATCAAAGCCCGACCTGAGGGCTTTCAGGACCAAGAAGGTTGGACGCTAGTAGAAAGCGAGTGGCGCAGCGTACGTTTTTGGTACGTGAGTACAGGAGTTTTCGCTAGCGTTCAAGATTCGCCGTCGAATATGCTACTTTGATAACTCATCGTCATCAAAGCCCGACCCTATTTGCGGTGCATTTTGAATTCCAGGAAGAGATCATTATAATGCGCCAACATCTTCCGTCCAAGATTCTCATATACCTCAAGTCGAGATGTCAGCTCCTCGTTTGGATAGAAGCGCTCATCGCCGGATATTTCTTCGTCCATCAGCTCAAGTGCGGCTGCATTTGGTGTAGAATAGCCGACATACTCTGCGTTTTGCGCAGCAACCTCTGGATCGAGCATAAAGTTAATAAATTGGTGCGCGCCTTCAACGTTTTTCGCGGTTGTTGGAATAACCATATTATCGAACCACAGGTTAGAGCCTTCTTCTGGAACAGCATAGTCCAGCTTTTCGTTTTCCCACATAATCTCTGCAGCATCGCCCGACCACACTAACGCTGCTGCCGCTTCCTCACCAGCCATTAGCATTTTTATCTCATCACCAACGATCGCTTTTACGTTAGGTGTAAGCTGGGACAGCTTCTCAAACGCCTCCTGCAAATGTTCTTCATTGGTATCATTCAAGGAATAACCCAGAGAGTTTAAGCCCATGCCAATCACTTCACGTGCCCCATCTAAAAGGAACACATTGTTTTTCAGCGTCTCATCCCATAATTCATCCCAGCTCGAAAACGTTAAGTCACCAACAAGCTCAGGGTTATAGACGACGCCAACGGTTCCCCAAAAATAAGGAATGGAATATTCATTACCAACATCGAAGGAAAGATCAAGAAACCGCTCATCAATGTATTGAAGATTCGGTACCTTGCTATGGTCAATTGGCAACAGCAGATTTTCTTCCTTCATTTTTTCGATCGTATATTCAGATGGTACACTTAAATCAAACGTCGTACCACCCTGCTTAATTTTCGTTAACATCGCTTCGTTGGAATCAAAGGTCTGGTAAATAACCTTGATTCCCGTCTCTTCCTCAAAACGAGTAATCAATTCAGGATCAATATAGTCACCCCAGTTGTAGATGGTCAATGTATCATTCCCACTATATCCTTCACTTTTATTCAATACATTCGTCAAATAAATTAAAGCGAAGCTAACAATGAAAATAAGCGCAAATGTACGGACTAACTGCTTCATCCCTTGACCACCCCATTTCGATTACGACGTTCAATAAAGTAGTAGCCGATAACAAGCAGTACAGTGAATAGGAAGATTAACGTAGATAGCGCGTTAATCGATAACGATACGCCTTGACGTGCACGAGAATAGATCTCTACTGCTAGCGTAGAATAGCCGTTACCCGTTACGAAGAAGGTGACCGCAAAATCATCCATTGAATACGTTAATGCCATAAAAAATCCTGCGTAAATCCCCGGCTTAATATATGGCAAGATAACGCGCGACATAATTTGCCAAGAGCTAGCACCAAGATCGCGTGCTGCATCAAAAAGGCTCACATTCATCTCCTGCAGCTTCGGTAGCACCATAACAACGACAATTGGAATACTAAATGCGATATGCGACAATAGCACGGAAGTAAAACCGAGCTGTACACCAATAATCGTAAACAATATTAGAAACGATGCCCCGATAATAACGTCAGGGCTGACGATCAATACATTGTTTAGCGTAAGCATGGTCGCTTTAGATTTGGCACGCAAATAGTGAATCGAGATCGCTCCAAACACCCCGATAATCGTCGCAATTGCTGCGGACAACAGGGCGATTACGAACGTATTTAAAACAATAATAAGCAGACGCGTATCCTGCATCACCTCGCCATAATGCTCTAGAGTAAAGCCATCAAAGCCCTGCATCGTACCACCGCTATTGAAGGAATACACCATTAAGTAGACGATTGGCGCATACAGGATAATAAATACGGCAATGAGATATAGATTAGAAAGCTTAAACTTAGCGTTTGACAAGCTCCAGCCCCCGCTTTCTTAAGCCCATTAGCACCATCACTAGAGCCATAATAATGATGAGGAACACTGCAATAGTCGCACCCATGCCCCAATCCTCCGTAACTAGGAAATGCTGCTCAATTGCCGTACCTAGCGTAATAACACGATTACCGGCGATCAAACGAGTCAGCATAAATAATGATAGCGCTGGAATAAATACTGCGATACAACCCGCCTTTACACCATCTAACGTAAGCGGAAATACAACTTTACGGAAGGTGGTCCAGGACGAAGCGCCGAGATCGCGCGCCGCATAAATAAGCGACGGGTTCATTTTTTCAAGCGCATTGTAAATCGGCAAAATCATAAATGGAATAAAGATGTACACCGATACGAATACAAAGCTAAAGTCAGTAAATAGAATCTGCTTATTACCGATTCCGATCGTTTCCAGTACCGCATTAACGATACCGTACGTTCCGAAAATACCGATAAATGCGTATGCCTTAAGCAGCAGGTTAATCCAGCTTGGCAGTATAATCAACAGCAGCCATAGTGCTTTATGCTTTGTTTTCGTCAGCAAATAAGCTGTCGGATAAGCTACCGCTAATGAAAAGATTGTAATAAGTAACGCATACCAAAATGAGCTGAGCGTCATTGTTAAGTAGGTAGACGTAAAGAATTTTCCATAGTTGTCGAATGTAAAATTCCCTTCAATGCCAATAAATGAGTAATATACGATAAGCACGATTGGTGCGATAACAAAAAGCACCATCCAAACAAAATACGGGATTAAATAAATCGTGCGAGTTCTGGCTTCCATGTGTCAGCTCCCTCCTCTAGCACCACTGTCGCTTCCAGTAGATGCTTATTCATATGCTTCCAAACGTTTATCAAACTCTTCCTCAGTTTCACCTAAGCGCATAACGTGAATCGCTTCTGGGTCGAAGGTCAGCCCGATGCGGTCGCCAACATTTGCTCTACGCGTACTATGTACAAGCCATTCGTTGTTTTTTTCGTCATAACAGCAAATCTCATAATGAACGCCACGGAATAGCTGCGAATCAACGCGCGCCTGCAATTTTCCGGCGTTAGCGCTGACGATCTCAATATCCTCTGGGCGAATGACAATATCAACGATTTCATTCGCATTAAGACCTTGGTCAACACATTCAAACAGATGGCCGTTAATTTCCACTTCAAAATCCTTAATCATTTTGCCCTTAACGATATTCGATTCACCGATAAAGTCTGCAACAAAGCGATTAATTGGCTCATCATAAATATCAATTGGCGTGCCCGATTGCTGAATCACACCTTCATTTAATACGAAGATTTCATCCGACATCGCTAACGCTTCCTCTTGATCATGAGTTACAAATATGAATGTAATCCCTAAACGACGCTGAAGCTCTCGAAGCTCATATTGCATCTCCGTGCGCAGCTTCAAGTCTAGTGCCGAAAGTGGCTCATCGAGCAGCAAAATTTCCGGCTCATTAACAATCGCGCGCGCAATCGCCACCCGTTGTCGCTGACCACCAGACATCTCGGAAATTTCACGATTTTCATAGCCGCTTAAGTTAACAAATTTCAGCGCTTCCGCTACTTTTTCACGTACAGCAGCTTCCTTCAACTTCTTAATTCGTAAACCAAAGGCTACATTTTCAAACACATTAAGGTGTGGAAATAGAGCGTAGTCTTGAAACACCGTATTCACCTGTCGCTCGTTAGCAGGCGTGTTGTTAATCAGCTTACCATTAAAAAATATTTTACCTTCGGATGGAGCGGTAAAACCTGCAATCAGTCGCAAAATTGTTGTTTTACCACAACCAGATGGACCTAACAGCGTATAAAATTTGCCACGCTCAATCTCAAAGCTGACGTTTTTAAGTACTGCTGGGTCAGAATCACTGTAACGCTTGGATACACCTTCAAAAGTAATAATTGTTCGATCCATTCCCACAACTCCTTTTATCAATCGATTAAAGTGATTATACATGATTACGAATAAAATGTGTTTAAATTCGACATCAGTCCTCTTTACATTATTGCATAACCTTAATGTTTCCATTCCCATATTAGCAATAATCAACAAATACGAATCTTCTTTTAAACGCAACAAGCAAGCCGCTTTAGCTACTGCTAAAACGGCTTGCGATAACTTATAAAAACAATAAATCAATAAAATTTATAAATGAGCTCTTATTCCGATACTAATTGATGATCTAAAGCTTCCTTTTGACGAGAGAAGCTTAGTTTCATATATAAGAACGAAAGTAGCGAGCAAACCACCGCATAAGCAAGCAGCACAACTACATTTTCTGTATACAGATTCATATCAACACTAGAGATCGCCTGCTTAAAGCCGATGACTGAATAGGTCATTGGCAGTACCGGATTGATTGCTTGCAGCCAATTTGGCACTAGCTCTAGCGGGAATGTACCTGCAGAGCTTGTAAGCTGTAGAATTAATAGAACAATTGCAATAAAGCGACCTACATCGTTCAAAACAACACATAGCAATTGAATAAGCATCATAAAGCTAACGCTCGTTATGATCATCATCGCGAAGTAAGCACCCAAATGCTGTACATCAAGATCTAATACGAACAGCATCGCAACCCCAAGAATGATCGCCTGCAGCACAGCAATAAGCAATACGGTCAATGTCTTGCCGGTGTACCAGCTTGTTCCGCTTGCCGGTAACTGTGCCGGCTTACGCATGGAATAAACAATCGTTAACAGCATACAGCCTACATAAAGTCCGAGTGAAATAAAGTATGGTGCAAAGCCTGTACCATAGTTAGGTACTTCGTTGAAAGCTTGCGTTTCTACCGCAACAGGTTTAGCAAACTGTGACTTCATCTGCTCGGTTAATGCTAGATTAAGACCTTCACCACCAGCATTACCTAGCTTATCTGATAGCTCCTGAGCCCCGCTTTCCAGCTTATCTAAACCATCAATTAATTGCTCTTGCCCATCTTGCAGCTTATTGTTACCTTCAATTAACTGCGGAGTGGAATCATATAGCGTAGTAATACCTTGAGAGAGCTTCGTAGCACCAGTTAATGCCGAGCCAGCCCCAGCTGATAACTGTGATGCACCACTATTAAGCTGCGTTAAACCTGCAAAAAATTCTGTTGAGCCGCCATTGAGCTTAGCTAGCCCTTCAACCACTGCTTGCGAACCAGCTACAAGCTGTGATTCACCTTGCTCCTTAGCAAGTAAGCCTTGAACAAGTGCTTCACTGCCTGCTAATAATTGCTTGAATGCCTCACTTTCAGCTAATTGCGGCTGTGCAGCAGCAAGCTGCTGAAGTCCTGCTTGAAGTCCAAGCGCGCCCTGCTTAAGCTGAGTTGTACCTTCACTGCTTTGCTCTAAGCCTTGATCTAAACCTTGATATTGTTCATTCAGTTGACCGATACCTTGCTGTAATCCAGAACCTGCTTGTTCTAGCTGATTCAAGCCTGCGGCTAACTCTTTGCTTCCCTTATCTAATGAGGTCAAGCCTGTCACTAGCTCTTTGCCACCATCGTTAAGTGAAGCTGTTCCTTCTTGCACCTTCACCAGTCCCGCTCCAAGTGATTGTTGACCTGACAATAGCTCATTCGCTCCATCAGTTGCTTCGCCAGCACCGTTAGCGATTTGCAATGCACCCTCACTTGCTGCACTTATCCCCTCAATCGCTTCACCAAGCTTGTCATATACGGAGGATACATAGGTTTCTGTTATTTGTTGATTCAATCGTGATGATAGCTCACTTACCGCCGTGCCACCAATCTGCGAAGCCAAAAAGTTATAAGCTTCGTTCGGCGTATAAATGATTTGAGCTTGCTGCGGCTCATCGTCTAATAGCGAAACCGCCTGCTGTGAAAACTGTGCTGGAATTTCTAACATCATATAATACTCATTATTCTCTAAGCCAGCTAATGCTTCTTCCTTACTCAAAAAGGCCCAAGCGAAATCATCCGAATCCTTCAGCTTATCAATAAATTGCTCACCAATCGCAATCCTCTCACCATCCATCTCAGCACCTTGATCCTCGTTCACGACTGCTACAGGAACTTTATCTAAGCCTGCATATGGATCCCAAAACGCTCCAAGAAATAGCGCCGAATATAACAATGGCACTAACATTACTGCAATTACCGGAATAACTAATTTCGGATTGCGCACAATACTAGATAATTCAGCAGAAAATTGTTTTTTCTTTTTCATTTTTCCCTCACCCTGTCTAATTGACTATTTTCGTCATTTGGTCATTTTATTACAAAAGAAAAGGCGACTCTAATTGAGCGCCAAACCACTCTCTAAGTAAAACCGAAGCTGCTTTGCAACTTCACTTTTTTCAAGCGCTTTGTTCTGGTTCCATTCAACAGCAAGCGCCATATACAAGCGTAATATTATAAAAGCAGTAAGCTGCGGATCGCATGGCTTAATCTCGTTACGAGCCATCGCATGCTCAACCTTGTCGGCAATGTGATCAATGATCAGCTTCTCGATCTGCTGAATTCCTTCAATCGCCATCGGCGTACCGATTTCACGAACCTCCTGGGTAAGCTTTAATGCCAGCTCATGCTGCTTGCGAAACTCAAGCAATATATCAAGCGCTTCTGATAAAGCATCGAAAAAAGAAAGCTGCTGATTCATCACCTGTTCGGTCGCAAGCTTCATTTCCAATAGTAATCGATTAAGCACCTCTTGAAATAACTCCTCCTTATTGGAGAAAAAGGTGTAAATCGTACCTTTGCCAACATTTGCAATTTTGGCGACCTGATCCATCGTTGTCCCTTTATAACCAAACAATGCAAATGATTTATTCGCCGCTTCTACAATAAGTGATCGACGATCAATGCTCATATCATCCCTCCTAAAGCATTTCACTTAGGTGAAATGCTACATCGTAAGCATAAACTTAGCTTTTCTCGAAAGTGAAAAATAGCAATGAAAATACATATAAACTAATCAATTGATGACCAATCGACCAACTGACTAAAATTCAATATTGGTCAACAAGTCAATTTTAGCTCAAATATTTAGAAATGACAACTGTTTTTTATTCCATTAGCGAATAATGAAGGAACACGCTATAATAGTATTAGTACCATTAAATAATAAAGGAGCATGATTATGAATTATACAGAAATTACATCTGCTGAGCAGTGGGAGCAAGCGTTTGAGCGCTCCAATGAGCATCCAATTGTCGTGTTCAAACATAGTACAACTTGTCCTGTGAGTGCTAATGCACATAAGGAGTTCTCCGATTATTTGGCAGACAAGCCTCGTAACGACGTTGAATACTTGCTTGTTAAAGTCATCGAGTCTCGTCCAATTTCTCTACAAATCGCCGAAGATACAGGCATTAAGCATGAATCTCCACAAATTATGTTTTTAGACAAAAAGGAAAAGGTTTGGAGCGCAACTCACTGGTCTGTAACAAAAGCACATATTTCAGCTGTTCTTGATTAAGCTTAGCTTATGTACATCACAAAGGTCATAAAACGAGATTCGTTTTATGACCTTTGCTATAACATCTTGAAACCTTTAACGGTAAAGGGAAAGTCGATACTTTCTTCCATACCTTGCACCGTATCGCACAATTTTGGCTATCGTATTACGTGCGCCAATTAAGATAAACATACGGTGATCTGGTCTTGTATTAAACTCCAATATCCATGGTTTCAAATTGTAGTCTAACGCAATATCAAGCCCGATTTCATTTTGTTTTGGCCAGCGCTTGCGAACTTGCGCCATAACCGCCAAGCTAAGCTTATAAATTTCCGGCATTGCTACGCTGCGCTGCTGCGGAGTAAGCAAGCTATCTATTGTTCCTACCGCTCCACCACCCGCACCATTGCTTACAACTCTGCCACCTTGGGCGATTCTTCCAGCAACGCCTGTTACCTCAAAATTTCCGTTCGGACTTTTCTGTACAACAATGCGTAAATCGAATACTTTGCCACGATAGCGCAACGAATGAATTCCCCTCTGAACAATATAGCTTTCGTTCTTTGTTCGCTTCAAAATTGCACTATATAATGACTGAAAGCTTGTATAGGTTGTAACGGTAACACCAGCATGACTGACATATCGTGTCCCTTGCTTCGTAATACGAATAACGCCTCTTCCGAGAGAGCCATGCTTAGGTTTTACATAAACCATCCCATAGCGATTAATCATACGCAGTAAAGAAGCCTGTGTCATCGCCGCAGTAGGCGGGATATGCGCAGCAATATAGCTATTATCTTTTATTAGTGACGTTTTCAGCAATTTATTCGAGCGTCTTGGGGCTCGCTTTGCTGAAATATAAGCATTAGGCCGATTCATTGGATTTCACACTCCTTTCAAGCCATCTCCTACAACATATGAAGCTTATCTATTGTTCGCAATGGACATATATCTGAATTAGTGATTACGAACTTATTTGTGATAAAATAAAAGAAAAACTATAGGCAAAAGGAGTAAGAAACATGTCTTGGAAACACCTAACACTGCTATTCAGCATGGTATGTATTCTATTCATCAGTGGCTGTGGTGAAGAGGAAAAGAAGGTAGAAAATGCAGTTCCAGAAGAAACGGCCGTTTATTCCAATGATGGGTTAGAGCTGCTGGATTCCAGTAAGCATCCAGAGGTAACCATTGAAATGGACAATGGCGGGATCATTAAGGTTGAGCTATATCCTGAAATTGCTCCAAATACAGTAAGTAACTTTGTCACACTTGCTCAGTCTGGTTATTATGATGGTTTGATCTTTCACCGTGTAATTCCTGGCTTTATGATTCAAGGCGGCGACCCACAAGGTGATGGTTTCGGCGGACCTGGTTATAACATAAAAGGGGAATTTACCGCTAATGGTTTTGACAATCCAATTGTGCATACTCGCGGTGTTATCTCTATGGCTCGCGGCGGTCATAGTATGGACAGTGCTGGCTCACAGTTTTTCATTATGGGCGCTGATGCACCATCTCTTGACGGTCTATACGCTGCTTTTGGTGCAGTGACAGAAGGAATGGATGTCGTTGATGAGATCATCAACCAAGAACGTGATAGCAACGATAAACCTCTTAACCCGATGTCGATGAAAAAGGTTACTGTTGATCTACGAGATAGCGAGATTCAAGAGCTAGAAAAGATGTAAAGGTTGAATAAGCTGAGGAGGGGTTAAGATGGTAGAGCAAGTTCAGCAGGAAATTCCGCTCGCCAATGTAAGAAGCAACCAGATCGGGATCGTTATCTGGATCATTGTATCGATTGCACTGGACATGCCTTGGTTGATCGCGGTATTATGGTTAATTCAAGTATTAACCTTGCTACTAGGCTCTGGTGCCAATGTGTTTGTTACATTGCTTGAGCCGCTAGCAAAAGCAATTTACGGCACGAAGCATACGGAAGCGAAGGAGCTTGTCAGATTCAATCTAAGCATTGGCTTAACCTTCTTAACGCTGTCACTGCTTTGTGTTTCCTTGCAGTGGAAGCTAGCAGCCTATATTATCGCAGGCATGATGGGTGCGGCAGCATTAGCAGCACTGCTCGGCTACTGCATTGGCTGCACTATATATTTTCAGTACAAAAAGTATAAGGCTTTACGGGGCAAAACGCAGTAAAGTACAGCAGCATCATAATTAAAAGGCAGAAGGTGATAGAATAAGTCGGTAAGACTTATCATCACCTTCTGCCTTTTACCTATCTGCTAACATCATTAAGCAAGCGCCAATAAATCTCTTGCTTGATCATCGAGCACAAGCTCTCCGCTTTCAATACCGATCCGCTGCTCATGAATAATCAGATCGCGCAGCATCTCAAAGTCAGGACGCACAATGAGGTTCTCCATATAAGCCGAACGACGGGCAAACGGTCTGCGTGCCTTGTTTAGATTGGCAATAATCCCCGCTGCCGTCTGCACACCAACGCCATGACCAAAGAAAAGATCACGGTCGAGCATAATCGCATTTTCCCCTTGCCATTCTGGATGGCGAGGATGATGATCCGGATTACGGAAGTAGCATACATCTCCTGGATATAGATCATTGAGATCATAGCTAGCGATTAAGCGCAAATCATAATCCTTCTGCCACTCTCTTAAAAATAAGTTCTGGAAATAATAGTTAAAGGTCGCATCGCCGATTGTTTCAAGCACAGCACGATAATACAGTATAATAATCGCACCTGAGCATTCAAATGCGTAGTATTGCCCATTGATAAAAATATCCCGTATTGCATCAGCAGGCGTCACATCATTACGCAGCAAAAAGCCACCATTACGTGTTCTAATCCAGTACTGTGGATTACATCTAGAACGACTAAATACTGCGAATTGTGCTCCACTATGGAACATCGCATAACAAGCGTCTACTGTATTTTTTCTCATTTTTAACTCGAACCGCAGGGCATCTAATGAGGAGTATTCATATCGTAGGCGACTGGCGATTTTCCAGCGAACGACATTGCGCTCTACCTCTGACAAACTGTTCATATCCAGTTCCTCAATCGAGCCTGTTTTAAGTACGATCACGTCAATAACCTCCTTAAACGTTTCATATATAAGATAAGAAACGTACTTGATAGGCATATAAACATTTTATTAGCTATACGCCTATGCATCGTTAGGTTATTGTACGCTCGCACGGTAGGATTGGTGAATAGTTATCAGGATTACGACTGCAAAATTCCTGCCGCAATTAATCCGTTGCGAATGCCTTGTTCATTAACATGTGTTGTTACATAGTTTGCAAATGGTAATACTTCAGGATGGGCATTACCCATGGCAATACCAAAACCTACGTACTCAAGCATTTCCTTATCATTGAGACCATCGCCAAAAGCAACTGCCTCGGAACGATCGATCCCTAGCTTAGCGAGCATCGCTTCAATGCCTTTCGCTTTCGATCCGCCAGCAGGCAGAATATCTAAAGCATCTTCATGCCATCGAATAAACGTCAGGCGATCATGAAAATGCTCATAAGCTGTATCTTCTCCTTCTACCGCATGCAAAAACACTTGATAAATATCTTCTTTGCTCCAGAAGTCATCCTCTTGCTCTGGAAAATCAATCTTTAGCGAGCCAACTGAGCGCAGCACACGATCATTATCAATGCCATCCGTCGTGTAACGTGTCTCGCCTTCAAAGCATAGCGCATGACCTTGCTCACGAGCAAAAGCAACGAATGCCTCTAATGTTTGTGATTCAATGGGATTACGATAGATTATTTCTCCTTTATATACAGCAAGCGCGCCATTGAGACACACATAAGAACTGATACCAACCTGCTCTAACAGCTCGCCTAAAAAGTAAGGTGCACGACCTGTAGCAATAACAGGCTCAACACCAAGCTCCTTTATTTCACGAATCGCTTGAATTGTATCCTGCGGTATAACCTTCTCCTCATTGACTAATGTTCCGTCAATATCAAAAAATGCAATTTTATAACTCATCTGATTTCTCTCTCCTTTGTCTCTATTTCTTTGCTGATCAATCATTTATCTATAATTGAAATGCTATGCTATCCTGCCCACCGTCACGCTCGACGTCTAATAAGCAGCATAAGCATAAATGAAAATAATATCATAACAGCTACCCAGCTATACGCTAGCAGCATTCGACCGCTGTCTGCAGCGATATAGATGGCGGTTGCTACCGTTTGCGTACGTCCCGGGATGTTGCCGGCAAGCATCAGTGTTGCACCAAATTCACCAAGTGCGCGAGCAAAGCCTAACACATAAGCAACGACTAATAAACGGCTCATTAACGGCAAAGTAATATAACGCAGCACTTGCCATTCATTCGCACCCTGTGAGCGTGCGGCTTCCTCTAGATCCCCATCCACACTATCAAAGCCAGCTTTTATCGTTTGATATACAAGTGGAAATGATACGACGACCGCTGCTATGACGCCTCCCCACCATGTGAATACAAGGGAGAAGTCAAACAAGCGGTTCAGCCACTTACCGATCCAGCCCTGCATCCCGAAGGTATAAAGTAGGATGAATCCGACCACTGTAGGCGGCAGCACTAGCGGCAGCATCAGCACCGTATCCAGCACCACCTTTAGAGAAAAGCGACTACGGCTCATCCAGCGTCCTACGATAAGCGCGATCACGAAAGTAATAATACTTGCTAAGCAGGTAATTTTCAGCGATATAATAATTGGACTAATAAATGCTTCCCAGCTCCATATATCACTCATTGGGCAACAACCTGAAATCCACTTTGTTCATAATGATCTCTCCAGTTCGCTTGCTGCATGAAGCTTAGAAACTGCTGGGCGATGTTTCTTTGCTTAGAGGCAGCAACAATTGCTATCGGATATTCAATTGGCTCATGCAGCTCCTCAGGTACGTAATATACCACCTGAACAGCATTAGAGGATAAAGCATCTGTAGCATATACAAAGCCAAGCTGGGCATTGCCTTGCTCAACGTAGGATAATACTTGGCGTACATCTTTACCGTACACGTACCGATCCTGCCAGCTCGACCAAATTCCCTCCGCAACTAACGCTTGTTGCGCATAGTAGCCTGCAGGTACCGTTTCTGGCTGCCCCAGCGCGATGTGATCACTATTTATCGCTGTTAATAATTCATCTAATGAATGATACTCGCCTTTAACCTTCAAGGCACTGATTGCAACGAGTGAGTTGCGCAGTAACGGCTTAACACCCTCTACTAGCTGCTGCTCTAGCAATTCATCCATCTGCTTGCTGCCTGCGGATATAAAAACATCGACAGGTGCACCCTGCTGAATTTGCTTCTGGAGCATTCCTGAAGAGCCATAATTAACTTCTATACGAACGCCATATTGCTCCTGGAATGCGTTAATGATCTCATCTAACACCACGGTCAAGCTCGCAGCAGCAGATATAAGCAGCTCCGCTTGTTGTTCACGTTGAGGTTGGGCTACACCTTGTCCAGACTGAGCTTGCTTCTGCTGTGACTGTACCGAGCAGGCTGCACTCACTAATATAATAAATAGCATTAAGCTAATTGTAAGTAGAAAACGACTTCTATTCATACGCATTCTGACTCCCTCCCCCCATCATGCGATAGCCACTTATCAACATACCATGAAAATGCATATAATAAAAGTTGATTGGACAATTTCCATATGCTACACTGTTGCCAACCTATATGGAGGTATAATGTTATGACAATTGAACTAGAACAAGCCATTATTGTTGGATTGCATCTCAACGATCGAAAGCAGGCTGATTTTGATTACAGTATGGCAGAGCTAGCCTCGCTAGCTGAGGCCTGTCACATCAACGTCGTTGATGCCTTAACCCAAAAAGCACAGCGCATCAATCCATCTCACTATATTGGAACAGGCAAAATCGAAGAGCTGCGTGTACTTGCTCAAGCTCACGGAGTAGAAACGGTCATATTTAACGATGAGCTGTCTCCATCACAAATTCGCAACCTAGAGGCTGATCTTGATTGCAAAGTCATCGATCGCACCATACTTATTCTGGACATTTTCGCAGAACGTGCCCAAACGCGTGAAGCACAGCTACAAGTAGAAGTTGCAAGACTACAATACATGCTGCCTCGGCTCGTCGGCTTACGCGCTTCACTTAGCCGCCAGGGCGGTAGTGGTGGCGCTGGCTTACGTAACAGAGGTACAGGGGAAACGAAGCTAGAGCTCGACCGTCGCCGTATTGAGGAGCGTATCAGCATGCTTCAGCAAGAGCTAGAAAAGCTCGTTGCCACTCGTCAAGTTCAGCGCTTAAAGCGTAAGAAAAACGACGTACCTGTTGTCTGTCTCGTCGGCTACACCAATACTGGTAAGTCTAGCTTAATGAATGCGCTGCTACGCCATACCGATCCTGAGACGACGAAGGAAGTTTTCGTTAAGGATATGCTGTTTGCAACGCTTGAAACCTCAGTTAGAAGTATTGAGCTTGATGATAATAAGAGCTTCCTACTAACTGATACGGTCGGTTTCGTCAGTCAGCTTCCACATCATCTTATTAAAGCTTTCCGCTCCACATTAGAGGAAGTAACCGAAGCAGATTTGTTAATTCATGTCGTCGACTACTCACACGAAGACTATAACAAGCTTATCGATGTAACGAATGAAACGTTAGAATCGATAGGAACTTCAGGAATTGATATGCTTTACGCTTATAACAAATGCGACTTAACGGATCAGCCATACCCAGTCTTGCAAGGCAATACGCTATATATGTCTGTACGAGAAAATGCAGGACTTGACGAGCTGCTGCAATGTATTAAGGAGCGCATTTTCAGTCATTACATGAAATGCAGTGTGCTTATTCCTTACGATCAAGGAAGACTGGTCTCTTATTTCAACGAGCATGCACATGTCTTTAAGACCGAATATGAGGAAGCAGGCACACGCTTGGACATGGAATGCAGCAATGTTGACTTCGAACGCTACAAGCAGCATTTTGTAGACCAGCAAATCATTAGCTAATGCATAGCCAATGCTTCCGATGTACTTTTCATGTGCATGGAAGCAATCCTAAGCATGTCATGAAAAGGTTGAGGAGGTGGTAAACTATGTGCCGAAATATCCGAACGCTGCACAATTTTGAACCACCAGCAACAGAAGATGAAATCCGAGCAGCCGCGCTGCAATTCGTCAGAAAGATCTCAGGCTATCGTGAACCTTCAAAAAATAATGAAGAGGCCTTCAATTTAGCAGTGGACGAAGTGACTGAAGCTGCACGTAAGCTATTAGATTCCTTAGTGAGTAACGCACCTGCGCGCAATCGCGAGATTGAATACGAAAAAGCCAAAGAAAGATCGCTGAAAAGATTCGGACAATCAAGCTAAAACCTAAACACTAAACAAAAAGGGCTGCTTAACGGGGCAAAAGCTGCAACATTATCGCTTTTGTACCTGCTAAGCAGCCCTGCTCACATTAGCATCTCACTGTTATAGCTTAATGCTTGCGCTTATAGTACGTAATACCAAGCGCCAGTGCAAGTACCGCACCCTTTACAATATCCATTGCATAATAAGGAACAGAAATCATAATCAATCCATTAGACAAAATACCGATCAGTACCGCTCCGATAAATGTACCAAACGCATTCGGCTTCCCTGAGCCTAATACTGAAAATCCGATAAATGCTGCTGCTACCGCATCCATTAAATAAGGTGCGCCTGCATTAACCTCCGCAGTCATAACACGAGCCCCTAGCAAAATACCACCAATACCAGCAAACAATGCAGCAACGATATAAGCGATATAGCGATATCTACGTACAGGAATACCTGATAATTTAGCCGCTTCAGGATTACCTCCGATCATGTACATATAACGACCATGCTTCGTCAATGAAAGGAATAATTGAACGAGTATAACGGCAATAAGCATAATGATGATAATGTAAGGCGATTTACCAAGCATGCTGAATATCTTCGGAATAGAGCCTGGTGCATAATCACCACTTGGCATAATCATATTTTGCGAGATCGTTGCGCCTCTTGTGTAGGTTTGCGCGATCCCTTGAATAATAAACATCGTAGCGAGCGTCATGAGCATATCTTGAATTTTAAAGCTGGTTACTAAAAATCCATTAACGAATCCAATAAGTACGCATAATACAAGTACAACTGCAATGCTGACAAAAATATTTTGACTATGCCATACAAACATTGAAATGACTACAGCATTGGCAAGTGATGCCGTCGAACCAACCGATAGATCAAAGCCGCCAACAGATAGCGATATCGTCAATCCAATAGCGATAATCGTAACAATGGAGATCGAACGAAAAATATTCGTAATGTTTGTCGTAGTTAAAAAGTTATCGGTCGCGAAGCCGAAAAATACAATCAGAACTGCGATCGTAATTAATGTTCCGTACTTATATAAGAAGTCAAACCAATTGACTCCTCTCTGCTTGACATCGACTGCCTTCATGATGTTTGTCCTCCTGTACTGTAAAACATAATTTCCTCTTCATTGCTTTGCGCCGTAACCAATTCTTTCGCTACTTTCCCGTCATACATCACATACATGCGGTCAGTAATCCCGATCATTTCATTGGTTTCACTTGAAGCAAAAATAACGCTTTTCCCTTGTGAAGCAAGCTCTGTAATCAGATTGTAAATGTCGCGCTTAGCTCCGACGTCAACACCCTTCGTAGGCTCGTCAAAGATATACACCTCTGCATCAGCAAGCAGCCATTTACCGATCGCAATTTTTTGCTGATTACCACCAGACAGATTAGCAACCAGTGTTTTTTCACTTGGTGTTTTAATGCCTAGCTTATCGATCATGGAATAAGAAGCCATTCTTTCCTTCGCTTTATTGAGCCATAAGCGAATTGAGGTATGAGGAGTTAAATTAGCGATGGTCAGATTGACGCCTACCATCTCCTCTACAAAAATCCCTTCGCGTCGACGTTCCTCAGGAATCATAGCAAGGCCGTGCGCTACCGCTTGATGCGGAGCAGAATAGCTTAGCACCTTTCCAAGCTTACGAACCTCACCGCGTTTTTTCGGTGCGGCGCCAAACAGAATACGGCATAGCTCCGTTTTACCAGCACCAACTAATCCTGCAATACCGACGATTTCTCCCTTATGCACGCGTAACGACACGCCATGCACCTTATCATCATCAGCAATATCAACTGCTTCAAACGCTAGCTCACCAATATTCGGCTGACGCATCGGAAATTGACCATCCAGCTGTGCGCCTAGCATGTGTTGGGCAACCGTTACCTGATTCATGCTATGAATCGGCGCAGTAATTACGAGTTTACCATCACGCAATATCGTTATATCATCGCAAATTTGAAAGAGCTCAGGCAAGCGATGGGAAATGAAAATAATGCCGACTCCTTCCTTCTTCAACCGCTCAATTAATGTAAATAAGCGAGAGGTTTCGCTGTCACTAAGCGGTGCTGTAGGCTCGTCCAATATGAGAAACTTACATTTCATCGAAACAGCGCGAGCAATAAGCACAAGCTGCTTTTCCGCTAAAGTAAGCTCTTGTACAAGCTTATTTGTCGGCAAATAAAAGCCGATCTGATCCATAATGGCTGCCGCTTCTCGATGAACTCTCTTCCAATTGACCAATGACTTCTGATCAGCATCATGCACCAAATGCTCTAGCATAATATTTTCAGCGACGCTTAGATTTGGAATAAGCAGCGTATCGACCTCTTGATATACGATCTGTATGCCGTAATCCTTGGAGTCTTTAGGCTTGCGTATATGCAGCTCTTGTCCGTCCAGCTCAATGCGGCCGGTATAATGGTCATATGCGCCCGCAAGCACCTTCATCAATGTGGATTTTCCTGCTCCGTTCGCACCAATTAAAGCATGCGATGTACCAGAGAGCATTTGAAAATTAACGGAGGACAAAGCCTGTACTCCGGGGAAGGCAATCGAGATTTCTTTCATTTCCAGCTTTACTTGCCCAGTTGCAACCAACTGCTTCCACCTACCTTATAACAGGATATAGAGCGCCCTCTACACCGGTTGATGTAAAAAGCGCTCTATGCTATAAACGTTGCTTAATGATAAGCAATTGTAACTTATTTCTTGTTAGCTGCTTTAAGATCCTTCATCCAATCCTCAAGGAATGCATCGCTTGTGCCCCAACCAGGAATGAGATTGCTTAGCGTATCCATTTTAACAGTTTCAGAAGCAGAAGCAAGATCAGCTTGTTTAATTAGGTTAGCATCTAGGCTGTACGTAGCAGGAGTTTCTTCACCAGCTAGTTTTTTCGCCGCTAGACGAACTGCAGTCGCACCGATTAGCTTAGGATCAACTGCTGCAGTAGAAACCCATGGGCTATTTTCTGCTTGGATAGCTTGTAGATCTTCGTTTGATACGTCAATACCATAGATTTTAACTTCAGTACGACCAGCTTCTACTAGTGCACGATATGCGCCAATTGCAAAAGCATCCCATGTAGCGAAGATTGCATCAAGCTCGCCCTCTGGATATTTAGCAAGAAGTGCTGAAACAGCATTTTGCGTATCAACAGAAGTGTTGTTGTTTGCTACACCAAAACGATCTAATTCAACGATACCAGGGTTAGCCGCTAGTACCTCTTGATATACTTGATTACGACGTACCATTGCAGGGAAGCCATCTACCCATAGGTAAAGGATTTTCGCTTCGCCACCAGTTTCCTCAACTAGATGATCCAATGCAAATTTAGCTAAAGATTGGTCATTTTGAGAAGTAGAAGTTACACCTTCAACTGTTTGCAGCTCATCAACAGAGTCAAAAGCAACAACTTCGATGCCTTTATCTCTAAGCTTTTGAACTAGCTCAACAGTCGTAGCATCGTCACCATGTGAAACGACAACCGCATCTGCATCAGAGTTAGCAGCTTGCTCAAGTGCATCGTGGAATTTACCAGTGTCACCATCAGCAGAGAACGTATCTACTTTAAATCCAAGAGATTCGCCTTCTTGCTTTGCTCCCGCTAGGAATTGAGCTGTATGATCGTCTCCACCAATTTTACGGATGACTTTAATATTAATTTCACCTTTATCAGCTAGCGCTGCAGGCAGGTTAACAGTTGTCTCTACGTTGTTACCACTGTTGCTACCGCCATTGTTAGTTTTGCTGTTGTTTTTGCTATTACCATCGCCACATGCTGTAACAACCATCACTGCTGCAAGTAGTAATACAAATAATGAGTATAACTTACTGTTTCTCATCCAACTCTCCCCTTCAAATATGTGTAAGTATTTTTGAATACAAAGTAATCCTATCGGATTTGTCGAAAGGTGTCAATACTTTTTTTCTCAACCCTCAACATTATAGTTCAATCTGGAAAAATAATAAACTATTATCTATCAATTTCCGAACGTTCAACATGATTTTTAACAACATTATTATGTTTATCGGATTTTTTTGTATGTTATGTTACTGTGCAAGGTGAGTTAATTTCCGAATTTACTATTATAAAAAGAGGCTGGGACAAAACATTCCAACCTAACTAAAAACGGCGATGATGTTTTACGAAAGTAAAATGTCATCGCCGCTAGATTTTTAAATACAAAAAGAACCCTATCTGTTAAAATTTAATCACCACAAAACAAATCCAACAGAAAGGTGTTCCTTATGTTTAAAAATTATAACATAAATCAATTAGTTTTACCTACCCAATGGTCAATATTTAACCTTTCAGCGCTATGCCACTTGTAAAGATAAATCGGGATTTAAACGTTCATTTAAGGTATATGAATGTACAATTTGTACAGGATGTCCATTCTGAGCGGACTGTACAAAAGCGCAAGAAGGAAAGAATCGTCAACTGAAGATGAATGAACGATGGGAACAACAGAAAACCTATGTAAACGAGCAGCTTTCAGAAGAAAAACAGGTGAAATCCATGTGCGGATTTCACCTGTTGCTTGCTTGAGAGACTAGTTTTGTCCCAGCCTCCACCTAAAGTCTCTACTACATCTACTCACGGAAAGCTTTTTTCGCTTCCGTGATTTTTTGTTCTAGCTCGGCCTTGTTTTGTGCCAGCTGCTCATCTGACCAGCCTAGCTCATGACTCATTGCTTGCAGCACAGGCTCCTTCCAGCGTTCAACCTGCTCGATATGGAAGAACATGTCTCCGGTACGACGAATAAAGTAATCGACTGGCTTCGCTGTCATTTCATACTCTATTGAATATTTCAGCATGATGGCTTGATGAGCTGATAAGCCAAATGCTTCTCCCCATTGCACTGCCTCATTGGCAAAGGAATAAATAACGTCGATATTCGTGCCGTAACGCTTGCTAAGTGCTTCCGCATCAGAACGAGTCAAGCCAAGCTTTTCACCTTCAGCAATTTTCTGAGCAACATATTGCGGCATACGGCTTGATCCACCAAAATCACCGCCTGAAATCGGAATGTTACGAGTAGACGTGCGTGTTTCAGGAACTTGCTTGCCTTCCTGTCTCATAATTTCTACCGTCTTATTAAGCACGTCCTCAGCCATTTTCCGATAGCCAGTTAGCTTTCCTCCAGCAATCGAAATTAGTCCGCTAGATGAGACGAAGATTTCATCGCGACGTGAAATTTCTGACGGCGATTTACCTTCCTCATGAATAAGTGGTCGTAAGCCTGCCCAGCTTGATTCAATATCCTTCTCGGTTAACTTCAAGCTCGGGAACATATTGTTCGCTGCATCAAGCAAATAGCTGCGGTCTTCCTTTGTTGTCAGCGGATTGCTTGTATCTCCGACATAGTTGGTATCTGTTGTACCAAAATACGTTTTACCATCACGCGGAATAGCAAATGCCATACGTCCGTCTGGAATATCAAAATAAATCGCCTGTCTAAGTGGAAATCTTGACTGATCAAAGACAAGATGAATACCTTTGGTCAAGCGCAGCGTTTTCCCTTTTTTCGAACCATCCAGCTCGCGAATACTATCAACCCATGGCCCTGCCGCATTAATAATCTTCCTAGCATATAGCTTGTAGGTTTTCTGATTGATCCGGTCCAGCACCTCTACACCAACGATTTTGCCAGCCTCATCATAAATCAAATTTTCAGCCTTCGCATAGTTAACGGCCAATGAGCCAAGCTCACGTGCTTTCTTCATGACTTCAATCGTTAAGCGTGCATCATCGGTACGGTATTCCACATAATAGCCGCCGCCCTTCATGCCTTCTTGCTTCAATAGCGGCTCCTTAGCTAATGTTTGCTGTGCAGAAAGCATAGTTCTACGCTCGCTACGCTTCACGCCAGCAAGAAAGTCATAGACGCGCAAACCAATAGATGTAGAAAACTTGCCGAATGTACCGCCCTTATAAAGCGGAAGCAGCATCCATTCTGGAGTCGTTACATGCGGTCCATTTTCATAAACAATTTCACGTTCCTTACCAACCTCAGCAACTACCCCTATTTCAAGTTGCTTCAAATACCGCAAGCCGCCATGAACGAGCTTAGTCGAGCGACTAGAAGTTCCGCCAGCAAAGTCCTGCATTTCAATCAAGCCAAGCTTTAAGCCTCTTGTTGCTGCATCTAGTGCAATCCCTGCACCTGTAATACCGCCACCAATTACTAATATATCAAGCTTTTCGTTAGCCATTTGCTCCAGCGTTGCCTCGCGCTGGTGCGCACTAAAAATTGTTGTTTCCTTGCCTTTACCCATATTCTCATCCCCTAAAATTTGTGCAGAAATAACAAAAAGGAGAAACCCTTGAAGCCGTTAGCTTGAGCGAATTTACTCAAAACTAACGGCATTCGTGGTTTCTCCGTGTCTCCAACCATTATTAACTTATCACTAGTATATCATAATTATTCACAAAATGCCATTGCTGCCTTAACTGCTCTTAACCAGCCGCTGAATAGCTCTTCTCGCTGTTGATCAGACATCGTTGGAATAAAGCTGCGTTCCACTTTACGTAGCGAGATTAGCTCCTCTTTATTTCGCCAGAAGCCAACTGCTAGCCCAGCTAAAAATGCCGCGCCAATCGCTGTCGATTCTCGCACAAGCGGACGCTCTACTGGTTTACCAATAAGGTCGCTTTGGAACTGCATCAGGAAGTCATTTTGAATTGCTCCACCATCAACAGCCATCTTATTAATTTGATAACCAGAATCCTCTTCCATTACTTGCAGCAATTCGCGCGATTGGTAGGCAAGCGATTCAAGCACCGCACGCACGATATGTGCTTTTGATGTTCCTCTAGTGATACCAAACATTGCACCGCGTACATCACTATTCCAATATGGCGTACCTAGTCCAACAAAAGCAGGCACGACATAGACACCCTCGGACGATTCAATAGAGCTTGCTAGCTGCTCAGACTGCCCTGCATTATCAATAACCTGCAAGCCATCACGCAGCCATTGAATCGCTGCACCAGCGACGAATACGCTGCCTTCTAGCGCATATTCTAGCTGTCCATCCACTTCCCATGCGATCGTCGTAAGCAAACCATGCTTCGAGGTGATTGGCGTCTCGCCAGTGTTCATCAACATAAAGCAACCTGTGCCATATGTATTTTTGGTATCACCTTTATGGAAAGCCATCTGACCGAATAACGCAGCCTGCTGATCACCAGCAGCACCAGCAATCGGGATACAATGTCCAAGCACGTCTTCCGTTGTATAACCATACAGCTCTGAAGAAGACTTCACCTCAGGCAGTATGCTTTCGGGAACATCCAGCCATTGAAGCAGCCCTTTATCCCATTGCTTCTCATAAATATTGTACATCAGCGTACGAGAAGCATTGGACACATCAGTAATATGCACCTTGCCGCCAGTCAGCTTCCAGATCAGCCATGTTTCGATCGTTCCGAACAGTAAATCGCCCTGCTCTGCCGCTTGACGTGCTCCAGCTACATGATCGAGTACCCATTTCACCTTTGTACCAGAGAAATAAGGATCGATTAACAATCCTGTTCTGCTGCGGAACTCCTCTTGCAGCCCCTGCTGTCGCAGCTCTTCACAAATTTCTGCGGTTTGCCGAGATTGCCACACTAAACCATTGTAGATCGGCTGACCTGATCGTTTTGACCATATGACCGTTGTTTCACGTTGGTTCGTAATACCGATACCTTTAATATCTTGTGGACGCACGTCCACCTCTTGCAGCACACCGCGCATCACACGCAGCGTAGATTGCCATATAAATTCAGCGTCAACCTCCACATATCCTGGATTTGGATAAATAAGCGGAAGCTCCTCCTGCTTAATTGCTACGATTTCACCTTGCTCATTGACTAATAATGCTCTTGTGCTTGTCGTTCCTTGATCAATCGACATCATGTACTGTGCCAAGCGATCTCCTCCTTATACGATACATACCGAAACTAACGATAACTCCAAAGCTCCTTACGAGATGTTGTAATAGCGGTTGCTCCAGCACGTAACGCAGTATCAATATGCTGCTCTGATTTAATTAAACCACCTGCAATGACAGGAATGCCTGTTTGCTCCTTCACTTCTGCAATTGCTTCAGGAATAATGCCAGGCAATACTTCAATGTAGTCTGGGTTGGATTTCTCAATCATGCGATAGCTTCGCTCCATCGCTTCACTATCAATTAAAAACATACGTTGAATCGCAATTAAGCCGCGCTGCTTCGTGCGTAATACAACATTCGCACGTGTTGAAATAAGGCCTGCTGGTGCGATCGATTGGCACAAGAAATCAGCGGCATACTCGTCATTTTTCAAGCCGTGAACTAAATCGGCATGTAATAAAACGTGTTTACCGTGCGCTTTAGCCAAGTCTACAACGCTTTTCAGCTGTCCAATATGGCCGCCTAGTAAAACCATATATTGAAGTGGTGAGGCAATTACCGCTTCAACATCTTTAATCTTACTTACGGCAGGCAATACCGCTTGCAATGGCTTGCGTTCGCTCATGATTGATGCTCCTTTTCATGCTGTTACAGTTCATATCGTTTAAGTTAATGGTTGATGGATGCGACAAGAATATGGGGTTGATTCTTTCTGCACAATGATCATACGACAACGTTCTATCAAACTTATCTCTAGATGTGACAAATCTGCGAAGTTGAAAAACCGCAGTCATACTTATTTCTAAATTATGAACGGTAAGAGCTTTCATCGTCAAGTGCTGTACATTTTCATATGACCACAATTCTTCATAAAAATTATGGATGAATAATGAACGATTTGGAAATCAATATACTATGCATGTTACCTTGTAAAGGTGGGGCCAAATGAGTAATCTAAAACAAATATTATTAATTATGCTGGTTAGCTCCTTGATCGCATTTGTTTCAATCGGGATCTATCATTACTATTCAGCTTAAAAAAATACCCTCCCTTTCATATGATGTATAACACATCTATACGTAAGAGAGGGTATTAGCCTATTGCTCTAACCTTAATAAATTCGATAGTTACCGCTAAGCGCAAGGATTGCAAAGATATACAAGCAATTATCGTAATAGCGACGATCACCTGTCCGTACAGGCGTATTCCATAACAGCTCTACTGCTGCTTTAGCTGATGCATGTTCGTCTGCAGCCAGCGCAGCCTGTGCATTCGTCGCCAGTAAGCCTACAGGATGCAAGGATTTTTCCTCCAGCGGTACTCCTTCTATCGTATAACGACGATAGTCATCTTTGTCACTGAAAAAGACAATGATGTTGTTTGCGATATCTCTCTGACGAGCATCGACGCCAAACCATGCGTAATCTAAGCCGATATTAGCTGCCACTCGATACGCATCGCTGAAAAAATAACCGAAGCCGCGAGTATTGTTCGGAGTGCCATCATAATAAGCATACTCTGGTGAAAGACCCGTTATCGGATGACAACTAATATGGATATAATCACGACTTGCTGCAGCAGCTTCTTTCCAAAATGTCCGGTCTTCTTCATACGCCCACATTGCAAACAACTCATAAAAATGCGGTAGATGATAGGATGGATCGGAAAATTCCACCTCAGGCACGAATTTTATTAGTTTATTGTCGTGATTCCACATTGGAAACCCTGGTGGTTGCTGATGAATACAAGTACGCAATATATCTTTAGCCTGCTGCCCGTAATTGTATGGCGCTTCTCGATCGCCCCAACGATGACTAGCAAAAAACAATGCCATCGCAAAATACTCCTCACCATCAGGTGCAGGTCCGTGTGCATTACGAGTGCCATTCGGTTGGCATGACCATGCAAAATACCCTTTATGAATTCCTTCAGTCATATACATATAGGAATAGGTCCAGTTCCATAGCTTATCGAATATATCCTGTCGATCGTATTGTACTGCCATCATCATCCCATACGACATACCCTCAGAACGAACATCGAGATTTCCAGTATCAAGCAAGTATCCTTTATCTTGATCCAGCTCATAATATATTTTCGTTGCTTCATCCTCGCCAAAAAGTGCATCCCATGTATACTGCAGCTTAGCTGCAATCTCAGCTTCATCATAACCAAATTGTGCAAACAGATTACGGTACTGCCCTGTATAATAAGCTCCTTGCTTAACATTAATGCTCATGTATCCTCATCCATTCACCATTTATTATTGAATACATTAACCTTTAACGCCGCCAACCATCATCCCTTTAACAAAATACTTTTGCAGGAACGGATAGACCATGATGATTGGAACAGAGGCCACAATCGTCATCGTTGCACGTACTGCAGTTGGTGTCACTGTACCTTGACTATGCATCGCACCATTGAATGCATCTCCAGCCGTTTTTTGTGTCATTGAAGCATTAGAGTTTTGTAATATCTTCTGCAGCTCGTATTGTAATGTACTTAGCTCAATCGTCGATGAGTTATAAAGGAATACATCAAACCAAGAGTTCCATTGATATACACCACTGAATAGAGATACCGTTGCTAGTACAGGAACACATAATGGTAATACAATGCTGAAAAAGGTCCGATAATCACCAGCTCCGTCAATACGTGCAGATTCCAATATACTCTCAGGCAGCGACTCAATGAACGAACGAATGATGATTAGGTTGAACACTCCGATAAGCCCAGGCAAAATATATACCCAGAAGGAATCTAATAAATTCAAATCACGGATCAATAGGAAGTTAGGTATTAATCCACCGTTAATATACATCGTTAATATAAAGGCCACCGTTACAAATTTGCGTAAAACAAAATCTTGTCTACTAATGGCGTATGCCACCATCGCTGAACAAAACACCGTTACGATTGTTCCGATTACCGTTCTCAAAATCGATATTAAGGTAGCATTATATACACTTTTTTCCGAGAGCACATACCGATAATTGTCTAGCGACCATTCTCTTGGCCATAAATAAATGCCACCCTTAATTGAATCCTTCGCATCGTTAAATGATATCGCCAGCGTATTAATAAATGGGTAGAGCGTAACAAGCATTAATAGTGTTAATAAAGCATAATTGACGTAATCAAATATTTTATCACTAGTTGAAAAATTTGTTCGCATACTCTCACCTACCCTCTAATAAAGTCTTGCTTCGCCAAGACGCTTGGCAATATTGTTGGCTGCAAATAACAGGATAAAGCTGACGATCGTTTTAAACATACCTGCAGCTATAGATAAAGAGAAGTTACCTTGTGCAATTCCGTATTTTAATACGAAGATGTCCAAGTTCTCTGAATAATCAACATTCATTCCGTTACCTAGCAAATATTGCGGCTCAAAGCCTGATTCTAGCAGGTAACCAATATTCATAATGAGCAAAACGACAATAACGGACTTAATACCTGGCAACGTAATATGCCACATACGCTGAAAACGTCCTGCCCCATCAATTTCTGCCGCTTCATATTGAGCTGGATCAATCATTGTCATCGCTGCTAGATACACAATCGTATTCCAACCAACATCCTTCCATACCGTTGAAGCGCCAAAAATGCCCCAGAAATATTCACCGATTCCTAGAAATAGCACACTCTCCTTAATTAAGCCCGAACGCAGTAATAGCTCATTAATAATGCCATCTGGGGATAATGTTTGCTGAACAATTCCCGCTGCAACCACCCAAGAAATAAAGTGAGGCAAGTAACTAATCGTTTGTACCACCCGTTTGAAGGCTATAACCCGTAGTTCATTCAGTAACAGTGCTAACGTTATTGCTGTTACGAAACCGAGTATAAGATTAATACCGCTCATCGCAAGCGTATTACGTAATACCTTTAAGAAATGCTCATCCTCAAACAAAAATGAAAAGTGTTTAAATCCAACCCAATTCTGCTCCGAGAATGCCTTACTTGGTTTATAATCCTGGAACGCAATCGTCCAGCCCCAGATCGGTAAATATTTAAAAATAAATAACCATATTAAAAATGGAATCGTCATGACTAGAAGCGCATGCTGCCGACTACAGCTTCGAATAAAATTAATAAATCTATTCGATGATTTTTTATTAGGCTGAATGGTTGGTGTTAACCCCGTTCGCTCCATCAATAGCTCTCCTCCCCCGCTAAATCTATGGTTGAAAGAAGGGACCTCGCAATGGAGTGCATCTTCCATTGCATGGTCCCACTCAAGCTTTCAGTTATTTCGCTTCCTCAACAGCTTTTTTCACTTCCGCTGTTACAAACTTCTCATAGCCTGCTGTATCCAGCTTGCTAAGCTCAGCGATATATTCTGTCCAGTTCGCTTCAAACTTACTAGGATCCTCTAGCACAAGTTTAGGGAAGTATTTTTTCGTTAGATCGGTTTTCTTCGTTTCATAGATTTGCTCAGGAGAGCCTTGCTCCTTAGGAATACCCCAAGCTGGGAACCAAGGACGATCATCTGGAGTAGCAAACATCTCAGCATAGGTCTGTACGCCATATTTACCAAGAATTTCTTTATCCTTCTCTGTTAGGCTCAACTGGAATACCTCTGGCTGCGAAGCAGGTGAAACAGCATTGCCGTTAGAGAACGTTGAGCTCGCACTATAAATCGGCCAGTTCCAGTCATAATACTTAAAGCCGAATGTTTCACGGAACGATTCATCGATTTTCGCAATTTGCTCCGGAGTACGATAGTAGCGACCATTTTCATCAATTTCATACGTTTCGCCTTGGATACCCCAAGCTCTTAAAATTTGATTTTCTTCCTTCAATAGGTTATCGAAATATTGAACGATACGTTCTGGATTTTTTGCACTAATCGTAATACCAATACCTCGGTTTTTAACAAAACCTGGAGGGTCTAAGTATTGGTCTTTTTGACCATCAAATGTAATTGGAAGTGGGTAGTATACAAAGTCATCCTGCGCTGGATCTGCCTTAGCAGCGTCGTTCAGCACATTTTGTGCATTCGCAATTTGCCAGCCGTAGTCGAACATACCTAGCACTTTACCTGAGGAAAGCTTAGCTAAATACTGATCGAAATTATCAATAAATGATGCCTTATCGTATAATCCTTCTGCATTAAGCTCATTAAGCAGCTTCAGATAACGCTTTGTTTCCTCACTGCCTGCATATACTTTTGCTTCATACGTGTTCATATCAATAATGATTTCACCATCATTCGGGTATCCAGCAAGATGCATCGGTGGATTGGTTGTCGCAAAGAATCTCCAATCATCCGTTAATGAGATAAAGCCCGTCAAATTCTCTTCTGGATGCTTCTTCACGTAATCACGAATAAGCCCAAAATACTCATCGATCGTTTTAATTTTAGGATAGCCTGCTTCCTTCAATACACGACGCTGAATCCAAAATGCCCCCTGGCCAATATTAGGGTCCGGTTGGAACTCGCCTACTTGAGCTGACATTGGCAGGAAGTAAATTTTACCGTCCTCTGATTTAATACGCTCTAAATCATTACCAAACGCTGCTTTAATGTTTGGTCCGTGTTCCTCGATCAAATCCGTTAAATCAATAAAGCCACCTGCACCAAGCACATCATCAATTGCCGCATCTGGAATTAGCACATCTGGATATTTTCTTGAGGCATTCATTGTACCTATTTTCGTATTCAAGTCACCAACAAGGTTTTCAATTTTGAAATTCACACCTGTTTGATCCTCTAAAATTTTTCCAATCGTTGTTTCATTCGTATTAATGTCTTTGGCAGCACCTGCACCATTAAAATAGGTAAAGGTTACTTTGTCTAAAGCTTTGTCTTCACTGTCCCCAGCGCTTTCACTTGGTTTTGCAGTTCCAGTAGCAGCATTGCCAGTACCATTATTATTTTTGCCATTGTCACCGTTGCTCGAGCATCCTGTTACAACTAGTGCCAATGCAAGCATCAACATCGTTGCAATCTTGGCTGATTTAGTTCGTTTCATAACAACTTCATCCCCTTTATTGATATGTTGTAAGCTCTTTCATTTTAGCAAGAGATGAAAACGTATTCAGTGAGAGAACTTTAGAATTTACTATAAAAACTTTAGATTAGTTTTGTGTTGGAACAACTAGATGCAATGAGGTCCCCTTACCAATCTCACTCTCTAGCTGAAATTGAAATTGCTCCTCATAAATAAGCTTTAAACGGTATATGACATTTTGCATACCAATTCGCTCACCCAAATCCTTTGTTTCTTCCTTTACATAGGAATATATCCGCTGGATCTGATCCTCACTCATGCCTGCACCATTATCACTGATTCGGAAATGCAGCTCGTCCCCCTCCAGCGTTAGCTTGATCGTCACCCTGCCTCCTTGCTTCATTTTCTCTACACCGTGAATACAAGCATTCTCTACGAACGGTAAGTAAATTAATTTCGGAACGAGACAATTTTCCGCTTCGGGATCTACCTCAATGTCATATTCCAGGCGATCAGCAAAACGATACTTCTGAATTTCAAGAAAACATACGATGAAATCGACTTCTTCCTTGAGCTTCACTTTATCACGCTTCCAAGTAAGCGAGCTGCGGAATAGCTTAGCCATATTGTGAATAATTTTAGCCGTCTCTGTCTCATTTTTCATAATGCTTCGCATCCGTATCGTTTCCAAAGCATTAAATAGAAAATGAGGGTTAATCTGACTTTGCAATGCATTAAGCTGGGCGTAACGATGCTCTAGCTCCATATTTTTTTCTTTAATATCAGCGACATATACATCATTAATAAGTGAACTAATTTGCAGTGTCATACGATTGAATTCGGTGGTTACCTGTCCAATCTCATCAAGTGATTCACGCTTCCGAATCGTGTCAAAGCTTCCGTTTTTTACTCGCTTCATATGCTTTAATAACGAGGCAAGACGCTTCGTAATGGAGCGAGAGATAATAACTATTATGCTCGTTGCCAGTAGGATGTTGGCAATCGCTATCCATAGTACAAACTGTCTTGCATCTGATGCGGCATGAACAATTTCCTCCTTCGGTACATGAGCGACTAGATACCATCCCTGCATTGGCAGCAAGTCGAAACGCTCACTTTCAAACACATCGGTGTCCTCATCGACCTCAACGCTGTCGATCGGAAACTGATCACTTCGCCAATCAAGCTCATCATTCGTCGTATATTGAACAAGACCATCCCCATTAACAAAATAGACACTGCCAGAAATGTTCAGATTATGCAGTACCGCATCAAATGCTTCTGTCTTTAATTCAATCTTCAATACCTTATCCCATGTATTTAATGAGTCAAAGTAGTCCATCACTCGAATAATGTTAAAGGTGTCATACTGCTCTTCAACATGTCCGGACGTAATGCTATCTTCCTTCGCGGCACGGATTAAGATCGGCTCATTAGAGTAGCGTTTTTCAAGTGCCTTGAACCAATGACTCTCCTGACTCTCTCTTGTTAATTCAGCAACCGCTCCTGAGTGGAGCATCCAAGGATTGTCGACATAGATTTTAATATTTTGTACTGATGTGTAGACTGGAGTGTAGCTATTAATGACACGCCGTACATAATTATCATAGGCTGCTACAAAGTCGGCAGGATTGCTATAGCTTGAATCAAGCAGCGCGTACAAGTTGTAATCGCTATATAGCACAGAAGAGACACTAACTGCGGATTCGATTAAGCGAATCATTTCATATCGTACTTGAGTAAGCGAGACATTGATATCTTCTCTTCGCTGCTGCTGTACATTGTGATTCATAAGATTATAAAAGATCACGTTTGTCAAAATAATAGGAATAAACACACATAGGAAATATAGCATTAAAAACTTATTACGCAATCGTACATCATCCAAATGGAGATTACGCCTAATGCGCTCAACGATTTTCATTGACTTCACCTACTTGATTACTCTTAAATGTTTGGCGATAAGCGGTTGGTGAGAGCTTTTCAAGCTTCTCGAATTGGGAAACAAAATATTCAGAGTGGCTAAAACCAACCTTTTCTGCAATTTCATAGATTTTCATATCGGTTTGCCGAAGCAGCTTTTTTGCTTCTTGAATGCGCAGCTGCAGCAAATATTCATTAAAGTAATGTCCATAGTTTTTCTTGAACAATTGTCCTAAATAAACAGGGTTGATGTAGAACTGTGCGGCAATCGATTTTAAGCTGATTGGTTCCGCAAAGTGAAGGTCGATATACTTTTTAATTCGCTGGACTCCTCCCTTGGCCATATCTTTACGTTCCTCAGCGATACATCGACCACAATCTAGTACAAAAGAAAGCAATAGCTGTCGCAGCGTGACACGATCAACATAAGTCGCTTCCAAACCAATGAGTTCATTGAGATGTGCTAACCGATTTTTATCGATCTGCATCGTCTGAACAATATGTAAGCAGTCAGCAACAAGCTTATGAACGGTAGCTTTCACTGCTTCTACAGAACAATGCTGTTGACCAAATTGCTTAAGCAGCTCATCAAGCTCTCGCTCAATACCCGTATCGTTGTTTTGTTCAATTTCATTAAGCAACCCTTTATATGCCTCGAAAGGAAGCATAATATGACGAAGCTCATACCGATTCAGCTCTTCAAAGTCAAATAACTTGCGGTTGTCAACATACTTATATCGTGCAGCATGTAAGGCCGCCTGATAGGCTTGCCAAAAAAAATGTACGCCCGTACATTTGTCGCTAAAATATATATGCAGCGGCTGTTGCTGTGCGGACAAACGATTATATAGCTGCTTCATAAGGGTTTGAATAGAGGAGTTTTTTTGTATAAATGACTGAGGAATAATAAATCCAAATCTCCCTCTTTGCGAGAACATTAGTCTAATCGTTATGCCTGGTATCAAACTTTGAATGATTGTAGTCATATGCTGAATCTGATCCGCAGGATAATAATCCTGCTTCACTGCGGCTGCATCCAAGCTGTGCTCGATAAAAACATAATAATGTCCCTCGCTGCAATCAAGACCCATGTCAGCATATATTTCTCTCAATTCCTCCTCAGACAGCTCTGCCCGCTCTATTTTTGCAAGCAATTCTTGATTCTGATGTGTTATCGACTGTCTGTTCTTTTGGGATTCAAGTTTAATAGTGTCGGCAAGCTGCTGAAGTGTCTCTTGCAACGCCATTTCATCAATCGGCTTTAGTAGAAAATCACAAACGCCATATCTAACTGCTTGTTGAGCATATTTAAACTCATCGTAACCGCTTACAATAATGAACTTCGTTTTTAACTGCTCCTCTTGAATGACTTTATGAATTAATTGCAATCCGTCAACTTCTGGCATACGTATATCGGTAATGACGACGTCAGGGCGTTCCTTCATAATAAAATGATAGGCATCCTCCCCATTATCTTGTTCGCCTATGACCTCAAAACCACACGCTTCCCAATCAATGATTGTTCTCAAGCCTTGTCGAAAAAAAACCTCATCATCTACAAGTAGTACACTCAACATTTCTCATCACCTCTAGCTCTCAATAATATGAAACTACCTTATGCCTCATAAAAGTAAATAAGGCACATAAATCCTCTTATGATGACTTTATGTGCCTTATATGTCAAGTGCTAAATAAAAAAAATAAATATTGCTATAGCTTATGAGGCATTGCAGCAGGGCGCTCACATTGATTTTGTACGATATAATGACGCCCTTCAGATGAAGCGATATGTACGCCATGCATCACCTCAAGCACCTGCAGTGCTAGCTCTCCACTAGCACGGTGTGGACGCTGCTCTTGGATCGCTACTGCCATTTCTAGTAAGCCAAGCCCACGCTCATTTTCCGTGTAAGAATGGGTATAAGGAATTTCTTCAAATTGATCGCTGCCCGCTTTTCTTAGCTTAACCGTACCTCCATGGGTGTTCGGATCAGGCACAATGATTGTTCCCTCGCTACCATATAGCTCGATATTCGGTAAGCTGCTGCCACCCTTAACATCAAAGCTCGTAATAAGCGTTGCTGTTGCACCTGAAGTAAAGTCAAGCACACTATTGATATGAGTAGGAGTCTCCACCTCAATCATCTCCCCGTAACGAGGCTGACTAGTAATTTTACGCTGCGGATAAGAGATAACTGCAGAGCCTGTTACCCGCTGGATCGGACCAAGCAGTGTAACGAATGCCGATAAATAATATGGCCCCATGTCAAACATCGGACCAGCTCCAGTCGCATATAAAAACGAAGGATTCGGATGCCAGCTCTCTGGTCCACCTGATAGCATAAAGCCTGTAGCGCCAATCGGCGTACCGATGACTCCATCATCAATCAATTGACGACAGGTTTGAATCCCCCCGCCTAATACAGTGTCTGGTGCCACGCCGACGCGCAAGCCAAGCTCCTTAGCTCGAGCAATAATGCGCTGTCCATCCTCTACTGTGACAGCGAGCGGCTTTTCTGAATACACATGCTTGCCAGCTTCTAGGGCTGCTAGACTAATTTCTGCATGTGCCTGTGGAATTGTTAAGTTTAGGACGATATCGATCTCTGGATCAGCAAGCAGTTGCTCCGTCGTTAATACTTTGCCAATACTGTAGGTGTCAGCTTTACTTTGCGCCAGCTCAAGGTTTAAGTCAGCGAGTGCAACGACCTCCAATTGCTCGTAATGTACGCAATTTTTTAGGTAAGCATCGCTAATATTACCACAGCCAATAATTCCAACCTTTACTTTGTTCACGTTATATTCCCCACTTTGAATTAGAAGATGTTACTTGCATGAAGCAATTTCAACGATTACCTGCACAGCCTTCTCCATCGTATCTAATGAGACATATTCATACTTGCCGTGAAAGTTTTCGCCACCTGCAAAAATATTAGGTGTAGGCAAGCCCATAAAGGACAATCTTGAGCCATCCGTGCCTCCGCGAATTGGCTGCACGATTGGCTTAATTCCAAGCTTAGTCATCGCAGCATGAGCGCGCTCCACGATCTCCATCTTAGGCTCGATAATTTCACGCATATTATAATAGCTATCGGTAATCTCGACTTTAATTGCCTGCTCACCGTACTTTTGCGCGATCTCCTGGCCTACGCCTTCAATAAATTGCTTGCGCTGCTGAAATTTCTGCTTATCGAACTCGCGAATAAGATAATGAAGGGTTGTTACCTCTACCCCGCCTTCCATTCGATTCAGATGGTAGAAGCCCTCATAGCCCTCCGTATGCTCTGGTGTTTCTAGCACAGGAAGCGCAGCTTGGAAGTCCAAAGCAATACGTGTTGCATTGATCATTTTCCCTTTTGCCGTACCAGGGTGAACGCTGCGGCCGTAGCAAGTAATGACAGCACTCGCTGCATTGAAATTCTCATATTGCAGCTCGCCGATCGGTCCGCCGTCCATCGTATAGGCGAAGTCAGCGCCAAAGCGCTCTACATCAAAGCGATCGGCACCGCGTCCAATTTCTTCATCTGGCGTAAATGCAACTTTAATTGTGCCATGCTTAATTTCAGGATGATGCTGCAAATAGGATAATGCTGTCATAATTTCCGCAATACCCGCCTTGTCATCTGCTCCAAGCAGCGTCGTACCATCCGTTGTAATAAGCGTTTGGCCAACATAATTTTTCAGCTCAGGAAACTGCTCTGGCGACAGCACGATTTGCTGTGAATCATTTAAGATAATATCTCCACCATCATAATTTTCCACAATTTGCGGATTAACATTGGTGCCAGTTAGCTCAGTCGCCGTATCCATATGCGCTAAAAAGCCAATGACTGGCCCATCCTGCTCGCAATTGGCAGGCAACGTTGCCATCACATAACAATTGTCATCGAGCTGAGCATCCTCTAGGCCCAGCTCCTTCAGCTCAGCAAGCAATTGTCGAGCGAGCACCCATTGTCCTTCCGTAGACGGACAGCTTGCAGAGGATGGATCAGACTGCGTACCGATTTGAACATAGGAAATAAATCGTTGTAATAGTTGTTCTCTCATATGCTCTCCACTCCTTAGCGTGATTGTACCTTGTTACATATCAAATTGACAATTAAGCTTCCCTATTTTCCAAGCTTCAATACTTAAAATAACCTCGCCTCGTTCGCTTTTCTAATTGAGTGCATCGACAATATACTGTGAGGCTACTGCCTTCGGCAACGGCTTACTATAGTAATAGCCCTGAGCCTCTAAACAGTTATAACGCTGCAGGAATAACACATGCTCCAACGTCTCTACACCCTCGGCAATAACAGTAATATTCATATGATTGGCAATATCGATAATGGAGCGAATAATTGCTTGATTGTTTTCGTTCAAATTACGCACAAAGCTTTGATCGATTTTGAGCGCATCAATTGGAAACTGACTTAAGGAGCTCAGCGAGCTATAGCCCGTTCCGAAATCATCGATGCTAACGCTTACGCCAAGCTCTTTTATTTTCGTTAATACACTGATCGCATGCCTTGCGTTCTGTGCAATGCTTTCGGTTATTTCTAACTCCAAATAATGTGGATATAATCCTGTTTCCTTTAATATCTTGTCAACTAGCTCAGGGAAATCTTGATCGGCAAATTGTTGGAAGGAAATATTAACTGCCACCGAGATATTGTCCAGCCCTGCATTCAACCATTCCTTCATCTGACGGCACGCTTCTCGTAGCACCCATTCTCCTATTGAGGTTATCAGATTCGTCTCCTCGGCAATATGAATAAACATCCCTGGAGCGACAAGTCCATGGATGGGATGATTCCAGCGCAGCAACGCCTCAACACCAATTAAATGGCCAGTGCTCAAATTCACTTTAGGCTGATACCATAGCTCTAGCTCTCCATTACCAACCGCTTTACGTAAATCACGCTCTAGCTCAAGACGTCTCGATATTTTATGATGCAGCTCTTCATCAAAGAAGCAGTAATGATTTTTCTGTTCCTCCTTGGCGTGATACATGGCCGCATCTGCACACTTTAACAATTGCTCCATCTCTAAACCATTGTCTGGGAACATACTAATGCCTATACTCGGTGATACATAGACCTCTACTTCATCCAGTACAAACGGAGCAGACAATTGCTTAACAATCGTTGCCGCCAGCTTGGCAGCCTGTTCACGATCAGCATCCTCTAAAAATAATATAAACTCGTCTCCACCCTGTCTAGAGACATAGCCGCGCTTTGGCAGGATTAGGTTTAATCGGTTGGCAACCTGCTTGAGCAGCTCATCTCCCTTGGCGTGTCCCATCGTATCGTTAACTGTTTTGAAGCGGTCTAAATCGATAAATAATAACGCAATACCACTTTGCTTCTCTATAGCCTGCTCAATCGCCGTTTTAAGCTTATTGGTAAAGGATAAACGATTGGGCAGTGTCGTCAATGAATCGTAATGCGCCATATAACGAATAAGCTCTTCAGCTTTTTTACGCTTCGTGATTTCAATCATCGAGGCAACAACCTCTTGCACCTTATCGTCTTCTATAACGGGAGATAGCGATACTAGAAAAAATCGACCTTCATGTTGAATTTCAAATTGACCACCGTTGCCTTGAAAAGCTTGCTCATAATAATATTGTACCTCGTCGTAAATTACCTTCCAAACCTCTCGCAGCAACCTACCTTCAACCTTCTCCGTTGACATATCTAGTTGCTCTGCCAATTTTCCTTCACTAAGCGTAAAGACAATTTCTCCGTCCTCATTTAGCTTCACTTTAAAAATGCAGTTATGTAGACTTTTAATCGTACGGCGGAAATCATTGCTCATCGCCTGCGCTAGCTCAGCTTCTGCAATGACGCGATCAGTAATGTCAGAATTAATCAACACAAATTGATAAGGCTCATTCTCCTCATTAAAAAACGGCACAATCGTCGTTTTCATCCAAAAAATGTTGCCGTCCTTCGTGCGATTTTCAAGCTCTCCTCGCCAAACTTTACCTTGCCTTATCGTCGCCCAAAGCTCATCAAAAAGGGACAGCGGTTGATTACCTGATCTGATAAGGATATGCGGATTGCCGATTAAATCCTTACGATCATATTTAGATATTTCACAAAAACGATCATTCACATAGGTAATGATGCCATCTGCATCCGTAATTGCAATGATGCTTGCTGCATCAAATGCTTCTCTCATAAAAGTAAGCTCTCGCATTTTGATAATATCAGCGGAAAATTCAGCGGCCTGCCATGTACGATCTTGAGCGATGAAATAAAATCCACCTGATGGTAACCGCTTAATCGTAGCAAACAACGTAATATTTCGACTTGTTACAGTAACATATTGCATAAAGCCTGACCACTGGCCTTCCTGCCCCACAGATTCTGTGACAATACGCCAGTTTACAAGACGTTTTTCTTTTAATGAAAACGGATGTAAAAATAACTCTAGCGGCATCCCTTTCAAACGCTCTATCATGACACTATCATCAATTAAGCTTTGCATCAAAGCATTTACAGTAATGATCTGATATTTATCATCTAACTCAGCCAGCATAAAAATTTCGTTCCATAACCTATGATCTATCTGTACCACCGAATCTGACAACCCCACAATATCAACCCCTATCATGCAGTAGCAAATATGTTCGAATCTCTATTTATGAGAATTATACATTAATTACAGCCTAGATGAATCAACTTATGCACGAATTGCAAAAAATATTGAAAAAAAGACAAAAAGCAACTTTAAAGAAGTGCACCTTCCTTAAAGTTGCTTTATCGTTTGTTATCCACCGAACGAAATAACCTCGTATCCTAGAAGTACTACGACAACAAGCACCACAATTACACCAAGTAAGAATGGTAGAGCATTTTTGCCTTTTTTACGACGTCCTAGCGTCATTTCCATCAAACCGATTAATACAATCGCTAGTAACGCTTTAAGATGGTATGAACCAGGATATCCACCTAAACCAAACAGCATGTACGCCCCTGTACCGATCATAACTAAGTAAAACAGACGCAAGATCATCGGCAGCACTTTGTTCTTAGTCAAGAAATAACTAATAAAGAACAAAATTACGAGAATCGCCCATGATGACGCATGCGTATGATAAATTCCCATTTCCATAACTTTACCTCCTCTAACTATTGCATATATGTATAGATTTTTGCCATATCCATTAAAATTATAACAGTTCCGCAACAATAAGCAAACTAGCATCAATATATTCATCTCTCTATGTAACTAGTGATACAGAAACGAGGTTAAATTAGACCATTCTTTAATAAAAATGATATACTATCCATATATTTCATATTTTTTACACTGCAATGACTGTATAATATAAGGAGAGCTTCAGCCTATGCTAATTAAACTGCTGCTGATTGAACACAATTTGCGGACTGCTCAGCAAGCTGTCTCTTTTTTAGAACGTCTTGAGCATATTAGTGTCTGTGGTGTTGCTACTAGCTATGAACATAGCATCCAATTAATTAAAGGTAAACAGCCTGACATCATTCTACTTGAATTGAGTACCCTTACCGAACAAAGCTTTACGATTACCTCAAATTTAAAAAGGCTGTTTCCCCATATTCACATTATTATTTATACGAGTTACGATTATGTTCCATATTTCAACCAGCTAATTGCGCATGGTGTAAGTGGAATGCTGTATAAAAACGCTTCACCATCAGAGCTCAAGGTTATGCTGTGCAATGTGCTTCAAGGCAATACGATTATCCCTTTATCTCTATTCGCTCATATTAAACTGCATCGCCCAGAGCAGCTCAAGCATTATTGGGAAATCGAAATGACCCCCATCGAGCAAAGCTTACTTGAAATGATCGACAATCATTATACGAACGACCTCATTGCCAAAAAAATACATGTTAGTGTAAGCTCTGTTGAAAAGTATCTCCGCAAGCTCTACGCCAAACTAGGTGTTCGCGACAAAACTGGGGCACTTGAACGTCTTCAGCGCGATCGTTGTTTGCGTCCTATTATGTTAAGTGATATGGCATCATCTCATTTACCTAATACTAATACGGAGGTTGTTGACTATGAGCATTTATAATTTTGAAGTGAAGGACAGCACAGGCAAGCTTCACTCCCTCAGACAATATGAGGGCAAGGTTATATTAATCGTCAACACAGCGAGTAAATGCGGCTTCACCCCCCAACTTGCAGGACTACAGGCACTTTATAGCAAATACGCTGAGCATGGCTTTGTTATTCTTGGGTTTCCATGTGGGCAGTTCAACGATCAAGAATTTGAAGAGATTAAAGAGACAATAAAGTTTTGCACACTTCATTATGGTGTTTCGTTCCCAATGTTCAATAAAATTAACGTGAATGGCGACAACGCGGACCCGTTATTTCTCTACTTAAAGGAACAAAAAACTGGCTTGCTTTCTCGTAAGATCGAATGGAATTTCACGAAGTTTCTAATAGACCGAAATGGAAAAGTGATTAAGCGCTATGCTCCTACCATTACACCGGACAAGCTTGAGCCTTTCATAGCACAGCTACTCTTCCCAGTTACTTATACAATATAGATTTTTTATTAATCGAGAAATTGTAACCGCATACATTATCTTAAGCATACAATTAAAGGCTATGTCCATACACAAAGCACCGCTTATCTCGTTGAGCGTACTTTGCAGGACATAGCCTATTAATCTTTAGCTTAACTATCTCATATATTGCAAGCCAAACTGCGCTTCATGCAGCTTCGCATAAACGCCATCAGCCTTAAGCAGCTGCTCATGACTGCCTTGCTCGGCGATGCCATCCTCCGTTACGACAACGATGACATCGGCATTTTTAATCGTCGCCAAGCGATGGGCAATGACAAGAGTTGTTCTACCCTGTGACAGCTCCGACAGTGATTGCTGAATAGCAACCTCGGTTTCCGTATCTAGTGCCGACGTCGCTTCATCAAGAATAAGAATCGGAGGGTTTTTCAAAAACATACGAGCAATCGCAATACGCTGCTTCTGTCCACCAGACAGCTTTACACCACGTTCGCCAATTACGGTATCAAGACCGTCTGGTTGTTCAAGAATAAACGTCTCTAACCTCGCACGACGTGCTGCTTCCCATATCTCTTCTTCTGTTGCATCTAGCTTACCGTACTGAATATTTTCTCTAATTGTACCTGCAAACAAAAACACGTCCTGTTGAACAATTCCAATCTGATGACGTAGAGAATGCTGCGTATATTGACGAATGTCTACTCCATCAACCTCTATAGAGCCTGAACTGACCTCATAGAAGCGTGGCAGCAGACTACAAATCGTTGTTTTCCCTGCTCCAGACGGACCGACGAAAGCAACCGTTTGCCCTTGCTTAATACTTAGCGTAATGTTACGTAATACTTGCTTATGCTCTTCATATCCAAAGCTTACATTGTTAAAGTTAATTTCATGGCGGAATTCCTTCAATACTTTGGCATCAGGTGCATCTTGAATATCTGGAGCAGTCTCCATTAGTTCAATATAACGTTTGAAACCAGCAAAGCCTTGCGGATAGCTTTCTACTACCGCATTGATCTTCTCAATCGGGCGGAAAAATACATTCGTTAATAAAATAAATCCGACAAATTCGCCTGCAGTAAGCTCATCAATAATAACAAACCATGTGCCGCATACCATGACGAACAGCGTAACAAATCGCATCATCATATAGGTGATCGAGCCATTTCTCGCAATTAGCTTGTATGAGGTAAGCTTCGTACGTTTGAATTGCACATTGTTCTTTTCAAACGCTTGCTCCTCAAAGCGTTCATTCGTAAATGCTTTTACGACACGAATACCACCAACATTATCCTCGATACGCGCATTAAATTCACCGATATCCTTGTATAGCTGATGAATGGCTGCTGTCATTTTCTTATTAAAGTAAATCACAACCCAAATAATGATCGGCACAATAACGAAGGTTAGGACAGCAAGCTTCCAATTAATAAACAGCATTAATAGGAATGAACCAAGCAGCGTCATAACCGCTATAAATAAATCCTCTGGACCATGATGCGCCATCTCGCCAATCATATTCATATCATTTGTTAGTCTACCGATCAAATGCCCAGTTTTCGATTGATCGAAAAAGCGGAAGGAAAGCTTCTGAATATGAGCAAACAAATTACGACGCATATCCGTCTCAATACTTATTCCCAGTGCATGCCCCCAATAGTTAACGATATACATTAAAACCATATTGACGACATACAGCAGCAGTAAAGCAAACGCTGCCGCAACAATCGTGCCCATCTCTCCTGAAGGCATCAGATCGTCGATAAAAACATTGACGGCAATCGGGAAAGCAAGCTCCAATAAGCCAGCTATTATGGCACAAGTAAAGTCCAATATAAACAGCTTTTTGTATGGTCGATAAAAGCTAAAAAACTTAGAGATCATGAAGGTAAGCTCCTTTTTCACAACACATAATGACTTGAGTATAGACAAAGTCACCCAGTGTTGCAAGCACTTACCCTCGTTCATTTAACCTCTAAGGATGTCCATTATTAGGAAAAAGTGAAGCTGTTTAATTGTGTTTTGCCCCACAGCTTTCAGCGATATAATATTACGTTTTCCACCTGTTGCGCTGCTCCCATTGCTTTTGCTTACGCAGCTTTTCATCTCTAATCATCGCTTCCTCCACATAATCCCGCGGCGGAATTCTCATCCTTATGTCCAGTAGCTGTAAAATAATAATTATATTTAGCGCTATAATCACGTAGCCCATCCCATCACACTCCTAGCTCAACAGCTGAATCCGACTTGTCTACTATATGTATGTGTGAGTTGCCAGCAACATGATCTTTCAGAATCTATTCAACTCTCTTTTAGCTCTGTAAATAGCTGCTGAAAGCGTTCAGTCGTTAAGAAGTAGCTAAATCGATCCTGATCTTCAACTGTTAGCAATTTATAATCGTCACTTACATACATCCGTATCTTCGTGCGATCTCTGTAATAGCTAGGAAGATTTTCTTGATGTATGACTATAGAATACTGTCGTTCGTTAGTAACAGAGATATGCCCTTCTTTGCTTAACTGCATTTGCTTATAAAGCTCCCTGCCCTTCTCATCCTGAGAATCCATTGTTGCGTACCATCGCTCTATGTTTCCTTTAATGGTGATTTGATAAAATACAGAATCATGCTTTTCACCTACTAAATAAGTGCTCATCTGGTCATATGGATATAACCAACCCTTTACGGTAGCTTGAATCGGCAATAAGGACAGTAAGAAGCAACACAAGCCAACAATAACTACTGATCTCTTGAAGGAGGAATTACGCGGGGCACGATTGGCCATCAGAAGTGCAATCACTACTCCAATCGGAATAGAGAAGCTGTCAATATTTAGTCTGAAAACTGATAATAGGAAATACCCTGCAGTTTTCAATAATATATTGTGCTCTGGCTCTCGTGGTGATCGATTCCACACTATTATAATGATTGCTATAGGTAAGATAGTTAGTAGAATTGGGAGTACATAGTTTAATAGCGTATATTGTACCAAAGTCTCTTCCTCCTATAGCTAATTGCTTTACTAATGAATAAATTGATAATTATGAATAGACATCATAAATTGCAACTGATTGCCGAATGGGTCATGACATAAAAAGCTTTCATAATCCCCTAACCGCTCGCACAGGTCCAGCTTAATATTGTAAGCACGCAAACGTGCCATAAGCTCTTCAATATTAGCTATCTCGAAGATAAAATATCCTCTGCCCGCTAACTGATTATTGCACTCTTCAACAAAGATAGGATCTTTGCCGACCCTCAACCAAAATCCTGCGCCCTCGTTAAAGCTAATTGGCCTGCTAATATCCTCTAACCCAAGCACATCGCAGTAAAACATCCTCGCTTCCTTAACCATGCCACTTGGGATCATAATTTTTGCATGCAGCAAGCCTTTAATCATATTCATTACCTTCCACCTCATTTAATAGTATCATTACAACTCTACTACCATATTGTGGAAGGTAATGGTTTATGCTAAAAATTTTAATTCGCCTCATTACTGTCACTTTTTCTTGCTTCCTGTACGTAGCTTATAGATCAATGAAGCTAGCACGAGCCCAATTATAAATCCACTAATCGGTGCAACAACGAGAATGCCTAATGTATTGCCGCTATTTGCAAGCAGAAGCTTAATCGCTGTTGTTACTAGCGAAGTAAGCAGCACTATGGACCAGTAAATAAGCTTCTGCTTAAGAGATATGGAATCTTTATGCTCCAGATTAGGCTGGAGCCTTACTAGCGCATAGACCAGCCAAATCAGCAAGCCTATTAAGCCTATAATCGACAAGCTATATTGCAGCAGCTTATTAAGCGTTAAGCCTAATAGCTGCGTCTGCCATATCCAAGGAAAGTAATGAGTAAGCTCGTTAGGTGCATGCGTGAAGCTATCCAGCACAATATGCGTGACAAAGCCAAGCAGTACAGACAGAAGAAAGCCAAGCCAATTCTTCCACGTTGTAAGCTGCTCTTTCTGGAATAAAGCGTGGCAACGCCGGTTAAGATCAAAGGCAGCAGGCAAATGGGCAGCAAGCGGTGCTTTCACAATACGATGAAATACAACTGCCAAGCTAATGCATAACGGCAATGCTTGCAGCAAAAAGCCTTGCCAAGTGTGACCGATGCTACGATACGGCTCCAAGGAGATGAAATATTCCATATCGGGCGACATGCTTCCTAGTATTAAGCCTGTTGCACTAAGAAAGGAAGTACGCAGGTAACAAAGCGGCAGCGCATATAAAGCATGAGAAATAGTAAACGGCATAATATCTCTTCCCTCCCTATCAAGCTTTAGACGGAAACTAATGGATGATTAATGGCTACTATATACAAAGCATCTAAAATACGTTATAACAGAAAAAGAAAATAGAAAGCTTCCACATTGCCTATTAATCATATATGAGAATGTGAGGGGCTAAGGATAGGAGAGTCAATGATGCAAGCAACCGTTAAACAGCTCTCTCCACTTGTAGAGCAGCTAGGATTACAGCCCCATATTGAAGGCGGATGGTACAAAGAGCTATGGAAGGCGAACTTCACTATTCCACAGCATGTGCTTGGTGAGCCATATTCTGGTCCACGTGCAGCAGCAAGCTCAATATACTTTTTGCTACATGCTGATGAATTTTCCGACTGGCATACCGTATATTCAGATGAATTATGGATGTGGCATTCAGGCAGTCCGTTGCTACTTAGCTTAGGTGGAACAGAGGATCAGCCAGCTACACGCAAGGAAATTATTGTAGGACCGGATATTACTGCTGGACATCATCCACAGGCATTAGTTCCAGCTAATGAATGGCAAATGGCAAAACCGCTAGGAGACGAGCCAGTGCTTGTATCCTGTGTCGTTGCCCCAGGCTTTCATTATGATGATTTCAAACTAATCAAGCGTTAATTATAGGCTAGTCAACGAAAATCGACACCTACCGGACCTGCCAGGCTAGTATAAATCTGGTGAAGTCAATAGGTGTCGATCATTAATTTACGTATACTCCCGTTACAATCCAATACGCGGCAATCATTACACATATCGCAACGCATATTAGCTTAAGAAGACTAAGCTTATTATGTACATTGGTCACAAGCAAATTTTTAGAGTCGAGTGCAGCAATGATGATCGATAATACAGATACGATCGCTGAAAATCTTAACAGCTTAAATATATACGACATTAAGCCCTCCTGCACAATCGTTGAAATTCCGTCCCCTTCAGGAAAAACTTGATAATCCTTAAATATTAACAAGCCCACCAATAACGACAATACAAAGCTGTACAGTCCCGTTTTTACAATTTTCTTTTCCATAGCTACTCCCCTTCGATGTCTAAATGCCTATTGTCAATACTCATTCCCTATGCCTTCCTACTTATTGACGGAACTGGCGCGATAAGGTTGCATATATCAACCATCTAGAACGTTTTAACTGAATAAAGCTTATATCGCCCATTACAATCTACCTCCTAATACTTCCTTAAAATACCATAATATAATAGAGAGCATGGGTCCAGATTGCTCTGTACCCATGCTCTCTATTATCAACGACTAGAAGGTGTGGTCTCATGCTGTTGTAGACAGGCTGTATCAACGTTGCCGATACAATGCTTCGCGGAAAAGTGGAAGAAGAATATCAGATATACAGGAATATTGTTCCAATAACCTAGCCAGCTACTTCGTAATTAGATAGGTCGAGAAACTCATCCTTCTAGTGCGATTTTACCATCAATTCACCACAACGAAGCAGAAACATAATAAATTGCGCTTTTTTTGTCATAACTTGACTAAACAACGAAAATTAAGTTGCAACTAATGTAACTATATCCATAAATTAACTTCTTCAACCAAAAAATAAATCTATAATTGTACTTGCTTTACCGTAAATTTTACCGTGTAAAATATTAGGGTCATAAATTGTAACATTGCTGCAGCGGTAGCATGATACAAATAAATAATGATTATATTGTATATCTAGCAGCTTGCTAATGCCGCCACCAGTCATTGCCACTTCCTGAATTCTACATTCATTATGGTGGCACTTGCTACATTCAAATCGCTCACTTATCCACTCATTCACATCATGAATAGTATATTGCTTCAGCTCTGTTGTCTCAGCATTATGTAATTCACTAAGCTGCCCTTCGTTATCTAGCAATACCTCATGCCTACATTCTGGGCAAATATCATCGCTACCAATAATAACATGTGCTTGACACCATGGACATTGAATCACGCTAGCTGCCTCCTTTATCACTCGTATACTTAACCAGTTACACCGACTGACAAATCATTAGCATGTTTCCATCAGGATCTCGCAAATTAAACCACTGCTGATTCTCTATTTCCGTCACAAGCTCCATCCCGTTATCCTTTGCAAATTGCCACGCTTGCTTAATATCATCGGTAGCGATTTGCAATAAAGGCACCTTTAACACATGCTCTGGCCTATAGATTTTGCTGTCTAATATAATATCGATGCCGTTACTTAGAGGTAGAACATAAATATGCCCAAAATAAATTTCACCATCATTACGTAGATTCAATAGCTGACAATACCAGTCACGCGATGCAATAAGATCACTTACTGGAATAAACACACCTTGCAGCCTAGAACTAATCGGATGCAACATAATATTCTGCCTCCTCATTGCTATTGGTCTTATATCTATGAGTACCAGCTTGGAACGATGCTTTCAAAATATTGATGATCTTCCATCACTTTAATCATTCGTTCCATCATCTGAGGTGTTTCCTCGGGCTTTACTTTATTAATCCAAACGATTGAGCTTATTAAGCACATCGCGATATAAAGTGTGTACAGCTGCCAAAAGCTCTGAGATGGCTCTTGCCCATTAAAGTAGCCTTTTATTTGTCCGATGGAAAAGGGCTTGCTAACATCAACACTAAACATACCTACTTTAATAAACTCATGAAATGGATCGCCCCAGTCACAGCGATTAAAATCGATTACACCTGACAGCGCGCCGTTTTTCACTATTAAGTTACTTGGATGAAAATCATCATGCTGAAAACTATTCGGTCTATGCCGCATAAGCTCAAGATGCTGGTCGATGTAGGCAATAATGCGCTCATCATGTGGAATGGAAATCCCTAATGAAGCGTATCGGTTCATATAAGCGCTATGCTTAGCAGCTTTACGCTCATACCAGGATTGAATAGAGGAGTTACTAGAATATTGATGGATTTTTAGCAGTTCTCTCCCAGCATCCAAGCCAATCTGATACTGTTGTTCAGCCGTATAGTGAGGCAGCGCTTCTTCACCGGATTCTCCATCGATGTAGCTAAGCACGAGATAGCCTTTCCCTAACTGCTCCCATCGCCCTAGTTCATATGCTTGCGTGCATTTTACTTGCAAACGGCGCATCGCCTGTAACGCTTCATACTCCGCTTGCTTAGCTTCATAATCTGCTTCAGCGAAAACCTTTACAATATAGCTTGCTGCTGCTGTCTCTACGAGAAACTTCTTATCTAGCGAATAGCCTTTTAATATTGGGAGGATCTGCTTTATCTCTCCAAAGCGTGGTATGCTCGCGATATACTGCCTCTCTACGGCATCATTCATAATATCAATCTCCTTATGACAAGCTTGCATGCAGCTAAGAAGCAATGGCTTGAACAGAACTAGAGATCAATTAGTAGGTTACATCAGTTAGGTCCTTATCGGCGAACCAAACCTGAATAAACTCAATTGCGGCTTCTCCATGCAAGCCAATCATAAATTCACCCTGCACAAATATATTTTCGGAAAATTCACTTTCTGTAAACCCATTAGATAGCAGCTTTTCCACAGCAGCATCTCGTTCTTCTCCGACTTTAATACTATAGACGGAATACTCACTCGATTGCAGCTCAAAACCAACCACTCTGCCAAATAGATCATTATCTTGCTCTGCTGGAAAGCTAAGTTGTATGCCTTGTTCCGCATAATGCCTGCCATGCCCGCCAAAGCCGTGTATATAATCACCATGACCTAGTAACTCTATCACTTCTTCTTCTGGCATCCCTATTTTAATATCTCCAATTTTCAAATGCTGATTAAATACTTCAAGGCTTAGTCGGTTTTTGTCAGGCAGTAAAAACAAGATCGTAACAGCTACAACAAACAATAATCCCACTGTACTGATTAAAATAATTTGCTTCTTCTGTAACATAACATTACTTCCTTTTCAGCCTAAACACTGTCTAAAATAAACACCCATCTGCTATTTGCATGAACAGATGGGAATTGTCAGTGAGTATGTCGTAATATAGTGCAATACATTTATTTTAACAAAAGATAGCCGAGAAAGGGAACGAAAAAATTGATTTTCTAGTAAATCCAACCTTGTACCTATTGCTCACGCAAATAAAAGATATAATCGGTAGAAACACCACTATAGCCCAAAATTCTTAAAAACGTCGTAATATTGCCGCGATGGTACGTTCCATGATTGACGATATGACCGATCAGCTCCGCTAATGTATTTTCATAGCGTTCACCTTTCGTATTGTAATAAATGATCGGCTGCTGAAGATCGCTAGCACTGTTCACCGTTTGTCTAATACGTTGATGCAGCTCACTAATAAATGCGCTTGCCTCCTCTATTGTTGCAAAAGGAATGCTCGCAATAATTTGCGGGCGCTGTCCTAGTATTCGTTGCAACCATACGTCATCTACTGCTGCCAGATGTCCAACAACATCGGCAATTGATGTAAAGCCTGCTTGAACTTGCTCGGTAAAAACATTATCGGGTAACTGGCTGATGGCACGAAGCACCTTATCAGTTGCCCAAATATGATAATCTAGCCATTGCAATGTATTCATACAGCATCCTCCTCTTAACTCATCAATTTAGAAAGATCGTATCTAGCTTAGCTTGGCGTAGGCTGCTCCTTATAATGTGAAATATCACCATGTAGTAAAATTTGATTGCCTTCTTCACTTATCTCAACTTTACATAAGCATGCAGGATAAATATATGGAAGCTGCCACAGATCCTGCAAGCGTCGCTGTTCAAAATGCGCCATTAACAGCTTGAGTACAACCGTATGAGTTACGATTAATATATGGTTGCCCGCATGCTCGGCAACCAGTTGCTCCAGCTTGCTCACTGCTCGCTCAGCAACAGCTTGATAGCTTTCACTGCCTGTAACTTGAAATTGCTCGGGATCATTCCAGAAATTATGAAACTGCTCTGAATCTGCAGCCTTCACCTCTTCCTGTGTACGCCCTTCCCAGTCACCAAGATTAATCTCCTTAAGCGCATCACTTTCGATAATTGGAATTTCTCTAGCCCCTCTCACGATCGCAGCTGTTTTTAATGCGCGCTCACTTGAACTGGAATAAATATGGTCAATCCTCTTATCCTCTAGCGCTTCAGCTAACCATTGAGCTTGCTTCACACCTAGCTCAGTAAGTGGAGAATCCTGATGCCCTTGCAGCTTATGCTCAACATTCCATTCCGTCTGACCATGTCTTACGATATACAATGTCGTCCTTTCTTTCATACCATCGGCTCCTTTATCCTTTACTCCCTATCAATACCTTTAATATAACTAACGATTCGACCCGCTTCCGTAAAGCCAAGCTTCTGATGAAATTGCTGACTACTTATATTGGCTAGCTCCGTATCTGATGCGAGCTCACTACATCCTTGCGCTCGCGCCCATGCTTCACCAGCCTCGACAAGCTTTCGCGAGATCCCTTGCTTGCGGTAGGACTGATTGACATAAATTCCTTCAATATAGCCAACTGGCGAGGAATGAGAGCCTTCTACGTAATCAACACGCAGAGACATTTGAATAAAGCCGATATATCGATTATTGATAATAGCTAAATATACGACAGCTGAGCTAGAATCAACAAGCTCAGTAAACTCTTGCTTTAGCTCTGCAGGATCGGCTTCTGGCCAGAGCAAATGTGCTAACTGAGCTGCATGGTCAACATTACTGTTATTTATCTGCTCAATCATCATTCTAGTTTCGTCCTCCTTTGTTGCTGACTAATTTATGCGTGATCAAGTGATAACCACCATAGCCAATCCAGAAGCCCAAGGAGTTCAGCAGTAGATCATCTACATCCAAGCTCCCTCTTCGACTGACAAGCTGAACCAGCTCTAGTATAATTAACCCAGCCAAAAATACACCATATGCCTTTAACCCCTTGCGTAGCCCGATACTAGGCAATAACAGACCAAACGGAATAAACACACCAATATTACCTAGTACATTGATTAACGCTGAGGCTTTATTAGTAGACGTCAGATAATGCTTAATCGTAATAAAGGGCATTAGATTATAGCTGTAACTGCTTTGCGACGCTCGTCCAAAGCCAAACAGCATCCAGTAAGCAAGCAGCACTGTGTACGCAAGCAGAGCTGCAAACACAACAAGCTGAAATCGACGCATTATGCTTCCTCATTTCGATAGCTGACAGAGAGTGTATCGTATTCTCCAGTCTCATCATTATAGATTAATGCATTAAGCTGTAAGCCATAGGCGCAGCCTCCATCAATTCCAATCTTATCATTATGAAACCATATATCCGCACTTCCACTTATATCAATTACTTTGGTATGACCGAATACGATTCTTTTACCTAAATGAAAATTAGCGTCAATAAATTGATGCTTACTATACATGAAATCATAAGCCGACTGATTCTTCCAGTTTACTGCATATTGCGGATTAATGCCTGCATGCACATAAATATGCTGATCATCTTCATAATAGAGCGGTAACTGCTGAAGAAAATGAATATGCTCCATATAAGACTGACGTATATATGCAGCAAAGTGGTCGATGTCATCCTGATAGGGAGTATAGCTTTGTATCGTTTGTAGGCCTCCGTGCTGAATAAATTTTGCTCTAACCACTTCATTGTCAGACACAACTAAATCTACTAATCGTTGATCATGATTACCCTTAAGCGCAATGGCATGATGCTCGTTTACTAATTCCATTACCTTAGCTATTACTCCCTTACTGTCAGGACCACGATCACAGTAATCACCTAATAGAATTAGCTGGTCTTGCTCTGATCGAAAATTCAACTTGTCTAGCAAAGCTTCAAAGGTATTGAGACAGCCATGAATATCACTAATGATAATGCTTCTACGCATAACGCTTCCTCATTTCTGCAAGATTGCCCTTCGATTATATCCTCGCCAATATTGAAACAAGCCAACTGCACAGCATAATAAAATAGCGAGGAAGTATAAACCGACCACCTTAAACAACTTAAATATCCCTTCACCAAATGAATCAATTACCGTAAGCGCCAGCCCATGCTCGTTCTCCCCTTCCGCATCACGATATTCAGTATGAATTATATAGCTTCCTTCCTGTTCGATCCTAAAACGATAAAGGGAACTTCCCACTACATCATTAATACTATAGCTACTGGACGAATGTGGCTTCATCTGTACCTGCATGTTATGTGCAAGAGGAGTAATATCAAGCAAAACATCGTCACTATTCATTTGCAATGTGATTCCCATCTGCATGTTAAGCAAGCCAGCGTCCAGTTCCTTTTTGAGAGATGTATATTCATAAAATACGGTATACACGCCAGGCGTAAGCTGCAGCTCCGTTTCTCCGGGAAATGCTAACCTCTGCCTATCCAATCCTACAATTTGATGCATAAGCAACACGACTGCATGAGTTACACAGAGCAATAACAGCAATCCCGCTATGAGAAAAAATAGGTATTTCTTTATAAATGTCTTCATCGTTTCCTTCCTTTAGCTAGATTAGTCTAAATCCCCTTGTCATTATTGCTACTAAAGATGGGCCGTATCATTAAGGCGCTCTAGTACATGCTGACCATACTTATTCTCGCTTAATATAGAAATACTTGCAGGTCGAGCGGTAAAATATGCATTAGCAAGCATTTGCTCGTTGAATTTTAACCACCAAGCAATAATATAAGACAATGTACCGCCATGAGTAACGATAAGCCAGTTTTGCTGTAAGTTATTGCCTACCAGTTGATCCATATAAGTACATACCCGATCATAGAACTGCCGCCATGTCTCACCTTCATTAAACTCCAAATAATCAAAATCAAAATTGTTATTTTTTCTTGGATTGCGATTGGCGTTAGCCCACTCTCTCGTTTTACCTATAGCGATTCCAGTATTTATTTCTCTCAATGCTTGGTTGTATTGAACAGGAAGTTGTAGCTTTTCAGCTATAATTCCTGCAGTTTGCGAGGCACGAAGTAAATCAGAGCTAATCAACGTAAAGCTTGAAATATCTGATAATTCATTGTGTAGCCTTGCTGCTATCCGTTCTGCTTGTTGTATACCTAGAGATGTAAGTGGTGTATCTGTCCAACCACCCGTCATTCCATTGACATGATGCTCTGACTGACAATGTTGTATTAGAATTAGCTTCCCCATAGTGTTTCTCCTCCATTTTGCTAAGTTTAATCGTTATGCAAAAAACGCTTTAAGCCGCTCATCGCTCCAGTTATACATATCTAACAATGTCTCATAAGGATCTCCTTCGAGCTTATAAGCCATCGCAAAAGCAGGCTCCGTCTTCCAGCCTGCCAACTTTAGCTTGCGGAGCTGCTCTTTATCCCTTTCACCTCTTAACTTCAAAATGCGGTGTTCAATCATCATATGCTTAAATCCGCTCTGCTCAGAGGTTGGAATAGGCTGTGCAAAAATTTCAATGCTCCTGCCATTATAATTGAAGCTGCATACAGCTCGCGGCATACCATTGACTCCCTTATAGCTGTAACGAAAGCCTTTCAGCATGCCATAATGATTGTGCAGCAGCAATTCAAAGTGTTCAAAATGGTGAACCTCGCAAATAATGTCGAGATCACTAGATGAAATATGGATATCAAGTGGAACGGTACCTACAAGAATTGGGGAGTAGTCGCTAAGAAGTGAGAATACGGAAAGTTGCTTTAATGCTGCATGGGCATGACGTTGATCGACATTGCCCTCTAATAGATAGTCGTAGTCATAAGAAAGTGTAGTGATTGCCTCATCATAGACAGCCTCACTCATAAAATATAATACGATTGCCAAATGGGTCGGTAAGCCTTAATTCCTTAAGATTCCAAGGTGTATCCTCAATACCTGGTCGCAAGTAAGGATATTGCTTAGCCTGCAGCTCTTTATGAAACTGCTCAAGCCCCGTAATTCCGATTCTAATGGCTGAGCCAGGCGTACAGTCTCCATGATGCTCAGACAAGTGCAACGTAATCTCATCTAGCGATATTTGCATATATAAGGGAAGCTCTGGCTCAAAGCGGTGCTCCCAATCAATCTGGAAGCCTAAATAATCTACATAAAATTGCTTGGCCTTAGTCACCTCGAATATTCGAAGGATTGGAGTAATTTGCTTTAACATAAGAACGCTCCTCTACTTATATTCATGAGAATGATGAATAGACTAAATCACATCAAGAAGCTGAGACAGCGTATCTATTGTGTAGCGAGGCTTATATTCCTGAGCAAGTGCTTGACGATTGCGGTTATAGTAACAGAAATCAATGCCGCTATTTCGCGCACCAGCGTAGTCATCCTGTAAGGAATCACCGACGAATAATACCTCCTTGGCTGAAAGCTTCAACTGCTCCAATGCTACATGAAAAATCTCCTTATTCGGCTTTCTAATCCCTACCTCATCTGACACAATAATCGAGTTAAATAGATGATCAATGTTACCCGCAGCTAATCTTTGACGCTGCGCTTCTCCAATACCGTTAGAGATAATTCCTAGCTGATAGCTGCCGTTCACGTGATGAAGCAAATCACTGGCATCTTGCTCATAAATACAGGTGCTGCAGAAGTTTTGCCAATAGGTGCGAGCAAGCGAAAGAATTTGCTGATCCTCAGCCTGTAATGTGTCTCGGAAGGATTGGATTAACACCTCCTCAATGGAGCGATGATGCCCCTGGTTCGTGACAAAGCTCATCCAGTGGCGAAAGTTAATCTGTAAATAGCTGCTCCAAAACTGCTGCCACTCCTCACTCTCGTCTTCAAACAATCCATGCGCAGCAACTGTCCGCTGCATGCTTTGCAGCTCACTTGCCGTATAATTTAACAACGTGTTATCTAAATCAAATATAATCGCCTTATACATAAACAATCTCCTGAACCTGGTATGCTACCCCAATAGATTTGTAATCATTACTACCATTATATCTCATTCGATAGAGTAGAATCACCCTTCATATTTACGTAATCTTCCAAAGTTTCTCAATTATAGTATAATAGAGTTGGCAAATGACTATAACTATCGGAGTGATTGGATTGAATTGGCGCATATCTCGAAAATTTGTTTTCAAATTAACTACCACGCTTACAGTTACAGCTTGCACTGTATTATCATTAAATATTTCTGTATTAGCAGCATCACATGATGTTCAGCAGCAGATTAATCATCGAACAAAACAAGAGGTCCTTGATAAATTTGAACAATATAGACCGCAAAGCTTTTTACCAACTGAGCTTTTTAGAGTTAATCCTAACTATACTGCTCCCCATCGGACAGGTCAATTAAATGACAGCGTACTATTGGATGCCCTTAATGCAACAAACTTCGCTCGTTACTTAGCTGGACTACCTGATGATGTAACCCTCGACTACACTCTTGCAGAGCAACAGCAGGCTGGTGCAGTATTAATGTCCGAGCTTGGCACGATTACACATTATCCGCAGAAGCCAGACGGAATGGCGGAGGACTTCTTTCAATTAGGGAGTAGGGCAGCATCGACTAGTAATCTGTCTGCGGGACGCAATTCGTTGTATAACACTGTATTTTATGGGTATATGGCTGATAACTCCTACTCCAATCTTGATACAGTAGGACATCGACGCTGGATTATTAATCCGCAAATGAAAAAAACGATGTTTGGCCTAGCTTACAATCCAAGCAGCTTCTATGGCTATTACTCTACCATGTATGCCTTTAATACTGAGCGAAGCATGGATGAGGTGAGCTATCAGTATATCGCTTGGCCGTCAGCCGGTTTATTTCCAACTGAAATATTATCAGCCCAAGATCCATGGTCGATTTCACTCAATCCTTCACTCTATGATGTGAGCAGACTGAATGAAGCTTACGTAACGATCTCCCGTGACAGTGACAACAAGCAATGGAGATTAGATGAGAACAATAAGGACAAGGACGGTAACTTTTTCAAACTAGAGTTGAGCGGCTATGGAATTGCTAACGCAATTATTTTCCGTCCCGGAGATATTGGACAATATGCAGCCGATGATGTCTATCATGTGACGCTGCACAATATTTATACAGTTGATGGACAGCGTTCGTCTATATCCTATGTGACGAGCATGTTTGATTTACAAGCGAAGTTTAAAAATAATACTACGCGCTTCGCGGTAGTTGGTCAAAAGCTTAGATTTCCAATAAATGGCACTGCAATGCGTTATACTTCAAGTGATCCTAGCATCGCTTCCGTTGATACGAGAGGTGTGGTCACCGCACATAAACCAGGCTATGTAGACATCACTGTCGATAATTATTTCGCTACTTCACATTCTACGTTTACTCTTTATATTTCGAAATTAGGACAAGCGAAAATCAATGACTGGGCAAAATCTAGCATTTTACAAGCGAATGAAGTCGGTATACTCAATAATAACCCTTATTCTGAGGACTTAACCGTACCTGTTACTAGAGAACAATTTGTTAACTATGTCGTAGCCATGCTAGAAGCACTAAGCATCAACATCGAAACAAGTCGTCATTACGGGAAGACATCTCCTTTTTCTGATATAGACAGCTATCAAAATGATATTTTATGGGCATATGAAAACCGCATTATTAGTGGCACAGGAAATGGTAAGTTTTCACCTTACGATACAATTACAAGGGAGCAGGCTGCGACCCTGCTGCTTAACGTGTATAACTATTTACAAGGTAAGGAGAAACCAAAGACGATTGCATCTTTTACTGATGAAGATAACATTTCTGTCTGGGCCAAATATTCAGTTAAACGCGCTGCTGAGCTGTCGATTATGGGGCCAACATCGGGTAATCGTTTTGACCCGAAAGGAAAATACTCTCATGAGCAAACCATTGTAACGATGCTGCGGCTATATCAAAAGCTTGCCAAATAACGACGACAAGTAAAGGTGAAATCCACTGATGGATTTCACCTTTCAGATTGATGACAAACGGGGTTTAGAATCGTCGATTCTAAACCCTGTTTAGCATTTTTATATGTAGAAGAGTAAATCAAGCTACTTTTATTCACTCTGATTATGAGTATTCTGGACGT